>WBZM01000214.1_pt1 | contig 93832 bp, 83 predicted proteins | sample 5204271 | NCBI WGS metagenome assembly WBZM01 (sample SAMN12344346, study PRJNA552823) | activated sludge metagenome | biome: Activated sludge suspended growth; feature: Nitrification reactor; material: Wastewater; isolation source: activated sludge from nitrification reactor of wastewater...
TTCAGCGCGGCCGGGCAGATGGTGGCCCAGCGGGTCACGGCCGGCGCGACGGTGACGCTCTACTCGCTGCACACCGACCGCCTGGGCAGCGTGGTGGCCGTGGGCAATGGCGGCGGTGGGCTGGTGAGCGGCAGCTATGCCGCCTACGAGCCGTTCGGGACATTCCTGGTGCAGCCTGCGGCGACGAACCCCAGCGTGACCGACCGGGGCTTCACCGGGCACCAACAGAACAACACGGGGACGTATGACTTTGGGCTGATCTACATGAATGCCCGCTACTACCAGCCGCAGTTGGGGCGGTTTGTGAGTCCGGATTCGATTGTGCCGGAGCCGGGGGAGCCGCAGAGCTTCAATCGCTATGCCTATGTCCGCAACTCGCCGATGAACTTCATGGATCCTACTGGCCACCGGGAGATTTCTGGTTGTAACCTACTCGACTGTACACGGGGTGGGACAGTGAACCCAATGACATACCGATCAGCGGATGGCACCTATAGCTTTGCTGATCCACACTTGGTCGCGCAGTACCCCTCCCCAACTGGTAAGAAGTTGACTGCCATAGCTACGGCCGATGCTTACGGCGCTGGTGTAACGGCAAGCTTTAGCTTAGACACGCCTATAGCAGGAATTGAAGTTATAGCTGGTCGAGAAGCCATTTATGTTCATGAATCTGATACAACAACAGAGTTTTTCGTGATAGGCGGTGGCATCCGAATTGGGCCGAGCAAATCCTTTGTTAGTTCGCTCAAAAAACTGGTAGATGGCGTAATGCCCGTGAATATGACCATATCCCCCTACGTCTCAGCAGTTAGCAATGTGGATAACGCTGTAGAAGACTATTCAGGAGTATTTCGGTACAAGGCAACGACTGTAGCATATGAGCTTGGTGCTACAGCTACAGAGACAAATGTTCCCGGCTCCATAAATCGACAGACCGCTAGTTCAATGAGCATTGGACCGGCTTTTGGATATGGCCTAACCGCGAGTGAGGGCGTGGGCTATGCCATACCATTTCGCACACGACAGCCTGGTCAGATCTTTCCTACATACCACAATCCAGTTCCCTATATAAAGGATCTTGCATCTCGGATTTTGTCTGAGATAACGGGTATTCGCTAAACAATGAAACACAAGACTTTATTGGTTGCCCGGCCTATTGTATTTGTGTTCGCGTTGTTATGGTTGCTCGTAGCAATTGCATTGCTACGAATACCTACTCCAGTGTCACATGAAACTGAGTGGGTTCGCAGCTTTAACGAAGAGTATGGTTTCTCAGTTGAGCATCCTAACAAATGGACGGCCAGAGTATATGGTGAGCAAGGTTTTAGAGGCGCTACAGAAGTAAAACTAGAACTCTATAACTCTTTGTTGGGAGCCTTTAGGATCTTCGTTTCACAGAAAGAAGCTTATCAACCAACGCCGCAGGATGTTGCTAAATGGGGGATGATTTTGATTAATGAAGGCAATGAGATAATGATAGGTCGTGGGGAAACCGCCCTGCAAGAGATTGATTTTTGGGAGGAGACGATGCAGGGAACATCTATACTGCGTCGGCGGTATGGAAATGAACGCCATCTGTTTGAGGATGTATATATCGCGCGAGACTCTGATATGATTATTATTACGCTCCAAGCTACGGGATCAGAGTTCGATCTCTACACAGAAGATTTCAACCGTGTCGTTGCCAGCTTCGATCCAATCAAGTAAGTTGTATTCTTAACCTTCTTCGCTAACACCATGCCGACGACACCTCAACCCGCACCTGAACAACCAAATACGACGCCGCCGGCCAGCGGGTGATGACCCGCCGGCCGGACGGGACGCTCATTTACACTCCTTTCCCCAACTACGAAAAGGAGCTAACCTCCGGCGGGGCGGTGACGGAGCGGGCGACCTACACCATCGCCGGGCAGACGGTCGCCGGGCGCGGCGGGGTGTTCTATTACACCTACGCCGACCATCTGGGCCGCGTTGTGGCGATGACCTGGTCAGGCGGCGCCGTCCGCGACGGCTCACTGGCCCGTTATGAGCCATTCGGCCGCTACCCCATTGCACATCTCTACCCCCATCTGCTAGAATGTCGCCGAGGTAGCGAGCCGCCCGCCCACCAGCGCCGGCCTCGCTCTGCATGCCATGAGAACATTCACACGCTACTTCCTTGGCCTGGCGGCCGTGTTGCTGGCGGCGACATTGGCAGGGGCTGTCACTGCGGCCCAGGATGACCCCGCCCGCGACCCCATGGCCGACCTCGTCCTCAGCGCCGCCGAACTGGCCCCCGCCGCGGCCAAGGACACGACCCTGCTGGGCGAATTGCTGCTACCCACCTCGCCCGACAGCCTGGCGGCCACCTTCACCAGCCAGACCATCGAAGCGCCCATCCCCTTCAACGCCGTCGTGCCGCAGTGGACGGGCGACGTGGGCGAGGCCATCGAGCTGCGCGTCCGCACCAGCGCCGACGGCCGCGCCTGGGGCGAGTGGCTGGCCGTCCACGCCAATTACGACTGGATGGAGCCGGGCGAGACGGAGATCGTCGGCGAGATGGTGCTCGTGCCCGACTCTGGCCTGACCCACCGCTACGTCCAGGTGCAGGTGATCTTCAACAGCGTCAACGAGGCCACCGGCGAGAGCTTCGAGGGCACGCCGTCGCTCCAGCAGTTGCGGCTGACCTTCATCGACACCACCGGCGGGCCGACGGCCGAAGAGCTGATCGACGTGCAGCAGCAGCTGGACGAGCAGCAGGGCGTCCTGCCGGAGAGCGTCGACGGCTACCCCAAGCCGTTCGTCGTCAGCCGCGCCGCCTGGTGCACCCACGCCGACTGCAACTACACCGACGGTCTGGAGCACTACCCGGTCAGCCATCTCATCGTCCACCACACCGTCTCTAACAACAGCAGCACCGACTGGCCGGCCGTCGTCCGCGCCATCTGGAACTTCCACACCTTCGGCCGCGGCTGGGGCGACATCGGCTACAACTACCTGATCGACCCCAATGGCGTCATCTACGAAGGCCACAACGGCGGCGATGATGTGGTTGGCACACACGCCAGCGGGGCCAACAAGGGCAGTATGGCCGCGGCGCTGCTGGGCACCTTCACCGCGCCCAACCAGTCGCCGCCCGGCATCCGGCCGCCGCAGCCGATGCTCAACTCGCTCGTCGAACTGCTGTCGTGGAAAGCCGACCAGCGCGACATCAACGTCTTCGATGCCAGCGACACGCTGCCCAACATCAACTGGGGCCTGCCCAACCTGATGGGCCACCGTGATGTCTATGGCACAACCATCTGCCCCGGCGACCAGGCCCATTTGCTCATCCCCTGGTTGCGCGACCAGATCGCCGGGCGCATCGGCCTCGTCGATCCCTTCCTCTACGCCGACGAGAACACGCCCGCCTTCACGCGCAGCACCACCGGCCAATGGTTTGTGCCTCCCTACCTGTGTGGCTTCAACAACCACGCCTGGTATAGCTGGTCGGTCAGCAGCGCCGCCGACAGCCAGGCCTGGGGCGAGTGGCGGCCGGCCGTGCCCGCCACCGGGCGCTACCGCATCGACGTCTACATCCCCTACTGCCACACCGGCCGCAACGAGACCGGCAGCGCCACCTACACCATCCGCGCCGCCGACGGCACGACGACGCGCACCATCAGCCAGCAGGCCAACGTCGGCCTGTGGGTCACGCTGGGCGAGTTCAACCTGAGCCAGGGCAACAGCAACGTCATCCGCCTGACCAACCTGACGCGCGACAGCGGCTTCGGCGTCTGGTTCGACGCCATGCGTCTGCTGCCGCTGGGTGGGCCGCCGCCGCCCCCGCCGCCGACGGCGACCAACATCGATCCGGCGGCCAACCTCTGGCGCAAAGACCGCGCCGTCAGCTTCACCTGGCAGGTGGCCAACCCGGAGACGGTGCAATTCACCACCCTCCAGGTGGCCACCGACCCGACGTTTCTGAATGTGCTGGTCAACCAGAGTTGGTGGGGCGTGGTGACGACCCACAGCCACCAATTCGACCGCGACTACGGCGCGCTCTACTGGCGCGTGCTGCTGTCGCGGGAGAACGCACCGCTCATCTCCAGCCTGCCGACGCGCTTTGGGCTGGACGCCACCGCGCCGCAGTCGGCCGTCTCGCGGCCGCTCTACCTGGTGCCGGGGCCGGCGTTCTATCGCGTGGCCTGGGCCGGTGAGGACGCCACCGCCGGCGTCGATCGCTACCAGATCGACGTGCGCCCGATCGGCGGCAGCTGGACGCGCTGGCTGAGCGACACGCGCTCGCGCTCGGCCGACTTCCGGCCGCCGAATACAACCACGGTCTACGAGTTTCGCGCCCAGGCCGTGGACGCCGCCGGCAACGTCGAAGCCCCCGCCGCGGCGGCCGACGCCACCACGGCCAACGCCGTCCGCATGAACCGCTCGTTTATCATGCCGATTATCGCCCGGTAGGAGAGCTTTTCAGAAGCCTATGTCTGACCCTAAACTTGTTGACGTTCTCATTGTTGGCTCCGGCCCGTCCGGCATCTCCACGGCCCTGCATCTGGTGCGACGCGACCCGGCCTGGGCCGGACGTGTTGTCGTCGTCGATAAGGCCGTCCACCCGCGTGAGAAGCTCTGCGGCGGCGGCCTGACCCATATCGGCCAGAATGTCCTGGCCAACTTGGGGCTGTCGCTGGAGCCGCGCAACTTCCCGGTCAACGAGGTGCGCCTGCTCTACCGCAACAAGAGCTACTCGTTCTATGGCAACCCTGTCTTCCGCATCGTCCGCCGCGACGAGTTCGACCACTGGCTGGTGAAGACGGCCGAGCGGTTGGGCGTGACCGTGCGCCAGGGCGAGGGCGTCACCGCCGTGACGCCGCATGAGGGGTACGTCGAGGTCATCACCGAGCGGGCCGTCTTCCACGCCAAAGTGCTTGTCGCCGCCGACGGCTCGCGCAGCTTTGTGCGCCGCAAGCTGAAGTGGGAAGACGACTCGCGCGTGGCCCGGCTGGTGGAGGTGCTGACGCCCGAAGACCCCGATGACCTGCCGGAGTTTCGCGAGGCCGTGGCCGTCTTCGACTTCACGCCGATGGACGAGAACTTGCAAGGCTACTACTGGGACTTTCCCAGCTACGTCAACGGGCAGCCGTACATGAACCGCGGCGTCTTCGACAGCCGCGCCGTGCCGCGCAAGCCGAAAGCCGACCTCAAGGAAGTGCTGGGGGAGTCGATGGCCGAGCGCGGGCGCGACCTGGACGACTACGAGCTAAAGGGCCATCCCATCCGCTGGTGGAGCAGCGACGGCCGCTTTGCGCAGCCGCGCGTCATCCTGGTGGGCGACGCCGCCGGGGCCGACCCGCTGATGGGCGAGGGCATCTCCTTCGCCCTGGGCTATGGCGAGCCGGCCGCCGACGCCATCATCGACGCCTTCGCCCGCAACGACTTCAGCTTCGCCGGCTACCGCGAGCGGCTGCTGGCCCATCCGCTGTTCAAGCAACTGCGCATCCGCACGCAACTGGCCCGGCTGGCCTATCTGCTCAACTACCCCATCGTCGTCCGCGTTGGCTGGTCGCTCATGCGGCTCTTCCTGCGCTTCACGCCCTGGCGCGACCGCGACTATGTGCCGGCGCGGCAGCCGGAGTTGCATTGGATCGATCCGGCGTGAGGTGGTGCGAGAGCCACAGCTCATTTTCCGGCTGCAAAGGCAATACCCGCATCCTCAGATGCCCGTGATATGCTGTGCTCTCCACGACTCAGCCGCGTTCAATTGGTCGATTGAAGCTGGAAGCTATCGAGGATGTGGCTGAGCGCCCCGTCGCATTGAGCCTGGAACGCGGCCTGCGTCGCGGCGTCCGCGCCGCTGGGCGTGCGGCACTGGAAGCCGAGCGAGTACCAGTACTCTTCTCCCTGAATGTATATCGCCGTGTTTGTGGTTCCCTCATACCCGGTCTCCGCTTCATCTTGATAGCGAAGCCACATGGGAACGGCGCGATCCGGCAGTTGCTCATACCCTGTCCGGTCGGGGCCGTCGGCTGGCAGGAAGTTGCCCCACGGACTGGCCGCGAATCTCAACCCCATGACCCCATTGGGCACGGTACAACCGCGCGGCTGCGTCAGCAAAACGGGATCGGTGAGAAAATCGACCTGGTCCGGTGTCCGATGCTCCTCTTTGTACCATTCCGCCGGAACCTCAAAAGCGTAACCGTAGTAGGCATTGCTCACCGCCTGCCACGAGCCGGATAGGGCCACGGGTGCGGCCGGCAAAGCGCACGCGCCGAAAGATCACGACAGGCGCTCCCACGCGTCCTGGCACGCGGCCTCCAGGGCCGACCGGGTGACAGCGTCGCTCTCCGCCGGGAAGAGGCAACTTAGCTCCAGGACGTACCAATAGGGCGGTCGCGCGATGGTATAGCTCAGCCGCCGGTCGAAGGGCGCGGCCGCCTCGTCCTCAAAGGTTTGCGCCACTACCTCCTGGCCCAGGGGCGTCGTGCGTCTCAGGCCGCCGGCCGGCGGGAAAGGCAAGCCGGGGTCTTCCTCGACCACAATCGCGAGCGTCATTAAGGTCTCTTGTAGAGACACCGCCGGGCTGGCAAGCAGTTGGCCCGCATCCTCGTGGTTGGCCCAGACTTGCCTGAATAATGCGCCTTCGTGCTGGCCGGTCATCTGCGCGGTGACATCATGCCAGCCTATGGGCGCGGCCCAGCCGACGCCCAACTCCATATTGGCTAGATGCTGGGTTTGCAGGGCAACTGGTGTGGGCGTGGCTGATTGCCCGGTGGCGGTAGGCGACGGGGTGGCCGTCGAGGCTGGCGGGATCGTGGTCGCGGTCCGCGTCAGGCTCGCCGGGGCGGACAGGGGGCGTGTGCTCTCCGGCGATGGCTATATTGTCGGGCTGGTGCTGGGTTCGATTGTTGCCGTTGCCGTGGACGGTATACAGCTGCTCAATAGGATCAAGCCTACCAGGCCAAAGACTACAAGCATACGGTCAACTGGCGTTGCCCTCGGTAGGCGCAGCGAAGGAGACGCTGCCCTCCATCTGTGAGAATCCGCGTCAGCCGTGTTCATATCTCTATAGCGCGGTCAGAAGATGCCTCACGCGCTGGATAAACTCTCCTGGATTTAATATGGCGATATCGCGATGACCAGGGCGATAATGGCGTACATTGAAGGTGACAAGTAGCGGACACTCATGCTGAATGGCTGCGACGAGGATCGGCAAATCCTTGCGATCGGCCAGACCGCTATACGGGGTTATCTGTACGGCATTCGGGGTGGGCACAACAGTCAGACACCGAGCGACCAATAATCGAAAAGCTGGCAACTTAGCCGGAAGCTTAAGGGCCAGATTGCGCTCAACCTCAACGATAGCCTGTTCTGAGGTCAAGGCGTCAATGAGCGTGATCTCGGCCATGCGGAGGATAGTGAGGCTGGCTCCATATTCTGATGAAGATGCCGACCCGGCGAAAAGTACATCGGCATCGACAAATAGACGTGGTTTGGTCGGCTTACTCGTCGCCATAAATCTCAGCGACGTAGCGAGCCCGCTCTTCCCTGAGTGCGCGCAGTAACTCGGCCGTGTCCAGCCCCGCTTCTATACGTGCTTGCTCGATCTCCCGTGCCAATTCAGGAACCATCGGCACCATCGGCGTTAACACAAAAATGCCGTCGAGGTCAAGGATGCGGAATGTATCTCCAGGCTCAATGTTATAGCGTTCACGCAACTCGGCCGGTAGAGTGAGATTTCCTCGCTGGCGAACCTGTACGGTGGTAGCTTCCATATCGATAACGCTCCTTAGAATCGACGTCAGAATTTCAGCCACATCTGAATTTCTGCATCACGATTCTAGCAGAGCGCCGCATAGGCATCAAGCCCCCGACCGAAAGCTATACCCCACCCCACGCTCGGCAATGATGTAGTCAGGGTTGTTGGGGTCGCGCTCGATTTTGCCCCGCAGCCGGTGGACGTGGACGTGCAGCCGGTCTTCGCGCGCTTCTTCCAGCGGCCAGATGCGGCCGAGCAGGAAGTCGGTCGTCACAATGCGGCCGGCGTTGCGCACGAGGATGTAGAGCAGCTTCGTCTCCGTCGGCGTCAGCGACACCGCCTGGCCATCGACTAGCGCCTCGCGCAGGGGGAAGTTGATCAGCAGCCGTTCGTCGATGCGCGTCGTGGAGTCGAGGGTGTAGGTGTAGTCCTCCATGCGCGCCAGCACGCGCCGCACGCGGGCCACCAGCTCCGACGGGTTGAACGGCTTGACGACGTAGTCCTCGGCGTGCTGTTCCAGGCCCTCGATGATCGTCTCTTCCGTGCTGACGGCCGTCAGCATGATCACCGGCACGTCGCTGAACTCGTGGATCGTGCGGCAGAACTCGAAGCCGCTCATCTCCGGCATGTGATAGTCGACGATGGCCAGATGGGGCAGGCCGTAGCGGGTGATGAGCTTCAGCGCTTCCGGGCCGGAGATGGCGGTCGAGACCGTGTAACCGGCCCCTTCCAGCGTGTGCTGGACGATGCGCAGGGTGTAGGCGCTGTCGTCAACGACCATGATACGCTGTGTTTCGGGAGTCGATTCGAGCATGGCGAGCTTGTCCGGTTTGTGTTGTCGCTCTAAGAGCAGTGGCGCTTATGGTAAACGAACTGGTCGCCTTTGGCCAACCGAAGCGGCACTATTTTAAGCCAGCACCGTGTCGCCGTGGCCGCAGATGAGCCGCTGATTAGTTTGCGCTATTCCCCGCCTGTGCTATAAAAGAGACGAATTTCACAATCACACTACGTCAATTCGAAGAGGAAGAGGAACCATCGTGCTGGCTGACTGGCAATACATCGGTATTTTTGTGGCCCTGTCGCCCATATTCCCACTGGCTCCTGTGGTGCTCAACCGCCTGCTGGGGCCACACCGGCCGAACCCGATCAAGCAGCAGACGTATGAATGCGGCATCGAGACGGTCGGCGACACCTGGATCCAGTTCAAGGTACAATACTATATCTACGCCCTCGTCTTCGTCGTCTTCGACATCGAGGCCGTATTCTTGTTCCCCATTGCCGCGGCCTTTGGTCAACTGGACCTGTTTGCCATTGGCGCGGCGGTCCTGTTCATCTTCTTGCTGACCGACGGTCTTATCTACGCCTGGAGTCGGGGCGTCCTGGAGTGGGTCTAGCCGTCCACAGCCGACATTGACAGGAGGAATAGCCCGCATCCGCAGGCCCGGCCCAGCCTGGCGCTGACGCCTGAGATGCCGGAGGCGCAACTGCCATGAACATTCTCGACCTCTTGAAAAGCCTTCTATCCCTCAGCCTCGGCGATTTCATTCGCCGTAACTTTGGGACCGGGCCGGGCATCGAATTGCTGATCGACATCGGCGGCGTGTTCCTTCTATCGACCTTCTGCCTGCTGATCGTCATCTTCCTGATCTGGCTGACGCGCAAGCTCGTCGCCCGTATGCAGGATCGCATCGGTCCCAACCGCGTCGGTGGCCGCTACGGCCTGCTACAGACCGTGGCCGACGTCATGAAACTGCTGAGCAAGGAAGTCATCCACCCGTCGGGGGCCGACTGGTTGGCCTTCAACGCCGCGCCGCTGCTCATTGTCATGAGCGCGTTGCTCATGTGGGCGGTCATGCCCTTTGCGCCCGGCGTCATCGGCGTTAACCTCAACATCGGCGTTTTCTACATTCTGGCCATCAGCTCCGCCTCAGTGATGATCATCCTGCTGGCGGGGTGGGGATCGAACAACAAATACGCCCTCCTGGGCGCTTTTCGCGCTGTGGCCCAGATGGTCAGCTATGAAGTGCCGATGATCCTGGCCCTGCTGGTGCCCATCATTCTGGCCAGCACGATGTCGACCGAGGGCATCATCGCTGCCCAAACGCTGCCGTTTATCCTCTTCGCTCCTGTCTCCGCAATCATTTTCTTCGTCTCGTCGCTGGCCGAGACGGGCCGCACGCCGTTCGACTTGCTGGAGGCCGAGTCAGAGATCGTCGCCGGCTTCCACATCGAGTACAGCGGCATGAAGTTCGGCATGTTCTTCCTGGCCGAGTTCCTGAACACGCTGTTCATGTCCGGTCTAGTGGTGACGATCTACCTGGGCGGCTACCGCTTCTTTGGCCTGGAGAACTGGGTCAGCGCCGACGGCTACCCCTACGGCCGCCTCATCGGCCTGATCGCCTTCTTCGCCAAGACCTTCCTGATCTACTTCGTCTATGACTGGATTCGCGGCACGCTGCCGCGCGTCCGTGTCGATCAGATTCTCAACTTCAACTGGAAGTTCCTGGTGCCGCTGTCGCTGGCGCTGGTGTTCTTCGTCGCCATCGTCGATAAGCTCATCCCCACGGGGACCAACGTCGTCGTGCGCATGACCGTCCACCTGCTGCTGAACATCCTCATCGCCGCGGTGGCGCTGGAGTTGCTGCGACGGCGCGGCCGGCAGAACCGGCTGGCCACGAGCGGCGGCAACGGATCGGCCGGCGTGGAAGCCGTCACCGGTGGGCACGGCGATGACCACGGCCACGATGGCCCGCAGCCGATCGAGGACGTGCCCGATGTTCTGGATACGCCGCTGGGCGCGCGCGAGCCGGTGGCCATTCCGGCGCACTAGTCGCACACTAAGAGGAACTGAGGCGCAAGCATGAGCCAACAGATCGTCTTCTTCATTCTCGCCGCCATTACGTTGACCTCGGCCGTTGCCGTTGTCCTCATACGCAACCTGTTCCATGCGGCGCTGGCGCTGATGGTGTCGTTCCTGGGTGTGGCCGGCGTCTACGTGCTGCTGGAGGCCCCCTTCCTGGGTATGGCCCAGCTGCTGGTCTACATCGGGGCCATCTCCATCCTGATCATCTTCGCCATCATGATGACCCGGCGGTTGATGCAGACCAACGAGTCGCCGTTCAACTCGCAGGCCATCGGCGCGCTGGTTGGCGCGGCGCTGTTGCTGGTCATCCTGTTCGTCGTCATCATCCGTCTCTACCCGATGGCCCCCGGCGACGGCGTGGGGCAGTCGGCCATGGTGGTCGATCCAACCATCCTGCAAAGCAGCGTCGCCCGCATGGGCCGCTCCTTCGTCAGCGCCGAGGCGTATGTCTTGCCCTTTGAGGTGGCCTCCGTGCTGCTGCTGGCGGCGCTGGTCGGCTCCATCGTCATTGCCTGGCCGCGCAGCGGCGAGGAGGACAACCAGTGATTCCCCTGTCGTGGTACCTGCTGCTCAGCGCGGCGCTGTTCTGCATCGGTCTCTACGGCGTGCTGGCCCGCCGCAACGCCATCGCCATCCTGATGGGCGTGGAACTGATGCTCAATGCCGTCAACATCAACCTGATCGCCTTCTGGCGCTACCTGACGCCCGATCGCTCCGTCGGCCTGGTGTGGGCCACCTTTGTCCTGACTGTGGCCGCGGCCGAGGCGGCCGTCGGTCTGGCGTTGGTCATCTCTGTCTATCGCAGCCGCGACTCGGTCATCGCCGAGGAGCTGGATACGTTGAGGAATTAGGAATGATGAATTAGGAATGATGAATCGAGAGAATCCAGCGACGCCAGTTCCGATGCTGCTGGATTCCTGATTGTTCATTCTTAATCCCTAATTGATTCAGGTTACTGCCTATGAACGAGCAGCTACTAACCACTCTAACCTGGCTGATTCCAGCCATGCCGATTGCGGCTTTCTTCCTCATCGCCCTCTTCGTCTACCGTAGCCGGACACTGAGCTGGATCGTCGCCTGGGTCGCCATCATCTCGTCGCTGGTCATGAGCTGGACCGTGGCCCTGAACGTCCTGGGCCGGGGCCTGCACGTGCTGGAGGAGCACCCCGAGCAGGTTGCCAGCGCCGTCCACTGGCTGCCGGTCGGCGACTTCTACCAGGGTCAATGGCTGCGGATGGGCGTGGCCGTCGATCCGCTGGGGGCCATCCTGCTTATGATGGTCTCCTTCGCCACGACGATGATCTTCATCTACAGCGTCGGCTACCACAACTGGGGCCACGGCCTGGGCAAGCACAAGGGCGAGCCGCAACACGACATGACCGAAGATCCACTGCTGGCGCGCTTCTTCGGCTACATGTGCCTTTTCGGCGGCTCCATGCTGCTGCTGGTCGTCGCCGATAACCTGCTGCTGCTGTTCGTCGGCTGGGAATTGATGGGCTTCTGCTCCTACTCGCTCGTCGGCTTCTGGTATGCGCGGACCTACCCGGCGGACCAGGAGATTCCCCGCATCCCGCCGCGGGCCGCGGCCATCAAAGCGTTCATGACCACGCGCGTGGCCGATGTGGTCATGCTGTTGGGCATCGTCTTTTTCTGGTGGGCCTTCGGCACGCTTGACTTCAGCGAAGCATTTACCGCGGCCAGCATCGAGCGGGTGATTAACCTCGTCGGCTTCGGCGGGCTGGCCATCATGACCCTGATGCTCTTCACCGGCACGGTCGGCAAGTCGGCCCAGTGGCCGCTGCACGTCTGGCTGCCGGACGCCATGGAAGGCCCGACGCCGGTCAGCGCCATCATCCATGCCGCGGCCATGGTCTCGGCCGGTATCTTCATGCTGCTGCGCATCTTCCCGATCATCGCTATCAGCATCGACGCCGTGCCCTATGCCGGGCTGATTATCGCCGGCATTGGTGCATTCACGGCGTTCATGGCGGCCACCATCGCCGTGGCCCAATACGATGTCAAGGGCGTGCTGGCCTACTCGACCATCAGCCAGCTGGGCTTCATGGTCGCCGCCGTCGGCCTGGGCGCGTATGTCCCGGCGGCGTTCCACCTGATCACCCACGCCTTCTTCAAGGCGCTGCTATTCCTGGCCTCCGGCTCAGTCATCCACGGCATGGAGCACGGCGCGATCCACGTCCACGATCACCATCTTGACCCGCAGGACATGCGTAACATGGGCGGTCTGCGCCATAAGATGCCGGTGACCTTCTGGACGTTCGTCATCGGCGGCATGGCCCTGTCCGGTTTCCCCTTCGTCACCGCCGGCTTCTGGTCGAAGGACGAGATCTTCGCCGAATCGTGGTACCAGTGGTCCCACGACGCCAAAATCCTGGCGCTGGTCGTCTTCATCACTCTGGCCATTGCCGCGCTGCTGACCGCGTTCTACACCATGCGCCAGATTAGCCTGACCTTTCTGGGCAAGCCGCGCACCGGACTGGCCGAACACGCCACCGAAAGCACGCCGTTCATGACCATCCCGCTGGTGTTGCTGTCTGTCTTCGCCATCGCGGTCGGCTGGAGCGGCATCTCCGACCGCTTCCTGGGCACGAGCGGCATCTTCACCAACTACTTCCACCACTACGTCGGCGCGCAGTACTTCGCCCTGATGGAGGAGCTGCACGCGGCGGGTCTTGTGGCGCATACATTTGAGACACTGCCGTGGTCGTGGGTGCCGCTGATCGTCTCGCTGGTGGTGGCCCTGGGCGGGCTGGCGCTTGGCTGGCTGGTTTATGCCCGGCGGCCGCTGCAAGCTGGCCAGCCCGACCCGATGGTCAACACCCTCGGCCCGGCCCACCGCTTCCTGAACAACAAGTGGGGCTGGGATGGCCTCTACCAGCAACTGTTCATCGGCCCAACCGTCTGGTTCTCGGAGAAGATCGCCTACGAGTTGATCGACAAGAGCATCATCGACGGCATCCTTCACGGCGTGGCCCGCGCCTTCTACACAGCGGGCGCCTACTTCAAGCGCTTCGAAGAAGTCGTCATCAGTGGCGGCGTCGATCGGGTGAAAGACGGCTTCCTGAGCTTCGCCCGCGAGTTCCGCTACTTGCAGACGGGCAAGGTGCAGGAATATGCCCTGGTTTCCGTCTTTATCGCCACGGCTTTAGCAGTGGTTGTCCTGTTGATTAACAGCGGCTGGCTGGCCAATATCTTCTAGGCGCCAGAGCAGCGCAACGGTTGGCGACACGACTATGGATGTCATTCTCAACAACCTCCTTATCCTGACCATTTTCTTCCCGGTGGCGTCGGCACTGGTCATCTTCGTTTTGCCCGACGACGCCAAGAATACAGTGCGGCGGCTGGCGCTGCTCTTTAGCCTGGTGCCGCTGGTACTGGTGCTCGTCATGTGGTTCAACTACAACCGCGTGGACGCCGGCATGCAGTATGAGACGATGGTGAACTGGTTCCCGTCCATCGGTTCCAGCTTCCACATCGGCGTCGACGGCATCAGCCTGTCCATGCTGCTTCTGACGACCTTGCTGACGCCGCTGGCCATCCTGGCCTCCTTCGAAATCGAAGAGAACGTGCGCACCTACATGTTCCTCTTCCTGCTCATGGAGACGGCCATGCTGGGGCTGTTCGTCTCGCTAGACTTGATGATCTTCTTCATCTTCTGGGAGTTCGGTCTTGTGCCGATGTACTTCCTGATCAAGATCTGGGGCGGCAAGGACCGGGAGTACGCGTCGTTCAAGTTCATCATCTTTACCATGGCCGGAAGCCTGGGCCTGTTGCTGGCCATTCAGGTCATGGGCATCTCGATGGGTACGTTCGACATTCCCCAACTGATGAACGACTGGGTCAACCTGGTTCCGGGCACGCTGCTGCCCAACACCGGCCTCTCGGTTGATCTGGTGAAGGGCATCGCTTTCTGGGCCTTCGTCATCGCCTTCGCCATCAAAGTGCCCATCTGGCCGTTCCACACCTGGCTGCCCGACGCCCATACCCAGGCGCCAACGGCCGGCTCGATGATTTTGGCCGGCGTGATGCTGAAGCTGGGGGCCTATGGGTTCATTCGCCTGGTCATTCCTCTGTTCCCGGTGCAGGCCCACGTGACGGCCGGCATCCTGGCTGTGCTGGGCATGCTCAGCATCGTCATGGGGGCCTACGCCTCCTTTGGTCAGTGGGACTTCAAGCGACTGGTGGCCTACTCTTCCGTCAATCACATGGGCTTCGTCGTCCTGGGCATCGCCGTTATGGCCTATGCCTATGGGCTGCCGGGTGGCGGCGGCCCTGGGCTGAGCTACGACGCCATCATCGCCACCAACGGCGCGGTGCTGCAGATGTTCAACCACGGCCTTTCCTCGGCGGGGATGTTCTTCCTCGTCGGCGTCATCTACTCGCGTACGCATACGCGGGACCTGAAGGAGTACGGTGGCATCTGGACGGTCATGCCCATCTACGGCATGATCCTCATCTTCACCAGCATGGCCTCCCTGGGTCTGCCCGGCCTGAACGGTTTCGTGAGCGAGTTCATGGTCGCCCGCGGCGCGTGGTCGGTCTTCACGGTGCAGCTGGCTCTGTCAATGATCGGTCTGCTGATGACCGGCGCCTATATTCTGAAGGCCCTCGACAAGACGCTCTATGGGCCGCTAAAACCACGCTGGGCCGGGCTGCCGCAGATGACCTTCCGCGAACACCTGGTGATCTGGCCCCTGATGGCCTTGATGCTCAGCCTGGGCGTGTGGCCGCAATGGTTGCTGGCGGTCATCAACGACACTGTGACGAAGCTCTTCAGTTAGCCAGCACTCTAGCCGGATGGATGCTATGGACTTTCCATACCTGACAATCATCGCTCTATCGCCAATTCTCTTTGCCGTGCTCATCCTCATGCTGCCGAAGGAGCGCGGCGAGAATGCCCGCATGTTGGGCCTGGCGGCCATGGTGCTGGGGCTTGTGCTGTCGATCTACGTCTACATCGCGACGTACCAGAACCTGCCGGTGGCCGGTACGCCCTGGCGCGACACGTTGCGGTTCGTCGAAGAGCACGCCTGGATTCCCAGCATTGGCCTGAACTACATCGTTGGCGTCGATGGGCTGAGCGCCACGCTGGTGCTACTGACATCCATCGTCGGCCTGGGCGGCGTGCTCGTCTCCTGGAGCGTCGATGACCGGCCGCGCGAGTTCTACGCCTTCTTCATGCTGCTGGTGGCCGGCGTCCACGGCGTCTTCATCGCCGTCGATGCCTTCGTGCTCTTCTTCTTCTACGAGTTGGCCGTGCTGCCCATGTACGTGCTCATCGTCGTCTGGGGCTGGAAGGTCAGCCGCGAGTACGCGGCCATGAAGTTGACGCTCTACCTGCTCATCGGCAGCTTCTTCTCGCTGATCGCCTTCCTGGTGCTCTACTTCACGCCGGTCAACGGCGGCGCACCGTTACTAACGTTCGACCTGCGGGTCTGGTCGGAAGCCAGCTTCCCGTTTAACGTGCAGATCCTCTTGTTCCTGCCGCTATTCCTGGGCTTCGGCGTGCTGGCTGGCCTGTGGCCATTTCATAACTGGTCGCCCGACGGCCACGTGGCCGCGCCGACGGCCGTGTCGATGATCCACGCCGGTGTGCTGATGAAGCTGGGGGCCTACGCCGCCATGCGAGTCGGCATCCAGATGCTGCCAGAGGGCGCGGTCTACTGGCTGCCGTTCATCCTGCTGCTGACGCTGGTCAACGTCATCTATGGCGCTTTCATCGCCATGCGCCAGAGGGACATGAAATACCTCATCGGCTATTCCAGCGTCAGCCACATGGGCCTGGTGTCGATGGGCTTCGCCGCGCTAACCATCGTTGGCTATACCGGCGCAGGCATCCAGATGGTCAGCCACGGCATCATGACCGCCCTCTTCTTCTCTGTCGTCGGCATGATCTATGACCGCACACATACCCGCAACATGGACGAGTTGAGCGGCATGCGCCAGGCGTTGCCCTGGACGGTGGTGGCCTTCATCATCGGCGGTCTCGTCGGCATGGGTATGCCCGGTCTGTCGGGCTTCATCGCCGAGTTCCCCATCTTCCTGGGCGTGTGGCAAGGTCACAGCATCGACCTGAACGCGGCGTTCGGGCTGAACCCGTCAAACTACTACGCCATTGTCGCCATCATCGCCGTCCTGGGCATCATCATCACGGCGGCCTACATCCTGCGGGCCGTGCAGAAAGTGTTTTTCGGCGAATACGACGCCGAAAAGTGGCATGATATGCGGCCGCTGATGGGCATCGACAAGTTCGTACTGCTGAGCTTCTGCATCATCCTGATCGTCATCGGCGTCTTCCCGGCGGTCATCGCCCCGATCGTCACATCGGGCATGGAACCGGTGGTCGCGCGCCTGAACGAAGCCCAACAGGCAGTCCAATTCCACGGCGGAACCTTGACCGGCTCGGCTCAACACCTGCTGGAACTCGTCGCCGCTAACCTTTCGAACTGGTTGGGAGGTGCTTAATTGAGCCCCAATATAACCCTTTCTTGGGCGCTTGCCTTGGCGCCGGAAATCGCGCTGATGGGTTTGCTCCTGATGGTGCTGGTCTACGAGAAGCTGTTCAAGCCGTCCAGCCCGCGCCAGGTAGGCGTCTTCACGGCCTGGGGTTCGTTCGCGGTGCTGGTCATGACGGCGGCGCTGTACTGGATTTTCCGTGAGCCGAACCCGGTCTGGAGCGCGGCCGAGAGCAGCTTCTGGGGCGGTATGATCCGCAATGACCTGGTGACGTTCGTCTTCCGCCTGATGTTTCTGGCCGCCCTGACGTTGACGTCGCTGCTGTCGCTGGACGTGCCGCGCCTGCAGAAGCTCGAATACTATGCCCTGCTGATCACAGCCACAATCGGCTTCAGCCTCATGGCGGCCTCGACCGACCTGATCATGATCTACGTCGCCCTCGAGACGGCCAGTATCTCCTCCTATCTTCTGGCCGGCTTCTACAGCGGCGAGCAGCGCTCGTCGGAAGCGGGTATGAAGTACTTTATCTACGGCGCTTTCACCACAGCCGTCATGCTCTACGGCATGAGCCTGCTCTATGGCATCACCGGCCAGACGAACCTTTACGTCATTGGCGACGTCTTCAGCAGCGAACAGATTGCCGGGGTGGCCCCGCTGCTGCTGCTGGCGTCGGTGCTGATTGTCGTGGGCTTCGCCTTCAAGACCTCCATGGTGCCCTATCACTTCTGGGCACCCGATGTCTATGAAGGCGCGCCGACGCCGTTCACCGGCTTCGTCTCCACAGCGTCCAAGGCGGCCGGGTTCGCCGTCTTCCTACGCGTCTTCCTGGCCGGGGCGCTCGGGCCCGTCAGCGCCAACGCCGAGTGGTGGGCTATGCTCGTGGCCATGTGCATCATCACGATGGTGCTGGGCAACTTCGTGGCCATCTTCCAGACCAATATCAAGCGCCTGCTGGCCTATTCGGGCATCGCCCAGGCAGGCTATGCCCTCATCGGTCTGGTGACATTGACCCAGGACGGTTCCGGGGCGACGATGTTCTACTTGCTGATGTATATCTTCACCAACATCGCTGCCTTCGGCGTCATCATCATGATTAGCAATGTCACCCGGTCGGACGAGATGAAAGATCTGTCCGGGCTGAACCGGCGCTCGCCCTTCCTGGCGCTGGTGATGCTATTCGCGATCCTGTCGCTGGGCGGCATCCCGCCGACGGCCGGTTTCTTCGGCAAGTTCTTCCTGTTCAAGGCCGCCGTGGACGCCGGGCTGTGGTGGCTGGCGGGCATCGGCATCCTGATGGCCCTCGTCAGCCTTTACTACTACCTGAGCATCATCAAGTACATGTACCTATACCGTTCCGATCAGGACGATGTCGCCATCCCCGTCTCGCGCGGGGCGCGTATCGGCCTGGTCGTCGCCGTGGCGTTCATCATCTATCTGGGTGTCAGCGCCGGATCGGCCTTCGAGTTGACGCGACAAGCGGCCGCGGCATTCTTCCCCGGTTAACTCAATTGACCGGCAGATCGATTGTGATATAATGCGCAAGCCCTGGGATTAACAAGACAAAGTGTCACGAGATCCTAATCTCCGCCGTACCGCTGAGTTGACCAACATGGTTGGCCAGGCCGGGTGCGTCACCGGAATCGTTGCCCTGCTGATCATTGGCCTCGCGTTCGGAGCCGGCTGGCTGCTGGACGACATTCTGGGCAACGAGCGCAAGATTTTCACTGTCATATTCATGCTCGGCAGCTTTCCGGTGACTCTCTACGCAATGGTACGGATCAGCCTTTGGATGGTTGGCCGTGCCCAGGCAAGCATCGAGCGCATAGAGGCAGAAGACAGGGATAAACCAGCCATATGATTAAGAAACGCTATCTCCTCCTCATTGTTGTTGCCCTGATGATCATCTTTGGATCGATCATCGAGTACACCAAGCCCGTGCTGCCGTTCATTCAGCTGCCGGGCGAGGTGTGGCCGGGAACCGAGGGCCTGCTGCCGCAGTTCCTGTTTAACGGCACCGGCCTGACCAACACCTTCGCGGCCACGCTGTTGGCCTGGGGTGTCATTTTGCTGATCATCGTCGCCGCGCGCGCGCGCTCGCGCACGGCCGACGAAGTGCCGACCGGCTTCTACAACTTCTTCGAGATGATCATCGAGGGCGCTTATAACTTCGCCCAGAACATCGCCGGGCCAAAGGTGAAGGAGTTCTTCCCCTACTTCATGAGCTTCATCCTCATCATCCTGGTTTCCAACTGGATGGGGCTGATTCCCGGCTTTGACAGCGTTGGCCTGTGGGAGCACAAGCCCCACTTTGTCGGGCTGAAAGCCGCCGACGAGTTCGAGGCCCAGCGTACCGCCGCCGGGCAGACGTTCACCGAAGCCGAGCTGCATGCCGTCGAAGAAGAAGCCTCGGCCGCCGAGGACGCCGCCAATGGCTGGGGTCTGCGCAATGGGCTGTTCCTGATTCGCAGCAGCAACGCCCAGGAGAGCGCGGCCATCGAGACCGACACCCACGGCCGGGCCATCGGCCGCAATATCGAGGCCGCCGACTGGACCATCGTGCCGTTCTTCCGCCCGGCGTCCACCGACCTGAACATGACCCTGGCCTTTGCTCTCATTGCCATGGTCATGGTGCAGTACTATGGCTTCAAGCACCTGGGAGGCGGCTACCTGACCAAGTTCTTCCCCTTCCTGAAGAAAGGCTGGGCCGACGCGGTCAAGCAGAACCCCATCGCCGCCATCGACCCGGCCGTCGGCATCCTGGAGTTGATCAGCGAAATCTCCAAGATCCTCTCGTTCTCCTTCCGTCTCCTGGGCAACATGTTCGCCGGTATGGTCCTGCTCTTCGTCATGGCCTACATCCTGAACGTGTTGAATATCGCCTTCTTCGGGCTGGAGTTCTTCGTCGGCATCATCCAGGCCATCGTCTTTGGCTTGTTGACGCTCATCTTCATGAGCAGTGCCACGGAGCACCACAGCGCCGAGGAAGAGCACCACTAATCGTTTGCTGATTCGTGTCGCCCGCGGGCGGCGCGCAGAAATAACAAAGCAGTCACAATCATGGCGATGACGGCGCTCCAGCGCCGATAAGCCAAACAAGCGAACACTGGAGGAATTTTCATGGATGAGTTGTCTGCAGCCGCTTTGGCAGAAGGCCTAAAGGCCATGGGTGCCGGTCTGGCTATGTTGGGCGCTATCGGCGCTGGTGCTGGTATCGGTATCCTGGTCGGTGGCGCGGTGCAGGGCATTGCCCGCAACCCGGATGCGAGCGGCAATATTCAGACGAACATGATCCTGGGCATCGCGTTCACCGAGGCCGTGGCTATTTACGCCCTGGTTGTCGCGCTCATTATTCTGTTCGTGTTCTAGAACGCCACCGGCGGCCCGGGGTCGCCTAGCTCGCACCACATTGAAGAGGACCATGAATGGAAGCATTAGGCATTAACCTAGGTTACCTGCTGACGCAAGTCTGTGGCGTTTCGGCCCTGATCCTGCTGCTGACGGCCTTCTTGTATAAGCCGATTCTGCGTGTGCTGGACCAGCGCAAGGCCCGCATCGCCAAGGGGCTGGAAGACGCGCGGCAGGCAGAGATCGCTCGCCAGAGCGCCGACGCTGACGCCAAGCGCATTCTGGACGAGGCCCGCGCCGAGGCGGCCAACATCCGTCGCGAAGCCGTCACCGCGGCCGAGCAAGCGGCCAAGGATGTCGAGGCCCGCGCGCGCGAAGAGGCCAAGAGCATCATGGCCAACGCCCAGACCGACGCCACCGAAGAGCGCAACCGCATTCTGTCTGACCTGCGCGGCCAGGTGGCGGCTATCTCCATCGCCGCGGCCAACAAGCTGGTCGGCGAATCGTTGGACGAGAAGCGTCAACGTCAGCTGATCAACGAGTTCTTCAGCAGCGTCCCGGCCGACGTGGCCGCGTTGAAGGGCGATCACGCCGAGATTACCAGCGCGCTGCCGCTGACGGCCGCCGAGCAGGAATCGGCGCGCCGCCTGGTGGGCGCAGAGAACGTTCAGTTCAAGGTAGACCCGTCGATCCTGGGTGGGTTGGTTGTGCGTGTGGGCGATCGCGTCGTCGATGACAGCGTTGCCAACCGCATGAGCGCCCTGCAGGAGTCGCTGCGTCGCTAAGACGCGCCCACCAGCGCGCCCGTTGCCTCATCCAAAGCGCTCTCGTTGAGAGAGAGGAGAAGCGGCGGCCGCGCCGAAACGGCCGCCAATGCGGTTTGTTGCTTGGCAGCTGGGACGACTCGACAGGCCGGGACAGCAATTGCCCCGGCCTGTTTGCTATCACCGCCACTTGACAGGCATCTTGCCCGGCGTTAGCATCCACCCGCAGTTGTAGAGAGCGCGAATATGAATCACGATCGGCCGTTGCCGCCCCGTCCAACCCTGACCGACCAGTTGCGCGTGCGCACGCGCTTCGTGATCGATCCCATCGTCGAAACGATGGCGCGTTTCCGCCTGTCGCCCGACCTGCTGACCGTTGTCGGCGCGCTGGCCCACGTGTTCTTTGCCTACCTGATCGGCATCGGCGAGTTCCGTTGGGCCGCGCTGGCCATCACCCTGGTGTCGCCACTGGACGCGCTCGACGGAGCGCTGGCGCGCAAACTGGGGCGCAAGCAGGGCGGCTTTGGCGCGTTCCTCGACTCGTCGCTCGACCGGCTGGCCGAGATCGTCCTCTTTGGTGGCTTTATCTACTACTACTACACCCACGACGACCCGCGCATGATGGCCATCGCCTACCTGGCCGTCACCGGCTCGCTGATGGTCAGCTACGCGCGATCGCGGGCCGAGGCGCTGGGTTACGAAGCCAAGATGGGCGTCCTCAGCCGCGTTGAACGCTACGTCGTTCTGGTGGTCTTCCTGGCCCTGGGCCTGCCCCAGATCGCCCTGGCCATCCTGGCCGCCTTCACCTACTTTACTTTCTTCCAGCGCATGGCCGCCGTCTGGAAGCAGTCGCGGTAAGGGAAAGGGTCATGGCCCAGCGACGCCGTATCGAGCCTTACTGGTATGCCATCGGCCTGGTCTTTCTGGCCCTGGCGGTGCTGTTTGTCTACCACCTGCTGACGGGCTTCATGCCGGTGCGCGCGGCCCTCATCATCTTCGGCTTTGCCATCTACTGGTACGCCATCTGCATCCTCGCCGGCATACTCCTGGGCACCTGGGTCGTGGCGCGGCTGGCCGGCCGGCGGGCGCGAGCGATCTTTGAGGCCGTGGTGCCGGCCGGCGTGCGCGCCCGGCCGCTGGCCGAAGTTGGGCTGCCGCCCGAGGTGGAGGCGCAGTTGGCCCGCCGCAAGTTGGCGACGCTGGGCGACCTGCTCTATGAGACTGGCCTGGACCCGCGCCGTCTAGGCCTGAAGTTGCCCGCGTGGGCGTCGGTCAAGGCCGGGCTGAGCCAAGCGCCCGATGTTGACGGGGCCTGGTTCAGCGATGCCCCCTGGCGCATCTGGAACCCCGACCACGCCTGGGGCGGGCTACTATGGATGATGGTGTTGGGACTCATCGGCGCGCGTCTCTACCATGTGCTGACGCCCTCGCCCAGCATGGCCGCCGTGGGCATCTACTCCTGGCGCGACTACTTCCGCTACCCGTTGCAACTGCTCAACTTTCGCAGCGGCGGACTGGGCATCTATGGGGCCATGGTTGGTGGGCTGTTGGCGGTTCTCCTCTACACCCGCCGCCACCGGTTGCCGGCGCTGGCCTGGGCCGACCTGGCCGTCATCGGCGTGGCGTTGGGGCAGGCCGTCGGCCGCTGGGGTAACTTTTTCAATCAGGAGCTATATGGCCGGCCGACCAGTCTGCCCTGGGCCGTCACCATCGACCCATTCCACCGTCTGCCCGACTACGCCGGCTTCAGCACCTTTCACCCCGCTTTCCTGTACGAATCGCTGTGGAGCCTGCTGACCTTCGGCGTCTTGATGTGGCTCTATCGCCGGCGTGGCGAGCGGCTGCTGCCCGGCGAGTTGCTGGCGCTCTATCTGGTCGCCTACGCCATCGGCCGCAGCCTGTTGGAGCTGGTGCGCCTGGACAGTCGCGCCGTGCCTTTCCTGGGCCTGGAGACGGGGCTGGCCGTGGCCACGCTCGTTTCGTTACTCGTGGCGCTGGCGGCCATTGTGGCTGTCGTTGCCCGGCGGTTGCGCCGGCGTCGGCTGAGCGGCGGCTAATCGTCGCTGGCCGGGGGCGGGGGGTCTGCTACACTAACGGCTGTCGTTGGCCCGCCGGCAACCGGCCGCGAACGAAAGGTTGAACCGTTGTTCTCTAAACGCACCGCCCCCATTCTCGTCATCGTCGTTGCCACCGCGCTGGTGCTGATGGCTGTCTGGCTCGTTGGCCGTGTCCTGAACGGCGACGATAGCCTGTTGCGCGACGCCACCGTGCGCGATGCCGTCATCACTCCCAACGCCGACGGCGACACGGACGCCACCCTCATCCGCTATACGCTGTCGCGCAACGCCACCGTCACCATCTATCTGGAGAACGCCGCCGGCGACCGCTTTTACTTCCGCCAGGAGAAGCCGCGCGGCGCGGGCGAGTACGAAGTGCTCTTCAGCGGCGTCGTCGACGGCTACCGGCTGCCAGACGAAACCATCGACGGCGACATCCTGGCTCGTCTGTTGCGCGATGGTGACTATACCTGGACCATCGTCGCCACCGACCTCGATGGCGTCACCGAGACGCAGTCAGGCCCACTGGCCATTGCCGGGGCCGACCCGCAACTGCCGGAGATCCGCAACTTCACCCTCGACAAGGACACCTTCACGCCCAACCGCGACGGCATCGCCGACCGTATCCTGGCGCAACTCTATCTGCCCAAAGAAGTGGCTTCTCTGCGCGTCTTCCTGCAAATGCCCGACGGCCGCGAAGCGCCCATCGCCGAGCAGGAGCGCGACATCCCGCTGAACATGCCTGGCCGGCACTACTTCGACTATGAGGGCGGCGTGGACAATGGCGAGACGCCCCCGCCCGACGGCGTCTATCCGCTCATCGCCGTGGCCGAAGACCTGGAGGGGCAGCGCGTGCGCGTGGCGAGCGAGCTGACCATTCAGTTCGGCGGCGTGCCGCGCGGCTATATTATTTCGCCGCCGACGGGCGACACGGTGCAGTGGAGCGCCACGGCCGTGTCCCTGTGCGACACCATCACCTTCACCCTGACGGTGGAGAACGACGGCAACACGCCCATCCGCACCACCGGCCCCGCGCCGGGCACGGTCTACGACTCCGACTGGAACTACAACACCGTTGGTTGGCCCACCGAGTCGGGCGCGTTTCGGGTGGCCATCGGCTTCGAGAACGAACTGACCAACTATCCCTATCGCTGGGCCGTGGGCAATGTTGAGGACCTGGAACGCATCGGTGACTACTACTACCTGATGCCCAAGCAGCGCGCCGTCGTCACCGGCAGCATCCGTGTGGTCGATGTGTTTGGCGTCCGCAATCCGCAGCCCATCTGGGCCGGCCTCATCCACGAAGATGTACAGATCACGGCCTTCAACGACCGCGTCGATACGCAAGCCATCCTCGTCGATGTGCCCGACGCGGCCCACATGCCGGTCTGCGCGCCGCGGGCGATTCCCGTGCGGCCGCTATCCGGGGCCAATCAGTAACCCGCGGCCGATGCGCCGGCATCGTCGCGCGTGAGTACCTGATCGAGAAACGCCAGCATCGTCCGATTGAATTGCGCCAGCCTTTGCAGCGGCGCGAAATGGCTGACATCCTCCAAAAGAACGAACTCCGCCCCTGGAATGTTTTGCGCGAGATATTCGGCGTGGGCGCGGTGGATGAATTCGTCATGCTCGCTCTGAACGATCACGACCGGCACACTGATCTGGGCTAAATCGTGCGCTGAATAGTTGGGTTGTGTTCGTTGCATGAGGCCGACGGCCTCAGAAAACGCCTCAAATTGATCCGGCGTGGCCGAAAGCGCGGCGTAATCTTTCATATGCCGGCTGATGCAACGCCCGAGGATCGGACTGAACTCCGTCATCTCCTTCGCCCCGCTCTACTTCCTTAGCCTCCCCTGAATGTCGTTGGAGGGCCTATTACAAGTGGATACACTAAGGTCATTGTGGTTGGCTGGCGCTATTCGCGCCGAGTGGGCGTGATCCCGTACCCCGTTACAGGATTTGATAACCGGCAAGCGACTGACGGCCCACGTCAGTCGTTTTTTATCCATGAAACGACATTACATCACCATCGCTCTCAGCGCGTCATTGTTTGCCGCGATCGCCTTCTTGCCGTCCTGCCGGCCGGAAGCCGTCCCGGTCGAGGTTACGCGCCTGGTGGTGGCCGCGCCGAGCGAGACGGCCGCGCCACCGTCCCCCACGACGGCGCTGGCCGTCGCGGCCACCAGCGCGCCCACCGCGGCTGCGACGACCGTGCCCATAGAGGTTACTGTCGAAGTCACGCGCCCGCCCCTGGGCACGGCCGAGCGGCCCGTGCAGTTGCTCTTCCCGCCAACGACGGCCGCGGCCGTCATCGCCCAGCGCGCCGAGCCGCTGGTGGCGGCGCTGGAAGCGGCTACGGGCGCGGTGTTCGCCGTTGGCGTCGCCGACAACGAAGCGGCCGTGGCGGCGCTGCTGTGCGCGGCCCCGGCCGACACCATCGCCTTCGTCTCGGCCGCGGCCTACACCGTGGCCCATGACGAGTGCGGCGCAGTGGCCGGCCTGGTGGCCCGTCACGACGATGGCCTGACCTGGCAAATGGGCATGCTGGTCACCCGGCCGGGGGCGGCCCGCGCGCTGAGCGACCTGGCCGGCAAGCGCTGGGCCGTGGCCGACACGCGCAGCCTGCCCAACTATCTCTACTTCCGCGCCCAGATGGCCGAGGCGGGCATCGAGCCGGGCGAAGTGATGACGCAGCCGGAGGATAGTAGCGCCCTGCTGGCCCTGCGCGATGAGGCGGTCGATTTCACGACGGCCGTCTTTGTCCCGCCCATCATGCCCCTGGAGCGGTCGTGGGTCTATGGCGAGACGGAGCCGGAGGAGTGGCGCGTGCTGGGCATCGCGCCGGCGCGCAGCCCGATTGGCTATGTGATCGTCGCCGGCGAGCCGGAGTACGGCGGCTATCGGCTTCGTGATGCCCGCGCCCGGCTATTCGACACGACACCCGACATCTTTGACGTCACCCGTATCCTGGCGCTGAGCGAGCCGATCCCCAACGAGACGGTCGTCTTCGGCGCCGACTTCCCTCTCAGTCTGGCCCGGCAGACGTTGGCGACAATGGTTGCGTTTGCCGCGTCCGAGACCTGTCAGACATCGCTATGCTCGGCCGATCTGTACGGCTGGACCGGACTGGAACCGGCTGATGATGCTGCCTATGACCCGATTCGCCATATCCAAGACACGCTGGAACTGGAAGCTGCCGACCTATGGGCAGAACTGGACTGAGATGATCGACGTCGCCATCATCATCGTCAGTTGGAACGTCCGCAATTACCTGTCGGACTGCCTGCGCTCGGTGGCCGCCGATCTGCGCGCCTCGCGGCTGCGGGGCGAAATCTGGGTCATCGACAACGCCTCCACCGACGGCACGGTGGCGCTGTTGGAAGACCTGTTTCCGCAAGTGCATGTCATCGCCAACCAGACCAACGTCGGCTTTGGCGCGGCCAATAACCAGGGCATGCGCGCTGCCGCCGCCAGCCGGCCGCGCTACTACCTTTTCCTTAACCCCGATACGCTGGTGCGGGCCGGGGCCATCGGCCGGATGCTCAAGTGCCTGGACGACCGGCCCAAGGGGGGCATGGCCAGCGCGCGGCTTATCTTTGGCGACGGGCGTTTCCAGCACAGCGCCTTCGCCTTCCCCGGGCTGGGGCAGTTGGTGTTCGACCTGTACGCCATGCCGCCCCGCCTCTATGACAGCCGGCTCAACGGCCGCTATCCGCGCCGCTTCTTCCAGCCCAACCGGCCGCCTTTCACCGTCGATCACCCGCTGGGGGCGACGATGCTCGTCCGCGCCGACGTGGCCGAATCGACGCAGGGCTTCGATGAATCCTTCCACATGTATTGCGAGGAGATCGACTGGAGTTGGCGCGTGCGCGAGTCGGGCTGGGAGATCTACGTCGTGCCGGAGGCGGAGATTGTCCACTTTGGCGGCGAAAGCACGCGGCAGATACCGGCGCAGTCGATGCTTAACCTGTGGGAGAGCCGGGCGCAGCTCTATCGCAAGCACCACGGGCCGTTGAAACAGCGCGTCGCCGGCTGGCTGGTGCGCCGCAAGATGGCTCGCAAAGCCCGCCAGGCCCAGGACCCGCAGCTCAAAAGCGCTTACGAGCGGATCATCCTCGCCTGGTCGGCCGACGGCCGGCCGTAGCGCCCGGCTAGGGCACGAAGCGCTCGACCGTCGCCGCGCCCCGCAGACCGTCCAGCCAGTCGTTGAACGTGGCTAACAGCCGGGCCGAGTAGGCGTCCGCGCTTAGTTCGCGGTCGGGGTCGCGTTCCGTCACCTGGATGATGTAGTAGGTCGTCCGGCCGTCCGCGCCCGTCACAGCGATCACATCGCTGATCTCATCCGGCTGCAGAGCAAAGGCGGCCGCCTCCACTTCCGGCACCAGCAAAGACCCCGGCGCAAAGAAGCCCAGATCGCCGCCGATCTCGGCCGTGACGCGATCGACCGAGTTCTGCTCGGCCAGAAAGGCGAAGTCGTCGCCGGCGCGGGCGCGGTCGAGCACCGACTGGGCCAGCGCGGCGTCGTCCATCTGAATGTAGCGAGCGCGCACCTGCTCGGCCGTCTTGGACACGCCGGCCGTCACCCGCGCGGTCATCTCGCCGATAGTCATCTCCGCCGCCAGCGCCTCGCGAAACGCGTCCTCGGTGTAGCCGGCCGCGTCCAGCCAGGCGGTGAATTCGGCCGGCGTGGCGTAGGTGGCGCGCAACTCGGCCAGCTTCGCCTCGACGGCTTCCGCCGTGACGGCAACGCCCTCGGCCGCGGCTGCCTGCACGATGAGTTGTCGCTCGATCAGCGCGTCGAGCACCCGTTGAGTGGCGTCGGCGACCGGCACGTCTGGCTGCGCGGCCGTGAAGCGGGCCAGCTCGCGCTCGAACGCGGCCAGGGTGATGTCTTCGCCGTTGACCAGAGCGGCCAACGGCTCGGTGGGGGTGGGCGTCGGTGGGACGGGGGTTGACGTGGACGCCATCGGCGGGGGCAGCGTGGCCGTGGCCGCCGGAGCGGCCAGTGTCGCCTCGCTGGTCGCCGCGGGGTCTTGCCGGCAGCCGCCGAGCAGCAGCAGAAGCAGCGCCAACAGCGCCGCGATGCGATAGTTCATGGGCGCGATTATAGCGCGGACGCCGCCACGGGAGAAACGACCGCGCACCGTTAGCGCCCGAACAATAGCCACAGCACCACAACCACCAGCAATATCCCCCCGACCACCAGCAGCACGCGGGTCAGTTCCATGGCCACGCTGACGAAGTAACGCGCCAGCAGCGCCACGACCGCCAGCGCCATGACTGCCAGCACCAGCCAGCCGGTCGTCGTCAGGCTTACGCCGTTCATGTTGCTCCTATCGCGTCGTTGTTGACCACGACCCGCCCGCGCTTGATGACCGTCTGCACCAGGTTCGTGCCGAAGCGGTAACCCACCTGGCGATAGTCGGCCACGTCGAGGATGAGCAAGTCGGCGGCGTAGCCGGGCGACAGGCTGCCGACCTCGTCGCCGCGGCCGATGGCGTAGGCGGCGTTGAGCGTCGCCGCGACCAGCGCCTGGGCCTGCGTCAGCCCCATATAGCGACAGGCCAGGGCGATGACCATCTGCATGGATTCGCACCAGCACGTGCCGGGGTTACAGTCGGTGGCCAGGGCCAGCGCGCCGCCCGCGGCCAGGATGGCCCTGGCCGGGGTGTAGTCGCGGTGGGCCAGGCCGAACGGCGTGCCCGGCAGACCGACGGCCACGGTGTCACCCCGGCCGAGGGCGACGATGTCCTCCGCGGGCGTGCTGACCAGGTGGTCGGCCGACACCGCGCCCAGCTCCACCGCCAGCCGCGTGCCGCCCAGGCCGACGAACTCATCGGCGTGGACTTTGAGCCGGTAGCCCAGCGCCGCGGCGGCTTCCAGGATGCGCCGCGTCTGCGCCAGGTCGAAGACACCCGCCTCGCAGAAAACATCGCAGAACAGGACGACGCCGTGTGCGCGCATCCACGCCGCACCGGCGGGCAGCGTGTCGGCGATCACGTAGTCCACGTAGCCATCGGTATCGCCGGCGAACTCGGCCGGAACAGCGTGGGCGGGCAGGAAGGTCGGCGTCAGCTCCACCGGTTGGGTCGCGCCGAGGGCCAGGATGGCGTCTAACTGGCGTAACTCGGCGGCCGTCTCCAGACCGTAGCCGGTCTTGGCTTCGGCGCTGGTCGTGCCGTGGCGTAGCATCCGCGCCAGGCGCGGCCGGTTGTCGGCCACCAGGTCGTCTACACCCGCCGCGCGCGTGCGCCGGACAGTGGCCATGATGCCGCCGCCGGCCGCCATGATCTCCATGTAGCTGGCCCCGGCCAGGCGCTGCTCAAACTCAGCGGCGCGGTCGCCCAGCCAGGGCAGGTGGGTGTGGGGATCGACAAAGCCGGGCACGACGCAGCGCTCGCCCGCGTCGATGGTCGCCGTGGCCCGGAAGCGCGCCCGCAGCGCGGCCGACGGCCCCACGGCGACGACGCGCCCGCCGTCCACGGCCACCGCGCCGTCGGCCAGCAAGCCCAGATCCCCCAGGGCCGCGCCACGTTGTGGGCCGTCATGGGGCGGCACGACGCATAGTTGGCCGGCCGAATGGACGAGCAGATCGATTGATTCCATCACGTGTCTCCTGGGTCGGCCTCATGCAGCCAGCGCGCGAGGACGACAACGGCCAGCAGCATCGCCCCGGCGGCGATCAGGCTGTTGCCCCACATGCCCGTGCGCAGCCAGACGGCCGGGCCGATGATCGACCCGAGCGTGCGCCCCGCGGCCATCGCGCCGAGACTCATCGACATGACTACGCCGCGCGCCTCCGGCACCAGCTCGGTCAGCAGAGGAATGGCCCCGACGACGGCGATCTCGAACAGGAAGAAAAGGATCGCGAGCGCCGCCAGCGTGGTCGTCAGGCGGCCGGCGCTGAGGGGGATGAGCAGGAAGGCGACGGCCGTCAGCGTCCCGCTCAGGGCGACCACCGGCCGCTTGCCGAAGCGATCGACCGACCAGCCGGCCGTGGCCTCGCCGCTCATCTCGGCCAGCCCGATGAGCGTCGTCGCCAGGCCCAGACCGGTCAGGCTGAGGTTGAAGCTGCTTTCCATCCAGTCGCCATAGACGATGAATAGCGATTCCTGAGCGATCAGGGGCAGTAGCATGTACAGCGCCGCGGCCCAAATGACGGGATGGCGGCGCAGCATCTGCCAGGTGTAGCCGATGGTGATCGTGCCGTGGACATGGTGGCGGGCGGCGGGCAGGGCGCGCCAGAGCAGCACCGCCGCGGCCGCGCCGGCCAGGCCCAGCCAGAAGAACGGCGCGGGCCAGCCCTGCCGGGCGATGAGCCAGCCCGTCAGCGGCGCGCCGACCAGGAACGCGCCGCTCCAGCCGAACTCAGTGATGGCCATGGCCCGGCCGCGCTGCTGGTAGGGCACGGCGTCACCGAGGTAGGACTGCATGGCCGGGTCGTAAATGACCTTTACCGCGCCGACGACCACCAGAGCCAGCCCCAGCGACCACACGGCCGGCACGCCGGCGACGAGCAGGGCCGAAAGGCTGAAGGCCGCCAGACTGAGGGCCATCACGTTGCGGCGGCCATAGCGCTCCGCCAGCGGCGCAAACACGGGGCTGAGCAGGCCGGTCAGGTTGCGCAGCGAAATCATGAGGTAGATGGTCGTCACGGGCACGCCCAGGCCGCGAGCAAAGGCGGGCGCGAACGGGTAGACGATGCGCAAGACCGTGTTCAGGCAGAAGCGGGCGAAGGTGAGGATGCCAAGTTGAGCGGCGCGGCGCGCGTCCCAAGTCCAGTCGGCCGCGGGCAACACAGCCGGGGGCGTGGCGGGAGGGGTATCGGGCAAGTGGGTCATCAGCCTGCTAGTTTAGCCGAAGCCCGGGATGGTGCTACAATCCGGCTATGCCTCGCAAAACACTTGGCGAGACCTCGCCACCGCGGCCCTTGCCGGCCCGCGAGCCGGTCACGCCCACCGGCGTCCGCAATCGCGTTCTCCTGGCCGTCCTGCTGCCGTTAGCGGCCGCTCTGCTGTTGGGCCTCGTCACCGGCGCGCCCTTTGGACGCGGCGAAATCGCCAGCACCAGCGCTGCGCCGGCCTTTGCCGCCCTGGGCCTGGTTAGCTGGTTCCTTGGCCTGAGGCTCTATGGCTTGCGGGGGATGGCCCTGCGCGGCGGGCGGCCGCTCTTCGCCGGTATCGGCTTCGCGGTCCTGGCCTGGGTGGCGGCGCTCATCGGCCGCCTCCTGCCCGGCCTGCCGCAGACGTTCAACGCCGATGGCCAGATCGTCGTTAGCACTTCTCTGCTGGTCGAGGTCGTGGCCTACCGCTCGGCTGGTTCCGGCCGCGTGTTCCTCTACTTGCTGCTCTTCGAGGCCTTTGCCGTGCAGTTGTGGGCCTTTGGCCTGGTCTTCCGCGCCCTGGCGGACTACCGTGGCGGCCTGACAGCGGCCATTGTCAGCGGCTTGCTCTTCGGCGCGGTCGGCTTCACCCTCTTTGGCGAGTCGTTCGTGGCCAGTATGGACGCGCCTCTGCTGGCCGGCCTGACCAGTCTGATCTACTTCCTGCTGTGGGGCGTGCTCTACGGCATCATCCGCCTGCGCACGGGCAGCATTCTGGGGACGATCCTGGTACAGGCCTTGCAGACCTTCACCGTCTGGTTTGTCTTGCAGCCGCCCCCCGACCTGGCGGCAACGGGCATTCAGACCGTCTTCCTGGCCGTCAGCCTACTGTTCCTGATGATCATCTGGCGCTTGTGGCCCCGGCGGGCGGAGGACTATCGCGTCTGACAGGAGCGCGGCCGCGGGCGAATGGGGCGAGCGAGCGGGAAGCCATCCCGCGCGATAGAAAACGACAGGAGATTGCCATGACCACCTACGAAAACATCCTCACGCGCATCGAGGGCCGTGCCGGTGTCGCTCAGTTGAACCGTCCCAAGGCGCTCAACGCGCTGAACCGCGAGCTGATGACCGAGTTGATGACCGCGCTGGAGGCGTTTGACGCCGACCCGGCCGTCGGCTGCATGGTCGTGGCCGGCAGCGAACGCGCCTTCGCCGCCGGGGCCGACATCAAGGCCATGGCCGAGGCCACGCCGGCGCAGATGATGACCGGCTCGTTCATTGACCTGTGGGATCGGCTGTACCACATCAGCAAACCAGTCATCGCCGCCGTGTCGGGCTTTGCTCTGGGCGGCGGCTGCGAGCTGGCCATGGCCTGCGACATGCTCGTCGCCAGCGAGACGGCCCAGTTCGGCCAGCCGGAGATCAACCTGGGCGTCATCCCCGGCGCGGGCGGCACGCAGCGGCTGACGCTGGCCGTGGGCAAGGCGTTGGCGATGGAGATGGTGCTCAACGGGCGCATGCTCTCGGCCGAGGAAGCGCTCCGCGCCGGCCTCGTCAATCGCGTCTATCCGGTTGAGGTCTATCTGGAGGAGGCCGTGCGGCTGGCCAACGAAATCGCCGCCCGCGCCCCGGTGGCTGTGCGGCTGGCCAAGGAGGCCGTCAATGCCTCGTTCGAGATGTCGCTGCGTGCCGGACTGGACCACGAGCGCCGCCTGTTTTACCTGCTTTTCAGCACCGACGACCAGAAAGAGGGCATGGACGCCTTCATCAACAAGCGACGGGCGCAATGGCGCGGCCACTAAGCCAAAGATGAGCGCCGGTTGATCATTATCGTTTTGTTTCCGCTTAGGGGGTAGACAAGGTACCTATTAACCGGTATAATGCTGGCATCGTAGGTAGCAAAGTCTAGCGCATCAGCCTTACGACTTTTCTTACGATAGCATATTTTCCGGCAACCAAACCGGCTGTAGAGGTAAAGGTAATGATGTGGCTGCTTTTTTTCCTGGGTGCGTCTGTATTTAGCTCGATCTTCGTTCTGGCCGCGGGCATTATGTCTTCGCGCATGAACCGGCACGACAACTACGTCGAAACCTACATCACTGACACGCGGGAAGTGCCCTCCGACAACACGGCTCGAACCCAGGGCTAGTTGCTTGTCACCCGACAAGCCCACCATAGGCCGCACGGCTAATCTGAATGACAACAGCCGTCCAGTTCTGGACGGCTGTTTTTATTGTCACCCCACCCCTTAGACCGCCGCCGGCCTGTTCTCGGCAAATTGCATGCGGTGCAACTGCGTGTACAGGCCATCCAGGTTGAGTAGCAGCGAGGCGTGCGTGCCTTGTTCGACGATCTCGCCCCGGTTCATCACCAGAATCCAGTTAGCGTTCAGCACCGTGCTCAGCCGGTGGGCGATGACGAACGATGTCCGGCCGATCATCAGCCGCTCCAACGCCTCCTGCACCAGGCTCTCACTGGCGCTGTCGAGCGAGGAGGTGGCCTCGTCGAGAATGAGGATGCGCGGGTCCTTCAGAATGGCGCGGGCAATGGCGATACGCTGGCGTTGGCCGCCGCTAAGCTTGACACCGTGCTCGCCGACGGGCGTGTTGTAGCCATCGCTCAGGTCGTTGATGATGAAATCATGGGCGTTGGCGGCCATGGCCGCCGCCTCGATCTCCTCGCGCGTCGCTTCCAGACGGCCGTAGCGGATGTTGTCATAGACATTGCCGGAAAAGAGCAACGTCTCCTGGGGCACGATGCCGATTTGCTCGCGCAGGCTGCGCAAAGTCACGTCGCGCACGTCATGGCCGTCGATGGTGATACAGCCATCGGTGACGTCGTAGAAGCGAGGGATGAGGTTGACCAGGGTGCTCTTGCCGGCGCCGCTCGGCCCAACGAGGGCGATCAGCTGCCCGGCCCTGGCCGCGAAGGACACGTTATTGATCACGTCGACGGACGCGGTGTACTGGAAGGAAACGTTGTCGAAGACCACGTCGCCGTTCACCGGTGGCAGCGGGTAAGCGCTGGGCGCGTCGGTCAGTTCCGGCGCCATCTCTAGTAAGTCCAACATCCGCTGTGAAGCGCCGATAGCTGCCTGGAATTGGCCGTAGAGATCGGCCATGACAGCGATGGGCGAGGCGATGAGGACGGTATAGATCAGATAGGCGACGAGGTCGCCCGGCGTCAGGCGGCCGAGGATGACCTGCGTGCCGCCGTAGTAGAGGATGCCCGTGATGGTGACCGAGGCGATCAGCCCGATGATGGGCGCCAGCAGGGCGTTCGTCCTGGCTCGCAACATGGCCGCCTGATAGAGCGTCATGACGAGGTGGCTGAAGCGATCGATCTCATAGGATTCGCGGGCGAAGGACTTGACAATGCGCACGCCGCGCGTGGTCTCCTCGGCGACGTTGGCCACCTCGGCCAGCGCATCCTGTACGCCAACCGACGCCGCGCGGATGCGGCCGCCCAGGTAGACCATCGTCATGGTGATCAGCGGCACGACCAGCAGGATGAGTAGCGTCAGCCGCCAGTCGAGCCACAACAGCAGCGCCGCCGCGCCGACAATGGTGATGATCTGGCGCAGCAGGGTGACCAGATTCCAGGTGAGCGCCTGCTGCAAGAGGGCGACATCGTTGGTCAGACGTGACACCAGTTCGCCCGTGCGGCGCTCGGCATAGAAACTGAGTGGCAGTTCTTGCAGGTGGGTGTAGACATCGATGCGGATGTCGGCGACAGCGTGTTCGCCGGTATAGGCCAGGGCCATCTGCTGGACAAATGTGAACAGCGATTGGAAGATGACGACCACCAGCAAGACCAGTGTCACCAGGTTGAGATCGCTCATGTCCTTACGGACGAAGACGAAATCGACCAGGTTGCGGACAACCAACGGCAACACCAATCCCAGCAACGAACTAATGACGAGGGCAATAATGGCTACAGTCATCCAACGCCAATAGGGGCGAATGTAGCGCAGCAGGCGAGCAAAGGTGGTTACCCCCCCACGGCTGATCGGTGGCGGTGCATCGTCGGATTTTGCGGACCGACGCTGAGCGATTCGTCTGCGCATGAACTTGGCTCTCCGAATCTGGGTCGTCGCTCAGTAGGCGGCGAGATAGATATGGCCCGGCGACGATTGCGCCGGGTGGTGAATGTGGCCGCCAGCGCGGCGACGGTTCCAAAGAACAATCATAACCCTATTGTAGTCCCCAGAGCCATAAAATAAAAAGGGGTCGCGTTAGAATGAGGCTGGGCTTAGGCCGTGAGAGATCCGATGGCGCGCCGGCCGCCGCGGGCCTATCATCGGGGCATGTTCCGCCGCGTGTGGCCAGCAATCCGACTTGCCCTGCTGTGCCTCCTGGTTTTGGCCCTTCTAAGCCCGGAGTGGCCGCCGTTCGGCGATACCGACTATCGCTTCAGCACCCTCATCGCCCCCAGCGAGCGCTTCGATTTCGTTGGCTGGACGGCCCAGGCGCTGTTGGATAAGCTGCGCGGCATCCGTGATAGTCGCGGCGACGACCCCGCGGCCGAGTCTGACCGGGAGTTGGTGCTGGCCTTTCTCGCCCAGTTGGGTCAGGCGCGCACGCTGGAAGGCAAGATCGAGGGCATCTACGCCGACCCCCTTGTGGATAACCCGACCACGGCGACGGCCGCGATGCAGGCCGAGGTCGATGGTCTGCGCGCTGATCTGCGGCGGCAACAGCCGCGCGCCGAAGCTCTGGTGCAAGATCAGGTGGCGACGCTGCTGCGCCAGGAGGGGCTGACCGTCGGCGGCCAGATCTGGCCGCCGGTCTTCATGAAGATGACGCCCACGCCCTATTTGCTCATTGTCTCGCCGCGCGACCGCATTGCCCAGGTCAACTATGCTTCGCTGATGCCCGGTCTGTCGACGGCCGAGAAGGAGGCGCTGGAACAAGCCGTCTTCGACCAACTCGACCTGTCGGCGTTGGTCGTGCCCATTGGCGGGCTGGGCACGTATCCGGCCATGATCGCCGAGAGCAGCGACATCGACTGGCTGACGGGCGTGACAGCCCACGAGTGGACGCACCACTGGCTGTCGTTCCACCCGTTGGGGGTGCGCTATCTGGCGTCGCCGCAAATGCGGATCATCAACGAGACTGTGGCCTCGCTGGTCGAGCGCGAGGTCGGGCCGGAAGTGATGGCGCGCTACTACCCCCAGTTATGGAGCCGGCTACGCTACGTGCCCCCATCGGCGATGCCGCTCTACAGGCGGCCGGCGATGGACGCGCCCGCGCCGTTGAAGCGGTTCGACTTCTCCGCCGAGCTGGCTGAGACGCGCACGACTGTCGATGCCCTGTTGGCGACGGGCAAGGTGGAAGAGGCGGAGGCGTACATGGAGGCGCGGCGGCAGTTCTTTGCCGACCATGGCTATGCTATCCGCAAACTCAACCAGGCGTTCTTTGCTTTCTACGGCGGCTACGCGGCCGAGCCGGGTGGCGCGGCCGGAAACGACCCCATCGGGCCGATGCTGCGCGAGTTGCGCGCCGCCAGTCCCTCTCTGCGCGACTTCCTGGTCGAGGTTGCCCGCGTGACCAGCTACGACGACTTCGTGGCCCTGCACGCGCGTATCGTCGGCGCGACGGCCGCTGATATCCCTTAGCCCAGGCAAACAAAACGGGCGCGGCCCATCGGTCGCGCCCGTCATAGGTTCACGCCTATCGCCCGGCGGCTACTCTTGCGCGCTCAACCAGCGCTCCAGCTGCATGGCCGCGGCGACGCCCTGACCGACCGAGGTGGCGATCTGGCGATAGTGCGGGTCCTGAATCTCGCCCGCGGCATAGATGCCGGTGACGTTGGTGCGCATGAACTCGTCGGTGATGACGTAGCCGTGCTCATCCATCGCCAGCTGGCCAACAAGGAACTGACTGTTCGGGTAGTGGCCGATGAAAATGAACACGCCATCGGTGGCCATCTCTCGCCGCTCGCCGGTCTTCAGGTTGTGGAGCTGGACGCAGCCAACTGTGCCATTGCCCTCGATGGCCTCGATGACCGAATCCCAGATGAAGTGGATCTTCTCGTTGGCAAAGGCCCGGTTTTGCAGCGTGGCCCCCGCGCGCAGCTCGTCACGACGGTGCACGATGGTGACCTTTGTGGCGAACTTGGTCAGGAAGATGCTCTCTTCCAGGGCGCTATCGCCGCCACCGACGACGACCACTTCCTTGCCGCGGAAGAAGAAACCGTCGCATGTGCCGCAATAGCTGACGCCGCGGCCGACATACTCCTCTTCGCCGGGAACATCCAGATGCTTGGGCGAGGCCCCCGCCGTCACAATGACCGCATCGGCCTGGTAGGTGTTGGCGTGGGTCCTGACGGTGAAGGGCGGCCCGTGGCGAAAATCCACCTCGACGACATCTTCATAGGCGTAGCGCGTGCCGAAATGGGCGGCCTGCTTCTGCATCAGCTCAACCATGTCGGGGCCAGTGGGCGTCGCCTCCGGGTTAAAGAGGCCGGGGTAATTCTCCACCTCGGACGTCAGCAAAATCTGCCCGCCAACTTGTGTGCCGGTCAGAACAAGTGGGTTCAATGTGGCTCGCGCGGTGTAGATGGCCGCTGAAAGGCCGGCCGGACCGGAGCCGATGATGATGACACGTTCCTTTTGCATAGTTCCTTCTCAAAAACGAAAACAGGACAGCACTCTTTCTCTGACGTGCCTGGCCGGTTGTTTCTTACGCTGAGGAGGACGCGGACGTCTGCGGCGCGTCCGGCGCGTCCTGGTTGGCCTTGCGTGGTGCTGTCGCCGCAACCATCAGCGCGGACAAGATATCGACCACTGGCCGGGCCGTCCAGGGCGCGGCCAGGCGTGGCAAGACCTCGGCGATATCCTCGCGGATGACGACATCGGCGACATCGTCCATGTGGGTCGGCCCGTAGTTGAGCAGGATAAGACGCGCGCCGCGAGACCTGGCCATCGCCGGCAGGTTGCCGGCCGGGGCCACCTCCAGCGAGGAGCCGGCGACGATCATCAGGTCGGCCGCCCGCGCCGTTTCCTCGGCCGCGCGCAGGGTCGCTCGCGGCAACAGGTCGCCGAAGAGGACGACATTGGGCTTCATGATGTTGTGGCAGCGCCGGCAGCGCGGGGCGACGCCGGAGGTCATGAAGGCGTCCAGCGCGTCGGCGGCCGGTGTAATGCAGTGGCACGCGGGACAGACAAGCTCGCGCAGGTGGCCGTGCAACTCGTAGACCGTGCGCGAGCCGGAGCGGCTGTGCAGCAGATCGATATTCTGGGTGATGACCGCTTGCAGCTTACCGGCGGCCTCCAGCTGGGCCAGGGCAATATGGGCGGGGTTGGGCGTCGCCGCGCGGATGAGGCCCAGCAATGGCCGCAGCCACTCATAGAACCGTTGCGGCTGGCGGCGGAAGCCAAAGCTGGAGGCCACCTCGATCATGTCCTCGGCCTGCTTCCACAGGCCCGCCAAGGGGCTGCGGTAGTCGGGGATGCCCGACGGCGTGCTGATGCCCGCGCCGGTCAGGGCGACGATGTTCTTCGCTTCGCTGATGAGTTCGATTGCCCGCTGGGTGCTGGTGTCCATTTCTTGCCTTGTCCGGCCGGCGGCCGGCGTCAGCCGCTGTGTTGGCGTGTTGCCATTCATCGTCAGACCGGTGGCCAGGGGTAATGTCGCCCCGGCCCCGGTTGGGGGAACATAGCCCGGTCGATCAGTCGCCCCAGGCGTCGCCGCAGGGCATCCATCTCCATCTCCGTCAGCAGTGTGGCCAGCGCCGTAGTCGTCGGATCGGCTGTCTGGGCCAGGCAAAGTCGAAACGCGGCCAACGCCTCGCGCAACGGGTCGGGGATGGGCGTGCCGCCGAATTCCCAGATGACGGTGCGCAGCTTGGGATCGCTATGGAAGCAGATACCGTGGTCGATACCCCACAGGCGTTCAATACCATCGGGGGCATCGGTCGCCTGCAACAGGACGTGGCCGGCCTTGCGGTCGGCGTTGTTGATGAGGATGTCGAGCAGGGCGATGCGCTGTAGTTGTGATTGGAAGCCCGGTTCGCCCTCGATGGTGAAGTAGTGGCGCGCGGGATCGTGTTCGATGTAGAACTGAATTGTGCCCAGGCCGTGTTGGGCCTCGCGTAAGACGGTTGGCGGGACGATGTGCCAGCCCAGGGCCTCGCTGACCAGATAGGCGGCCATTTCGCGCTGGCACAGCGTGCCCTGCGGGAAGTCCCACAGCGGCCGTTCGCCGCGCCGTGGTTTATAGACCGCGCCCAGCGCCAGCGGCCCCTCGCACACGCGCACCAGGAAGGCGTAGTTGGAGCTCCAGGGCAGCAGCCCCTCGATCTCCACTGTGCCGTTCTGCAGAATCTGCAAAACGTCGGCGCTGGCCATTTCGGTCATGTCACTGTCTCTTGGCCCCTCCGGCCGTGACGCGCGCGTCGGTGGTCAACAGGCGCGTCAATGGCGATGGCCGTTCCGGTTGGGGCAGAAGTGGCCGTCCGGGTCGATGGGGCGGCCGCAGTTGCCACAGATGGGCCGGCCCTGCTTGACCACCTCGCCCACGTGCTTGATAAGCGATTGTGCCTGGGGGCGCGTCACCCAGAAGCTGACGACGTTGGCGTCCTCCCCTTCCTCGACCAGTTCGTAGGCGATGATGACGACCAGGCTGTTCTCTTCGCTGAAGCCCAGGCCCATATTGCCCACCCGAAATAGTTCCTCGACCGGCTCGCGCAGGCGCATATCCATCCACATCGGTTCGGCCGCCTCACGGGCGCGCGGTGGGGTCTTGCGCTCCAGTTCCTCCAGGAACGTCTCCAGACTGCTGGCCAGCAAGATGGCCTGCTCTTTCTCGATGACGAGCGAGATGGTCTGGGCGCCGCGGCCGCCTTGCAGGAAAAAGGTGCGCTGGCCGGGGACGCCGACGGTGCCAATGGTCAGATGAGTTGCCGGATTGAGGTCGATTTGGTGGGCCATATCTGCTTATTCTTCTTCGTCGCCGGGTTCGGCGGGCGAATCCTTCTTGTTTTTTCTTTTGCCCTTCGGCGGAGCCGGCGACGTGGGGGCGTGCAGAGGGCCGTCGTCGTTCAGGCGCAAGACGCGCACCAGGCCGTTGGGAGCCAGTGACAGGATGCTGACCGATGCCGGCGCGATGACCAGGCGCTGGAACAGGTCGATGTGGACGCCCAGATAGTGGGCCAGCAACAGCCGGATGACATCGGCGTGGGAGACGACGACGATCATGTCTTTCTCGTGCTGCTCAGCCGTCTCCTCCAGCGCGCCCACGGCGCGGAACTGGACTTCGCGCAGCGCCTCGCCCTTGGGAAAACGGGCCCGGCTAGGGAAAAACTGCACCGCGTGCCACATCGGCTTGCGGGCCAGCTTCTTGATCTTCTTGCCCTCCCAGTCGCCATAGCGCACTTCGCCCACCTCTTCCAGGTGTTGGACAGTCAGGCGGTGGGTGTCGGCGATGTAGGTAGCCGTCTCCACACAGCGCGTCAGGGGACTGCTGTAGACGGCTTTGATGGGCAGAGCGGCCAGGCGTTGGGCCACGGCTTCGGCCTGGCGGTGGCCGGTCTCATTCAGGTGAACGCCCGGCAACCAACCGGCCAGCTCGTTCTTTTTGGACCAGTCGTTTTCGCCGTGGCGCACGAGAATGATGGTTGCCATAGGCGAGATGATAGCACAAACGCGGCCGAGCGTCAGGAGTTGTCCGACGGGCCGCAGGCCTAGTTGCCGGGATTGACCGGGATGGGCGCGGGCTGGAGCTGTTCGAGCAGAGCGTCCTGGGCCGCCAGCTGCTCCATTGTTTGTGGCACCACGGGGTTGAAGACGGACGATTGGCAGACGGTCGGCAGCGCGGCGGCCTCTTCCAGGCTGACGTTGCCGGTCGTGACGGCATATTGCCCCGCGCCAAAGTAGGCGGCCATGACGTGGCAGGCGACGGGCGCGGCCCACTGCGATCCCTCGCCGCCGTTGAAGATGAAGACGGCCACGGCGATCTGGGGGTCGTCAACCGGCGCGTAGCCGACATACCAGGCATGCGTGGGCAGAATGCGCCGCTTGACAATGTCCTCGAAGCGACACCAACCGCGCTTGATGGCGATGTTGTCACAGTACTCGGCCGTGCCCGTCTTGCCGGCCGTCGGCCCAATCTGCGCCTCCAGGGCGTCCCAATCGACGTAGGTGGCCCCGGTGAAGTACTCGGTCTCGCTCATGCGATTGTTGACCATCTCCATGCCGTCGGCGACGACCTGGATGTACTCGGGATCGACGGCCAGCGTGTCGATGACCTCGCCCTGGAAAACGTAGTTGCCATCGGCATCAAACTGGATGCCGAAGGTGTTGTCGATCGGGTTGCCATCGGCGTCGGTGACGATCACCTGGCCGTTGCGATCCTGATGGACGCGGGCAATGATCTGGCTCTTATCGTCAACGATGACGATGTTGCCGTCGGCGTCGGTCATGTGGTGGATGATGCTCGGCCGGTAGAGGAAGCCGCCATTGGCAATGACGGACACCATCTGCGCTTGTTGCAGCGGCGTGCCCGTCATGAAGCCCTGGCCGATGCCGAGGTTATAGTCGTCGCCAGTAGACCACGGCTCGCCCTGGGTCTGCCGCTTCCAGGCGCGGGTCGGCAGGTTGCCCTCGGCTTCCAGTGGCAACTCGATGCCCTGGACGCGACCATAGCCGAACTGGTGGCCGTAGACATCGATCCGGTCCACGGTCAGGCCCTCGACATATTCGCCATCCTGGTCGAAGCCGCCACTGATTTTGTAGAAATAGACGTCGCAGGAGTTGGCAATGCCCAGGCGCATGTTCATCGCCCCGTGGCCGGCCAGGTTCCAGCAGACGAACTCCTGGACGCGGCCGGGGTCGTTGGGCGCGAAGCGGTTGGGAATTTCGATCGTGCCGGGATCGAACAGATAGCGCTCGGGCGAGACGACGCCCTCTTGCAGCGCCGCCGCCGCCGGCACCAGCTTGAACGTCGAGCCGGGCGGGTAGGTGCCGCTAATGGCGTGGTTAACCAGGGGGGTGTATTCGTTGCGTGCCAGACCGAGGTAGTAATCGACCGGCACTTCTGTCTGGAAGAGGTTGTTGTCGAAGGTTGGGAAGTTGACCATCGCCAGCACCTCGCCCGTCCGAGGGTTCAGCGCCACCACGGCCGCCTGTTCGATCTCCGGGTAGCTCTGTTCACCGGTGATGCTGTCGCGGCGCACAGTCCGGCTATTGGCTTCCATAAACTGCGCCAGCACATCGGCGGTGATCTCTTGCAGGCGCAGGTCCAGCGTCAGATGCAGGTTTAGGCCGGCCTGCGGCGGGATCTCCTCGCCAAGCTGACGGACCTCGCGGCCGCTCCAGTCCTGCTCGATGACGCGCTCGCCTTTCGTCCCGGCCAGCTCCAGTTCCATCGACGATTCCAGACCGGCCCAGCCGACGCGGTCGTCGCGTTCATAGCCAAGCTCAGTAATCCAGTTCTGGTTGGGAACAGGCCCCATGTAGCCGATGATATGGGCTGTGTACTGGCCCGACGGGTATTCGCGCAACGGCTCCGGCAGGACGCGGACGCCGGGTAGGAAGATGCTCTGCTGCTCGATCTTGTAGGCGTCGGTGATGGACACGCCGGTGGCGATGACGGCCGGGACATTGGGCGCGAAGCTGTGTTCGTTAAAGATGCCCTCGATGCTGTCGGGCTGCTGCTCAATGACGCCGGCCGCGTCGAGCGTTTCCGCGACCGAAGCGCCGTAGATCTCGGCCAGCCGGCTATAGGTGCTGACTAGAGCCGGATTGGCGATGACGAGTTGCTCGTCCTGTTTGACGGTGTCGGTCACTGGCACGCCAACCAGAGCGCTCAAACGCGCGAAGACGCCTTGTCGCACGGCTTTCTCCTCGTCCGTATTACCGGGCAAGAAAGCGGGGACGATTGTGACGTTGAAGCTGGGTTCGTTGATGGCCAGCGGCTCGCCATGGCGATCGACGATGATGCCGCGAGGGGGGCGGGTTGTGAGCGTGGCAATCTGGTTCGCCTGGGCGCGCCCCACCAACTCAGGTCCTTTGATCTGCTGAATCGAGTAGACTCGATAGACCAGCAGGCCGAGGACCAACATAATGCCGACCCGCATGAACAGCAGGCGCGCGCCAATGCCAGGGATTTGTTGAATCTCCGGGTCGCGCTCTTCGGGTGGTTTCCATCCGCTGCTGGACATGACAGTCTCAACTTATAGCCCCGCGTGGGGCCAAAAGCCACTGCTTTCAGCGATTACACAGCTTCGGCGCTAGAATTCGACCCGGCGCGGTTTAAGAACGCGCACGAGCGACTGTAACAGCAAGTAGATCGGCAGGATGGTTACCATGTGCAGCACAAAGAGCGGCGTCAGCTCGGCCAACCCGGCGGCCGACACCCCGTGCCCCAGCAAGCCCAGGACGATGAGACTGATGATCAGGTAAATGAACGTGCCCAGCCCGGCCATGAGCGCGGCCACCAACAGCCGGCGCGGCGGCATGATCTGTTGCAGAAGCACGCCCGCCGCCACGGCGGCCATGAAGGCCAGCGACGACAAGCCCACCGGCGTCATCGAGAAGAGGTCTGACCATAGCCCGCCGATGAACGCCCACACCAGCCCTTCTTCCAGCCCGCGCACCAGCCCCCAGGCCAGCGCAACGAGGAAGAGCAGTTGCGGCTCCACGCCGGCAATGGGGAAATGTGGCAGCACAGCCGTCTGCACAATGGCCAACAGGGCCATCAGGGGAATGGCGGCATAGAAGTTGACAGCCACGACTATTGCTCCGGGTTCAAAAACTGTGGGTCAACTTCCTGGAACTCCGTCACGACAAAGAGAGTTTCCAGCGTGCGGAAGTCGACGGCCGGTTGCACAGTGGCCTGCTGGAACAGCTCGGCCTCATTGCGCGTCACGTCCACAACCCGACCAATGACCAGACCCCGCGGGAACTTGCCGTCCAATCCAGAGGTCATGACCTGATCGCCGACCTGGATATCGTATTGCAGGTCGATCCAGTCGATGGTTGGCAACGCGCCGCGGCCGGAGCCGCGCAAGATGCCGGTCGCCCGCGTCTCGCCCAGCCGCACGGGGATGGCGCTGGCGGTTTCGGTCAGCAACACGACCTGGGCCGCATGGTTGGTGGCGTTATAGACCTGGCCCACCAGGCCACGCGCTGCCTCCACCGGCATACCCGTCCGAACACCGTCATCGACGCCCTTGTCAATGATGATGCTCTGCATGGTTGGGTTGGTGTCCTGGCCGATCACGTCGGCGATAAGGCGTTTGTACTCCGGCGTCCGGGCCGCCTGGTCGAACAACTCGCGCAAGTTCTGGGTCTCGCTCTGCGCCTCGTGCATCTGCTCCAGTTCGCGCGCCTGCTCGGCGACCTGGGCCTGTAGCGTAGCGATTTCTTCGCGCGCGGCGGCCAGGTTACGCGGGCCGGTGACGATATCGCTGACGGCTTCACTGCGCGCCGATGTCCAGGCGGTGATAGTCGTCAGCGGGTCGCGCACAAACCTGAATACGCCGACCAGCGTGCCGGTGCTATCGAGGATGGTCAGCAGCAGGCCGCTGCCGACAAGGACGGCCACGGTCAGCCAACGGATACGCTGTTGCGTTCGTCCGAGGTTCATAGCTGGTTACCGGCGATTGCCGGGGGGAACGGCGCTAGTGGCGTGTGCTGCCCCGATGGAGGCCCACTAGCACGCGCTCGTAGTTATCCAGGTCTTCCAACACGCGCCCGGCGCCGCGGGCGACACAGGTCATGGCGTCTTCGGCCACCCAGACGCGCATCTTGACCGAGTCTTCCAGGCGATCGGCCAGGCCCTGAATGAGCGCGCCGCCGCCGGCCAGACAAACGCCGGTCTCAATCAGGTCGGAGACGAGTTCGGGCGGGGTCTCATCGAGCGCGTCCAGAACGGTATCGACGATAACGTTGATGGACGGTGACATGGCCTCGCGCAGCTCAATGCTGCTGATCTCCACGACCTGCGGCAGGCCGGTGATCAGGTTGCGGCCGCGCACCGACATGGTCTTTTCTTCTGGCAAGGGGAAGGCTGAGCCGATGGCGATCTTCGTCCGTTCGGCCATGCGCTCGCCGATAAGCAGGTTGTACTTGTTGCGCACGTAGCCGATGATGTCTTCGTCCATTTCGTCGCCGGCCACGCGGATGGAGCGACTGACGACGATGCCGCCCATGGCGAACACGGCCACTTCGGTTGTACCGCCGCCGATGTCGACGATCATGCTGCCGCGCGATTCAATGATCGGCAGACCGGAGCCAATGGCCGCGGCCATCGGTTCCTCGATCAGATAGGCCTCGCGCGCGCCGGCGGAGATAGTGGCGTCATAGACGGCGCGCTTCTCCACCTCAGTGACGCCGCTGGGCACGCCGACGACGACGCGCGGGCGGGGGAAAGGCACCAGCATTTGCTCGTGGGCCTTGTCGATGAAGTACTTCAGCATCGCCTCGGTGATCTCGAACTCGGAGATCACGCCGTCGCGCAGGGGGCGGATGGCCACGATGTCGCCGGGGGTGCGGCCGACCATCTCGCGCGCCTCGGCGCCGATGGCCAGCGGCCGGCGGGTGCGCTTATTGATGGCCACCCACGACGGTTCATTGATGACAATACCCTTGTCGCGCACGGCCACCAGTGTGTTGGCTGTGCCCAGGTCAATGCCGATGTCGAGCGAGAAAAAACCGAGTAACCAGTCGAGAGGTCTGAACAAGGTAGATCAGCTTCCGTTTCGTAGTTTGAATGATCGCTTCGATGGCCGGTTCTCGGTCGGCCGTAAAACGCACCCACCCAGGGGCGGAGCGCCAGGCACGGCGACAGGCCACAGTGAACAGTCGATCTTCACTTAACCTTTCCATTATAGCATATGGCACAAGAGGGGCACGAGCCAACCGGCGACCCTCATCTCTAATTCAGACCGCGCCAGGATAGGCGAGAGCTGTCTTAGTGATTGGCAAATGTCGATGGGCGCGTCGAGGGTTGTGGTATGATCTACCAGGGAGAGTAATGCAATTATGGCGCGACAGGCGATTTTTGAGGGCGTGATCTACGACGAAGACGACAATCTGCTGGCGACGGCCGTCGTCGGCGGCGAGGCGCAGTATGTCTTCGACGATGACGGCTTCCACCGCCATATCGATGCGGAGATCATCGATCGACAGGTGCTGGCCTTTTTCCTGGAGCAACTGCAGCAGAATCGAGACATGGCCGTGCAACAGGCCTTGCAGATGCTGGGCAGCGATGATCTGATGACCAAGGCGGCCGTCGATTCGTCGCTACGCAACATCACCATGGACCAGATTCTGGCCCAGGGCGTGCCCACCCAGGCGCGCGAGATGCTGGGCATGATGGGGTTTAGGGTGGTGGTTGATGTGCACGGCGAGGTGCTGCGGATGGATCAACCGGGGGTGGCGGAGGATGATGAGGGTGGGGAGTAAGGCGAGCTTGCCTCAATACGCCCCACGCCGGCTCAACAAGTGCGGCACTGTCTGCAACAGAATACGTACGTCCAGCGCCAGCGACCAGTTCTCGATGTAATAGATATCCAGCAGGCAAAGCTCGTCGAACGTCAGGTCCGACCGGCCGCTGACCTGCCATAGCCCCGTCAGGCCGCCGACGACGGCCAGCCGTTGCCGGTGCCACGGCTTATAGGCGGCCACCTCTTCCGGCAGCGGCGGCCGCGGCCCCACCAGGCTCATCTGCCCACGCAAGACGTTGTAGATCTGTGGCAATTCGTCCAGGCTCAGCCGGCGGATGACGCGGCCGACCGGTGTCAGGCGCGGATCGGCGCGGATCTTGAACAGCGGCCCGTCGGCTTCGTTCAGCGCGCGCAGGGCCTCTTTCTGCCCATCCGCGCCCACGACCATCGAGCGGAACTTGTACATGGCGAATGGCCGGCCGTCGCGGCCGACGCGCGGTGAAGCATAGAGCACCGGCCCACCCGAATCGAGCCGGATGGCGATGGCGACGATGGCCATGAGGATCAGCGCCGGGATGCCCAGCACCACCACGATGATCAGGTCGAGCGTGCGCTTGAAGAGCTGGTCTAAGTGGCGGTTGCGGCCGACGGCGCTCATGTCGCGCACACCGAGCACGGGCACGCCAGCCATGTTGCTGAACTCCACCCGGTTCAAGCTCAGTTGCAGCAGATCGGGCACGACCTGGACCCGCGCGCCGTGCTGCTGTGATACCTGCAACAGTTGCAGCAGTTGGGGGTGCATCTCGCCCGGCAGCGCGATGAAGACGGTGTGGACGGGGGCCAGGGCGGTCAGATAGTGATCGAGGTTGTCGTAGTGGCCCAGGCGAGGAATGCGGCCGAGACCGATGTTGTTCTCGCCGCTGCCGTCGTCCAGATAGCCGGCCACGGCAAAGCCCAGGTCGGGCCGGGCCAACAATGTGCGAATCAAACTGCGGCCCGCCTCGCCCACGCCGACAACGATGACCCGTTCTGCGCCGATTCCGCGCCGGTAAAGGGCGTTGAGTAGCAGGCGACGAATGAGCCGCGCCACGGCGATAAACAGGACGATGAACAACAGTGCCCAGAAGATGAGCAGCCGCGAGAAGGGCGCAGGCTGGAAGAAGAAGGTCACAGCCATCATCAGCGTGATGCCCGCGGCCGTGGCCGTGCCCGCCCGGCCCACCTCTTCGAGCCAGGAGTTGCTGCGCCGCCGCCAGACGCCGGTGCTCTGATAAGTCAGCGCCAGCAAGCAGGTCAGGGCCAGTTGTTGGCCCACATAGCTCTGGTACGGCTCCAGAAACGTCACCGGCAGGAACAACTGCCAGACATAGCGGGCCACGTAGGCCAGCATGAACGCCAGATTGATGAGGATGAGGTCGCTGAGGATGGTCGCCCAGCGGATGGTGCGCTGTCTCATCGGCGGCACTCCGGGGTGGGCGCGAGGGCGCGCTCGTAGACGGCGGCCGTGGCTTGCCCGGCGCGCTCCCACGAAAAGTGCTGTGCCTGGGCCGGCCCCTCGGCGCGCAGCCGGGCGACCAACTCCGGCCGATCCAGGACATCGGCCAGGCGCGCGGCCAACTCCGCGGCGTCATTGGGCGCGAAGTAGAGCGCGGCCGCGCCGCCTGCCTCCGGCAATGAGGAGGTGTTGGCCGCCACGACCGGCGTGCCACAGGCCAGCGCCTCGACGATGGGCAGCCCAAAACCCTCGTAGAGCGACGGCAGGACGAGCGCGGCGGCGGCGTTGTACCACAGCGGCAAGTCGTCGTCATCGACGTAGCCGGCAAACCTCACTCGCCCCTCCAACCCCAGCGCGGCGACGCGGGCGAAGATGGCTTCGTACAGCCAGCCCTTGCCGCCCACCAGCACGAGCGGCGCGTCGTCGCGGCCCAGCAGCGCCAGCGCGTCGAGCAGCAGCGGCACGTTTTTGCGCGGCTGGAGAGTGCCCACGTGGAGCAGGAAGCGCTCCGGCAAGCCGAGACGGCGACGGAAGGCGGCGACCTCTGCCGGCGGTAGCGGCCGGTAGGCCACGGTTACGCCGGGGGTGACGACATCGATCCGCTCCAGCGGCACATCGTAGACGCGATGCACATCCCAGCGGCCGGATTCGGAGATGACGATCAGGCGGCGCGCTCGGCGACAGGAGTCGGCCGTCGCTGCCTCCAGGTAACGCCGCTGCAGGGTGGGGAAGCTGCCGGGGTAGTGGATGAAGCTTAGGTCGTAAATGGTGACGACCGCCGGGCAGGGGGCCAGCCGGGGCATGGCAAAGGCCATACTGTGCAACAGGTCCAGCTGGTCGCGGCGCGCTTGCCACGGCCAAATGGCCTGCTCCCAGGCGATGCGCGCCAGCCGCCGCTCGGTGGGCAGAGGCGTGGTGTGGCGGCGCTGGTTGGGGGGGGCGTCGGCCGGGGCGGGCTGGCGGGTGTAGATCGTGTAGCGGCGATCGGCCGCCGGCGGCAAGTGGCGCAACACCTGGTAGACGTACTGGTGGATACCCGCCCGTCGATAGCCCGCCTCACCAGAGAGGAGATGGGCGTTGATGCCGATATGCGTCTGTCGCTCTGTGTGCGGTGAATGCGGCGCGGCCACCCTTATGGACCCCGATAGTGGTAATAATTGCGGGCAAGCATCGGCTCCATTATACGATCATCCATTCAATTGGCATCTTGCCCACACCTGTCCTGTATGATAGACTGCGTTATGTTTACATGTCTGGCCGCTTTGCCCGCCCCCTGGCTGATGGGCGACGGCCGCGAGCCGATAGAGCGAGCGAGAGGAGGTGGCGGGTGAAACGCATACCCATGCCTGTAGTGTTGATCGTGCTGGTCGCGCTGGCCGTGACCCTGAGCGCCTGTGAGCGACCCGCGCCCGGTAGCGAAAACCGAATTGAGCCGACAGCCACGACCGCCGGCGTGCTTCTGCCCACGTTGCCCTTGCTGACGCCCGAGCTGCCCATGAGCGCCTCGCCCACGCCGCTGCCGGCGGAAGCCAGCCCGACGCCCTTGCCTTCCATCGTTGAGCCGTCCGCAACCCCGCAAGAACCCGTGGTTGAGCCTACGGCCTCGGCCAGCGGCGAAATCATCCACGTTGTGCAGGCCGGCGAAAACCTGTTCCGCATTGGTCTACGCTATGGGTTCACGGTCCAGGAGTTGGCGACCTACAACGGCATCACCAACCCGGACGTGCTCGCCGTGGGCCAGCAGATTCGCATTCCGCCTTCTCAATAGGTTACCGGCCGTGCCGGCGCGCTCAGCTCATCGCCATCAATGAACTGGCTACAATCCCGCATCGTCTGGGAGGGGAAGTGGCGTCTGCGCGTCGATTCGTTCCGGCTGCCGGACGGCCAACTCTATGAGCGCGGCCGCATCGAGCATCCCGGGGCAGTGGTGCTGGTTCCCATCGTGCCCGGCGACGCGGGACCGGCCGTGCTGATGCTACGGCAATATCGCCCGGCGCTGGAACGCACGATCCTGGAGCTGCCGGCGGGCACGCGTGAGCCGGATGAGCCGTGGCTGCTCTGTGCCCAACGCGAACTGCGCGAGGAAACGGGTCGCCGGGCGGCGACCTTCACGCCCCTGGGTGAGGTCTGGGCCGCCCCCGGTCTGTCGAATGAGCGCATGGCCTTGTTCCTGGCCCAGGGGCTGAGCGACGACCCGCTGCCGATGGATGTGGACGAGGAAATTGCCGTGGAGGCGTGGCCGCTGGCCGAACTGGCGGCGATGGCCATTGACGGCCGCCTCGATGACGCCAAGAGCGTGGCCGCCGTCCTGCGCGCGGCACGCCATCTGGGTCTGTAGACAACGGCCGGCCGTTGCCTATTCGCCCTCTTCGCTTTCCCCGAAGTTCTTCAGTTCTATGGCCAGCTCCATCAACCGGGTCTTGACCGCGTGGTGGACGGTCGCGGGCGGGTAATTGCCGCTCTCGTCGGGCACGCCCGCGGGCAGGCCCGTCAGCAGGTAGAGACCCTCGTTGATGTTGGTGATGGGCCAGATGTGGAACAGCCCCGCGCGCGCCGCCTCGACAACATCCTCGCGCAGCATCAGGTTGATGACGTTTGTCGCCGGGATGATGACGCCCTGCGTGCCGGTCAGGCCACGGGCGCGGCAGATATCGAAGAAGCCTTCGACCTTTTCGTTGACCCCGCCGATGGGCTGGATCTCGCCGCGCTGGTTGACCGAACCCGTCGCGCCGATGCCTTGCTGGAGAGGTAGCTCGCCCAGGCTGGAGAGCAGCGCGTACAGCTCGCTCGACGAGGCGCTGTCGCCGTCGATGCCAACGTAGTTCTGCTCGAACGTCAGGCTGGCGTTGAGCGACAACGGCTGGTGCTGGGCATAGGTGCCGCCCAGGTAGCCGTTGAGCGTCAGCACGCCTTTGTCGTGGATGGGGCCAGCCATGTCGATCTCGCGCTCGATGTGGATGATGCCGTCATCGCCCATGAAGGTGCGGGCGGTAATGCGCCCCGGCTCGCCGAAGGTGAATTCGCCGATCTCCATGATCGCCAGTCCGTTGACCTGGCCCACGACGCTGCCTTCGGTGGCGATGAACACATCGCCTTCCAGCACCTGCTCGCGGAAATGCTCGGCGGCCAGATTGGCGCGTTGCGTGCGTTCGTCCAGCGCCTGCTGCACGTCCTCGCCCATGACCGTCTCGTGGCCATTGCGTCTGGCCCAATAGTCGGCTTCGCGCACCAGGTCGGCGATGGCCCCAAAGCGCGTGCTCAGCTTGCGCTGATGCTCGGCCAGCCGGGAGCCATGCTCGATGATCCTGGCCACGGCGGCGCGGCCGAAGGGGCGCAGCTTTTCTTCCTGGCTGCGGGCGGCCACGAACTCGGCATAGGAGTGTTCGCTGGCGGCGTCGCGTGGCATCGTGTCGCTGAAGTCGGCGCGCACCTTGAACAGGTCGCGAAACTCCTCATCGCCATCGAAGAGGGAGTAATAGAGGCTGCCGCTGCCCAGCAGGATGACCTTCAGGTTCAACGGCACCGGCTCCGGCCAGAGCGAGTTGGCGATGACCGGCCCGTCGGATTGAGGCGGCCGCATCTCGATCTCCTCGGCCTTCAACGAGCGCTTGAGCGCCTCCCACGTCTCGCGCTGGCGAACGAGGTGCATCGCGTACATCACCAGATAGCCGCCGTTGGCCCGGTGCAGGTCGCCAGCCTTGATCTGGGTGTAGTGGGTCATGATGGCATGGCCCTGCGGCTCATATTCCAGCAGGCCGAACAGATTCTCGTGGGTTGGGTTGAGCTGGACGACGACCGGCGCGCCCTCTTCGGCGCTATTGTCCACCAGCACATTGACTTCGTAGCGGCGCAGATCGACGAGCTGATCGAATTCCTTGTCATCCAGACTCGGCGCGGCGCGCGACACCTGGTCGAGCAAGTCCTCCTGGACATCGGCCAGATAGGCTCTGACGTCCGGCTGGTCCTCATATTGGGCCAGAATGGTGTCGAACTCCTCGCGCGTGGCCGAATCGACGACTTCGCGGTCGAGCTTCTGGCGTTCGTCGCGGGCGTCGCGCTCCAGATGGCGCAACGCGCGCAGGATGTCCTGTAGCTCGACCTGGAGCGCGCGCAGCAGCTCGCGGCGGGCGCCGGCGTCGTCGTTGGCGTGGCCGGTGGCGCTGTCGTCGGCGTCGTCCTCGTCGGGCGCGGCCGAGACTGTCAGCCCGGAGGCGGTCTCGTGCAAGTCAAAGCCCTGCGTCGTCGCCTTGCGCTCCAGCGCGTCGAGCATTTCCTCGCGTTGTTCGGACACCTTTTGATCCAGCGCCTGCACTGTGCGGCGGTAAGATTCGTTCTCGAACGCCTGTGTCAACGCCAGTTGCAGGCTGTCGATGAGCTGTCGCATCCGCTCGGCCAGCACCTCCCCCTGTCCGGGGGCCAGGCGCATGGCTTTGGGGCGGTGGGGCGTGTCGAAATTGTGGACGTAGACCCAATCGGGTGGCGTCGGCTCCTGACCACAGCTGTCGCGCAGGAAGTGGCGGATGGCCATGCTGCGCCCGGTTCCGGACGAACCCTTGACGAAGATGTTGTAGCCCTTGTTCTTCAGCCCCATGCCAAACTCCAGGGCGCGCGTGGCCCGCGGCTGGCCGATGATGGCGGTGGATGGTTCGACATCGGCCGTGGTCTCGAAAGCCAACTGGCCGGGATCGCACAGTAGACGGAGTTTATCGGGTGAAAGGGGTTTCACATGTCCGGGCATTGCGTTTTGATGAACCGCCTCGTGATTGGGGCTAGAGCGAGAATCATACTGTCAGATCGTCGGGTTCGCAAGCTCGTGCAGTTGGTCTAAGAGGGCGGTCGTGATAAATTTAAGAAGGCTTTGAGCGTTGCGTTGGAGGGTCTATGTTCGACTTTGACAATCAGGTGGCATTGATCACTGGCGGAGCCGGCAATCTGGGCGCGGCCGCGGCCCGCGCGTTCTACCGCGCCGGGGCGCGCGTGGCCGTGCTTGACCGCCACCGCCAGACGACGACCCAGGTTCTGGGCCAGGACGTGCCCGAGGGCGAGCACTGTGCCTATGTGACCGGCAACCTGTTGGACGAGGCTTCGGTGGCCGAGATGGTGGCCGAGGTCTTCAATCGCTTCGGCCGCATCGACATCCTGCTGAACACTGCCGGCGGCTATCGGGCCGGCACGCCACTGCACACCACGCCGAACGAGACCTGGGACCTGATGATGAACCTCAACGCCCGCACCGTCTTCCTGATGTCGCGCGCGGTTGTGCCCCACATGCTGGCCGCCGGGCGCGGCAAGATCGTCAATGTGGCCGCCCGCGCCGCGCTGCAGGGCACGGCCGGCGCCGGCCCCTACGTCGCCTCCAAGATGGCCGTCATCCGTCTGACGGAGACGCTGGCCGCGGAACTGGCCGGACGCGGCATCAACGTCAATTGCATCCTGCCTGGCAGTATGGACACGCCGGACAACCGCGCCGCCCAGCCAGAGGCCGATTTCAGTCGCTGGGTGACGCCCGAATCGATGGCCCAAGTCATCCTTTTTCTGGCCTCTGACCTGGCCAAAGATATCAACGGGGCGGCCGTGCCGATCTACGGACGAGGGTAACCTTCATCACTACACCGCGACTGACAACGACCTTCAAGCTTGTGTTCGGCCTGGGGGATTGGGGGCCTTCGGCCGCGTCCACAGCGCGCAATATCTTCTGGTTCGTGTTCCTGACCAACGTCGTCGGACTGGGGGCGGGGATGGCCGGCGGCGTGTGGCTGGTCGGCCGCTTCTGGGACGCGATCAACGACCCCCTTATCGGCAGCATCAGCGATCGGCTGCATTCGCGCCTGGGCCGGCGGCGGCCGTTCCTGCTTTTCGGCTCCCTGCCCTTCGCGCTAAGCTTCTTTCTGATGTTCATCGTGCCGCCGTTTGAGAGCCGGGCGGCATTGCTGCTCTACTACAGCCTTATCTTTCTGGTCTACGATACACTTTTCACCATCGTCAACGTGCCCTATCTGGCCCTGGTGCCGGAGCTAACCGACAACTATGACGAACGTAGCAGTCTGACCGGTTGGCGTACGGCCATTGCCTTCCTGGCCCAGCTGGTGACGGCCGGGGCGTTCAAGTTGCTGGCCGAGAACGTCTTCGCGCCCTGGTTCGGCGGGCCGAGTGGGCTGCGACAGGGCTATCTGCTGGCGGCCGGCCTGTGGGCCATCAGTATGGCTTTGCCCTTCGTCTTGCTGGTGCTCGTCGTTCGCGAGCCGGCAGTGACGCCGGTCGCCTCACCCATCCGGCCGGTGGCCAACTTCCGCGAGGTATTTGCCAATCGACCGTTTCGACTGGCGGCGCTCATCTACTTGCTGTGCTTCACCACCGGCGATGTCATCCTGGTCGTCCTGGTGCGCTATCTGATCGATTACATCCACGTGCCGCCCGGCTTCGATAGCCTCTTCCTCGTCATCGTCCTGTCCTTCTCGCTGATCAGTATTCCCGGCATCCTGGCGCTCATGCGCCGCACCAACAAACGCATCGCCTATTTGATCGGCATCGGCTTCATGGTCGGCGTGCTGACAGTGGCCATGTTTTTGGGGCCAGGCGATCAGAACCGGCTTCTGGTCGGCGCGGGCATGGCCGGTATCGGCTTCGCGGCCATGAGCATCATTCCCTGGGCCATCGTCGCCGATGTCATCGACGTGGACGAACTGCAAACTGGCGAGCGGCGCGAAGGGCTATACACTGGCTACCTCGTCTTCCTGCGCAAGCTGGGCACTGGCGTGATGGTCTTTGCCGTCGGCCAACTGCTGGCGATCACGGGCTACGTCAGTTCCAACACCGGCGGCGCTTTCGTGGAACAGCCGGAGGCCGCGCTGGCGGTCATGCACGCCCTGGTCACCGTGTTGCCGGCCATCGCCCTGGGGCTATCGCTCATCCTGGCCTGGCGCTTCCCCATCGATCGGGCCAGCCATGAGGCGATCCGGCACGCATTGGACGAACGCCGCGCTGCCCGCGAGGCCGGCGCGACCTTGCCTTAACCCAACCCGTTCAAGGAGTCACATCGATGTTACAGATTGGCGATCTCGCCCCCGATTTTGAACTGCTGTCCGACGAGAGCCGGCCGGTGAAGCTGTCCGACCTGCGCGGACGGCGCGTCGTGCTCTTCTTCTTCCCCAAGGCGGATACGCCCGGCTGCACCATTCAGGCGTGCGGCTTCCGCGACCGCTTTCCGGTCATCGAGGCCGGCAATGCAACCGTCCTCGGCGTCAGCCCCGACATGCCGGCCGCTCTGGCCAAGTGGCGCGCCAAGGAGCAGTTGCCCTACACGTTGCTGTCTGACCCCGACCACGCGCTGGCCGACGCCTTTGGCGCCTGGGGCGAGAAGACGGCCTACGGCCGCACCTACCTGGGCATCGTGCGCAGCCACGCCATCATCGGCCCCGATGGGCGCATCGAAGACCTGCGCCTCGGCGTCAAGCCGGAGGAGAGCGTGCAGGCGGCGGTCGATTTCCTGGCCGCCCACGGCGAGGACGGCCAGGCGTGACCGAGGCATCACTCACCCGTGCCTTGCGCTTTTACCGCTTCGGCCCGCCGGCCGAGGTGTTACAGATGGAAGAGCTAGCCGTGGAGGAGCCTGGCCCGGGCCAGGTGCGTTTGCGGCTGACCCACCGGCCCATCAATCCGTCTGACCTGCTGACCGTTGCCGGCCAGTACGGCCGGCTGCCGCGGCTGCCGGCCACGCCGGGGCTGGAGGGCGTCGGCCGCATCGAGGCGCTGGGCCAGGGCGTCCGCGGTTGGCGCGTCGGCGATCGGGCCGTGCCGCTGGGCGCGAGTGGCACATGGCGCGAGAGCGTGCTGGTCGCCGCGTCCGGGCTGCTGCCCGTGCCCGACGCCGTGGACGACGCCACGGCGGCTCAATTCGTCGTCAACCCGGTGACCGCCTGGGTGATGCTGGAGCAGGAGCTGGCCTTGCAGCCGGGCGATTGGGTTGTGCAGACAGCCGCTGGCTCGGCGCTGGGCCGGATGGTCATCCAGATGGCCCGGCTGCGCGGCTACCGCACGATCAACTTCGTGCGCCGGGGGGAGCAGGTAGACGAGCTGCGCACGCTGGGCAGCGACGCGGCTTTCGCCACCGGCGAGCCGGATATCGTCGAGCGCGTCCGCGAGCTGACTGGCGGCCAGGGAGCCAAAGGCGCGCTGGAGGCCGTCGGCGGCGAAACAGGCGCGCTGGCGTTGCAATGCCTGCAGCCAGGCGGGGTCATGCTCGTCTACGGCCTGCTGGGCGGCGAGCCGCTGCCGCTCCACAACGGCGAAATGCTCTTCCGTGGCCTGACTGTGCGCGGCTTTTGGCTGAGCTATTGGTTTCAGCACACGCCGCCGGAACGGGTGGCGACGACGCTGCAAGGGTTGATGGCGCTGCTGGCCGAGGGCCGGTTGGAACTGGCCGTCGAGGCGAGCTATGACCTCGATGACTTCCGCGCCGCCATCGCCCACGCCGAGCGGCCGGGCCGGCAGGGCAAAATCCTGCTAACCGGCTAATTCGTTGCCGGCCGTTGTCGAAATCGACGGCCGTCATTCGTCATTCCAGTAGACGGTCGCAAAGACCGCCCAATCAAACTGAGGAGACAAAAGATGCAATACATGTTGTTGATCTACGTGGACCCGCAGACCTACGCTGGTATGACGGACGAAGAAAGCCAGGCCGAGATGGCCGAGTACTATGCCTTTGGCCCGTCGCTGCGCGAGCGCGGCATCGAAGTCAGTGGCGAGGGTCTGCAAGGCGTGGAGACGGCGACGACCGTGCGCGTGCGTGACGGCAAAACGCTGGTCACCGACGGCCCTTTCGCCGAGACGAAGGAGCATCTGGGCGGCTTCTACCTGGTCGATGTGGCCAATCTGGACGAGGCCATTGAGGTTGCCAAGCGCATCCCCGACATCCGGCGCGGCTCCGTCGAGATTCGCCCGGTGATGGTCTTCGGTTAGCCACGCGGCCATGCCTCGCCCGCTGCCCGTGCTGGCTCTGGCCGGCGTGGGCAGCGCGAGGCCGGCGAGACCATGCCCGCATCCAGCGACGCCATCGAGTGTGCCCTGCGCGAGCACCACGGCCGCGTCCTGGCCATCCTCATCGCCGCGCTGGGCGACATCGATCTGGCCGAGGACGCGCTCCAAGAGGCGCTGCTGGTCGCTGTGGAGCGCTGGCCGGCCGGCGGCCCGCCCGACAACGCCGCCGCCTGGCTGGTGACTGTGGCCCGGCGCAAGGCGTTCGACCGCTTGCGCCGCGACCGGACGCTGGCCGAGAAGACGCCGCTGTTGGTCGATCTCGCCGCCGACTCTTTTGACGACCCCGCGGCTATGGACGACACGACCATCCCCGACGAACGACTGAAACTGCTCTTCACCTGCTGTCACCCGGCGTTGGCCGCCGAGGCGCGCGTGGCTCTGACGCTGCGGCTGCTGGGTGGGCTGGACACGGCCGAGATCGCCCGCGCCTTCCTGACGACGACGCCGACGATGAACCAGCGCCTGACGCGGGCCAAGGCCAAGATTCGCGCCGCAGGCATCCCCTACGAGGTGCCACCGGTCGCGGCCGTGCCCGAACGGCTCGACGGCGTGCTCCACGTCCTCTACCTCATCTTCAACGAGGGCTACGCGGCCACCTCCGGCGACGCCCATATCCGCGCCGATCTCTGCGCTGAGGCGCTGCGGCTGGGCGCGACGCTGGTCGATTTGCTGGACGCGCGGCCGGAGCTGGAGGCGCAGCCGGAGGCGCTGGGGCTGCTGGCGCTGATGCGGCTGCATGACGCGCGCCGCGCCGCCCGCCTGGACGCCGCCGGCGACATCGTGCTGCTGGAAGATCAGGAGCGGCGGCTGTGGAACCGGGTGGCCATTGACGCCGGGTTGGCGCTGCTCGACCGGGCGTTGGCACTACGGCGGCCCGGCCCCTACCAGATTCAGGCCGCCATCGCCGCGCTGCACGCCCGCGCCGCCACGGCGGCCGACACCGATTGGCCGCAGATCGCCGCCCTCTATGGTGCTCTGTTGCGCCACGCGCCGACACCGGTGGTAGAGCTAAACCGGGCCGTGGCTGTGGGCATGGCCCGCGGGCCGCTGGCGGGGCTGGCCCTGTTGCAGCGGCCGGCGCTGGCCGAGGCGCTCGACGGCTACCACTGGTATCATGCCGCGGTGGCCGACTTCCTGCGCCGCGCCGGCTATCGGCCGGAGGCCCGCGCCGCCTACGTCCGCGCCCTGTCGCAGTGCGACAACCGCGCCGAGCAGGCGTTCCTCGCCCGCCGCATCGACGAGACGAGTTAGGGCAGCGCGTTGCCGGCGGACTTTTAATCTTCGACCGCGATCGTTTCCGGCAGAAGAAAGCGGCCGTCGGGCAGCGGGTCGCCCGCGGCCGTGGCGTCCAGGCGCGGCAGGCCATCAGTGGGCGCATAGAAGCCGGTCGCCAGGCGGTATTCGCCCGGTGGCAGACCGCTCAGGTCGAACGTCACCGCGTCGGCAACGATTTCGCCGGCGACCCACTGGCCGGTCGGGTAGCTGTCGCCGGCCGGCGCGCTGTCGCTCTGGGCGGCAATGCCCCCGGCACTGTCCAACAGGTGCACGAAGCGGACGAACTCGCCCGGCGCGCCGGTCGCGGCGTGCCAGACGAGGGTTAACCGCAATGCGTCGCCGTCCCGCGCCAGCCGGTAGCCGCGCAGGTCAATGAGCGACCGGCCGTCGCCGCTGAAGGTCGCCGCAACGGGCCGCAGATCGGCTGGCAGGGTAAAGCTCGGTTCGTGTAGTCGAGCCAGCCATCCGCCGCCCGCCCACTCGACTACCCCCACCCGCCGCGTCAGCACGGTCTGGCCACTACCCGCGTCGTAGAGGCGCATCACCAGGGGGTACTGGCCCTCGGCCGGGGCCGGCTGCGGCAGGCGCAGGGCCAGCCAATCGGCCGTCCACTGTCCGGCCGGCCACAGCGTGCTGGGCTGGAAGCCGTAGCCGGGCTGCGCGTCCAGCTGCGCCAGCGTCGCCCCGGCGGCGTCTTGCAACCGCAACGAGAACTGGTAGCGCGCGCCCAACGGCCGGGCCGTGTACCAGGCGAAATGGCCATCCAGCGTCGTCGCGTCGCGCAACGTCAGGCCCGTTGCGCGCACGTCCAACGGGCCGGCCGGCGAGGCCGCCAGCGCCACGCCGGCGCGCACGCGCACCGGCCGCAGGAACAGCTCGCCGCGTGTGCCGCCGGAGGGCAGCAACGGACGCGCCCCGTCGAGCGTCAGCCGGGGCACGTAGAGGCCGGGCGGCGCGTCGGCGGGGATGCTCAGGCGGAAGACCGGCGCGGCCGTGTCCAGCGGCCGGGTCGCCCAGGCGACGACGGGCGGCGGGGGCGCGCCCGCGTCCGGCGGCCGGGCGGCGGCCGGCGTCACCAGGGCCAACGTAGCGGCGCGGCCGTCGCCGGAGGCCAGGCTGAGGGTGATGACCAAAATCTCCCCGGCGGCGATCTCCTCGGTGCTGTAGCCGTACTCATAGAGCCGCGTCCCGTCCTCGAAGGCCACACCGCCGCGGTCGTGGTGCAGATAGGCCATCTGGGCGAAGTCCCACGTCAGGTCACCGGGCGGCAGCTCGCGCGGGTCGCCGCGCCAGAGGAGGGCAGCGGCGGCGGTGAGCAGCGCGAAGGCGACCAGGGCGACAAGCAGAGGGAAGGGGCGGCGGGGGAGTGGGGGGGCGAGGAGCAGGATGAGGGTGATGAGGAGCGCCCCCAGCGAGAGCAGTTCGGCGGCGCGGCGCAGGGGTGTGCGGACCAGTGTTAGCGTGACGACGTGGCCGCCGGCGGGCACGGCGACGGTCAGACGGCCGGAGCCGGGTTGGGCGCTGGCGGCCGCCGGTTGGCCGTCGAGCGTCGCCCGCCAGCCGGGCCAGGCCAACGCGGGCAAGACGACGGTCGCGCCCGCGGGGCCGGTGGTAATGTCCCAAACCTGCCGCGCCGCCGCGCGGGCGCGTATCGTTGCCACGGCGAGGTCGCCGGCGACGGCCGCGGCCCGGTCGCGTGTGCCGTCGTTCAGCCAGGCGCTGGTCCACGGGCGCGGGGCGGCCGCCGGTGGCAGGTATTCGGCGCTGACCGTCGTGCCGATGTTGCCGGTGAACCACTCGTACTGCGCCAGCCGCTCGGCAGTCACGTCGGCGTCGGTCAGGATGAGATGGTCGGTGCGCAGCCCCAGCAGCGCCGCCAGCAGCAACACCAGCCCGACCAGCCCCGCCAGCGCAGGCCCCGCGCCGCGCCCCGGCAGCGTGGCCAGCCCGCCCGTCAGCAGCGCGCCGAAGAGCGCCACGACCGACAGGAAGCGCCACGGGAATTGCGTGAATGGCAACAGTGGCAGGTGGTCCCACAGCGGCCGCGACAGGGGCGTGATCATGACCACGGCCACGACGAAGGCGGCCAGGGCGAACAGGACGACGGGCGCGCGCCGCGCCGGCGGTCGGCCCAGCAGCACGGCCGCGCCAGCCAGCGCGCCGATTGCCTGCGCCAATCCCACACGGAAGGCCACGCCACCGTCGGGGTTGTAGTCGAACAGCAGGCCGCGCTGCACCAGGTCGAGGCCGCGAAAATGGTTGCTGTAGTGGAAGTAACCCTCCGTCACCGGGCCAAGTTGGGCCAGGTCTTGCTCGGCCAGGGCCGGGACGAAGAAGAAGGCGGCCAGAGCGAAGGCGAGAACGAGGGCGGCCACGAGGGCGGCAGGGCGTGGAAGCCGGGGGGCGGCCGAAAAGGCCGGCCGCCAGAGGCGGAAGGCCAGATAGAGCAGCAGGAAGGGGGAGAAGATGAGCGCGGAGATGTTGTGGCTGAGGATGAGGGCGGCGTAGGCCAGGGCAAAGAGGGCGACGGCGCGGCGGCGGGCGTGTCGCTCGGCTGCCAGGAGGCCATCAGCGGCCAGCAGCACCACCGGATACCAGGCCATGGCCCAGAACTCGGCCAGCGAGTCGCCACGGACGTAGACGTTGACCATGTGGAACGGGGCAACGGTGTAGGCCACGGCCGCCAGCAGCCCCGCCCAGGGCGATCCCAGCCAGCGCCACCCCAAATAGAACGCGCCCAGCCCGGCGACGACGAAGCCGGCCAGCTGCGCCAGGTGGATGGCGCGGACGAAGCTGAAGCCCAGGCCGCGAAAGGCCGCGGCGATATAGATGGACAGGGGCGCATAGTAGTTGTAGAAGGGGTAGCCGTCGCCGTAGGCCGCGTCGGGCATCCAGCGGACGGGGAAGTGGCCGCCGGCCAGCGCCGCGGTCAATTGCTGGAGGCGTTGTAGCAGGAAAGGGCTATCGCCGCCGCCGCGTGTGTTCAGCAGACCCGGCTGCGACAGCGCCGGCCAGGCGGCGACGATGGCGACGACGACCACGGCCGCCGGGAAGAGCCACGCGCGCCCCAAGCCAGCTCGGCGGGCGATGGCGCTACGCCTCCGCCCGCATGCCGGTCAGGAACCGGCCGAACATCGCCCGGTTGACCGAGCGCGGCAGCAGGCGCGTCATCAGCGTGCCGACACGGTAGTACCAGCCGGGCACGACGACATCCGACCGGCCGAGGTGGGCCAGGGCCTCATCGACGACGCGCTCGGCCGGCAGGCTCATGCCGGCATCCAGCCCCGCTACGTCGAAGAACTCAGTGCGCGTCGCGCCGGGGGCCAGCGTCAGTACATCGACGCCATCGCTGCGCAGCTCAGCGGCCAGACCCTCGCCCAGCAGTAGATTGAACGCCTTGGTGGCCGCGTAGAGGCTCCATTGGGGCGTGGCGGCGAAGGCGACCACTGACGACACCATGACGATGCCGCCGCGTCGCCGGGCGCGCATGGCCGGGCCGAAGGCGCGTGTCAGCAGCAGCGGCGCGCGGCCGTTGACGTTGAACAGGCGCAATAGCGCGTCGGGGTCGGCGTCGAGTAACGGCCCGGTCAGACTGTAGCCGGCGCTGTTGACCAGCAGACCGATTTCCAGCCCATCCGTGGCTGCGCGGATGATGTCCAGGAAGTCGTCGCGGCTGAGATCGACCGGCACAACACAGGCCAGCACGCCGCAACGGGCGGTCAGCTCGGCGGCCAGCGCCTGCAGGCGCTCGGTCCGGCGGGCGACCAGGATGACGTTCAGCCCGCGCTCGGCCAGCCGGCGGGCAAACGCCCGGCCGATGCCCGACGACGCGCCCGTGACCAGCGCCCACGGACCGTAGCGCGCCGCAAAGTCGCCGCTCACAGGCCCGCCGCGGCGAAGGCGGCGTCGATGATCGTCGCCGCCTCGGCCTGAATTTGCTGCAAGTGTTCGCGGCCGCGGAAGCTCTCGGCGTAGACCTTGTAGATGTCCTCCGTGCCGCTGGGCCGGGCGGCGAACCAGCCGTTTTCGGCCACGACCTTCAGCCCGCCGATGGGGGCATTGTTGGCCGGAGCGCGCGTCAGCTTGGCGAGGATCGGCTCGCTGGCCAGTGTGGCCGCGTGGACCATCTCCGGCGACAGTTTGGCCAGCACCGCCTTGCGCGATGCGGATACGGGCGTGTCGGTGCGCTCGTAGACGGGGTCGCCGAAGCGCTCGGTCAGGGCGCGATAGTGCTCGCCGGGGTCGCGGCCGGTACGGGCCAGGATTTCGGCGGCCAGCAAGTCCATGATGAAGCCGTCCTTGTCGGTCGTCCACACCGTGCCGTCACGGCGCAGGAACGAAGCCCCGGCGCTCTCCTCGCCGCCGAAGCCGTAATCGCCACTCAGCAGGCCGTCAACGAAGTACTTAAAGCCGACGGGCACCTCGGCCAGCCGCCGGCCCAGGTGCGCCGCCACGCGGTCGATCATCGAGCTGGACACGAGCGTCTTGCCCACGGCCGCGCCGGCGCGCCAGGCCGGCCGGTTCTGGAACAAGTACCAGATGGCCACGGCCAGAAAGTGGTTGGGGTTCATCAGCCCGGCGCTGGGAGTGACGATGCCGTGGCGGTCGCAGTCGGGGTCGTTGCCGAAGGCGATGTCGAAGTCGTCTTTCAGGCGGATGAGGCCGGCCATGGCGTAGGGGGACGAGCAATCCATGCGGATTTTGCCGTCGTGATCGATGCTCATGAAACCGAAGGTCGGATCGACGTAGGGGTTGACGACGGTCAGGTTTAGGCCGTAACGCGCGGCGATCGGCTCCCAGTAGTGGACGCTGGCCCCGCCCAGGGGATCGACGCCGATGTGCAGCCCGGCGGCGGCGATGGCTTCCATATCGACCACGGCGGCCAGGTCTGCCACGTAGGGCGTGATGTAGTCGTGCTCCTCGGTTGTGTTGGCCGCCAGTGCCCGGCTCAGGGGGATGCGGCGCACGCCGCGCAGACCGTCGGCCAGCAGGGCGTTGGCCCGGTCTTGAATCCACTTGGTTGTGGTCGTGTCCGCCGGGCCGCCCTCGGGCGGATTGTACTTGAAGCCGCCGTCCTCGGGCGGGTTGTGCGAAGGCGTGATGACGACGCCGTCGGCCAGCGGGCGCGAGCGGCCGCGGTTCCACGTCAGGATGGCGTGGGAGATGACCGGCGTCGGCGTGTAGTCGTGGCCACGCTGGATGACGACGTGGACGCCGTTGGCCGCGAAGACCTCCAGTGCTGTGGACAACGCCGGCTCTGACAAAGCGTGGGTATCCATGCCGGCGAAAAGCGGCCCGGCGTAGCCCTGTCCGGCGCGATATTCGGCGATGGCCTGGCTGATGGCGGCGATGTGGTCTTCGTTGAACGTGCCGTTCAGCGACGTGCCGCGATGGCCGGATGTGCCGAAGCTGACCGCTTGCAGCGGGTTGGCCGGGTCGGGATGATTGGTGTAGTAGGCCGAGACCAGCCTGGGCACGTTGATAAGTTGTTCGCGCGGGGCCGGCTGCCCGGCCAGTGGGTGTAGGGCCATGTGATCCCCTTTTGCTAAGTGTTGAAAGAAACCAAGTTTGCGCTCTGAGGGGAGTATAGCAAGTAGTAGAGGGATCGTCAGTTGCGGTATTATTCAGGCCAGGGCTTTTCCAAAGTCACCCCAAGCGCACCGACCTGACAGCTACGGGGCCTACGTGCCCGATTTGCGCGGTTGTGTGGCGGTCGCGGATACCAAAGATGAGGTATTGACCTTAATCCAAGAAGCGATTGTCCTCCATTGGGAGCTAATGCAGGAGGACGGCCTGCCTATTCCTACTCCGCACTCGGTCAGTGAGTACGTTGCTGTAGCCCTGTAGGCGATAAGGAGAATATCGAGTTCCTTGAGGCAGGAGTCTTGTGACTTTAGATAACCTGCTGAACACGCATGACTTCAGCGCCTTTTACGAGAACTTGCCCGCCGATGAGGCCTTCGCCCTCGCCCAGCCGTTCGAGTTCTTTTTCACGCCGCGGTCAGCGAGACGATGCAGATGTACGATCCGCCTCATCCTGGAGAAGTATTACGCGAGTTGTGTCTTGAGCCGCTAGGGTTGAGCGTCACCAGGGCTGCGGAGGCGCTTGGTGTCAGTCGCCAAACGTTGTCGGCGCTTCTGAACGGCCGAACGGGGATCAACACTCAACTGCGCCAGCCGGAATCGCCGCCCTAGCGCCGCAACAGCGTGTAGAGCAAAACACCCAGCAAGGCCACGCCGACGAGAATCGCCCCCAGCCCCAGGTAGACCAGCCAGTTTGATCCGCCCGCGGGCGCGGTGGGGGTGGCGGCCGCGGTGGCGGTCAGCGTCAGCTGGGCGGCGTCGGCCGTCGGTGTCAGCGGCAAGGCGGTGGGCGTGGTGCGCTGCCGGCTGCCGAACTCCAGAGCGATGGTTTGCCCGGCAGCAACGTCGATCGTGGCATTGGGTTGAGTCGTTGTCTCCAATGCCGGCGGCAGCGTCTGGCCGACCTGGTATGTCCCCGCGGCCAGATTGCCGAAGCACAGCGGCTCCGCCTGCCCGGTGGAGACAGCCTGTCCGATGATGGCCGTGCCCTGGGCCACGGTCAGCGTCACCCCGGCGACATAGCCCTCGCCGGCGTCGCGCAGGCCGTTGCCGTTGGCGTCGAGGAAGGCGTTGACGCAGATGGCCGTTGTGCCCGCGGGCGTGCCCGTCGCCTCTGGGGCGTTCGTGGCCGCGACGGTGACGGCCAGCGTGGCCGCCAGGGTCGCGGCGGCCGGCTCGGTGGGCACCGACGATGTCTGCGCAGGGGCGGGCGTGGGCTGCGCCGGCAGGGGCGTGGCCGTCGGGAGTGTCTCGGCCACCAGTTGGGCCTCGTCGTACCACGTGTCGAGGAACTGCCGGCACTGGTTGACACCGGTGACGCCCCAGTCGGCGCTGGTGAAGACGGTGATCTGGTTGCCCGTCGCCGTGGCCTCAACCGTGAACTGCTGCCAGGCGTCGTGGGGCGAGCCGGCCGCGCCCCAAACCACAGCGGCGTCGTTCCACTGGTCGCCGCCGTTGGGATCGATGCCGGCGCGCATATTCATCTGCAACGCCGCTTCCGATGCCGCCGGCGAGGTCTCGCTGGAGCCGCGGCCGCGGCCGTAGAACGAGAAGCGATAAGTCACTCCCGGCGTGGCCGCCACGGTCTGATAGACGCCGCCCGACCATGTGTCCCAGTTGTTGCCGATGTATTGCGCCGCCGTGCCTTCGCGCAAGAAGCCGGCGGCCGTCTCGACGTTCCATTTGGGCAGGACATGATAGGCGACCAGGCAGTTTTCGTCGCTCTTGGGCGTCAATTTGTTCCACTTCTGCCAGTTGCCGGCCGCGCCGCCGCTGTAGGGCGGCTCGAAGCCGGGGTTTTGCAGCAGATTGTCGCCCTGCGCGGCGGGCGCGGCGCGCAATGCCGCGGCCCGAACGCCCAACAGGACGACAAGCAGGGTTGCCAGGAGGAGATATGCGGTCTTCTTCATGCCTTCATGCCCGTGCGCGGCTGGTGGCGGCGCGCGCTCCACTTAGAGATCATCGAGGTCGCGGAAACGCCGCTCGTTGGTCGGCTCAGGGGGGCGCTCCCCGCCCGTGACGGCGCGCGGCTGTTTGAAGAGCAAGAGTAGCACAGCCGCCAGGAGTAGCAAGCCCCCCAGAAAGAGGACGGCCACGCCGGCCAGACGCCAGTCGAGGCGGATGGAGAGGCCAGCATCGGCCGGCTGGCCGGTGGGGGCAGGGGTGGCTGCGGCGGGTGGGTTGGCGGCCGTCGGCGCGGCGAGGCCGGCCGGCGGGGCCGCGGCCGTTGGTCCCGCGGCCGTTGTCGCCACGCCGGTGACGCTGCCGAACGCCTGCCGTAGCTGGCTGCCGGCGGCCAGGCTCAGCGTCCAGTCGCCGCCGGTGGTCAGCACCTCGCCCGGGCCGATGGAGCGCGTGACGCGGTATTCGCCTGGCAATAGCCCGCCCAGACACTTCGGCTCGGAAATGCCGTCGGTGATGTAGTTAGCCACGACGGCCTCGGTGTTGTAGATGGTGAAGGCCACGCCCGCCCGCAGTGGCTCGCCCTCGTCGTGGATGCCGTCGCGGTCGAGGTCCTCGTAGGCCACCAGACAAATGGCCGCCTCCGGGCGCGTCTCCGTGGGGCGCAGCGTCGGCGGCGGGAGCGTGGCGGTGGGAATATCGCTGGTGGGCGCGGCCGGCGGCGTGACGCGGGCGACGAGCAGCACGTCACCCGGGTTGATGACATCGGCCTCGGTCAGATTATTGAGCGCCAGCAACTCGCCCAGCGACAGCCCGGCCCGCGCGGCGATGACCCATAGCGACTCGCCCGGGGCGACGATAATGGTGATCGCTCCCGTCTCGTCCGGCGTGGGCGAGACCCAGGGCGTGGGGGGCGCGAAGGTCGGCGTCAGTGTCTCGATCGTTGGCGTAGGGATGGGCATGGCCGTCGGGTCGGTCTGGGCCACGGCTGCGGCTGTCGCCAGCAGCAGCAGCGCGCCCACAAGCAGCCCCATCGGCAGCCATCGCGGTGCTTTTATGCTCAATCTCGCTCCTTGTCGTCACCCGTCCGGCTGCAAGACAAACACATCGCCGTCCGCGCCGAGCAGCGGCAGCCGTTGGCCGGTTGCCGGGTCGTAGAGGCCGATCTCGATGCGGTCCTGCGCTGGCTGGAACGGCCGCGGCAACGCGAGTGTATGCCGCTCGCCGATCCTGAGCAAGGGCCGCCAGCCCGCGGCCGGCCACAGGCCCCGGCCGATGGCCCCGTCATACTGGGCCAGCATCCCTTCCGGGCCGCCCGTCGGGCCGAGGACGTGGATGAAGACCTGCGGCGGCGTCTCGTCGGGCGCGTGGGCCGCGCCGGCCGACCACTCCAGGGCGACCGTCAGTGTATCGGGCGCGTCGAGCGTGGCGGTGGCGCTCAGGGTATAGCGATCGTCGAAGTTGGCCGCCGGTGGCGCGCTGGCCGGGCCGGGGACGCTGTGGTAGCGCGTGTAGAGCGGGTAGGGTGTCGGCTCCAGGTCGCCGCGGGCCAGCGGGCCGGGGTCGATGGTCACCAGAGCGGGTGGTCGAACGGCCGCGGGCAGGAAGTCGAGCGGCCCGTAGGGCCAGGCGAAGACGGTTGTCGGGCCGACGAATGCCGCCGGCGGCGCGGCCGGGTCGAACGTCGTCACCGGCCGATTGTCCAGCAGGAAGGGAATGGACGGCCAGCCCTCGGTGAAGCGCCGATCGATGAGGACGGTCGTGCCCTCCGGCGCGGCACGGGCGGCGCGGGCCAGTTCGGCGGCGGCGCTCTCCCACAGGTAGGCCACGTCCGGCTGGCGGGCGTAGCGACGGTAGTCGCGGACGGTCAGGGCCAGGCTGCCGGCCAGCAGGGCGACGACGGCCAGGCGGCGCACGGCCGCCGGCAATCGCGGCCAGGCCCACAACTGCGCCAGGCCGATGGCCGGGAAGAAGACCGCGCCGGGCAGGATGCCCGCGGCGCGCAGGAAGTGGGGCGCGTCTTCGGCCAGCAGCGTCGGGCCGAGCATGACCAGTTGCCACAGCAGCAGGAAAGCCGCCGCCGGCCGCCGCCAGCGCCAGATGCACCAACCCAGCCCGACGAGGAACGGCCCGACCATGAGCAGATCGAAGACCGCCCGCCCAGCAGGGTGGTCACTTTTCAGCACGGCATCATAGCTCAGCAGGGCGTTGTGGCGCAGGATGGCGTCGCCGCGCCAAACATAGAGGCCCAGGGCACGGCCGACGTTGCCCAGCAACGCCCCCAGCGGGTGGCCGCCGCTGACCGCCGGGCTGAGGATCGACACCTGCCCGGCGCGGCCGAACAGCAGCGCCGGGTCGCGCAGCAGCACCACGCCCAGCGGGGCGACGACCACGGCCGCCCCGGCGACGAACCACAGCGCCCGCCCCTCGTCCCACAGGCGCGCCCGGCGGCCCGTGGCCACCAGGTAGACGGCGAAAAGTAACAACAACAGCGGTGTGAAGCGCGCCGCCAGGTAGGTGTAGAAGCTCAACCCATAGACCAGCCCGGCGACCAGCCACAGCGCCGCGCGCCGCTCGCGATAGGCGCGCGTGCCCAGCCAGAAGGCCGTGGCCAGCGCCGGCGCTAACAGCCCGACCCGCAGGCCGATACGGCCGAGATGGACAGGCCACAGGGTGATGGCCCACAGGAACGCGGCCAACAGTCCGGCCCTCCGCCCGAACCACGCCCGCCCCAGCAGCCAGGCCGGCAGTGTCGCCAGCGTGCCGGCCACGGCCGCCGGCAGCCGCAGCGCCAGGGCCGTCGGGCCAAATAGGGCGATGGACAGGGCGACGAGGTAGATGAAGAGTGGTTCGCGGCCGTTGTTGGCCGGAAAGAAGAGAGCGTGCTGCCCGCGCAGGACGCCCAGCGCGTCGAGGCCGTTGTAGGCCTCGTCGCGGTAGAGGCCCGGTGGCCACGCGCCCAGCTTGTAGAAGCGCAGCGCCGCGGCGATGAGCGCTGCCAGAAGCAACAAAGCCCACCCCCAACGGGATGGGCCGGATGACCACCGCGCGCGTGACTTCCCCAAGGTTGCCAAAGCAACCGCAGTATAGCAAAATAGCCCCTTGCGTCAACGTCAACCCGACCGAACCCATCTCGCCACGAACCTCATGCGCAGGTCATCGCCATCATCCCACGCGCTGCGGCCGGCGGCCCGGTAGCCCATGCGCGTCCTCATGCTCTCCAAGGCCTGCCTCGTGGGGGCCTATCAGACCAAGCTGGAAGCCATCGCCCGCTTCCCCGACATCGAGCTGACGGTGCTCGTGCCACCCAGCTGGGACGATCCGGACGGCCCGGTGACGTTGGAGCGCTGTTACACCGACGGCTATGAGTTGCTGGTCGATCCCATTCGTTTCAACGGCCACTACCACATTTACTATTACCCTACTTTGCCCCGCCGGCTGCGCCAGTTCCGGCCCGATGTCGTCCACATCGACGAGGAGCCGTACAACCTGGCCACCTGGCTGGCCATGCGCCAGGCGCGCGCCGCCGGGGCCAAGACGCTGTTCTTCACCTGGCAGAATCTGGCCCGCCGCTATCCGCCGCCGTTCAGCCTCATGGAGCGGCAGGTGCTGGGCGGGGTCGATTATGCCATCATGGGCAACCGTGAGGCGGCCGACATCTGGCGGGCCAAGGGTTACGCCGGCCCCTATCGCGTCATCCCGCAGTTCGGCGTCGATCCGACGCTCTTTTCGCCGCCGGCCGGCCGCGACCCTGGGCGGGCGTTCATCATCGGCTCGGCCAACCGCCGCCTGGTGCCGGAAAAGGGCGTCGATCTGTTGTTGCGCGCCGCGGCCGGGTTGCCCGGCGTCTGGCGACTGCACATTGCTGGCGACGGGCCGGCGCTGCCCGGCCTGCGCCGTTTGGCCGAGGAGTTGGGCATCGCCGGGCGCGTTCACTTCGATGGCCCCATCCCCTCGGATCAGGTGCCGGCCTATCTGCGTGACATGGACGTGCTGGCGCTGACCTCGCGCACGCTGCCCAACTGGAAAGAGCAGTTCGGCCGCGTGTTGGTCGAGGCAATGGCCTGCGGCGTGCCGGTCATCGGCTCGCGCTGTGGCGAGATTCCCCATGTCATCGGTGACGCCGGCCTAATCGTTCCCGAAGAGGATATAGACGCCCTTCAGGCTGGGCTGTTACAATTGATGCAGAATGATGACTTGCGCCGGCGATTGGGCGGGCGCGGTCGGCAACGGGTGTTGGAGCAGTTCACCCAGGCGAGTATCGCCGCGGAAACAGTAGCGATTTACAGGAGCCTGAGCGCCACCGGCGCGGCGGTTCCTCTTGAGTGATATGGTCGAACAGATGCCACCGGCGGGCAACGACGCCGACACATCGCCTACGGGCAAACCACGGGCACGCCTGGCCCAGCGGGCATTGGGTCTGGTGTTGGTCATCGTCTCCGTCGTCCTGGTGACCTATCTATTGGTGGCCTATTTCGCCTATGAGAGCGGCCGATCCTTGCGTGCCCAACAGGAGACGGCCGCTCGCGCCGAGCAAGTCAGCCGGCAGATCGAGCTGGCGCGGCAAGACCTGACCGCCGATAGCAGCCATATGGCCCTGACGCGCCTCGATTGGGTGCTGGCCCAGCAGCCGAACAACGCCGACGCTCTGGCTTTGCGCCAACAGGCCGCTGATGCCGAAACCGCCGCCCAGGCCACCGCGGGGCCGTTGCCCACGGCCGAGCCGCGCCCGACGGCCGAGGCTACGCCCGAAGAAGTCATCACCGACGACCAGCGCCTGACCGAGTTGCAAGCCGCCCGCCGCCTGGTGTCTGAGAAGCGCTGGGCGGAGGCCCTGCCCGCGCTGGTATCCTTCCAGCAGAGCTTTCCCGATTATCAGCGCGACGAGACCAACCAGCTGCTGTTCGATACCTACCTGGCCCTGGGCCTGAGCTATGTTAATACTGAGAAGGTCGAGTTGGGGCTGAACTATCTGTCCCAGGCCGAGCGGCTGGGTAGCCTGCCCCAGGAGGCGCTCGACTATCGCGTTTGGGCCGACCTTTACTTCCAGGGTATGGCCTATTCCGGCGTCAACTGGGGCATCGCCGCCGACTACTGGGCTGACCTATGCGCCGCCGCGCCGTTCTACCGCGACTCCTGCGTCCGGCTGGACCGCGCGTTGGTTGGCATGGGTGACCAGTATGCCTATCTGATGGACTGGTGTCCGGCCGTCGCAATTTATCAGCGGGCCTGGAACCGGCAGCCGACGGAGATTCTCGACAACAAGCTGGCTGAGGCCCGCGCGGGTTGTGCCGCGGCCACGGCCGTGCCGATCACCACCACCTTACCCATTACCGTCACCGTCCCGCTGACGCCCACCGAGCCGGGAGGATAGGCGGCCCATGCCCGAACCCGGTGAATCTCTGAGCGAGCGCGAGATGGACGTGCTGCGGCGGCTGGCCGTGGGCGAGTCCAACAAAGCCATTGCCGACGGCCTGTCGATCAGCCCGCTGACGGTCAAGACCCATCTGCGCAACATCTACACCAAGCTGGAGGTCTCCACCCGCACCGAGGCGCTGAACGTCGCCCTGCAGCAGCGGCTGATCACTGTGTACCACGACACCACGGCCGAGGAGTCGCCGGCCGAACCGGAAGCCGCCGTCCTTGCGCCGGCTGAGGACGGGACGACAGCGCTCGACGCCCCGGCCCCGGTCGCGCCTTTGGCACCGGCCCCGGTAGCGCCTTTGGCACCGGCCCACCGCTGGCGGGCAGTCAGTCTGGCGCTGCTGGTGCTCCTGCTGCTGACGGCTGGAACCTTTGCCTTTGTCCAGTGGCAGAGCGGCGCGCTACTGCCGACCGCGGCCGAGGCCCCGCCGTTCGTCGAGCAACCGCTGGGCGAATCGCGCTGGTTGAGCAGCCGGCCGCTGCCGGCGGCGCGCGCCGGGCGAGCCGTCGTCGCTCTGGGGTTGGACATTTACGTCATCAGTGGCGAGGCGGACGACGGCGTGAGCGATGCCGTCGATGTCTTCGATACACAGTCGTTGACCTGGCGGCGGGCGGCGAACAAGCCAACGGCCGTGGCCGCGGCGACGGCGGCGGAGCTGTTTGGTGAGATCTACGTGCCCGGCGGGCGACTGGCCGGCGGGCAACCGACGGCCGTTGTCGAAGTCTACAGCCCGTCGCAGAACGCCTGGCGTCGGGCCGCGCCGCTGCCACAGCCCATTGCCGGCGGGCTGGCGCTGGCCGACGGCGGCTTTCTGTACCTGATCGGCGGGCAGAGCCAGGACAGCACCCAGGCGACCGTCTACCTGTACGATCCCGCGGCCGACAGTTGGCGGCCGGTGGCTGAATTGCCGGGGCCGCGGTCGGAGGCGGCCGGCGGCGCGCTGACCGGCCGCCTCTACGTCGTCGGCGGCAGTGACGGCGCGGCCGCGCAGCCGTCGTGCTTCAGCTATGACCCTGCGCGTGACGAGTGGAGCGACTGCCCCGACATGCTCCTGGCCCGCGCCGATGCCGGTTCAACGGTGCTTCTCAATAAGCTCTACGTCATCGGCGGCACGGCCGGCGAGGATGCCGGCTACGGCGAGGTCTATGACCCCAACACGCGCACGTGGACGGTGCTGAACGCGCCGCCGGATATGCTCGACTGGCGCACACCGGGCGTGACCCATGTGGAGACGCGCATCTATGCCGTCGGCGGCCGGCGTGGCGAAGCCCTCAGTGACGCCAACCTGGTTTATTCGCCCCTGACCTACCAGACGTACATCCCCGCCGCGCCGTCCGACCGCGATGAGTAGCGGGGTTTCCAATAGCCGGCGTTTCGTGTAGAATATCGACATAATGCAGGCTCCGTACGGCAATAGCGACACGGCCGACCGGCCTTTCTGGCGGTTTGTGGGCCGCAATCTGGCCTTGCTGGGCTTCCTGGCGCTGTCGGCCGGCGTCATGCTGGCCGCCTACTTCTACTTCAGCGCGTCGACGGGCGTGGCCCAGGTCGTCGCCGCCGGCAGTCTGAAAGGCGCGCTCACTGCCCCGTTCGCCAAACCCGTGCCGCCGCGCCCCGTCACCCAACGCCTGACGCAAAGCCCCGGCCCCATCCGCATCGGCATCATCTCCGGCCACAAGGGCAACGATTCCGGCTCCGTCTGCGAGGACGGCCTGACGGAGGTCGAAGTGAACGAGAGCATCGCCGTGCGCGTCATTGCCGCCTTGCAGACACGCGGCATCGCGGCCGACCTGCTAGACGAGTTCGACGCCCGCCTGCAAGGCTACGTGGCCACTGGCCTGGTCTCGATCCACTCCGACTCATGCGACTACATCAACGACATGGCTACCGGCTTCAAGATCGCCGGCTCCGGCTATACCGACTCGTCGCAGCTATCCATCTGCGTCGAGGGCGCTTACCGGCAGGCGACGCAGATGAACTACCACGCCGCCACCATTACGCCCCACATGACCGACTACCACGCCTTCCGTGAGATCGCCGCCGGCGTGCCGGGCATCATCATCGAAGTGGGCTTCCTGAACCTTGACCGCCAGATTCTGACGACACAACCCGATCTGGTGGCCGGGGCGATCACCAACGGCATCTTGTGCTACATTGACGATGTCCGTGGCGGCGTGTCCTATACATTGCCCGCCGCCCCCACGGGGTCGGAGCCGTAGGACCCCGGCGGAAACAGGCTCCGCCAGGCTTGTGAACGCATGACTCAGCCATCTCTCGCCAACGATCTCCTGATCGCCGCGGCCCGCCGGGCCATTGAGAACGACCGCCCGGCCGAGGCGCGGCCGTTGCTGGAACGCGCCGCCCACCAGGACAGCCACGACCCGCGGCCGTGGCTGCTGCTGGCCGGCATCGCCGCCACGCCGCGCGAGCGCCGCGTTTACCTGGCCGAAGCGCGTCGCCTGGATACGCTGGCGGGGCGGGGCCGTCCGATGGCCATGCCGGTGGCCATGCCGATGGCCATGCCCGCGCCGCGGCCCCGGCCCGCGTCCCGACGGGGCTTGTGGTTGGGCGGGTTGGCGCTGTTGCTGGTGGCCGGGGCGCTATTGCTGGCTTTGCACCCGACCGGGCGGGCGCTGCTGGGCCGCATGGCCGGCGGCGCTGCCGCGCTGACCGATAGCGCGCCAACGCCGGTCGCGCCGGTGGCCACGTCCATCGCCCAGCAGCCGGCGGCCACGCCCACGACCACGGCCGAGGCCATGGCCCCGTCGCCAACCAGCCCACCCGTCTTTCCGACCAAGGGCGTCGATCCCAACAGTGGGGCGGCCGCCGGCCAACCGTTGCCTACCTGGACGCCCACCGCTCTGCCGACGCCGACATTGGCCCCGACGCTGACGCCCACAGCCACACCGCTGCCGGAGCCGACCACGCCGCCCGTGGCGGTGGACCCCGGGGCGCTCTCGCCCCGGCCGCCGGGCGTCGGCGAGACCGAGCGCTGGATCGACGTTAACCTGAGTACCCAGACGCTGGTGGCCTATGAGGGTGACACGCCCGTGTTCGACACTCTGATCAGCAGCGGCTTGCCGCAATGGCCGACGGTCACGGGCCAGTTCCGCACCTACATGAAGTACGAAAGCCAGACGATGAATGGCTACTTGCTGGGCTACGACTACTTCCTGCCCGATGTGCCCTATGTGATGTACTTCTACGAGGACTACGCCATCCACGGCACCTACTGGCACAATAGCTTTGGCACGCCCATGAGCCACGGCTGTGTCAACGTCAGCACGCCCGACGCGGGCTGGCTGTTTAACTGGGCACCGGTGGGGACGCTGGTCAATGTGAGATATTAGTTGGCGAGCGGGGACGCAGGGTGACAGGGAGCGAGAGCTTTCACCCCGGCTCCTCCCTATGCGTGCCACGGGAGCTAGACGCCATGCCACTGACGATCATCATCGGCGCGCAATGGGGCGACGAGGGCAAGGGCCACATTACCGATCGGCTGGCCCAGGGCGCGGCCGTGGTGGCCCGCTATAGCGGCGGCGACAACGCCGGCCATACGGTCACTATCGGCAACGAGATCTTCAAACTCCACCTCATCCCCTCCGGCATTATCCACCCCGGCGTTGTCTGCCTGATCGGCAACGGCGCGGTTGTCAACCCGGCCGTACTGTTGCGCGAGATGGACGCGCTGGCAGCGCGCGGCATTGACATCGGCCCGGCGCGGCTGCGACTGAGCGGCAGCGCGCACCTGATTACCCCCGGCCATATGGCCCTGGACCGGGCGCACGAGCGCGAACGCGGCCGCGGGGCCATCGGCACGACGCTGCGCGGCATCGGCCCGGCCTACGCCGACAAGGCCCGGCGCGTTGGCCTGCGGGCCGAGCTATTGGCCAACCCGGCGGCGCTGGCCACGACCCTGGCTGGCCACATTACCGCCACGAACGATATCCTGGCGCGGGTCTACGGCGAGGAGCCGCTGGATGCGGCCGCTATTCTGGCCGACTATGCCGCCCTGGCCGTCCGGCTGGCCCCCCATCTGGTGGATGGGCCGGCATTACTGGACGAGACCCTGGCCCGTGGCCAGACGGTGCTGGCCGAAGGGGCGCAGGGGACGCTGCTCGACCTCGACCACGGCACCTACCCCTTCGTCACAAGCTCTTCGCCCACGGCCGGCGGGGCCATCACCGGCTTGGGCGTCGGCCCGCGCCATGTCGACCGGGTTATCGGCGTGGCCAAGGCCTTCACGACCCGCGTCGGCAGTGGCCCCTTCCCGACGGAGTTAGACGGCGCGGCGGCGGCCCGGCTGCGCGGCACGGGCGAAAATCCGTGGGATGAATTCGGCACGACGACCGGCCGGCCGCGGCGCGTCGGCTGGCTGGATCTGCCCATCCTGCGCCATGCTCGCCAGATCAACAGCCTCAGCGACCTGGTGCTAACCAAGCTCGACATCCTTAGCGGCCTGGCGGAGATTCCAGTGTGCGTGGCCTACGATCTCGATGGCGACCGCCGTGCCGGCTTCCCCACCGACCTGGCGGTGCTGGCCCGTTGTCGTCCCATCTACGAGACGCTACCGGGCTGGCGCGAAGACATCACCGGCGCACGTTGCCCGGCCGACCTGCCGGCCAACGCACGCCGCTATGTGGACTTCGTGGCCGAGGGCGCCGGCGTGCCCGTCAGCTACGTCTCCGTCGGCCCCGGCCGCGCGCAGTTCATCGCGCTGTAAGCCGCGCCAGGGACGCCACGCGCTGCCCGAGTGCGGTTACTGGGGCTTCTCCGCCGGCGACTCGACGTTGATGGAGATGTCTTCCGGCTCGGATGGCAGGCCGGCGGCATCGACCAGCGACGCCTCCAGCAGAGACAGATCGACAGTCATTCCTCCGTCAACGCTGCCCGTGTCCAGCACGGTGCGGCGATCGACGACGCGCTTCTCCGCCACTGGCCCCTCGACAAAGACCCGGCTGAGGGCAAAGCCGGTGATGCGCCCGGCGGCATCGACGAGAACATCGCCCAGGACGCCGAGGCGTGTGCCGCCGGGCGTGTCCACGTCGCGGCCGACCAGTTTGTCGCGCCGCAGCCAGTCCTTGGCCGCCACCAGCTCGCCGTCGTCAGTGACGACCTCGGCATTCCTGACCAGCACGGTGTCGATGCCGAAGAGAGTCACGTCACCGCTGCGGATGAGCTGTGCCCGCCGCCGCACCAGCCCTTGCGCGCCGAGGAAGATGCCTATAACGGTCTCCAGGTTATCGTCCAGGTACAAATCCTGAATCTTGCCCAGGAGCTTGCCCTCGTCGAGGGTGTAAATGGGTTTATCGATGAGGTCTTTGCCTAGTCTCATGTGTATTCTCCTTGTGGCTGCATTGTAACATAAGCTGGCGTTCGGCGAAGAACGCCGTGGTTTAGCCCCGGCCGAGGATGATGGTGGCGTTGTGCCCACCCAGGCCAAACGCATTGGACATGACCACGCGCAGTTCGGCCGGGCGGGCGCTATTGGGCACGTAGTCGAGATCGCAATCGGGATCGGGCTGCTCGTAGTTGATCGTCGGCGGAATCAGCCCATCGCGCAATGCCAGCAGGCAGAGGATGGCTTCCAGCGCCCCGGCCGCTCCCAGCATGTGGCCAGTCATCGACTTGGTGGAACTGATCGGCAGTCGATAGGCCCGTTCGCCGAAGACGCGCTTGATGGCGGCCGTCTCCGCCCGATCATTGTGGGCGGTCGAGGTGCCGTGGGCGTTGATGTAATCCACAGCGGCCGGCGACAGGCCCGCGTCGGCCAGCGCCGCGGACATCGCCGCGGCCGCGCCCGCGCCGTTCGCGTGGGGCGTGGTAATGTGATAGGCGTCGGCGCTGCTGCCGTAGCCCAGCAGCTCGCCGTAGATGTGTGCGCCGCGGGCCAGGGCGTTCTCGCGCGCCTCCAGCACCAGCACGGCCGCGCCCTCGGCGACGACAAAGCCGTCGCGCCCGGCGTCGAACGGCCGCGAGGCTCGCTCCGGCGCGTCGTTGCGCCGGCTGATAGCGCCCATCACGCTAAAGCCGGACAAGGCCAGCGGCAGGATGCACGCCTCGGCCCCGCCGGCCAGCATCATATCGGCCGCGCCGCGCCGGATCATGGCGGCGGCTTCGCCGATGGCGCTATTGCCGCTGGCGCAGGCGGAGTAGACGGCCAGGTTCGGCCCGGTCAGGCCGTGGGCGATGGAGACGATCGCCGCCGGCGTGTCGGCCAGCATCATGGGCACGAAGAAGGGGCTGACGCGGCCTGGCCCACGCGTCGCCAACGTCTCGGCCGCCTCTGCGATGGGGTCCAACGCGCCCATGCCGCTGCCGATGACCACGCCCGCCCGCGCGCGGTCGAACCCGTCGCCCGGCGCGGCGTCGGCCAGCGCCTGCCCGGCCGCGGCCAGGGCCAGCTGCGTCAGCCGGGCCATGCGGCGGGCGTCCTTGCGGCCGAACAGGGCCACGGGGTCGAACCCCTTCACCTCGGCGGCGATGCGTGTCTCGTAATCGGTGGCGTCGAACAGCGTGATGGGGCCGACGCCGGAGCGGCCGGCGCAGATGGCCGCCCAGGTGGTGGCGGCGTCGTGGGCCAGTGGGTTGAGGGTGCCGACGCCGGTGATGACGACGCGGCGGCTTGCGGGTGAAGTGGGGCGGGGGAAGTCGCTGTTCATCATCGTGAAGTATAACACGACGATGAACAGCGCGGTGTGTTGGGTCGCGGGCGGTTTAGCGCGCCGGTACTCGGTCGCCTTCGAGCATTTGCGCCAACCAGGCCGTCGTCCGTTCCAGATCGACCGTGTGGCCGCGCGAGAAGCCGCCGGTCTTGACCCGCTTGCCGGTCGTCCGTCGGACGAGGGCACGGTAGAACTCGCGGAGGACGTTCTCGGTGTCGGCCACTTTGACATAGGTGGAGGAGTGGCCGAAGCAAATATCGGTCAGCAGCGACGATCCCCATACCCGATTGTCGGTCAGATAGACGACCTCTTTCGGCTGGAGGGCGAAGGCGATATTGAGCATCTGCCCGCCCTGGAAGCCGATGATGCGGCTGTGCTCATTAATGAGCTTGACCTGATCGCGGAACGGCATCTGGCCGGGGTGGGCAATGGTGACGCCCCGTTCGGCCAGAAAAGCCTCGATCTCCTCTTCGCCGTGGTAGCGCCGCACGCCATGCTTGTCCTTCGACCGCGACAGGAAGACCGACCGGTCGGTGGGCACCACGTCGGCCGCGCCGAGCGCCAGCGACAGCTTGTTGAAGATGTCCTTGTAGCTGGTGTAGATGTGGCTGTGAATTTGGACGGAGTTGGCCGGCACAACCACCCGGCTGAGGCGCGTCGGCTTGTCGAAGAAGACGAGCTTGTCGCGGGTGATGCCCAGAGCGTCCATCGCCGCCTTGACGTAGGAGCGATCCAGGTAGCTGGTGTCGCTGATGTGGATGAGATACCGGTCGATGCCGCCCAGTTCCTCGGTCAGGCCCCACCAATGGCCCAACGTCTCGATCATGAAGTGGCTGAAGTGGGAGTAGAGGAAGCCCAAATAGAGCACTGGCTGGTCGTAGACGGGCAGATCTTTGGCATTGCCCTCGAAGTGCAGCGGGTCGGTGTTATAGACCATATCGCTGCGGTTGCGCTGCGTGATCGATGCCTCAATGCGGTTGCCGTTGTCGTCGTAGAGGCAGCCGAGCTTCTGCTTGGCGGTGCGAATGGCCGGGGCATAGATGGCGTTGGTGTACGTCTTGATCGATGGCTTGCCGCGCATCAGGCGAAAGGGACGCTTGGCGTGCTCGAAGATGCGGTTGGGGTTGGGGTGGAAGGCAAAGTGGAAATCGGCGCTGGAGAGCGGGACTTCGGTGACGGCGGTCCCGTTCTGGCGCGCGCTGGTGGCTTGTGTTGCTGTGCTGCCCATGTGGTACTGAACCTCTCATTGCGGTATCGTCTCTAATTGTGTAGGTTTTACCTTACGGGTTGCATTAAGTGAAGGGCGGTCAATCATACCGGCCGCGTCGTCCCTTCGCTTGTGTCAGGTTTTTTCAGTCAGCCCGTAACACAGCCCGTCAGGCTGTCAGTCTTCGCGCCCAGCCCGTCGCACAGCCCGTCAGGCTGCCAGTCTTCGCGCCCAGCCCGTAGCACAGCCTGTCAGGCTGTCGTCGCCGGCCACAGCCTGACAGGCTGTGCTACAGGTTCCGCGCCGTTGCCCAGCATGCAACCGGTCAGGTCTCCAGTCAATTGGTGACAACTGAAAAGCCGTGTCGCTTGTGTCTTTCTGCTGTCCCTATGCTAGAATCCTCGCCTAGCTTCGGGAGGGATCGGCAGGTGTCATCCTTCTGGACGCAATCCACAGGAGAGGGAATCAATCGCCGATGCATCGTGAATTCCACCGCTGGTATAGTCCGTCCCTGGGGCGGGACATGGAGATGCTCATCTTCGGCTGGGGCGGGGCGCGTGTCCTCGTCTTTCCCACGTCGATGGGGCGCTACTACGAATGGGAAGACCGGGGCATGATGAACACCTGGGGCGAACAGATCGACCGGGGCTGGCTCCAGGTCTACTGCGTCGATAGCGTCGATGCCGAGAGCTGGTATGCGCGCTGGAAGCACCCCGGCGCGCGCGCCTGGCGGCACATCGAGTACGAAAACTACCTCCTGCGCGAGGTATTGCTCCTCTCGCAACAGAAAAACCACAACCCCTTTCTCATCACGATCGGCGCGAGCTTTGGCGCCTATCATGCCGTCAATTTCGGCCTGCGCCACCCGCATCTTGTCGGCCGGGCCATCGGCCTGAGCGGCATCTACGAGATCGACCGCTGGACCGACGGCTACCACGACGAGAACATCTACTTCAACAGCCCGTGTGAGTTCATCCCCAACGAGCACGATGGCGACCGGCTGGCGGCGCTGCGGCGGCAAGATGTCATCCTGGCCGTCGGCCGCGACGACAGCCTGCGCCATAGCAGCGAGCGGTTGTCCACGGCCTTATGGAGCAAGGGTATTGGCAATGCCCTGCGCCTCTGGGACGGCTGGGCCCACGACTGGCCGTACTGGCATCAGATGATTCAGTTGTATGTGGGCGGGCATGATTGAGGAGTAGTAGGGCAGTGAAGAGGGCGGGGTGGCGAATGTGTCTGTTCGTGTGCCGGCTTGGCCCGCGATCGGGTATACTGTCTACAGACCACCTGACCCACTGACCCACTGACCACGATTCACGGGAGAAACACCATGGCGAAAAAGATAGGCATCATCGTCGGGCGCGAATGGTCGTTCCCGCCGGCGTTCATCGATGAGGTGAACCGGCGCGGCGCGGGAGTGACGGCCGAGTTCGTCAAGCTGGGCGGCACCAAGATGAATGAGCCGAATGAGTATGCCGTCATCATCGACCGCATCTCCCACGAAGTGCCTTACTACCGTTCCTATCTGAAGAACGCCGTGCTGCAAGGGGTGACGGTTATCAACAACCCGTTCATGTGGACGGCCGACGACAAGTTTTTTGAGGCGTCGCTGGCCACCCGCCTCGGTGTGGCTCACCCCAAGACCATCGTCCTGCCCAACAAGGAGTATGTGCCCGGCATCGTCCATGACGAGAGCCTGCGCAACCTCATCTACCCCTTCGATTGGGACGGGATGCTGGAATACGTCGGCCTGCCCTGCGTGCTGAAAGACGCCCACGGTGGCGGCTGGCGCGATGTCTTTATCTGCCACACCAAGGAAGACCTCTGGCACGCCTATAACCAGTCCGGCCTGCACACAATGGTCTTGCAGGAGTACATCCGCTGGGACCATTACGTGCGCTGCATGTGCCTGGGCCAGGAGGATGTGCTGCCGATGAAGTACGATCCTCACCAGCGACGCTATATCGTCGAGCACGCCCACATGTCGGCCGAGCTAGGCGAGCGCGTCGTCACGGATGCCCTCAAGCTGGTGCGCGCTCTGGGCTACGACATGAACACGGTTGAATTCGCCGTCCGCGACGGCGTGCCCTACGCCATCGACTTCATGAACCCGGCCCCGGATATGGACATCAACTCGCTGACGCCGACCTACTTCGAGTGGTGTGTCCGCCACATGGCCGACATGGCCATCGACCGGGCCACGAACCCGCGACCGCAGGTGACCGAACTGAAGTGGAGCCAGTTGTTCAACGCATAGGTGCGCCATGTCTCTGACCGAAGCGATCATTACCTACCACGACTTGCTGACCGAGTCGATGGCCGCCGATACGCAGGGGCAGTTGGACGATCAACTGCGGCTGCGCGGCCTGTTCTTTGGCGATCGGCCGCTGTGCACCGTGCTGCGGCCGCGCTTTCTGACGCCGGAGCAATACACCTATATGCGTTCCCGCATCCGCCCATTGCTGACGGCCTTCGACAAGGTCTCTCATGCCGCCGTGGCCGACCGCGAATTCCGTGGCCAGTTCGGCCTCTACGACTGGGAAGAGTCTCTCATCCACGTCGATCCGGGCTTCCCCGTCCACGCGCCGCTCAGCCGGCTGGACTCGTTCTTCGTGACCGAAGGGGACGCGCTGGAGTTAAAGTTCACCGAATACAACGCCGAAGTGCCGGCGGCATCGGCTTACAGCGACGTGCTCAACGAGGTCTTTTTCGGCCTGCCGGTCATGGGCGAGTTTGTGCGCCACTACGCTGTCCGCCCGGTGCCCACGCGGCACAATGTCCTCCACGTCTTGCTGAAGGCCTACAAGCAGTGGTCCGGCGGCTGCGCTCCCACCAAGCCGCAGATCGCCATCCTCGACTGGCGCGAAGTGCCCACGCACAGCGAGTTCGAGCTGTTCTTGCAATATTTCAACTCGCAGGGGCTGGAGTGCCGCATTGTCGATCCGCGCCAGGTGGAGTATCGCAACGGCGCGCTCTACGACGGCGACTTCCGCATCGACCTGATCTATAAGCGCGTGCTCATCACCGAACTAATCGAGCGCGGCGGACTCGACGGCCCGGTGGTTCAGGCCGTGCGCAACGGCGATGTGTGCATGGTCAACCCGTTCACCTGTAAGTTGCTCTATAAAAAGGCCAGTCTGGCCGTGCTGAGCGACGAGCGCAACGCGCAGATGTTCAGCCAGACCGAGACGGCGGCCATCAGCGAGCACATCCCCTGGACGCGCGTGGTGGCGGAACGAACGACGACCTACCACGACATGCCGGTTGATCTCATCCCGTTCATTCACAAGTACCGCGAGCAATTCGTGCTCAAGCCCAACGACGACTACGGCGGACGCGGCATCGTCCTCGGCTGGCAGACGAACGCCAGCGGCTGGGAGCAGGCGGTGCAGACGGCGCTGGAGACGCCCCACGTGGTGCAGGAGCGGGTGCGCATCCCCAACGAGCCGTACCCCAGCCTGGTGGACGGCCGCCTGCAGATCTACAACCGCATGCTTGATACAGCTCCGTTTGTCTTTCACGGTGAATACGTCGATGGTTGCCTGACGCGGCTGTCAACCGACCCGCTGCTGAACGTCTCGGCCGGCGGTGGTTCGACAGTGCCGACGTTCATCGTCGAGAAGCGCGAACCGCACTGAGACACAAAAGACCACAGACAACGCCGGCCGGATTGCGGCGCCGTCTGTGGCCTCGAATAAGTGCGACGCAAGCGAGCGGATCACGCCCAGCTTACGTGAAGGCGAAAGGTCGCCTAGAAGCGAATCATCGACAAGACCATACTGATGACGATCATGACCCCGATGATGATCAAGGCGATGCGCGTCCAGTCGATCTTGCGCTTTTTCTTGCCCGTCGCCTTCATTGCCTGATGCGACTGAGCGGGCGCCCGGCGTTTTGGTTGTGAATTGCCCATGTCTGTATGCTCCTCTGAGACGTGACTGATGGCGCCCTGTGGCGCCGGTCCAACGCCGGAGTATATCACAAAGCCGGGGCTGCGGATCAAGCCCGCGGACAAACCCAACCCCAGCGTTCATCGACAGGCTATAATCCTTTTATGAGTAGCATCCTCTCTCGTTCCGTCCTGCTGATCATCTATAGTGGGGCTTTGGCCGTTGGCCTGACGCTGATCGGTCTGGCAGTCTTCTCACTCTTGCGTAGTTTCACGCCCGGCAGCCAGCCGGCGGCCAAAGCCCACGGCCGGCGGCTCAATCGCGGCGCGGCCTATTCCCTGGGCCTGGGCGCGGCCGTGTTGGGCGGCGTCGGGTTGCTGGCACTACTCTTGCGGGCGGGGCCGGGGACAAGCGCGTTGGTGGCGCTGGGCGCGGGGCTGCTGGCCGGCCTCGTCGCCGCGCTGATTCTGGTCATCGTCCCCAACCGCCGGCTGCGCGAAGAGACCGGCCTGGCCATTGCCGCCGACGGCCGCGAGGCCCGCGTCGTCATCCCCATCCCGGCCCGAGGGCTGGGTGAGGTAACCTTCCACGACGGCACGGAGACCGTCCATCTCGGCGCGCGCTCGGCCACGGGGCGACGGATCGCCACTGATAGCCGCGTGCGCATCGAGCGCGTCGCCCAGCGCGTGGCCATCGTCCGGCCGCTTGACGGCAACGGGAGCGCGGACTGAGATGTCGTCGCGCCGCGGACTCTGGCGATGGCTCGATGAGCGGCCGGCCTGGCTCATCGTTGTCGCCTCCTTTGCGACCCTGCTGCTGGCCTGGCATCTGCTGGTTACCCTGGCCGATTACCCGGCCTTCATCTTGCCCGGCCCGCTCGATGTCGTCGCCGCCTTCGCGCGGTTGGTGGGGGACGGCCGGCTGGCACGCCACACGCTGGTGACGCTGAGCGAGGTCATCCCCGGTCTGGCTCTGGGCGTGGTCGTGGCCATGCCCCTCGGCTATCTGCTCACCAAGTCGCCGCTGGCCGAGCGCTTGCTGTCGCCCTACCTGATCGCCTCGCAGGCGATTCCCGTCATCGCCATCGCCCCCCTGCTGACTATCTGGGTGCAATCGTGGTACTGGTCGCGCGTCCTGGTGGCCGCGCTGACCGTTTTCTTCCCCATCCTCATTAACAGCATCGCCGGGCTGCGCTCGGTGCCGCGCGAGTTCTATGAGTTGATGCACGCGCTGCGGGCGACGCGGATGCAGATCTTCCGCAAGCTGGAGTGGCCGGCGTCCTTGCCGACGCTGCTGGCGGGGTTGAAGGTCGGGGCAACGCTGGCCGTCATCGGCACCCTTGTGGGCGAGTTCGTCCAGCCGAAGAGCCAGGGGTTGGGCTACCTGTTGGTGACGGCACGCTACCAGTTCAAGACGGACGAGGTCTTTGTGGTGCTGGCAACGCTGGGGATGATGGCGATGGCGCTATACGGGCTGGTGGCGCTGGTGGAGCGCCGGCTGTTGCGCTGGCGCAGCTACGGCCACCGGGTCAGGCGATAGGCCGGAAAACCTTTGCGGCTGGACACCAGGCCCGCCGGCCGGGGAACTCTCCCCGGCTGGCGGGCCTGCCATTTGAAGGGACGAGCGACGGCGCTTATTCGTAACGTAGCGCCTGCACCACTTCCAGCCGCGACACCTGTCGGGCGGGAATGACGGCCGCCAGAACACCGAAGAGAAGGCCTGCCACCAGGGCAATGATCACGCCCGTCGTCGGGAAGACGTACTCCATCGGAAAGCCGAGCGTCTTCATCGTCGTCATGCCCATATAGCCCATGTAGAGTCCGGCAACGACGCCAAAGATCGTCCCCAACGCCGACAGAATCAGCGCTTCGGCCAGGACGATGCGGCGCACCTGGCTGCGCGTGGCCCCCACGGCCCGCAGCATGCCGATCTCATGCGTCCGCTCGATGACGCCGATGGCCAGTGTGTTGACCATGGCGATGACCGATGGGATGGCCAGGAAGAGCATCAGGACATATAAGGCGGCGAAGGCGCTTTTGAAGATAGCCAGGTTCTCGTCGATATACTCCTGTCCGGAGACCATGCGGAACTGCGGATAGTTGCGGATCGCGCTTCGCATACCCGCTTCGGCCGCTTCCCGGTCGGCGCCGGCCGTCAGGTTGGCTTGCAGCAGCACATCCTCAGTGCGGTTGAAGTCGGTGGCCAGATTCGCCTGGGAAATGTAGGCTGTGGCGAGCTTGGCATTCAGGTAATCGGCGCCGACGCCGATGACGGTATAGGTCTGTCTGCCGGTGGGCGTATCCAGGTCGATGCTGTCGCCTAACGCCGCGCCGCTTTTGGCGCTGAGCATCGGGTTGATGATGATGCCTCGCCCGTCGAGCAGCGCGTCATAGGCGGAATTGTCCCCTTCGCTAAAGGTCAGGCCGCTGACCTGCGGGTAGGTCGCCGGGTCGATGCCCAGCAGCGAAATGGGCAGATCGCCCACCTGCGTCGGGGCGAAGCGCAGCGACGACACTGTCGCCACGCCTGGAACGGCGCGCAGGGTGTCGGCCAGTTCTGCCCCCGAGCCGATGTCGTTGCCCCAGATGGCGATGGCCGGCGGCACGAAGATGTAGTCGCTGCCCAGACTCTTGCGCAGGACGTTGCCGAAGCCGATGGCGACGCTGCTGATGACCGATGCGGCCATGATCAGGATGGCGATACCGATGAGCATGGTGCTGGCGGTGATGGCCGCGCGCGACGGCTGGCGGGTGAGGTTGCCTTCGGCCAACTGGGCCGTGCCGCCGCGGGCGAAGATGGCCGCCAGCAAGCCGCTGAATAGACGGGCCACCGGCGTCACGAGTACGGGCGCGATCAGCACCAGGCCGATGACGAACAGCACCGTCCCCAGGGCGATGAAGGTGACGTTGCGCGTCACCAGCGCGGCGATGGCCAGGCCGATCATGACTACACCGGCCCAGAAGCCGATGCCCACCAGCCGCCGCACGGAGACTGCGCCGATTGTCGGCCGCAGCGCCTCCATCGGCGTCATCCGGCTGGCGCTGATGGCCGGCAACAGCCCGGCCAGCAGCGTGACGCCGACGCCAATGACGATGCTGACGATGACCAGCACCGGGGAGATGACCGGCGCGCCGATCTTGAGATTCAACATCCGGCCCAGCAGCGGCGTCAGGGCAAAGGAGGCCAGCAAGCCTAGCCCATAGCCGGCCAGCAGACCCAGAGCCGTGCCGATCACGCCCTGGATCAAGCCCTCGGCCAGGAATGTGCCCAGGATGGTGCGGCGGCTGGCCCCCAGCGTGCGCAACATACCGATGTCGCGCCGGCGCTCGACCACCACGGTGCGGAAGGTATTGAAGATGATGAAGCCGCCCATCAGTAGAGCCAGTACGCCCAGCAGGTTGAAAATGCCCTGGGCCGCGCCCAGACTGGTTAGCAGTTCCGTGTCGGACGACAGCCCACCCAACTGGAAAGTGTCGCCCAGTTCGGCCAGGATGGCGTCCTCGATGGCGGCGCGATCATCGTCGTTGACGGCTCCGAAGTTGGCCTCGATGGTGTTGATGAGGCCGGGCATATTCAGCATCGCCTGGGCCTGCGGCAGCGTGACGAACACTGGTTCGTTGCCCAATTGCAGAGCCAGCGGCAGGAGGCCGACGATGGTCAGCGTTTGCTCGCCGGTTGGCGTGGGCAGCTTCAGTGTGTCGCCAACGCCCAGGTTGAGCATATCGGCCAGGCCGCGGCTGATGACGGCGGCATCGGTGTCGCCCTCTTCCAGAAAGCGGCCGTCGGAAACCTGATAGGCGTGCAGGGTCGTGGCCTGCGCTACGTCGATGCCCACCAGCGACAGCGCCGTGGCCGGGTCGGGCAGAGCCGGGTCGTTGTCGAGATAGTCAACCGGTAAATTGATCGTCCGGTCGAGCAGGCCGGCAACGGTGCTGACGCCCTCGACAGCGGCAACACGGTTGACCGTGCTGGCGTCAAAGTCGCCGGCCGTCTTCGTGGTCACGGTCGCGTCCACTTTGTTGGCGGCGGCCATGGCGTTGGCCTGGAAGGCGCGCATCAGGGTCGGCACAAGCGTATTCATGCCGAAGATGACCAGCACGCCAAAGAAGATGGCCAGCGTTGTCAACACGGTACGCAGTTTGCGGCCGCGCAGGTAGCGCGCGGCGAGCGTCATCTGGATGTTCATGGCTAGTCTCCCATTGCCTGGAGCTTACCGGCAACGATCTCGGCGCTCTGGCCGTTAGCATGGCTGCGTGGTTCAAGGACGGTCTGATCGACGATGGCGCCGTCCTTCAGGAAGATGATCCGGTCGGCGTAGGCGGCAATGCGCGGGTCGTGGGTGACGATGACCACCGCCCGGCCCCACTCGTTGGCCACCTGGCGCAGCAGCGTGGCGATCTCCTCAGAAGCGCGTGTGTCCAGATTGCCCGTCGGCTCGTCGGCCAGGATGAGCGCCGGGCCGGCCACCAGGGCGCGGGCCACGGCGACGCGCTGCTGCTGGCCGCCGGAGAGCTGGTCGGGCCGGTGGTCGAGGCGATCGCCCAGGCCGATTTTGCGCAGCCATTCGGCGGCGCGCGTCTTGGCCTCGCCCGGCCGCACGCCGTCGAGGGTGATGGGCAGGGCGGCGTTCTCAACTGCGTTCAGCACCGGGATGAGGTTGAAGAACTGGAAGATAAAACCGATGCGGCGACGACGGATTTCCGTCAGTTTGTCGTCTGGCAGGTCGGACAGGTTGTGACCGTCGATCATGACCGTGCCGCTGGTCGGCCGGTCAAGGCCGCCCAGTAGATGCAGCAGCGTCGACTTGCCGCAGCCGCTCGGCCCCATGATCGCCACGAATTCGCCGGGCTCGACTTGTAGCGAGACGCCGTTGAGCGCCGTGACCGCCGTATCGCCCGAACCGTATACCTTCCTGAGATTGACAGCTGAAACTAGAGACATGGGATCACTCCTATTCAGACGATTCTTTCCGCGGCCGGCCGCGGGGTCGGATTGCCGGTTGGGGCAGGGGCTGGCGACGTATATCGTCGAGCCGGGCCTCGATCAGGTCAAGCCAACGGACGTCGGCCTCCAGATGCATGATGTTTTTATCGAGAAGGAATATCTGGGCCAGTTCGACGCGCGGATCGGCCCGGTTGCGGCGCGTGGTCGCGTCGTGCAGTTCCTGATAGAGCCGGTTGCGCTGGGTCTGAATGACGCGGTAGGGGTTGGCCGCCTCGTTACTCAGGCTCAGCATCAGCTTGATGAAGAACTCATCGCGCTGGTGCTCGGTAGGCACGCCGCTGGCAAACCACTCGGCCAACTCGGCCTCGCCCGCGGGTGTCAGGCTGTAAATATGCTTTTCCGGACCGCTGTCCTGCTCAACGCTTTCCTGGGCCACCAGACCGCTTTCCTCTAACCGCGACAGCGTCGTGTAGACCTGGGCCGGCTTGAGCGACCACAGCGCTTTGCCGCCGGCGAGAGCCTCGAAGGCGGCACGCAGGTCGTAGCCATGACGCGGGCGGTCGGCCAATAGGCCAAGGATGGCATTGCGGACGGACATGTAGAATAAGGGTCAGATAAACTACTAACTCGATTACTAATTACGCCGATAAATATATAACGAGTTACTAGATTTGTCAATGACTTCCTATCGGTGTCTGGACTTTGCCGTCGCAGTGCCTGGCACTTTCTTGCTTACCCCAAGAAGGTGCGACGCACTCCAGAAAGTGCGACGCACCCGCCCGTTCCCAGTGCCTGGCACTTTCCTGAGTGCCTAGCACTTTCTTGCCTACCCCCAAGAAGGTGCGTCGCACTCCAGAAAGTGCGACGCCCCCGCCCGTTCCCAGTGCCTGGCACTTTCCTGAGTGCCTGGCACTTTCTTGCCTACCCCCAAGAAGGTGCGACGCACTCCAGAAAGTGCGACGCACCCGCCCGTTCCCAGTGCCTGGCACTTTCTTGAGTGCCTGGCACTTTCTTGCTTACCCCCAAGAAGGTGCGTCGCACTCCAGAAAGTGCGACGCACCGGGAGGGCGTGCGATACCTCCGCTCAGAAGTTGCACATTCATTGCAACACCCTCATACTATGGTTCCATGATCCTCCATATCGCCGCCACCGAGGACTGGGACGCTGCCCGGGCGCTTGGCCAATACCGCGCCGATAGCCTGGCCGCCGAAGGCTTCATCCACTGCTCCACCGCTGTCCAGGTACTGATTCCCGCCAACGAACGCTTCCACGGGCGCACCGATTTGCTCTTGCTGGTCATCGACCCGGCGCGGTTGGCGGCCGAGCTGGTCTACGAGGACTGCTACGCGTCGGGCGAGGCCTTCCCCCACCTCTACGGCCCGCTCAACCTCGACGCCGTCCTGCGCGTCGTGCCCTTTCCGCCATCGGCCGACGGCACGTTCGTGCTGCCGCCGCTATAGACAGCAACCTGCCCATCGCCGGCGTCACCGACGCGCTGGCCACGGGCACGTTCGTGCTGCCGCCGCTATAGAACCCCACCACCAGCCGCGTTGGGCCGTTACCACCCTCCACAAAGCGCGATGGACAACCACATCCCTACTCGTCCAGACGCTGCAAAATGTCCTTCATCTGGCTAATCTCTTCCTCCTGAGCCGTCACAATCTGGCCGCAGAGGTCTATGATTTCGGGATCGCTGAGCGATGCTTCCTGGCACATCAGGATGGCGCTGGAGTGGTGGGGAATCATCGAGCGCAGGAACTGCCTGTCGCCAACGGGAGCCTGCAGGCGCATCAGGACGAACACCAGAATGCCCAGTGCCGTGAAGGTGGCGATTAGCGCGTAGTTCAGACGTGTGTTCTTGTACATGGAGCGCATGACCAGTAGCATCAGCACGACCATCGGCGAAACCATCAGCAGGGCCATGTAGATGCGATTGATGTTGACGTAGAAATGGTCAATGCGGTCGATCATCGCGTACGTGAAAAGAAACATGATGACGCTATTGATGCCAATGACTATAGCCAGCTTTTTGTAAGAAGAGTCCATACAACCTCCCTGGTGATGGTCAAACGGCCCACAACGGGCCTCACACGGCAAGTAAATTCCTGACAGAAGTATAGGCCAGGCCACAAGCCCACAGATGTATCCGGGGATATAGATTTACTTATACCCTTTTCAGGAGGTGTGGGCGGAGCGACCGCGTGGGTAAAGCGGGCCGGCCGGCCGGGGCTAAGGCGCGGCAAACACGGCCACGACATTCTCCTCTTCCCCCAGCCGGATCAGCCGCGTCGCCTTTGTCCCTTCTTCCAACGGCAACGCGGCGGCATCGCCGGCCAGCAGGCGGCCGTTGGTGATCACCGCCAGCGCCGCGACCGGGGTCAGCGCCACAGCAGTGGCCTTGCGCGCCACCAGTGACTTGCCACGCACGTTGGCCCTGGGCGCTTCCTCCACCGCGGCCACGGGCAAGCGGCGAGCATAGCCGTCGGCCAGCAGTAGGACGACCTCGTCGCCCGGCTCGGCCGCCAGCGCCGCGGCCACGCGGTCGAAGTTGGCCTCCTGGCCGCAGTTGATCGCCTGCGCCCCGGCCAGCGGCAACCGCGCCAACGGCCAGCGCAAGCCGCGCCCACCCTGGGTGACGATGACCACCTCTTGCCGCCGGGCGACGCCCTGCACCAGCACCGGCGCGCCGGGCAGCGGGCTGTCGAAGCTGAACGGCACCGGGGCTTCGATCGACGGCCGCAATGTCTCCAGCGGGTAGGCGCGGGCGAAGCCGGTGGAGGTGACGAACAGCAGCCGCTCCGCCTCGCGGGCCGCCGTCCAGTCCACCACCGCAACGATGGTCTCGCGCGAGGCCAGCCGGTAGAGATTCTCGACGTTCTGGCCGATGCCCTGCAGGTCGCGCAGTTGCCGCGGTGAGGTCAGCAGGAAGCGGTAGCGGCTGGTGACCAATAGTAGCTGTTCGTCCGGCGGCACGCGCACGCCTGCGGCCACCTCGCCATCGAGCCAGCCCAGGTTGGCCAGCGTGCTGGCGGCCGTGGGCGAGCCGTCTGCCACCGGTGACTGTTCATCCGCCACGATGACCGCCGCCCGCGTCCACTCCCCGGCGCTGATCGGCTTGCCCAGCAGCACCAACGCGCTCCCCGGCTCGTCCGCTTCCCGGCTGCCCTGCTCTTCCAACACGATCCGCCGCTGCAAGAGTTCCAGGTTGACCGGTCGCACCTTCAGCCGCCCGCCCGTCGATTCGGGCAGGTTGGCGAAGTCGGCCGGCGTGTGGGCCGGCAACGCCACGTCGCCGCGCTCCAGATGGTGGGCCAGCACGCCCAGCCCGGCGGTGACGCTGCTGAAGGCGTCGATGCTGCGCACGCGGGCCTCGCCGAAGTGGCGGCCGAGCATGTCGTAGAAGGCGGGAATGAGCGCCGAGCCGCCGGTGCGAATGACGGTGTCGATTTGCTCCGGCCGCAAACCCGACCGCTGCACCGTCTCCATCAAGTGGTGCTCGATGGCCCGCGTCTCGGCGTGGATGATGTCCTCGAACTCCGTGCGGGTCACGAACTCGCGCACACTGAAGCTGGGTCCGTCCAGATAAATCTCCGCGCCGCGCTTGTCCGACAGGGTGCGCTTGGCCGTCTCAACGACATCGAACATCTTCAGACCATAGTTGCTGCCGATCAGGGCCAGGAGAGCCTCGATCTGGTGTTTGCGTTGCGCCGTCTGGGCGATGTCGCGCAGAACCTGGCGGTTCTGGGGCGAGTTGAGTTGCAGGATGGTCTGCCAGTCGGTGAAGCTGTCGTAGATCCATTGCGGCGTCGTCAGGGCCTTGTGGCGCGGGCCGTAGAGGCTGCCCTCGCCGAAGTGGCGCGGCAACTTGGCGCGCACGAGCTTCTGGTCGAACACGTCGCCGGCCACGGGAATGCCGCCGGTGGCCAGGACGCGCGGCTGTCCCTCGCCCAGGCGCATCACGGTGATGTCGAGCGTGCCGCCGCCGAAGTCGAACACCAGCGCGTTCTCCGGCCGGCTCAGGCCGAGGGCGTAGCTGTAGGCCGCGGCCACCGGCTCATATTGCAGGTAGACGGTCTCATAGCCGGCCAGGAAGGCGGCGTGCAGCAAGCGCGCCTCGGCCAACCGGTCGCCGGCGGCGTCGTTGGCCCAGTGGACGGGCCGGCCGAGCACCACCTGGCGCAGTTCGCGCCCCAGCAGATGCTCCGCCCGCGCCTTGGTGACCGACAGGTACAGGGCGATCAGCGTTTCCAGCGAGTAGTAGAACTGGCCGATGACCGTGCCGGGGTAGTTGACATCGCGCAGACCGGTCTTGATGGACAGAAAGAGGCGGCCGGGCGAGAGGGCGTCGGCCCAGGTGTAGACGTCGGTGACGTAGTAGACGCGGTCGGCGATCACTTCCAGCTCACCGACCCAGATGCGCTGCATCTTGACCGGCCGGTTGAGGTTGTGCTCGTAATAGCGGTCGATGGCCGCCCGGCCGAGGGTGACGGCCTGCTCGTTGGTGATGTAGAGCGCCGTGCGGGCCACGCGCGGGTTAGGCGCGGCCGGGTCGAGCGGCAGCACCTCCACGGCGCGGCCGTCGTAGACAGCCATGCCGCTGTTCGTCGTGCCGAAGTCCATGCCGATGATCATGAGGGGATTATACAGGGATCAGTAAGCAGTGATCAGGAAGCAGTAAGCACTATTCAGTGGGTTGGTGGGCGGGTGGGGGCGGGACAATGTACTGACCCCCAAAAGTTGGACACAAAAAGAGTCAACTTAAGGGTATTGTCTCATGGACGAGTTGCTGGTCGAGCCAATGGGATTCAAACTCAGCCGGCGTCAGATAGCCGAGGGCGGAGTGAATTCGCTTGTGCATGTAGACCTCGTCCAGGAAACGACCGAGTTGGCTGAGCGCATCATGGTAATCGACGTACTCGCTGAGATAGACCTCCTCTTCTTTGATGGTGCGCATCAGCCGCTCGGCATAGCCATTCTGCCACGCCGCGCCGACATCGGCCATGCTAACGGCTGCCTGGGCGGCGTGCAACAACGCCACGTACTCCGAGGCGGCGTACTGCACGCCCTGGTCGGAGTGGTGAATCTCCGGCCGGCTGCCGCGCAGGGCGCGGGTCAAGGCCGCTATCGTCAGGCCACGGTCGAGGTCGCGTTCGAGCGCCCAGCCACGGATGGCGCGGGTGAAGACATCCATGACCACGGCCAGGTAGACAAAGCCGCGCTGCAAGCGAATGTAGGTGATGTCAGCCACCCACACCTGGTCGGGTCGCACGACGGCCAAGTCGCGTACCAGGTTGGGGAAACGCGGCCCGTCATGGCTGCTGTCAGTCGTGCGCGGCCCACTTCGTTGGCGTCGCACCTTCAGACCCATCGCGGCCATCAGCCGCGCCACGCGCTTGTGGTTGACCGCCCAGCCGGCGCGCTGGAGTTCGGCGGTGATGCGTCGGTAGCCGTAGGTCGGCCAGCGACCGGCCAACTCGCCAATCGCCGCCTTCAGTCTGCTTTCGTCCGGCGGCGACGGCTGGTAGTACAAGCTGCTCGGCGCGACGGCCAACACTCGGCAGACCAACCGCACCGGATACTCGCCCGCCAACTGACCAGCCATCAGCCGTCGCTCAACTGCTGGAAGATGCTCGATGCTTTTTTTGCCACTTCCAGCTCCAGCGTCTTCTTGCCCAACGCCCGTTCCAGTTCGGCAATGCGCGCCTCGGCTTCGCTGGTGGCTGTGTGGGACTTCTCGAACACGCCCGCCACGTTCTCCAGGAAATGGCGCCGCCAGCGTGCGATGATCTCCGGCTTGACCCGGTATTCCCGCGAAACCTCGGCCAGGCTCTTGTGGCCACTCAACATCGCCAGCACCACCTCGGCCTTGAACGTCGCCGTGAACTGCCGCCGTTTTGTCATCTTGAACCCTCCGCTTGAACATCATATCCGACTTACCATCCTGTCCAAGTTTTGGGGTTCACTACAC
>WBZM01000215.1_pt1 | contig 93522 bp, 95 predicted proteins | sample 5204271 | NCBI WGS metagenome assembly WBZM01 (sample SAMN12344346, study PRJNA552823) | activated sludge metagenome | biome: Activated sludge suspended growth; feature: Nitrification reactor; material: Wastewater; isolation source: activated sludge from nitrification reactor of wastewater...
TCAGGGCTTTTGCCACTTTGAACTGCTTTTACGGCTCGAATTCGCATGTCTTCTAATGTCTTGTGATCTAGTTTTCTTGCATCTGTTTTTCTCATACGACATAAAAACATATTTATTTTAAATGTCAACAATTATGTATACTATCCAACGAACTTATTAATAGTAGCTAAAGTTGAAAAGAATCTATTTTTGTCAGGCGCGTTTTGTAATTGTTGAATGATCCATGATTTTTCTCCGTTTTGGATAAGATCTTGCATAATATTATCCCAACCTTCTTTTATAGAATTCGTTTCATAATATGAATTTAATAGATGATAGCTTCTATTTAAAATAGAAGCTTTAATAAGAGCTGTTGAATCTTTCGGAATTTCTTTCTCGATTTGATTGACTGTTGTTTCGCTCATGGTCTGACCACCAAATAGTCGAGCGAGGTGATCGGAGTTAAATTCGACATCATACCGACCGCTTTCGGATGAAACAACGTCAACAACACTTTGCTTAACGAGAGAAATAAAGTCATCGGCAGTCCGTTTGTCGTTGCAAATTTATCTACTTTCTGTGCTTCCAAAACGTACATGGCTTGAGGAATGTAGTTAAATTCCGTTTTTAATAACTAGATCGGTTTCTTTATAGGTCAATTGGTTAGTCTCATTTTGACTAGCACCTGCAATTTCTATGAGGGGGGTGTGATGCATTAATCGAGGCTGTCTTCTTCGGCACCGACAAACGTTTTTAATTGGACTGAATAAAATTAATCGGGACTTCAGCTTTGAATTCACTTAAACTAAACAGCAATTTGTTTCTTCCGTTAATATCCAATAAAATATTCAGATCGGAATTAATTTGGGTCGAGTTTTGATAGCTTTCATAAACTATAATCATGTCTTTAATATTCCTACTCCGTCTGCGTTTCTCAAAGAAGCCGAGATCACTCTGGGCTACTTCAGTTAAGGTCGAAGATAGAATCGAAACCAGCCATTTAATAGCTTCCCGATATTTAAGGGGGTTAAAGCCATCAATCATAAATAAAAAAAAGTGCAAATTGGTGTCATTTATATGACTGCCAAATTTGAATTTATAAAAACCGTCAAATAAAACAGGTTCGAAGATCAACCGGTAATCTGAATTTGGTTTGACTAGTAACTTTCGGATTACATTTTCAATATCGTAAATATTAAGTTGTTCATTATAGTCAGGGTGTAATTTCCTCTGTAAAATAATTAATTCGTTTAAACCGAGAAAGGAACCTCTGGTGTTTTTTTCGATCTTGAAAAATTCGTTGGTGATCAACTTCCCCATGGAAGAAAGTGATTTCTCATTATTTTTAGTTGGTGTGACAAAAGAGTATATTTCACGAGAAAATGCCACTGCCGATGAATTTGTGTCGATAGCGGAATTCATTTCCAGCGAACCTTCAATCCTAGCGCCTCGGCTTTGCAAAAGAGCTATTTCAAGAAGTGCCGTTTGAATTTCAGGTGTTTGGACGCGCAGCTGAGTTTCAATTTGCTCATAAATTTCAACTGCCGACTTTAAGAGTTCCAAATAGGAGACAATAACCTGCCCTTGCATCTTCAATGCGCGATCTAAACTATCTAAAACTAAAGCCGGCAGATCATTTAGATGTATAAAGTTAGCAGAAAGTTCATCAATTTCACGTTTCTTTTTTTCAAGTTGAAAAACGAGTTGTTTAGACTGAAGTAGATTTTCTCGAGCCGCTCTAACTGCGATCGGCAGGTTTGCTTCACATTTTTTGATATTTTGAAAACATAATTGCAATTCTTCCGATTCTCGTTGGATTCTTTTTAGATCTCTTTTTTCTTTGTCTAACTCTTTGCCAAGCGAAAGAGCTAATCGACTAAAATTGTCCAGTACCGCAGAAACTGTCTTTACTGCAAAATCAGCTTTATTATTTGGTCCTTTGACAGCGATTTTCTCCATGGTAGCCTGATATTGTTGTGTCACTTTCAATAGATCTTGAGCCATGGCTTGGCCAATTACGTATTCGGGAAAGCCGTTTGGGTCGGCAGCCAGTTTCGCTTTTATTTGGTCGAGCAACATACCGCTAGTTTCAGAACCAGTATGGCCATCGTAAAAGGCATGGCACGAGTTACCAAGACTTAAACTGGGTTGCAGCGAGAATACCACTAAACATACGACATTAAAATTTATCCGCATATAGTGATTAGCTAGCCAACAATATGCCATAGCCATCTAAAATAAAAATCGTCTGGAGGCAAAAAAATGCAAAAAAGTTAGTCGTCTTTACATTTCTACGCCAAAATGACCAAACTCTTTCGAGGCACGCTTCTCGCCTCGCTAACAAATCATGGGGTTAAGTTACATGGCTTACAGCAGCAGGTTCTGCAAGGACCAGAGACCACCGACAAAAAAACAAATCCATGCTATCGGTTTATGAGCATAAAGCCGATGGAACAAAGGGCTCATCATTTCTTGAACAGGAATTTCGAGCACAATTAGTACTAGGAGTCCATAGAAAAACATCACAAAAGGAAATAAATAATCTATTAGAATCAAATTCATACATCTCTAATCGGTTAATTCTTCTTTATATATAGTCCTGACTTATTGAAAATAACTTTTTTTTGGGTTATACTGGCAATGGGTTCGACGGCGTAAAGCTTATCGAAAATAAACCTTACAAGCAAAGTAATCGGGGGCTGTCCCTGACAATGGTGTGCAAGCCCAGCTCGTACTGGGAAGCCTAAAGTTGTTATCATGGCCACCCACTTAAATAATGAGGTTTATTTCAAAGTTGTCTTCGGGCCTTTTTTTTGTCCAAAATCTTGAATTGTCTTTTTTTAATAGACTCCCTTTATTCCCTGAATATAATTAAGCATAACTATAAAGCAGGGGGGATCCTTTGGATAAAATTAGTGTTAATTCCAGCACCTTAGATATTCTATTTCAAGCCTCGCCCATTGTTCAGTTGACGCTTGTCGTTTTAGTTTTTCTAAGTGTCCTCTGCTGGGGAATTTCAATTAATAAATGGCTATTGTTAAGACGAATTCGCACTGTCAACGAGCTTTTTTTGGTTCAATTTTGGAAAAGCAGCTCCTTAGATCAGCTTTACAGTGAATTAGATACCTTCCATGAAAGTCCTTTGGCTCGAGTGTTCAAAGCAGCAAAACCCCAGATGACGAGTATGGAAAATTTAGAACGTGTCATCAGAAAGGCTATGGAAAATGAGTTAGCCAAAATGGAATCTAAGCTGACTCTTCTTGCTACAACAGGAAGCACGGGGCCCTTTATCGGTTTGTTTGGCACCGTTTGGGGGATTATGACCTCTTTTCACAAAATTGGCGCGACTGGAAATGCGAGCTTAGCTGTGGTAGCTCCAGGAATTTCTGAAGCCTTGATTGCTACGGCTGTTGGATTAGCCGCAGCCATCCCAGCGGTTGTTCTATATAATCATTTTATTTCAAAAATCAGAAAAGAAGAAATAGAACTGAATAATTTTTCTGCTGATTTTCTAAACCTTGTAAAACGAAATATTTTAAACCAATAGGATCGAGTCTTATTATGGGTATGAGTTCTGGTTCTGGAAAATCAAAAGCTGTTCTCAGTGAAATCAATGTAACGCCACTCGTGGACGTGATGTTGGTCTTATTAATCATGTTTATGGTAACGACGCCACTGATGCAGCAAGGAATCCAAGTGGAGCTACCAAAAACATCTGCAACGGGCTTGGAACTTAATGAAGAGCCGTTACTCATTGTGATCGAAGCAAATAGGAAAATAACCATTGCTAAAAATCCCATTTTCTTAAATCAATTAAACGAAAAATTAAAGGCCATTTTCAAAACAAGAAAAAATAAACAAGTATACATTCAAGCAGATAGGAAAGTTGACTACGGGATTGTTGCAGAGGTCATGGCAGAAACAAAAGCAGCCGGAATCACTAACTTGGGGTTAGTCACCTTGCCAAAGGAAAAATAGGGTTTATATTTGGAAAATCAGTTTAAACAAGATTCAAAATATATCTCAAAAGACAAAATCTCCACAAACGAAAATGGTATTTGGTATTCTTTGGCTTTTCATTTTTTTGTATTTTCTATATTTATACTACAAAATGTCTTTTTTGAAGGTGAAAAAATTGACTACGAATCGGCCATTCGGGTTGACATCGTGGGCCTGCCTGACAAACTAATCCCGACGCCTCAGGAAACATCAAATAAGTTACCTGATAATTTACCTGAAAAAACCCCTGACAAAATCCCAGAAAACCACCCAGAAAAGCAAATGGAAAAGATTGCAGAAAAGCTCCCGGAGAAAAAACCTGTGCCTGACTTAGAGGCCATCAGGCTAACAAAGGAAAAACAAGCATTAGACGCTAAGGCCAATCAAAAAAAGCAAGTTGAGGCCATAGATAAAATTAAGAAGATCTCAGCCATTGATAAGATAAAATCTGAATTAGAGTCTGAGCAGACAAAAAAAATAGCTTCAAATCAAACTCAAAATAAATTTCAATACAAAGGAAGTGTCTTAAATCCAGGAACCGAACTTACCGGTTTAAACAAACTTCAGCATGAAAATTATGTCGCCTTGCTTGATAAAAAAATAAAAGAAAATTGGACTTTGCCTCAATGGCTTTCTAATAAAGACCTAACGGCTCAAGCTCTAATAAAGATTGATGAAAATGGTGTTGTTATTTACAATCAGATTTTTAAAACTAGCGGAAATACCACTTATGATGATTTTGTTCTCGAGACGATTCATAAGTCTTCACCTTTCCCGAAGCCTCCAGAAAAATTTTTAGCACTTGTTGGAGTCAAAGGTATTTTAATTGGGTTTCCAGAATGATTGTTTTTAATGCTTATATTTCACAGTGGGAGGGTTTTCATGGGTAAAGGTTGTAAATTTCTAATAATGACTCTACTTACATTTTTAATTTCATTAAGTTTTTTCTCGTTAAGTACTCTCGCGGATCAGATCTATATCAAGATTGGCGATGCTAAAACAAAAAAAAGCCTTATGGCAATGCCTCCCTTGCAATATGTCGGCTCACCTACTTTAGGTAGCAAAAATAATTCCATTGGCGCGGAACTTTTTAATGTTATCAATAATGATTTAGATGTCTCTGGATATTTTAAGTTTATTTCCCAATCGGCCTTTGTTGAAGATACTCAAAAAACAGCCATTAAGCCTTTCCCTACAGAGCCAACTGGATTTAAATTTCCCAGTTGGAGTTCTCTAGGCGCCGACTTCTTAATCCGTGGCTCTTATGTTGTCACCACAGACCAAATTGAACTCGAAATTTATCTTTATCATGTTCCTAAATCAGGGCTTATTTTTGGGAAAAAGTACAAGGGACCTCTTTCAACAGTAAGAAAAATAGCCCATACTTTTTCTAATGATGTATTAAAAAATTTAACCGATAACGCTGGCCCATTTAACTCTAGACTTGTCTTTACCAGTGATAGAGCTGGTGGACAATTTAAAGAAGTTTACCTCATGGACTGGGATGGAGAAAATATAGAAAAACTATCGAATCACAACTCCATCACCATTTCCCCGAATTGGTCCCCAGATGGAAAGAAAGTAGCCTATACTGCCTATGTACAAAGACGAAGTACCAAACTCAGAAATGCCGATCTTTTTCTTTTTGACTTAACGAATAGTACGCGTACTTCTGTTTCTAGTCGAAAAGGAATTAACTCTGGAGCCAGCTTTAGTCCCGATGGGAAATCTATCTTTTTAACAATCTCTCAAGGATTATCTCCAGATATTTTCAAAATTGCTTATGATGGCACCTTAGATGGCAAGATCACAAATGGTCCCAATAGCGCCATGAACGTTGAACCCGCAGTCAGTCCCGACGGAAAAAAAGTGGCTTTTTCCTCTGACCGCCATGGCAAGCCCATGATATACACAATGAATATTGACGGAAGCAATGTTAAAAGAATCACCTCTGACGGGGTTTTTAACTCGTCTCCTGGCTGGTCACCCGATGGAAAAAAAATCACTTTCGCTGGACAAACAGAGGGTAATTTTGACGTTTTTATTATGAATTCTGATGGAACCAAAATCGAACGAATCACTTCTGCTAAGAAAAAAAATGGCAGACCTGCAGACAATGAAGATCCTAGTTTTTCTCCTGATGGAAGGTTCATTGTTTACACCAGCAATCGCACAGGTAAAAATCAAATTTTTTTCTCAAATATTGAGGGCACCGAAGAACGAAGGGTCACTCAGGACAATCACAATTACTTCAAACCCAAATGGTCGGTGAATTTAGATTAGACCTGTAGTTGGGTTTTTCTTTTGTGTTTTCCTTTTCTGTTTCAATTGATATCTCAGGTCTAGCTTGGTAATTGTTTTTACTGGAATAGCGGTAAAAAGCGGTGTTTTATCAGATAATTTACTTCTATTGAAGTAATAGTCATGTAAAATTACTGCAATGACAGTAAAAATATGTAAATTAATTTATTATTTACTGTCATTACAGTAAAACTAGATGGCAAATTACTACCTGAAATCATAAAAAGCACTCGCAAAAAGGCAGGTCTAAGCCAAATAGAATTGGCTGAGTTGGCAGGAGTTGGAAAGACTTTTGCCAGAAGGGTTTCAGCTTGAAGCTCTTTTAAAGGGTCATAAAATTAACCGGCAGGATTATTTTAAGCAGTTATTGATTTGCGGAGCAGATTGTGTTGGGGCCGTCACGGTGAAGGAAGTTTTATGAGGAACTGTTTGTTTGCTTATAAACCTTTAAACGTAAATGAAAAAAATTATTCTCTTGAGGGGTTAAAGAAGCTTTCTAGAAAGCTAACTCATTTGGAAATATTCCCGTATAACCAGTCAGAACAAATAGAAATAGCACGTAAAATGGTTAAAAAAATTTCTATTAAAGGCGTTCAACCAAAATTCAACGTAATTTTATCTGAAAAAGAGCGAGTCGATTGGAATAACCTGGTTATGTTTCCTATTTATCTACATGGCGAGTCTTGACCTGACTAAATACTCTATATATGTATTCACTATATGAAACCAAAAAAATCAACTTCAGTAAGAAGTATTATCTATATTTATTTTTTAGCTTTTTTCTTGGTGGCTTTTAGTTTTCACTCCACAAAAAACAAAAGTGAATTTAAAAACCATATTCATCATCAAAATATTCCTAATCATAAAACAAAATAAAGCGGTCCTATGGAGGTCCTATGTTAGCTGCTTTCGAAACAACTGCTGGAAATTTTAAAATTAAACTATTTCAAGATAAGGCACCCAATATGGTTGCCCACTTTGTAGGCCTTGCTTCTGGTACAAAAGAATGGGTCGACCCCAAAACCAGAGAAAAAGTCACTCGCCCTTTTTATGATGGCACCATATTCCACAGGGTTATCCCCAACTTTATGGTCCAATTTGGATGCCCCCTAGGAAACGGTACCGGCGGTCCTGGTTACAACGTTAATGATGAATACCATCCCGATTTGAAACATGACCGTAAAGGCCTATTATCCAGCGCCAATATCGGCAGACCCAATACCAACGGCTCTCAATACTTTATCACCGTGGCACCAACCCCATGGCTGAATGGGGGCCACTCCATTTTGGGTGAAGTTGTTGAAGGCTACGAAATCGTAGAAGCTATCTCAAAGGCAAAAACCGGCATGGCCGACAAACCCGCAGAAGAAATAAAAATTAAGTCTGTAAAAATTGAGAATTGAGAGCTTAGAGCTGGGACTTACAAATTTAGTTTTAACACATCTCAAAAAGACAGAGAGAGAGTAAATTGATTTCAATTTACTCTCTCTTTAAATTAACCTATTATTTTAAGCTTAAATACCTTTTTTACAATTATTTTTCCATTCTTCATGTTGCTTCTTTAATTCTTCAAATTTTTCGTCACCCAAATCTTTTTTCATAGCATCAACAGATGTATAGCTTTTATTAGCACCATTCACTGAAGCGTCAAATGAAAGCAAGGAGGCATCTCCAGCACTTAGTCCCAATCTAACTGTTCCATTGTTAAAAGCACTTAATTGTTTCGCTAATTTAGATACCATATCAGCGTTATCTTTTCCTTCAGTGATAACGGATTTAGCAGCACCAAGTAGAGCTTGAACAAGATCTTTCGCTTCTGGACTATCAAATTCACCTTTCACCTGTTTGGTAAGTACATACCTAACATGAGATGATACATTTTTAATCAATGGATCTTGACTATTTGTAGCCTTCGTATAAACTTTCATTGCGTCAAAAAAAGTGTCTGTGGATGTGAATAACTCCCTCATTTTCGCTATAGACCTTTCAGAGTTTGGATCTTTAGTTCCGACAATTGCTTCATACAGTTTTTTAATTTCAGCAGTTTTCTCTGAATCGGTATTCGCTAATTCAGCACTTTTCAATGCTTCCTCTTTAGCTTCTTTTGCCTTTACTGCGCTTGGCCCCGCGAAGCTTGAGCATACCATCATGATTCCTGCTAGAATTGTTACTAAAAATTTTATCATACTTTCTCCTTCATTTAATTGGTTTTTATTTCTTAAATTTTAGTTATTATTTTTAATTTAGTACATTTTTTATGCCACCGGGCTTTATATATTAATTCCTTTTCGAACCATTTGCCCTGACCAAAATTTAGACAGAGTGACACTTTACAATTAACATCCTCCTTTATTTCCTATTGTTGAATGCCCGGGCTTACATTCTTTTTTTATTTGTTCTTCTAAACGATTAGCTCTTTCCCTCCTGGAGGCTTCAACTTCTTCAGAAACTTCTTTTTGAGTTCTTTCAGTTACTTTTAAGGACATGAGATTAATCATTTCATTTGTGTACTGCAGCTCTTTAGAAAGTCTTCCTAGTTGAGTTTTTGCATAGGTAATTACTGACTGTGATTTATTGTTTTCTTTTGATAAAGGAATCAAGCTTATAGCTTTATCTAAATCACTTTCAATACTCTTAAAAAGCTCGTCAGATTTTTTTGCAAGATTATTAATCTGAACTTCGTCTTTTATGGAATCCACAACCTTTATCCTTTTTCCCTTTGAATTTGTTATTTCCTTAATTGAATAATTCTTTAAGGTGTCATGGTAAAGACGCAATAATTCTTCCAACTGTACTTGAAAATTAAAAACGACAGGATTTGACCCGTTTTTTATAGCATCAAAATCTTGTAAGTAAGCAGCACGTTGAACTAATAAAATATCTGATTTTTCAGTTATTTTATAATTTTTCACAGGAGTGGCTGTTGCGTTAATAAAATCTTTTAGCTTATCTTTTGGAAGTAATGTTTTTAAAACATGGGCAATAATCATAGAATAGGTTCTAGCCTCTTGCATGTTTGCAAAAACAACTGAGTTGTTAATTACATCCTTGCCAAGACGAGAGTTTTCTTTAAATAAAGCTTCAAAAAGATCAACAGTGATCGCATGGTAATCTTCTTTAAATTCGTTTAATTTATCGATTACTTTATTTTCAATTTTACTTTCCCACCATTTTGAAAACTGAGGAAATTCATCTGCGCCCACTCCCGCCTCTATAGATGCAGCAATGACAGGTTTTGCGTCTACAATAGCCTTCATTTCACTATTTAGATTCTTAAATATAATTTGAAAAACCCCCTTATAATTATTTCCCGATTTTTCATCTATAATTGTATCACTATAAATTTGATTTGAATTTTTAAATGATAGTTTTTTGGAACAAATGTCTGGATCTATGGATTCAGATACTATCATTGGAGGTATAAATAAGGCCTGAAGACCCGAAGGAATTCCTGTATTAATACCAAAAACTGTTTTTAAATATTTGCCTGAAATCATTTCATCTGAGCTTACCTGAGGTCCGCAAAGCATATTATAATACAAATAATCTGTTTTTTTGGAAAAATTAAATTGTGTTGATAGCCGTAAATTTCTTATAGCATGAGGCAAAACCATGCTTTTTAATCCTTCTAAAAAATTCAAGCTAGACTCAAATGCGAAACTAAACCCTTGTCCTTGATACATGAGTGGTGCTGGCCTTCCTAGTTTCTCTAAATAATCTCTAAAAATTTCTTGAGTCACTTCAGAAGCACCTGCATTTGTATTTTCGGAATAGTACCGCATTAAATTAATTGCATTTCCAATTTTTATCAAATCACCTGAAGTAAGCCCACTCAAAACTTGCTTTATTTTTGATTCATCGTATTTCAAATTAAGAGAGCCGTATCCCTTTTGCTCCATGTATTTTGAAAATTGATCGGCGACATCCTTTACTTTCAGAAGTTGTATTGATTGAATTTTCGCTGGATTACTTAAATATAAGTCGTTCCATTTACTATAATCAAACCCTTGGATGCCCTTTTTGGGTTCGATGCCAAATAAAGGATATCGAATATAATTTAACATCAATGGAACTTCACGAATTCCTTCGGTCCCACCACCATACATTATTTTAATCTCTCTTGCTTGTTTCTCTTCAGGGGTTTCGTTCGGTTTTGCTAGGTCGGCAATGGGGTTTTTACGGTAGTACTCTGTTGTTTGTAAATCATGTAAAAATTCTCGATAGAAATGGAAAGCCGATCTTTCGGTGGCTTGGAAATTATTGACCATTTCTAGCCAATTTTGATGGGCGGTCATTGGCTTGGTTTTATTGAATTCCTTCCACTTGGTCATGGTCTCTGAGAAATTATGTAAAAACCCCATGATATCTTCGGATTGACAGGTGTAATCTTGGATGTCTTTCACGCAGGCATTATTCAAGATCTGATACTTTTCTTTGCTTTCTTTTTCTAAAATATTATAAAGATTCTCTGCCTTTTTTGGAAAGGCATCAGAGTTAAACCAAGGATTGTAATTTCCATAAGTAAAATTCAAGATGGTGTCTGAAACGAAATGATGCACGAGTTGGTCTAATGCGGTGAAAAGAGTCAGATTTGAAACATGCCCTATAATCTGCACCGCTTTGAATCTTAAACTTAAAGGATTCATTTCTTTTAAAACCGTCCAGCCAAGTAATTTAAAATTAAACGCTTCTTTTCTCGCAAGAGCTGCTTCCATGTCTTGAAAAACTCCAGAACCTGATTTTTTAAAGAGTATTGAAACTCCAGTAGACATAGCTTGGGAAACCATCATCGACGCTAAAGCTGGGGCATAGGTATTAAATTTTTTCTCCTGCGTCCATTCACGCCAAGCAACGTCGCAGGGGTCCTCACTCAAGGTAAGAGGGTCATTTATTTTCTCTTTACCATCAGTATTTTTCTTTGGGGTAAAACTTTTCACGCAGGCTTGAAGCTGGTGAAAAATATCCCCAGTTAAATGAGAAGCCATAGATCCAGCGGTCATTGCAAGATAGGGAAGTAAATGTCCATAGATTTTCTTAGTTGCACTTATGTATTTTCCATCGGTATATTTTTGCGCTTCTTTTATTAATTCTGCCTCCGTAGCGCCTCCACGTAGCTTTTCCATAAAAATAGTTCTTCTAAAAATATTGGCAGCATCTTCTTTCACAAAACGAGTGGTCAGTTTTGGGTTATCCAAGAAATGATGAGCATAACCGTTTGCAACCATAAAAGCCAAAAAAGATAGATTCCCAATGGGATCACTTAAGGATTTCAAATGTTGTTCCATAATAAGAGGGTTATTTGCATAATCGATCATTAGCTGAGCATGATTTACAACCCCTATGGCTACAAAAAACAATAACGTCTCTACGGGGAATCTTTTAAGCTGAGATCCCCAAATGGTTTTCTGCCACTCCTGTTTGGCTCCTGCTGTTTTCATGTGGTGTTTATGATCTTGCATCATCTTCCGATAGGCTTCCTTATCTTCCAAAAACATCTGGCGTCTAATTGAAGACGGAGTTAACGCTGGATCCGTTGAAGGTGTTCCCTCTACGGTGACGCTACCAACGACAGGCGAGGATCCGCCATTTCCACCTGAATCCGCCGTTTTTCCAGGGGTTACAGATACATTTATGGATAAATTTTTATTATTTTGAATCTGTGGATTATCTTGATAATCAGGAGTTGGTTGTGAATATTCTCCAGAGGGCTGTTGGTATTCAAAGGTATGCCTAATACCGGAACCTTCAGCTAAGGCAGGGGCATAACCCATAAAAATCTGGGCCATGAATATAGCAATGAGTAAGCTATTAGTATTGGTCAGATGTGTTTTCATGGGACTCCTCTTAATAGAGAATAAAGCAAATATGAAACCAGTTTTTATTTCACAAAATTAACAGGTTACGATTATCTTAAGTTGCAAAGTTCCTAATTTGGTCAACATTCTGTATTATAAGTAGACAAGGATGAACTTAATGATTTTTAATGAAATTTCCTTTTTATTCAACTTGTTGTCCCAAATTTAGACGGTTATGGTTATTTTCAAATTTGTATTTTATAAAATGGATCTTATGAAAAAAATTAAACTTTTTATTGTTTCTTTTGTTTTTTTACCATTAGCTTTCTTGATTCCTTCTTTTTTTCTTGGTTGTTCAAGCTCAGAAAAAACTCTCACTTCAAAAAATAATATTATTGTATCTGAATTTGCTACTTCACAAAATAAAGATTTTTTAAAAACTGGAAAAACCTATGCACTGGCAACCCAGGGAATTTTAACAACGAAGGCGGCGTCTAAAATTTTAGACCAAGGTGGAAATTTGATTGATGCCTTTGTGGCCGCTTCATTTGCTATCTCTGTAGAGCGTCCCCACTCTACGGGCATTGGTGGTGGCGGTTTTTTCGTATTTCATCAGGCAAAATCGAAAGAAACTATTGTTATTGATTTCCGCGAGAGAGCACCTCTACATGCAACTAAGAGGATGTACCTTGATAAAAGGGGAGATTATCTTACCACTCTTTCAAAAGATGGTTCTTTATCTGTCGCCGTTCCTGGTTTGATTAAAGGCTTGTGGGAAATCCATCATCGTTATGGCACAATGAAGTGGGAAAAATTGATTGAGCCGGCAATTAAAATGGCCGATGAGGGGTTTACTGTCTATCCAAGTCTTGCCAAGGCTTTGGCTGCAAGAAAAGATGTTCTTATGAAATTTCCAGATTCTAAAGAAATCTTTCTAAAAAAGAATGGACAACCTTACGGTGAAGGCGATCTTCTTGTCCAAAAAGATCTGGCTCAAACTTTGCGCGCTATTGCAAAAAATGGAGTCCTTGAATTTTATCAAGGAGAAACAGCTAAGAAAATTGTCAATTTTATAAAAAACGAGAAAGGTATCCTCACTGAGAAGGACTTGTTAAATTACCAAACAAAATCGCGAATTCCCCTGACTTCTAAATTTATGAATTACACGCTTGTCTCAATGCCTCCTCCAAGCTCTGGTGGAATTCATGTTTTACAATTTCTAAAAATGTTGGAAAAAGAAACTTGGTCTCCGTTGGAAATAAATTCTGCCAAGGTCATCCATTATCAAGCAGCAGCTTTTCAAATGGCCTTTGCCGATCGCGCTCAATATCTAGGGGATCCCGATTTTGTTAAGGTTCCCATGAAGCAGTTAATTTCTGATACCTATTTGGAAAAGCGTAAAAAGGAAATTATGCCCGATAAAGCACGTTCAGCAGCAGATATCAAATTTGGACTGTTAGACGAGGTCTATGAGTCCGCAGAAACAACACATATGTCTTTTCTTGATAAAGAGGGGAACGCCATAAGTTCTACTCAAACCATCAATGGATGGATGGGCTCAGGAGCTGTAGCCACTGGAACAGGAATTGTTCTAAATAATGAAATGGATGACTTTTCTGCAAAACCTGGAACCGCCAATTTGTTTGGAGCCATTGGTTCTGATGCGAACTCTATTGATCCACTCAAGACACCACTTTCAAGCATGTCACCGACGCTTGTTTTTGATGAAACGGGTAAACCCATTATGTCCGTTGGCGCCCCTGGGGGAACACGAATTATTAGTTGTACGGCCCTGACTATTTTTAATCATTTGTTTTTCAAACAATCCTTGGAAAATTCCATTAAAAACATCCGCGTTCATCACCAGTGGCAACCCGACACTTTGTTTCTAGAGCGTCCTGGACCAGAAACGGCTCAGTTAACAAAACTTAAAGCTATGGGATATAAAATTGAATTGGGTGAGATACCCTGTCGAGTGATGGCGGCAACCTCCAACTGGGATCGTTCCGAACTAACCGCTGTCGCAGACCCTAGAGACATAGGAACGGCAGCCGCGAAATAGAAAGGTCGAAGATAGTTTTAATCTATGCAAAGCTACGAAAAAATACTCGCTAAATCATCCCAAGCTCATTTTTTTGAAACCCTTGTCGATAGAGAATCCTTTGCATGTAAAAAAATGTTCGGGAGTGTCGCTATTTATTTTAATTACAAAATGGTGAGTGGGTTATGCGAAGGAGAAGAAGAATCCTGGCGAGGCGTCAGATACGGATATAAAATTTGGAATGGAGTTCTTATTCCCACAGATCATAGTCATCACCAGAGTCTCAAAAAATCGCTGAAAGGAACGGAACACCATCCCGTTCTAAAAAAATGGCTCTATTTGCCTATGGAATCTAAATATTATGAAAAATCGGTGCAATTACTTGTTGATCTCATCAAAAAAAACGACAGTAGAATTGGCGTTTTTCCCTCAGTAAAAAAAATTCATGGTTGACATTTTTTGATACAGGCTCTTGAAAAATTATGCCATAGCTCTAGCATGAACTTACAAAAAGCATTGCTTTTCTCTTCCCTACTGAGCGCTGTAGTCATAATTTTATTCTTTTCTTACAGCCAGCAATCCAACATCTGCATCCATTCTACATTTGTTCAAAAAGTTATTTATCAAAATTTTACGATTTCGAATTGCACACAAAATCAAAAAATGGATTGGAATTCAAAAATCAATAAGGATGTTGTCGAATTTAATAAAAGACTTAGAGAAATTGAAGTCTTCTTAAAACTAAAAACTACTTTAGCACTTACAGTAGAAATTCTTGATCCAACGGACATTCTATATTTCACTAATGATCATCTTTTTATTTCGAGAAATATTTTTTTAAATTCTCAATCTTTTGAGCTTTTTTTAATTAAAAACTGGATTCAAAATTACAACTCAAATATTAAAAAAAGTAAATTACTTGAAGATCTATTGGTTAACTTTAAATACTTTCTTTTGTTTGGAAAAAAAGCAGTTGTACCTTTAGTTCAAAATTTTCAACCTCAGATTGCTTGGAAACAAATTCAAAAATCAAGTCATTACAATTGCATCACTCATTGGCAACTCACAAATACTTTAGATCTTTGCTTAAATAGTTCCCTTCGTTTTTTTGACACCAATTCTGATTTTATTTATGATCGACTTTACACAAAGGTTTTTGACTCCTGGGTTGAGTCCTTAGGAACTATGAACCTAACGCAACGATATGATTTAAATGAAAATTTTAAGTTCCATCTGACAAAATTTATATACCCTATGGATTTATCAACAGCGAAAGAGCCATCATTCACATCCAATTTAAAATTATTAAGTCAGTTTTGGTCTCTAAATTCAGAATTGCCAAACACCTTTCTCGGTAAAAAATTTTTATTTGGCTTTTTAAAGGCATTCAATAAATATAATTATAACTATTTTGTCGATAACTCAAAATTTGATCTCATTTATTTCAAACAAAATTTAAATTTAAATACGGTTTATGAAAATAAAAATATTAATTTAGTTATTAAAAAGTTTCCTAATTTAAAAATTGCAATTAGTAATTTTAAAGAAATTATAATTCTTCCCCTTGATAAAAAAATCAAGCTGGATGTATTCGCTTCACTTAAGGCTAACCAAATTCTATTGGAGTACTGTTCAAAGGCAAAATTGCGCGACATTTTAAGCTATGAGAGAATCTCCGACAAAGTGCTTTTAACCTATGACTGTGGGTACACTCAGCTAAAAAAAGTAGATCAACTCATTACACAAGGCGCTTCTGGATTTGCAACGCAAAATTTAGATGTTCAATTTGCTCAATTTCACCTGCCCTCTTTGATAAAGAAAAGAGATTACTTAAACCTAGAATCTGAAGTATTTCAATTCGTACAAGCTCGAAATGTCAAAAACTCCGTCTATGAGGTTTTTGGATGGCAGGAGTTAAATTGGGACCAAGTAATTAAGGCTTACAAGCCAAAAGCTTACGTTGAAGGCGTCGGGTACTTTCGAACTAAATTTAGTTATCAATAAAGCATCCAATGCCTCTAAAGATTTTTTTCGGCGAATAAGGCTAAATACTCTTTACTTCCAATTTGATCTAACATACCAGGGTATTTATTAGAAATTCTTTTTTTTCTGTAGTTAACCTTTGATTTCGTTAAAATTAGACATCCTAACTCGCTTGAACCATCTATATCATGTGGGCTTGTGTTGCAAGAAAAGGGTATCGATTTTTCCTCTTCTCCTTTGTTTGCGAATCTGCTTAATGAAAATGTCAGCCAGTTCACATCAAAGATTTTTTCTGAGCTCCCATATACAGCCTCTCTTAGAAACGATTGAAAATTGTTTCTAATCAAATAGCTAAGGTAAGAAGTTGGAGCCAGAATAATGATTTTTTTGGAACTTAAAATTATTTTTTTTAGATATTCTGCAATTTCTTCAGGATTTTCTTGCAAAGAAACAGTTTCGTTAATTTCAATTTCTTTTATTTCACCTAATGATTTGTCGGCTATAACTAAATTAAATTTATTTGAAGTTTCCAAGCTAGCCAGAAAGCCTTTCCATATTAACAAGTGAGCTATTTCCTGAGGCTGAACTCCAAGGAATAAAAGGTGATGACTATTGATTTCTAGTCTTAATCTTTTATAAATATTAGCACCAAAATCTTCAGGAGACTCGAAATGACTAAAGGAAATCTTTGGCAAGGACCTGGGTTTTGCACCAAAAAATAAAGCAACAGAAACACCTAAAACAACGACTGTTCCAGCTATCGAATAGTAAATCCAACTAGAAATTTTCATCAATACCTCATTTAACTTAGCAATTCGAATTCCATGGAGAGTTCGCGTTAGGAGTAATCTAATGATTTTTCTTTTCTTTATCAATCTCCTTGTGCTATGTTTCCGCTCAAGGACTTGATTTCAGATGAATAAGGAACAGGTACCCAATGAAAATGAATGAAAAAAGCAGTAATCACCCGCAATTGTTAAGCCCATTAAAGAATTTAATTATTGGTAGTGGAAAAATGGCACGTCATTTTTCACATTATCTATCCTTGGTCAAAGTGCCCTTTGTCAATATTAGCAGACAAAATCAAAGTGAACCTGAGTTTCGAAATCAAATCAAAAATGCAGATAGAATTTTTCTAGCCATATCTGATTCAGCAATAAGTTCTTTTGTGGAGACGTTTTACGAGCCAAATAAAATTTGGATTCATTTTTCAGGTGCTTTTAGCCACCCTCAAGTTTTTGGTTGCCATCCCTTAATGAGTTTTTCAGAGACTTTGTACCCTTTGGAGGTTTATAACAAAATCCATTTTGTAATTAGCAAAACCACTTCCTCTCAAATTAGTGCTGAGGAAGATAAGGTAACGCTCTCTGATATGATTCCTTTTCTGCCTAATTCTTTTTCTGTCATATCCGAAGAAGACAAAAGCCTTTATCATGCCTACTGTGTAATTGCTGGAAACTTTCCTATTATTTTATGGTCCCTAGTTCATACTAAATTTGAAAACTGGAAAATTCCTGGTTCGGCTTTGGACCATTATTTACAGATCAATCTGAATAATTTTAAAAATCTTAAAAACCAATCTTTAACTGGACCATTACAGCGAAAGGATCTTCTTACAATTTCTAAAAATATAACCGCACTCAACGGCGAACTTTCAATTCAAGAGCTTTATAAAGCCTTTGTGAAACTAAAAGGAATCCCACTATGAAAAACAAACTAAACGCTTTTACTTTTATTGATAGAAAAAAGGCTAACGAAAAAATTTCCATGATTACTTGTTATGACTATTCCTTTGCTAAAATCGTAAATGACTCTAATATAGATTGCATTTTGGTAGGCGATTCCGCTTCCATGGTCATGCACGGATATCCAACAACAATCAATGCCTCTATTGAAATGATGGAATGGCATACTAAGGCCGTCTCCGTTGGAGCTCCCAATAAATTTATTATTGGGGACTTGCCCTTTTTATCCTATCGAAAATCTCTAAGTGAAAACATGAATAATATTGAACTTCTGATGAAGGCCGGTGCCGAAGCTTTAAAATTAGAGGGCGCTTTGGGAAATTTGGAATTAATTAAGTATCTTGTTGAATCTGGAGTTCCAGTCATGGGACATCTTGGCCTAACACCACAGTCAGTGCACACCCTTGGCGGGTTTAAAGTACAAGGAAGAGAAGCTGAGTCCCATCGACTTATTCATGAGCACTCTAAAATGCTCGAAGATGTTGGCTGTTTTTCCCTTGTTCTTGAATGTGTCCCTAGCCTGCTAGCTAGGGAAATAACAACATCCCTTCATATCCCTACCATTGGAATTGGGGCGGGCGTAGACACAGATGGACAAGTCCTGGTCCTTCAAGATTTACTGGGTTTTAGTGACGACTTTAAACCTAAATTTTTAAGACGGTTTCTCAATGGAAAGGGTCTTATTTTAGAGGCTTTCAATAATTTTAATAGCTCAGTGAAAGACCTTAGTTTTCCAAATGATAGTGAAAAATATTAAGGGTAATTCGTGGAAGAGTTCGAATTTTTGGGTTAGTTTTAGTAAGAAATTTTATTTTATGGAAGTTTATGAAAATATTTAGATCAGTAAACGATTTTCTATTTTGGCGAAAAACGATTCCAAGCGAGAATTCTATTGGTTTTGTTCCTACGATGGGAGCTTTGCATCAAGGCCACGTCTCGTTGTTGCGCAAATCTAAAAATGAAAATGATCTAACTATTTTAAGCATTTTTGTTAATCCTACTCAATTTAATCAATTGCAGGATTTTGAAAATTATCCTAAAACCCTAGAACAAGATATTAAGATCGCTACTGAAGAAAAAATTGATGTTTTATTTCTTCCTGAAACTGAGGAAATGTATGCAGACAATTATAGACTAAAAGTCGTAGAAAACGATTTTAGTTATTCCTTGTGTGGCGCGAACAGGCCTCATCATTTTAATGGTGTCCTGACAATTGTGCTCAAGTTATTTAATATCACAAAACCTGATCGAGCTTATTTTGGCGAAAAAGATTATCAACAACTATCATTGATTAAAGATATGGTAAATTGTTTCTTTTTGCCGATAACTATTGTCTCTTGCCCAACAATTCGTGAATCCTCGGGGCTGGCAATGAGCTCAAGAAACAAACGGTTATCCCCAAGTGATCTTGAAAAAAGTTCTGTAATATTTCAAAGTATTAACACTTCAAAAACATCAGAAGAAGCGGCTAACAGGATTCAAAAAGAAGGTCTTAAGGTTGAGTATATCGTTGATTTTAATCACCGAAGATATGCTGCCGTTCAAGTTGGGCCTGTGAGGTTGATCGACAATGTTGAAATCTGATTCAAATACTTCAAATCATATATTGTTTATATTTACTGGATCTATTGCCTGTTATAAAGCCGTGAATGTCGTCTCTAAATTGGCTCAAGAAGGCCACCAAGTTCAATGCATATTGACTCCATCTGCTTCTCAATTTATTGGAGCGCCCACCTTAGAGGGACTTACAGGTCTTCGCGTTCATACTTCCGTATTCGAAGAGGGACAAATAATGGGTCACATAAAATTAATCCGTGATGCCGATATCGTCGTCGTAGCACCTGCAACTGCCAACTTTATTAATAAAATTTCTGCTGGAATTGCAGACGATTTAGCCAGTACCTTATTTTTAGCCCATGATTTCAAAAAGCCTTTTATTTTATTTCCTGCAATGAATTCATTTATGTACCATCATCCGACGACTCAAAAATCCATAGAAAAATTAACTGCTATGGGAATTACAATCTCTTCCACGGGATCTGGAATTTTGGCCTGTGGTGAAGTTGGCTATGGAAAACTCCTAGAGCCCGAATTAATTCTAAATGAAATTAAACAAAATCTTAAAAATTATAGCAGTCCAAAGACTCCCCTAGATATTAAAAGAAATTTTAACCATGGAAATTTCAAAAATAAAATTTTAATCACAGGTGGAGGAACCCAGGAAAAAATAGACTCTGTTCGCTTTATTACGAATGCAAGCACTGGATCGACTTCTATAAAAATGGCCGATTTTTTTACGGAACTGGGTTTTCAGGTAACCTTGCTTTTGAGTGAAAGAATTCAAGAACATATCAAACCTGAAATTGATTTAAAAAAATTCACTAGCTTCCACGATTTAAATTCGTTGCTAAAATTTGAGCTAAAAAATTCAAACTATGACTATGTTTTTCACGCCGCCGCTGTCAGCGACTTTTCTGTGAAAGAAATTAGATCAATGTCAAAGAACAAATCAAAATCTTTACCTTTTCCCAGAAGAAAGGTTTCAAACAAAATCGAATCTAATGAAGAAATTTGTCTTGTTCTGAAACCAAATTTTAAAATTATCTCTAAACTTAAATCCTACAGTGCCAATAAGAAGGTTAAAATAATTGGATTTAAACTAACCGATTCAAAATCAAAAAATGTTCAGGACGCCGCAGTCAAAAAGTTATTTTCAAACAAAAATGTTGAATATGTTATTCACAATGATTTGCATGAAATTTCAACAGATAAAACAAAGCATGCCTTTTCTTTATGGAATAAAAAAACAGGTGATTCGCTTCATTGCGTAGGAATTGCCAATTTGAATGCTTTAGTCGCTAATATAATTTTATTTGGAGATCCATTATGATTTTAGCCCTTGATGTTGGTAATTCACAAATTTTTGGTGGCTTATTTGACAATGATAAGATGGTTATTTCTTTTAGAAAAAATTCAAAAGGCAGTTCTTCCTCAGATGAAATTGGAATATTTCTTCGAACAGCCATTCGGGAAAATGGTTATTTGCCAGAATCCGTTTCAGATATAACTATCTGTACCGTTGTTCCTGATGTTTTATATTCTTTGAAAGGTGCTTGTAAAAAATATTTCAACATAAATCCATTTGTGTTACAAGCGGGTGTAAAAACTGGATTAAAAATTAAATATCGAAACCCTTTAGAGGTTGGTGCAGACAGGATCTCGAACTCTATTGCGTCTACATTTCTTTATCCCCACAAAAACTTGATTATCGTTGATTTGGGTACGGCAACTACCTTTTGCGCTGTTACTAAAAATAAAGAATACCTTGGTGGGTCTATTGTGCCTGGTTTACGAATTTCTATGGAGGCTCTTGAAAGTAAAACGGCCAAGCTTCCCTCCGTTGAAATCATTTCCTTATCTGAAGTACTGGGTAAATCTACTGTTGAGAGCATTCAATCGGGACTCTATTTTGGTCATCTTGGCCAAATGAAGGAAATTATTTTCAATTTAAAACAGGAATGTTTTAATAATGAAGAGACCCTAGTTATTGGGACGGGCGGATTTTCTCACTTGTTTGAAAAAGAAAAAATTTATGATTATATCATTCCAGATCTTGTTTTAAAAGGTCTGCTGATTTCATTACAACTAAATAAATAGGAATTTTATGGAATTAAATATTTTAAAAAGCAAAATTCATCGCGCAACGGTAACAGAGGCAGATTTAAGCTACGAAGGTTCAATTTCTATTGATCCATCATTGATTAAAGCGGCTCATTTTTTAATTCATGAGAAAGTGGATATTTTAAATTGCAATAATGGAGAAAGGTTTTCTACCTACGTCATCAAAGGAAAAAAAGGACAAGTTTGTTTGAATGGAGCTGCTGCAAGAAAAGTTCAAAAAGGAGATCTTGTTATCATAGTAGCTTATTGTCAAATGAACGAAATAAAAGCCTTAACTTACAAGCCTCATGTCGTATTCGTCGATGATAAGAATCAAATCAAAGAAAAAAGAGTTGAAAAAGCAAATCTTAAAAGCAAATATTAATTATGAGAATATTTTTATTTTTACTTTTATCATTCCGATTGGCTCTGGCTCAATTTGAAACCCCTATAGTCTCAAAAACTGAGCTCCTACAAGAAAGCGATCTTGTAGAGGGCGAACAGGTAAAACTAAATTGTAAGGCTTTTAAATATCTAACAATTGTTGAAAAAATGGAACCCGGATTTGTAGGAAATTCCATTTATTTTAAAAACATCAAAGAGCTAGACTCTCAAAAAAAAAAACTCACGTGCGATGATTTAAGACTCGAAAGTTTCAAAAAAATTGAATCTCAGGGAGTCGTTCTTTGGGGAGTTAAGGCCCATTTCTTGTTTTTAAAAGATGCTGATGAGTTGAGTTCGAGAACAAAATTTGAAATTTATAATTCTGAGAACTCTAGTAAGGTTTTCTCTGGAGTTAGAAACAATGATCATCTTTTTAAGATTGTTACTGTCGGTAATAAAAAATATGCTCTCGAGTATTTTCAAAGGTATAAAGTACCTTGCGATTTTGATAATGATAAATCAACAAAGAAATGTTGGTTTTATTTTTTAAAAGATCTTCAAAACAATTTTAATCAATTAAAAAAGAATTCCCCAGATAAATTTGTGAATTTACCATTGCCTAGTTGTCCTCAGTCTAAAAAAAGTAAGAAGTTTCAAGTCTATTTAAAAATACAAGTCCCGAACATTGAGAAAAACATTAAAAAGATTTTATTCGCCAAACCGATTTGCGAGCTAGCTCCTTAATCTTTCAACTCGATTTTGGATGAAAATCAGGACTGTTTAGACTGTTTCGTGAGATAAAGGTCTTCTTGGTGCTCTGTAATAGGTCCGAGGCGATAAGGTGACTAAGTCAGACAATTTAGACATATATACACAGGCATATCTTTCTACTTGATAGGCCAAATAACTCTCTTCATTTCCAGATCTCATAAGTTGTCCCCATTGAAGATTATATATAACCTGTTGTTTTTTTATCAACTGACTAATTTGCGTATCCACAATTGATATTTTTTCCTGAAGTTCATTGATTTCCTCATCCTTGATGGACTTATTTTCACTTTTTTCAGTCATCAATTCAGTGAACTTATCTTCAAGAGGTTCCTTATATTTCATTAATTTTTCAATCTCTTTTACCAGCGGTTCGGCTTTCTCATTATTTAGTACTTCTTGCTCTAATTCTTCTAACACCATTGCCGTTCGCCAATTACAGTCTTTTTTCAACCGAAGTATATCCCCATAGATATGGTCCCCGATATAAAGTATTTCATCGCCGTCAAGTTGTAAATCATCGGTAAATTGAAATGCATTTCCACCCTGATAAACTCCATGTACTAAAGGGTGATCATAGTTATTCATGCTTCCATCAATGGGGTTAACTTTTAAAAAGCTTCGTTTTTCATAAAAAAACTTTGGCTTTTGAGCGAATGTAATCACTAGTTCAAACAAATCACTCCATGATTTATGCTCTTTAAGAAAGGGAGTGACTGCATAATCCATTAGTAATTTTGTGTAATGATAATCAGAATTAGTCAGAACAAATATTTTCTTCCCATGTTTTTTATATTTTTCGAGTCCCTCAACAACCTTTGGATCTTTAATAATATATTTTCCCAAGTTGTTTTTGACTTCATTTTTCAAGCTTCCATCTCGATGGGCCTCATCCAAAGCAGATAAAATATCATCCGCAATTTGGGCATATTCAGGGTATAGATTCAAAGAATCTGAATCCTTTAAATCCACTATTTGGGCATAAAGAACAGCTAAGGAAATTGAAAAAAAGGTATCTATTGCCATAAAATCTGAATCACCCAAATCAATATAAGTACTTCGATATAACTTTTGATGGGTTTTAAAATCCAGTGGTTTTAAACCATGATAAGAAGCTCTAATTGCAGTATACCGATTCAGCTTAAGAAGATTTCCCTTTTTTCTATCAATAACAAGACCCCTGATCGCAAAATTATAATCAAAGTTTAATTTTGTTAAAGTAGATGGATAATTTTTTTTACCAATAAGTTTTTTTACAATTGTTGAATAAGACAGGCTTTCAAATGCTTGGCTGTTATATCTGACAAGAGTATGATCCATATCCAAACCGATATATTTTATTTTTTTTAAATTTAATGTTCTATTGACAAATACTTTTTGTTTCATAGTTAGATTAATATTACTCCCACTACTTCACTTTAAGCAAGCGTCCATTAGAACCCGTGCAAGAATAACTTTCGAGCACGCTCTAATTGGATTTAAAAATTTCATGCAGTATCCTTCCATCTGATTTGGCTCCAGGAAGACTTCCCAGCGTTGCCGCAACGGTAGGAGCAATATCTACGACGAAAACTTTTTGATAAAAAGTTCCCGTCTTGAATTTTTTACCAAAGAAAATAAGTGGCACGGTACGGTCATAAACGTATCCAGTAATATGATTCACTGTGTAGGTTTTCCCCTTATTCATATAATAGGGTCTAGGCACTAAAATCAAATCACCCCACTGACTTTCAACGAAGCTATTTTGAACTTGATTTCGGAGCTGAGTGCTCACTGGTAATTGATTTCTAAAATTAGACGGGATCAGAACTTCCTCTGCCAAATTTTCTTTTAAAAGCAATTCCCTGCTGGTCTCTAAAAATTCCTTTTTATCTATTTTTAATTTATTCAAAGTTTTTAAATTTGCAAAAAAGTGAAATAGTCTCATAGCGGTAAACCACTCTTGTTTTTCATTTGGTGAATATTTTTTGTTTAATTCTGAATAAATATTCTCTACAATTTTTATTTCATCCAAATGCCCTGCCGCAATTTTATTTTTCTGAGAATACTCAACCGAAGAAGGAATCCCATGATCAGCAGTTAAAATTATTTCTAAATCATCATTCAAATTGAATTTTTTGTTTAAAAAATTTAAAAGTCTAGATAGTTCTCTGTCTTCTCCTAGGGTTAACTTTTTCATTTCTTCTGAGTTTGGACCATACTCATGACCTGCCAAATCATGAGTTGAAAAACTCAAAAACAAAAAATCAGTTCCTTTAGTTTTTCCCAAATTTTCGTTTTTAATTAAGTCAATAGCCACATTAATAGTCGCTTCAGTTCCCCAATTTGTTAGAAATAAGTTTTTATCGGCAATCTTAGGAGTTATTTTTTTATTATGTTCTAAAATCCACTTTGGAATTTCTTTATAATAAGAACTACTTTCCCAAATCCATTTTTTTTCATTAAACCAAAAAGCTCCATCTGCCCGGTGCCCTGCCAACATGACGGCTGATCTGTCTTTCAGAGCCACTCCGAAAACTTTACTTGGCTTGTCTAAATTTTTAAACTCATCACTGACTGTTGTTGTTAATAACTTTCTGGGAGAAATTCCATCTATGCTATCATCAACACAATACTCTAGTTTCTCTGTACTTCGAGAATACCAGTCATTCATTGAAATTCCAGTGTTTGTTGGCCAAGATCCAGTTGAAATGATCGCATGTCCTGGGCAAGTCATGTTTTGTAAAACTTCATACTGTGCATATGGAAAGTAAGCACCCTTTTCCATTAAGTAGGCAAATCCACCTACTTCATTCGTTTTTGATTTTGCGGTTTTAAACTCAGACCTATATTTCAATAGGTAATCAGCTCTCATTTGATCAAATACTAAATAAATTATTAACTTCGGAGGTTGTGCGGCAAAACCTACCATCGAAAACAGTAAAAAATTTATTGTTCCTATAAAGATGAAACTCTTCATCTTTATATCCTATTAATTTTTAATTTTTTGTACAAGTGCAGATTCTGTTTTGTTTTGCTCTAAATATTTTTGCTTTTCAGATAAAGCTTCATTCTGGCTAGCAAACAAGCCAAAGGAAACTCGGTACCAATTTTTTCCACTCACTTGTGCCGTGAAAACATTTGCTTGATAGCCCATTTCTTTAAGTTGGTTAGCCTTTTTTTCTGCGTCTGCTTTTTCCGCATAAGAAGCTACTTGAACCGTAAACTTTCCAACCGCATATTGAGCCACATCTTTTGGAAGACTTGATGGAATGCGCGCTTCTTTTTTTGCATCTTCTTTAGCCTCTGGTGCTTTCCCATCCAAAAATTCCTGGGCCGCAGTTAAAGCTTCATCATGTTGATGTCCGTTTTTAACTGCTGTTTTGGGCACATTGGGGGAATGTAGTGGCTTTTCCGCTTTAGTGTCGTCGGCAATAAATTCTTCTTTTTTCAATGCTTCTTCTGTTAGTTTCTTAATCTCTTCGTCAGAAACCATATCGGATTTTTCATCATGGCTTTTTACAGAAGTCTGTTTGCCATGTTCTGTTTTCTCATGATCGCTAGCTACGCTTCTTTCCCCATGAACAGCCTTGGCATCCGGCTCTAATTTAGCTAACTTATGCTGATTATCGCTGTACTTTTTTCCTACAAAAGTCCCAATAGCAAAGGAAAATAACGAAATAAAAAAAACCAAAACTAATTTTACAACCACGTCAGATTTTGCACCCATGCTTTAATTCCTTTTTGATAATTCCAATTAATTTAGCCTGCTTCCATGCACGCCTACCCTTCTATTTTATATAATCTCTTTTCTCGAGGTCAATGGGACCTTAGATGGGTTTGCATTTCTCGTCACTAAAAACTTGCACGCTGCGACAGTTGAGAAGTAGATGCTCGACGAGACCTAAGAAGAGTGACATATATTCCTCAAAGGACTACATCTGAATGGGGGTGTTATGGATTTAAATCAAGCCTTATATGATACTATCAAGGCAACTAAAATGGCTAGACAAGTTTTACTCGATTATTATGGGAAACTTTCTCGTGTTGAAGAGAAACATCTTGCAGGCCTCGTCAGCGAAGCAGATAAAGAATCTGAGAAAGTGATAAAATCATTTTTGCTAAGCAAATATCCCGACACAGAATTTTTGGGTGAAGAATCTACTTTCGCGGGAATGAGCGTGGGCCCTGGACGAGCTCAGGAAAAAGCTCGTTGGATCTGCGATCCACTAGATGGAACAACTAATTATGTTCATCAATTTCCCATTTTCTGTATCAGTATTGGCTTGGAAAAACAGGGTGAGCTTTTGCTTGGAGTTATTGATGTGCCTCTTCTTGGTGAAACCTATACCTCCATTAAAAACCAAGGTTCCTATGTCAATGGAAAAAGATTGTCAGTTAATTCTAACTCTGATTTTAATAAATCTTTACTAGCTACTGGCTTTTTCCCTGATAACAAACCTGCCCTTAAGGAACAGTTGGATTTATTTTCACTTCTTGTAGGAGACTGTAGGGGCATTCGTCGCGCTGGAGCTGCCGCCTATGACCTTTGTCAAGTAGCACGAGGGGTATTTGATGGTTTTTGGGAAAAAAACTTAAGCCCTTGGGATGTGGCGGCCGGACAATTAATTGTTGAGGAAGCTGGTGGAATTCTAAGAACCTATGACAATCAGATTCATACGCCCTACAGTAAATCTCTAATTGCTGGAAATCCTGAAATTGTAAACCAAATGCTGACACGATTTAGGTCTGTGCTTTCAAGGGAACGCACTAAAGACCTGTAGATCCAATCACCTGCAAACTAGCTTTAAAATTCTGTTCCAATATGATACGCTGGTTCAGTACGAGACAATTCTAGGAGGCTCTTTATGAAAATTACGCACAATAAAGTTGGTCAAAATCTAAATCTAAATGATAGTGGAAAATCTGAAAAAACAGAGAGTTCGCAAAAATCTCAAACTCCATCGGCCGTAAATAATTCTCTTTTTTCACCTCGAAGTAGTGAAGCCTCCAAGGTGGATCTTTCTGATCGCGCGATGGAAGCAAAAAAAATTAAAGAACTCGCCTTAGCTGCACCCGATGTGGATCAAGCAAAGGTTGAAAAATTTAGAAAGTTAATTGATGAAGGAAAGTATTCCGTCAACTCAAAAGATGTCGCAGACAAAATGGTTGATGAAGAGTTAAGTCTTTTTAACTAAGTAGTTGCTCTAAATTAATTACTAAACTGGAGAAAATCGCATGGACGCGGTAAAAGAAAAAGCCTTTGAAAAATTAGTTTCAAATTTAGAAGATTTAATTAAATTTTACCTTCAATTACTCGATTTGGCTCGTAAAGAAAAAGAGGCACTAATTGAGGCCGATGCCAATAAAATTCTTGAACTCAATTCTCAAAAAGAGCTTCATTTACATAAAATAAAGTTAGCAGACACTCTGCGATTTAAACACGCTAAAGAATTGTGCGTGATGATCAAAGCTGACTCTGAAAACCCAAGACTTTTGGAAATTGCTCAGAAAATACCTGGAATCATGGGGGATCAATTAAGAAATTTACACAAAACGCTAGATATGGTGATCACTCGAATTATTGAAATAAATAAGGACAATGAATTGCTCACACAGCAAGCCTTGCATGCGCTAAACGGGACTATGAATAACATTAAAGAAACCCTCTCTGGAAAGAAAACTTACGAACGAAAAGGGACCTATAAACAAGGACCAGAACAATCTGGTAATTTTGTTTCTAAAGAAATTTAAATAAATTGAGGACAGGATGTCTAAAATTTCGTCCATGATGGACGTTGGCAAAAGAGCACTATCTAACTCACAAACGGCTTTACAAACTGTTTCGCATAATATTGCCAATAAAAGCACCGAAGGCTATTCCAGACAGCGTGTTGAAATTGTTACTAATGACCCTGTCAGCTCCGGTCGCTTACGAATTGGGATGGGGGCCAAAGCCTCACAAGTGACCCGAGTTAATAACCCTTGGCTAGAAAAACAGATTCAACGTGAAAATATGAATCTAGGCATGACGGAAACAAAAGCAGATTCCCTTGCACGAGTAGAACAAGTCTACAATGAACAAGCCAATAAAGGATTAAATCAGTTTTTGACTGATTTTTTTAACTCGTTCAGAGAACTCGCAAACACACCAGAAAGTTTAGCTTCTAGAACTATGGTCAGAGAAACGGCTCAGTCTCTGGTGCAGGATTTTAAACGAGTCAATCGCCAATTAAAAGATGTGCAAGTAGATCTCGATGGTCAAATTAAAACAACTTTGGACGAAATCAATCAGTACACCAAGGAATTGGCAACACTCAATGAAAAAATTCAACTTGTTGAAGTACAAGGGATACCCGCAAATGATGAACGCGATCGTCGCGATTTGCTTTTGAAAAAGCTAGGTGAAAAAATTGATATTAGTTGGGCTGAGGGTCGCGATGGGATGGTCAGTGTCACCGCAGGTAGTACATCCATTCTTGTGTCAGGATTGTCTTCCAGAGATTTAGAAGCTGCCTATACGGATGAGCGTGATCGCGTTGAAATATTTTATCGACCCAGTGAAAATGGAAGCTTGTTTAATGTTACAGATCAGATTAAGGGCGGTCGTATTGGCGGGGCTTTGGAAATTCGTGATGAATTGATAGAAGATCATATTTCAAAAATTGATTCCATGGCCTTTACCCTAGCAACAGAGGTCAATAGAGCCCACATTGAAGGTTATGATAAATATGGAAAAAGTGGAATCCTATTTTTTGAGATGCCCGAATCAGTTAATGGCGCCTCTGAAACTTTATCATTAAATGAATCCATTAAATTAGATTCAGGAAAAATTGTTGCGGCTTCAAGAGTCGATAGCCCTGGCGACAGTACGATTGCTAATATCATTTCCTCAATTCAATATCAGAAAGTGATGGAGGAAGGCAACTCTTCATTGGATGACTATTATAATGCTCAAGTTGGACAAATTGGAACCATTGCCCAAAGAGCCATTAAAACCCATGAAAATCAAAAAAACATTTTAGACCAATTAAATCAAATTAGGGAGAGCATCAGTGGCGTAAGTCTTGATGAGGAAACTACTAAAATGATTGAAATGCAAAAAGCTTATGATGCCTCCGCACGAGTGATCAGAACAGCGGATGAAATGTTTGATACAGTTCTAAATTTAAAAAGGTTATAGGAAGTTTTAAATGAGAATTGCAGATAAAATGAATTACAATCAAGCTCAGAAAAATATAAGTAAAAACCGTACTGATATGTCTGAATTGCAAAATCAAGCAGCTACCCAAAAAAGAATCAACAAACCCTCCGATGACCCTCTAGCAACAACTCGAGTTCTTTCTTCGCGAACGGAAGAAAGAACAAGTGGGCAATTTGTGAAAAATATCACTCAAGCTAAATCTTTTCTTGAGTTTTCGGACCAGTCTCTTAATGAATTAACTGAATTGCTTGTCAGGGCCAAAGAACTTGCTATCAGCCAAGCCAGTGATGCGTCTGGAAATGAACAAACTCGAAATGTGACGGCTCAAGAAATTCAACAAATTTTTAATCAAGCCGTGCAGGTAGGAAATCGGAAACTAGGAGAACGCTATATTTTTTCTGGCTTTAAAACCCAGACCATGCCCTTTGATAAAAATGGGGATTACTCTGGGGATAATGGGGATTTAAAAATGCAAACCCAAAAAGATCAATTTGTGGCGGTCAACCTGCCAGGAAGCTCAGTCTTTTTAGGGCAAGGTATTTCTAAAGATGGACAGGTTAGGCCAGGGCAAATCACACCAACTAAAGTCGAAGATTTAACTCCCTTGAGACAGAAAGAATCCGAGTCAGAACAAATTTTTTCGTTGGATCAAGAAAACAAAGTCATGCTTCGCGGTCCTGCCAGTTATGGAAAAACTACAAGCATTGGAACTAAAGATCCCTCCAATCAAGATCCAGGTACAAATATATTTCAAGTTCTTGGGGGGCTAGAAGTCTCATTGAAAACGAATGATAAAGAGGGAATTCAGCAATCGTTAGATTTAATTGATCAGTCCATTTCTCAAGTTGTTTTAGCACGATCTGAATTGGGCTCAAGAATCATGACTATTAACGGAACTCTGGATTCTCTTCAAAAATCCATCTTTGATAACAAACTCACCGCTTCTCAGTTAGAGGATGCTGATGTCTTTCAAGTTGTATCCGACATCAATAAAGCCGACTCCGCATTGAAGGCAACTCTGGAAACCTCAGGAAAAATGATTCAGCCAAGTTTATTGGATTTCATTAAATAATGCTCACATAAGGGTTCGGTCTGTTTTGTTTTTTGAAAGCACCACATAACCTTAGAACTCTCTAAAGTAATATCTCAAGTTATGAATTTAATTTTACAAATTTATTAAATACGACCAAAGACTTGACTTTCTGTCTTATAAATTATACCTACAGTTCCGAAAAATTATACCGAATGAACTGAAAACATACTGTAAGGAGACTACCATGCTCGTTCTCACACGGAAGTTGGGTGAAAGCATAGCGATTGATGACCACATAAAGATTAGAGTGGTTCAAATCAAAGGAAAACAAGTTAGACTGGGCATCGAAGCTCCAAAAGATACAAAAATTCATAGAGAAGAAGTCTATTTAGCTATTCAAGATCAAAACAAAGAATCATCACTTGTTTCTTCTGATAAATCTAAATCAGTGGCAAGTTTGTTGAAGCCTTCTTCGACAATTAATTCTTTAAAAGAAGATAAATAGTTTTTAAAATTCTTTATTGAATCTGTGATTCTGTAACTCGTATGATTTGTTAAACGCCGCGCAAGAGAGTAAAAGTCTTGAGTTTCTGATCATTTAAGTCCAAATTTTTAATAGGGGTGGTATCGTTAGGGCTATTAACCGTTTCTGGTGTGTTAGTGCTCTTAGTTTGTAATGAGGAGGGATTATGCTTATCCAAACTTCGCGATTTGGACAGGTTTTGTATGAAGCTGAAGATATTTTGACATTTCCAGAAGGGCTTTTGGGGTTTGCAGATCTTAGGGAGTTCGTTTTAGTCGACGATCCTAGTGATGAAATTTTTATTTGGTTACAGAGCTGCGAATCCTCAAGCATTGCATTTCCCTTGTTAGAACCAGAGCTTTTCATCCAAAAATACCAGCCAGGAATGACCAAAACAGATAACGAATCCATTAAACTAACTCCCTCTGACAAAATTAGATTTTTTTGCATTATCACTATCCCGGATGACCCAACACAGATGTCTGCAAATATGAAGGCCCCAATTGTTATTAATCTCACTCTTAAAATTGCTCGCCAGTGCGTTTTACAAGATAATACATTGGCCATACGCGAACCAATTTTTGCCAAACTACAACAGCGGGTCGTGCAAAACCCTCAGGTTTGTATCAAAGACCAACTCGTTGGCAGTACTCAAGCTGTAAAGGTTAGCAAATCTCCATCTCCAGAGAACCCTCTTTAACTCGATTTTGATGGTTGAAGTTAAATGGTATGAGTACCCTTACGATCAGAAATTATGACTATCTCCTAAGAAGCTTTATTTTTTCGATTTGTGTGTCCGATCTTATCACGCCTGAGCGTGTGTCGAACAGCCCAAAGATTTGATTTTGGCAAAAATAAAAACAATAAGGGCATCAACCATCTTCTAGGAATTAGCTTCCTTAAATAATAGAAAATAACCGCGTCTAAGGTAACCGGAACCCAAAGCGGAGGGCTTTCTTTTTGGATAACATTTAAAATTTTCTGGGCAATAGCTTCTGGCTTTGTTAGTGACATATTCATTAATTTTTCAACAAACGGTCCCATTGAAAGATAATAATCACTATATGGTGATTCGGGATCCAAATTCCCAGGATTGGAATTATAAGTATAATAAACATTCTGGAAAGAATTGGATTTAATGAACCCCGGCTGAATCAAAGAGACGTTGATTCCATAAGGCTTCATTTCATACCACAATGCCTCGCTAGCTCCTTCAAGGGCATGTTTTGAGGCCGAGTAGCTAGACATCGTTGGCATGGCTATCATTCCACTAACACTTGAAACATTGATGATTTTTCCTCGGCCTTTCTCCCTCATGCTAGGAACAATATCTCTGATCAAGGCAAGGGGGCCAAAATAATTCGTTTTCATTTGAAGCTGCTCATCTTCTTCAGTCATATGCTCAACAACAGACCTGAAACAAATACCGGCATTATTAATAAGTATATCCACGTCTCCCCAAAGTTCTTGGATTTCTTTTAAACATTTTTTCCTGGATTTTTCCTGAACAATATCTAAATCAAAAATTTTAAAGTTGTCCTTTTCAATAAACCGATCTCTCAATTTTACCTGTGAAAATCTTCTTGCAGTGATGGCAACACGGTATTGATCGCAATTATAAAGGAGTTCTGACAAAGCAAAACCCAGACCTGAGCTGGAACCAGTAATCAATATAATAGGCTTATATCTCAATGTTTCCCCTATTTCCTGGCATCGTTCTACAACTTTATGAGTGATTTTGATACGGTTCTCATATAAGTTACTTTGGTACAGTTTACCTTTTTTTTATTTATAATTTAAGCCCACGTCTCAAAGTGTAACACTTTTTTGTGGATTAAGGATAATTATGAGTCATTCGCCTATCCCAGAGGCCCCTAATTTTTTAAAACAAATAATTGAAAAGGACATTTCATACAACACCCATCAAGGCCAGGTTGTTACTCGTTTTCCCCCTGAACCAAATGGATACTTGCATGTTGGGCATGCGAAATCAATTTGCTTAAACTTTGGATTAGCTCAAGAATACAAAGGCCGTTGTCACTTACGATTTGATGATACAAATCCTGAAACAGAAGATACAGAATACATAGAATCAATAAAAGCAGATGCGAGATGGCTAGGTTTCGAATGGGGGAAACACGAGTATTTTGCTTCTGATTATTTCGAAACAATTTATTTATGGGCAGAACAATTAATCAAAGATCAAAAAGCTTACGTCTGTGATTTAAACGAGTCAGAACTCCGAGCTTACCGTGGCGACTTTAATACTCCTGGAAAAGACTCGCCCTTTCGAAATAGATCTGTGGATGAAAACCTAAATCTCTTTCGTCGAATGAAAAATGGCGAATTTGAGGAGGGCGCATGCACTTTAAGAGCAAAAATCGATATGAAATCTCCTAATATGAATATGCGCGATCCCTTGCTTTATAGAATTAAAAAGGTTGCTCACCATCGGACAGGAACAAAATGGTGTATTTATCCAATGTACGACTTTGCTCATCCTTTGAGTGATGCTATTGAGCACATTACCCATTCTATTTGCACCTTAGAATTTCAAGATCATCGTCCATTCTACGATTGGTGTATCGACAATGTTCCTGTTCCCGCAAAGCCACGACAGTATGAATTTGCAAGGCTTAATATGACTTATCTTGTGATGAGCAAAAGAAAACTCTTACAACTAGTTAAAGAAGGTCTTGTCTCTGGTTGGGATGATCCTCGTATGCCAACAATCTCTGGAATGCGTCGCCGTGGATACACACCAGAATCCATACGATCCTTTGCAAAAAGAATTGGCGTTGCGAAAGCTGAAAGTTTAATCGATTTCGAAATTTTAGAAGCCTGCGTAAAAGAAGATTTAGACGCAGTTTCACATCGTGCCATGGCTGTTCTTCACCCACTAAAAGTGACAATTACCAACTATCCCGAAGGAAAGAACGAAGAGATCAAAGCCTCCATTCATCCAAAAAAAGAAGAGCTAGGAAAAAGAAACCTCATTTTTACTAAAGAACTTTTTATTGAAAAATCAGATTTTATGGAAAATCCTTCTTCTGATTTTTTTCGACTCGCCCCTGGAAAACAAGTCCGATTACGAAATGCTTATGTCATTAAATGCAACGAAGTCATAAAAAATGATCTTGGGGAAGTGATTGAGTTAAAATGTGTGTACGATCCAGTCACTTTGGGAGGCAAACCTACCGCCGAAGGAAAAAAAATTAAAGGTATCATCCATTGGGTTTCAGCAACTGATTATATAGAAGCGGAGATCCGTCTCTATGGGCGCCTCTTCAGAACTTCAAATCCAGAGGTTTCAGAGGAGGGTACTGATTTTAAGTCCAACCTATCGCAAAACTCATTACAAATAATTCACAGAGCTAAACTTGAGTCTAGTTTGAAATCTGCTAATCAAGAAACTCGTTATCAATTTGAAAGAACAGGTTATTTTTGTTTAGACTCAAAAGATAGTAAGGTTCACCAATTGGTTTTTAATATGATTGTTGAACTCTAAATTGAAATACATGTTGAGCTAGATGCTCTATATGGATGTGCTAATAGATGCGCTAATAAATGCGCTCATAGCAAAAATATAGTCCGAGTTATAAAAGGAGTTTGGATGATTTCTCTTGATGAAAGACGCACCTTTACTTTAGCCTTTGCAAATCCAGCCGTTAAATCATCAATTGCAAGTGCTATTGAAAGTCATATAAAAAAAACAACGCTTTTCTTTGCTGAAGACGGCTCCGAAGCCTTGTTTAAAATAGAAAGCTTTCCTCCTCATATTTGCATACTTGACGGTGCTTTGCCAAAAAAGACTGGGTTTGAGTTGGTTGAGTTTCTTCTTTCTAAAGACTTTGGGAAAAATATTGCTTTTATTATCGTAAGTGAAATTCCTGACAATGAGCTTTTTGTTGATCAGGTTGTCACTGGACAGGTTCAGTTTTTGAGGAATCCAAACTCTGAAGATCAAATTGTTTCGAACCTCACTCGCTCCCTCAACTTTGTGGCTCAGTCAGATAACTCAGAATATAAACTTCATTTTTTAGGGCCCAAAGATATTTTATTCAATGAAGGCGACATTGCTCACAGTGTTTTTATTTTAAAATCTGGTACTCTGGATGTTTTTTTAACCTCTGATTCCAAAAGAAAAGACATTGCGCAAATTTCTTCAGGAGAGTTTGTTGGAGAAATGGCTTATTTTAATCACGACAAACGTTCAGCTTCGGTTCAAGCGGTTACAGATTGTGAACTTATTGAGATTCCCATCGGAAAACTTGACACCGTGTTATTTTCAAAACCAGCTTGGGCCAAAGCATTAATGCATACCCTTACTCGTCGAATAAAGAATTCAAACTCCTTGGTAAAAACTATTCTCAAGAAAGAGACCTAGGAACGTCAGTTTGCATTAAGGGTTTCCAAATTTTCATCAAAGTGCATCAATTTGATTTGATGGGTGGGCTTTTTTAAAGGCCTCTAGCTGCAGGCAGTTTTCGTTTATTTTTAAAATTCCTGGGTACTTGTTTAAGTCGACATTAAATCTCAATGCTGTAAAAACCATAGGTACCAAAAAACAATCCGCAATAGTTAGCTGGTCACCAAAACAGAATTGCTTAGAATTTTGTTTGATTGATAATTCCAATGCGGAAAGGCCTTTAGGATACCAATAGGAAACCCACTCTTCTTTTTGAGCTTGATTGTAGTGATGTTTGCTTTCCAGATATTGAAGCATTTTCAAGTTCGAAATAGGATGCAAAAAGGAATTAATATTTTCGCAAAATTGTCTTATCTTTGCTCTTTGTTGCAGGCTTTTAGGTAACAAGGCCGGACTAGGAAATTCTTCCTCAAGAAATTCAATTATCGCCATTGACTGGCCAAGGACCAGACCTTTGTATTCCAAAGTTGGAACTTCTCCCATGGGATTTAGTTCTTTATAGGATTCTTGATTTTGTTCTCCTCCATTATTTAATAGATGTATTGGCTTATAAATAAATTCCAAATTTTTTAAGTGCAGCACCAGGCGCACCCTGTAAGAGGTAGAACTTCTGAAATAATTATGTAAAATAATCTTTCCCACAGAGGAATTAAATCTCTGAAAGTGATAAAAAAGAAAGAAGAAAATATTATGCTCGATGAGTCAGGACAGAGAAAAAAAATGGCATTCAATTTTTTCTCGAAGTCTATCGTATTAATTCTTGGACTCTTGTTAATGTTTTTCTTTTTTCGAGCCTATTTATTTTTCAACCTGGCTTACGCCAACATTAGTTTTTCATATTCTGAAGTTTTTCAAATGTTTATTTGGGGAATGCGTTTTGATATGTGTGTTCTGGGGTTTTTCCTAATGCCTCTTTATTTGATTCTCATTTTAGGTTTGTATCTAGATAACCAGCGACTAGTTAACTTATTTTTTTCAATGGGATACCTTTATATCGCCATTTTATATTTACTCACTTTTACCGTTTATTATTTCAACCTTCCTTTCATCATCACAAACAGTGGTTTTGGGATTCCCTATTGGATGAGGTGGGAAGATTATCAATCTCTGTGGGATTTAAATATTTATCCAAGCTATTGGCATTATCATTATCTTTCAGAATTTCAATCCTTTCATTTAATTTTAGTCACTGTATTTAGTAGCCTCCTCAGTTTTACTCTTCTTCCCTCTCCATCATGGCATCGATTTAATACCCTTCCTTTTTTGTTTATCTCCTTTCTTTTTATTTCCCTGATGGCTCGAGGGAAATTGAGTGACCATCATATTCGTTTTGAAGATTCCAGGTTTTCAAAAACTCCATTATTAAATGAACTTTGCTTAAATCCGATTTGGGCCCTTAATAAATCCAAAGAGCAGTTGAGTCAGGACTAAGGGCTTGAGTTGATAGGTTCTAAATATCGCGATAGGATGCAGGAACTTTGAAACCAGGTTAAAGGATGTATGCATGAAACTCAATTTCTACAATTTTTTGATTCTTCCAATTTTTATGTGTTGTTTGTTTTTTCAATCAAATTCCTTAGCCCTTGGCTTTGGTGTTGAGGGTGGCTTCAGACAACAGTCTGGAGATACGAGTATGGGTTTTACTGCCTCTTCTCAAGTGGGCTATCAAATGGGAGCCGTCGGTTTTTTTGATTTAACTGAAAAGGTAGCTATCCGATCTGGTTTGTTCTACACACAAAGACCACTTAAAATCACAAATGATGCCAGCTTGAATTCAACAAGCATGTCATTTACTTATTTTGATATTCCTATTGGATTTATGCTTAAATTTGCAGATTCGATGGGTATCTATTTAGGATCAGCCGTCTCAATAAATTTAGATAAATCTTCCAGTCAAAAATCTGTCATGGACGTTGTAGATGCAAAGTCTTTTGTGACTCCGCTGCAATTAGGAGTGACTTTTAAATTCATGCCCGACGTCGGGTTAAATCTTTATTTTGAACAGTTTGGTGACGTTGCAAAAGATTTGAAATCATATCGTTCCGTGGGTGTGAATCTTTTGTTTACAATGGAGTAACCTTTGAAACTAGGGTCAATTAAAAATCCAAATTTTCAAGATCCAAATGCTAGAGATGGCTTGTTGGTATTGGTTTCACGTGATTTAACAAAAGTTGTTTTGGCAACCGAAATTGCTCCCTGTTTGCGAGTGGCTCTAGAGAATTGGAATGCCTATTCTCCTCTATTAGAAAAAAAATATGCTGCATTGAACGAGAATAAACTTAACGACTCCTTTGATTATGCAACCACCGATTTTCTTTCTGCCTTACCTAGAACTTGGTTGTTTGCTGATGGTTCTTCATTTATTTATCATGTCAAATTAGTTCGTAGAGCCAGAAATGCCCCTTTGCCTGAAACTCTTTCAACGGTTCCCTTAATGTACCAAGGGGAATGTGGCGAATTTTTAAAACCTAAAGGAATGATTGATCAAATCGATTTTTCCCACGGTACCGATTTTGAGGGCGAAGTGGGAGTCATCGTTGATGATGTTCCTATGGGAATTGATCCTCAAGAAGCACTAAAACATATTAAACTCATCTTGCTCATAAACGATGTTTCTTTGCGGGGATTGATTCCTGAGGAGCTGGCCCAAGGCTTTGGATTCTTCCAAAGTAAACCAGCCTCGGCACTTTCCCCAGTGGCCGTCACTCCAGAAGAATTGGGATCTGCTTGGCGCGATGGTCGTGTTCATCTACCTTTAACTGTCATCTACAATCAAAAAAATTTTGGTTGTGCCAATGCCGGGGAAATGCACTTTCATTTTGGTGAATTAATCTCCCATGCCGCAAGAACAAGAAATCTAGCGGCTGGATCTGTCATAGGTAGTGGAACTGTTTCAAATGAAAATCATAGCAAGGGATCTAGCTGTCTTGCAGAAAAAAGAATGATCGAACAAATTGAAGATGGAAAAATCACGACCCCATTTATGAAACCTGGTGATACCATTGAAATTTCAATGTACAGCCATAAAAATGAAAATATTTTTGGAACCATTTTCCAGACCGTTCAAAAAAAGATTTGATTAACGACATTGAATAATTTCCAATATCACTTATAGTGTACAAAAAAATAATATCTGCTCTTAATAATAGCCCTTTTATCGCAAGCCTGAGCTTTGTCGTTTGTATGTGGCTTACCATTCCTGCCATTGTCTCTCATTACGAAGTGGGCACTCAAGGCTCAAATATCACCAGTTATATTGATGGACTTTGGTGGGGTATCGTCACCATTTTAACTATTGGCTATGGTGATCGTTACCCCGTAACTCCAGAAGGTCGTTTTTGGGCTGGACTAATGATGATCGGTGGGGTCGCCGGCATTGGCGTGGTAACTGCAAAAATTTCTTCAGTGTTTTTGGAAAAAGCAATTAGAGATAGGAAGGGCCTTGTGGAAACAGCAACTTTAAATCAACATTTTGTTATCTGTGGATGGAAAAATGACATGCACACATTGCTTTTACATATTTTAGAATCAAACCCGCAGGTAAAAAGCGATAAGATTGTCTTGGTTAATAATGTATCTGATGAAGAGATTGAAAATTTACATGAGTACCCAAAATTAAATAAAATTAAACATATTCGTGGTGATTTCTTTTCGGCAGAGGTCTTAAAACGAAGCGCTCCAGAAAAAGCATTTAAAATTTTAATTTTAGCTGACGCCACTATCGGACCTAAAGGAGTCGTACCCACGCGCACAGAGGCCGATGCCAGAACGATAATGACAGCGATGACTCTCAATAATATTGCCAAGGGAGTCCCAGTGGTAGCAGAGATACTGGACAGCCAAATGGATCAATATCTTAAATTAGCCCAAGTACACGAAATTATTTATAGCCGAGATTATTCAAGGTTGCTTCTTGCCATGGCTTCTACGGGCCTAGGGGTCACTAATATTTTCCATGATTTATTAGATCCACACTCGAATTCAATGCTCTCTACTGAAGTCATTCCTGCAGAGATGGTAAAATTAAATTACAGCGATTTTAGAATTAAATTTGAAGCTCTAAACCCAAAAATGAATTTACTTGGAATTCTGGAAAACTCCGGAAACAGTCATAAAGCAAAAGAAAATGCCTTAAAGAAGGCTCAGTTCACTCCCAACGTTCAAGAGCTAGTTAAAAATTTACAAAGCGTTAAAAATATTCGTTTTAATTTCCCATTATTTAATCCTGATCCAAATTATGTTGTTGGTGAAGATTCCATGGCTATTGTGATTAAAAAAAGAGGTGATTATGTCCTCGAAAAATGATTATTCAGAAATTTTAAAAAAAGTAACTTTTTTTAGTGATTTAGTGGCCATTGAAGGAGCTATAGAAAAAGTGTCTTTAATTATGGAAAAAAAAACTTTTCTTACCGGAGAGGCCATCACCAAACAAGGAAGTCCCGGAAGCGATTTTTTCGTTTTACTTAATGGCAAGCTAAGTGTTCATAAAACAACAATTGATGGCGAAGACTTTAATGTAGCTTATTTAGATTCTAGCTCTTACCCTTCCTTTGGCGAAGGCGGTCTTATCGAAAATGAAGTGAGAAGTGCCTCAATCATTTGTGAAATGAATTCAGATTGCCTTGTCTTAAATAAAGAAAATTTTGATGCCCTCTGTATAAAAAACCCTCATATTGGATTGCCTCTATTTAAAAAAATCGCGCAATCATTAATAAAAAGGCTTGCTCAAACAAGCAACGATTTAATGCTTTTACACAAGGCCCTCATGGATGAAATCAGAGCGCAGTAGCTGGCTTAAAATGCTTAACGATTCTATTGCGAACTTCATTAGCGACTTCGGCTCGTTCTTGTTCAAGCTTTGGATAATAAGGCTCCAGAAAAATGACCTCAGCTACAATTTCATCTAAACTAATTGATTTTAAAAAAGACGTAAAAAATCCCATATCTCCATACCAGCAAACGTGGTCACGGTATTTTAAGCTAAATGGCTCACCATTAATTGATTTAAAATTAAAACAATAAGGCAGTATGGGTTTTCCTGCGGCTGCTGCGGACGTTAATAAAGTTCGTTTAAAAGGCAAAATTTCTTCACCGTTATGAGATGTCGCTTCTGGATAAAGTGTCACATTAAAATCATCATTAAGCGCATCTATGATATTTTTTAATTCACTTAAAATATTTGACTTATTTCTTCTTTCAACGAATAAGCAACCTGACATTTCGGTAATTAAGCCTAACACAGGAGTTTCTCTCATTTCATAGGAAGTTACAAATAACGCTTTTGTCAAAGAGTGCATGACCAAAATATCAATAAAACCCATGTGATTACCAACAATCAAACCAGAATCATGGAATGACAATGGCTGAATAACTTCGATTTTTATATTAAAAAGTTTGCAAACTAAAGTTGTGTAAATTCCTGCGTTTTGAGAAAATTTCTTTTTTCTTAACTTGGGATCCCTCGTCGTATAATGGATTATGTAGGCGCTTGATAGGTAGATGAAAACAATACTGAGGAAATAAAAAATTTTTTTGATAATTCTAAGTCCAATTTTTATCTTATTTGGAATCATTTAAGTGTTTTTGCCATTTCTTGATTTCTAAGTGCGGCCTTTTCAAAAGCAACGCGCAAAGATCTTTCTATCTCCTGTTCTCTTATCGATTCAAGGCCCGCAAAAGTGACTCCTTTTTTCGAATTCACCCTGTTTTGTAACTCTTCAATAGAAATATTAAGATTTTTTTCAGCTAATTGAGCGGCCCCCAAAAAGGTTTCTAAAGTTAATGCCTTTGAAAGATCTTCATCAAAATCATGTTCTTGCAACCAATCTTGCCAATACATCATAAATTCATACACAAATCCCGTACCACTAGAGCAAGCTACCATAAAAGACTCTAGTTGAAATTCATCTTTCAACTGAACAATCTTCCCAAGAGAATTAAATAAATCATCAACTAACGTTTCTAAATAATTATTTGAATTTTCTTCAGCTAAATACCCAATTAATCCTTTACCGATAAGAGTTGGCGTATTCGGCATTAATCGAACTATCCGACATTGGGGTAATTGCTTTTTTAATGTACTCATCGTCACACCAGCAGCTAAACTCATGACAATTTGTTTTTCATTAAAAATACTGGAAATTGATTCAATGGCCAATAACATGTCCTGTGGTTTCATTGCTAAAATAACTATTTCAGCCTTCTCAATAAGCTCTTCATTCGTGTTACACACTTGAATAAGGTAGGTTTCCTTTAGTTTTTGTAGTTTTCCAGCAGATCGATTACTGGCATAAATCTTAGACGGGGACATGACTTTATTATCCACTAATCCTTTGATGATAGCTTGGGCCATATTCCCACAACCGACAAAACCCACAGTGGTAGCTTTATTGTACAACATCTAATTTTCTTTCCCCAAAAAGGATTGTTCCTAGTCTGATAATAGTCGCTTTGTGTTTTAAAGCCAGAATATAATCACTGCTGGTACCCATAGACAACTCGTTCATTGGATGGCGCTCTATTTGATCAGCCAAAAGACGATTCTTGGTCTCTTTCAGCTCTTCTAAAAGGTTTGCTGTTTTTTGAAAATGAATTTCTGTTTTTTTCTGGTCTTCCTCTTGGGGCGGAAGACACATTAGGCCATGTATTGCGATATTCTCTAGTTTAATTAGCTGCGGCCATTCTATCTTTAGTCTTTCTATTGAAAACCCATTTTTGGAATTTTCTTGGCCTACGTTTACTTCCATTAATACCTTTTGTATTAATTTTAATTCTTTGGCTCTCTTATCCATTTTTTGCGCCAGTTTCAATGAATCCACAGAATGGATCAGCTCGAACTTCCCAACAACATCCTTCACTTTATTACTTTGAAGATGACCTATAAAATGCCAAGTCACTGGAATATTTATTTGATCCATTTTCTCTAAGGCCTCTTGAACATAATTTTCCCCAAAAAGGTTTTGACCTTTCTGATGAAGTTGATTGATAGCTTCAATACTCTGTTTTTTTGAAACGGCAAGAATTTTTACCCTTGAACCGGCAGGACTCGATTTCTCTATGCTCGTTTGGATTTCGTTTTGAATCTCGATAAGAGATTTCTTTTCCATAGGAAATGAATCTATTCGTTTTTGTGTTATTTGTAAAATTAAAAAACGTCTCAATTCAATACGTTTAATTAATACCCTTCTACTTTTTTTACATATTCCGATATCATTATCGAAGGGTGGATTATGAAGCTTTTAAGATTGGTATTTCTCTTTGGAAGTTTTCTTATCATTTCTTGCCAAACAAATATGGTTAAGGAATTCGATTCTCTCAAGATTGGAAATGACAAACACCAAGTTATAGACAAATTAGGCTCCCCTCGAAATATGACAAGAATGGGCGGAGAAGATCGTTGGTATTATTTGTTTTATAATCAAGAACAAAGAATTCAAAAAGAAGTTCATTTCAAGGATGGTCTGGTCATTTATTTTGGTGATAAAAAATTGCCTCAACCCACTCTCATTCCCGAAGCCATTGATGCTAGAAATGATCAAATCAATACTGAAATTGATCTAAAAACGAAGGCTAAAGAAGAGGCCTCAAAGAACGCATATATGGATTACTTAAAATTTGAACAAAAAGTGAAACGTCAGGACAGGGTTGAATATTTACCCGATTTTGAACCAATTCAATAGCAAGGGTCAGTAGCCATTATTTCCTTAAAATCACTGGTTGAGAAAGACTGTTTTTTTCTTCCATATCGTCAATATTTTTAATTTCCTTAGTTTTTGGTTCTTCAATTTCCTTTACTCCGTAATGTTCTTTCATTTTAATTACGGTCTTTTTAATTTCAGATTCAAGACTGATCATCTGCTCGTAGTCCTCAAGCGACTTCCCTTTAGCTCTTTCATATTTCCGCTGCTTAGTTATGCCCACATCCGGATATCTGTATTTCATCAATTGTGTTTTTTCATAATATTGTTCTTCGATCTTTCTTAGTTCTGCATGTTCTTTTAATAAATTCTTGACAGCGTTTTGAATTTCATCTTTGTTTTTGGCGCGATTTTTATACTTGATTAATTCTTTAATATTTTCCTCTTGAGCGCTCTTTTTAGTTTTTAAGGCGCCAATTTGAGTTGTCAAATCAAGCCATTCCTTTGTTCGTTCTTGTTGTGCCTTATCTTCGCTCGATTCTGGCGCAACCTCTGGTTCATTCTTATTTTCATTAGCTACGACTATATTTTGAAAAAAAATGAGGCTGCCAATAAATTTTAGCTTAAAAAAAAGTTTAATGAGTCGCGACATTTTGACTCCAATACACCGTCAACGAAAGCCCCTGAATTCTTTGTATCAAAACAATTGCTTTAGCGGCTGGAAAATTTTCTATTTTCAGTTTGCCCGAATTCAATTTTATTTTAATTTCATCGATATCTAACCCCAATCTCTTGTCCTCAAGTAATTCGATCAAATCTCTTTTCTGCTCTGGCAAATCAATATCTTCAATTGTTACGTCAAATGAAAGCACATTTTCATAATTTTTAGAATCATTCCCAAAGGCTACGACCTCATCAAAAAAATGATTCTTTTGCTCCTGGTCTTCGAAAACATCAATTAAAGGTTTAGCCGCGAAAACCTGCGAGGGCTCAATAGGTTCTAGAACCTCTTTATTATCAAGAATTTTCTCATGATCAAGAATCTCACCGTTCCTAGGAAACCCGTCGTGCCCAGGAATCTCTGCAGGAGGAGGCTCTGTCGTATCTATTGAAGGTGCTTTTGAGTTCTCAGGAAGACCATTGAAATCAACAAAAAACTCAGTATGGCAATAAGGACATTGGAACAAAGTTCCAAAGTTTTCTTCATTAATTTCAATTTGTTTAAGACAATGAGGACAGCCTACCATCCCTTAAATTATCTTCTCTTTTGGTCCTTTTGTAAACGACGTCTCTGTTCTCTGTTCATTTTTGGTTCTTCACCAGGCCCCTGATTAAACGTTATTTTGTTTTTTTTGGGACCATTTTCCAGACCAAGGTCAGACATGGGTTGTCCTATGTCTTGTTCCTGAGGAGCTTGGTAGTTTAATTCATCCAAGTCTGTCTCTTCCGGCATAAAAGATTGCAAAACCTGCTCCGCTTGCTGTGCCACAAGTTGAACTTTCATTAATTTTTCGCACACTTCTTGCTTAATCGAATGATTCAAACTTTCAAAGGCGGCAAATGCCTCTTTTTTGTATTCAATAAGTGGATCTTTTTGGGCATAGCCTCTCAAACCAATTCCTTCTTTTAATTTATCAATGACCAACAAGTGTTCTTTCCATTTTTGATCAATACTTTGCAACAAAATCATTTTTTGAACTTGTTCAAAGAAGGTGCCCATAACAGATTTTTGTTTTTCATAAATTTCTTTGATTCTTAACTGAATATCTTGCGTGATCTTATCAGCACTTGTTTCACTTTCATGAAAGTCCATTTTAAAACCAAAGGTTTCTTGTAAGGAGTTATTTAGACCTTCCACATTCCACTGGGCCTTGGGCGATCCCTCTGGTAAAAAAGAATCTAAAATTGATGTCGTTACATCTGCTAACATTTCTAAGAATAAATTATTGATATCGTGACCTTCAAGAACATTCCTTCTCATTTTATAAATAGCATTACGCTGAATATTCATCACATTATCGTAATCAAACAAATTTTTTCGAATATCAAAGTGATGGCCTTCTACTTTTCTTTGTGCGCTTTCAATTTGTTTGGTCACCATTCCGGCTTCGATAGGTTCATTTTCATCTATCTTTAAAAGGGTCATTGCTTTTTGAATCTTATCGCCATTAAAAATTCGCAATAAACTATCTTCCAAAGAAAGATAAAATTTTGATTCACCAGGATCGCCTTGTCTTCCTGACCTTCCTCTTAACTGATTGTCGATCCTTCTGGATTCATGTCTTTCTGTTCCAACAATGCACAACCCACCGGCGGCAACCACCTCAAGACGCTCCTCTTCGCATTGTTTTTTAAACTTTAATTTTGCAGCCTCAAATTCGGGTCCTTCTTCCGCTTTCGTTTCTTTTCTTGCCATCACGTCTGGGTTTCCACCCAACATGATATCAGTTCCACGACCTGCCATATTGGTAGCAATAGTGATGGCGCCTTTTCTGCCCGCAAGTGCGACGATCTCTGCTTCTCTTTCATGGTGTTTTGCATTTAACACCTGGTGGGTCACGCCTTCTTTTTTTAAAAATTGGCTTAATAACTCTGATTTCTCTATGCTTATAGTTCCAACGAGAATAGGTTGGCCTTTTTCGGCACGGGCTTTGACGTCTCTGACAATTGCTCTAAACTTAGCTTTCTCTGTTTTATAAATCACATCATTGTGGTCTTTTCTATCAATCGGTCTGTGAGTAGGAATCACATTCACATCTAAATCATAGATTTTTTTAAATTCAACGGCTTCTGTATCCGCAGTTCCAGTCATTCCAGACAAATTCGAATACATTTTAAAATAATTTTGAAAGGTAATACTAGCTAGAGTTTGATTTTCATTTTTAATATCTACATTTTCTTTTGCTTCGATCGCCTGATGTAAACCGTCGCTCCATCTTCGTCCCGGCATCAATCTGCCCGTGAATTCATCGACAATAACAATCTCATCGTTTTGGATCATGTACTCGACATCTCTTCGATAGAGATGATGAGCTTTTAAAGCTTGAATTACATGGTGCAGGATTTCAATATTTTGAGCATCATATAAATTATCTAAATTCAGTAACTCTTCTGCTTTTCTGTTTCCCTCATCTGTCAATGAAACTGATTTTGATTTTTCCTCTATTGTAAAATGTTCCTTCTCTTTTAATTTTGGAATAATTTTATTAATGATAACATATTTGTCTGTTGAGGCTTCTGCTGGTCCAGAAATAATTAATGGCGTTCTGGCCTCATCCACGAGGATGGAATCGCACTCGTCCACAATCGCATAATTGTGGCCTCTTTGAACATATTCGTTCAAATCAAATTTCATATTATCTCTTAAATAATCAAAACCTAATTCATTGTTTGTCGCATAGGTAATGTCGCTTCCATAGGATTCTTTTCTCTCTTCATCGGTTAAACCATGAACAATAATTCCAATGGTCAATCCTAGCCAGGTGTACAAACGCCCCATCCATTCGGCATCCCTTTTTGCCAGATAATCATTCACGGTTACCACATGAACACCTTTGCCACTAAGAGCATTCAAATATACCGGAAGAGTCGCAACCAGGGTCTTCCCTTCCCCTGTTCTCATTTCAGCAATTCGTCCTTTATGTAGGACGTAACCGCCGATAAGCTGCACATCGTAGTGGCGCATTCCCAATACTCTAAAGGATGCCTCTCTACAAACAGCAAATGCCTCTGGCAAAATATCATTCAAAGTTTCCCCTTTAGATAATCGCTCTTTGAATTCTACTGTTTTATGTTTTAATTGATCATCCGATAACGATTTCATTGTTGATTCAAATTGATTTATCTTATCGATAACCGGTTGAATTACCTTCATTTCGCGTTGATGTTTGGTGCCGAATATTGTTTTTAATAAATTTATAATCATAGATTAAGAGGATAGCTTTGATAGCTGAAAACAGCAACCCTAGACTGATCTATCTTCTATTATTTTTTATTTTGAGTTACCTGACGGTACCCTTCATACAAAACAATAGCTACTGCTGTCGCTAAATTTAAACTCCTCACCTGACCTGGGGTTGGAATACAATAAGTATTTTCTTGATTTGGATTCAAAATTTCTGGATCTAAGCCTTTACTCTCTTTCCCAAAAATTAAAAAATCTCCCTCTTGGTATTGGTGCTCAAAATAGGTTTTTTTACCATGAGCTGAAAAATAAATTTTTCGTTTATCTGAGTGAACTTCATTAAACTGTGAGATCCCCTGGTAGGTGGTCCAGCTTAAATTAACCCAATAATCCAAACCGGCCCTTTTTAATTGTTTGTCGTTTAGCTCAAAACCAAATGGCTCAATAAGATGTAAACCACTCGATAAAGCAACGCAGGTTCGCCCCACATTTCCGGTATTATTTGGAATTTCTGGCTCAACCAAAACAACATTAAACATAGAATCCATCTCTATGCTCCTTGACTGAAGTTGTCATGGAGCACGAAGCTTCTCCTATAAATTATTGTTTTGCGTTAAACTAAATATTCCTTAGCTTGAATGAAATAATGTTTATTATACTCGCTAATTGAATAACAAGGAAGAGATCATATGAGTGACAATATTAGAAATTTTATGGGCTATATGTGGACACAAGAAGAAGATGGAATCGTCACCATTGGTATCAATGAAGATGGTCTTGAAGATTTCGAAGAAATCACCTCTATTGAACTTCCTCCTGAAAATGAAAAAGTTGAAGCCGATGTCGCCTTAGGAACGATTGAAACCGATGACGGCCCCCTGGATATTTACTCCCCTGTAAATGGCACAGTTCTAGAAGTAAATGGACAAGTATTAGAAGATCCTTCGATTATTCAAGAAGATCCCTATGAAGAAGGCTGGCTTATCCGTATTGAAGCCTCAGAGGAATCTGAGGATGACGAAGACGAAGACCTTGATGAGGATGACGACGAAGAAGAAGATGAAGCTGACGAGGAAGAATAGACTGGCGAATTCAAATTGGTTTTAAGAAAAAAGGGTCACGGAAATTTGCTTGACAGGGATCCCTGTCGATAGAGATGCTTTCCCAATGAGAGTGATGCTTAGTCTCTTAATGTTAATTGCGACTGTTTCTTTCTCTAAGGAGAATAAAAAAATGTCAACGCAGTCAGAAATTGCCATACTTGCTGGAGGGTGTTTTTGGGGAGTCGAAGAACTCTTCAGAAACCTTAAGGGTGTTATCTCTACTGAAGTTGGTTATACCGGCGGCACTATTCCTAATCCTACTTATGAAATTGTAAAAAAGGGGACTTCGGGCCATGCGGAATCTATTAAGATTGAATTTAACCCGACTTTGTTAACCTATGAAGATCTTTTAAAATTCTTTTTTAAGATTCATGATCCGACAACAAAAAATCAACAGGGTAATGATGTGGGCTCCCAATATCGGTCAGCAATTTTCTTTCAAAATGAGGAGCAGCAAAAAACGGCCTTAAAAATCAAAGAACTTGTTGAGTTTTCTGGTGTTTGGAAAAAACCCGTCGTTACTGAAATTATCAAAGCAAGTACTTTTTATTCCGCTGAAACCTATCACCAAGCCTATTTGAAAAAAAATCCTGGTGGATACACTTGTCATTACATAAGAGACATTAAGTTTTAAAGAATCCCGTTTTTTAATAAAATTAACAAACAAAACAAAAAGGAGTTTCTATGAAAAATGTTTTTCAAAAAGCGATATCGATTATCTGTCTTGCCTCCCTAGCCTTGGGTCATTTTGCCTACGCAGATTCATCATCTGAATCATCATCTGATTCGACGGCAATGTATTCTTGTATGATAATGGGTGCTAATGCTAATGGAACTAAATACGATCAACTAATTCATAAGGGAACCTTTTCTTGGACTGTAGCTAAAGAAACTTCGCTTAGTTTTTTCAACGAGAAAAGTTTATTTTACCAAATTAATAGCCAAGCCAATAGTGGTTTTGTTTCTTTCTCTATTTTCAACATAGAAACTCAACAATTTGTTGCCGTACTTGGTGATATGAATAAAGCCTTGCTCTTATTTGATAGCGCCAACAAACGAATTTTTGGCTGTGGCGTTGGTTCAGAAGGTGAAATACAATCCTTGCTAAGCGCGCAAAGCGTTAAGTAGTGCTAAGAAGTTCTATGTAGGTTAAACCCAATAGGCCGAGTCCCATACAATAGCGTCTTTGATGAATCCCGCTAGATCCGGAAGGAAGCAACGGTACCCAGAGAACTATGTGATATGGGGTGCTCGGCACTTTTTTCGGAGTGATGCTTTTTGGGGAGTGGCAGAAGATGAGTTATCAAGTTATAGCCAGAAAATGGCGACCTCAATCTTTCCAAGAAGTTGTTGGACAAGGTCATATCACTCAGACCCTGATCAATGCTCTAAAAAATGGTCGCATTCCCCACGCCATTCTGTTCACTGGCCCCCGAGGAACAGGCAAAACCACATCGGCTCGGATTTTAGCAAAAGCCCTTCGTTGTCCGCAGGCTCAAGATTTTATTCCTTGTAATTGCTGTTCGAGCTGTCTTGAAATCGCTGATTCTAGTAGCGTAGATGTTATCGAAATTGATGGGGCCTCAAATAACGGCGTTGATTCTATCAGAGACCTGCGCGAGACAGTGGGCTACATGCCGTCCTCTGGTTCCTACAAGGTTTATATCATTGATGAAGTTCATATGCTTTCGACTTCGGCGTTTAATGCGCTCTTAAAAACCTTGGAAGAGCCTCCACCTCATATTGTTTTTATCATGGCAACAACAGAAGTTCACAAAATTCCCCAAACAATTCTTTCTCGTTGTCAGCGTTTTGATTTTCGGCGTATTGCCATCAAACAAATTGCCGAACATCTTAAGTTTATTTGTTCCCAAGATAAAATTGCGACTGATGACGATGCTTTATGGCTGATTGCCAAACAAGCTGATGGTTCGATGCGAGACAGCCAAAGCCTATTAGATCAAGTAATTACCTTTGCCAATGGCCCCCTTAGCAAAAAATTGGTTCAAGAAATCTTAGGTCTCACGGATCGCGAGCTTTTATTTAAAACTCTAGAGTTAATTCTTGAACGCGCGGCTAAAGAAATGGTGATTCTCTTTCAATCGTTGAAATTGGCCGGCCTAGAGCCTGATTTATTTTTTCAAGAGTTGATTGAGCTCACCCGTCATCTGTTGGTAATCAAAGTCTCTGGAGCTGAAGCGACTAATATTATTGAAATTCCAGAAAGTGAGTTCGAACGCTTGGCTTTTTTAACACAAAAATGCAGCCAAGAAGATATTCATTTATTATTCGATATGCTTTTAAAAGCCAGCCAGGATTTAAACTACACTCAAGACCCTATGTTGATTGTCGAGATGCTGCTGTTACGTTTGTCTTCAGGACCAAAAATTCAAGACTTGCAGGTTTTGCTTTCCCATTTAAATTCACCGCAAAGCCTTCCCGCAAAGACGCATAGCCCTTCCCATTCTTCTCAACATGTTCAGGCACAAGTTAAAAATACCACCACAGAACCCCCTTCATCCTTGGCTCCTTCGGCTCCAAAAATAGAGCCTCCAAAACCTGTTCGCAGAAAAGTTACAGGAGAAACGCCGGCGGAAAAATGGACCCATTTTATTGAGCTTTTGCGCATTGAAGACGCTCTTTTTTCCGCTAAGTTGGAAAATGTTATTTTCAACTCTGAAGTTGGTAAAAAATTATCTTTGAGCATTCCCAAAAGTTTAGTTTTTTTGAAAGATCAACTAAACGACAATGCTACGAAAAAAAAATTGCAAGGATATATTGATTCCTACTGGGGCAATGGATATGCTTTTGAAGTGGTCTTACAGTCCTCCCCTCAGGGAGAAACAGCCCAGGCAATCATGACTAAGAAATCATTACTCGCCGAGGAAGAGATCAGACAAAAAATTATGAATGACCCAAAGGTGATGGCTGCGCAAAAAGCTTTCAATGGGTCTATCAAATCAGTGACGGATCTAAAACCAGAGAAAAATTAGATCTCTTTTCTATTTAAGTACCTAGAAAGTACATAGCGAGAGATCTCTTAAAAGAAAGGATTTTTTATGAAAGGTATGGCTGGAGGAATGGCTCAGTTAATGAAACAGGCCAATCAAATGCAATTAAAAATGAAGAAAACCCAAGAAGAAATTGGTAAACAAGAGTTCTCGGGAACCTCTGGTGGTGGCGCCGTGACCATCAAAATCAATGGGGATCACAAAATGTTAGCCGTGACTATTAATCCCGATGTTTTCAAGGCAGGGGATGCAGAAATGTTACAAGACATGATCGTCTCGGCAACCAATGATGCCATCAAGGCAGCCAAAGACACGATGGCCAAGGAAATGGAAAAGATTACCGGTGGTATGGGAATTCCAGGTTTGTTCTAAATGTTACGCATACCCGCTTTGGAAAAACTAGTTCATGAGCTCACTAAGCTTCCAGGTATTGGGCCGAAAACGGCTCAGCGTTTGGCCTACTATATTTTAAAGTCTAAAGCGGATTACTCAGAATCCCTTTCTGAAGCTTTAAGGAGAGTCAGCGCAGAGGTTCATGATTGCCCTGAGTGTTTTAATTTCACTGATTCAACTATTTGTAAATTTTGTTCGGATGTTCACCGGCAAAATGATGTGTTTTGCTTGGTTGAAGACCCCTCTGACGTCATGAGAATTGAGTCCTCTGGTGGCTTTCGTGGTCGCTATCATGTATTACATGGAGCCCTTTCCCCTTTGGATGGAATCACCCCAGATCATTTAAAAATTAAAGAACTAGTTCAAAGGCTCAATAAAGCAGAGCTCAACGGAACTCCGATCAAAGAAATTATCTTGGCCTTGGATGCCGATCTTGAGGGTGACACCACTGTGCTATACATTACAAAATTACTGCAGAATCGTGGAATTCGCTTGAGTCGAATCGCCCATGGTGTTCCAATCGGGGGAGATATCGATTTCGTAGATGATAGAACTATGAATCGCGCCTTAGAAAACCGTGTGGAGCTGTAATGTCTTTTATAAATTACAACGCTAAAGAAATTCATTGTAAAGTTGTCTACTATGGGCCCTCTTTGGGAGGGAAAACAACAAATTTACAATGGGTCTATAGGCAAACAAGTGAAGATGAAAAATCTAAACTCATCACCCTGAGTACAGATATTGAAAGAACTTTGTTTTTTGATTTTCTTCCTCTGAATATTGGCGAAATTCGGGGATTTAAAACGAGATTCCATTTGTACACTGTTCCGGGGCAAGTGGTATATGATGCCTCTCGAAAACTAATTCTGAAAGGCTTAGATGGTGTTGTTTTTGTAGCTGACTCACAGATCGAACGTATGGAAGAAAATTTAGAATCTCTTAAAAATTTGCAAACTAATTTAGAACAACAAGGCTACAATATCAGAGAAATTCCTTTAATTATGCAATATAACAAAAGAGACCTTCCCAATGCCGCCTCTTTGCCAGAGCTCAGGGCCACGCTCAATCCTTTTAATGCTCCTGAATTTGAAGCCACCGCCAATGAGGGCCGGGGAGTCTTTGAATCTTTAAAAAGTGCTTCTAAGTCGATCATAAATGTATTAAAAGGGGGCTCCTCTTTATAAAAGGACAAAAGGATTTTGTTTTATGATCTACGATAAGGTTCACTCGCTCACTTCTGAAATTCTTGATTTAAAAAAAACAAAAAAGGCTACCATCTTGGCACACTATTATGAAGATGGTGATATTCAAGATATTGCTGACTTTGTCGGTGATAGTTACTTTCTGGCTCAAAAAGGCCAGGAGCTTAACTCTGAAGTGATTTTGCTCGCCGGCGTCGTCTTTATGGCAGAAAGTGTGAAGATCCTAAATCCCAACAAGAGGGTTTTGGTTCCTGATTTAGAAGCAGGATGTTCTTTAGTAAGCTCTTCACCCTTTGACAAATATTTAAAGTGGAAACAGCAACATCCCAATGCCCTTGTCGTCACTTATATTAATTCTTCCGCAGAAGTGAAATCTATTTCAGATGTGATCATTACTTCTTCGAATGCTGAAAAAATAATTTCTTCAATTCCTAAGGATCGTCAAATTTTATTTGGTCCAGATCAACATCTTGGACGTTACTTAATGAAAAAATTAAATCGTCATTTTGAATTATGGCCAGGCTCTTGTGAAGTTCATATTTTGTTTAATGCTAGACGCTTAAACGAAATGATCTTTAATCACCCTGATGCCGTAGTGATTGCTCATCCTGAATGCGAAGAGAATGTTCTTCAGTTTGCCTCTGTTATTGGTTCTACTTCAAGACTTCTTGATGAAGTTCAAAAAAACCCAGCTAAAAAATTTATTGTTGCCACTGAAACAGGTATCTTTCATCAAATGAAAAAACTCCGACCAGATGTCGAACTCATTCAAGCTCCTGTTGAAGATACTACCTGCGCCTGTAATAATTGCCCTTACATGAAACTAAATAGTCTCGAAAAAATTAAGGCCGCATTGGAGTCCTTGAAACCAGAAATCGTATTAGAACCGAGCCTGCAAAACAAAGCACGCCTTGCCCTCCAAAGAATGATGGATGTGGCTTCGGGAAAATCAATAATCTGGCCCAATGGTAACTGAATCCAAAATGATAGATAAATCTCTATTATTAAAAATATCGAATTATTTTTCTCTACATTATCAAATTCAGCTTTATATGGAGCTTTTTACTTTTTCTGAAGACTCCGACGAAAATAAGAGAATGATGATTCGCCAGGGGTTGCTTCGCCATCTGAAATCAAAAATAGATACGACTCAACATTTTAAAATCGAAAATAAATTGTTAAATTTAAATGAACGACCCCAAAAACTTGTTATCGAAGAAAATGTTTTTTACAACTCGATATCACATACTCAAAATCAAGGGATTTTTGTAACATCAAATGCACCCATTGGCATTGATCTAGAAATAACGACTCGAATTACCAGAAAACTTATTAAACGTATTTCAACATTTCAAGAGATTGCGCTAACTCCAGATCTTGACGTTTTATGGTCAATAAAAGAAGCCTCCTTCAAAGCTTTGCCGATGGCACAACAAACCAAAGCCATTTCGAGTATTGAAATCCAATCTCTTCAAGATATTTCTACAAGTTTATTTTTAAATTCAGATTTACATTCAAATTCGGATTTACTTTTAAATTCAGATTTAGCCTTTACCCCAAAAGCAGTGCGATTTATGGGTGGAATCAAATCCCAAGATGAAATGTCATTATCGGGAATAGCTGTAAAGTTGGAATTCACTCAACTTGCCCTGGCTACTATTTTGAAACACCGATGAAACACTCCTAATTTTTAAACGTTTTTAATTCGACTAAGTTTTATACAGTGGTTTCAAATCAAGATCTTCTACTCTCATATATTTTTTTCAACTAAAGAATCGACTTAACTTTCGTCTACCACTCTCCGAGAAGATTGGCATACCTTCACCGAAAGCTGGAAAATCAATCTCTGCGAAACAAAGGAAAAGGATGCGATGGAAAAAGCAAAAAAACTGAAGAAAGATAAAAAAACACTAGTAACGAAAAATAAACGGGTTTCCCCAAGAAAAGAAGTTGAGCCGATAAAAGTAGCCTATTTGGCTTCCTTGAATGATCTCGCAAAACTAGCAAGAAATTGCGATATTGTAGAAGCTTCTGCGACAGGTTTGCTCCTTATAGTTCAGAGAACAGATCTTATCCCTCAGTCTCTTCGAAGTAATTTGAACCTCGACTGTCTTGTTGGCAACCGGGTCTATATTAGATTAGAACCGATGAATATCGAAATTAGCGGCGAAATTAAAAGAACAAAATTTATTGGAAAAAAGAGCTTTCACATTGCTCTCGATTATTCTGATGATGCTCCAGAATACTGGCGTGAATGCTTGATGGACTTGCTTCCTAGACCGGGCGAGTTTGAGAAAGACACACAGTAGGGGTGTAACACGAAAGGCTGTACTCTCCTAGTGTTTGGCTAGCCAGCTTTTTATAAATCAACAAATGGTGGTAAGTTGGTTTCACTGATGAGTAAGATACTATAATGTGGAGGCAGGAACCAACTGATGGCCTCGGCAATTCCTTCATGTTCTGAGATGGGTGGATTCCCTAAGCTTTCTATTGAAATAGCAAAATCAAAAAATTTATTGTCCGTTGAAATCAAGAGTATTTTAACATTCAACAAGCCTTGATCTCGAAAAAAGTCCTTTAAAATTTGACGTGCATATTTTGGCAAATACTCCTCATTGGGAGCTCCATAAAAACAATTTGAATTTTCCTTAATTTCCAGAACCCCACTCTTAATATTATCTGTTGTTTTATAGAAAAATCCACTTTCTTTAAACGACCAAATCATTCCGTAGGAAAAAACATAATCTGGATAATCCTTAGTTGGATTTACGACCAAACCAATTCCCTTATCATGCAACCAATGAATTATTTTTTGAACTGATTCCGTTGATTCATTTGTCCACTCGGTCATCAAGTAGGGCCAATTATCAGGGCCAACTTGAGGGTCTGGCGAAAGGACATTTAACTTGGAATTAACAAAAATATTAAAAAAATCAATTTCCCAAGGAGTATCCCTTTTCTCTGCAGGCACTGATAGTAGTGTTTCCATGGAATTCATATGTTCTCTCCAGATTAGTTGTTCGTTTTATATCCTATGGCGCTTGGCCTTTTGGATCATCTAAAATCCTTTATTTTCTATATAAGCAATTCCACAAAGCGCAAACCCAACGAGCCAATTTTGCCATAGTCCCGATACAAAATAAGGATAAATCATTAAAATAATTCCAATAATAATTTGCGTTCTATTATCAATTCTTCGGCCTCTTTTAAAAACATACATCCCAACAATTCCAAATAAAATACTTGGAATAAGAATGTACCAATCAAAAGAAAAATTTTGAGCTAAGTCTAAAATGGGATCTTGCAATTTCTTTAATTACCTTTTTAATAAAGTACAAACTGATTCTAATAGAATTTCTCTGCTCCAAAAAGACCACTTAATCTGGTCTAAAGGACTTCTTAAAACTCCATCTGCGTAGCCTCGAGAAGGGTTATTTCCATCAAATACTTCGATTTGAAATTTTGAATTTCCAAAATTATTTATTTTAAAACGAAAAGCTTCTACCTCTCCAAAAGAAACAGACCTCGTCATGGGCAAATAAATGTTTTTATTGACTACTAGTTTAGTATTTAAAGAAATCTGACAATTTAAATCTTCAGCAGATACAACTTGAGAAAGCAACAAGGCGCCTGCAACTAAAATAATTTTTTTCATATTCTCTCCTCCTAATTTTTTGAGAAAGGCTATCATGCCTCAATGGATGAGATCAAGGGCCTTAATGGAACATTCGATCTTCAAAAGCTGCTAATGCCGCTTTGGCTCCATCACCCATGGCAATGATAATTTGTTTATAAGGCGCTGTTGTGACATCGCCAGCTGCATAGATTCCTGGTATTGAAGTTCTTCCTTTGTTATCCACAATAATTTCCCCAAATTTTGTGAGTTCGACTGAATCTTTCAAAAATTGGCTGTTGGGTAATAATCCTATTTGAACAAAGATCCCATCAAGCTCACATTGAATCTCTTTTTCAGTAAGCCGATCTTGATACTCAAGACTAATGACTTTTTGCCCATCACCATGAATCTTTTGTGTTTTAGCAGAGGTAATTATCGAAATATTGGGTAGCGATTTTAACTTATCAACTAAAATTTGATCTGCTTTTAACACGTCATTAAATTCAAACAATACTACTTCCTTCACAATTCCAGCTAAATCTATTGCCGCCTCAACACCAGAGTTTCCACCCCCGATAACAGCGACCTTCTTTCCTTTATAAAACGGACCATCGCAATGAGGGCAATAGGCTACACCCCTTCCAAGATATTCTTTTTCTCCGGGAATACCTAATTCTCGCCACTTAGCCCCCGTCGTAATAATTATCGATTGAGCTTTTATTTTTTCTCCGCCCTCTAAATATATCGTCTTTGTATCTTTATCCAGTTTCTCAACGCGCCGATGCTCTAACACTTGAATTGGATAATGATTTAGATGCTGTTGAAGTTGCGCGGCCAGCTGGGGTCCTTCCGTGTAAATAACTGAAATTAAATTTTCAATTCCTTTGGTATCTTGAACTTGACCACCAATTTTTTCTGCTATTAAAGCCGTCTTGAGTCCCTTTCTCACGCTATATATGGCGGCCGAGGCACCTGCAGGACCTCCGCCAATGACGACAACATCATATAAGCCCAAATCTTGAATTTGATTTATATTTTGCTTTACTTCACTACCAAAAGTTTCTTCTAATTTTTTAAGTAAGTCTAAAAATTGAATTTTCCCTGAATGAATAAACTGAGAGTCTACAAAAACGCTTGGGACTCCTTGAATGCCCAATTGTTCTATTTCGCTTTGCACATAAGCGCCATCAATCATTTCATGTTTAAAATCGACATGCAAAAATGACATTAGATTCAAGGCTTGAACCACGTCGGGACAATTCTCACACGTTAAAGAGATATAGGTTCGAAGATGAATCGGCCCTTTTAAGTTCTTAATTCTTTGAATCATCGATGCATCTGGCATTTTACCTTTACCATCTGCATTCAAGATAGCCACGATTAAAGAAGTAAATTCATGTCCTGTAGGAATTCCCTTGAATGAAACACCCGTAGCCTTCCCTTGATAATAAATTTTAAATTGAGGAGGAACATCAGCCAGGGGCTGCAAACTACTCGTGACTTTTATTTTTTTACTGGTTGTTGCCACTTCATTCAGTAATTCTAAAAGTGTGCTTTGATCTGAGTTCAGCGATGGAGTATAAACTAAATCAATATTATTTTCTAGTTGAGCGAAAGCATTTTTTAGCTGTTCTTTTATTTCTTGATCAAGCATACAATCCTCCTGCCCTTTGGGAATTCCAATTTCCATTAATTAATTTCTTAAATTTCTCTTAAATGCTTAAATTTTTTTGAAAAACCCAGTCGGGGTTTAAATCACAACCCCCAACTGAGTTTTTCATTTCACAAAATAATTTATTTCTTTTAAATTTTACCAACAAGATTCAAGCCGGGCTTTAGAGTCTCGCCACCTGGCTTCCATTTTGCCGGACATACTTCGTTTGGATGTTTTGCAATAAATTGAGCCGCTTGCACTTTCCTTAATAATTCATCGGCATTTCTTCCTATGCCGTTGTCATTCACTTCGGCTAATTTAATTTGACCTTCTGGATTAACTAAGAATGTCCCACGATATGCCATCCCTGCTTCTTCAATATGAACTCCAAAAGCTCTAGATAAATGCCCCGTAGGATCTGCAAGCATTGGATACTTTATTTTCTTAATTGTTTCAGAGGCATCATGCCAAGCTTTATGAACGAAATGAGTGTCTGTGCTTACAGAATAAACTTCAACGCCCATTTTTTGAAATTCAGGATATTTATCAGCCATATCCCCTAATTCTGTAGGGCATACGAAAGTAAAATCTGCTGGATAGAAAAAGAAAATAGACCATTTCCCATTCAACTCATTTTGAGTTACCGTCTTAAAACTATCATTATGATAGGCCTGAACTTTAAAGTCAGTCACCTTTGTATTTATTAACGTTTGCACAAACTTCTCCTTTTTTACTTTGGTTTAATCAGGGGATACACACGTAACTCCTGATGGTTTATTGCGGCTTTGGGCCACAGCGCACATCTAAGCCTATAATGGATCTGATGATCAAGTTTGTAAAATCGATAATATATTTTGTGTGATAGATTTTATCTATCGATAGAAAATGAAGTCGCGGGCAACGAAAGATCCAGACAAAAAATTTCACATGTGGCTATGGTCATGATTTAGTTTATATGTTATGTTCACTGCTATGTTAACAAATCTTAATTTTTCTTTGACCCAATTAGAATATGTACTTGCTGTTCATAAAATTGGTCATTTTGGCAAGGCTGCTGAGTCTTGTCATGTGACTCAGCCGACCCTGAGTATGCAAATACAGAAACTTGAGGATACTCTTGGTATCGTTATTTTTGATAGGTCTAAAAAACCTGTTTTACTTACCGAGACTGGAAGAAAAATAATTGAGCAAATTAAATTGATACTCTTCGAGGTAAGAAAAATTGAGTCTCTTATTGACGCTTCGACCTCTGATAAGATTCAAGGGGGGCTGGTTGTTGGGGTTATTCCGACGATTGCCCCCTATGTCTTACCTCGGCTTCTTCCAGTTCTTGAAAAAAACTATCCTGAACTAACTTTAAAAATATTTGAACTACAAACTCATAAAATTATTGAATCTCTTGATTCTGATGACATTGATGTTGGGTTATTAGCAACACCTTTAAAGATCTCAAGAATTTTTGAATATCCATTATTTTTTGAGCCTTTTCATGTTTTATGCCGAAAGGACCATGAACTTGCAGAGTTGAAAAAGATCAAGCATTCGTCTTTAAAATTCAATGACATTTGGCTTTTAGAAGAGGGCCATTGCCTTAGAAATCAAGTTCTTGATATCTGCTCGTTTAAAAAAGAACCTTCCTTAAGTAGAAAATATAAATTTGAAAGTGGCAGTATAGAAACTATAAAAAACCTCATTTATTCTTATGGCGGTTACACCTTGATTCCAAGCCTGGCAAATGAAAATCTAGGAAACAAAACGATCTCTCTGCCCTTTGAAAGACCCATTCCCGCAAGAGAAATTGGCCTTGTCTATCGGCGAGAACACTATAAAATTCCGTTGATCGAAGCTCTTGGGGAATCCATCTTGGAATCCATCCCTCTAGAGTTGAGAAAAATAAGACAAAAAGATCTCAATATTTTAGGACCTGAAGAAAAATAACGTAACTGTTTGATTTCATACCCTTACCTGTAGAGTGAAATTTGGACATTCCACTGCTTCATTGAAAATTTGAAATCGGCTTTGGCCCTAAGAATATTTATTTTTAGTTCTGCAATTTGCAGCTTAACCTCATTAAGCCTTTCGGTGGAGGTCAATTTAAGATCATTGATTCTATCAGAAGATTTTATTTTCATTTTCTTATATTCTTGTCTTAAGAAGGCAAATTGAGTTTGAGCTTCTAGAATTTTGATCCTTAAGTTTTCAATTTTATCCCTGGAAAATCCTTTGGTTTCTAACCACTTTGCTTCCGCATTTAGTTTAGCTTTTAAAATTTCTTGTGCTGGAATAATTTTGAGTTTCTTGGCGAACCCTGTCCACTTTAATGAAAGTATTACCCATTTAGTTGGGTCCCAATGATACCACCGAATCCCATTTCTGTAGTCATATTGAAATTGATGATGAAAATTATGATAGCCTTCACCATGAGTTAACAGTGCCACAATAAAACTATCTCGTGCCGAAATTTCTTTAGAATAGGTTTGTTTCCCTAAGGTATGACATAACGAGTTTACAAAAAAAGTACTCTGTTGTGTAAAGAAAATCCTAAGAGATCCTAAAATGATTAATCCTGCGAAAGGCACTCCCAATAAGGCACCTACCAAAAGCGGAAAGATAAAACCTGAAAGGATAGACCAAAGTAAATAGTACTGATGTTGATTCATTACTAAAAGATCCTTTTCCAAATCGGGAGCTTTAATTTTTAAATCAACGGTTGATTTATAGAACAGCCACCCCATGTGGGCGTGCCAAAAGCCTTTTTCGATTGAGTATGGGTCTTTTTCTGTATCGATAAATTGATGATGACGTCGGTGATCTGATGACCACTTTAAAGCCGATCCTTGAAACGCAGAAGATCCTACGAGTAATAATAAAAATTTTGCAAAGTTATTAATTTCGTAACTTCTGTGGGCAAATAATCGATGATAACCCGCTGTGATACTTAAATTGGTAGCCGCACAAAAAATTAAAAATAAAATCCAAATGCTCATGGGAACATCGAAATAAAAAATATACACAAAAAATAAAGAAAAACCCAAGAGAGGATTTAAAATTAAAAATAGCGCCACCGGCAAATCGTACTTTTTGAGATCCATCTTCATCCCCATCATCCCTATAATTCCTATAATTCCTATAATTCAAAAACAATATATATAGGTATATAGATTCAACAATTTTAACTTAACTAAAGATTGTAATTCTATTCTCTCAAGATAGATAGCCAATTTTTTTTATCAAGAGGAATAAGATCTTCTGGCATAAATAAACCCGTTCTAAGACCAGAATCAATACACATAGAGCCTTCCCACAGTTTGTTTTTTAAAGTCACTATTTTTTTTAAAATTTCGAAGGCTTTTACATTATTCTGTTTCATCACTTTAATTACTTCTTGAACCGTGACATGGGGAATGCTGTCATCCCAACAGTCAAAATCAGTTACCCAACAACAAGGTAAATATGGCAACCCCGCCTCACGGGCCAAGGCATATTCCGGAAAATTAGTCATGCCTATAATATCAGCTCCTATTTGTTGATAGGATTTTGATTCTGCTTGTGTTGAAAAATACGGCCCCTCTATACAAACATAGGTAGCCCCAAAATGGGATTCAAATTTAAATGTCGCCTGTAATTCTTGTAACTTTTTATTCATCACTTCACATGTTGGTTTTGCTAGTGATACATGCCCGATCAAACCGTTTCCTAAAAAGCTGGCTCTTCGGTTCGCTTTGGTTCTGTCAATGTATTGATTGGGAACCACCAAATTGCCAGGTTTAAATTCTTTTTTCAGACTACCCACTGCAGAAAAAGAAACGATCGCCTTAGCCCCATGTTTTTTTAAGGCATAAACATTTGCTGCATAATTAACTTCGCTGGGTAAATGTTCATGATGTTCACCGTGCCGAGAAAGAAAAAGACATTCTTCATTTTGAATTTTTACTTTTTTAAAACCTGAAGAAGCCAGGCCAAAAGGTGTTTCTCTTTCTAGTTTTTCTATGGAAACAAAATCTTCAAAATTTTCAAAACCGGATCCGCCAATAATCGCTAGCATGTTTTCTCCAAGGTGTGAATATTATCTTGTGTGTAAATATTTGAATCTAAGATCCATGCAGAAACAAGTTTGGCCGAGGTGATATCAAATGAAGGATTATAGACCCTTGCTTTTTGAGGGGCCCAAATCATTTGCTGCTCATTTTGTTTGAATCCTAAAACTTCTTCTCGCTGCCTTTCCTCAATAGGGATTTGCTCCCCAGTTGGACAATTAAAGTCAATGGTCGTATAAGGACCCGCCACATAAAAAGGAATCTGATGATAATAACAATTGACCGCTAAGGAATAGGTTCCAATTTTATTAGCAAAATCGCCGTTCAAGGCAATTCGATCACACCCCACAATGGCTTTTTGAATTTTTTTATTCTTCATTAAAAAGCCCGCCATGGAATCCGTAATGAGCGTGTAGGGAATTTCTAATTTCTCGAGCTCCCACGCTGTGAGACGACTTCCTTGTAATAGTGGCCTCGTCTCATCAACATAAACATGAATTTTTTTATTTTCAGATTTAAATGCCTGCTTTAAAACTCCCAACGCTGTTCCAATCCCCGCCGTCGCCAAGGCCCCTGTGTTACAGTGCGTGACGACGGCATCGCCCTCCTGAATCAGCTTGGATCCATTTTCTGAAATTCGCAAACAAAGGGCCTGGTCCTCGTAAAAAATACTCTTGGCTTCTCTCAAAATATCTTCAGAGCTTTCAGAATGACGAATGACTTGAACCATGCGATCTATACAAACCATTAGATTAACTGCCGTAGGTCGCGCTCTACGAATCTCAAATGCATCCGCAATTAATTTTTCTTTGTCAAAATTGGCTTTTGCTAATTTAGCCAAAAATAAGGCTGCTGATACCCCTATGAGAGGGGCCCCTCGAATGCTCAAATTTTTTACCGCAGTTATGAAATCCGCTAAGGATCTTAACTCAAGCCAAATTTCCTTTTCTGGCAACTGAGTTTGATCTAAGGCCCACATTTCTGTTGGTTTCCACTTGATAGCTATGGTTTCTAAAAATTCATTTGAATCCAGAAGGGATTGGAAGTTTGTCGAAAATTTTGGCTCTTTCAAATTATTTTGACTCATAAAATCTTGGGTCCAATTTCTTTTCGTAATTCAAAAAGAGCCAGAATTTCCTCTTTGGGCAACGCTAGATCTGCTTCCTGAGGAAGATTTGCATCCTGAGAGAATCTCAGCTCGTGGGCTGATTTTAATATTTGGCATACATGTTCCACTCGCTCGAGCCCTCGATAGGCCTCATCCAAATCCTCGCCCCAACAAACAGCCCCGTGACGAGCCAGAATTAAAAGTCGATGCATTGGCAAGTAGGACGCCAAATTTTTTCCCATGGCCTCTGTTCCTGGACGTGCATACTCAACAATCGGAATGATTCCAGCTGCCAAGATAGCCTCTGGCAAAGAATTATAAGGAAGTTCTTTCAGCTTTGGAAAAGCCAATGACCAGGCAATCGCCGTAGGAGGGTGAGCGTGAACAACCGCCTTTGCTTGAGGACATTTTTTATAAATCTCAAGGTGCATTAATCTTTCACTCGATGGTTTACCAAACAAAACTTCATTTTTAATATTGATTTTTGCAAGTTCGCCTTCAGAAATAAACGCCTTAGTTTGTCCTGTTGGCGTGATCCAAATTTCTTCGTCACTTTGACGAAAACTAATGTTCCCATCAGCCGCAGCAAGTAAATTTCTTGAATGCAGAGCTTTCGAAATCATTAGTATTTTGTGTTTAATTTGATTCATAACAAAAGGTTTTCCAGTTTTTTCTATGGATTGTCAATCCCAGGTCCTAATCTTGGTTTTTTCAAGTTAAAGGTTTTTCGATACAAAGCCTCTCTCGGGGATTTTAAATCAACACCCGAGGATACTTTGACATAGTCTTGGGTCACTTCAACTCTTTCAACTCCGAACCCAGTGACATCTCCAAATATTTTTGCAAAAAAAGTTTGGACCAATCCAAGTGCATCAAATGGAAAACTTGAAAAAGGAATAAATCTAAAAATTTGCAAAAAGAACTTCTTGAACTTGCTGATTCCTAATATGCTTGCCGGGATGGGTCTTACTTCCATGCTCGGACTAAATAATACATTTCCAATAAAATTACTAAAGGAAATAGGATCTAGGTGATATCCCCGAAGAAAATAGATTGTTAAATGAGATTTTTTAGGTTCAATATCTATATGGGCGCAAGCATAAACAACGATACGGTCCTTATCAATATCAAATCCCAGCACAGGAATTTCTGGAACGATCGATAAAAAATCACTCTCCGATGGTCTGAAAAATCCCTCAAAAGAAGCTGTGGTTTTGCTTTCTGAAGTTGTGCTGTAAACTCCTTCAATCTCTGTATTGATCTCTATATTGTCGGGCAGAGATTGTTTTGACTCTTGAATAGATTGAACTAACTTCGTTCCAAAATTATTGAGCTCGTTGGGCTGCAAAGTGCAACCATACTCCAGAGAAAAAGCTTGAAAGGGTATCGCGCTAATCATGCAGATCACGCTGACAATACTGACCATCCCAAATTCCATCAAAATCGCTTTTTGATTCAAGGTAAGCCTCTTTGTTGATTTATATAATAAAACAAATAATTCACACAGGAATCTCGTTGCGAGACGATATTAAGATCTGATCTTATTTTTAAATTTATAAATTTACTTTCATGACTCACCTCGTACGTATTCTGAATAGTTATTCGAGCCTCATAAATTCTTTTGCCATTAATATATTCAGGGGTGGTAACTTTAATTTCAGCCTTATTGGCATTCTTCAATCCAGGAATTGTTTTAAGCCCAGATAACTCAAAATAATCATCCAAAGTCCATGGCTCCGTCGCCGTTATTTGCAAATCGCCTACAATGTTTCCCAAATCTTTTTCTAAAAAATCTGAAGAATTTATTTTACAAGGTCTTTCTTTTTGCGAACCATGAGCCCCCTGTGTTGCTGAATCATGGGTAAAGTGTTTAAAAAAATCTTCATTTGCCAAATAAGCAAACTCGTAAATTAAAGACCACCATCCTTTTTGTGAGTTTTTCCACTCTAAATTCAAAGGGGGCAAGTATTCCCCTTTTTCATTTAAAACCCATACTTTAATTTTTGTTTTGTTCTTTGTTTTAAATGTGTTCTTGATCGAGTCACCCAAACAGTTCGTTAAGGACTCATAGCTCGAAATGATTTTCATTGTATTGGTTTGAACTACCTGACAAGAATAAATTTCTAATCCCATTTCCTTAAACATTAAATCTAAATCAACAACCAAATTTTTAAAAACTGAATACAGCCATGGATCTTTAGAATAAGCCGGTGGTGGGGGTTCCGCAAAACCTATGATCCCCAAAAAGGCAGTCACCAAAAAAAGTTTTATGCTAATTATTTTCATTTTTGTTTTTTAATGTTTTTATATATGTACTCAACTTTGAAACCAATCTCGGGATTAAAACTATAATACCCTGAAAAACGACAATCTTTTGCCGCCATGATTTTTGAGGCTGTTTCTTTATCATATTTTTCCTCAAAAGATTCGCAAACTCCCTCAAATTGATAACCGTTACTACCCGCAAGATTGTTAAAATTCAAAGTGATTTTTCCTAGCTCTAGCTTTTTAATTGTATTAAACGTTTGATTGCTCAACAAAATCGATAGTCTTTTTGGATCACAATAGTCATTTGATTCGCTATAGTTGTTACAAATTCTAACTATAAATTTCCCTTTTGGATTTACTTCTAGTTTTCCAACCAAATACAAATTTTGAGTGTTTAAACTAAGATATGGTATGAGCTTCAAACTATTACCATCTAGATTTTTTTCAGCAGATAAAAAAAACTTTAGATCCTTATCAAATTGAATAATCGCCCCTAAATTTAACTGATAAATATCTAAAAACTCTACGGGCTTATTTGCCACCTTCTTAGATTGATAACTTATATGAAATTCATTCTCAATTTCCACTCTTCTTACATTGTTTAAAATTTTCTCTATAATAGCCGCCATTAAACTTTCATCCTGAACATCCTGAGCTTCTTTTGAATCTTTAACCGCCGGAACCCCCTTGAAGTTCTTCTTCCCCTGGGCTGTTAACACTTTGGGGGATGGAGCCATTGTTTCGATAAGATTAATTCGCAAGGCTTGCTTCTCAGAATCATTTTGATTTTGCGCCATCGCTTTATCATCATGAGGACCGACCAAAATCATCATCAAACCTATTACCAACAGGCTCATTAGATTTATCTCTGGATTTCGATTTTGGTTTTGGTTTTGGTTTTGGTTAGAACTAGCATTTATTTTCATCTTCATGGGAACTCCTTAGGCATAATACATTATGGGACGACAACGTTGAAAAACAATGTTCTTTATGTTAAATTTTCTATAATTTCACAGTCTGCGGAATTACAGACAATGAATTCAAAACTGAATTAACTCTATACTCATTCTTATACTCATTCTTATACTTATACTTTTACTCATATTCATCCATGTTATAGACGAGTAACTATAAATGAATTTCAAAAATTTCATATTGAATTTATTTTTGACATGTAAATCTGACATGCCTTCTTTTTTGCCCTCATACAATAACTAAATTCCGGCTAGAACACATTCAATTGTAAAATCATTCCTTGACCTGCATTGATAATACTCTGAAACAAGCCATTCTTTGCCAGGCCACCGTGCTCTGAATCGACCAATGAAAATTCTTGACGTGCATGCACTATTTAATGTCATGATAAAAGGAATTCAAAAGTAAATTTAGCCCCTGTGAACTTAACTCCGGAGTCAGGATCCCTTTTAGAGTTCCCGAAGGCTTGTTTGCAGAAAGCAGGAAATATATTATGAACAATAATATTCGTGGAATGACTCTTTTGGGCGTTCTTGCTTCCCTTGGCGCGCTAGGGGTTGTGGTCTACGCATTGATGACCGTTTTTACGAATAGTCTTCTCCAGCAAAAATATGTTGAACAGAGATATTCTGTGATGAATCTTCATCGAGAGATTTATGAGCAACTCACAAATTCAAAATCTTGTGAAGCAACTTTTCAAGCTCCTGGACAAGTATTGAATCGGGACGATATAGATAATCCTCCATTAGAGGAATTTAGTTCTGTTACAACGATTAAGTCCCCAGATGGACTGACAGATGTGTATAAGAAATTTGTTGCAGTTGGCGATCCCACCTATGAAAACAATACAATTCGGATCGACGGTTTCAAAATCAAGGGTTATCAGGATCAAGGACTTGATGGGGTTGGTCGTATGACAGCCACCGCAATTCTTGAAATTCTTTACAAACAAAACGTGCGCACAATTGGATCCGAGATCTTCAGGCCAAAACAAATAAAGATAAAGTTTACTTTTAAGAAGGTTCCGGGGTTGGATCTGGGAACGGACAAAGATGTTAAAACTTGCAGCGCGATTGGCGGGACAGGGGATTCTTTTTGGACTCTCACCGGATTAGGAGATGGGATCTTTTATAAAGACGGTTCGGTTGGTATCGGAACAGCCACACCCATTGCTCCTTTGCATGTTGAAAGCAGCACAACAATGCAAGTTGCTCGTTTTGAAGGAAGTCATCTTGATAGTACAAATGCATGGATTACCAATAGTGCTCCAGGTGGCAGAGCTTATGTCATAGGGTCCACGGGAAATGCCAGTCCGATGGGTGGTGGTAGATTTTCTATTTCTGATGCAACGGCAGGTGGAACAACTAGAATTGCCATTGACTCTACTGGTAAGGTCGGAATTGGAACAACAAGCCCTCAACGGAATCTGCATATTGCATCGGTTGCTGACACTGCAATTCGAATTGATAGCCCAGTTGCCAATCAAAATTTTGTTGAGTTTTCAAAATCTGGAGTACAGGCAGGGTTCATTGGAATGGCCATAGATACGGGGCTATTTTCAGGCATCAATAGTGGTGATATGGCTATACGCTCTCAGAAAACTCCTCTTCATTTGGGTGCCCAAGCATCTCCAGCAATTACGATTTTAACCAACGGTAGGGTCGGAATTGGAACAACCGCACCGCGAACTGAACTTGACATTAATGCCGGGACTATCAGTGGTGGCTTCCCTGGGACCCATGGAGGTACAACGGCGCCAGTTTGTTATGACGGAAGTACAGGAGTAATGGATGCATGTGTTTCACTTAGAAAATATAAGAAAAACATTCAACCTCTTGAACTCGGATTAAATGAGATCCTCCAATTAAAACCAGTATCTTATGAATTAAAATCTAGTGGCGAAAAGGAGATTGGTTTTATCGCTGAAGAGGCTACCGAAATCGACTTGCGTTTTGGTCAGAAATCCAGCCTGGGAAAAATTGTTGGTGTAAAGTATTCACAAATGGTCGCTCTATTAACAAAAGGAATTCAGGAGCTTCATTTCATCGATGCTGTCGTAGCAAAAAGAGTTGAAGAACTTGAAACAGAGACCAAAATCCTTAGAAGCGAAGTTAAAGCGCTGAAGGGTTATATCTGCGCCAAAGATCATAATGCTAATATGTGTGTGGATCACCTATAATCGAAATTATCAGACAGTTGCAACTATCGGTATTAAACTTTTGCGCCGTTACATCACCGAGACTTAAAAGAATATTTAGTTGCATCGAGAGTTATATAAAGTACTAAATTCGGGAATTGGTTGCAGGCCATTATTTGCGCCGCCAATGTCCTTGGAGTATGTGCCGTTGCCCAAATAATTGGATTTTACTACAACCACTTTCTCGGTACCCGAATTAACTTCCTTTATTAGGTAAGAACTCTGCATGACACCGCCTTTGTCGGAAATTGACCCCAAGTAATTGATAAAATGAGTTACCACATGATCTTTGTCCTTCATTTTAAAAGTCAAACCAGTGCCAGCGGCAGCATATTTCTGCAAATCATCAATTGTGACCATCAGACCTTTACTACCATATAATCCATCGGCACCAAGCCAAGAGCTATTATTCAGCTCGACACGACTCATGGGACATGCATTGGCGACATTCGCAAAAAGCATTGAAATTGAAACCGTTAAGAGGCAAATTGTATATCTTTTCAACATATAGATAACATTATAAATTTGTGCTATAATAATCTCAAGTGTAGAGATTTAGTCAGTTTAGATTTTGGGGTGTAGACTTTCTTTACGGTCCTTTCCGTGTAAATCCGTTGTCGACTGACTTTTTATTGTTTGTGACAAGAATAGTTATTTTATTATCGGCTTTTTGAGTTTAATTTTTTATAAAAATGAAGGGTGCCTTGAGTGTCAAAATTCTTAAATTTAAATTTTTTTTTGCTATCTTTATTGTCTTTTACTTTTATTTCGTTTTTTCAAAATTGTTCGCAAAATTCTTTTCAGATTAATGAAAGCAACAATGTAAATTCAAATACTGAATTCGATAATGATTCAAATTCCACTATGATAAAATTTCTTGGTCCTAATTTAATAATTATTGATAAGGAAATTCATTATCCTTCAGAATCTTCATCTGTAATTGCTTCGGCCCGTCCATTGCCAATTCCGAAGGATTGGGATGCTGGCAAAGGAGGAACAGGAAATGCGTTTATTTTCCCTAAATTTGTTACCAATTCAAATGGCGTAGAAATGGAAGTATTTACATCCACCTCTCCAGGATGGTTATTTAAAAAGTCTAACAGTAATCGTCTGATTCAGATTGCCAATGTTATGAAAAAGGGATCTGAAGAAACCCTGATTGGTGTGAACACGCAAAGTATCTGGTATAGAATTTCCACTGATGGAGGGGAATCTTTTTCTAAATTTAAACCCATAATTCAAAATGGGCATTCAGAAGAAAATCCATTTCCAGGAATAGTAACAGGAAAGAACGGCATTTGGCCGAGTGGAGTTTCTACTTTGATTGAACTAAGTAATCAGTCAATTGTCATCCCTGTTTCCTATTGGCCATTAGATTCAAGAAACGAACCTACAAAACAAAGATTCCCTGTAGCAAGTTATTCTGTTGGTGCCATTATCACAGGCAATTGGAATAAGGAGCAGACGGACTTGTCATGGACTTTGAGTGATAGGGCTTTTTTGCCGGAATCAAAATCAACTCGAGGAGTTTTAGAGCCGGCAGTTCAAGAGTTGAAAAATAAACCAGGTACACTTATAATGGTAAGTCGCGGATCAAATGAATACGACAATCAATTACCATCAAGACGTTGGATTTCTGTTTCCAATGATTACGGAAAAAATTGGAGCCAACCGGAACCCCTTTGCAATGATGATGGATCCTGTTATTTTAGTTCCTCCACGGCGTCGAATCTAATAAGAGCACAAAATGGTAAATTATATTGGATTGGTCCAATATCTGAACAAAACAGTATTGGAAATTTTCCAAGAGATAATATTTCAATTGCCGAAATTAATGAGAATTCTTTAAAAATAATAAAAAAGTCGATACTAACAATTGATAGTCGAAATCCTGAGTTTGACTCCCCAGAAGTTCAAATCATTCCAACTGTTTATTTAGATAATTCCAAGTTTCCACCAAGTTTATTTATATATTCACAAAGATTTGATCCACCCAAAACACAAACCCCATACTGCTGGTATCAAATTGGTTTTTCAAAATAGAAAATTTGAACGAAGAGGACTGCCTTAAAGGCCTAACCTCCACCGCTCATGCTTTGTAAGAATTGTGTGTTGGATTTGGTTTGTGAAATTTTGTCTAACAAAAATTCCATGGCATCGACGGGATTCATCGGGGCTAGAACTTTTCTTAAAATCCACAATCTAGTGAGATCCCCTTTATCGATAAGCAAATCTTCTTTTCTGGTTCCAGATTTGTTAATGTCCATGCACGGGAACATTCGTTTTTCCATCAATTTTCTATCTAAGATGATTTCAGAATTACCAGTTCCTTTAAATTCTTCGAAAATAACTTCATCCATTCTGGAACCGGTATCGATCAAGGCGGTAGCAATAATTGTGAGTGAGCCTCCCTCTTCAATATTTCTGGCAGCACCAAAAAATCTTTTTGGTTTATGAAGAGCGTTGGAATCCACACCACCCGATAAAATTTTTCCCGATGGCGGCACAACTGTATTGTAAGCTCTGGCTAATCGAGTGATCGAATCAAGTAAAATCACCACATCATGTTTATGTTCGACAAGCCGTTTAGCTTTCTCTAGAACCATTTCAGCGACCTGAACATGTCTCGTTGGTGGCTCATCAAAGGTTGAAGAAACAACTTCGCCTTTGACTGTTCTTTGCATATCAGTCACTTCTTCGGGACGCTCATCAATTAGCAAAACAATTAATTTTACTTCTGGATGATTGGCAGTAATGGCATTAGCGATATTTTGCAATAATACTGTTTTTCCAGTTCTTGGAGGAGCAACGATCAGCGCCCTTTGTCCCTTACCTAAAGGGCTCATGAGATCCACAACACGGGTTGTGTATTCTGCAGGTCCATGTTCTAGTTTTAATCTTTCATTGGGATAAAGCGGAGTCAAATTGTCGAATAATATTTTGTCTTTACCTGTCTCAGTATTTTCAAAATTAAGTGAATCCACTTTAAGGAGTGCAAAATAACGTTCACCTTCTTTCGGCGGTCGCACGGTACCCGTTACAGTATCACCAGTCCTTAAACCAAATCTTCTAATCTGTGAGGGGGAAACATAAATATCATCAGGCCCTGGAAGGTAATTGTAATCAGGTGATCGTAAGAACCCATAGCCATCGGGCAAAATTTCTAATACTCCTGATCCATAAATGTCGACCCCTAATTTTGCAGATCTTTTTAGGATTTCAAAAATCATGTCCTGACGCCTGAGTCCCGCCGCATTTTCAATCTTTAATTTAACTGCCAGACCTGTTAGCTCTTGGATGTTTTTAGTCTTTAAATCCTTTGAGGATAACCAGCTTTTTTCCTCTTCAGTTAAGTTGATTCCGGATACATCCACATCCAATTGTTCTGCGCCTTGATTTTGTTTCAAAGAAGAATCTTCTCCTTGATTCATTGGTGGAATAATTCCTGTTGGATTTTCAGGATCATAGATTCCACTGGCTTGTTGTGCTTTTTGCTGTTGTCTTTGTAAATATTGCTCCCTTAGCTCGCTTCTTTCACCACGGTCATTTCTGTCCCCGCGATCGAAGCGATCGTTTCTATCAAATCGATCATTTCGATTGCGATTATTATTGTTTCGATTGTCATATTGTTGCTTATGATTGTTTTTATAATAGCTATTTCGATTATTGGGATTACCGCCAGAGGGATTGTGACCTCCACCCTTACTTTCATATTTTGGTTTGCCCTCATGATGTCTTTCCGGCTTGTGCTCAGATCGTTTTGGGGCCTCTGCCGTTGGCGTCGAGGGAGCAACGGTTCCTTCCGCGCTGGTTGTTACGCCTGTAGCTGTTGCTGTTATTAACGCTGTTGATTTAGTCGTCTCTATTGCCGCCCCTGCAGATGAAGAGGTCTCTGAAGCGGAAATTACTTTTGGTGTTGTTGTGGGAGTTGGCGCTGATACCTGTATTGGCATAGTTATCGGCACCGGTGCCACTGTCGGCGCGGGTGCGGGTTCTTGTGCTGGAATTGCCGCCACTTTAGGCGCCTCTACCTCTGTCTTGGCTTTCTTGCCTTCTTCTGCAGCCTTTGGACGACCTCTTTTTTTTGTAATTTCTGCGGATTTAGACTCGTTACCTTGCTCGTTAGCTTGGCTTTTTGTATCAGACAAACAAAAACTCCTTGATATGATTTTGGAAAAAATTAAGACGAGACACAAGCTGATTATTTTTCTTTATAATTCATGATTTAGATATAAATGATTTTAAAGAAAGTAATATAATTTATTGATTGTCTCAGACTTTTGGATTTACTTGTAACCAAGTCTGTAACAAAATGCTCAGTTTGTCAATACTAAAATCTAGCCCCTATTTTAGTTTTAATTTATAATCCTACTGTCCGCCCTAAAATTGACATAAATAAATCTCATTTTGATATGATTTGACTTAAAATGCTATCCTAATTGCCCTCGTCATAAATCATTAACCAACGAAATTTAGTTTAGAAAGCTCTATGTAAAATATTTTTGTCTCAAAATTATCTCAATTTATTGTAAAGTATTTATTCATTTCCTCCGAGTTCACTACACGACCTCTTAACAAAGGAGATTTAGTGGACTCTTCAAATATTCCCTCACCAAGAACCCCACTCTTACTTCCCGTGTCTTTTAAGAAAAGTTATTCTCGAGAAGACTCAAAAGGAAATTTACGAAACATCAGTCTTACGGGTGCTTTTTTGGAACATGACCAAGAAGCTTTTCGCCCTCATGAAAAAGTGGTTATTTTTCTTGAAGTCGCAGGTCGCGAGAGAAAGCTAGCAGCAACCGTAATCTGGTCAAACTCTGCTGGTTGTGGGCTAAAATTCAATCCTACAAATAACAGGGACGTTCAGATTATTGATGACCTTATTTACTTTGTAGAATCACAAAGATCAGACCGTCGAAATGTTATTGATAAAATCTTTAAAAAAGTGGGTTAATTAACCCACTTGTGTTTCATTCATTGCTTGTTCAAACTGTTCACGCTGTTTATTTTTTCTTCTAACAATAAATACGGCTAGCGCCAACAAAACCACAGCTCCACCGATGGCCATATAAAGAGTTTCCTCGTCCATTCCAGCAATTAGATGAGGTTCTCCTTCTGAAGGAGCCGAGGCTGGCTTGTTATTTCCAATACCAGGGGTTGGGTTGTTCGCCGGGGGTGGAGGAGGCAAATCGTTACCTGCTATATCTGGTGGTGGTGGAGGCGGAGGAATGTCTGCAGGCGGAGGAGGTGGCGGAGGAAAATCATTACTTGCCACGTTAGGCGGCGGCGGCGGAGGAGGGGCAACATCTGCAGGTGGAGGTGGTGGTGGAGGGAAATCATTACTTGCCACGTTAGGTGGAGGAGGGGGAGGAACATCTGCCGGCATAGGCGGAGTTACAGGATTGTTTTCAGCCAAGGTTGTTGGAGCCGGAGCAGAGACCTCTTCTTTCCAATACTTTATTTCAATTCCTGCATCTAGTTTTCTATTAGATTCAAAACTATTTGATGCCCAAACTTCCTTCCAGGCGTCTTTGAATCCCAAAAGTTCCTTAGCTACTTTTCTTAAATTATCACCTTCTTTGGTTGTGTATGTAAGTGGAGGCAAGCCCTTATCCGCATAATAGGTAATGATTTGCGAAGAATCTTCTGTCCTTGTCGGAGAATTGTAATATATTTTATCGCCAGCTCTTAGATTTCTTTTAGCAACGGCTTTATTTGCTTTTTTTAATTCTTTTACTTTTGTTTTATCTCCATAAATTTTTTCTGCAACAGACTCTAGGGTATCATTGGGCCTTGCAAAATACACTGAATTCATCATTTTTCCGCCGACTACCCACGGAGTCGTTTCCATCTTTTTGTATTCCACTACCACTGCTGGTTTCGCCTCCACGGGAGCTGGTGCGGGAGCCTCAGTAATTGCGACGGGAAGAGTTTCCGTTGGTTTTGCTTGCTCAGCCGTTGGGGGGTTGTTTGCCAAAGTCTCTACGGGCGGAGGGTTTGAATCTGCCATATTCGACGCCGAAGGATCTGTTGCTGGAGGTGCATTTGGATCCGTCACCTGCGCTGTGGAGCCATCTGCAGATGGCTGCAGATTCGGGTCTTCCAATCCACCTTCTGCAACTGTTTGTGGCGAACCCAACTCTCCTGGCGCTTCCGATCCCTCAGTTCCAAGTCCTTCATTCACACCCTCCGGGGAGTTGGCACCATCTTCGGCGGCGATTTGCTCACCTCCTCCATCATCGGTATTAGAAGAAGTACATGCTAAATGACTTAGCACTAGGGTTATTGCTGCTAAAAAAATGACAAGTTGTTTTTTCATGCATTCATCCTTGATGTAGATCTGAAACTTTCTGTTTCATATATTCTTACTATTTGATTAGACCATATCTTCCGGGACAATCAATTATTTTATAGTCCCAGACTTGCAAATCCTTTAAAACTCTAGACTTAAACCTGACTTTTTATACCAAAGACTAAGTCTTTTTACTTCAAAATTTTATACTCAGATATGAAATTACCGACTTTGATATTATTTTTTTTAAACCAACCTTGACTAACTTCTAGGGCGTACATCGCCTTCCCACTGCTCGGATAGCTTGGCAAGTTCGCATCCAAAGAACTTGATACAGCTTTCATATCTTGAATTTCAATAATTTTTCTATTTTTGTCGATATAAGCAATAGACAAGTCTACAAAAGTATTCTTCATCCAAAAGGATCTAAAATCTTCTTCTTCAAAAACAAAAAGCATCCCATGATTTTCTGGCAAGGAAGATCTATTCATCAATCCATAGGCGTGTTGAGAAGGGGTTTCTGCAATTTCAATTTTCAATTCTTTCTTGTTTATTTTTAAAGTTCCTTTCTTAAAGAGGATCTTTTCCTCATTCAAGTTTTTGTCTTTATCCTTTGCAAAACTTGAAGTGATAAAGAAAAAAGAAACCAAAAAATGGATAAAAAAATAGACGGCAGCTCTAAGGAAAGGAGTTTGCGACAATGCCATACCTAACTCCTTTTGTGGAAACGACTACCTTTGCAGCCCCCACTGTTTCAAGAATTGTTTTTAAAATGACAACTCCAGCATAAATAATGTCAGCACGCCCCTTGGGTATTTTTAATGTATTGATAATATCGACGAGGCTTGCTGAACTTAATTTATATTCCCAGTCTTCTAATTCTTTTATTGTAAAACTAAACCCTTCAATTTTCTCTTTTAAAAAAGCTCCACCCATATGTGCGGCAGCAAGTGTGGTAGGGGTCCCGGCAACTGCAAAAACAAACATTGGCTTATGAGTTTTTATCTTGTCTAAATTATTTGATAAATTAAAAACGATGTCTTCCTTAAGCTGTTTTTTTTCTCCCTCGGGAATAGGGTAGTTTGTGATCCATTTTTCTGTCATTCGAACAGCGCCTATATTGAGACTCATTGACTCTGTGTACGCGGGTCCATTTCCGCAGATAATTTCTGTAGAACCACCGCCTATATCAATCAAAAGATTTGTTGGATCTTCGGTGGCGCTCTGTTTGTCGTATTTGTCGTATTTGTTTTTTTTAGAGAGACTTGGGCCTCCCCAAAAGACACCTTTGTAGGTTGTTGCTGCTTCCTTTTCTCCAGAAATAACCTCAATGGAAATTCCTAACGTTTTTCCAATTGCAAAAAAATCCTCTCTGTTTTCTGCATCTCTAGCCGCAGAAGTAGCATAGGCAACTATTTTTTCTGGTTTATATTTTTCAATTTCTGATTTAAATTGGGTCAAACAGTGCCTGGCTCTTTCCAAGGCCTCTTTGCTAATTCGTTTTGTTTTGTTCAAATCCTGACCTAACCGCACTATTTCGATTAAATCTTTGTGAATTTCAATCACTCCGTTCTCGGTCGCTTCGCAAAGCAAACAAAGAAAAGAATTTGATCCTAAGTCTAACGCTGCTATCCTCATGTTATTCCAATTTTTTCTTTAATAGTTCGTTCACCAAATCTGGACTTGCTTGACCCTTCGAAATTTTCATAACTGCTCCTACAAAAAAACCAAATAGTTTAATTTTTCCTTTTTTATATTCCTCAACTGATTTTACATTCGCAGCCAAAACTTCGTCGATAATTTTTTCAACGGAATTAACATCTGAAATTTGTTGCCAACCTTTTTCTTTAACTATGTCCTCGGGATCTAGAAGAGACTTGAGCATTTCGAAAAAAACTTGTTTCGCAATTTTTCCTGAAATCACCTGACTATCTATCATTGAAATAAGCTTTCCTAATCGGGCAGGGGTGATGGGAAAATTCTGAAGACTGCTTGGCTTAGAGTGAATTTCTCCCATAATTTCTGTCATGATCCAATTCGATGCCGCTTTGTAATTTCCACAGAGTTTTGCCGTTTGTTCATAGTACTCTGCAATTTCTTTTTCAGCAGTGAGCACGGTGGCATCGTATTCAGGTAAATGATGTTCCTTTTGCCATCTTTGAATTTTGGTTTGGGGCAATTCGGGCAACGTTTTTTTTATTTCTGATATCATCTCATCGGTTAATATAACGGGAAGTAAATCAGGATCAGGGAAATATCTATAGTCTTGAGCATTTTCCTTAGTTCTCATAGAAAAGGTTCGATTTTTATCAGGATCATAAAGTCTTGTCTCTTGAATAATTTTGTCGCCCCTTTCAATTAAATCAATTTGTCTATCGATTTCATAATCAATTGCTTTTTCAACAAATCTAAAAGAGTTAATATTTTTAAGCTCAACTTTAGTGCCTAACTTCTCTTCACCTACTTTTCTCACGCTCACATTACAATCACAGCGAAGGGAACCCTCTTCCAGATTGCCATCACAAACATCAAGATATCGAACAATTTGACGGATTGTTTTTGCATACTCAACTGCCTCTTTTGCTGAACTCATCTCTGGACCAGAAACAATTTCTAACAATGGAACACCCGCTCTGTTGTAATTAAGCAAGGTCCACTCCCCACTGTGAATCGACTTTCCCGCATCTTCTTCCATGTGGGCTCTTGTTATTGAAATTTTTTTATGTTTATCTTCCAGCTTGATCGTCACATAGCCATGTTCACAAATAGGCTCTTCATACTGTGAAATTTGATAACCCTTAGGAAGATCAGGATAAAAATAATTTTTTCGAGCGAAGATAGACTTTTTTCTGATCTCACAGTTGAGTGCCAAACCTGTTTTAATTGAAAACTCAATTACTTTTTTATTTAAGACAGGGAGGGTTCCTGGCATGCCCGCACTAACGGGAGAAACATTTTCATTGTCGCCAGAATCAAACCCCGTAGAATCCCCACAAAATATTTTACTTTCCGTGTTTAGCTGAACATGAATTTCAATACCAATCGTTGCGTAAAAACCACGATATATCGGCGCTTCCATATAACTCCACTTATAAAATGAGCTTCTTTTTCGAAGCTGTTGTTGTTAGCTCAAGGGCATGGGCGATACTCAACATTTTTTGTTCTGAAAAAGGAGCTGCCATTAACTGAATTCCGATGGGTAAATTTTCCTTAGAAAAGCCATAGGGGAGGCTCATCCCTGGAAGTCCGGCTAAATTGGTGGACACTGTAAAAATATCATTTAAATACATCATTAAAGGATCTTCAATTCTTTCACCAATTTTAAATGCCGGAGATGTTGTTACCGGAGAAAGAAGCACATCGCACTTTTTAAATTGCTCAGTAAATTCATTTTTTAGTAACCGTCTCACTTGGCAAGCTTTATTATAGTAGGCATCAAAATATCCCGATGACAAACAATAGGTTCCCAACATGATCCGTCTTTGTACCTCAGATCCAAATCCCTCAGCTCTAGTTTGCGAGTAGAATTGCTCCAAATCCACAACTGACAAGTCTTTGAAATCAGCTCTGTGTCCATATTTAACTCCATCGTACCGAGCTAAGTTTGAAGAAGCTTCACTGGCGGCAATTAAATAATAAATTGGAATAGAATGTTCAATCATAGGAATTGAGACCTCAACAATCTCTGCACCTATCTTTTTTGCATTTTCAATGGCCTCTTGAAAAGTCAGCTGAACATCTTTATCGATTTTACCCTTATTAAATTCTTTAATGATACCTATTTTAATTCCCTTTAAATCTTGAGCCAAATTTTCCGAAAAACTCTCTACCTGGCAGGAAGAAGTAGTTGAATCGTTTCTATCTTGCCCGCAAATAACTTCCAAAATCAGAGCAGCATCTTCAACCGTACGCACGATGGGGCCTGCCTGATCCAAACTAGAAGCATAAGCTACAATTCCATATCGACTGATCCTACCATAGGTTGGCTTGACCCCAACGACATTGCAAAAATTAGCTGGCTGACGAATGGAACCACCGGTATCAGTTCCCATCGTGGCTGCGGCCAACATGGCAGCCTGAGCGGCGGCAGATCCCCCACTAGAGCCCCCGGGAACGCGGGATAAATCCCACGGGTTTTTACAAACACCAAAATATGAAGTCTCATTAGAGCTTCCCATGGCGAACTCATCTAAATTGAGTTTACCCAAAATCAAACCACCTTGCTCTTTGATTCTTTTTGTCACCGTAGAGTCGTAGGGAGGTATAAATTCTTTCAACATTTTTGAAGCCGCGGTTGTCTTCATTCCTTTGGTACAAAACATGTCTTTTATTCCAAATGGAATTCCGAAAAGCTTATTGGCAGTCAGATCATTATTTGTTTTTGAATTATAGATCTTATCCACTTGTTGATCTAATTCTTTAGCTTCATCTAAAACTCTTTCGTTCAATGTGATGTAAGCATTCAGCAGCGGATTTATTTTTTGAATTCTTGTTAAATAACTCTGTACCAATTCTACACAAGAAATTTCTTTTCTTTTAATAGCATCGACTTGTTGTTTGAGAGATTTAAAGACTGCTTCCATTTTTTTCCTCACACCACGGGGGGGACTTTAAACAAGTTCCCTGATTTTTCTGGAGCATTTTTTAACATCTCTTCGGGAGTGTATTCGCTAATGACAAGATCTTCACGCCATCTGTTTTCATACTCCACAGGCGTTGTCATTGGCTCGACACCATGTGTATTTATTTTGGATATCTGCGCAAAATAATCTAAAATATTCGAAAGGTCCTTGGAATACTTTTCAACATGAGAATCATCTATCTCAATTCGACTTAATTTTGCAATGTGTTTAATAGTTTTTGTATCAATCATTTTACTCCCTGATATTCTAGCCATTCCTTAATTTCCCCTATTACAAGCTGTGTTGTTTGAGGGGAGGTAAACTCTCCAGCTAAAACATGGGATGGAGAGGGCATTAAAATTAATTTTTTTCGGGGCGATCCAATTTCTTCAAATTTCTTCCCTACTTCTTTAAGTGAAATAATTTTGTCTTCCTTGGTGTAAATCATTAATGTTGGATTTTTAATTTGAACAAAATCATGAGAATCCACATAATAGATGGCCTTCATTAGCTCTGGGATAGCATCTCTGTGATACTTTGTGTCCCAATATTTTTTAACCTCAGGATTCTTTGGTTCCCAAGTTCTGTACTCATCATTAGCTAGTTTATTAACTAAACTACCCAATGGAGAAGCTAAGATTTCTGTTGCCCAAGGCATTATTTTAAAGGCGGGAGAAATTAATACCATAGCTTTAATTTCTTTTTGCCATAACGAAAGTTGAGCGATCATGACAGCCCCCGTAGAGGTTCCAATCATAATAACCTCATCTCCTAACTCTTTGCCGATTTCATAGGCCTCAACGGCAGTATCAAACAAATCCTGTGCTGTTAGATTTTTGTAGGCTTCAGGATTGTTTTCGCCATGAAAAGGGAATCTTGACAAAAAAAGATTAAATCCTAAATCTTTTGCTAGGGTTTCCATTACAGGAAAAATTTCTTTTCTTGTCGCTGAAAAGCCAGGAACATACACTAAACTAAATTTAGTTTTATCTTTATTTTTATTTGCCCAAATAATTTTTTTTTCACAATCTTGTTTTATAGTTTTTATTTTTCCTTCAGAATTTTTAATGTAAGCCTCAGGGTTTTTTATTGCTTGAGTTTTTAATTCTGGTACAAAATATTTTAAACTGAAACTGAATGCAATTAAAGCAACAAACAGTGCGCAAATGATAACTACAGTTGTAAAAGCATTCCCTACTATTTTTTTCATTCTTTTTATTTGTACCTGATCATTTTAAATAGGCCAATATCTAAGTTGCAATGTTTTGAGTTTTATTGTGTATTGTTATCATGAATGATGCTCATTTTAAACCTTTTCGCGGGCCTATCCAGCAACCACTCACTCTTGAAAATTACCATCAACTTATTTCATTGATTCAATATCATGATGATCTGTACCATTCTAAAGATGCCCCTCTTATTTCAGATTTTGAGTACGATCAGTTATTTCTTACGCTGATACACGCCGAAGAACTTCACCCTGATTGGATCAGGCCAGATTCTCCCAGTCATCGAGTTGGCGGAAAAACTCTTTCTCATTTTGAAAAATCAAATCATCGTGTCCCCATGCTTAGCCTTTCCAACAGTTACAACCAAGAAGATATCTTTTCCTTTGATGAGCGAATCAAAAAGTTTTTAAATAGGACAGAGAATATTCATTATTTTTGTGAGCCAAAATTTGACGGACTCTCCATGGAATTAGTATATGAAAACGGTCTTCTCACCAAGGCCCTAACTCGGGGTGATGGCCTTACAGGGGAACTTGTCACGCAAAATGTAAAAACAATTAAAACCATCCCTCTCAAACTTAAAACAATGACACCTCCTGAATTACTAGAAGTTCGCGGTGAAGTTTTAATTCATAAAGACGATTTTTTCGAGCTCAATAATTCTCAACAAGAAGAAGGATTGCCTACTTTTGCTAACCCTAGAAATGCCGCTGCTGGAACTATTCGTCAATTGGATTCAAAAATTACAGCATCAAGACCATTGAAATTTTATGCTTATGCGCTTGGTGATTTCGTTGGCATTAGTTTCGAAACCCAGCTTGAACTTTATGAGAAGCTTTCCCAACTTGGCATCCCAACGTACCCCTCATTAACACGCGTTTGTGTCAATGCTAAAGACGTTGTTAACTTTTATCATGAGTTTGAAAGCAAACGACAACGTTTACCTTTTGATGTGGATGGCATCGTTATTAAAGTCTTGTCTTTTAGTCTCCAAGCCGAGCTCGGAATGGTCTCTAAAAGTCCTAGATGGGCTACGGCTGCCAAATTTCCTCCGCAGCAGGCACAAACAATTATTACGGATATTATTTGTCAGGTTGGGAGAACCGGGGCTGTCACCCCCGTCGCCATTATGAATCCTGTTTTAGTCGGAGGAGTTACCGTTACCAATGCCACTCTACACAACCAGGAAGAAATTGACCGGAAGGATATTCGCCTCGGTGACACCGTTATCATTCAGCGGGCAGGGGATGTTATCCCCGAAGTAGTGAATGTGGTTTTATCAAAAAGAAATTCGAACTCAAGTCCCTTCAAAATGCCTACCCATTGTCCCTGCTGTGGAGAGCCTCTTCAAACAGCTGAAGAGGAGGTTGTCCTCCGTTGTGTTAATATCAACTGCTCAGCCATACTGAAAGAATCTTTAAAACATTTCTCTTCAAGAAAAGCTCTGAATATTGAGAAGCTGGGTGAAAAATGGATCGATATTTTGGTTGATAAAGGCTTCGTTCGAACATTTTCTGATTTTTACAAATTAACAAAGGAAGATCTTCTCACCTTAGAAAGACAAGGGGAGAAGTCGGCTCAAAATATTCTTGAGAGCCTGAGTAGAAGTAAAAAAACTACATTGGCTCGATTTCTCTTTAGTTTAGGTATTCGCTATGTTGGAGAAACCACAGCTAAACATTTAGCAAATCATTTCTTAACAATTGAGAACTTTGTTGTCGCAGATGAAACTAGCCTTTTACAAATTCCAGAAATTGGCCCCAAGGTCGCAATGGCTATTTTGAATTGGCTGCGATCTCCAACTAATATTGAAGAAATTACAAATTTAATTCAAGTTGGAATAACTTTTGAAAAAGTCACCCGCACAATTGATGGGCCTTTGCAAAACAAGAGTTTTTTAATTACCGGAACCCTTGAAATACCTAGGGATCAAGCCAAAAAAATCATCGAAGGAAATGGCGGCAAGCTATTGAGCTCTGTTTCGTCTAAACTAAATTATTTAGTTGTTGGTAATGATCCGGGTTCAAAGCTTGAAAAAGCTAAAAGCCTTGGTGTTCATATTATTTCTTGGGACGAACTTCTAAAAATGATTTCTTAGTTGAGACTAATTTTTAAAAATATTTACTTTTTTACTGTCTAAATCTTCGACATTTCAAGTTCCACAAGTTTGCTGTAAACTCCCTGCAACAAAGAGCACTAAACTACAAGCACTTAAGGAAACAACACTCAATGGGTTAAGTAACTATGGGATTGCGCAAATACGCAATCCCTACACTAACCAAAGAAACAATTAATAGGGAGTTTTTTATGAACTATAGGTCTCCAGAAAAAAATATATCTTTTAACATTTTGGCTCTTACCACTTTAATTTTCTTACTGTTCACTTCTAATTCATTTGCAAATTCGCCAAATACTTTTAGATCCTGCTCTATGGATCAATATGTTAAAAATGATGCTCTAGACGCCGTTAAAAGAACTGAAGGCTCAAGACTCCACACCTTATTTAAAGGAGAAGATCAAGTTGGTTATTTTTTAACAGTTTATGATTCCTACACCAAACACACACTCGTGTACTCGATGTGGATATGTTCAAAATTTCCCATAGCCCAGTTTTCTGTTGAAAACAGCGGTTCTAACCTTTTAAATTGGATAACTGGTTCTAATTCATTTAATAAAGTAACTTTATCAAGATCGCTTATAGATGACGAAGCTATCGGTAAAATGCACATTTCACAAATTTCAAAGAGTTCTGATACGACAACCTTAAGTATTGAGATGTTTATTGGAAGCCTTTCAAATACAGGCGAGTCTTTTCGTGATTCTGCGTTGGTAGTTATCCCAAATAGCATTTTAAAATAACAACCAATTTATTAATTAACTACCAGAAGACATGTCTTCCTTATTGGACTATACGTTTCAATTATACGCGATCAACATTATATGTGATCAATGATAATGTCTCTGTCCATTACTGTTTTTCTGCCATCTGCCTTAGCACTTTCAATTCCTTTTAAGCAGAGTCTTTCAACAGCTTTGCTTAAAACTTCTACTGTTGCTGCCGATGTATTCATTTCGCCTTTTTCTTTAATTAATTTTTTTACTTTGCTGGTTACAACTAGTACTAAATCTTCTGACATCCTTGCCTCCATGTTGAATATATTGACTTATAGATGGTGACATACCGAACCAAGTCCAGACAAAGGATTCTTATTCAACAATGCGATGCGAAACAAAGGTCGATAGTTTTGCGCATCGACCTTCTCCATCGCTTTTTGGCCCAAGCCAGACAAAGTTTTTTTGCCCCGTTGGTTGAGTGCACTCAATATCCAGGTAGCTTGGCGACCACGTTCCCGAATTAAGATGTTCGATGGAACCAATCATTTCATGACGACTAATATGCGTATGGCCAAAAACAACCCTCGAAACACCCGCAATATAACCCGCAATTGCCAAGATTTTATCATCCGGCTCTTTGTAGCCAGAAACTAAAGACACGATTGATTTTGTATAAAACAAAAAGAACGGAATCATCAGAAAGAGAGGAATAAAACCCCAAAATAATGAAATTCCAAAAACATCTTTTAGACTAGAAAAAAACCAGTAGATTATGATGAAAGAAACAAGAATGATAAAGGCCCGGTCCAGCCACAATTCTTTCATGATAAGCATCGGATCTTTATTTGCATTTTCAACAAACAATTCTTTCAGCTCACGAACTTGTCTGGGCGAGGCATTTGCTTTATGTGCTATAAAATTGACTCTCTCTTCTGTCGAAAGAGGGTTTTTTATAGGTTCAGCAAATTGATCCTTGATCGTGTAAAACAAAGTCCAGACAGCACCCATAAACCAGGTTAAAATAAGAAAAGGTTGAGCTCTCAACATGTATTTCGTAAACATCTTAACATAATCAGAAAAGCTCATAATATAATTACCGTCTGAATGTGGATTAAAAAAACCCATCCCATTCATAATATATCGACTTGCTATATTTCCAAATGGCAGCTTCATATACAAGTAATTATAACCACGAACTAGAGGGTTTATAGGATCGTCAAAAACACAGTAAGGATCATATTGATTTCCATGTTCAATTAATGTGTCTTGATTAGAAATATAAAACCACTCATTAAAGCGTACATTTTGAGCTTTCATATCTGTTAGATTGAGTGATTTTAAAATTTCAGTTTGTACTTTTTCAAAATGAAGTTCTATATCATGATTTCCAAAAATAAAAATAACTTTATTGTCACTCTCTAAAAACTCTTTCAAGGCTTGAAAAAACTGCGGGTGATCTTGAATTATTTTTGAAATTTTATAAAGGGATCTTTCTTCCCTTGGCTTCAAACCTCTGATTTTTTCTAACCAGGACACTTTATAAATGGCGTCTTCAGGAAAGCTTGTAATGGAATCAAAATCAAAAATATCGCCGTTAAGAACAAGTTCCACAGGCTCATAATTAGCCTGAGCTTGAATTTTTTTCAGAAACAAAGCAAATTCATCATCAAAGAAAAATTCTTTTGTCTTATACTTTTTCCAGAGCGGATATTTTAAGTGAACCGGTTCGGCCTCGCAGAGATGTAAATCACTTATAATTGCTGTATATTTTGCTTTACTGAAATCTAGATCCGACATAATACAAATCTATGTTAATAAATTTAAAAACTCAATTACAACCTCCTATAGGTATCATCGGCCTAGGTTTGAGCGGTCTAAGTGCCAAACGCCTTTTGCTAGCCTCAGGCTTTCATCTTAACGAAATATTTACTTTTGATGAAAAATCTGGTGGGGCTGATTTTACAAATCGTGATCAAGTCCTTAGTCAAATGACCCCAAAAACCCTTATCGTCTCCCCTGGTTTTCCATTGAACGATCCCTTGATTAAAGTCTGGCGTGAACAAGGTACTTTGATCACAAGCGAGATAAACCTGGCGTGTTCGTTTTTAACCGATGAAAAAATCATTGGCATCACGGGGTCCTTAGGGAAAAGTACAACTACTTCTCTGATTGGAACCGGCCTTAAGTCTGTTGATAGTAATGCCTTTGTTGGTGGAAATCTGGGAACGCCCTTTTGTGAGTATGCCTTGTCATTAATCCAAAACCCTCAAAAAAAAGCACAGTGGATTGTTCTTGAGCTTTCTAGCTATCAACTTGAAAACTCAGAAAAACTCAAATTAGATTATTCCATTATAACTTATTTAACTGCGAATCATTTGGAACGTTATCATCACTTAATTCACTATTATGAGACCAAATGGCATATTCAATCTATGACAAAAAATAAAATGATTTTAAATATAAATGGGGGAGATTTAAAATCATTTGCTTCCACCAAAAAATTATCGAATGTGCTTTGGTCTGACCCCAACGATGAACATATTAAGTTATTTTCCCCTGAGGATGCGGTTATCCTTGGAAAACACAATCAGGATAATTTAGCTTTAGCCATTAACTTGGTTCTTGCTGCTAAAATCCCTAAATGTTGTATTGATGAAATTAAAAAATTTCCTGGTTTATCACACCGATTAGAAGTTGTTAACTCCCACAGGGACCTATTATTTATCAATGATAGCAAAGCCACAACAATCGATAGTGTGGAAACAGCTATCGAGTCTTGTTTACTTAAAAAAAATTATCAGAGAGTTGTCGTTCTTATTGGGGGAAAGGATAAGAAGTTGCCATGGCCTGAACTTAATCCTTTGATAATGGACAAGAACGTTTTCCCTCTCTTTTTTGGTGAAAGTAGTTCATATATTAAATCTCAGCTGTTAGCCGATGGCCCTTGTTATCCTTCCTTATCAGAGCTTGTAAAGCACTTAAAATCTTTTATCAGAAGGGGAGATATAGTTCTTTTAAGTCCGGGTGGAACAAGCTATGATGAGTTCAAAAATTTCGAAGCACGAGGTGACTTTTTTAAAAACTGGGTTAATGCTAATTATCCAATTTGAAGTTAAAAACATATAAGTCCTGAGCTTTCAACGGAGTCATTCTTGAATATATTTTTTGAGATTTCGCTCCAAGAACTAAAATTTCTAAAGAATCCTCTGGAAGGTTAAAAATAATAAAGCCACCACCCATAGTCCCACTTGGTTGTTTTAAGATCCTCCCCGCATAATCAAAATAAATTACATTTTTATTCATGCTTTCATAATTGGGAATCTCTACAGAAAAGTTTTCATCATGAACAAATCCTAAAACGATACCGCCTTTAAGATCCACTTTAATATTTAGTTGAGAAACTATTTGCCATAACCAGGCCTTGGAAATCAAAGGAACATTGATGTAATCTGTTTTATCAACATAAGTATAGTAAGCGGGTTGGTAATCATGACCTGGTTTGGCATGTAACAAACTCCATCTTTCAATCGCTGGCAAAAAAACTGATTGAGTTCCCATATCCACTTGCACTTTTTCACTTACGCTTTGCAGAGTAAGTTCAGCATTTTGAGCCTTACCGCTAAAGGCATCGTAAACTTTAACTTCAACTTCTTCCGTCTTAACAGTACTCTCAATCTTTGCAAATGAAAGAATTCCTGCATTCACCTTAGTGTTAATATGTCCAAAATAGTTTTCACCTCTAAAGGCCACAAGATGATGTAATTCATCTGGAGCACCTATGAACGCAAAATAGCCGTTTTCAGAAGTTGTTTTTAATTTTGGATCCGGCAACATCCATGCATTGAAGTAAATTGGTTCTAGCTCATTATAGTTTTCTAACTGTACCCGCACTCCCGACATAGCCTTTTTATCGAAAAGAACTTGACCCATAATGACTGACAAATTTGGATCATTTAAATTTTGTTGTCGTTGTTCTGACACCATTGTTTTTAAAGATTCGATCATTTTCTGTGGGTAAACAATATTTTCAAACTCAGCTCCAGCAATTATAATTTGTTGAGTTGTTAAATGACCCTTTACCTGAGAAACCAAATTCGTCGATGAACCAGCGACAATATTGTCTAAAGCTACACGTCCTGTCTTATCTAATGCCTGAGATACATAGCCCTTAAAGACACCCGCTTTGCCGGCAGTGCTTAGAGCCTCTGATTTCTCAATGTTGTAGGCACTTACTGTTCTTCCTTTTATATCCACTTTTTTGGTTATGTATATTTTCGGTCCTGAATGAGAATGAAATTTATTCCATTTAACATCTGAAACTCTGCCAATCCCTTCGCCTAGAATTTTTCCATTTTCATTTAGCAATCTTGCCAGAATATAACCTCTGGGTTTTGCTACCTCCAGTTGGTAGGTACCCTGAACTAAGTCAAAACTTCCCTTTTCTTGAAAGGCCCCTTCTTCGTATCTTCGTATCTCTATGTGGTGATCGTTTGTAATCACAAGCCCATCTTTAATTTCAAGCAATCCCACAACAACGTTCTTTTCTGAATTAACAGAATCTTTATCAACACTCGCCTGGCTCTGACCACTCACATTATGATAAACTCTTTCGTCACGATTTTTTGATCCGATCTTTGTAATTCTTTTTTTATCCAACAAATCGACTGCCATTTCGGAATGGAAAGCCTCATTATCAAGACTGTCTTGCGCTGGCTTGTTTATCGCTTGAAGATTTGAAGATTCAGAAAGTTTTTTTCTTAAATAGGGTCTTAGTTCCTGCATCCAAGAATTATCTGAACCAGCAGTCTCCATGTTATATCCATTGATTTCATCTTCTTCAGTAGGAGCTTTAAAAATAACTTGTTTTTCCTTGATAACATTTATCGGTGACAAAACCATCTTCCTTAAAAGTGGCCGAGGATCTTCTTCTGGAGCTTGGTTATTTTTCGTTGAAAGATAAATAAAATTCTGTTTTGAATTTTCCCTTTCCTCATTTTTATGAGTCTCTGTTTGAATCGCATCGAATGCAATTCTTGGTGGACTATTTTTATTGGTTTTAATTGTTACTTGTTGAGTGAGAGAAATAAATCTTCTGCGATCCATCTTTGATGGAAAAAGCCAAGTTATCAAAAAAACGCCCAAGATAAGCGCAACATTTAAAATACTCATCTGTTATCAGAATCTTAGAAAGGTTTAAAATCGTCAAACATATTGCGATTATCGAGACTTTTGAGGAGTTCATTCTTCAGGTCCTTAGCTAGGGATTCTGAAAGAGCCTCATCATCTCCTGCGATTTCGTACACATTCCCCTCGACAAGAGTCTCAACAACCGCATTGACAACTATCTTATAAGGTCGCCTTTCGCCTAGGATAGTGATATGGGCGAATCGTCTTTCTTTACCTTTTTTGGCAGACTCAAGAATTCTTCCTTTTTTATCCATGAATTCTGTAATTAATTCTCTTCCATTTTGTGAAATAGACTTGGGTTCTCCAAACATCTTAAAAATAACTTTTCTTGTCTCCGTCAAACTTATATCAGACTCATAAATAACAGCTCCCGTAGGGGTCACACAACTTAATAGAAAAAAAAAATTAATGAAGATAATAAAGTTTTTAAACATTAAATCAATTAAGTCTTTAGCTCTCTAAAATGTCAAGGCAGAACTCAATCCAAAAAAAACTTACCTTGATATAAAAAATCCAAGCGCTCAATATTTCTTTCTAGATCACATGTTTTTAACGTTTTACGATAGATTGGATGAATGTATTCTGGCCAAATTTCTGCCGAACAGTGAAGAATCAAAGAATCCAAATAGAGATTTGGATGTGGAAGAGTTAGTTGTGGAGTTATTTTCGTTTCTCCATCATAAGTTAATAATTCTATTTTAAAAGAATTATAGGTGTTTAATTTCTGAATATTTATTTTTGCTTTTAATTCCGTTGCGGGGATAGTTGTTCTTACTTTTACAACAAACTCTTGAAGATCATAAAGATCTGATGACTTATTCGTTCTTCTTTTAAAAACAGAAGAAACTTTTTCTATTTCAAATTTTGATTTAAATTCTTGAATAAATGTTTTGATTTTATCTTTTGAATCTAACGTACTAAACTGAAATCGAATGAGGCAACTGTTCACAATAAATCTTTCAATTCATAAAAACCATTTGGCTTCCCTAACAATTTTAACCCTGCAAACAGAGCTCCCTCTGCAAAAACTCGACGATTTAGCGCTTGATGCTCAAAAGTGATAACTTCTTGTTCTGACATAGCCCAAACCTTATGAATTCCAAAAATACCACCACCTCTGATTGAAACCGGTTGAGGAGGTTCTTTTTCAATAACATCGACCAATTTATTTTGTAACGTCACTGCCGTTCCACTTGGTGCGTCCTTTTTTCTTCGATGATGAAGCTCTTCTATTTGAAAATCAAAATGTTTAATTCTCTTAAAGACATTGAGGGCTTCTGTTAATACAGCAATTCCAATACTCATATTTGAAGACCATAAAATGGGACACTCTTTTGCAACCTCTTTAAGAATTTCTTTTTGTGATAAGGTCAGCCCCGTGGTTCCCGATATAATAGGTTTATGAAATTTAGCCACCTGAGGAATAAATTCTTCAAAACTTTCAGGTAAAGAAAAATCGATCCAAATATCAACCTTCTCTGCTAAAGAATAATTGCTTTCAGATATAATTTCCAAAGCTTTATTTAAGTATCCCGTCGGTTTGTTTCTAGCATAAATTCCAAGGAAAGGGATATGCTGCTTCTCTTCAATTATAGAAATTAATTCTTTACCTATTTTACCAGAGGCACCAATAACCCCGACATTTAATGATTTCATAGTAAACCCATACGTTTCATTTCTTCTTTTAGTACTTCTGAATACTCTTCACTGAGCTCGACTAACGGCAATCGACATTCAGCACTTTCAATAATTCCCATAAATTCCAAGGCTTTTTTCACAGGGATCGGATTTGCTTCAACAAAAAGTAGGTTAATAAGTTTTTCATATTTTTTTATTTCTATTCTGGCTTGTTCAAATTGATGCTTTTTAACAAGAGCCGTCCACTCCACAAATTGATTGGGAATAATGTGACTCGCCACGGAAATCACGCCATGCCCTCCAACCCGAAGAAACTCAACATAACTAGCATCATCTCCGGAAAGCATAAGGAATGATTGGCTCAGTAAGTTTATCATTTTTTCTGCTACGTCCATTTTTCCAGATGCTTCTTTAATGCCTATCACATTAGCTTCAATAGAAATCTTTTTTACTGTTTCTGGTTCTAAAGAAGTAATCGTTCGGCCAGGCACGTTGTATAAGATCACTGGTAATTTTGTTGATTTAGCGACGGCCCTAAAATGCAATTCTAATCCTCTTTGTGGCGGCTTATTGTAATAAGGCACAACAACAAGAGCTGCGTCGGCACCCATGAGATGAGCTTTTTGAGTGTTTTCAATAGTTTGACTCGTTGAGTTTGTACCCGTGCCAACAATTAAGGGTAAAGAGCCAGTCCAGCCTTTAACCTTTTTAAATATTTCATTCACTTCTTCACCGGATAAAGTCGGAGACTCTGCCGTCGTCCCATTAATTACAAAGCCATTAACTCCCTTGCTTATTTGAAACTTTACCAGTTTTTCAAGAGACAAAAAATCTATCTTTCCATTTTTGAATGGCGTTATTAAAGCTGTAAATACTCCCTTGAATTTTTCCATTTGATGATACTCTCCTTACTTCTTCATACAGATTTTTATAAAATAATTTTCCCCACAAGGTGGGCTTCGCCTATCAAAAAAGGTTTTTTTGTCGTTGCAAGATTTGTTTCTACAGCAAGTCTTCCGCCAGGCATTTTGATTGTCGATTTTTTTTGATTATATTTTCGATCCAAAAAAATACCCACAGCAACAGCCCCTGTTCCACAAGCAGCTGTATAGTCTTCAACCCCTCGCTCAAAAGTTACCGCCTCAGCCTCTGATTTAATATCTTGAGTCCTTAGCAGGGTAACATTTGTACCCCTTGGAAAAAAAGGAAGACTTCTGACTCTTAAACAAAATTTTTTTAAATCTAAATATTGAGAATATTCTTTTATCTGAACTAAAAAATGAGGAACACCTGTATTTAAAGATAAAAAAGAGTCCCGCACTAAGCTCTCATTAAAAATATTTTGCATTTCAACTAACTCATCAGGGTAATGATCTTTGATATATTTCATAAATTGATTTTGAAATTTTCCAAAATCAATTTCACCTAATTCATTTTTAACTTCAGGCATTTCAATACAAATTTTATCATTTATTTTTTCTGCTTTTATAATTCCTGCTAATGTTTGAAAGTAAATAATTTTCGGCTTATGTTTTTCTTCTTCGCCAAAAAAATGATCCCGTGAAAAAACATAGGCGCACCTTGCCGCGTTCCCACACATTTCTGCGCTAGATCCATCGGCATTATAAAAAGTCCAAACGATACCTTCATCTTTTTTTTCTAGAAACAAAACGCCATCTGCAGCAAACCCCTCTGTTGGATTGCATATTCTTTCTATAAATTCTTGAGTTGCTAAAGATTCTGTTGATGGTTTTGTTTTTGCTATTAGAAAAGTATTCCCAGCTCCAGAATATTTATAAAATATATTAACGTCCATTAGCATTTTCGTTAGGCAACATTTGTTGTTTTTTTTGATTTTTTTCTCGTTTTTGCAAATCTTCTTGCCTATTCCCACTTGAAATAAATGGTTCTTGAAGTGGCGGCTGCGGCATGCCTTTGACCCCGCAAGAGCTAAGAAATAACTGCCCTATCATTAAAAAAACAATACTCCATCTATTTTTAGTCATGTCTTTCTCTATTCTTTTTTACGACAAAGATCAATTTACTTTTCGAAAAGTTCTATTAATTTTTCCAACTCACAAAAATATGGTTCAAATTGATATTTCCAAAACAAGTTAGGGCTCATCGATTTGCAGGCCAAAGAAGTCGGATTGTTTTTAAAAAGCAAAGCTTCTAAAACCTCAATCTGTAGATTATTAGGGTCTTTATCTTTGAATTCTTTTAATAATTCTTTACACTTGTTAATTTCTTTATTTTTCAGTTTATTTAAAAATTCCAGTTGTAACCATTCGGAGCTAAATTTTTTCCTTTTAGGATCTTTATTCCTTAATATAATTTGAGTCAACTTAGTCATATCATTATTACATACGTAGCCCTGCCCCAAAGTTAAGTTAATAGCCTCATCCCACGGGTTTATGGCAGCTGCATTTTCCAACACTCCTATTATGTTTTTACAGTCTTTAGCTTTAATTTTTTGACGAGCCATCTCAGAAATAATATTAAAATTATCGGGCTCCCAAGAAAGCGCCTCTTCCAACTTTTGATTTGATTGATTGATGTCTGAATTTTTTAAGCTTAATGCTAATTCATAATTTTGTTGCACTTTTTCATTTAAAAAAAGTCCGTTGATTTCTTTCAAAATTTTCTTTATCTCCAAAGTAGCCGCTTTGTTTAATTTTTCTTTTTCAAGGGCATTTAGCAATAACTTGACTGCATCCAATCTGTTTTTTTTTATAATGAGCTCTTCTGCTTCCTTAATTTGGGTTCTGTATTCTTTGTTTTTTTTTTTTTT
>WBZM01000216.1_pt1 | contig 93109 bp, 84 predicted proteins | sample 5204271 | NCBI WGS metagenome assembly WBZM01 (sample SAMN12344346, study PRJNA552823) | activated sludge metagenome | biome: Activated sludge suspended growth; feature: Nitrification reactor; material: Wastewater; isolation source: activated sludge from nitrification reactor of wastewater...
CCCCTCCTCGCCGTGCTCGGCCCAGTCTTCGTCGATGAGGGCGAACAACGAAGGCAGCGCAGCGAAGCCATCACGCAGCCTGCGCGGTCAGGCGGCTGATCGCATCAAGCGGTGTGCGCGGTAACACCTGGTGGCATTCCACATGGCTCAAGTCCGAAAGGTACTGCTTGGCTTGCGCCGCAAGCGTGGGGTCGAGCTCGATAGTGATGACACGGTCGAATACCTTCGCGCATCGGCGGGTGGTGACGCCGAGGTACGTGCCGGTCTCGATGAGCGTTCGCGCTTTAGCGCGGGTGGCCTCGTGACGAATCTGGCGGAACTTATTTAGGCTTCGCAGCGACGAGAACCGAAACATAGCCAGATCGACGAGGTCGGCGACCATGCCGAATGGAGCTTGCCAGGTCAGGTGTTGTCGGTTCATGTCCGCCGCGCATTCTCGGACGCAGCCGATGCTAGTCCCTCAACCTTGAGCAGACCGCGTGAGTCCATGACCGAAGCAGAGGCAGCCAAACCTGCCGAGAAGTGGAGCCGGCTAGCGGACCTCGGCAGGTTGAGCCTAATCCTTGCGATTCGTTCGAACTTCCGCTCCGCGAGGCGAAAGCCGACCACAGGGGCCTTAATGAGTTCCCTCTTCATGTGTCAACCCAACTTGATCCAGATTGCAGTGTCGGTCACGCCCGAGCTTGTCCAGATGTGCCGCCATCCCCGTAGCTTCATCGCGAGCTCGGCCCAGTGCTTGTTCAGCGGCCCCAACCCGACCCGCGAGGAAGGGGAATGCGTGGGATGATCGAGGTACCAGTTGGCGTTGTCGATCACCAGGACACCGCCCGCTGCCAGCTTGTCCAGGACACGAAGTGCGCAAAAGACGCGGGACTCGCCGTCAACCAGGGCGAAGTCCAGGCTCCCGGGCTCGAACTGGTCAACGACGTCGATGTAGGGGCCGGCCGACGCGTCCTGGCCGCCGGGGTGCTGCTCCAGTCGATAGGCGACGTTCCGCAAACCTTTGTCGCCGATCATTGCGGTGACTCGCCCGTGCCACTCGCGATCGTGCTCGACGCTGGTGAGATGCGCTAAGCGTCGCGCGAGCCAGCACGTGCTCCTTCCGGAGCCCCACTCGAGTCCGCGGTCGGACTCGACAAGCAATGTCGAGAGGATGTTGACAGCTTCCGGCGTCAACCATGGTTCGTCCGGGTGGCGACGCTGATAGATTTCCCAGGCGACGCGGTCGCGCAGGTAGCGAGGGCTCCAGTGAGAAAGAACGGGCATGGCAGGTCCTGCGTCTGATTAGTCTACCTTCGGATCGCATGAAAGTGGGACGCGTGCACCCAACAGAGAGGATGGAAGCGGTTGGATCCTGATGTTCGAGTGCGACCATCGCTAGCGTCGTGGGCGTGGCCAGACGCGCAGTCTCGCCTTGACTTCAAGGCCGCGCACATCGTGCGCCTCGAGTTATTGCGGACGCTCGATCGGGTGCTAGGCGAAGCCTCAATCCCGGCGCTCGCGGTGAAGGGGCTCGCGCTCGCCCTGAGCGCGTATCCCGTGCCATGGGAGCGACCAATGTCCGACATCGATCTGCTGATGCATGAGCCCGACCTGGCTCGTGCTTGCTCGGCCCTGGATCGCGCCGGGTGGTCCACCCAGGCGACGCCAGGGCGCCCGCTGACGACCTCGCTCCTCGAGACCGTGGTCGTGCCGCCTGCCCCCCATCCCCCAGTTCCGGTGGAACTGCACGCCAGCATGGACAAAGTCGTGCCACGGGATTTGGGGATGACGGATCTGTTTGCACGGTCGCGGTTGCTCCCAGGCGCGCGATGGATCAGAATTCCTAGCTCCGAGGATCATCTGATCCTCATCAGTTTGCACCTCGCGTCTGACGAGTTTCGACACCCCGCTGGCTTCGTGGATCTGGAGGTCCTCCTAGAGTGCGGTGTGAACTTCGAGGCGGTGGTGAATCGAGCCAATCGTTGGAGAGCGGCGACTCCGGTGCACCTCGCCTTGGCGTCGCTCGATCAGCTGAGGCCGGCGCTGGTCCCTTCGTCGGTGATCTACGCGCTCCGTCCGGCGAGATTTCGGCTCGCGCTATTGCGCAGAGCGTACCCCGCTCCTCCGCATCCGCAGTCCGCCATACCGGGCTCAACTCGCCTGGGACTGAAGTGGCTCGTGATGCAGACGCTTCTGCGCGACGACCCCGGGGCGTGGTTCCAAGGCGTAGCGCGCTACGCCGTGTTGAGGGGTTGCGAGAGGCTTACCGAATGGCGAGACCGGGGTCCGGGATAGGCCTAGCGTTGGCGTCTCCTCGCGGTCGCGAGCATACCGAGCGCGAGGAGCCCCCAAGCCGCGGCGGGACCGCTCCCGCTGGTCGAGCAGCCGCCGGATTCGCCCCGAGAGCGCCGGGGAAGAGCATCGTCGGTTTCGCCGAGCTCGTTTGAGCCAAGCGGGCCGACTACCGGAACAACTGGGGCTTTGTTCGCCGAGACTACCGTTCCGTCCTCGGTAACGTGAACGGCTACGGCAGCTCCGACGGTGAGACCGGCGGAGTCAATCACTTCGAGGGAGAGGACGACGTCGGAGCCAAAAAGGCCAGCCGTTGGCTTCCACGCGAACGCTTCTGAGAGGCTTCCGCTCGAAACCACGCCGTCGTCGATTAGTTGTGTGGACGTGCTCGTCTTTACCCACAATTGATAATGATCGAGAGCGACGTCGTCGCTCGCCGTCAACCCTATCACCGCCGGACTGCCGTCGCGGACGGTCATCGACGCCGTCGGAGCGAGGGTGTCGACCACGACGATCGGCTTGCTGAACGCCTCGTCGCCGGGGCCGTCCGCGGTCACGCCGCGTACGACCACCTTGTAGGGCCTTCCAGCTAGCGCGCCCGCGAGTTCGATCGTCGCGTTCGTCCCGTTAACTGGAACGTACGCAGGCGACCACAGAGGCTTCTCGTCAGGCGAAACGAGCGCCACCTCGTAGCTCTCGGCCGCTTCCACAGCGTTCCACGAGAGCGCGACGCTTTGCCCAGGGGAGACGAAGACCGTAGGACCGTCGTCGGTACCGAGAACCTGGATGCTTGGCGCGCCGCAAGGCGCGCGGTCGAGCGCGTAAAGGAAACCGTTAGTACCGTTCACCAGGATCTCGTCCTCGCCATCACCGTCCGAATCGCCGACGACGGGCTCGCCAAGCGAGGCGCCCAAGTTGGCGGCCCAGCGAACGTCGAGCGTGCACGAGTCGATCACGTAGAGGTAACCGTCGCTCGAGCCGGCGAGCAGGGCAGGTCCGAGACCACCGACGTCCGCCGCGCTCGTGAGGTAGCTGAGGATGCCGGGGCGCTTTCCTGCATCGATGGCAGCTTGGCGCGAAGCAAACGCCTGCCCGCCGGCGTACGCCCGCTCACCCACGAGCGCTCCGGATGCTCCGTCGTAGGCGCGCACATAGGGCGACTGCCATCCCGCGGTGGCGAAGCGTCTCGCGCTGCCGCATTCGGTCTTGGCGCCGGCCATGGTGTTGATGGCTTCGCTGGAAGTAGCCTCCCAGAGCAGAGACAGGTTGCTCGAGACCAGCTTGGGACCCTGGCCTCCGGACTGCAAAAGGAGCTCGGGTGACGCCCCCTGAAAGGGAGCAACCATCGGGAGCGAGTAGCCTAGTTGCACGAACGCGCTCGAGCTTGAAGCCGCGCCGGTTTCTGCGTCCCTACGCACGAGGTCGGTGAAATGGGAGAACCACTCGTCGGTTCCGTCCCCGTCGAGGTCGCCTGCGCTGGAGCCGTAGAAACCTCCGATCGGAATCGGAGAGCTGGACCAGAGGATGCTCTCGTTTGCCAGATCGATGCCGATCTGACCGACCTTCATTCCGTCGATGCGCCAGTCGACACCAATGACCGCAGAAGACTGCCCAGCGACGGTAAGCGGGACCGGGGTGCCCCAAATCCAGCCGAAGGGCATCTGCACGGCGTAGTCAGCCACCCCGTTCGTCGTGCGCCGCGCCACCAGCGTGTCGCCTTCCATCCCGACTAGGTACGCGCTGCCGTTTAGGTCAACGACGGAGACTGAATACAGAGTTTCATGCCAATGGCGTGGGATCGGCGGCAATACAAGTGACGCAAACCGCGCGTCAGCCACGACTTGACCAACTGCCGTCGCGCCGATTGCGACGAATGGGCCGAGGCCGTCGTCGGAAACAAGCGGCGGGGGCCTGGTGGTGCCCGCGCCGACGAAGCTGCCAAAAGGAGTTCCATCGATCCATACCAGGCCGTTCGTGGGTTCGAGGTCCTTGTCGAGAACTGCCACCAGGCCTTCGCTGGTGCCTACGGCAATCTGTGGATAGGGTCGCGTCGCGTAGTCCGCGCGAACTACGCCTGTCACGCTGCCGATGACGGGCACATAATCGGCGACCTCGATGAACGTGTTGCCGGAGAGCGAAAACGCATGCAGCTCGGTGAAGCCGGTGACGTTTGCCTGGGGCCCGGCCGCACCAAGAGGGGTCCCTGTCACCAGCATCGGACCGGCTGGGCCTTGAGTGACTGCGAGGCGCCTTTGTTGGGGACCGAGATCGCGAAGGTCAGGATCGGAGACCATCAGTGCGCGTACCCCTGGCATAGACTGCCCGACCTGCGCGAGATCGCTACCATCGAAGGAGTACGCGCGAAGCCCACCAGAGCCTGCGACGACAATCTCCGCCCCCGGGATGCCGTCCAGGTCGGCGGATCCTTCGAACCGAGCGTCGGCAAGCTCGTTCAGAACGACACCGGTTGCCCCCGAGAGAACCCGCGTCGTCCATTCGTTGCCGGCGGCCGACGAACGGAACGAGAAGATAACCTCTTGCGTTCCGTCGCCGTCCAGGTCGGAGCTAACGTCCGCGTTTGCGGCGATCTCCGATTCGAACGAGCCCGTATCCGCAGACCAAAGGTGGGTGAACTGTCCCGTCGTGACGTCCACGGCGTAGGCGGCGAAGCCGGGCGTTACCTGGGTTCCGGCCCCGGCGTGCGGTTGGATGACCAAAAGCTCCAGGTCGTCTGTGCCATCCAGCTGGGCGCCGAGCGCGTTCGCGTGCGGGTAGGGGTGCCCGTTGAGGGTGGTGGGCGTCAAGGTGGCGATGGTGCCGCCATCGCTGCCTCGCGCCAGCAGGATGGTATCCCACGACGGCAGCACGACCTCGAAGGATCCGTCTCCGTCGAGGTCGACGAGGGAGTCATTCCCGGAATTGACCGACTGCGGCGTTATCGTCATCGGCAATGACCAGAGCTTCGTCGGGCTCCCGCCCGCCAGCGAGTACGCGGCGCACAGGTCGATCCCCGGCTTCGCGCCGACGCCGTTGTCAACGTAGACGTCCCGCAGGCCATCACCATCGAGGTCCGCGAGCCGGATCGCCCCCATCGTCTCGATCTCTGGCATCGGCGAAGACCAGAGAACGGCTCCCGTTGCGCCGCTCAACACGTGCGCCTGCTCGGCCGTCTGGACGATGACCTCCGATTGGTTGTCGCCCGTGAGGTCCTCAATCCCAACGACGGAGCCGCTTCCCAGCACCTCGCTCTGCCAAACGGTGGCCTGCGTAACAGCGTTCTTGGCGACGAACCGCCCCCCCACACTAGCGACCAAAGTCGAAGGAGTGCCGAGGCCGAACCGAGTGTTTCCGTCGTTCGGGCTACCCCCGACGTAGGCTCGCCATCGAACGTTCGGCGCTGTCAAGGCGACCGACCCGGCGCTCGCGCCGGTGCGCCCGGGATCGTGCCTGCTGACCGGCCAAGAGTCGGCTCGGGCTGGGCCGACGATCATCAGCAAGGTGGATGTCGACGCAATCAGAGCCAGTGCGGTGCGCGGCGCGAGACGCATGGGGTGCCCTCCAAGTGAGGTCCGGATTATCCCCCCAGCCGCATCCGACGGCAACGCGCCGCGGTAGCATCGTTGGCTCACATCCGCGCTCAATGTGCGCGCGCCCGCGGAGGAACCCTGGAGCCAGGCAGAGAAGCACGGCCAACGGCCGGCCGATGAACGCTGCGCGACCCAGTTCAAGTCCTCTGGCGCGCTCGGAAATATGGCTCCTCCAACCACCTGTAGGACAGCCAGGAGAGCGGAAGCACAACGAGCAGGGTCAGCCCGAACGCGATGTTTTGCGCAACGACGGTCTTACCCAGCATGCGCGTCGCGAAACCCGAGGCTTGGCTGGCCGGCCACCAGTGCCACAAGTAGATGCTGTAGGACCAGCGACCGAGGAGCGCCATGACTGGGTGGCCGAGTGCGCGTTGGAAGGGCGAAGGGCTTTCAAGCGCGCTCCACATCATCCCCGCGTATCCCGTGCAGAGTAGAGGGTTGCCGAAAACGTGGGCCGCGCTACCGACCCGCGCGGCCACCTCGGTGGTCATGAGCACCCGCCCCGCAAACATCGTCCCGAGTGCGAGCAGAAAGCCATGGGTTCCACGGAGCATGCGTGGGATACGGCGGCCAGAAGCCACTTCCGACGCGACCCAGACCCCGCACAAGAACTCGACGAGGCGGGTTGGGATCTGTTGGTCCCAGTACTGGCTGCGTTCGCTCGACGCGTAGACCCACACGCGGAACGCGATCGAGACCACGAGCGTCGATGCGGTGGCAACCCGCCCTCCGACCCGTGCGGCCATCCAAGCGAAAAACGGAATCACGAGATAGAAATGCCACTCGGTCGCCAGCGACCAAAAAGGCGGATTGAGCACGTTCATCCCGGGAATGACGGTATGGAGAAAGGTAAAGTGGCCCAAGACCACCTCCGCACCCCCGTGGCTCCCAATGAACAGCGCTCCGCCCCAGCACGCGAGCACCGCAACGTAGTAGGCCGGCAGGATCCGGCGTGCGCGCCGGATGAGGAACTGGCCGTAGTTGCTGAAGATGCGAGTGCTGTCTTGTCGCACGAACATCATGAACATGAGGTACCCACTGATCACGAAGAACAGATCGACACCGGTTCCGAACGTCGAGATGACGCGATGAACATCCAGTGCGATGGACCCCACGCGGCCGACAACGAGCACCGGCGAGTCACAGAACGCCCACACGTGGGCCCAAACCACTCCAAGGACGGCGAGTGCACGAAGGCCGTCCAGCGGAGCATTACGCTTAGTTACGAAGGACGGCGCGGCACCAGAGGCAGAATTGGGCATTCTCTACTGTTCGGGCCACTCGGTTCAGTCGGAAGATCGTCGGCGGCCGAGGTCTTCTTGGGCAAGGGACTTCGATCGGAAGGAGAGCACGCCGTGCGCCGCAGCCAGTTTTCAACCTTAGGGCGCTCAGACTGGCGGCGGAGCCGGCGGGTGATCCTCCCGCGAGCCTGCATGTGCCGCGCCGTCCGCCGCGTAGTAGGAGCCGCGCCGGTAGTACTGGTAGAGGTACTTATACTCGTCCTTGTCCACGTCGACTGCGTTGAGGACCACGCCGGCGATCGGCGCACCAACATCCGTCAAGAGCCGGTTGGCATGACGGGCCAGGTCCTTGCCGGTCTTGAAGGCCCGGACGACGACTAGCGTGCCGTCGACGACCGTCGACAGAACCGTGGCATCCGTGACCGCGACGAGGGGTGGGCTGTCCAGGATGACGAGATCGAACTGGTCGCGGAGCTTGAAAAGAAGATGACGAAACCGTTCGCTGTGCAGGAGCTCCGACGGATTCGGTGGGATAGGGCCTGCCGGAACGACGGAGAGGTTAGGAACCTCCGTGTTGACCACGCACTCCGTCAAGTCATCCTCGAGAATGGCGGTCGTCAGGCCGGGACCGAGATCCCGCCCTTCCCCCCGGAAGATTCGGTGAATGCGCGGGCGACGTAGATCACAATCCACGAGGAGAACTCGTTTGCCCGTTTGGGCGATCGCCGTCGCGACGCATGTCGCGACGGTCGTTTTGCCCTCTGCGGGCCCGGCGCTCGTGATGAGCAACACACGGTAGGGCTTGTCCGGGGCCATGAAGAGCAGGTTGGTCCGCACGGAGCGGGCAGCCTCAGCCACTCCGCTCATCGGGGCGTGGTGCACGATCAGCTCGGGCGCCGCTGCTGGCGCGCCCAGGCGGCGCCGACGTTTCGGCCCCGCGTCGGCCTCGCTGATCTCCGGGATGAGGCCGAGGAAGGTACCCGCGAAGATCTGCTCAACGTCCTCCGGCGTGCGGATGGTTCGATCGAGCGCGCTCCGTCCGAAGGCCGCGCCCACGCCGAGGAGCAGTCCGACCACCAGTCCCAGCGCCGTGTTGAGGGGCACGTTCGGTCGCACCGGAGCCTTGGGGATCACGGGGTAGTCGACGACGGACACGTTGTTCACACGGAGCCGCCGCGTGAGGTCGCTTTCTGTGGAGCGCTCGAGAAGGAGCGCGTAGAGCTTTTCCGTGTTCTCCTTCTGACGCCGGAGCTTGTTGTACTCGATCTCGAGGAGGTTCAGCTCGAGCGCTTCCTTCTTGGCTGCCTCGAACTTTCCGCTCACGGCCCCTTGGTACTGTTGGGCAGCCGCGAGGTCCTTGTCGAGTGCGCCCTGGATGTTCCGGACCTCTTGCAGCACCGCCTCACGCGTCGTGTTGACCTTCTCGGCGGCCGACTTGACCTCGTCGTTGTTTCTGCCGAGCCCGCTATGCAGCAAAGCAGCATGCTCTCGCACCGCCTCCACGTACTGCTGTCGCAAGGTCTGCAGAAGGCCGCTTTGTAGGAGCTCGGTGGCGGGCAGCACGGAGGGGTTGCTCGCATCGACCTTGCTCAGCTGGTTTCGGCGTGCGGCGATGCGATCGGTGTCAGTCCCGATGTTCGTGAGCGTGTGGTTGAGCTGCGAGATCTTGCTCGTGAGCATGTTCGACTTGTCGTCGAACTGGATCGAAAGGAGGTTCTTGTCCTCCTTGTACTTGTGGAGCTCCACTTCACTGGTCTGCAGCTCGTCCTTCAGCTTGTCGCGTTCCGTGAGGAGCCACTGGCTCGCGTCGTCGGTCGACTCTGCGACGAGCTCCACGTTCTGCTCCTTGTAAGTCTCAACGAGCGCACGCAAGACTCTGGCGGCCCTCTCCGGGTCTGCGTCGATCAGCTTCACGTTCGCGATGCGCGACTGCTTGACCGGCTCCACCCGAATCCGCCCGCGAAGCGCGTCCGCCGCGTCTTCTTCCGGGACCGGCTCCAGACCTTCCGGAGCGTCCACCCCCTTGGGGAGGTTGCGTAGGAAGGCGTGGTCGCGGTTGAGCCCCAGTTGCTGCACCGTCGCGAGCGCGACACGCCTGCTCTGGATGATCTGGTACTGCGTCTCGTAATACTCGCGCGTGTCCCACCACGCCCCGTTTCCGACCTCGACCACGCTCTCGACTTTGCCGCCGAGCGGGCGGGGCGGGTTGGGGTCGAACTGGACGCTGGCGGACGCCTCGTAGATCTTGGTCTGCTTCATCGTCCAGAAGCCGACGGCGACCGTGACGAGCACCGCGGTCGCCACCATGATGGGCCAGTGCTTCCTGATTGGAAGCCAGAGGGCGTGCAGATCGAAACCAGATTCGGTTCTGACCGGTTCGGCGCCGGGTGCATGGGGGTCGGGGCTGGTCGTTGTACTCACGGCAGGAGGCCCAGTGGCGGTGGTCTTACCCCGAGGGTCGGCACGGTCCAAGAGTCATGCCGCCGAAGGTTCGATGCCCGGGCGCCGCGGCGCGTTCACCCCTTCCGAAGGGGGCCAAATGTCCAGCGCTGCCTCTGCGCCCCGTTGGGCCAAGGACTGCCCGGCGGCGACGAGGAGCCTCGTAACCGCCACCGCGTCTGCGACCCCGGAGCGTGGGCTCTCGGCTCCGGAGACACACCCGAGGAAGTGTCGACACTGAAGCTCCAGGAGCGGCTGCTCTGGCGTCAGGACGTTCCGCGTGACCGGACCGCCCCGCCGGAGCACCGTCAGGGCCCCTGTCTGCTCGTCGAAGCGGATGGATCCGAGCGCTCCTTCGACCCGCAGCTCACGCGTCGGCGCGGCGCTCTGCCGAGAGAGAGTGAGGACCGCAGAGCCCCCCGACGCGAAGCGGGTCCTCATCACCACCGCCTGCTCGTTTGGCAGCCGTGATTCGCACCGCACGGTCGACGGCGAGCCCAGCAGACGAACGACGGTACAGGCGTCGTGTGGACCGAGCGCCCACAGTGCGGACTCCGACGAGCGGGTCGAGCCGGCGCTCGCGCGGTTCGCCGCGATCTGGCGGACCTCCCCGATCGCGTTGTTTTCGACGAGCGACTGAATCTGCTGAAGCGCGGGATGATGCACGGCGAGATGGCCTGCCAGCAGCTTGCCTGCGAACTCGGGTCGACACAGGGCGTGAGCGTCGCGCACCGTGGTCGCGACCGGCTTCTCGACCAGGACCGCGAGACCCTGCTCGAGCGCGGTGACCGCGATCCCAGCATGCGTCTCGCTCGGCGATGAAATGACGACACCGTCCACTTTGGCGTGGGCCAAGGCATCTCCGATCGAGGGGAACTGTAGCGAGTGAGGCACCAACGAAGCAGCTCTCACGCGAGCTTCCTCAGATGGGTCGACCACGGCCGCAACCCGCACACCGGGCAGCGCCGCCAGCGTCCGGAGGTAGTTTGACCCCCACCGACCCAACCCGACGACGGCGAGCGAGACTGTGCCCACGGTGCGGGAGCTCGACTTCACCAGGTGCGCGTACCGCACATGGCGCTTGGCCTCAAGGAGAGGAGCCGGGGAGCTTGCCGTCGGGGGCCACGCCGAGGTCGCGCTTCACTCGCAGGGCGAGCTCCGCGATATCCATCGCGAGATCTGGGTCGCGTGCCGCGAGCTCGGCGCTCGTCGTCGAGCCGAGCGTCGCGACGCGCTGCCAGAGGCTCCGGGGCGTGTCGTCGGACCCCAGCTTCTCCCGCACACGTGCGGCGAGCACCTTGATGCGGCGGACGAGCGCGATGCTCGCGTCGACCTTCGCCGTCTTTGCTTCGCACGCCTTGTAGAGCTCGCAGCGGTAACGGGAGCACACACTGGGCCGTTGTTCGTAGAGGGTGCATCCCGCGCCGTCGTGCGCGGAACAGGGTTGAGCGAACGCGGGGCGCTCCGAGCTCAGCGGCAGCATGCGGAGCCTTGCGCCGAGCCGGGCGGACTCGTCCGCGTCGAGCTCGGCGTGCGTGAAGAGCGTTCCATCGCAGCACGCACCGCACGCCAGACAGAGCGCGCTGAGCTCGTCGAGTGGCCCTGACCTCACCAACGCACTCTCCCACTCACGGCCAACGCATGCTACTCGAACCTCATGGCGTACGAGCCCACGGATTGGCTTGCTTGCCCGCCGGAAGTGCTGTCTCGCATCCTCGATGGCGAGGCGGTCATCCTCCACCTCGGTTCGGGAACGTACTTCGGCATGAACGAGGTCGGGTCACGGGCATGGGAGCGCTTGCAGTCGGGGACGACGTTTGGCGCTTTGCTCTCGTCGCTCCTGTCCCAGTTCGAAGTCTCCGAGGAGGAGCTGCGGCGCGACCTCACCGTCTTCGTCGACGATCTCGTCCTTCAGAACCTCATCCGCGTGAACGATCGCGCGCCGGGGTGAGCTCGACGCGCTCGCGTAGGTCTTCCGTGATCGCAGCGACTACTTCGGAGCCGACGTCGAAGCGCCTCGGGTAGGTCAGGTGCGCGACGCGAACGGAGACGGCGAGGCCGTGTAGGTGATCCAGCTCGGCCCGAAGCAGATCTGGGCTCTTGGGGTCGAGCCGATGGAGCTCGGCGGCCAGAGTCAAGAGCGCATCGCGCGTGGAAAGGCTCGCGATGGTCACGCCGGCCGAGGCCGCGCGCAGCGCGTACACCGCGACCAACCTCGTGGGAGTACTGGCATGACTCACGTCCATCACGATCTTTCCGGCTCGCTCGGCGCCAAGAGGGGCAAGGTGGCGACCCGAATCCGGACGCAGGTTGAGCGACGTCGCGGTGGGAATCGCCATCGGCGGGTCGGAGAGCTCCACAGGCAAGTAGTCGTCAGCCGCGAGCGGCCAGGCTCCGGCTAGGAGCGCAGCGAGCGTCGACTTTCCCGCGCCCGACGGGCCGATGAATGCGACGACCCCCATCGGGGAGGCAACAGCAGAAGCGTGGAGCGCCGGCCGATGTAGCAGTTGTTGGATTAGCGGCCGCACGTGCTGCGCCATCGCCGCCTCGACGAGCGACGGGTCGACGTCAGGGAAGGGCGCCACACGGATGTCGAGCCCATCCGCGCTCACGTCGAAGTCCGCCACGTCGTGAGATCGGACGAGGTACCCCCCGCCCCGGCGGCTTATCGAGAGCGCCGGCGCGCCATCAGGGCGATGATGGACGATGACCCAGGACGGCTCAGCTCTTGGGTTTCTTGCACCCGAGCTCACAGTTCGAGGTACCCCCCGCGCGCGTCAGGTCTTCGACCCGACCGAAACAGGTCACCACCGGGCGCTGGTAAGGCCGACGGACCACACCCTCCGTCCGGAGCTCAGAGGACTCGATCGATCGGGAAGCTGAGGGGTTTTCGGTCATGGGAGCCTTCGAACACCACGGAGGGGAATACTGCGAACGCTAGCATGGATGCTCGCACCCCTCGAAGGATTCAAAACCCTACCGCGTGCCCCGTCCGGAGCCAAGACTCCACCTCGAGCGTGCCCTGGACGTCCCACCGAGACCACTTCGTGTCCCCCCAGTCGTTCAGTAGCGAACGGAATCGTGGCTCGTCCACGAGCCCGAGGTCGGCGAGCGCCATGTCGTGGGTCAGCGGTTCCCAGTCCGTGCGGGCTGCCTCGAAGACGCGGCGCTGCATGTCCGTGTAGCCGGAGAGCGTGCGGCGCCACGTGATGGTCGGAGGCAGGTCTCGTTCCACCGCGCGCCGCAGGGTTGGCTTGATGAGGTCGAACGAGGTGCGCTCGTTCGTGGGCAGCGCGAGAAGAAACTCGGCGACGTCGCGATCGAGGAAGGGATGGCGCAGCTCGATGCCTTGCCTCGCGAAGAAGGTCTGGTTCCAGGCGAGCGAGTAGGTCATCGATGTGCCCAGGGTGAGCTCGGCGCAGATCGACTGGCGCACCGGGCTGGGGTGGGAGAAGCGTTGCTCCTCGGCTCGAAGCTCCTCGTCTGCGGCGAGCAGCAGACCTTCAGCGCGCGGCGTGAGCCAGTCCGGACCGCGCATCGAGGGCACCTGCCGCCAGTCGAGTGCGACTCGCGCGGTCGCGCCGAGCACCGAGCGCCAGCGGCGTGGAGAAAGAGGAGCCTCGAAGAGACCCGCGAACTTCAGGGCACCGACGAGGTCGTGGCGTACCACCGCGTCCTTGAGCTCGTTTCCCCACGTGCACTGCAGCTCGTCGCTTCCTTCTCCGGTCAACAGAACGTCCAGGTCTCGCGCTCGTGCCTCGCGACACATCAGCCCGTAGGGCACGACACACACTTCGAACAGATCGATGTCCGACGCTGCGGCCGGCCTGTAGCCGTCGAGCGGCGCTTGAACCGAGACGTGAGGAGCACCGAGGTGTCGGGCGAGCGCCGCTTGGAAGAAGGACTCGTCGCACGCGAGCCCGGGATACGTGACGGACACGAGCACCGGGCAGGGCGTCCCGAGCTCCCGACTGTTCGCGACGGCAACACCGGCGACGGCCGAGGAATCGAGCCCGCCGGACGCCGTGACCGCAACCCGAGGTCGGTCGGCTGATCGCCGCGCGACAGCGGTCTTCAGGAGCTCGCGCAGCTGCGCGGGGCGGCTCGCCGCCCTGTGAGAGTCGAGCTCACGCCAAGGATCCGGAGCCCAGAAGCACGTGCTTCGTCCGGTAACCTCACCCGGCCGGAGCTCGATCACCGAGCCGGCGCGAACCGGGCGAATTCCGGAGTAGAGCGTCCCGCTCACCTCGATGGGGCGCCCGGCGAGTGTTCGGACGACCGAGGATTCGTCGGGAGCGCCGATGCCGAAGGCTTGGGAGAGCACACGTGCCTCGGACGCGAAAGCCAGCTGAGCGTTGTGCGCGATCCAGTAGAGCGGCTTGACGCCCAGCGCGTCGCGCACCGCCCACAGCTTCTGTTGTGCAGGATCGAACACGATGAACGCGAAGTCCCCCTTGAGGTGTCGCGGAGCCTCAGTGCTCCATCTCTTCCATGCCTCGATAACGAGCGAGCAGTCATCCAGGCCTGAAGGCAACCTCAACGTTCGGGAGAGCGCTTGGCCATCGTCGAGTCGTCCTTCCCAAACGAGGCAGAGCCCGGACTCGGAGTCGCGTCGCGTGTCGGCCCCGTTTGGGTACCGCGCTCCCGCAAGCGTGCGTCCTGCTCCGAGCGCCCACGCCGCGCCCTCGAGCGTTCGGAGTCTCCCCTCGGAGCGAACGCCGGAGAGCGAGAGCATCCGATCTACGGACGCGCGTGCGTTGCTCGCGCCGAAGCACGCAGCAAGAAAGCTCATCGAGGCGGGACCTCGTAAAGGACCTCGTACGGCAACGTGCTAACGCTCTCGGATTCGTCGACCCAAGCGTGTGCATCCAACGAGGCCGTGCGTGGTGTTCCCGGTCGAACCCCCACTCGCAGCGTCACGTCCCGGCCAGCCAAGCGCAGCAGCGCGTACTGGAGGATCGCCTGCGGCAAACATCCGCTTCGGCAGAGCGGATGCGCCTGAAACGCGCGCTCCACGATCGTCCCTGCGCGCGTGTTGTCGAGCGCGCTGAGTCGCGCGGACCGGAGTCGCGGCACGCGCTGAACCCAGCGGATGGTGCGCGAGAATCCGAGCAGGTCGAGCGAGGCGGTCACCGCCGGCGCGGCCAAGAGAGACGCCACCACGAAGGTCCGTTCGTCGCGACCGAGCGCGCGCCAACGGCGAACGACCTCGAAGGGGAAGTGCTTGCTCAAGCCCTCGTATCCTCGCCTCGCGACCCTTGCCATGCGGCGGGAAGCGAGGCAACCATCGCACCTTCGTTGAAGTCTGCGCTCTCGCCGTTCAACCGGGGTCCCAGAGAGGTTGGCGCCGTGCTCCTGATCGCGGTGTTGGGCCTCGCCAGCCGGCTTCTCTTGTTCACGGCTCTTCTCGGGCTGGTCGTTCCTGCTCTCTCCGCCTCCGTAGGGCTCAGCGCGGTTGCTTCCGCAGGGTTGGGGCTCGCCCGCGGATGGGTCCGAGGCTCGCTTCTCCAGCACGAGCTCCTCGGAAGCTGGCGGGAGCTGACTCGCCGGGTCCGAGGCAAAGACATTCGCGCGCTGGCAGCTCCCGAGAATCGGGAGCACGCGCTCCAGGTCGTGGATGCAGCGTACGAGCTTGCCGTTTCGAGGGTCGTCGGCGTACCGGACCTGATCTCCGGGGCCGTGTTGCTGGTAGCGGTTCTGTGCTTCGCCGGCGTGCGGCTCGGCTGGGACTGGGTCTTCGCGGGCTGCTTGACGATGGCGCTCTTCGCCGCCGTCCTCGCGCCGGCGCGCAGCATGATCCGGCGTTCGCGAGAACGCGCCTGGCAAGCATCGGTATCCGCCGGAAGGGCGCTCGAAACCCTGGTCGGCGGAGCGCTCGAGCTGCGCGCCCACCGCGCCGAGGACCGGTTCGTGTCCCGGCTGCTCGAGCGCGCGGAAGCCCACGCGCGCCAGGAGCGACGGGCGTCGCGCTGGTCTGCGCTCACCTCCGCTCTGCCTCTGGTTCTCGCGGGCATCTTGCCGTTGCTGCCACCTCAGCTGCTTGTCACGCTCGCAGGGTCGCGCGCTGGCGAGGTGGCGACGCTCGCAGCCGCTGGCGCGGCGGGTGTCGTCGCGGTGCTGGGTGCCCTGGCTTCGTTCGCGCGGGTTGGTCCTCTGCGGGAGGTCGTCGAACGCTTCGGCACAACCAGCGAGAGCGACGTGCAGCCGTTCCATGATGGTGACGAAAATGTCATTGCTGTCGACGTTGGCGAGCTGAGCGTTCGCCACCCAGGGAGCTCGGTGTCCACCCCCTACGCGCTCAGCTTTCGGCTCACGCGCGGGGGCGCCGTCCTCCTGGGCCCAAACGGCGCGGGCAAGACGACAGCGATGCTTGCGGTCATCGGCCTCCTTCGGCCGACCGGAGGGACCATCTCATTCCTGCACGCGGGTGGCGGGCGTGCCGCGTCCCCGGGCCAGCGCATCGCTTGTCTTCCCCAGCGTCCTCACGCTGCTCCTGAGGAATCGATCGCCTGGCACCTGGGCCTGTTTGGCACCACCGCGCTCTCTCCTGAGACCTGCGAGCGAGCCCTCCGGCGAGTCGGCGTGTGGGGCGTTTTGGAGCAACGCGCGCGCCTTGCTGGGGCCTCCCCGCTGGAATTGCGCATGGGCTCCCTGTCAGGCGGAGAGAAACAACGTGTCTTCCTGGCCCGTGTGCTCTCGCGCGACTCCGACCTCCTGGTTCTCGATGAGCCCGAGGCCTCCCTCGATGCGGACGGACGGCGTCTTCTCCGCGAGATCCTTGAGCAAGAAGCCGAGTCGCGGATGGTGCTTCTCATCGCTCACGACGACGCCGTGATCCCTCCCGGGTTCGCGCGCATCCAAGTCGAGAGGGGTGCTGTGCCCAAGGACGAAACCCCGGACCTCGTGTAACCAGCGGTTCCGGGCCCTGGTTTTCTGGTAAGATCGAACCTTGCTTCGTTGAGGACTTCTCGAGGAGGAACCATGCGTAGGTCGGCTTGGCTGTGGAGTGTCGTCGGGGTGGCTTTGCCTTTCGGGATGATGGCTGGCTGTGGGGATGACGGGACGACCGGGGGCGGAGGGCAGGGCGGGGACACGACCACCACCACCACCTCAACCACGTCGACGACCTCGAGCACGTCGAGCAGCTCGAGCCAGGGCGGCGGCGGCAGCGCGCCGGGGAACGACACGTGCGCGGAGCCCGAGGTCATCTCGGTGGTCGCGGGCGACACCAAGACCGCCCAGGGCACCACCGATGGCGCCGCGGACGACTACGACGAGCCGTGCGGCGACAAGGACAACACGATCGACGGCGCCGACGTCGTCTACGAGATCCAGGTGGAGGAGGAGTGCACCGCGACGATCTCCGCGACGAGCTCCGATGCAGACTTCGACATCGCGCTCTCGGTTCGGCTGCAGAGCTGCGGGATGCACGCATCCACGGACTACTGTCTCAACAACGCCCTAGCTGGCGGGACGGAGTCGCTGCTGGCGGCGCTGCCGCAGGGCACCTACTACGTCGTGGTCGACGGAGCGGACGGCTCTTCGGGCGATTTCTCGCTGGAAGTGGAGTGCGCGGAGCCGACCTGCGGAGACTCGGTGGTCAACACCGGCGAGGAATGTGACGACGGCAACACCATGGTTGGCGATGGTTGCGACGCGACGTGCCAATACGAGCCTTCGGCACCTGACCTGGACCTCTGCCCGGACGTCGAGACCACGACCGGCATCAGCGTCTCGATGGGAAGCCCGTTGTACGTTCCCCCGATGGGCTTCGAGACCACGCTCGGCGCGACCGACAGCGGCACGGGGTCCTGCATGGGTATCGCCGATCCGCCGACTCCGGCTCCCGATCACATTTACAAAGTCATCCCGGAAGCCAACGGTACGCTCACGGCTACGATTGGCCTCGATCAGAACGATCAAGACCTATGCGCTCTGATTCAAGACTGCGACCCCGCCGGTGGTTGCGTGGATCGGGCGATCTGGGCTCGCTCGGCTGATTGCGATAGTGGCACGGAGGTCGCCTGCTCGGACAACCCGCAGGACCCGGCCGCCGTCGAGACGATCATGTTCACGGTCGCGGCTGGGATGCCCTACTACATCTTCGTCGACGGCTACGACGGAGCGGTGGATTCCTGCTCGTCGGGCTCCTACGTGCTGAAGCTCGAGCTGAACTGAGCGTCGATACGGCCAGGCCGCGCGGGCGGCCTGGCCCAAAGGGGGGCGAGTGCTCGTTCGAGAATTCGTTGTCGGGGTGGTTGCATTCTGCGTGTGCGCCTGCGGCGGCAGCTCCGAACAGGACCTTGCCGGCGGCGGTGGAGCCGAAACGAGCGCCGGCGGACAGACGGTCTCATCCGCGACCTCGTCGAATGCGACGAGTGGCATCTCCTCGGCCGGAACCGGAGGCGCAGGCCCGGCGCCGAACGACGAATGCGCTGGCGCGATCGGCATTCAGCTCATGGCGGACGGCGTACCGGCCGAGCTCGATGGGAGCACTGCGACCGCGACCGATGGCCACGCACCGCCGTGCCTCGATCGGACCGGCTCGGCAGACGTCATCTTCGCGCTGGAGCTAACCGAGGACTGCTCTCTCTTGATCGAGGTCGCGCCTCTCGACCCCGCGTATGACCCGGCGTTCACGCTCCAAAGCGCGTGTGATGGCTTCACCGTCACCGACTATTGCCTGAATAACAATGCCGCCGCTCCCGAGACGCTCGCTGCCGGCCTCGGAGCCGGCAGCTACTTCCTCGTCGTCGACGGCGCCCAGGGTAGCGTCGGGCAGTTCCACCTGACCGTCGTCTGCGCCCCGCCCGCCTGCGGCGACGGGCTGCTCAACTCATCCGCAGGTGAAGAATGCGACGACGGCAACACCGTCGGGGACGACGGTTGCAGCGACACGTGCTTCTTTGAGCCCCAGCTGCAGCCGTTCGACGACTGTTCCAACGCCGAGAGCGAGCCGCCGATCCTGATCGACCAGGGACAGCTCTTGCTCGCGCCGTCTGCTGCGCAGTTCGCAACGACGCTGGGCGCGAGCGACTCCGGTACCCCGCCTTGTGTTTCGGATGGCACCCCCAGCCCGGACCACGTCGCCAAGATCGTCCCTCTCGTGGACGGAACGCTCACGGCCACGGTCGGGATTGATGCCTTGTTCCAGGATGTCTGTGAAATGAACGGCTTCGTCTGCGGAGGTGGCTGCTTCGACCTCGCGATCTGGGCCACCACCGATGGCTGCGCGTCAGCGGGCAATCCGGTCGGCTGCTCAGCAGACCCCGAAGACGCCCACTCGACCGAGACCATCTCCTTCCCGGTCACGGCCGGGCAGGAGTACTTCGTCATCGTTGACGGACATCAGGAGCCGCTCGGTTGCTCGAGCGGCAGCTATCTGCTTGCGCTCGAGCTCCTTTAGGCCGGACGACCGTTTCGAGGCGAACGCTGCAAGCGCGGCTCTGATCACGAACGCCTTTGGCCTGTCCGATGGCGGCGCGATTGCGACTGGTAGCTTCGCGTATGCCGACTTCGGTTCAGGGCCGCTCCCTCAGCTTGGCTCGGACCACCGCTACGTCGTCAGGTTGGATTCGAACAGTCTGCCGGTGTGTGCTCGAGCGATCGCGGGGGATGTCACGACGGGGCCGTCAGGCGAGCTCGTCGTTTCCCGGTCCGGCGGCCCGATCGGCATCAATGGCGTGAGCCTCAGCGCCGGGCATCCCTACGGGTGCGACGCCTCCTCTCCCTTTTCGACGTACTTCACCATCGCGCGACTCGCGCCGTAGCCCCTGGCGAGAACGGGGAGACGGTTGTGTGTCAACGAATGCGAAGATGGCTTCTCTGCTCTTCGGGAGACCTTCGAGGCGCTCGTCGCCGGCGTCCCGGGAGCGCTCTGGAAGCTCGGTGGCGTTCCTCGGGTGTTGCGAAGCGACAACCTGAGCGCGGCGACGCACGAGTCCGGCTCGATCATCGGCACCTCCGCCATCCGGGGTGCCACATCCAACGTCGCTCTGTCGTTCATCCTCAGCTCCTTTTTGGTGGAGCCCGAGAGGGTTGGAATTAGGGGTGCGAGGGGGTCAGTTTTGCGTGCGCCCTACATGTGGCGCGGGCGGGGCTGGGGGCCGGCTCCCCCCAGCCCCAACCCGTTTTGTGGACGGGGACGACGGGGCGGTGGATGCGTGTTCGTCGGGCGCCTACATGCCGATGCTCGAACTGAACTGATCGTGGTACTGTTGGCTGGACCGTGGCGTCGGCCCGGCGGACAGGCCGATTCTGCGTGCTCGCTTGCCGCGACGCATCCCACTTGGACTGGCAAGGGGCCATGGAAGTGGGGCGCGGGATCGACCTCTTCGACAGGCCAATCTTGTCGGAGCCAGGAGATCGAACAAGGAGGTCGTGATGTTCGGGCAATCTTCGAGAAGAGCTCCATGGGGCATTCACGTGACGGCCACACTCCTGGCATTGCTGACGATACAAGCCTGCGATTCGTCGAGTAGCGACTCCGGGACCGGAGCCGCAGGTGCTGGTGGGCCGGCCTCCTCGTCCGCATCCGGCTCGTCGTCGCAAGCCAGTGGCAACACCGGATCCGCCACACAGACCGGAAGTGGCGGAAGCGGAGATGGTGGAGGCGGGGCATCCGCAGGAGGAAACGGGGGGGCGGGCGGCACCGGTGGAGAGACCACAGGCGAAGGTGGCTTCGGCGGTGACGGAGGCTCCGGAACTGCTTCGACATCAGGCTCGGGGGGGGCCGGAGCTGGTGGAGGCGGCTTCGGAGGCGGAGGCGGCTCCGGAGGCGGGCCCCTACCACCACCATGCGGCTACGTCGGAGACGATCCGACTGTGCTCGTCAAGACCGGCTACAGCGCCACCATTGCTGCTCCGGTCAATCAGGACTTTCCAGCGATCTCCATCTCCGATGACCGAATGGCTGGAGGAGGCATCCTCTGGGATCTGACATCGAGAACACAGCTCTCCACTGAAGGGGTCAACCTCGTCGAATTCGATCGGGCGATCGGTCCGAGCGGCCTCTACGACGCTGTCACCGGCGGATTGGTCAGCGCCTTCCCCGCGAGCGTCTTGCGGTACGGCATCGCGTTCGGCGCCGCCTACGCCTATTACGTGGATGCCGCCGGGCTACACGTCCTCGACAGTGACGGCATGGTCATCCTCGACTGGCCGGGTAACTACGGCTCGGCATCCATCTTCCCGGCTCCGGCGGAGCTCCTGATCGCGAAGGGACCTGAGGGCGACGGTGTCATCGAGCGCGTGTCCTTGGTCGGAGCGCAGACGCTCACGCCGACCTTCTCGGGCAGCTTCAGTCGATGGTTCGGTGACGGTGGTCACTTCATCACGACAGCCGTGACGAATCAGTTCTGGGTCTACACGAGCGCCGGGGCGCTGGTGCAGACTCAGTTTGTCCCGAACATTGGCTACATTGGTGGCCGGGACGGATACTTCTGGGTCAAGGTCTTCAATGATCTGAACATCTACCAGCTCGGATCCTCGACGCCCTTCTGGACGTCCTCCGAGCCCGGGGACTCCGTGATTCCTACCCCCAGTGGGATGGCGCTCTTCACCCCCGGAGCCGCCAGCTTCGAGCTGGTTACCGTTTCGGGGATGAATGTACAGAAGACGGTTCAGACCCACGGGCTGACGAACTCTTCCGTCGTCGGGGCGGATGCCAACGGAAACTGGGTCGTCGGAAATCAGGCCGGCGTTGTCTTCCACCGGGGCACGAATGCGGATCCGAACTCAGAGGGGTTCCTTGGCTGCGGGAAAGTCCGCGGCATCGCGGGTAGCGCGTCTGGGTATGCTGCGATCGGGACCGCCATGAATCAGGTGTTGGTCTTCGAGGTCGCGCCGGGAGGCCATACGCTAATCAAGAGCTTGGATCTGGTCGCTTGGGGAGACATGGAACTGACTGAGGATGGGACCAAGCTCCTAGCGCAGTCGGAGTTCGCCTCTTCCGCGAAGCTCTACGACCTCGCCACCGGGTCGACGCTGCAAACCTACGGGTCATTGACCATGTTCGACTACGCGGATGCTGGCGGAACGGTGGCGACCTGGTTCGGCCAAAACAGCTTCGTTGGCGCAGGCACGGAGTCGAATCCCTATGCTTACGTCCAGACCTCGACCGGCTCAGAGGCCTTCCCTTGCGTGAGCCCTGCTGGAAACGGGGACTTCGTCCTCCCGCAGAACGCAAACAACCTCGCGAGTTGCACGACCACCTTCTACGAGGGTGGTGTCGCGGGGCCCACGGTCAGCGGCTGTCCGATGGGCTGGGTAGCACCTGACCGTGTCCTGATCCAGACCTTCTACCCCCTCCCTCCGCCGTACACGTTGGGGTGGTACGGCGTGCAGACTGCTTCGATCTACGACACCTCAGGGCAGCTCATCTCCGCCAGCCCGTTCACCGTCTGGAGCCAGAACGGTCAATTCCCACTCTCGCCGACCGGCCTTTTCTGTAGCAGCGAGATCGTGGATGCGACCCGGGTGTACTGGCGGGGGCTCGGCCGCGTCATCGATTGGACTACGGGCACCATCGTAGCGACCTTGCCAGGAAACACGCGTGTCGGCACCAACGTCGCGCAGGTGGTTGAGGCGGCTCCCGCACGGATCACCCTCTCGCCGTTCTGAGTCTGGGTGCGCATTTCGGCCATCGCGATCACTCAGTTCGGCTGATCGCGATCGGGTGATTCGGGCCATCCCGATCGGAGCGTAGCGACGCTTTCCTGGGGTCTGCTCGACGGTGTTGTTCCTCGGGGGTTTGGGTCTAGGAAGGGTAGGTCCGCTCGGTCCGGCCCTCAATCATTCTTCGCCTCGGCGGCCTTGAGCTTCCGACGCGACGGGCCGGCGAGGGCGATCTTGTGCGCGCCATGGAGGACACGATCGCAGATGGCATCGGCGACGGTGGGGTCGGCCAGGAAGTCGTGCCAGCGCTCGTGCTTGAGCTGGCTCGTGATCACGGTGGCTCGAAGAGCGTAGCGGTCCTCGAGAATCTCGAGGAGGTCGCGACGAGCGTCCTCCGTGAGAGGGCTGATCGCGAAGTCGTCGAGCACGAGGACGTCGGCTCTCGCGAACTTCGCGAGAAGCTTCTGGTGCGTGCCGTCGGCGCGGGCGAGCCGGAGCTCGTCGAAGAGGCGCGGCACCCTTCGATAGAGCACGCGATATCCCTTCCGACACGCCTGGTGCGCGAGTGCGCAGGCGAGGTAACTCTTCCCGGTGCCCGTCGCGCCGGTGACGATGACGGTCTGATGTCCGGCGACCCAGCGACAGGCTGCGAGCTGCCGGACGGTCGCCTTGTCCAGCCCTCGTTCCCGAGGATAGTCGACGCCCTCGATGCATGCGTCCGCAATGCGCAGTTTTGCGTCGCGCAGATTCTTCGAGAGACGGGCGTTTTCGCGCGCCAGCGTCTCTGCATCGACGAGCAGGGCGAGCCGCTCGTCGAAGGACAGTGCGACGGTGTCCGGGGACTTCTCCTGCTCGAGCCATGCGGCGGCGAAGACGCGCAGCCTCATCGCGTGGAGCTTGTCGATCGTGGGCTCTCTCAACATCTCTCATCCTTGTCCTGTTGTGGCGTTGCTCAGTGACGTTGCTGTCATTGTGGCGAATCAGTGGTAGTACTCCGAATCGCGCACGTTCTCGTGCATGCCGCCGGACGTCGCCGGCGCCTCGTCTCCCGGGAGAGGCTGCCGGTCCAAGCCGTGTTGAAGGATCGTCTGCACGGACCGATAGCTCCGTGCACCGGCATGGAGTGCGCGACGACACGCGGCGTCGAGCCGCTCCGCGCCGTACTTCTTGGCGAGGCGGAAGAGGCCCAGGCAGGAACGGTAGCCCCACTCGGGGTGGCGTCGTTCCCGGAGGATCGCCTCGCAGAGCGCCCGCGTGAACGGTCCGACCTTCTCGGCCCATTCGAGGATGCGGGTAGGAGTCCACTCGGCGTGCGCTCGGTGGCTGCTCGGCATGTGCTCGGGCGTGGTCGTGTGGCCGTAGACGTAGCTGCGGAGATGCGAGGCGACACGGTCGTGGCCGTAGAACAGCTCCACGGTTGTCGTGGTCGCGCGCAGCCAGAGCGACGTGCCGGGCTGACGAAGTGCGTGCGGCCCCGAGTAGAAGTGACCGTCGAACGCGACGTGGTAGTCGATGTTGAGGGCGACCTTCTTCCACTCCGAAGTCTCGAACGGCTCTGCCGGCAGCGGGCCCAGCTGAGGCTTGTCGAGCTTCTCGAACAGCTCGCGACGGCTGGCCTTGTAGGTACGCATGACACGACCGTTAAGGTCCGCGGTGAGCTCGGCGAGTCGGGCGTTGAGCGCGCCCAGGCTGTTGAACGTTTCGTTGCGGATCCGCGCGAGCAGCCACCGACCTGGACGCCGACCTCGACCTTCGCCTTGTCTCGGGGCGACCTCGGCCGGGCCGGCAAGATCGTCGTGTCGTAGTAGCGGCCGAGCTCTGCGGTCGTCCGCTGCACGCCGGGGTCGTAGCGGCAGGCCTTCACCACCGCGCTCTTCAGCTGGTCCGGAACGATGGCGCGCGGCGAGCCGCCGATGAACGTCAGCGTACGGGTGACGCTGGCGACGAAGTCGGGCACCTGTTGGCTCCGCGACGCCTCGGCGTAGGTGTAGTTGCTGGCACCGAGGACCGCGACGAACAGCTCAACCTCGGTCACCTCGCCGGAGGTCGGGTCGACGATGCGCGGCTTCATCCCGGCGTAGTCCACGAAGAGCTTGTCGCCCCCGACGTGGACCTGTCTCATCACGAGCGACGACCGCCTCTGCCAGGCTCGGTATCGCTCGCAGAAGGCCGTGTAGCGAAGACCGTCGGGGTGCTCCTTCAGGTACTCGACATGAAGGAGCGCGAGCGTCACGCCGGCCCGTCTCAGCTCCAGGTGCAGGGTCGCGCAGTCCGGCTCCGGCCGCATCGGGCTCGCGGCGGGCGCCTTCGGGTACAGCACCGCCTCGAGCTCGGCGTCCGTCAGGGCATCGGCCGCGCCGGCGTCGAGACCTCGGGCGCGGGCGGCGCTGAAGACGTCGGACACCGTGCTCGGACTGACACGCAGCGAGCGAGCCACCTGCCGGTTGCTGCGCTCAAGCGCAAGCTTCTGTCTCAGGATCTCTCGAAGTTGGACCATGGGGAGTCTCGCGGTCGCCATGCGGCCGTGTAGGCGGCCACGGCTTGAGACCCCAGGACCTCGTCACCCGCTCAGGTGATCGCGATGGGCCGAAACGGGTGATCGCGATGCGGCGTTTTGTGCGATCGCGATGGGCCGAAACGGGTGATCGCGATGCGGCGTTTTGTGCGATCGCGATGGGCCGTTACGCGCATCTGGCGGAACAGCGCGCGTTTGCGTCTGCCCTCCAGCGTCGTGGCCGTCGTCTTCGCGACCGATCGAAGCGGCGACACGCCCGCGAAGATCCTGAGCGCACCGACGGTACCCTCGTGGTGGACGGCACACCGGATACAACGTGGTGACCGGCCCCGCTGGTCGAGCGCGCGCCGGCTGCTGGTGCCACCTGCGGCGCAAGACGTTCGAGGCGCGTGGATCACCGTATCCGTTCGTCCAATCGCGTCGCTGCGCGAGGCCGCTCGGGCGATGACGCCGACGACGGCCTCACCCGATATCCGCGTTTCTCGGCGCCCGTCAACACGAGCACATCGGCACACGAAGAGGCATCGTCGGCACACCCGCGCACCTCGCTCTTCGGCTCGAGAAGAGCAAGCCTGTCGTCAACGACTTCTTCTTACGGGCCGGGCGCCATTACGCCCACGCGCTCCCGAAGAGTCCGTGGGCCGCCGCGCTCGGCTACGCGATCAGTTAGCGCGAGCGTCTCGAGCTCTTCCTCACCGATTCGCGACCCCATTGCACAACAACGTTTCCGAGCGGCGGTTACGAGTCGTGGCCCTCAGCCGGAAGAACTTTCTCTTCGTCGGGCATCCTCGTGCCGCAAGAAGCATCGCAGCGCTCTACTCGCTCGTGGCGTCCTGCATCGCGAACGGCGTCGAGCCCACCGAGTGCCTGACGGACATTCTCGCTCGCGTCCGCGATGCCAAGACCGATGACGAACTCGATGCCCTGTTGCCCGACCGCTGGAGCTGGGCCGGCACCGACGTCGCGGATCATAGGTCGGCCCGGCGCTCAAGAACGGGGCAGGTCAGACGGTTACCGCGAGACGTCTCGAACTTCGTCTCGCACGCCTCAGCATGGCCAAAGCGAAGAGAGACAACGGAAGTGCACGCGGAGCGTTCGCTTGCTCGGTGTGGATCGTGCACCCCGGGGCAGTGCCACCGGAGCTGCGCGTCGTCGTAGCGATGGTCGCGTCGCCTCCGGCAGTGGCGGCTCCGGTTGCGGCCGGGGCCCCACCGCTGCTGCCCGCTGCCGAGGTGCTGCCTCCTCCGGTCGCCGAGCTTGTTTCCGCGCCGCCGCCGAGCCCGGTACTGTCTCCATTGCCGCCCGTACCCCCCATTCCACCTTCCGCGCCGAGCCCGCCTGTGCCGCCCGTCCCGGCTGCCCCACCACCTCCTGAGGCGAGGAAGCCGCCCTGGCCTCCGGCTCCGCCTGCGCCGCCTGCTCCACAATCACCGGCGCAGCAGACTCCAGTCATGCATGCCCCAAGCGCGCATTGATCGCTGGCCGAGCAGGGCTCGCCGAGCGCCGATTTGGTGTCGACAAAGCGCAAGAAGACGCGCTCCGTGTTTGCTGCCGGCTCGAACCGCTCGTAGGCCACCAGGGCGCTTCCGTCCCCGACCGATGCGATGGATGTGCTCACCTCGTCCGGTGCAGGGCTCTGGGAGACCGGGAACCATGAGGCGATGGGGGCTGGAGGATTGGTCGCGGACAGGCGCACCGCGGAGACCTCACCGTCGGCGGATGAGCTCGCTGCGACGAGGAACATCGAGCCCGCGACCGTGACCCCAACCCGCCCCGTGGTCGTGATGGGTGAGCCTGGTATGGCGATCGAGGAATTCGGCAGCAGTGAGTGGAAGTTAGCGCCGTTCGTGATGAGGCATGGGCCGGTCGGCGCGCACGCCACGCGCGCTCCCCAACCCAGTGGGCCGACGCCGGTCTGCGGACTGACGGCACCGTTTGGATCGACCAGACGGTAACGGTAGGTGTTCGACGCCCAGTCCATCCACGCGACGACGTGGTGTGTGCCGTCGAACGCGGCGCTCACGTTTCCGCTCATCCCGAACTGGTTGCTGGCGCTGATGCTGAAGTACGGCGAGTCCAGGATGACGCCAGCAGGGCTGACGCGCTGGCCGAACACGAATGTGTACTCGTCGTCGTTGTCGCCGGAGACAACGAGGTAGTTCGTACCGTCCCAGCTAGCGGCGTAGCTGAGGAACGAGTCCGGCATTTCGAGCGGTATGCCCGCGGGGTCGAGCGGAACACCGGCCGCGCTCACCCGCGCCGCAAGCCCCGATCCCGAGGGGTAAACAAGCAAGAAGTCCGAGCCACTCGAGGCGCCTTCGAGGGTGAGGTACGGTGCTGAATCGGGAAGGGGCACGACCACGAACGGAACCGGATCGAGCGCAACGCCAGCGGCCCACCGCTGTCCGTAGACGGCCCAGCCACCGAGGCGCCCGTCGATCCATGCGACGAGGTACTGTCCTGTGCCAGCGAGCACGATCGGGCTGTGCTGGGGGTTCTCGCTGATCGGGGGGTCCGTTGGCATTTCGGGGCCGACGACCGGGTCCAGCTGCGCAGGAAACGCGCTCCGCTCCAGGAGGCTCGATGCGACCTGGAGCTGGATGCCGGTGCCGACACACTTCGCGGGTACGAACGTGCGCTTGCCCCGCGCATCAATCCAGACGCCGTGGCCATAGATGACGCCCCCGGATGCGGTGGTCAGATGCAAGCCGTCGTCGCGCGGCACACAGGAGTGCGCACCCTCGGCCTGGATGCTGACGGTCAACGCGCCGCGCCCGCTCGGCTCGGTGTCGAACGTCCACCCCTGCTCGACGCCGTCGTGGGTACCTTTTAGCCATTCGCGGCCTTGATTCCCCTGTCGAACAAGGCCGCCGAAGCCGTCCGCGACGAACTGCGGCTCGAGCGCCATCGACCAAGTGCCCCGCTGAACGACCATCGTTTCAAGCTTCAGGCCCGAGCCAGGCAGCTCACCTCGTCGGGAGGGAAGAGGGACCAGCTCGGTCGTTGCGCCCGACACGCGCGCGTACCAGCTGCGCGTTCCGGACTCGAAGCCATCGGCACGAGGTCGAAGGGCCAAGCGGGCTCGTTCCATCGCGTTCGCGAGTGAGATGGGGCGGGTGCCAACTTGGCGGGAACTCGTTCCCGAAACCGTTTGGGATGGTTCGCTGTGTGGAGGCTCGTCTTCGCAGGCGCCTAAGGCGGCAAGGATGAGAATGGTCCCAAGCGCGCTCCCCGCCCCGCGAAACATAGCCAGAAGCCTACCACAACCGTTCACCCCCCCCAACCCCCCTACCGCTTCCTCGGATCCACCACCTGCGGATGCTCGTTGTAATACGCATCCAGGCTCTCCCGCGTGATCTCCACCTCGATCACCGCATCATCCCCCGCGCTCTCCAAGATCTTCGCCTGACAGCCGAGCCGCGAATTGCTCCTGACGTCGAAGGCCTTGTCCAAGATGTCCTCTTCCTCTTCCTCGGCCTCGCTGAGGTGCTCTTTGCCTTTGAGGACGTGGACGTGGCAGGTGGAGCAGGCGCAGACGCCGCCGCAGGCGTCGCCTTCGGGGGCGTCGACGGTCTTGGAGACGTCGCGGAGGGACATGCCGACGGACCCGTCAGCTTCCCAGGTCTTGCCATGCGCGAGGTAGCGTACTTTCACGGTTCAGTCTTCCATCGCCCCCCTCTCCGGAAGGGAGAGGGGGGACGGGGGGTGAGGAAATTGCAGCGACAACGTCGTGGTGATCCATCGCCCCCCTCTCCACCCGTGGAGAGGGGGGACGGGGGGAGAGGGAACAGCAGCGACGCCGCTGTCAGTGGTCGAGGCGTTCGTGGTTGGCCCGAAGATCTGGAGAGGGCGGACGGGGATCGAGGAAACTCCGGCGAGACTCCGCCAGCTTGGGCCGTCCCGCAACATCGTCACCTGCCAGCCCTCTCTGCATGTTCTGCCACATGGGCATCGACGCCGCGGGCGGCGGCGACACCTTCTTCTACTGCCTCCACCTGCTTGCCGGCGATGGCCTTGGCGACGGCGCGGTCCATGCGTCGGCCGGCCCAGGGCTTTGTGGCGTGATCGAGGATCTCGAGCTGGGCGTGGATGAGGGAAGGGTTGGTTCCCGCGGTGGCGCGCTCGAGCTGGGCGATGGCGCCCTCGATGTCGGCGCGCTCGGTGCCTTCGAGGAGGTCTGCGTCGGTCTCGAGGGCCTTTTTGGTGGCGAGGATGACGCGGCCGGCCTCGACGCGCTCCTCGGCGAGGCGTCGGGCAGCGAGGTCTTCTTCGCCGTGGTCGAGGGCGGCCATGAGCATCTCCTCGACCTGCTCGTCGGTGAGGCCGTAGGAGGGCTTCACGTCGACCGTCTGCTCGATGCCGGTGGTGAGCTCCTTCGCGTGGACCTTGAGGAGGCCGTCGGCGTCGACGGTGAAGGTGATCTCGAGGCGCGCCATGCCGGCGGGCATGGGAGGGATGCCCTTGAGGCTGAAGCGTGCGAGGGACCGGCAGTCGGCCGCGAGCTCGCGCTCACCCTGGACGACGTGGAGCTCGAAGCCGGTCTGGTTGTCCGCGTAGGTGGTGAAGACCTGGCGGGCGCCGGTGGGGATCGTGGTGTTGCGCGGGAGGACCTTCTCGGCGACGCCGCCCATGGTCTCGATGCCGAGCGAGAGCGGGAGCACGTCGAGGAGGAGCACGTCGTCTTTGTGCTCGCCGGCGAGGACGTTCGCCTGGATGGCCGCGCCGAGGGCGACGACCTGCTCGGGATCGATGTCGCAGAGCGGCTCCTTGCCGAAGATCTGCGCGACGTACGAACGGACGGCCGGGACGCGGGTGGAGCCGCCAACGAGGATGACGCCGTCGAGATCGGTGGGGGCGAAGCCGGCGTCCCGCAGGGCGCGGCGGCACGCGGTGCCTGTGCGCTCAAGGAGAGGCTTGATGAGCTCGTCGAAGCGGGCGCGGGTAATGACAATTTTGTCAGGTTGACCGGCGGGGGCCTTGGGGAGCTCGACCTCCACCTCGCTCGCCTTCGTCAGGGCGTGTTTCGTGCGGCGCGCGGAGTCGAGGGCAAGGCGCTTGAGCTCGGGCGTGGCCAAGTCGGCTGCCTCGCCCATGGCCTCGAGGAGGACCTGGGCGAGCGCGCGGTCCATGTCGTCCCCCCCGAGCTGGCTGTCGCCGCCGGTGGACTTCACCTCGAAGACGCCGTCCTCCAGGCGGAGGATTGTGATGTCGAAGGTGCCGCCGCCGAGATCGTAGACGGCGAAGAGGCCGTCTTGTTTCTTCTCGAGGCCGTAGGCGAGCGCGGCCGCGGTGGGCTCGTTGAGGAGGCGCAGGACCTCGAGCCCGGCGAGGCGGCCGGCGTCTTTCGTGGCCTGGCGCTGGGCGTCGTCGAAGTAGGCGGGGACGGTGATGACGGCGCCGCCGACGCGCTGGAGCTCGTCCTCTGCGAGCTGCTTGAGCTTGCGCAAGATGTCGGCCGAGACCTCGATCGGGGTCTTGGCCTTGCCGCGGACGAGGAAGCGGACGCTCTTCTTCTCTTCGTCGCTCTCGGCCGGCGCGAACGCGTAGGTGCCGAGCCGGCGCGTCTCCGCGTCCTCCGACCCGCGCCCCATCAGTCGTTTGACGCTGACGATGGTGTTGGCCGGATCGAGCGGCGCGAGGCGCAGGGCGTCACGGCCGACGAGCGCCTCGCCGCGCTCGCCGTAGTGGACGGCGGAGGGGACGAGGTACTCCTGATCGCAGTCGAGGATGACGACGGGGACGTCGTCGCGGATGCGGGCGACGAGCGAGTTCGTCGTGCCGAGGTCGATTCCGATCGGCCGCGGCGGCGCCTTGGGGTCGTAGATTTCGAGGAGGTTCATGGCCGGCTCCACGAAGTGGAGCCGGCGGGCCCCGCCAAGGCTGGCCACGTGGGTACAGAGTTGCAGGAGAGGGTGTGTTCGGAGCTGGTAACCGGGTGGATCACTTTGAGGTCGTCTCCGCTATTCCCTCCCCCCTGGCCCCCCTCCACTCTGTGGAGGGGGGAGGGAGCGAGTGGGGAGGCATGCAGCGATGAGCTGGAGGACCTGCTCGATTCGCTCCAGCACCATCCAGTTGGGAAACCTGAGCACCGCGAGCCCGCGGCGGTTGAAGTACGCGTCGCGCGTTCGGTCGCTTGCGGGCCGACCGCTGTGCGCCGCGCCGTCGAGCTCGATCGCCAGCCGCGCTTCATGGCAGAGAAAGTCTGCAAAGAAGGGACCGACGGGAACCTGCCGGCGGAACTTGAAGCCAAGCAGGCGTTTCTTTCGGAGGTGCTGCCAGAGCTCGGCCTCCGCGCGCGTTGGGTTGCTCCGATGTAGCCGAGCGAGCGCGATGCGGCGCGGAGATGTTCGTTCCACATGGGAAGAGTCGACACGAGCACGCGCCAGTTGCGTCGATTCGCGCTCTCCCCCCTCCGCAACGCGGAGGGGGGCTGGGGGGGAGGGAACGGCAGGGAGACCGCTGCCTGGTCGGCATGGCGCTTATCAGCCCAGCTCATTCCCAACGTCAACGTGTGCGAGCGCAGCGAGACCGTCTTCATTCCGCAGCCTCTTCCAGCGCGGCCACCTCGTCCAGAAACCTCCTCACATACCTGAGCTCTCCGAGCAGAGGCAGGACTTCCGCGGTCGTCTCCGCGAACGCGGTGGCCAGACGGCCAACGATCGCTGCTTCGCGTCGTTTCATGATCGCATGAAGGCTGCCGAGCTTCGCTCGATCCTTTTTCGCGCCGGCCGTCGCGAGCTCCTCGCGCGCTTCCATCATCTCCATGAGCAGGGCGGGGGAGGGCTGCGGTTCCTTGCCTTCTCCGACCGGCATGCCGCTGCGTCGGGCGAGCGCTTCGGCGCGGCGGACCGGATCTTTCAGGGCGCGGAGCGCCTCGTTCACCTCGATGGCGCGCGAGAGCGCCATGCGACGCTCCGCCGCGGGAGCCGAGGCGTAGCGGTCGGGGTGGAGCGCCTTCGACAGCTCGCGGTGGCGCTTCTCCAGCTCCGCCAGCTCCAGGTCGAATCGCGCCTCGACGCCGAGGATGGAAAACGGATCAGTCATGCTTGCACCCCCTCTCCACGCGTGGAGAGGGGGCCGGGGGGAGAGGGAACAGCAGTGAGGACCTGACAGGGGGGGACCCCGCTGACAGTCGTCTCGAGACCTGTGAACACCTTCCTCACTTCCACGGCGTTGCTGCTTCTCCCACCCCCCGGCCCCCTCCACTTCGTGGAGGGGGTGTCACTGCACGGTGAACGAGTGGCCGCACCCGCAGCGCGACGCCTCTTGTGGGTTCTTGAACTTGAACCCCTGGTACATGAGGGTCTTTTCGTAGTCGAGCACCGAGCCGCCGAGGTAGAGGATGCTCTTCTTGTCGCAGAAGACGCGGACGGTGCTCCTGCCCTCTTCGGAGTACTCGAGGACCGTGTCACCCTTGCGGGGCGGGTCGTCGCTGAACTCGATGGCGTAGGAGAACCCCGAGCACCCGCCGCCTTTGACGCCGATGCGCAGGGCGGAGTCCGGCGTGCCGCGCTTCGCGAGCGCGGCGCGGATCGCCTCGACCGCCTTGGGAGAGACGGCGATCGTGGACTTGGCGACGCCCGTGTCGACCTGCTCGACGGGCTTGAACGCCGCGCGTTGTTCTGGGGTCATCTCGGCTGGAGTCATCTTGCTGCTCTTGCTTGCTGGAGGGCGGGGGGTTGTTTCGCGGCTGAAACGCTGTCGGGTCCAAGAGGTTGGTGCTGCAATTGTCCTCTCCCCCCGGCCCCCTCTCCGGTTCGGAGAGGGGGAGAAGCTCCTGCACCACCGCCCTACTTCCTTCGCGCCGCTTGCTTCGCTCGGAAGTCGGCGATGGCGCTCTTGATCGCGTCCTCCGCCAGGACCGAGCAGTGGATCTTCACGGGCGGGAGGCTCAGCTCCTCCGCGATCATGCTGTTTTTGATCGTCTCCGCCTCGTCCACCGTCTTGCCCTTGAGCCACTCGGTGGCGAGCGAAGACGAGGCGATGGCGGAGCCGCACCCGAAGGTCTTGAACTTCGCGTCTTCGATGACGCCGGAGTCGTTCACCTTGATCTGCAGGCGCATGACGTCGCCGCAGGCGGGCGCGCCGACGAGGCCGGTGCCGACCGACTCGTCGTCCTTGTCGAGGGTGCCGACGTTGCGCGGGTTCTCGGTGTGTTCGATGACTTTTTCGCTGTACGCCATGGTGATCGGAGAGGCTGGCTGCTGTTGCTGTTCTTCGAAGTGGGACTGCCCTCACCCCGGCCCCTCTCCCGGAGGGAGAGGGGAGAGGCTAGTGGGCTGCCCACTGGACGCTGTTCAGGTCGATGCCTTCTTTGTGCATCTCGTAGAGGGGCGACATCTCGCGGAGCTTCTCGACCTTCTTGGTGACGAGCTCGGCCACGTAGTCGACCTCTTCCTCGGTGGTCCAGCGGCCGAGGCCGAAGCGGATGGACGAGTGAGCGAGGTCGTCGCCGATGCCCATCGCGTGGAGCACGTACGAGGGCTCCAGGCTGGCGCTGGTGCAGGCCGAGCCGGACGAGCACGCGACGTCTTTGATGGCCATGAGCAGCGCCTCGCCCTCGACGAAGGAGAACGAGAGGTTGAGGTTGTGCGGGAGGCGCTTCTCCCGGTGGCCGTTGAGCTGGATGGCGTCGAGGTTTTTCTCGAGCGTGCCGAGCAGCCGGTCGCGGAGGCCGCCGATGCGTTTGCTCTCCGCCGCGCCCTCGTTTTTCATGATCTCCGCCGCGGCGCCGAGGCCCACGATGCCGGGCACGTTGAGCGTGCCGGAGCGCATGCCGAACTCGTGACCGCCGCCGTCCATCTGAGCGGTGAGGCGAACGCGTGGCTTGCTGCGGCGGACGTAGAGCGCGCCGGCGCCCTTGGGCCCGTACATCTTGTGGGCGGTGATGCTGGCGAGGTCGACGTTGAACGCCTCGACGTCGAACGGGACCTTGCCGATGCCCTGCACGGCGTCCGAGTGGAGGAGGACGCCTTTCGACCGGGTGATCTTGCCGATCTCCGCGATGGGCTGCACCGTGCCGACCTCGTTGTTGGCGAGCATGACCGAGACGAGGATTGTCTTGTCGGTGATGGCCGCCTTCACGTCGTCGGGGTCGACCAGGCCGTCTTTGCCGACCTTGAGGTAGGTCACCTCGCAGCCCTCCTTCTCGAGGCGCTTGCAGGTGTCGAGCACGGCCTTGTGCTCGATGGCCGTCGTGATGATGTGGTTGCCCTTGTCCTTGTAGAACTCGGCCACGCCCTTGATGGCGAGGTTGTCGCTCTCGGTGGCGCCCGAGGTGAACACGATCTCCTTCGGGTTCTTGGCGCCGATGAGCGAGGCGACGCGCTCGCGCGCGACGTTCACCGCCTCCTCCGCCGTCCAGCCGTAGGAGTGGCTGCGGCTCGCCGCGTTGCCGAACTTCGCGTTGAAGTAGGGCAGCATCGCCTCGATGACGCGCGGGTCCACCGGCGTCGTCGCGTGGTAATCCATGTAGATGGGGAACTTGATTGCCATAACGGTGCTGTCTTCTTAGCGCTCTCCCCCCTCCACGCCGTGGAGGGGGGCCGGGGGGGAGGACTTGGCGGGGGACTGGTTCGGGTGATCGAGAGGGTCTGGTCTTGGCTCTGGCTGGGTTCTTCCCGTCAGCTGACGATGCCGGCGACGAGGTCGGGCTCGGCCTCGCGCTCGCGGCGCTGGCAGGCGTCGCAAGCGGCGGCCGGCTCCTCCGCGCGGCGCGGGAGGACGTTGGCGAGGACGTTTGGGTCACACGCGTCACACGTGTCGAGGTAGCCGATGCTTGCCTCGAGCTCGGTCTCGAGCGCGGTGAGGCGGGCGAGCTGCGCGCGCGTCTCTTCGAGGCGCTCGCGGTACATCTCCCGGACCTGGCTCATGGCTTGCGCAGCGGTGGGCGCGCTCTCCCATGCGGCGACGACGGCCTGGATCTGCGAGAGCGACATGCCCAGATCGTGGAGCTTGGAGATCCAACGGACGCGGGTGACGGCGGAAGGGTCGTAGAGGCGGAAGCGCCCCTTGGAGCGGGCGTCCGGTTTGAGGAGGCCGATCTCCTCGTAGTGATGGATGGCGCGGACGGTCTTCCCGGCTGCCTTCGCGAGCTCCCCCACCTGGAGCAGACGCTCGGCGGGCGTCTCGGCAGCGGCCTGTGGGGCGGCGCTGTCGAGCACGGGGAGGCGGAGGCTGCGCTCGGGGACGGACATGGACTCAAACCCTTACGTGTGGGTTAGAGTTAGTCCCGCTCGCCGTGACGGTCAAGCCGTAACTGACGTTAGGTCATGGCACTTTGCCCCAGCTCCCCATGATTGGCCCCACCCTCGTCGCCGCACCCCGAGAGATCGCCCTCCTGGAAGCGCTTGCCGCGAGCGCGGATCTGCTGCGCACCGCCGAACGAGAAGAGAAGGTGGCGTGCGGCGCCTGGATCGTTCCGGCCGAGCGCGTGATCGTCCTGGGCCGGATGCAGCACGCAGGCCGGGTGCTCACCAGCCTCGAGCTGGGCGACTGGAGCGTCGCGCGTCGGGCCACGACCGGGACCGCGGCCGCGGTCGACGGGGCGCTGCTGGTGTCGGTGGCGCTCCCCGCGATCGACACGGTCTTTCGCGATGCGACGATGCGGACGGTCGTGAACCGCAACGTGCGCCTCTTGCTCGCGGGGCTGCGGAGCGCGAGCGTCGCGGCTGCGTACTTCGGTCGCGAGTGGATCGCGTGGCAGCGCAGGCCGCTCGCCGTGCTCGGGCTGGAGATGACGCCTTCCGGCGCCGTGCTCCTGGAGGCGTTTTTCACGCTGCGCGGCTCGCTCGCGCTGCCGCGCGAGCTCACGACGGACGCCGAGCGAGCGGTCGACCGCTACCCGGGAAAGATGACGGCGAGCCTCGGGGAGGCGGTTGGCGAGCGGTCCCCGCTCGACGTCGCGCGAGCGATCGTCGACGGCATCGTCGAGCGCGTGGGAGGCGAAATGTTGGAGCTCAAAGCAAGTGCGGGGGCGCCTCCAAGCGAGACGGCGGAGGTGGGGCCGGTCACCAGCCTCGAGAGCCCGCTCCCGACGGGCGCGCTCTCCGTCGCCCCGCGCCACGTCCCGATCGGCTGGCTCGACCTGGCCCGATCCCCCGGGGGGATGTGGGTAGGTGGAGACGTTCTCGCACCTTCGTTTGCGCTCGGGCTCGGGGCGCCGCCTCCGGATGGGGCTCCGATGGAAGGCGCGTCGTGGGAAGACGTACAACGCGCTCGTGACGCTGCGCGGTAGGCGAACCCGCGCGATTGTCATCGCGGCTCCGACCTATCGAGCGGGCCGCTTCTGGTGTATTCTTCGGCCCTACCCCCGGGAGGTCGCTTATGAAGTTTGGAAGCGCTGGTTTTGTCGTCTTGGCACTCGTTGGGGGCACGGCGCTCGCCGTCTCCGGTTGCAGCGCCGGTGGCGGGGTTGCGGACGACGACGATGGCGTGGGCGGCGGCAACACGAGCGGACCCGGCGCGGGCAACACAACGGGCACCGGCTTCACCGGCTCGGGTGGCTCGACGGGCTCGGGCTCCGGCTGCACCGACCCGAGCTGCATCGGCGGCAACCCGCAAGGCAACTGCGACATGGGCCTGCAGCTCGCCAGCGCGGACGCGATGGATGGCGCGAAGGCCATCGGCATCTGCCAGGCGGCCACGGCGAGCTCGTGGGGCGTGATGACGGCGGAGTGGGTCCGGAGCGACGGGCAGGTGCTGTCGCAGCCCGAGCTCCAGCGCGGCAAAGGAATCCTCACGCACTTCGGCAGCGTGGCCCCGCGTGAAGGCGGCGCGATGCTGGCGATCTCGTCAGGCTCCGCGCGCAACCCGAGCGATCCGGAGTTCTTCGATCCGGGTGGCGACTGGAAGGACTTCAACTCGCACGGCACGCCGCCCGGCTACCCCAAGACGTCGCCTTCGTGCGGCGTGCAGGCGGGCGAGGCGTACGACTCGGCTGGTCTTCGCCTTCGCATCAAGACGCCGAGCGACGCGAAGTCGTTCAGCTTCAACCTCGACTTCTACACCTACGAGTACCCGAACTACATCTGCGACATCTACAACGACTTCTTCGTCGCGATGATGGACCCGAAGGACCCCGCGCTGCCCGACGGCAACATCTCCTTCGACTCGCAGGGCAACACAATCAGCGTGAACGCAGGCTTCCTCCAGGTCTGCAACGCGCAGACGGCGAGCAACGGCGTGTTTTTCCCGTGCGCGCTGGGCCCCGGCGAGCTCGCGGGCACCGGCTTCGACAGCCAGCCGAACGGCAGCGCCGCGACGGGCTGGCTCGAGACCAAGGCGCCCATCATCCCGGGCTCGGAGATCACGCTGCACTTCACGATCTGGGACTCGGGCGACGGCGTGCTCGACTCGACGACGCTCATCGACAACTTCAAGTTCGACGTCGACGAGACGAGCACCGGCACCACGCCCGTCCCGCAGTGACGTCGGTCCGAGGCTGAGAGCTTTCTCGGCTCGGCAACGATCGTTCCCGTAGTTTCCTCCCCCCGGCCCCCCTCCACCCTCGTGGAGGGGGGTATAGTTTTGTCATGTCGTTCGCGAAGAAGCTCGATCGGCCCGCGACGCTGGCCGATCTCGAGGATCTGACGCCAACGGCGTTGTTTTGGTGACGCGGCGACGTCGCGCCATCGGCGACCTCACGATGCTGCCTCGCCTTCCGAACTGTCGCTTCTGCTGTTGATGACCCCGCGGAGCGTTTCTAGCCAGGGGGTCTGAGGCAGCCCCCCTCGGCCGCTTCGCGGCCTTCACCCCCGCCTCCGGGCTCCGGGCCTTACGGTCCTCGCCCGTGAAGAGGGCGACTGGGCACCAATCGGTCTACGTTCTGGAGTTACCCTGACAAAGCACCAACCCCCTCTCCCATTTAGGAGAGGGGGCTGGGGGTGAGGAAACGAGAGGAACAGAACTGTCAGGAAGCGCGAAGGCCCGTGGTCTTGGCTGACCGGTCCTTCTTCTTCGCCTTCTTCTCGGCCTTGGCGGGCTTGTGCGCGCCGTTGGTCTTCGTGCCGTTGACGGCGACGGCGCTCGGCTTGGCGAGGTCGTCCGCCATCTTCGCGGCGCGCGTCGTCTTCTCCCAGGAGAACTCGCTGCGGCCGAAGTGGCCGTAGGCGGCGGTCTCGTAGTAGCCGGGCTTGAGGAGGTTCAGCTCGTCGATGAGCGCCTTCGGGCGCATGTCGAAGTTCTGGAGGATGTACTTCTCGAGCACGGCGTCAGCCACGCGGCCGGTGCCGAACGTGTTGACGAAGACGCCGACGGGCTGCGCGACGCCGATGGCGTAGGCCACCTGCACCTCGCACTTGGCGGCGAGCTTCGCGGCGACCACGTTCTTCGCGACGTAGCGCGCGTAGTAGCAGGCCGAGCGGTCCACCTTGGACGGGTCCTTGCCGCTGAACGCGCCGCCGCCGTGACGGCCCATGCCGCCGTAGGTGTCGACGATGATCTTGCGGCCGGTGAGGCCGGCGTCGCCGTGCGGGCCACCGACGACGAAGCGCCCGGTGGGGTTCACGTAGATCTTCGTGCTCTTGTCGATGAGCTTGGCCGGGATGACCTTCTCGATGACGAGCGAGCGCATCGCGTCGACGATCTCCTTGTGCTTCACTCGCTCCGAGTGCTGCGTGGAGACGACGATCGCGCCGACGCGCGCGACCTTGCCGGCTTCGTCGTACTCGACCGTGACCTGCGTCTTGCCGTCGGGGCGGAGCCAGTCGACCTTCTTGGTCTTGCGGACCTCGGTCAGCTTGCGCGCGAGCTGGTGCGCGTAGCTGATGGGCGCGGGCATGAGCTCCGGCGTCTCGTCGGACGCGTAGCCGAACATGAGACCCTGGTCGCCGGCGCCCTGCTCCTTGTGGAGGCCCTGGCCCTCGGTCACGCCCTGGGAGATGTCGGGGGACTGCTGCTCGACCGCGGTGAGGACGGCGCACGTGTTGCCGTCGAAGCCCATGGCCGAGTCGGTGTACCCGATGTCGCGGATCGTATCGCGGATGATGGTCGGGTAGTCGATGCGGGCGGTCGTCGTGATCTCGCCGGCGACGATGGCGTAGCCGGTCTTCACCATGGTCTCGCAAGCGACACGGGCCCGCGAGTCTTGCTCGAGGATGGCGTCGAGGATGGCGTCGGAGATCTTGTCGCAGACCTTGTCCGGGTGACCTTCGGTCACGGATTCGGAGGTGAAGAGGTAACGTCGCATCGTTGGGGGTTCCTTGGAGTGAAGGCGATGTCCCTAGCGTTTGCCGCAGGGAACGTCAATGACGGGGCGGGGGCGCGCCAAAGTTGGCGCTGCTCTCCTGGGCTGGAGGTCAGGCGTCTCGGGTGCGCTTCCGCGCTTCCGCGTTCGTCCCTGTGGTTCCCACCCCCCAGCCCCCTCCACTTCGTGGAGGGGGTGCAGAAGAACGAAACCCCCCTCCACGTGAGTGGAGGGGGGCAGGGGGGAGGGAATGGCAGACTCTACGTTCGGGCGAAGCTACGCGGTTTGGTCTCGAGACAACCCCCGCGGCTCAGTCCTCGCGACCTTTCAGTCGCTGCAGCTCCACCTCACTCGCTCGACTCCGCGCCGCCGGCCTTCTCGACCTTCGTCACGAGATCGCCGGCGAAGGTGCCCTGGCGAAGGCGCTTGCGCACCTCTTTGAAGGTCTTCTTGAACGCGGCCTCGTCGACGTCGAACGTCTTCATCTTCTTCGTCATGCGGCCCCAGGCGGCCTCGTCCTCCGCCTTGATCTTCTCGCTGAGAGCCTTGGAGGCGACAGCGCCGGTGTCGAGGATGATGGTGCGGAGGTCGCCGGGGAGCGAGCCCATGCGCTTGCTCTGGACGACGAGCGCGCCGATGGCGCAGCCGGTGACCTGGTTGCCGGCCTGGTTGAGCTGCGGGGCCCACTGGAGCTGCTCGACCGCGAGGGCGGGCGCGTTCACCGTGTCCACGCCGCCGGTCTTCAGGTTGGAGAGGACCTCCGGAACGTTCAGCGGGACCGGGGTCGCGCCGACGACGCTGTAGAAGACGGGGCTGATGATGTCGTCGCGCCACATGTAGGGCTTGCGCGACTTGAGGTCGCCCGGCGCCTTCACGGAGCCGTCGCCCTTGAGGAAGAGGTGTGCGCGGCCGACGTTGCCCCAGCCGAGCAGGTCGAAGCCGCCGTCCTTGATGCCCTTCTCGAACTCGCCCTTGAGCTCCTTCTGGGCGGCCTCGAGCTTGTCCCACGTGGTGAGGGCGCCGGGGAGCTGGAGCACCAGCACCGGCTTGTAGATCTTGCTGAGGCCAACTGCCGTGATCGCCGCGCCGTCGAGCTGGCCCGACTTCATCTTCGCGACCATGGCGCCTTCGTCGCCCTGCTGGCCGTTGTAGAAGAACTGGATCTCAGCCTTGCCGTCGCTCTTCTTCTTCACGGCCGTCTCCCAAACCTGGAAGACCTGGCCCCAGACGCTCTGCTTCGGGGCGAGCGTTCCGATCTTCACGACCTCGGCGGCGGTCGCGGGAAGCGCGGTCGCGGTCAAGGCGAACGCGCTGAGCGCCGCCACCAGGGACTTGCGAGAAAGCATGCGGTAAACCCTCCGGTTCCGGGGTCGAGACGTCCGACGCCGACCTCTGAGCATCGGGCTATACCCGAGGCCGAAGCCAGCGGGAAGGTGGACGGTTACCGGACGGAACGATTCAAAGCGGAGCGAGCCGGGCAGGAAAACACCGGCCGGGAGCGCTTCGGGATCACCAGCGGGCGGTGTTCCGGACCACCAGCTCGTTGATGACGCCTCGGGTCGAGCCGTTGGCGCTGATGTTTCTTCGAACCTCGATTCTCTTCAGCTCGAAGCCTTTGTAGAGCCGGCGCACGTCTTCCGTGTCGCTGTTGGAGAGCACGAGCTTGCAGCCCCGCTGATCGAGCTGGCGGAAGATCCCGGCGAGCCGCTCCTGGTCTTCGAGGCCGAAGGCGCCGAGCGAATACGACGCGAAGTTCGCGGTTCGACTGATGGGGACGTAGGGCGGGTCGAAGTAGATGACGTCCCCGCGCTGGGCGTCTTCCACGAGGTGGTCGAACGTCTGCGCCTTGAGCGAGACCCCGCGGAGCGCGCGCGAGCAGGCGGCGAGGCGCTCGGGGTGGACGATGCGGGGTTTGGTGAAGCGGCCCACCGGCACGTTGAAATGCCCCGAGCGGTTCGTCCGGAAGAGGCCGTTGTAACAAGTCTTGTTCAGGTAGATGAGCCAGGCCGCGCGGACGGCGCGACCGCCGACGGACTTGTCATTGAACGCGTCACGGACGCGATAGAACTGCTCGTCGTCGTGGGTCACCCGCAAGCGGTCGAGCTCGGCCACGAGCGCGGGGAGCTCGTCGCGCACGACCTCGTAGGTGAGCACCAGGTCCCGGAGGGCGTCCGAGAGGAACGCGCGCTTCGGCGGCCTGTGTGTGGAGAGGTAAAAGAAGACGGCGCCGCCTCCCAGGAAGGGCTCGCGGTAGGTGCGCTTCCCGAGGTCCGCCGGCAGGAGCTTCGTCAGCTGGGGAGCGAGCGCCCATTTGCCGCCAGCCCACTTCAGGAACGGCCGCGGCTGGTCGACGTCTTCCTCTTCCGGGTCGGGCGCGGGGCGACGGTAGAGGGAAGCGCGGGCGGGCATTTTCCTGCGGCCGAAGACAAAAGCTCGTACACCCGCGCCCCGACCAGCGCAACAATCCCGACCATGACCGGCCGGTTCGCCATGACCCTGCTCCTCGCGCTCGCCGGGTGCGTGTCGAGCCCGACGGTGGGCTCGATCGGCGTGGTCCTCGGGCGAGATCCGGAGACGCGATCGGTGTTCGTCCGCGAGGTCCCGGAGGCGAAGGGGGACGCGGAGCCCGTCCTCCTGCCTGGAGACGAGCTCATGATGGTCGAAGGCATCTACGTGCGGCAGCTCTCGACCGAAGAGCTCCGCCGGCAGCTGCGAGGGGCGCCGGGCTCCAAGGTGAAGCTCACGGTCGTACGTGGTGGCGAGATCTTTCGCGTGGAGGTGCCGCGCACGTCGCTCAAGCAGTCGCCCATCCGCTCGACCGAGGAGCGGCTCGAGGAGTAGCGCGTAGGGTCGGCGCCTCTTCGGTCCGTCTCTGCGAAGCCGACTTCGCACCGAGCGTCGAAGAAAGGCGACGATTGGTTAATCTTGTCGCGGCGCCGGAGTTGCTTGTACACCGTGATGTCACAGTATGGCGACGATAGAGCCGCAGATTGACCGCTTGTCCTTGGAGCCTGTCGTCGCAGGCCCGCAAGGCTGGAAGCGCCGGCTCGAGGACCCCTTCAACACGTTCTACCGGTACCCGGTGGCGGTGGCCGCGACGCGCTGGCTCGTCCACACGCGCGTGACGCCGAACCAGGTCTCGCTGGTGCAGCCGATCTTCGCTGCGGCCGCCGGCTACTTGCTGACGCTTCCGTCAGGTTATCACCACCTCGCGGCGGTGATCTTGTTCGAGGTCCGCTCGATCCTCGACTGCATCGACGGCTCCTTGGCGCGCGCGAAGCGCATGTCCTCGCCCAACGGTCACGCCATCGACGCGATGGCGGACTGGCTCGGGGTGGTCCTGCTCTACGCCGGGATCTTCCACTACCTCTTCCATCACGTGCCGGCCGGCGTGTCGCGCGGCTTCGCGATGACGGTGGTCTCGCTGGCGCTCGCGCAGGGCGCGGTCCGCTCGTTCGCCTGGGACTACTTCAAGCAGAAGTACATGGCGATCTACGAGCGGGCGGTGGACGACGTGCCGCTCGTCTTGCGCGACAAGGTGCTTGGGCTCGGCAAAGACGCGTCGCTCTTCGCCCACATCGAGGTCTTCATCATGCGGACCGGGCACCTCTTCTTCGAGTTCGAGTGGTTCGACCCGAGCCGGTCGCGCGCGCTCCCGCAGGGCGCGGTCGAGCGGATGATGAAGGAGGAGCAGTGCGCCGCGCCGAGGCTCCTCGGCGCCCTCTGGAGCATCTCGGGCGGCGACGCCTTCCTCTCGTTCGTCGTTCTGTCGATCGCGGTGGGCCGCGTCTGGGAAGGGCAGGTCTTCTTCGCGACGGTCGGCTGGGTCTGGATCCTCGCCGTGATCGTCGCGAACGTCCTGTTCGTGCGGAAGTACCGCCGCGCGTCTTCCGTTGCAGCGTGACGAGACCGCCCTCGCGCTCGATGGCATGGGCGCTGCTCTTCACCCCCCGGCCCCCCTCACCGCGTGAGGGGGGAGTCGAGCGTGGCGGCGATCTGCTTGGCGCGCTCGACGTCCTCCGCGAAGTCGATCTCGGTCCAGGCAAGATCGCCCACGGGCTCGTAGCCCCAGGTGATCTCTCCGAAGGCGACGTTCATCGCCGCCTCGTACTCCTGGTCGAGGCGACCGGCGGCCACCTCCGAGTCGAGGATACGGCCGAGGACGGCCGCGCCGTCTTTGCCGACCTTGGCGAAGCCCACCGACTCCCCGACCACGTCCCACGTCCCGAGCGGGCTGACGCGCCGTGCGATGGCCCGGACCCGCCCGGCGGTGATCCCGACCATCATCTCCTCGCCGGTCTCGCTCGAGCGCGGATCGACGAGGACGGCATTGTCATGCTTCGACTCGACGAGCTTGCGGAGGAGCTCCGCCGGGTAGAGCACGTCCGCGTCCATGAAGAGGCCGCCCGCGTCGGCGAGACGGCCCGCCGCCTTCTGGAGCGAGACGATGCTGCCGCGGACGAAGTCCGGGTTCTCGACGAACTCGATGGGGAGGGGCGACGCGAGTCGCGCCACCCGATCCCGGATCTGCTGCTGCTCGTACCCGACGACGACGGTGACGCGGGTGATGCCCGCGGTCTTCATGGCCGCGAGGTGGCGCTCGAGGAGCGTCTTTCCGCCGACGTCGACCAGGCACTTCGGCTCGGCTTGTTCGAGGCGGCGGCCACGGCCGGCCGCGAGGAGGACGGCGAGCAAGCTCGTTACTCCTTGATGAGGGCCCAGGCGCGCCGGTAGTCCTCGAACGTGTCGATCTCCAGCCAGCCCTTGTAGACGTCGATCGCCTGCACCTCGGTGCCGCGGTTGATGAGCTCCTGGATCATGTCGGTCATGCTCGCCTCGCGGAGCGAAGCGGCCTCGGCGACCTTGCCCTTGGACTCGACGAGCTGGTTGTACACGTCCGTCAGCTGGCGCGCGCCCTTGTCGGAGAAGAGGGCCATGCCGATGAACTCGCCCTGTGCCTGGTCGTTGGGCACGTTGCGGCCCAGCTTCGCGACCGAGTGCGGAGCCTCGGCGCCGACGAACCGGTAGCCGGTCTCCTGGGCGTCCTTCAGCTGGACGAGATCGGGCAGGCCGCGGCCCGCGGGCTGGTTCGCCTTCGTGTCGGCCCAGGCGCGATCGACGACGAGCGAGATGTCCGCCGGGCTCTTGAGGAGCTTCTCGAGGTGGCCGCGCTCGAAGAGGATGTCGCCGTAGAGGAAGAGGAACTGCCCGCCGAGCTCCTTCTTGGCGGCGAAGAGGCTCTCCACCTCGTTTGTCGAGGCGAACGCGTCGTTGTCGTAGGTGCGGACGCCGGGGAGCGAGATCGCCTCCTTCTTGTAGCCGCGCACGACCGCGATGTCCTTGATGCCGCAGGAGTTGAGCACCTCGATCTGGCGATCGAGGACCGTCTTGCCCTTGATGTCGAGCATCGGCTTCGGCACGTTCTCCGTCAGCGGCAAGAGGCCCTGGCTCTGCCCGGCGCCGAGGATGACCGCGGTGACGCCCTTGCTCTCGCTGGGCATGAAGGCCGCTTCGTCCGTCGCCATCTTGTCGACGCCGACGAGCTGGTAGACGCGCGGGAGGGGGACGACCTTGTCCTCCACGCTTCCCGTGAACATCTCTTTGCGGAGGGTCTGCAGGGTGTCGGTCATGGCCTTGATGGCCGAGCGGACAGCGTGGTTCGCGAAGATGACGAGCTTGAAGCCGGCCTTGCCCAGCTCCTCCACCTTCACGTCCTTGTAGATGGTGGGGACGCAGACGAGCGGCGTGTTCGGGCGGTCCCACAGCTTGGCGAAGGTGAGCACCTCTTCCGGGCTCTTCGACTTGGAGTGGATGAGGACCATGTCCGCGCCCGCGTCGGCGTAGGCACGGCCGCGGTTCAGCGCCTCTTCCATGCCCCAGCCGGCGATGAGCGCCTCCGTCCGGGCGATGACGGTGAAGTCACGATCGCGCTGCGCCGCCTTCGCGGCGCGGATCTTCCCGGCGTGCTCCTCCACCGGGGACAGCTCGCGCTTCACGCCGGCGTAGAAGCTGCACCGCTTGGGGAAGATGTTGTCCTCGATGCAGATGCCCGCGATGCCCGCCTTCTCGTACTCCTCGATGCAGCGGATGACGTTGATGGCGTTGCCGAAGCCGTTGTCGCAGTCCGCGATGACGGGGATCTTCACCGCGTCGTTCATCATCTTCGCGGCGGAGAGGCTCTCCGCCATCGTGAGGATGTTCGCGTCCGGCACGGCGTAGGAGGCCGAGATCTCGAACCCCGAGGCCCAGAGACCGTCGAACCCTGCTTCTTCGCCGATTCGGCCCGAGAGCCCGTTGTGGGCACCGACGATGGTGATGGGACCCGGGCGGGTCATGAGCTCTCGGAACAGTTTGGCTTTGCTGGGCACGTGATACTCCTCGGCGGCACAAAAACCGCGCGGCGCAGCCTCTTAACACGGGTGCGGCGGAGAGCCACAGGGGCTCGCGGCGAAGCACAAAAAGAAGCGAGGCGAGGCGCCTCTTGGCGCCCCGCCTCGTCGGAAGGCGGCCCCTAGAAGGAGGCCGTCAGCTTCTCACTTGCACGCGGGGTTCTGCGCCATCGCGTCGAGCGCGGCCTTGCAGCCCTGCGCGAGCGCGTCCTTGGCGGGACCACCCTGAGCAGCCGCGTCCTTCCAGGCCTTGACGGACGCGTCGTAGCCCTGCTGCATCGCGGCCTTGCCCTCGGCAGGGACCTTGTCGATGCACTTCTTGAAGAGGTCCATGTACTCGTCACACTCTTTGACGCCGATCTTGTCGCCGCCGCCTTCGGCCTTCTTCTCGTCCTTCTTCTCGTCCTTCTTGTCGCCCGCGGAGGCGCTCTTCGAGTCTTTGCCGTCGCCGCCGGCCTTGTCACCACAACCCACCGCGAAAACGGTACCGAGCAGCAGAGCAATCGCGATCTTCTTCACAGGATCCTCCCATCGACCGTTCCACGGTCGTAGCGGCCGGATAGTGCCGCTCATCAGGATCGATGGTCAAGAATCGAAGCAACGCCCAGGCGGTTTTCTGCGATTGTCGTGAACTTGTAATCGACTGTCCGCGAATTGTCCGATGCGCGTGGCGCGCTCGTGTCACTTGCACAGCGGATCGGCGTCGAGCGCCGCGCTCGCGGCCGCGCAGGTGATATCGAGGTTCGCCCTCATGTCGGGCTGCTTCGCCTGATCACGGAACGTCGCGAGAGAGCCGTCGAGCGCCTTCTTGCGCGCGTCGCGGTCGGCCTCGGGGAGCTTGTCGATGCAAGCGCGCATTTTTGAGACGTAGGCGTCGCAAGTTGCGATGCCGGTCGCGTCCTCACCGAGCTTTGCTGTCGGCGACGCTGTCGTGGTGCTGCTGCCGGTCGGGACGCTCGACGTCGGTCCGCCTTTGGCGCCCGCCGTTTCGTCGGCCGGACAACCAGCGAGAGGCAGGATCGCGGCGACGAAGAACAGCGAGCTTCTTTTCATTGTCGGCTCCTTCTTACGGGCGAGGCGGGCGCGCGATCTCGTTCGAGGACGACGACGTGCTCGAGCCGCGGAGCGCGAGCGAACGCGCCCCGCGTGGCCGTGTCGAAATGCGGGCGCGTCTGCGAGGCGCTCGCGCGTGGCTCGAAGCCGGCGCGGCGCCCGGCCTCGACGACGAGGGAGTCCGCGGCGAGGGGCGTGCGCCCGAAGGCGCTGTCGGCGACGAGCAGGGCCGCGAGGCCGCCGGGCTTCATGACGCGGTGGAGCGCTCGTAACACGTCTGTCATTTCATGACCGTACGTGTCGATCGCCTCGTCCGGCGAGAGCTTCGCGAGCGAGCGCTTGGCCCCGAGCTCCGCTCGGATGAACGCGCGCGCGTCTTTGCCGAGCCAACGCAGACGCGCGCGGTGGTGCTCGAGGTAGTCGTAGACGCCCGCGTAGGGTGGGGACGTCACCACGGCGTCGACGCTGCCGGTCTCGACGCCTCGCAGCTCGCGCGCGTCGCCCTCGAACACCACCGCCGTCGGCGCGCGCCGGAGGGGATCATCAACGGCCTCGAAGGCGCGCGTGAGCTCGGTGGCCTTGTTCACGAAGAGCCGCGCCGGATAGCCGGCGGCGAGGCGCTTCGGGGCCTCCGCTGTGGAGGTGTCGGAGCGGCGGCGGCTGAGCTTCACCAGGATCGACGAGAGGACGAGGAGGAGGTCGCTCTTGATGCGGGAGTCGGCGCACGCCTCGATCCCGATGCGCAGGCCGTCGAGCTCGAGCAAGACGTGCGGATCGAACGAAGCCACGTCCTCCTGCGGGTAGCGGCGGCTCGCGCCCGTCTTGGCCTTCCGGCGCTCGGTGGCCACGGCCGCGGCGCTCGCGGCGGCGGCGAGGAGGGCCTCGCGCTCGGCCGGGGGCATCGGCGTCGCCTTGCGGCGCGCGAGCATGACGGCGAGCGGGTTGAGGTCGACCCCGATCGCGCGGCGGCCGAGGAGGCGCGCCTCGACGAGGACGGTGCCGCCGCCGCAGAACGGATCGAGCACGGTCTGGCCGACCGTCGAGAGCGCGCCGACGAGGCGCTCGGCCGTGCGCGGGTGCATGCGCGCCGGGTACGCGTGGAAGCCGTGGACGTGCGCGCGCGCGGCGTCCTCGCCGTCTTCTGCGACGCTGCTCGCGACGTCGAGCGCGTGCGCGAGCCGGGCGGCGAGCGCCTGGTCGCCGCGTGTCCGCACCTCCCCGCCGACGTGGGTCAGCGAGCGGCGTTGTTTCGCGGGGCTCACCGGCTCGCGCGGCGTGGGGACGGCGTCACTTCGTCCGCTCGGTCGCTTGCTCATGGGCCTCGAGCGCAGCGGACGCCTCCGCCTCTGCTTGCGCCTCCGCTGCGGCTTTTGCTTCGAGCTCGGCGAAGCGGGGGTCGGGCGGGAGCGTGGAGCCGGTGTCGACGCGCAAGCTGGGCGCGCCCGCGACGCCGATCTCGGCGTCCACCGTGGCGAGCGTGACGAGCTCCTGCGCGCGCGCCGCGTCCACCCCGAGGATCTTGGCGAGGTCCGCGGCGTTTCTTACCTTGCCCGCGCGGATGAGCTCGGCCGTCGCCGCGCTCCACGCGGAGTCGAGCGCCTCGACGATCTCCTTCGTCTTCGCCTGTGCGCGGGCGCGCGCGAAGAACCCGATGGCGAGGGCCGGGCCGCTGATGAAGAGCAACGTGAGCAGCGCGCCGAGGAACGAGAAGAAGAGGATCGGGAGGGAGATGAGCACGCCGAACGCGGTACCTACCGCGCCGATGACGCCGAGCGCGCGGAACGTCGCGCGGGTCTTTCGCGCGGCGTCAGCCTTGCGGAGACCAGCCTTCGCGGCGTCGTCGAGCGCCGCGCCTTCGGGCATGGTGATGCGCGGGCCCCCGCAGAGCCGGCAGACGGTTCCGAGCTCGGCGTTGGGGACGACGCCGCCGACTCCGCCGCAGAGCGGGCACGTGGCGCTCGCGTCGGGGCGGCGCGCGAGGTGAGCGTAGATGTCGAAGCCCGGCCCGCCGCCGGTCACGACGCTCGCTCCGCTCCGGCGGCCGCGCCGACGGAGGCGGCGAGCGCGGCGCGAGCGGCGTCGAACAGGAGCCGTCCGTCGGCCCCGCCGACCGCAGCCTCGCTCATCCGCTCCGGGTGCGGCATGAGGCCCATCACGTTGCGCCGGGGCCCCGCGTACACGCCCGCGATCCCGAGCGCGGAGCCGTTGGGGTTCGCGTCCTCCGTGGGGTTGCCCTGCGCGTCGACGTAGTCGAACGCGATGGCGGCGCCGGCGGTGCCGTCTTGCTGGAGCGTCGCGAGCACGTCCGGCGAGGCCTGGTAGCGACCCTCGGCGTGGGCGATGGGGAGCCGGAGCACGCGGGTGCCCGCGTCGAGCATCGCGTCGGTGAAGGGGCCCCGCGCGCGCGGCCTGACGAAGATCTCGCGGCACTCGAACCGCAGGTTGGCGTTTCGCGTGAGCGCGCCGGGGAGGAGCCCACACTCCGTGAGGATCTGGAACCCGTTGCAGACGCCCAGTACCAGGCCGCCTCGGTCGGCGTGCCTGCGGATGTCCGCGAGGATGGGGCTCGTCTTGGCGATGGCTCCGCAGCGGAGGTAGTCGCCGTACGAGAAGCCACCGGGGATGGCCACCAGGTCCGTTCCGGCGGGGAGGGCGTTGTCGCGGTGCCACACGATGGAGGTCCGCACCCCGACGATGTCCCGGAGCGTCCGGATCATCTCCGTGTCAGCGTTGGAGCCGGGGAAGACGACGACGGCCGCGTGCATGCCGAGGGGCATACTCTCACTTTTGGCGCAAGGCCAGTGGGCGAGGGATTGACCCTGTGGCATAGGAATAACGTCGTGCGGCGCACGCGTGTGTCCTTCGCTCTCCGTCAACCCGAAGCAGCTCTGCGCCCGGGGGATCCGCGGCTGGCGCTCGGTCTGGCTGGCGCGTACGGGCTTCTCGCGATGATCGGCGGTGCGCTCGCGTTCTACTTCGCCGGCGGCCGGCCGCTCCTGCACCCCGAGCCGTGGCTCGATCTGCCGCTGCTCGCCGCGAGCGCGCTCTCGATCGCCGTGGGGGTCGCGTTCGCCTTCGCGATCGTGGTGATGACGCGCATCACGGTGGCCCGCTACGAGTGGGCCCGCCTGCTCCACCTCGAGCTGCAGCCCGTCGCGCGGCGGTTCGGCACGCGCGAGACGCTCCTCATCGCCGCGCTCTCCAGCCTCGGCGAGGAGCTGTTCTTCCGCGCGTTCCTCACGCCGACGATCGGCATCATCGGCTCGAGCATCCTCTTCGGCTTCTTGCACCAGGTGAAGGGCCAGAGCCGCTGGGTCTGGGCGGGCTGGGCGGCTCTGGTCGGCCTGTTCTTCGCGCTCCTGTTCCGCGCGACCGGCTCGCTGCTGGGGCCCATCGTCGCGCACGCGCTCATCAACGCGACGAACCTCACGTTCCTGAAGAACCACGAGATCCGCGCGCGCGCCTGACCGCGTGCGGATCAGCTCTCGCCGCCGCCCTGGCCCGCGCGTTGAGGCCGCGGCGGCGGAGGCGGCGCGGGCTTCTCTTTGGCGCCGCCTTCGGGAGGAGGCGGCTCGCTCCAACCCGTGTCGACCGGATCGCTCGGCTGGATGATCGGCGGAGGCTTCGGCGAGGGAGGCGGGGGCACCACTGCCTTCACCTTCGCGGGGGAAAGCGAGCGCATGGGCGCGCCGAACCCGGTCTTCGGCGCTGGCGCGTTTGGCTTCGTCACAGGCCGCGTGAAGGTGGCTGCGCGCGGGAGCGGAGGCGCGGCCGGGGCGGTCGGCGCGGCCGGCGGGGCCGCGGCCGGCGGGGCTGCGGGGGGCACGGCAGGCGGCGCGGGGACACGCAACGTGCCCGTCGCGGTCTGCGGTGAGGGCGTCGCTGCGGTCGAAGCGGTCGGCGTGTTGGAGAAAGCCGTGATCGGCGTGCCTGCTGGCGGCGTGACCGAGATCGGTCGGCTGGGGCGTCCGAGCTCGGGCGGCAAGAGAGGCTTGAGCGAAGAGGGCGGCGGCGGCGGGATGGGGGGCGCGCCGAAGGTCGGCGCCCCGTCGTCCGGAGACTCGCTCAACGGCGGCAGGGTCTCGAGGCTGGGTGGCGGCGGGAGGTACGACTCGACCGAGTGGAGCGAGCTGGGGGGCGTGGACTCGCGCAGGGGCGCGTTGCTCCGCTGGAGTGACTCGCGCCACGCCAGCCGCGCCGAGCTCGGGCGCTCCGATGGCCCCGTGTTCGCGCGCGCTTCGTCCTCGAGCCGGGCCGCTTCCATCAAGAGGGCGTTGATGGGGACGAGCTCGCCCGCCGTGCCTGGCGCCGGGTCACCGGTCGGAGAAAACGCGAATTTCCCCGTCTCCCAGCTCATCACCGTGCGGAGCAGCTCGATCGGTGTGGTGCCCTTGCCGCCCAACGTCGCGCTCGCGATGTTGCCGGCGACCACGGAGAACGTGGCCTTCCTGTGCCCGCTCGAGACCTCGAGCGAGCCGCTCCGCCGCTCCAGATCCAGCAGGGTGAGGACGGTCGCGACCGACATCTGGGCGAGGTTTCCGACCATGGCGTGGCCGGTCGGGGGGATGGAGGCGAGGGTCTGGCGTGCGGCGCGAAGGCGCGCGGCCATCTGGATGAGCGCGTCGACTTGCGCGACCACCTCGTCGATTCGGAACGGTTTCGTCAGGTACGCGTCCCCGCCGACCTGGAAGCCCTCGAGGCGGTGCTCGCGATCGTCGAGCCCGGACAAGAAGACGATGGGGGCGAGCGCGACCTTGGACGGATGGGCGCGGATCTTCCGCGCGACCCAGTATCCGTTGTGGTCCGGGAGATCGACGTCACACACGATGCAGTCGGGCTGGTCCTCCACCGCGCGGAAAAATCCCTCGGCCGCGTTCTCGGTGATGGTCACCTCGAAGCCGGCTTCGTTCATCGCAACGGAGAGCAGGCGACAAACCCACTCGTCGTCGTCGATCACGAGGACGCGGCCCTTCGACATGCTGTGGAGAAACGGTATCACGTGGTTCCGGTCGGCGGCCAAATGGCGGGAATTTCTGCTCGAGGCTCCCGAGCCACGACGGGCGTTTCGAGGGGGCGGGGCAGCACCCGCCGGCCGCGGTTACGAGCGGCACGGCCAGCTCGGGTGTAAGCTCCCGGGCTGGTGAAGCCGGACCGCATCATCGTGGCCATGAGCGGGGGGGTCGACTCCTCGGTGGCGGCCCTGCGCCTGGTTCGCGCGGGCCTCGACGTCGTCGGCGTGACCCTGCACCTGTGGGACTACCCGTCGGACACGACGGAGAAGGGCCGGTGCTGCGCGCCAGAAGATCAGTACGACGCGCGCCGGGTCGCCGACCACCTGAAAATCCCCCACTTCACGTTCGACCGGCGGGAGCTGTTCCAGGAGCACGTGGTCGGGCCCTTCGTGGACGCTTACCTGACGGGGCGGACCCCGAGCCCGTGTGTCGCCTGCAACCGGACGGTCAAGCTCCGGGAGCTCTTCCCGCTGGCCAAGAAGCTCGACGCGGCGCTGGTGGCGACGGGGCACTACGCCCGGGTCGTGCCCGGACCCGGGGGAGCGGCCCTGCACCGAGGGTGCGACCCCGAGAAGGACCAGAGCTACTTCCTCCACATGCTCAGGCCCGACGAGCTCGAGCGCCTCCGGTTCCCCCTGGGGGACTCGACCAAGGCGGAGGTTCGGGCCGAGGCGGTGGCGGCGGGGTTGCCCGGCGCCACGAAGGGCGAGAGCCAGGAGCTCTGCTTCGTCTCCAGCGGTCGCTACGACGCGTTCGTCGAGGCCCGCGCCGACGGACGGGTGAGGCCCGGGCCCCTGCTCGACCCCGACGGCCGGGTGGTCGGCCAGCACACCGGGATCCACCGCTACACGATCGGGCAGCGCAAGGGGCTCGGGGTCGCGCTCGGACGGCCCGCGTTCGTCGTCGGCGTCGACGCGGACACCGCGGCCGTGAAGCTCGGCTTCGAGGAAGCCACGCTGGCCAGCGGCGCGGTGCTTCATGACGATATCGTCTTCTCCGAAGAGGTGTCGTTCCCCCTCGAAGCGAGCGTGAAGGTCCGCGCCCGCCACGAGCCGGCGCGCGCGCGGCTCTCGCGCAAAGATGACCGAGTCGTCATCCATTTTCTCGAGCCCGTCCGCGCGGTCTCGCCGGGGCAGGTGGCCGTCGTCTACGACGGCACGCGTGTTCTCGGAGGAGGGAAGATCGAGCGCGCGCTCTCGCAGGAAGAGGTGGCCTCGTGAGCGTCTCGCGCTCCACCCTCCGCAGGGCGGAGGGGGGCCGGGGGGGAGGAAAGCGCAGCGCCTCCCTCCGGGTCTGCCAGGGCGCCCTCGGCCTCGTCGTCACATCTCTGTCCCTCTTCTCCTGCGTCTCGGTGGGCGAAGGCTCGGGCAACGTCGAGAGCGCCCACCTCTACGCGGCCGACTGCTGGGACGATGCCTACGATCTCGAGCCGGACTTCTTCGCGGCCGACCCTTTCCGCAACCAGATGCACATGCGCGTCCAGCGGGGGAGCGACCTGATCGAGGTCTCGGACGGGCTCAGCATCCTCATCGACGACATCGACGCCGTTCGCGGTCAGCTCGGCACCCCGGTCCCGGTGACGCTCCCGCCCGGCGTGGCGCCCCCCGGCATTCCCGTCGGGACGATCTGTGGTCAGGCCGGCTGCGACTCACCGGTTCACATCGCGCTCTATCTCCTCGAGTCCTGTCACACGCAGAACATGGTGCTCTACGCGACCGAGGGGACGATCACCTTCCGCGAGCTCTTCAGCGGGGACCCCAACGAGGAGGACGCGGCAGAGAAGCTGACGGAGGCCGAGTTCGATATCGTGGTCGGCGATCCGCGGGGGTTCGACCCGGCGACCGGGACGATCCCCGACCAGAGTCGGCTCACGGGCTCGTTCAGCTTCTTCTTCCAGCGCGGCCAGCCCGCCCAGCCGTTTCCCTGATCGCGAGGGGCTCCGGTCCCTTCGCACACATTGTGAGCGTGGCCCTCGATCGGGTCGCCCCGCGACCAGCGATGGAAAACGCTTCGACGGTCGCGTTACACTGCGAGCACATGGCAGCACCGCCGCCTCGCCCCTCGGCAGCGCGGGCCGGACCTCGCGCAAGCGTACCGGACCGTGGAGGCCGTGGTTTGGGCGGAGGCAAGGGCGACAAGCCCGCCGGCACCTTCTTCCTCGGGCGCTACCGCGTCGTGGAGGAGATCGGCATCGGCGGCATGGCCACCGTGCACCTCGCCCGGATGGACGGGCCCGGCGGGTTCCAGAAGTGGGTCGCCATCAAGCGCATCCACCCGAACCTCGTGGAGGACGACCAGTTCGTCGACATGTTCCTCGACGAGGCGCGTATCGCGGCGGGCATCAACCACGCGAACGTCGCGCAGGTGTTCGACCTCGGGAAGGACGAGGGCACCTACTGGATCGCGATGGAGTACCTCCACGGCGAGCCGCTGCGCGAGCTCATGCGCCGGTGCGAGGAGCGGAGCCAGCTCATCTCGGTCGACATCGCCGCGCGCATCTGCGCCGACGCGGCGGAGGGCCTGCACGCCGCACACGAGCTGCGCGGGAAAAACGGCCAGCTGCTCGGCCTCGTGCACCGCGACGTGACGCCGCACAACCTGTTCGTCACCTACGACGGCTACACGAAGGTGGTGGACTTCGGCATCGCGAAGGTCGCCGACCGCCTGAGCGAGACGCGCGCCGGCACGCTGAAGGGCAAGCTCGCGTACATGTCTCCCGAGCAAGTGCGCGGGCAGGACGACGTCGATCGCACGACGGACGTCTTCGCGCTCGGTGTCGTCTTGTGGGAGCTGACCACGGGGCACCGCCTCTTCCGGATGGACACCGACCTCGACACGCTCGAGAAGGTTCAGGCCTGCGTCGTCCCGCCGCCGTCGACGATCGTTCCGGGCTACCCGATCGAGCTCGAGAGCGTGGTGATGAAGGCGCTCGCGAAGAAGAAGCCGGAGCGATACCAGACGGCGCGCGAGCTCTCTCGCGCGCTGCAGCTGTACCTCCAGCACCGAGGCGTGCTCATCGGGCCCGAGGAGATCTCGGCGTTCGTCCGCGAGCTGTTTGCGGATCGCATCGGCGCGCGCGAGGCACACCTCGCGTGGGCGGCGGACGTGACCTCGACGATCAACGTCGACCAGCTCAACGCGATGAAGGCCGCGCGCCCCGGCAAAGACGGCTCGCTGAAGAGCATGAGCGCCGGCTCCGAGAGCGCGGCGACGAACGAGCAGATCGATCCCGGGCGCCCGAGCGTGCCCGGCCAGCTCAACGTCGCGGCCCCCGCGGCGCGGAGGTCTGGCGGGCCGCAGGCTCCGCCGCCGGGGCCTCCGCCTCCGCCGGCCGGGCCTCCGCTCATGACCGCGCCTCGCGGGCAGCCGAGCCACGCCAACGGTCGCCCGGCCGGACCGCCGCCGCCCACGGTGCCCGGCTCGCTCGGCGCGAAGGGCAAAGCAGGCCTCGCGTCCACGAACCTGGTGGACGACGACGAGGACATCCCCACGACCGTCGCCTCGCGCGAGCAGGTGAGCGATCTGATGGGCCCCGGCGGGCGACCCGGGCAGAGCGGTCCGCCCGGGCAGCGACCCACGTTCCAGTCGATCCGCGAGACGAACCTCGGCCTCGGCCACACCATCGCGATCCCCGCGGGTCAGAACCCGCTCGGGCCGCCGCCCGCGCCGCCGCCGCCGGGGCCACCGCCGCCGGCCGGGCCGACGTTCGGCGCTCCGCCCTCGGCTCGCCCGCAGCAGTCGGGGACGGTGCCGCCGATGGCCCCGCCTTCGGGCATGGGCACCTCGGGGCCGTTTGCGCCGATCGGCTCAGGGCAGATGCCGCAGCCGTCGTCGAGCCAGCCCGGCTTCGGCCCACCGCCGTCGATGTCCGCGCCCTACGCGCAACAAGCGATGCAGAACCCGCTCGCGGGCATGGGGCCCTCCGGTCAGGTGCAGGGCTTCGGCGGCAACATGGTCGCGGGCCCTCCCAACCTCGGGCATCAGCTCCCCGTCGGCGCGACGACGACCGGCAACACGGCCGGCGCGATGATCGCCGCGCGCGCCGCGCTCAAGCCCTCGCAGATCGAGACGGCGATCTCCATCCCGCGGCCGGATCCGGCCTCGATGTGGATGGCGCACCAGGCGGCGGTCGTTCGCTCGAGCCAGGACAAAAACACGGCCGTGCTCATCGCCGTCGCGGTGCTCACCGCGATCTGCGTCATCGCGCTCGGCACGCTCATCTACCTGAAGTCGCGCAGCGCTCCCGCCGCGACCCCCGCGCCGGCGTCGAGCTCGCTCCTCCTTGACTCCGCCGGCCACGCCAGCATCGTCTGACCAGGCTGCCGCGGCGGCAGACGCGACCCGAGCTGGATCCCATGGCTGCTCCCTCTTCCCCCCGGTCCTCCGCTCGCGGTGAGGCCGGCTCCACCTTCGTCGCTTCGGTCGAGTCGCTCGCCTGGGGGGGGCCCGGGCTCGTGCGCCTCGAGGACGGGACGGTGCACCTCGTCGAGGGCGTCGCGCCCGGCGACGAGATCGAGGTCGCGCTCGAGAAGCCGCAGAAGGGGGAAGCGAAGCGCGCGCGGCTGGTCCGCGTGATCGAGCCGGGGCCCGATCGCGTCGCGCCCGTGTGCCCGCTCGCGGCCCGGTGCGGCGGCTGCGACTGGATGCACCTCGGCGTCGACGCGCAGGAGCGCGAGCACGCGCGGCTCGTGCGCGACCAGCTCGCCCACGCGACGGGCGAGCCCGCGCCGGAGCCGATCGTGCACCGGGCCCCGCGCCCGCTCGCGTATCGGACGCGCGCGCGGCTGCACGTCTCGACCGACGGCCGGCGGGTCGCGCTCGGCTACCACCGCGGCCGGTCGCGCGACATCGTCGAGCCCGAGACGTGCGCGGTGCTCGAGCCGGGGCTCCTCGAGGCCGCGCGGAAGCTGGCCGACGCGCTCCTGGGCCTCCGAGGCTCGGGCGAGATCGCGATCGGTTGGGGCAGCAAAGAAGGCGCGCGCGCCCCGGTCGTGGATCTCGTCCTCGAAGGGGAGCCGCCGGCGACGTTCTGGCGCGCGCTCGACGACGCGGTCCACGCGGATCTCGGCGGCGCTCGCGTGACCCTCGCGGGCTCGAGCAAGCCCGCGACCTTCGGCGACCCGCGCCCCGTGCAGGTCGGCTTCGACGGCGCGCCGCTCGTGTTGCCGGCAGGTGGGTTCGCGCAGCCCTCGGACGAGGGCGCGGCGATCCTCGCGCGTCGCGTGAAGGAGCTCGCGAACGCGCGCGACCTCGACGTACACGAGCTCTTCGCGGGCGCCGGCACGCTCACGGTCGCGCTCGCCGGCGACGCGCGTGTCTCCTCGATCGAGATCGACGAGGCCGCCATCGCCTGCGCTCGAGAGAACCTGGCCCGGCGCGGGCTCACCGCGAAGCAGTCCATCGGGGACGCCGAATCCTCGCCGATCCCCAAGCGCGCGAGCGTCGTGGTCCTCGATCCGCCGCGCACGGGCGCGCGCGGCGCTTGCAAGGCGATCGCCGAGGCGAAGCCGAAGCGCGTCGTGTACGTCTCGTGTGATCCGCCGACGCTCGCGCGCGACGCGCGCCTGCTCGCCGACGCGGGGTACGCCCTGATCGGCCTCGAGATCGTCGAGCTCTTCCCGCAGACGAGCCACGTCGAGACGATCGCCGTCTTCTCTCGCGGCAAACGCAAGGCGGGCGCGTGATCTTCGTCGTGGACGAGGCGCTCGTCGAACAGGCGCGCCGCTTCCGGCTGCTCTACGCGTGTGAGTCGTGCGCCATGTTCGATCCCGACAGCGGCAAGTGCTCGCTCGAGTACCCCAACGAAGAGCACCGCGCGGAGCCGCTCCGAGTCGGTGGCCGCCTCGTGTTCTGCAAGGAGTTCGAGGCACGATGACGTCATGAAGGGCTCACACGCGCCTTCGCTGCGCACGCTCGTCCGCCGGCTGCTCGAGGCCGAGCTCGGGCTGCGCGGCGCCTCGATCCTCTGCGCGTGCTCGGGCGGCCCCGACTCGACGGCCATGCTCCACGTCCTCGCGGGGCTCCGGCCGGCGCTCGATCTCACCCTGACCGCTTGTGCGGTGGACCACGGCCTGCGCCGGGAAGCCGGCGCAGAGATCGAGATCGCACGTGAGGTCGCGGCGTCGGCGAGCGTGCCGTTCGAGGTCGTCGGCCTGCACGTGCCGCGTGGCCCCAACCTGATGGCGCGCGCTCGTGAAGCTCGGTACGCGGCGCTCCGCGAGGTCCGCACGCGCCTCGGCGCGTCGCTGATCGCCACGGGGCATACCGCCGACGATCGAGCGGAGACCGTCGTGATGCGCCTGCTCCGTGGCGCCGGACCACGTGGCCTCGCCGTGTTGCCCCCGCGCACGGACGACCTCCTCCGCCCGCTGGTTCGTGCGCGTCGCGCCGACGTGCTCCTCCACCTCTCGCGCGCCGGGGTGCGCTTCGCGTCGGACCCTTCGAACGAAGACCGCTCCTTCCTGCGTGTTCGCGTGCGAAAGGAGATCATGCCGCTCTTCGAAGGGCTCTCGCCGCAGATCGTGGCGTCGCTCTGCTCGCTCGCCGACGAGCTCGCCGAGATCCTTCCGACAGACGACCCGCTCGCCTCGCTCGGCCGGCGACAAAGGCAGATGGTGGAGCGGGCGCTACGACTCGGGCCGGGCGGGGCCCGGGTCCGGACGTCGGACCGTGAAGAAGTGTTCGTTCAGGTGGAGAACGGCAGGAAAGTCCTTAGAGAAGTCGTGTCGCCCAAGCCCGCTCCCGCGGGCCGGCGCGGGACCCGCACCCGGCCTTCGTGAACGATTTCGTGTTCGAAATCTGACGCGAAAAGCTGCGGTGCTGGCCTCGACGGGCCGTTATCCCGCACGTAAGATGTGCTCAGGCTGGCGCTCGGCGCCTCCTTGTTCCAGGCTTTCGAGCCGGCGCCCCCTCAGTCCAAGGGGCTTTTCGAGGTCGATGTGAAGCAATCCCACAAGACGCTGCTCCTCTGGGTCCTGATCGCGACGATGTTCTTGGCGATCTGGCAGTTTTTGGATTCCAACACCAAGCCCGCGACCCAGGTTGCCTTCAGCGAGTTCATGGGCCTCGCGAGGGCGCCGGACGAGCAGGCGCACGTGGAAGCCGTGACCATCAAGGATCACGAGTACACGTTCACCGTCGTCGACCCGACGAAAAACGGCGCGAAAGAGCAGAAGGTCGCGCTCGGCCCGGACCCGAACCAGAGCGAAGGCGTCGTCCAGGAGCTCGTGAAGGAGGGCGTCCGCGTCAACTTCGAGAAGGAAGACGGCTCGCCGTTCTGGTCGGGCGCGCTCGTCACCATCCTGCCGATGGTGTTCCTCCTCGTCATGTTCTACCTGTTCATGCGCCAGCTCCAGGCGGGCGGGGGCAAGGCGATGAGCTTCGGCAAGTCGCGCGCGCGCCTGCTCAGCGAGTCGCAGAACAAGGTCACCTTCGCGGACGTCGCCGGGATCGACGAGGCGAAGGACGAGCTCGAAGAGATCATCGCCTTCCTCAAGGACCCGAAGAAGTTCCAGAAGCTCGGCGGCCGCATCCCCAAGGGCGTCCTCATGATGGGCCCGCCCGGCACCGGCAAGACGCTCCTCGCGCGCGCCATCGCGGGTGAGGCCGGCGTTCCGTTCTTCAGCATCTCGGGCTCGGACTTCGTGGAGATGTTCGTCGGCGTCGGCGCGAGCCGCGTCCGCGACCTCTTCGAGCAAGGCAAGAAACACGCGCCCTGCATCATCTTCATCGACGAGATCGACGCGGTCGGCCGTCACCGCGGCGCCGGTCTCGGCGGCGGTCACGACGAGCGCGAGCAGACGCTGAACCAGCTCCTCGTCGAGATGGACGGCTTCGAGTCGAACGAAGGTGTCATCATCATCGCCGCGACGAACCGCCCCGACGTCCTCGACCCGGCCATCCTGCGCCCGGGCCGCTTCGACCGCCGCATCGTGGTCAACCGCCCCGACGTCCGCGGTCGCGCCGGCATCCTCAGCGTCCACACGAAGAAGGTCCCTCTGGCCGACGGCGTCGACCTCGAGGTCATCGCGCGCGGCACGCCCGGCTTCGTCGGCGCGGATCTGGAGAACCTCGTGAACGAGGCCGCCCTCCTCGCCGCCCGCCAGGACAAGGACACCGTCTCGATGGTCGACTTCGAGATGGCGAAGGACAAGGTCCTCATGGGGACCGAGCGCCGCAGCATGGTCATCTCCGACGAGGAGAAGAAGACGACGGCCTGGCACGAGGCGGGTCACGCGCTCGTCGCCAAGCTCCTCGAGAAAAACAGCGACCCGGTCCACAAGGTCACGATCATCCCGCGCGGTCCGGCCCTCGGCCTGACGCAGCAGCTCCCCAAGGAAGATCGGCTCTCGATGAACCGGGACTTCGCCAAGGCGCGGCTCGCCGTCCTCATGGGCGGTCGCGTGGCGGAGGAGATCACCTTCGGCCAGTTCACCACCGGCGCCGGCAACGACATCAAGCAGGCCTCGAACCTCGCTCGCCGCATGGTGACGGAGTTCGGCATGAGCGAGACGGTGGGCCCGGTCCACTACGGCTCGGACGAAGAGAGCGTCTTCCTCGGCAAGGAGTTCAGCGCTCCTCGCCGCTACTACTCGGAGTCGGTCGCCCAGACGATCGACGACGAGGTCCGCTCCTTCGTCATGGAGGGCCACGAGACCGCGAAGCGCCTCCTCACGGAGAACCGCGACAAGCTCGACATCATGGCGCAGGCGCTCCTCGAGCGAGAGACGCTCGACGGGGAAGAGGTCGACGCCATCGTCCAGGGCCGCGACCTCCCGCCCCGCGACAAGGTCGTCATCCCGTCGTACAGCGACCGCGAGCGCGCCGCGAAAGAGAAGCGTCGCGCGGCGAGCATCTTCGGCGCCCCCAAGCCCGCGACGGGCTGACCGCCAAGACTCGCGCAACACGAGAAGCCCGTTCGGCGCACCCGCCGAGCGGGCTTCGCCGTTCTCCCTTTTCAAAACGAGCTCAAAGCGAGAGGGAGACAAAGGTGTATGCTGCCGGCCGCATGTTCGGTCGGCGCTCGTCTGCAGCCGTCATCGTCTCGGTTCTCGGCTTCGCGTCCGTCGCTCGCGCAGAGGATTCGCCCTTCGGCCCGGAGGCCAAAGAGCCGGTCTCGTACGATGTCGAGGGCTGGGAGCTGCGTCCGCTCGTCGAGGCGCGCGTCCGCGGGGAGTACCACGTCTTCCCGATGTTCGACGGGATGTACCGCCAGAGCGCGGTCCTGTCGCCCGACCCCATCGGCACGACAATCGACACGTCGGACGACCTGCTCCTCGTCTGGGAGCGCGTGCGCCTCGGCCTCGGGGTGAAGAAGGGACCGGTCACGGCCCAGGTCACCTTGCAGGACGTGCGCAGCGTCGGCACGACGATGAACGGCCGGAAGATCGCCGGCCAGCCGGACCTGCCGGTCACGGCGCCCTACGAGGCCTACCTCGACGTGGCGACCGATGACAGATCCGTATTCTTCCGTCTGGGCCGTCAGGAGATCGTCCTCGGGGACGGGCGCCTGGTCGGGCGGAGCGACGACTTCCCGACCGGCCGCACCTTCGACGCGGCGCGTGTCTTCGGCAAGATCGGCGACTTCGATCTCCAGGCGTTTGCGGCCATGCTCGTGCCGCCTGGGGAGAAGGAGGGCTCGAGCGATTTCGGGGCGGGCTCGCAGCTCTACGCCCTCGACGCCACGTGGCACGCCGCGCCCTACCTCGGGGCGGAGCTCTACGCGCTCGCGCGCCTCGTCCGCGAGCCGCTCGACTCGGACATCCTCACGCCCAGCGACGTCTTCGTGGGGGCCGCGCGCGTCTTCGGAGACTACCGCGGCGTCCGCTACTCGGTGACCGGAGCGTTCGAGGGCGGTCGCGTCGCCCAGCGCGACACGGAGGACCTCTCCACGCTGATCGCCGGCGGCGTCGCCGGTCGAGTCGAGTGGGAGACGGCGCTCCCCTGGCGCTTCACCTTCGGCGCGCAGGGCGCCTACGCGAGCGGTGCAGGCGACGACGCGGACACGGTACACACCTTCGACCCGATCCTCCCCGACACGACCGCGCACTTCGGGCCCGCCAACTTCTACGCGTGGACGAACATCATCGAAGGCGGAGCGGACGTGGCCGCGCGTCCCATCGACGAGCTCTTCTTTCGTCTGACGTACCGCGCGCTCGGCGCCGCCGACCAGGGCCGCTGGCACGCGGCGTCGCTGTTCCCCGTCGGGCAGACGGCCGGCGCCGGCCTGCTCGGGCACGTCGCGGGCTTCGACTTTCGCGCCAAGCCCTGGCCCTGGCTCGACGTCGGCGCGGCCTACTGGATCATGATCCACGGCGACGAAGCGAAGGACGTGTTCACCGGTGCGCGCAGCTACCCGGCGGAGGCCCCCGACTTCTCGGAGATGGCGCTGCTCGACGCCCGCGTGAACCTGCCCTGATCGCGCGGGCCGATGTGCAGAGGTGCACACCTCTGCACGCAGGCCGCTCGCGTGTGTATCCCGGACCCGCCGCTCCGGCCGAGCCCATCCGCGTGATTGACCGACGGCGCGCCCCCGCGCCGGTGGCTGGTCACTCGACCTTGCCGCCGCGCCCGGCTCCGTCCGCGAACCGCGTGGCGCCGGCGACGGCCTCGGCCGTGAGCGCCTTCATGCCGTGCTCGAGCTCGTTCAGGATCGCGGCCTCGAGCTCCATCCCGTGTTGCTCGTAAGCGGACGCTCGGTCGCCCCGCATGCAGATCTGGGGAAAACGCGCGATCTCCTCGGCGAGCCCGATCGCCGCATCGAGCGAGGCTCCCCGGGGGACGACGCGGCTCACGAGCCCGATGGCGAGCGCCTCGGTCGCGCCGACGAGGCGGCCGGTGAGGATGAGATCGAGGGCGCGGCCGAGCCCGACGATCCGCGGGAGCCTGACGGTACCGCCATCGATCAGGGGCACGCCCCAGCGGCGGCACAACACCCCGAGCTGCGCGTCCTCTTCCATGACGCGGAGGTCGCACCAGAGCGCGAGCTCGAGCCCTCCCGCGACCGCGTGGCCGGCGATGGCGGCGATGACGGGTTTGTCGAGCCTCATGCGCGAAGGACCCATGGGCCCGTCTCCGGTCGGATCGACGCGGTTCGGCTCGCCCCGCGCGACGGCCTTCAGGTCGGCGCCCGCGCAGAACGTCCCTCCGGCCCCGGTGAGGACGGCGACGCTCGCGGCCTCGTCGGCCTCGAACGCGCGGAAGGCGTCGGCGAGGGCGTCCGCCGTGGGGCGGTCCACCGCGTTTTTCACCTCGGGGCGGGCGATGGTCACCACCGTGACCGCGCCACGACGTTCGACCGTGACGCTCACGGGTCGAAGTCTTGTTTGGGCTTCGGCTTCCCGGCCGGTTTGCCGGGCTTGCCCTTCCATTTGGGCTTCGCCGGCTCCTTCTCTTTGCTCTGGGAGGCCTCCATCGCCAGGAGCTCGGCGGCGCCGCTGTCCACGGCGCTCGCCAGGAGCACGACGAACCGGAGCGCCTGGCCCGACTCGGTGCCGGCCTTCAGCTTGGCCTTCTCGAGGATCTCCTTGGAGGCGGTGAGCTCCACCTTCACCTGGTCGCGGACCGCCGCGTCGGTGAAGGTCGTCTCGGCGTCGCCCTCGAGGCCCGTCACGTTCACCTCGAGCTCGGCCGCCTCCCGGGCGATCGCCTCGAGCTCGTTCGACCGCTGGATGCCCGCCTTGATCGCGGACTCGACGGCGCTCGCGAACTCCGCCGCGTCTTTGTTCTCCTCGGCGCCCTTCTTCATGATCAGCTTGGGCTCCGTCGCGACCACGACGTAGAAGCGCCCGCCGTCTTTCTTGAGATCGGCGGAGCGCGCCTTGGCCGCTTCGATCACCTCGGTGAGCTTGGCGGAGTCGGTCAGGCCGACCGCGACCGCGACCTTGGCGCGGAGAGGCCGCTCCCCCTCGAGGTTCTCGGTGCGTGCGCGAAGCTCCGCCACCGATGCGAAGAACGTGTCGTAGCGCTCCTGCCCGGAGCTGTATTTCTGTCCTTCGAGGAGCTGCGACTTCTGCGCGCCGACGCAGCCGGTGGCTCCGGCGAGGGCGAAGGCGAGGGCCGCGGCGTGGATCAGTTTCCGCATTGCAGGACGGCCCCCCACATCTCGAAGCCCTCGTCTGCAGCCTGGAGAAACGCCACGGTCGTGTACGTTCCTACCACGCCGAGCACCGCTTGTCCGAAGCTGCCAGCCGGCGGGCTCAAGGCGATGGGGTCGCCGACTGGCGCGAACTGCTTGTCGTAGGTCTGCGCGAGGATCGAGCGCTCACCGCTCTGACCTTCGGTCCACATGAGCAGCCAGCGGCCATCGGCGAGGCCGATGATGTCCGGCGCGATCGCGTCGCCGCCGGGGCCACCTTCGGGGAGCACCACGTCCTCCGTCGTCTCCGGGATCTGCCCGATCGTGGCGCGGCCGATGCGGATCTGCCAGTGCGCGTCGTCTTTCTCGGGCTTGTCGGCGAAGACGACGGCGACGTCGGTCCCGTTTGTCCCGTTGCGGGGCTTGCCGACCTTCCCACCCGACCCGGGCACCTTCACGAGCTGGCTCTTCGCCGTCTTGTCGGCGCCGAAGTAGCCGCCGATCACGTCCGAGCCACGACGGAAGGTCAGGAAAAATGTCTCTTCGGTCACGCGGACCGCGTTCTCGGCGCTGATCTCGCCCTCTCCTTCGAGGGTCCAGAGGTTCGTCGGCGCCTGGTCGAGCGCGTCGGTCGCGCCGATTGTGCCCTTCTCGATCACCAGGAATCGCGGGGTCCGCGCCGAGACCGGAATGACAGTACGGTCACCTTTCACGCCGACGAAGAAGCCGTCGGCCGTCCCGGTCGGCGACACGCGTGTCACGTCGCCTTCGACCTTCAGCCGGAACATCTCCTCGAACTTGCCGGTCTTCGGGTCGATCTTGAGCCCGACGCCCTCGTGATCGCCCTGCGCGAACCCCAGGAGCGAGAGCTCCTCTTCGGCGCGCATGTCGAAGGGGACGGACTTGGAGGCGTTTGTTGCCCATTTCTTCGGCTGACGCGTGACCGAGCACGGCTTCGGGCCGCTCGGACCGGCGACGCCCGCGAGCTGCATGGGTGGCGTCCACGACAGGAACCGATCGGCGAAGCCGTCGCGCGCGACAGGCGCGTTCCCGGCGCTCTTGAACCCGGACACGCGACCCACGAAGAAAAACGCGAGGAGCCCGACGATCCAGACGAGGCTAGCGGCCACGAGGGACGAGAGCGGGACCTCGAGCGCAGACTTCTTCCGCGGTCCGATCTCGGGCGGCGTGCTGACCGGCTCGGACTCGGGCTCGGGCGCTCGCTCCGGCTCGTCGACGCCGAACGTGGTCCCGGTGTCCTCGCCTTTGGGCTTCGGCACGGAGGCGACGGACGCCGGCGACTCGGGGTGTTTTTCGGCCGCGACGTGGTGATCTTCGAGGGCCATCTCGAGGGTCTTCGCGCGGCGCGGCGGCTTGTTCTCTTCCGCCTCGGCGAGCGCGGCCGCGTCCTTCGGGCGCGCGGCGATGAGGTCGGTCGTCTCGCCGGGCGGAGGCTTCACCGGGCGCTCCATGATGACCGTGCCCTCGGCGGTCTTCTTCACCGTCGTGATCGAGCCGGTCAGCGAGTCCTTCGGGGCCGTCGGCTTCTTTCGCTCGGAGACCGGCTGCGCCTTGGGCGTCTCTTGCGGGGTGGCGGCCGGGGCAGGCGGGCGCATCTCACCGGCGTCGAGCACGGTGGGTGAGTCCGCGTTGACGCGCGGGGCCTCGGGCGCACGGGGCTTGGATTTGTCGAGCTTCGTCTCGATCTCGAGGGTGCGGTTCAGCCGCTTCGCTCCTCCGGCGGGGGCAGGCGCCGGAGCGACCTCCGGCTTCTTGCGGTTCGGAGGCGGGGGCGGCTTCGAGCGCCCCGCGTCTTGCGGTGACGGCGGCGCCGCGACGGCGGTCTTGTCGGACGACGAAGCGGCCGGGGCGGTCGAGCGCTTCGGCGGCGGCTTCGACGGCTTGCGCTGCGCGAGCCCCATCAGCGTGGGGCGGTGCGGGACCTCGGGCGCGCCGTCACGGGGGGGCGGCGTGGGGTTCGCCGGCAGCGGCGGCGGCGGGATCGACGGGATGCGACGCGAGGTCTTGGGGAGGTTCGCTGCCTCCTTCGGCACCTTCGGCGCGCGCGGGATCACGTCGGTCGCGTCGTCCCACGCCTCGTCGTCGTCGGCCGTCACGTCACGTGTCGGCTCTTCGTTGATCGTGCGCGGCTCCGGGGGTGCTGCCGCCGCGTCCGCCTTGGGGAGATCGACGACGATCCCCAAGCTCGCGAGCACCTCCGGCGGCTCGATGCCGGTCAGCGTTCGCATCGGCCCTCGATGGGGTCGCCGGATGGGAGCCGGCGGCGCGACCGAAGGGGTGCGCTCGCGCTTGGGGAGCGGGGGCGGCACCGATCGTGGCCGGCTGTCCGACGGGGACGCCGCGCCCGCCGGGGGGATCGAGGCGCGAGAGGAGCGCGCGGCAGCGATCGCGGCGCTCGAGAGCTCGGGCAACGTGAAGGCGGGCGCCCACTCCTTCAGGCCGTCCCGCCAGACCAACGTCGAGGGCGCGATCTTTCCGCTGGAGAGCGCGGAGCGCAGCTCGTTGGTGTCGATCGTGCGCTCGACGCCGTGCTCGTCGGTGAATCGCCACTCCTGGCTGGTCAAGGCACGGTCTCCCGCGCGAGGGGCTGCACGGGCCCATGGTACATGGGAAGCCCTCGATTGTGAGGTCGACGACGCAACTGGCGGCGAGTCGTGCCGACAACAGGGTATGGAAAAGACCTCCGCCCTGGTGCTCGCCCGTCGAGCGGTCCGGCGTGGCCTCGAGCTCGCCGGGGATTGGCTGGCCCCGCCGGCGTGTGCCGCGTGCGACGAGCCCTGCCGTCCCACGCGGAGCTTCTGTGACGTTTGTCAGGTTTCGCTCGAGCCGGCCGAGCCCGGGAAGACCTTCTGCGCATTTGGCTACGGCGGCGCGCTCCGGAGCGCGGTGATCCGCCTCAAATACGAGGGCCGCTCCGACCTGGGGCGCCCGCTCGGGCGTCTCCTCCTGGCGGCCGCCCGCGGCTCCGTCGGGCCGGCCGACCTCGTCGTGCCCGTCCCCCTCCACCCGGTGCGCCTCGCCGAGCGTGGCTACAACCAGGCGACGTTGCTCGCGCGGGAGGTCGCGCCGGAGCTCGGCTCGTTCTCGATCGCCCTGCGAAGACGAGAGGCTCGTCATCGCCAGGCGACGCTCGGGCGTGAGGACCGGCTCTCCAACTTGCAGGGAGCGTTCGTCGCGAGCCCGCGCGCGGCGGGCCGGAGCGTGCTCCTCGTCGACGACGTCTGCACGACCGGCGCGACGCTCGCCGCCTGTGAGGCGGCGCTGCGCGCGGCCGGGGCCTCGGCCGTCCACACGATCGCGCTCGCGCGCACGGAGGCCTGACTCGCTATGCTCTCCGCCATGCGGACGGTGATTGTCTCGGAGACGACGCTCGCGGCGCTGCTCGAGGCCCACGCATCGATGGCGGCCTGGCACTACGAGCTCTGGAGGGCGCTTCGTGACCAGAGCCCGCCACGCACGCCCGACGAAGCGACGCGCAAGGCCTTCCTCGCGCGTGTCGCCGCCGACTTCCCCGAGATCGCCGCGACCGCGAAGGGCATCGACGCGCCGCGTCTCTACGTTCCACCCCCGCCCGCCGTCGAGCCGCCGGCGTTTGTCGATCCTGCTGCTCCTGTCCCTCCGCGAGACGGGGCCGGGGGGTGACCCGAGGAGGGGGCGAGGTGAGGTCACCTCTGTTCTCTCCGGCGTGCCTCGCTTAAGGATCCGCGCATGTTCGACAACGCGCGCGGCCACTACAAAAAGCTCCTCGACGAGATTCGCGACGCCGGCCTCCGCAAGGACGAACGCGTCATCACCAGCCCGCAAGGCGCGACGATCCAGACCACCTCCGGGGAGGTCCTGAACTTCTGCGCGAACAACTACCTGGGGCTGTCGTCGCATCCGCGGCTCATCGAGGCCGCGAAGCACGCCATCGACACCCACGGCTTCGGGATGAGCAGCGTGCGCTTCATTTGTGGCACGCAGGACCTGCACAAGGAGCTCGAAGAGAAGATCTCTCGGTTCTTCGGCACCGAGGACACGATCCTCTACTCCTCCTGCTTCGACGCCAACGCCGGCCTCTTCGAGACGATGCTCGGCGAGGAGGACGCGATCATCTCGGACGCGCTCAACCACGCGTCGATCATCGACGGCGTCCGCCTCTGCAAGGCCGAACGGCACCGCTACTCGAACGGCGACATGAAGGAGCTCGAGGCCGCCCTCGAGAAGACGCGCGACAAGCGCCTCCGCCTCGTCGCGACCGACGGCGTGTTCTCGATGGACGGCTACCTCGCCAAGCTCCCCGAGATCGTCGCGCTCTGTCGCAAATATGACGCGATGGTCATGGTGGACGAGTCACACGCGACCGGCTTCATGGGGCCGACGGGCCGCGGCACGCCCGAGCACTTCGGCGTCCTCGCCGATATCGACGTCATCACCTCCACGCTGGGCAAGGCGCTCGGAGGCGCGAGCGGCGGCTTCACGACCGGCAAGCGCGAGATCGTCGACCTGCTCCGCCAGCGCTCGCGTCCCTACCTCTTCTCCAACTCCGTGGCGCCGGCCATCGCGGGGGCCAGCATCGCGGCGTTCGATCTGATCTCGTCGGAGCCCTCCCTGCGCGAGCGGCTCATGGCGAACACGCGGGCGTTCCGTGAGGGAATGACGAAGGCCGGCTTCACCATCAAGGAGGGTGTGCACCCCATCGTCCCCATCATGCTGGGCGACGCGCGGCTGGCTCAGGAGATGGCCGCCCGGATGCTGGCCGAAGGCATCTACGTCATCGGCTTCTCCTACCCGGTCGTTCCGAAGGGGCAGGCCCGGATCCGCGTCCAGCTCTCGGCTGCCCATGAGCCCGCCCACGTGGAGCGCGCGATCTCGGCTTTCACGAAGGTCGGCCGTGACCTCGGGGTCTTGCCTTCCGGTTGAGGCTCCTGGCCGGGGGGGGCAAGGTGGCGACAGCCGAGGCCGTTTGGTGTAGCTTCTCGCCCTCGTAGTCGGCGCGGGGGTCGTCCCCGACCGCGGAGGATTTTGGAGAATGAGCTCGAACGACGTGAGCGAACCGGGGCGACGCGGGTTGTTGAAGGGCAGCGCGAGCTTGGCCCTGCTTGCCCTTGTGGGCGTCGCCGTCTCGCAGACCGCCTGCGACAAGATCAACGAGCTCACCGGCAAGAGCTCGGACAAGGCCGAGAAGGACGACAGCAAGAAGAAGAAGAAGGACGAGGAGGAGGAAGAAGAAGAGGAAGAGGAGACGAGCGCCTCCGCGAGCGCCGCCCCGAGCTCCTCCGCTCCCGTCGCTGACGCCGGCCCGGAGGACGCTGGCACGGACGCCGCCGAGGACGCTGGCGAAGAGGAAGAAGAGGAAGAGGAAGAAGAGGAAGAAGAGGAAGAGGAGGAGGCCGCGAACGCCGACGAGATCAAGCGTTACGACGACGAAGTGCCCCAGGGCGGCACCGTCATGACGAAGGTCAACTTCAAGGCGTACCAGGCGGCGGACCTCACCTCGAAGGAGGTCGCCAGTCTCGCGAAGGGCACCCTCATCAACCTCAAGGCGAGCCACTCGAACTGGATGCTCATCGAGTACCCGAGCGGCCCGGCCGAGCTCAAGATGGGCTGGATCGAGCTGAAGAGCCGGAACGACAAGACCGCTGTCGAGGAGACGAAGCCTCCGCCGGACTCGCCGCTCACCAAGAAGGACGCCGGCAAAGACGGCGGCACCAAGAAAGACGGCGGTACCAAGAAAGACGCCGGCAAGAAGAAAGACGGCGGCAAGCGGATCCGCCTCCCGATAACGCCGAAGAAGTAGCCGACGCCCCACGTCTGCTGCGTGCGAGCGGAGCCCCCGGCTCCGCTCGCTTCGTTTTGTGCCGCTTGGTCTTGTGCGGAGCCTCGAATGCGCCGCCTCGGGCACGACGCTCGAGCCGCTCAGCGGCCGGGCGGGGTCGTCTTCTGGGGCGGCTCTCGCAAGCACCTCTCCAGCTGCGGCTGGAGGTGCGCGTGCGCCGAAGGCAGGTGCGGCTTGCCCATGACGGGCAGCGCCATCCGCTCGAGCACGCCGCCGGTCTGGTTGAACGTCGCGAAGATGATCATCGCGCGCCCGCGGATGTTCTCGAAGGGCACACCCGCTCCGCGTCCGCCGGCCCACTGGCGCGAGTCGTGGCTGTTGAAGCGGTTGTCGCCCATGACCCAGACCTGGCGTTCCGGGACCGTCCAGGGACCACGGTGGTACTCGTCGCGGCCGCAGTACCCGGCGAAACAACGCTCTGCGCCGCTGCAGTCCGCCGCGGTCTCGCAGGTGGCGCCGCCCGGCTTCTGATCGAAGAGCGTGAAGAACGCCTTGTCGTGGAGGTACTCCACGTAGAGCTCGCTGGTCTTGCCGTCTTCCTTGTAGCTGCCGACATGGCACTGCGGCACGATCCAGCCGTTGATGATCGGACGCCCGTCGACGACCTCGAGCACGTCGCCCGGGGTGGCGACGACGCGTTTGATGAAGTCCTGCTCGGGGTTCTCGGGGAACTTGAAGACGATCACGTCGCCTCGCTCGGGCGGCAGGCTCTCGAAGACGCGGCGCTCGGTGAACGGGATCTGCGGGCCGTAGACGAACTTGTTGACGAAGATGTGATCGCCGACGAGCAAGGTCGGGATCATCGAGCCGCTGGGGATCTTGAACGCCTCGACGACGAACGCGCGCAGGAGCAGGGCGACGCCCACCGCGATGGCGATCGACTCGGCGTACTCGCGGATCTCGCCCTTTCGCCAGCGTGAGAGGTGCTCGCCCACGAGCCGCTCCGCTCGCGCGTGCGCCTTCTCGAACGCCGTCGCCACGAAGGGCTCGGCGGTCATGACACGCTCGAGCTCCTCGAGACCGGCCTCCACGTCCTCCCGCTCCGAAGGCACCAGCTCGCGCTCCACGTCGCGGCGTCGGGAGCGCATGATCCGCCGCGCCTCCTCGAGCAGCGCGCCCGCCTCCTCGAAGCGCGCGCGGAGCTTCGCGGGCAGATCGCGGCGCCCGCCGATCCCGGCGGCGGCCGCCAGCGGCAGATCGTGACGGAAGCGCCAGATGAGGACCGCGAAGAGCGTGAAGAACACGATCCCAAACGGGATCTTCTGCTCGGAGATCTGGCTCTCGAGCGCGCCGACCGTCCGCGCCCCGTCCGCCGGGGTGAAGATCCAGATGGTCACGAGCGAGGCCGCCAGCGGGACGGCGAAGACCCAGACCGCGTAGAAGACGAGCCGCGCCATCCGGTTGGCCGGGCGCGTGATGGGCGGCGCGACCGTGATCACCGCGTCGGCGCTCGCGTCCGGTTTGGGCGCGCCGGCGCGGCCCGGCGTCGATCGGGGCGCTCGCCCAGTCGTCGCTTCGTCTTTCTCGGCCCGGCGCGGAGCCTTGCCGCCGGTGCCACCTCGGGTCGGTGCGCTCAGAGTAGCCCTTTTCTAGACGGGCGTTCCCCCGTCGGCAACCCGAACGGTCAAGGGGCGTCGCCCAGCTCGATTCCCAGGTTGACGAGCGCCGCCCGGTCGTCCAGCGCGGTCTGCGGCGGGCTCGACCGCCCGGCGCTGGCCGTGTTGTCGAGCACGACGTAGTAGGAGCCCTTCGGCACGCGGACCAGGCGCTTTGTCAGCTTCCCTGTCGGATCGAGCGTCACGGTCTCGTCCAGGACGGCCGGTCCCGGGGCGGGGCCGGCCTGCGGGCTCGCCGCGTATTGGTCGAGCCAGGCGTCGCCGAGCGCGCGCGGCACGACGAGCAGGTCGATGCTCGGCGCGCCGGTCACGCTCATCGTGAGGTAAAGGGCCATCCCTTTCTCGGGCACCTCGAGGGGGCCCACGTAGTCGCGCTGCTCCTGGTGGATCTCGATGGCCTCGTTCACGTAGAGCAGGCGCGCGTCGTCTCTTCGTTCGAACGGCGCCAACGGCCGCTCGCCCACCGGGAGGAGGCCGACGCCGAAGCTCGCGCTCCCGTCGCTCTCGCGGATCACGGTGAAGCCCCGGCCGATCTCTCGTGCGAGCATCCCTTCACCGATCTGGTTCATGAACGACTTCGCGTCTCCTCCTGGGAAAAGCGGAGCCACCGGCGAAGCCGGCATGACCGACTGCTCGACCATTTTGAGGTCAAACTTCTTTGCGGTCGTCGCGGCCGGCTTGAAGTAGACGTACATCGTCGAGCCATCGAGCCGGAAATCCTGCTCGTATTGGATCGCCGCGCTCGCGCTGAAGCTCAGGCGCTTCGTGAGGTTCGACCACGCGTAGCCGAAGCCCGCGAACTGGACGTAGAGGTCACCGTTCTCGAGCGGCTCGATCTTGCAGGTCTTCGGGAAGAAGCGACCGAGCGTCGGGTCCTCGTCGCGGAGCTTGAGGGGGATGCTCTGCTTGAGGACCTCCTTGCAGAGGCTGCCCGTGCCGAACGCCAGGATCTCCCGCCGGAGCGTCCGGTTGGCGGGGTTGTTCACCACCCCCGGCATGATCGCGATGTAAGCCTGTGGCGTGCAGGCCGAGAGGAACGTCGCGAGCGCCAGCAACAGGACGAGGCTCGCTCCCCCTCTCCGGCACGGAGAGGGGGCCGGGGGGTGAGGAAGGAGCGGCACCACGACGATCGAGTATCAAAGCGGCTCGGTCTTGGCACGACCTTCGACGCGGCTCGGCCATGACCCTGGCTGGACCTGGACGCCGCCTTGCTGCTCGGCGCTTCTCAGCCTCGGTCGGCGTGATACCGTCGCAGATCCCATGGGCAAGGCTTGTGTTCTCGGCGCTGGAGCTTGGGGAACCGCTCTGGCGAAGGTCCTCGCGGAGAAGGGCTTCGACACGAAGCTCTGGGCGCATCAAGACAAGCTCGCGGCGGACATCCGTGAGATGAGGGAGAACCGGCGCTACCTGCCGGCCTTCCACTTGCCCCCGAACCTCACGGCGACGAGCTCGCTGGAGGAGGCGCTCGACGGGGCGGAGATCGTGACCTTCGTCGTCCCCTCCCACGCCATCCGCGAGACCGCACAGAAGGTGAAGGCGATCCTCCCCAAGGGCTCGCTCATCTGCAGCGCCAGCAAGGGGATCGAGAACGACACGCTCATGCTCATGAGCCAGGTCTTGTGCGACGTGCTCGGGAAGGACATCGAGCCCCGGCTGACCTACCTCTCCGGCCCGAGCTTCGCGAAGGAGGTCGCGATGCAGATGCCCACTGCGGTGGTCGTCGCCGGGAAAGACGCGGGCAACACGCAGTCCGTCCAGCGGGCTTTCGCGAGCGAGCGGCTCCGGGTCTACAGCTCGGACGACGTCGTCGGCGTGGAGATCGGCGGCGCGATGAAGAACGTGATCGCCATCGCGGCGGGCGCGATCGACGGCCTCGGGCTCGGCCACAACTCGCGCGCCGGCATGATCACGCGTGGCCTCTTCGAGATCGGGCAGCTCGCGACCCGGCTCGGCGGCAACCCGCTCACCGTGGCCGGTCTCTCGGGCATGGGCGATCTCGTGCTCACCTGCACCGGCGATCTCTCCCGTAACCGCACCGTGGGCATGGCGCTCGGCCAGGGCCGCAAGCTGCCGGAAATCCTCGCGGGCCTCGGGCACGTGGCCGAGGGCGTGAAAACCGCCAAGAGCGCGTACGACCTCAGCGTGCGGGAGAAGGTCGAGATGCCCATCACACACGAGGTCTTCCAGGTCCTCTACCAAGACAAGGACGCCCGCCAGGCGGTCGTCAGCATCATGACCCGCGAGCTGCGGAGCGAGCGGTGATCTGGTCGAGCGGGTCGTTGCTGCGCCGCCTGGTCGAGAGGCTGATCCCTGTCGTTTCTCCCCCCCGGCCCCCCTCACTGCGTGAGGGGGGGGCGTGCGTCCTCCTCGCAGCGGCGTTGAGCGTCGCGGCTCCGGCGCAAGCCCAGCAAATGCCGCCCCAGCAGCAGCAGGGCACGTGGAACCCGCCCCCGCCGCCGTACGCGCAAGGTGGCGTGCAAGGCGGGGTTCAAGGCGGCTACGGCTGCCCGCCGGGCCAGTGGTGCGCGCCGAGCCAAGGCGGGTACGGCCAGGGCGGCTACCTCCCGCCGAAGAAGAAGAAGTCCACCACCCTCGAGATTGGGTATCTCTACGGAACATCCATCGCGTGGGGTATCGGCACGGGCGTCTGGTTGGATGTCGAGGCGGAGATCGAAAACCCCGGCCTCGGCATCATCATGCCCGCGCTGTTCGGCGCCATCGCGCCGGTGGGTGTCTTCATCGCGGACTACGTGATGGATGGCATGCCGCGTGGCCTGCCCGCCGCCATCGCGACCGGTCTCTGGCTCGGCGGCGGCGCCGGTCTCGGCGTGTGGGCGGTGCACGATCTCAACTCGCGCGGCTCCGGTCAGTGGGGCTTCGCGGGGCTCGGACGCGCCACGTTCGTGGGCTCGGTCGTCGGCGGCGGCGCCGGCATCCTCGCCGGCGCGCTGATGGAGCCGTCGCCCAAGACGAGCATGTTCGTGCTCTCCGCCACGACCATGGGGACCGCCGTGGGTGGCGCGTTCGGCGGTGCCGGCAGCCAGGGCAACCTCACCAACAACGCGGACGGCGCGATCATGATCGGCGGGCTCATCGGCTACGGCGTCGGCCTCATCGGCTCGGGCGCCGCGTCACTCGCCTACGTCCCGTCGTGGGAGCAGATCGGCTTCGGCTGGGCCGGCTTCGCCATCGGCGCGGCGGCGACGACGCCCATCTATTTCATCTACCTCGGCGTGGACGCGGATCCGCGGACCGGGCTGATCGCGCAAGGGATCGGCGGGCTGCTCGGCGCCGGCCTCGGCTTCTGGCTCGCCGATCCCGACGGCGGGTCGGGCGGGCTGGGCGAGTCCTTGCCCGTGGATCGACCCACGCTGCTCGGGGTCGCGCCCACCCCGATGGGCGTCGGGGTCAACGGGGAGCCCTCGGGCTACGGCTTCGCCGCAAACGGGGTCTGGTGAGGTCAAGCTCGGAAGAGCAGCCGTCTTTGCTATCCTCCCGGCACGCATGCCGACTCTGAAGCACTTCGCCGAGCAGGGCACCCCAGCCCTGTTCAGCGTGCACAAACCGGTGACCACCATCGGTCGCGCCCTGGGCAACGACGTCTCGCTCAAGGCTTCCGGCGTCGCTGACCACCACGCGCAGATCGTCTTCGACGGGCGTGACTTCGTCCTCGAGGAGATCGACCGGGTCGCGGACATCGCGATCAACGGCAAGAAGAAGCGGCGCGCCCGGCTGGTCCACGGAGACCGGCTTCAGCTCGGCGCGGCCGAGCTCGGCTTCTCGATGTTCGCGGAGGTGCAGCCCGCGAAGCAGGAGGAGGACGACGAAGCGCCGGCGCAGGGCGGAGCAGGTGAGATCGCCGGCGTGCGCAAGCTCTTCAGCTTCAGCGAGAAGCTCATCAACCGGAAGAGCGTCGACGACATCCTCTCGGCCATGCTCGACGACGTGATCGAGCTCACCCACGCCGACAAAGGCTTCCTGCTCCTGGTGGAAGGCGCCGAGAGCGTCCTCGCGCCCGCGAGCGGCGACAAAGACGTGATGACCAAGAAGCTCGTGGTCCGGGCTTCCCGCAACGTCCGTCACGAGTCCATCACGGACGCGGAGGGCGCCATCAGCGACAGCATCGTCCGCCGCGTGATCGAGTCGGGCCGGCCGGTCATCGTGTCCGACGCGCTCGCCGACACGACGTTCGGTCGGAGCGAGAGCGTCATCGCCATGAAGCTCTCGAGCGTCATGTGTGCGCCCCTCGTCTCGCAGGGCCAGGTCATCGGCGCGCTCTACGTCGGCAACGACAAGATCAAACACCTCTTCGAGCGCACGCAGCTCGAGCTCCTGACCATCTTCGCCTCGCAGGCGTCGCTCATCCTGCAGAACGCGATGCTCCTCAACGCCTTGCGCGCGGACAAGGCGAAGCTCGAGGCCGAGCTGAAGGACAAACGCTTCGGCGAGATCATCGGGGCCTGCCCCGGCATGCTGGAGGTCTTCCGCAAGCTGCAGAAGGTCGCAGGCACGGACATCTCCGTGCTCATCACCGGCGAGACGGGCACCGGCAAGGAGCTCATCGCTCGGGAGATCCACCGCCGCTCGAACCGGGCGGACGGCCCGTTCGTCCCCATCAACTGCGGCGCCATCCCCGAGAACCTCATCGAGAGCGAGCTCTTCGGGCACGTGAAGGGCGCCTTCACGGGCGCCATCGCCTCGCGCCCGGGCAAGTTCCAGCAAGCCGACAAGGGCACGCTCTTCCTGGACGAGATCGGCGAGCTCCCGCTCAACCTGCAGGTGAAGCTGCTCCGGGCCCTTCAGGAACGGGTGGTGTTCCGCGTCGGTGACTCGAAACCGGAGAAGGTCGACATCCGCGTCGTCGCGGCGACAAACCGCAACCTCGAAGAAGAGATTCGCGGGGGCAACTTCCGCGAAGACCTCTATTACCGCCTGAACGTCGTCAACATCTGGCTGCCGCCGCTGCGCGACCGCGGGGACGACGTGGGCATCATCGCCAAGGCGCTCCTCACCAAATACGCAGACGAGCTCGGCAGCAACGTGAAGGGCTTCAGCCCCGCCGCGCTCGCCGCCATCCGCAAGCACCCATGGCCTGGCAACATTCGACAGCTCGAGAACCGGATCCGCAAGGCGCTCGTCCTCTGCGACCAGACGCTCCTCAGCCCGGAAGACCTCGACCTCGGGGCCGCTGCGGAGAACCCGATCTTGCCCCTCGAGAAGGCCAAGGAGGAGTTTCAGCGGAAGTACGTGCTGGAGGTTCTCGAACGCAACAACGGCAACCGCACGCAAACCGCCCGCGACCTGGGGGTCGATCCGCGTACGATCTTCCGATACCTCGAGAAGGAGCAGAACCCGATGCCGAGCGCGGCGGGCGGCTCCCACTTGGGCTCGAAAGATCCGAGCGACGTTTGACCCGATCGAGCGAGGCCGCGAACGGCGCCATGCTCCCCGACGACGTCTCCGCGGACAACGAGCCAGTCAGCCACGAGACGAGCTCGCTCTCCGTCCCCCTGAAGACCCGAGCGGACCTCGAGCTCGATCGTGTGCTGCACGCGCTCGCTGCCCGTTGCGCCAGCGAGGCCGGTCAGCGGCTCGCCCTCGCGCTCGCGCCGCTGTCGGCGCGAGCGTCTGTGCTCACCTCGTTGGGCGAGATCGACGAGGCGCGCCGGCTGGATGATCGAGGTGAGCTCCTGCCTCGCAGCGGCTTGCCCGACCTCGACGAGGCGCTGGCGCGCGCGCGGGTCGGGGCTTCGCTCTCGAGCGAGGAGCTGCTCGCGGTGGGCAAGGTGCTCGGCGCGGCGCGCGCGCTCCGCAAGTTCCTGAAGACACACCGTGACGCGGCGCCGCTCCTCTCCCGCGCGTGCGACACCGACCCGGCGCTGGACACCTTGGCCAACGAGATCGCCCGGTGCATCGAGCCTGACGGTACTGTCGCTGATGCGGCGTCTCCGCGGCTCGCGGAGCTCCGCGCCGAGCTCAAGTCTTCGCGCGAGCGAATCGTGAGGCGCCTGGAGGAGCTCGTCGCCCGCTACTCGAGCGTGCTCTCCGACTCCTACTGGACGGAGCGCGACGGGCGCTACGTGTTGCCGGTGCGGAGCGACGCGCACGAGCGCTTCCCTGGCATCGTCCACGGGGCGAGCGCCGCCGGCGCCACGCTCTTCGTCGAGCCGCGTGTCGTCGTGAGCATGGGCAACCGGCACAAGGTGCTCGACGCGTCCGTGCGACGGGAGGAGGAGATCGTCCTCGCGCAGCTCGCGGCGCTCGTCGGCGAGGCGACGACCGGAATCGCGGCGGCCGCCGAGGCCCTGGCCCACGCCGATCTCCGCGGCGCGCAGGCGAAGCTCGCCGTCGATCTGCGCCTGTTCAACCCGGAGATCCCCGAGGGCGACACGCGTCACGACGTCGTGGTCGAGCTCGTGCGCGCCCGCCACCCCATCCTCGCGCTCGACGGGGTCGACGTCGTCCCGAGCGACATCGCCGTGCGCGCGGGACGCGTCCTCGTGGTGAGCGGGCCCAACGCCGGCGGAAAGACCGTCGCCTTGAAGACCGTGGGGCTCGCCGCGGTCTTGCTGCGGCTCGGGATGCCGGTGCCTGCCGCGGAGGGCTCGCGCGTGGCGCTCTTCGATCTCGTCCTCACCGACGTGGGCGACGATCAGAGCATCGCCAAGAACCTGTCGACCTTCAGCGCACACGTGAAGAACCTCGCGGACGTGCTCGATCGCTCGCACGACGGCGTCCTCGTGCTCCTCGACGAGGTCGCATCGGGGACCGACCCGCGCGAAGGTGAGGCGCTCGCCACGGCCGTCCTCGAGTCCCTCGCGAGCCGCGGCGGCGCCGTCGCCTGTACCACGCACTACGAAGCGCTGAAGTTGCTCGCGCTCTCGGACCAGCGCTTCGTCAACGCCTCGGTCGGCTTCGATCTCGAGACCATGTCGCCGACGTTCAAGCTCATGACGGGCGTCCCGGGGCCATCGAGCGCGCTCGCCGTCGCGAGGCGCTTCGGCATCCCACGCACGGTCGTCGAGCGCGCCGAGGCGGCGCTCGAGAGCGCGACGGCGAGCGTGGCGCGCGTCGTCGAGCAGCTCGCCACGGAGCGTCGCGCCCTCGAAGCGACGCGCGACGAGGTCGAGCGCGAGAAGGTTGCGTTGGCCAACGCGCGCGCCGAGCTCGAGCGCGAACGCGAGCGCGTCGCGACCCGTGATCGGAACGCGGCCGTCCGTGAATCGGACGAGCTCCTCTCGGGCATCAAGCGCGCCCGCGAGGAGCTCCGCGCAGCCCAGGCGCGGCTACGAACGCAGAAGCTCGACGAGCGCGCCGTGGCCGACGCGTCGAAGGCGATCGACAAGGTCGCCGGCAAGGTGGCGATCGGCGGTCCGCTCGAGGCTCGGGCGCCTTCTCCGGAGGAGGAGCAGACGATGTCGATCCACGAGATCGCGGTCGGCATGAAGGTGTTCGTGCCGCGGCTGCGGACCGACGCCGAGGTGCTCGAGGTGATGCCGAGCGGTCAGCTCCGCGTCGCGGCCGGGCCGCTCAAGCTCGTCACCGCGGTCGGCGAGGTACGCCGCTCGAAGAAGGGCGGCGGACCGAAGCCCAAGCAGGCCGAGAAGCCGCGGGCCTCCATCGTGTTCGACGCCGCCGCCGATCCCGATCTCCCGCTCCAGACCTCCGACAACACCGTCGACCTCCGCGGCCTGCGCGCGCACGAGGCGCTCAACATGGCCGAGCAGTTCCTCGATCGCTGCGTCGGTGCGGGCCGTCGCGTCGCGTTCCTCATTCACGGTCACGGCACCGGCGCGCTTCGACAGACGTTGCGCGAAGCGCTGAAGGGCAGCGCCTACGTGGAGCGCCTGCGTGCTGGGGAGCCGCGCGAGGGCGGCGACGGCGTGACGGTGGTCTGGCTCCGCTGAGGGTCGTGTCCGCCATGACGGAGAAGCATCTCGTGGCACGGAATCATCGGCTCGTTCGCAGGTCTCGTTGAAGTTGCCGCGAACACGCCCGTCGAACGCCTCTCGCGAGGGATGAACGCGAACCGCAGCTTCTTCGTGACGATACGACAGCCTTGCGGGGCGCATTTCCGCACGCTACTCTCTCCTATGTCGGGCCGTGCTCTGGGTGGCTCGACCCCTGACTTGCAGCAATCCTTTCACAGAGCACGCACTATTTTCTCCACGGGGCGCGCCCTCTTCTGGTAGGGTGCCGCGCCGTTTGAGCGCAAGCTCAGCCCTCGCGTTCGAGGGGGGCGACGGGTTGAGCGGCGAGTGCCGCTGATTTTTTTCGGGTTTTACGCGACGGATTCTTTGGAGGTTTTGAATTATGAAGCTCAAGCTTTTCTCGGTTCTGGCACTTGGCGGCTTGCTCTCCGCGGCGTTCGCTTGCGGCGATAGCAGCGGCGACGGCGGCAGCGGTGGCTCGGGTGGCTCGGGTGGCGACACGACGTCGACGACGGGCACCAAGGGCACGGGCTCGACGACGAAGGCGACGACCGGCGGCATGACGACCGCCACCACGACCTCGTCTGGCCAGATGGGCTGTGACGCGATCGGCGTCTGCAACGACATGGACATGGACGACACGAACGACTGCCAGAGCTGCGCGTTCGCCGGTCCGTGCAACGACCAGGTGGTCGCGTGCGCTGGGAACGCGGAGTGCGTCAACGACACGCCCGAGGTTGACAGCTTCCTCGAGTGCATCGACCTCTGCGAGGCCACCGACCAGGTGTGCTTCGACGCCTGCGTGGACTCCTACCCCACGGGCGCCACGCTCTACAATGACCTCGCGCTCTGTGTCATCTGCGACACGTGCCCCACGAGCTGCGACAACACCGGCTGCCCCTGAGTCGGGTCACGCGCACTCCCTGACGCGCTGAGCGTCGGTTGCGCCAACGGAGCCCTCGGGTGTTTCACCCGGGGGCTCGTTGTTTTGTTTGTGCTGGGGGTCAGGAAAGGGGGCGGCGGGGGTTGCGTCCGGTCCTCTGCCGGCATACGAAAGACTGGCCTCCGGGGGTGCGCCCTCGTGGCAGCGCAGCTCCTCGGCCCACCTCTGTTCCTCGGGTTGGGGATGCGCTCGGCGGCTTCGGGCTTGGGCCCGCGCCCGCACACTCAAAGGTTTTCTGTTTTGCCCCGCACCTCCGGGTGCGGCCACCCGTCCCGTCCAGGGCCGGGCCCCCCCACCTCGTGATGCTCATCGCCCACGATCCCATCCATGCGGGGTCGAAGCTGGTCTGCGTGACCGGCGCGCGGGCCTTCACTCGGTGCGTGCGCCCGCGTTCTGGACCCCACCCCATCTTCCCCCGCGCGTCAGGGCCTTTCGGCCGACGCGCCCCCGATCCGTGGCCAAGAACCTACTCGTCATCAACGTCGACATCCGCGAAACCCGCGTCGCCCTCATCGAAAACGGAATCATCGCCGAGCTCCAGATCGAGCGTCACTCCTCCGGCGGAACGTTAGGGAACATCTACCTCGGCAAGGTGAGCCGAGTCCTGCCTGGGATGCAGGCAGCGTTCATCGACATCGGGGAGGAGCGCGCGGCGTTCCTCCACGTCGAGGACCTAATCCGGCCCGACGATTTCGAGGCCTACCTCTCCGGCCATCGCGGGCGCACCAAGGCGGAGGAAGAGCGGGAGGCCATCTCGGACCAGGCCGCGAGTCCTGCGACGGACACGCCTCCGCCTCCGCCGCCCAGCGACCGTCCCTTGCTCGCACCGGCGGAGTCGTCGCTGGCCGCCTCCGGTGCGGCGGAGGTCGAGGTCGACGTCGACTTCGATGCGGACCCGGAGCCTGCGGAGCTCGATGCCGAGACCGACGACGCAGCCGAGGCCGCCGCCGACGACGACGAGGCTGGCTCCGCGGACGATGACGAAGACGACGTCGACGTCGCGTTCGATGCCGAGAGCGACGACGCCGAGGCCGCCGCTGACGACGAGGACGCGGAAGTCATCGCCGAGGGCGACCCGGAGGGCGAAGGCGAAGTCGCCGAAGGCGAGGCCGCCGAGGGCGAGGCCGCCGCCGAAGAAGGCGAAGGCGCCGAGGGCGAGGCCGCCCCGCTCGCGGCCGCCGATGAAGCGCCCGCGACCGTCGCCTCGGTCGAGGAGCCGGGGCAGCGCGCGGCCCGGGCCCGCCGCGGCGGTCGCACCCGCCGGCGTGGTCGCACGAAGGATCGAGAGCTTCCGCCCGAGCCGAAGCCCGTCGCAGCCGAGCCTCGAAAACACGATCGCGGGCGCGGTCGCGACGGTCGGCGCCGCGACGGCAAGGGTGAAGACCGCCGCAACGGTCGCCCGAAGGATCCGCTCCGCGTCTCGAAGTCGACGCCCATCCGGGAGGTCGTGCGCGAGGGCCAGGAGATCATGGTCCAGGTCGCGAAGGAGCCCATCGGCACGAAGGGCGCCCGCGTGACGAGCCACATCTCGCTGCCCGGCCGCTACGTCGTCTACCTGCCGACCGTCGAGCACATCGGCATCTCCAAGCGAATCGGCTCCGACAAGGAGCGCGGACGCCTGCGCGAGGCCATCGAGGCGATGAAGCCGCCGCAGGGCGGGCTCATCGTGCGCACGCTCGCCGAGGGCCTGACGAAGAAGTCGCTCAAGCAAGACGTCGGCTACCTCGTCCGCCTCTGGGGTGAGATCGTCAAGAAGCGCGAAGAGGTCCGCAAGGCCCCGGCGGAGGTCTACACGGAGCTCGACCTGGTCCTGAAGACCGCGCGCGACTACTTCACGGACGACGTCGAGAAGATCGTGATCGACTCGAAGGAGGAGTACGTCCGGCTCCGCAACTTCGTGGAGATGTTCATGCCCGAGCGCGCTGCCGCGATCGAGCTCTACGAAGGAGAGGAGCCCATCTTCGACGCGTACGGCATCGAAGACGAGATCGGCCGCGCGCTGAGCCGCAAGGTTCCGCTGCCCTCCGGCGGCCACCTCATCATCGACCAGGCGGAGGCCCTCACCGCGATCGACGTCAACACCGGACGGTTCGTCGGCAAGGGCTCGAAGGACCTGGAGGAGACCATCCTCCAGACGAACCTCGAGGCCGTGGAAGAGATCGCTTACCAGCTCCGCTTCCGCAACATCGGCGGGCTCATCATCCTCGACCTCATCGACATGGAGCGCGCCGCGAACCGCGAGAAGGTCCGCCGGAAGCTCGAGCAGCTCCTCGCGAAGGACAAGGCGAAGACGACGCTCAACCGGATCAGCGAGCTCGGGCTCATCGAGATGACGCGCAAGCGCACCCGGGAGAGCCTCGGCCGGCTCATGAACGAGCCGTGTTTCTACTGCGACGGAACGGGCAACCTCCAGTCCAAGCAGACCGTGGCCTACGAGATCCTCAGGCAGATCAAGCGGGAACGCATGAGCCTTCGGGGATACAATGTGGTGGTGAACGCGCACCCGGCGGTGATCGACTGCTTGAAGAACGAGGAGCGCGCCGCCGTGGTGGAGGCCGAGCGTCGCTACCAGCGCCGGATCGAGCTCACCCCGCGCAAGGAATACCACCTCGAACAGTTCGACCTCGTGGGCAAGTGACATGGACCAAGAAGGCAGCGACTCCCGGCGCGACGAGCGCGTGACGATCAACAAAGAGTTCGAGTCGTACGACGCGTTCCTCAGCGAGTACGTGACGAACATCTCCCGCACGGGTGCGTTCGTCCGCGCCAAGACGCCGCTGCCCATCGGCACCAAGGTGAACCTGCGCTTCACCGTGATCATGGACGACATCGAGACGATCGAAGGGGTCGGCGAGGTGGTCCGGGTGCACGACGACCCGCCCGGCATGGGCGTCGTCTTCACGGAGCTCTCGAGCTACTCGAAGGGCCTGATCGACAAGCTGCTCACGTTCCAGAAGGGCTGATGTTCACCGGGCTGGTCGAGGAGGTCGGGACCGTCACGCGGCTCGACCGCCGCGGACCGGCGGCGACGATCACCGTCGCGTGTCGCCTCGGGGAGGCGGAGCCGCTCGTGCTCGGCGAGTCCATCGCCGTGGCTGGAGCCTGCCTCACCGTGACGAGCATGGCGCAGGGGAGCTTCACCGCGGACGTCTCGGCCGAGACGCTCGACAAGACCACGCTCGGCAAGCTCGCCATCCCGGCCAAGGTGAACCTGGAGCGCGCCTCCAAGCTGGGGGCGCGCATGGGTGGCCACGTGGTGCTCGGCCACGTCGACGGCGTCGGTCGCGTGGTGGACGTCACGCCCTCGGGCGACGCTCGTCGCGTAACGTTCGAGGCCGGTCGCGAGCTCGCCCGCTACCTCGCCCCGAAGGGCTCGGTCTGCATCGAGGGCGTCTCGCTCACCGTGAACGAGGTGACGGACTCGGCGCAGGCGGTGCAGTTCACGGTGATGCTCGTCCCGCACACGCTCTCGGCGACGACGCTTCCTTCGCTCACGAAAGGTTCGTGGGTGAACCTTGAAATGGACGTGCTCGCACGCTACGTGGAGCGTCATCTCGGCCTGCTCGCGCACGGCCGCGGGAAAGAAGACGACCGTGACCACAGCGCCTCCGACGAACGGCTCCTCGAGACCCTCCGCAGAGCCGGCTACACGTGAGGAGCCGAGCGTGACCTCCCGCGAGCGGACAGTACCCGAGCCGAAGGCCTCCTCGCGTGGTCAGGCGCCTCCGCAGCGCCTGACGATCGACGCTGCCTTGCTCGACCGCGTGAACCGCGCGCTCGATCAGATCCGCGCCGGCAAGATGGTCATCCTCGTGGACGACGAAGATCGCGAGAACGAGGGCGATCTGGTGATGGCGGCGGAGAAGGTCACGCCCGAGGCCGTGAACTTCATGGCGCGCTTCGGCCGCGGCCTCATCTGCCTCACCCTGACGGAGGAGCAGGTCGACCGTCTCGAGCTGCCGATGATGTCGGCGCCAGGGCGCCATGGTCCGCCGCTCGGGACGGCGTTCACCGTCAGCATCGAGGCACGCAGCGGCGTCACGAGCGGCATCAGCGCCGCCGATCGCGCCCACACGATCAAGGTCGCGACGAACCCCGAGGCGCGGCCCTCCGATCTCGTGAGCCCTGGGCACATCTTCCCGCTGCGCGCGCGCCGCGGCGGCGTCCTCGTGCGCACCGGCCACACGGAGGGCTCGGTCGATCTCGCGCGCCTCGCAGGGCTCGAGGCCGCCGGCGTCATCTGCGAGATCATGAACGACGACGGCAGCATGGCCCGCATGCCGGATCTCGAGCAGTTCGCCGCGCAGCACGGCCTCATGCTGCTCACCATCGCGGATCTCATCCAGTATCGCCTGCAGACCGAGCGCCTCGTGCGCCGCGTGAGCGACGTCTCGCTCACGCTCGACGCGACCGGCACGGAGTGGCGCGCCATCGCGTTCGAGATCCAGGGTGAGTCGCGGCAGTTCCTCGCGCTGGTGAAAGGTGCGGTGGAGTCGGGGGACCCGGTGATGACACGTGTCCACTCCGGCTCGCTCGTCGGCGACGTGTTCAGCTCCACGCCGTCCGACGGCGGCCAGAACCTGCGCGAGTCCATCCGGATGATCGAGGCGGAGGGGCGTGGGGTCGTCCTCTACATCCCGCCCCAGAACGATCTCTCCTTCGAGCTCGAGAAGCGCCAGCCCGACCAACCGGTCGCGGCCAAGCCCGCGCGAAAGCCCGCCGGCGCCCCGCTGCGCGAGTTCGGGCTCGGCGCCCAGGTCCTCGCGGAGCTCGGCGTCCAGAAGCTGCGCCTCATCAGCAACAATCAGGCAAAGATCGCCGGTCTGGACGGCTTCGGCCTGTCGGTGGTCGAGCGCATTCCCATCCAGCCCCAGCGCTGATAGGAGGCGGCCTCACCCCCGCCCCCCTGTCCCGCAGGGAGAGGGGAAACTCGACGTGAGCGCTCTATGAAGACTCTCTCAATCGAAGGTCAGGTCGTCGTCCCGAGCGGAGCGCGCTTCGTGGTCGTGGCGAGCCGCTTCAACCACTTCATCGTCGACAGGTTGGTCGAAGGGGCGCTCGACGCGGTCGCGCGGCACGGCGGCGGAGAGGCCGAGGTGACCGTCGTCCACGTCCCCGGCGCGTGGGAGATCCCGACCGCCGTCGCGCGCATCTCGCGCGCCGCGCAGAAGAAAAATGACGAAAACGTCGCCATCATCGCGCTGGGCGCGGTGATCCGCGGCTCGACGCCCCACTTCGACTACGTCGCGGGCGAGGTGACCAAGGGCATCGCATCCGTCTCGCTGGAGACGGGCGTCGTGTGCACGTTCGGCATCCTCACGACCGACACCATCGAGCAGGCCATCGAGCGGGCAGGCACCAAGGCGGGCAACAAGGGCTGGGAAGCCGCGCTTTCCGCCATCGAGATGCTCTCGCTCTCCAAGGCCCTCGCCGAAAAAGGGCTCTGATGGCTGAGGAACGCAGAGGAGCGCGGAGCATCGCGCGCGAGTGCGCGCTCATGATGCTCTTCGGCCTCGAGGCGAGCGGAGAAGACCCGCAGAGCGCCGCGCGAGACTTCTTCGCCGGGCTCGCCGGAGACGCAGGCCTGACGACAGACGATGACGCGCGCGCCTACGCGCGCGAGATCGCCGCCGGCGTCCGCGGTAGCGTCGACCGCATCGACGAGACCATCCGCAAGGCGAGCGAGCACTGGCGCATCGAGCGAATGTCGCGCGTCGATCGCAACGTGCTCCGCATCGGCGTGTGGGAGCTGCAACAAGGCGTGCCGCGCGCCGTGACCATCGACGAGGCCGTGGAGCTGGCCAAGCGCTTCGGCACCGCCGACTCGGGGTCTTTCGTGAACGGCATCCTCGATCGCGTGGCGGAGAACCTGGGCATCCGTTGAGGAGCCGCTCCCCGGCAGCCGCGGGTGCCGCAAAACGTCACCCTCACGGTCGCCGTCCGTAGTTACCGCGGGCTGGGCGGCGCGCTCGACAGGACCTGGCGGGGCGAAGGCGGCGGCTCGGTCAAGACCTGAGCCGGAAGCTCCTCGCCGATGCAGCCGAGCTCCACGTCGTAGATCACGGGACCAAGGCGCACACCGTCGGCGCTGAGCAGCGCTCCACGCTTGAGCAGCGAGCGCAGCGCTAGCACACGGCCAGTGAAGCCGTAGGGGTCGCTGTCGCCGTTGCGGCGGCCGAGGATCCGCAGGCCGTCGGTCAGGGCGAATCGCCGACCGTCCGAGAGGACCAGCACCGCCCCCTCCTTGCGCGCCGCGCCCGTCCGGACCCACTCCTCGAGCAGGGCGTCCGGAACGAAGCCGTCGCCGAGCGGAGAGCCCGAAGGGGCGTCCACGCGCGGGTAGGAGCTGGAGCGGGTGAGGTGCTTCATGGGAAGGACAAGGGCTCTCGTTGCAGGTCCTATGCCGGTTGAACCAACCAGCCGGAGAGGACATTCCTTTCTTACGGACGAGCGGGCCCCCCGGTTGAAGGACGTCGCTCTCTCGACAAAACGAGGCAGAGCGCCCCGTCTTGCACCGGGGAGAGCAATCGCCTCGTGACGGCTGCCTGCGTGGGCTCCGCCCACGCCGGTTCGCTGAGGCCGGATCGAATTGTCAGGGGGGTGCGCGCTGCTCCGCAGGTGCGTCATAGCGCCCCCACGGAGCGCCGACGCTACACCCCGCCGAAGCTACAGCGGCAGGTTGCCGTGTTTGCGCTTCGGGGTCTCGGCGCGCTTCGTCGCGAGGAAGTCGAGCGCGGTGCCGAGGCGCTGACGCAACGTTCGCGGGTAGATGACCTCGTCGATGAAGCCCAGCTCGGCCGCCTTGTAGGGGTTCGCGAACTTCTTCTTGTACTCGTCGATGAACGCCGCACGCGACGCCGCCGGATCTGCGGCTTCTGCGATCTTCTGGCGGTAGACGATGTTGACGGCGCCGTCAGGGCCCATGACCGCGATCTCCGCGGTGGGGAACGCCAAGTTGTAGTCGGCGCGAATATGTTTCGAGGCCATCACGTCATACGCACCGCCGTAGGCCTTGCGCGTGATGATGGTGATCTTCGGGACGGTCGCTTCGGCGAAGGCGTAGAGCAGCTTCGCCCCGTGCGTGATGATGCCGCCGTACTCCTGGTCGGTCCCCGGGAGGAAGCCGGGCACGTCGACGAAGGTGACGAGGGGGATGTTGTAGCAGTCGCAGAAGCGGACGAAGCGCGCCGCCTTGATGCTGGCCTTGATGTCGAGGCAGCCTGCGAGCACGTTGGGCTGGTTGGCGACGATGCCGACCGGCCGGCCGCCGACGCGCGCGAAGCCCACGACGATGTTCTGCGCGTAGCGCTCGTGCACCTCGAAGAGGTGCCCGTCGTCCACCACGGCGCGGATCACGTTCTTGATGTCGTACGGCTTGTTCGACTCGGTCGGGATCATCGTGTCGAGCGCGGGGACTTCGCGGTCGACCGGATCGGTCGTCGTGGCGCGCGGCGGGTCCTCCGCGTTGTTCGACGGCAAGAAGGAGAGCAGCTCGCGCACCTTGGCGAGCGCGGTCGGGTCGTCCGCCGCGGTGAGGTGGCACACGCCGCTCTTCGCTGCGTGCGTCGCGGCGCCGCCGAGGTCTTCCTTCGTCACGTCCTCGTTGGTCACCGTCTTGATGACCTCGGGCCCGGTGATGAACATGTAGCTCGAGCTCTCGACCATCAGGATGAAGTCCGTGATGGCGGGCGAGTACACGGCGCCACCGGCGCACGGACCCATGATGCAGCTGATCTGCGGGACGACGCCGCTCGTGGCTGTGTTGCGCCAGAAGATCTCGGCGTAGCCGGCGAGCGACTCGACACCCTCTTGGATGCGTGCGCCGCCCGAGTCGTTGAGGCCGACGACGGGGATGCCCGTCTTGACGGCGAAGTCCATCAGCTTGCAGATCTTCGCGGCGTAGGCGCCCGAGAGGCTGCCGCCGAAGACCGTGAAGTCTTGTGCGAACACCGCCACGCGGCGGCCGTCCACGAGACCCCAGCCCGTGACGACGCCGTCGCCCGGGACCTTCTGCTGCTCCATGTCGAAGTCCGTGCAGCGGTGCTGCACGAAGCGATCGATCTCGACGAAGCTGCCCGGGTCGCAGAGCAAGTCCACGCGCTCGCGCGCGGTGAGCTTGCCGGCCTCGTGCTGCTTCTTCACGCGCGCTGCGCCGCCGCTCGCGAGCGCGCGACGGTTCATCTCGTCCAGGTACGAGACCTGGGCGGCGCGCGCATCCCCGCCGGCCGGCACCGTGGGGCCGGAAGGAGGCGGGGCGGTCGCGGGACCCGCAGAAGGGGAGCGCTCGCTCACTTCGCGCGCTGGTAGATGCGGTTGCGGCGCGCCTTGTTCTTCGCCTTGAGCTTCGCCTTGAAGCGGCTCGAGCGCTTGCGGTTGGTCTTGCGGCTGTTCTTCGAGAGCATCAGAAACATGGGGGAGGCTTCATAGCCGGACAGGGCCGTCACGCCAAGCCGATCTGCGTGGTAGCTTTCTCGGACGAGCAGGTCTCGCCGCGCCCCCATGCTCAGACGCTCACCCCCGCTCTTCCCTCTCCCCCCGACCCCCTCTCCGTTCCGGAGAGGGGGAGGCGCGACGCGCATGCGGCTTGTGCTCGTCTCCACGCTGATTTCGGCCGCCTGCGGCGCCAGCGTGAGCCAGAAGTACGAGAGCGACGTGCGCTTCGAGCGGTGCCTCGCGCTCGATTGGCAGGAGACGGTCGACCCCAACATCCGTCATCGGTGCTGGGAGGAGTGGGTCGAGTACTACGCAGATGGTCAGAACAAAGACCGCATCGAGTACGCGCGCACCCAGATGGCCGACATCGAGGGCCGCAAAGAAGGACGAGAGGCGGCCGACCGCGCCCCGTCGCTGCCGGAGCCGAAGAGCGTGTTCGAGCCCGTCCCCATGATGGCCAGCGCCACCGCCGGCTCGGCCTCCGCGGCCCCTTCGGCGAGCGCTCCTTCGGTCGGGAAAGATCGCCCGCCTTGCGAGTCGAAGTGTGATCGCAACCTCGAGGGCTGCCTGAGCGGCTGCAAGGTCGCCGTGTGTGAGCAGTTCTGCGCTCAGAAACACGGCCGATGTGCGGAAGGCTGCGTGAAGTCGCGGAACAATTGACGCGCCTTTGTGCCTCGGCGAAGCGAGCCCGAGAGCCGAGGCCGCCCGAAACGAAGGGCCGAGGCCGTCAGAGCGTTTGAAGCTGCAAGCGAATGGCTGTGAGCTCACCCCCCCAACCCCCCTCACGGCCTGAGGGGGGCGACGAAGACGACGACAACGTCCGTGTGTTGAGGCCTCGGCGCGCAGCGCCGGCCGACGCGATCCGGCCGACGCGCGCGGAGATCAACCTCGGCCACCTCCGGCACAACCTGCGCGTGATGGAGCGGGCGGTGGGGCGGACGGCGCGGGCCTCGAGCCCGGGCGTCCCAGAGATCTGGGGCGTCCTCAAGGCGGACGCCTACGGCCACGGCGCGCCCGCGGTCGCGCGCACCCTCGAGCGCGCGGGAATCGGCGGGCTGTGCGTCGCGCTCCTCGAGGAGGGGCTCGAGCTTCGCGCCGCCGGCATCACCGTGCCGATCCTCGTGATGGGCGGCTACTACGGGCCTCACCACCGAGGCCTGGAGGAGGCGCTCGAGGGCCGGCTCACCCCCGTGCTCTACCACGCCGAGCAGATCGAGGCCCTCGCCCGCCTCGCACGGGATCGCGACGCCGGACCGCTCGCGTTTCACCTCAAGTTCGACACCGGCATGGCGCGGCTCGGCGCGTCCCGACACGCGGCGGACGAGCTGCTCGGTCTCGTGAGCCACACCCGAAGCGTCGCGATGACCGGGCTCATGTCGCATCTCGCGTGCGCGGACTCTTCGGATGCGGAGCCCACGCTCGCGCAGCTGCGGCTGTTCGAGTCCATCGTGCGCGCGGCGAAGGCTCGAGACCTCGCGCCCCGGCATTGTCACGTGGCGAACAGCGCGGGCGCGATCGCGTTCGCGGCGTCGCGCTTCGACGCCGTGCGCCCCGGGATCGCGCTCTACGGCGTCTCGCCCTTCGAGGCTCCGCCCACCGAGCAGATCGAGCCCATCGCGAGCGACCTGCGGCCCGTGATGCGCGTCCGCTCGGAGATCGTCGCCCTTCGCACGGTCGCGGACGGCGAGCGCGTCGGCTACGGCCACACCTGGCGGGCGGAGGGCGAGCGCCGCATCGCCACGATCCCGATGGGCTACGCCGACGGGCTCTCTCGCGGGCTCTCGAATCGCGGGCACGTGGTCGTTCGCGGGCGGCGGGCGCCCATCGTCGGGATCGTGTCGATGGATCTCACCACGGTGGACGTCACCGACATCCAGGGGGCCGCGTTGGGGGACGAGGTCGTCTTCCTCGGCACGCAGGACGGCCCGCTCGGCTCGGCGCAGGTCACCTCCGAGGAGATCGCGAAGCTCCTCGGCACCATACCGTGGGAGGTGGTGACCAGCATTTCCCGCCGCGTCCCTCGCTTCTACCGCGAGCCGTGATACCGTGATTGAGTGAGGCGGGCACGGCTCGGATTCCTCCTGTTGGCCGCGACTTGGTCCGGCGTGCTGTATGCCGCCTGCCACCGCGGGGACCCCGATGGCACGGGCGGGAACGGCGCCGACTCGGCCAACGCGACCACGACGACCGGCTTCTCGTCGGACGGCGCGGACATCTGCGGCAACGAGTACCACGACGCGCTGAGCAAGTACCCGCTCATCTATTTCGTGCTCGACCGCTCCGGAAGCATGTCCGACCTCGAAGACGGGGTGACGCGCTACGAGAAGGTGCGGCTCGCCACGCTGGAGCTGGTGGACTCGCTCGGTGCACTCGTCCGCGTCGGGCTCACGCTCTATCCGTCGCCCAACGCGGGCCCAGGGACCGAGTGCCTCGCGGGCGAGGAGGTCTATTCGCCCAAGGTCAACCCGGGGAGCCAGTTCGGGAACGCGCTCGACGTCGAGCCAGGTGGAGGCACCCCGACCGCGGCGACGCTCCAGGCCGTTCGCCCGCACCTCTCGAGCCAACCCGCGCCCAAGGTCGTGATCCTCGCGACGGACGGCGCGCCCAACTGCAACAGCGCACTGACCTGCGGGCCGGAGAGCTGCATCATCAACATCGCCGGTCAGTGTCCCATCGCGAACTGCTGCGAGCCCCCGGAGGGCTTCGTCGAGAACTGCCTCGATTACGCCGCCACCCTCGAGGCCATCGACGCGCTCGTCGCGGAGGGAACCAACGTCTACGTCGTCGGCATCCCCGGGAGCGAGCTCTTCGGCACGGCGTTGAACGGCATGGCCCTGCACGGCAACGTGCCGCTGACCAACGCGGACCAGTACTACTACAAGGTCGACGACCTCGACGGTCTGGCCGAGGTCTTCAAGGGCATCGCCCGCGAGCTCGTCTCGTGCACCTTCGATCTGACCGACCCGCCCGAGGAGCAAGGGCTCACCAACGTCTACTTCGACGGCAACGTCGTCTACCTCGATCCCGAGAACGGCTGGACGTGGGTGGACGGCGACACGGTCGAGCTGGTCGGCGCGGCCTGCGAGAGCCTCAAAGACGGGCAGGTCGAGCAGGTGCAGATCGTGAGCGGCTGCCCGACCGAAACGCCGAAGTGATCCTCGCCGGCGGAGAAGCGGTCGCGCTCCTGCTCGAGCGCCGCGAGCAAGTCGACGCGCTCGCCCGCGTGGGGCTCGGCAAGCTCGACTTCGACATCGGCGCCGAGCTCGAGCGACCGTACGCGCTCGCGTGGGTCGCCCGCGAGGACGCGGACGTCATCGGGTTCTTGCTCGGCTGGCAGGTGGCCGACGAGCTCCACGTCCTCGACGTCGTCGTCGCCGAGCGCGCCAGGCGGCGCGGGGTCGGCCGCGCCCTGGTCGACGCCGCCATGACCGACGCCGTCGCCCGCTCGCTTCGCGTCGCCCTGCTCGAAGTTCGCCGCGCCAACGTCGCCGCGCGCACCCTCTACCGCACCGCCGGCTTCGTCGCGGTTCGTCTGCGACCGGGCTACTACGACGACCCGGTCGACGACGCGGTCGAGATGGCGAAAGAGCTCGCCCCGGGCGCGCTCGTCGAGTTCGAGCGGCTCATCGAGGACTGACGCGGTGGCCGCTCGGGCGTGAGGGGTTGGCCCTTCTCCTTCGCTCCGTCTCGCCGGACGCGTGGCCGCTCGGGCGTGAGGCGTCCTCTGTCCCTTCTCTCCGTTCCGTCTCGCCGGTCCTCCGGTCCCGCTCGAGCAGAGATGGGGGTTGCCCTTCTCCTTCGCTCCGTCTCGCCGGTCCCTACGGCGCATGAGGCTCGGCGGCCTGCCACGGCCGCCGAGAGCCAAGCCCGTAGGGTATGGAGCTGCCTTCGGGACATACTCACTGCGCTTCGGAGAAGGGCAACCCCCATCCCTGCTCTCGCTCCTTGTCTCCCGGGCTCGGCGGCCTGCCACGGCCGCCGAGAACCGACCAGAACCGTGTGGAGCGGCCTGCGGACATACTCACTCCACTCCGAGAAGGGACAGAGGACGCCTCCCGCCCTTGCTTTCACGAACCAATGGAGCGGCCTGCCACGGCCGCCGAGAGCCAAGCCCGAAGGGTATGGAGCTGCCTTCGGGACATACTCACTGCGCTTCGGAGAAGGGCCAACCCCTCCCGCCCTCGCTTTCGCGAACCAGGGAGACCAACTTGCGTGGACTTGAAGGTCGGCTGCGCGTGACTATATTGGCCTTAATCAAGTGGCTCGGTCTCGTTCTTCCAAGCAGCTGTCGTTGCCGCGCACCTCGGGGTGGGGTGGGCGTCGGGCGGGGGCGGGGCGGAAGCCGTCGGTTGGTCGGCGGAGCACGCCGCATCGGGCTCGTCCGCTGCACGCGTCGCGGCATCCGGTGCACGTGACGATGCGCGCGGTGTCGGGGCTGGCTCGGTTGCGGAGCGACCTGGCGTTCGGGGTCGTCATCCGGGGGATTCGGGCGGCGCAGCGGGCGGACTTTCGGGTGGTGCACTACTCGGTGCAGCGCGATCACGTGCACCTCGTGGTGGAGGCGGCGAGCGCGGGGGCGCTCTCGTCGGGCATGCGGGGCCTCGCCATCCGCGTGGCGCGTCGGCTGAACGTCGCCTTGCGCAGGCGCGGGAAGGTCTGGGGCGACCGCTGGCACGGCCGGGCGCTCCGCTCGCCGAGGGAGGTGCGCAACGCGCTCGTGTACGTGCTGATGAACGCGCGCAAACACGGCGAGCTGCCGCTGGGGCTCGACGGCTGCGCGTCCATCTACTGGGCTGCGGACTGCTTCGGCGATGCGCTGTACCGCGACGGGCTCGCCCAGCTCGGCCGCACGCGCGCGCCGCCGGTCGCGCCGCCGCACACGTGGCTGCTCGCGAAGGGTTGGCGCAGGCTCGGCTTGTTGCGGGCGACGGACGCGCCGCGGGCCGCAGCGAAGCCGTAGG
>WBZM01000217.1_pt1 | contig 92918 bp, 95 predicted proteins | sample 5204271 | NCBI WGS metagenome assembly WBZM01 (sample SAMN12344346, study PRJNA552823) | activated sludge metagenome | biome: Activated sludge suspended growth; feature: Nitrification reactor; material: Wastewater; isolation source: activated sludge from nitrification reactor of wastewater...
GAGCGCTGCCCCGAAAATCTTGATCAGTTTCATGACGGTCCCCCGATACTCAGAGCATTTTTGCTCGGCGCCCAACTTTTTTCGGGCGGCTGAATTGACGCTAGGCGAGGGATGCCGTATTGACGCTAGGCGAGGGATGCCGTCGCGTGAATACCTAAAATCGCACAAAAGCCTTAATGGCCGCGTGTTTTCGGGCGGCGTGGCGCCAGCGCAACAATATTCGAGGCCCTTCAACTGAAGCGGAACACGTTCCGGCTAGCCGTTTGCTTGCAAACGATCATCTCCCGAATCTCGCTTTGTCTCCGCGGAAAAGAAAACCCGGCCACATGGCCGGGTTCAAGTTCGGCGAAAACTTCGCCCTTTAGAATCGGTAGTTTACGCCCGCGCGCACAATATGGTCACGGTTGCGCGCCTGCAGCGTCACGGGCGCGCCCGTGAACAGGTCGACGTAATTGGCGGAGGTCCGGCCGAGATCGACATACAGATATTCCGCCTTTACTGACCAGTTGCGCGTGAGCGCATATTCCGCGCCCGCGCCTGCGGTCCATCCGAGCTTCGCGCCGCTGTTGTTGTCGAAGCGCGTCAGCGCCAGCGGGCCTGCGGGCCCGACGCCGAAGGCGCTGCCGGGGAACTTGACGTTGCCGTAGGCAAGACCGCCGGTCCCGTAGATCAGCAGGCGGTCGATGGCGTAGCCGACCCGCCCGCGCACGGTGCCGAAGTATCCGGAGCCGGCGCTCAGGTTGTTGTTGAAGAGCCCGCCATTCGAATTGTTCGAGGCGCCGCGATAGTTGATGTCGGTCTCAAGGCCGAGAACGAGCGGTCCGGTTTGCCAATTGTAGCCGATCTGGCCGCCGCCGGTGAAGGCGACCCCGCTCTGGCCGGAGCTGTTTCCGAACGGTTGCCAGTCGTAGCGCGAATTGCCTATGGCCGCGCCGGCGTTGAGGCCGATGTAGAAGCCCGTCCAGGTAAAGACGGGCGGGGCGACATATTCGACGACCGGCGGCGCCTTGCGGCTCGGCAGGTCGGCGGCCGCCGCGGTTCCCGCGCCGAGCGCAAGGATGGAAACGCCCAACACCGGGCGGAGGAATCTCGACATGAACAGTCTCCTTCTGTCGTCAAAGCCCCGATAGGCGGACTCTCGATGCGGAAATCGGCTGAAGCGGGGAAAAAAGACGGCGGTCGCCAACAAGCGCCGCGGTGTTGCAAAATCGCCCGCGCGCTGGTTTCAGGCCGCTTGCCCCAACCGCGCCGTCGGAGCCGGCGCCTTTGCGCCGCACGGCGGGCGCCTCTATGAACAGGAGCGCCGCTTTTGCGCGGCCGTTTGCGCTGCGCTAGTTTCGGCGCACGACAGGGAGCGAAAGAGATGAAAACCGCGCGCGTCTTTCTGGCTGCGATCGGCATTGCAATCGGGCTTTCCGGGGCGCGCGCCGCGGACTACGCGGGCGAGATCGTCGTCGTTAGCCCGTCGCAGGTCTGGCAGGGCCATTTCACCGGCGGCCGGAATCTCGCGCCCGGCGTTCAGCCCACGGCGCTCGACTGGGCGGATGTGACGGCCCGATTCGCGTCCTTGCCGGACTGCGCGCGCTGGATGCGCGACCTGAAAAGGCAATATTCGACCTACGAAGGCTGGAAGGGCTGCCTGCGGATCCGTTGAGACCGCGCTTCAGCAGGCCGCAATGCCTCGCTACCGCACGATAAGGCGTGTTCGCCACAGCGCCGACGACATGTTCGCGCTCGTGGCGGATTGCGAGGCCTATCCGGAGTTCGTGCCGCTCTGCACGGCGCTGCGCGTGCGCCGGCGCGAGCCGCGTGAGGACGGCGCGGAGGTCCTGCTTGCGGAAATGGAGGTGGGCTACAAGGCCATTCGCGAACGTTTCACGACGCGCGTCGCGCTCGACGCCGCCCGCAACGAAATTCTCGTCGAATATGTCGACGGCCCCTTCCGCCACTTGCGCAACCGCTGGCGCTTCCGCGACATCCCGGGCGATTCGTCCGAGCAGAAGCGGTCGGAGGTCGAATTCTTCATCGACTACGAATTCCGCTCGCGCACGCTTGGCGCGCTGATGGGTGCGGTGTTCGACGACGCCTTCCGCAAGTTCACGACAGCCTTCGAACAACGCGCCGACAAGGTTTACGGGCGCGGGTAGGGCAGTTTCGGCCAGAAACCGCCTCGCGCTACAACGCCGCTTCCAGCAGCTCGAGCGCCTGCTCGATCGACGCTTTTCGCACCGCGCCGCGGCCGATCTCGCCAAACCGGCGCTCGACATGAACCGTAGGCCTCCCGCGGCGCGCGCAGGCGAAGTGCACGAGGCCGACGGGCTTTTCCGCCGATCCGCCGCCCGGACCGGCGACGCCCGTGATCGAAACGGCCACATCTGCGCGCGAATTTTCAAGCGCGCCCACGGCCATTTCGCGCGCCGTCGCTTCGCTCACCGCCCCAACGGCGTCGATCGTTTCAGGCGAAACGCCGAGCATGCCGATCTTGGCGGCGTTGGAATAGACGACGAAACCGCGCTCCAGCACAGCGGACGAGCCGGCGATTTCCGTGATCAGGCCCGCCGCCAGCCCGCCAGTGCAGGATTCGGCGGTTGCGATGGTCAGGCCAGCGGCCGTGTAGCGCTCGACCAGCCATTTCGCGCGTTCCTCGAGCGCTGCGTCGAAGGCCATCCTATTCTCCCGCCGGCAGCCGCACAGTCGCCGTCGCGAGCGCGGCGATTCCTTCCTCGCGGCCGGTGAAGCCGAGGCGTTCCGACGTCGTCGCCTTCACCGCCACGCGGTCGACGGAAATCTTCATGATCTCCGCGAGCTTTGCGCGAATCGCATCGCGATGCGGGCCGACCTTCGGACGCTCGGCGACCACGGTGGCGTCGACATGCGCGATCATGCCGCCGCGCGACCGCACGCGATCGGCGGCATAGGACAGGAAAATCGAGGAGGCCGCGCCCTTCCATCGCGGATCGGACGGGGGAAAATGCGAGCCGATGTCGCCGTCCGCCAGCGCGCCGAAGATCGCGTCGGTGACGGCGTGCATCAGCACGTCGGCGTCGGAATGGCCGAGCAGCTTCTTGTCGTGGGGGATCGCGATGCCGCCGAGCCACACGTGGTCGCCGGGTTCGAACGCATGAACGTCGTAGCCCTGGCCGACCCTGACGTCGCTGAGGTCGCCCGACAGGCGCCGCTCGGCCGCCTCGAGGTCGCCTGCGCTGGTGATCTTCATGTTGCCCGGGTCCCCCTCGAAGACATGCACCCTGTGTCCGGCCCGTTCGGCGACGGCCGCGTCGTCGGTCAGCTCGAGCCCGGCGGTCGCGCGATGCGCGGCGAGCAGCAGGGCGTAGTCGAAGGCCTGCGGCGTTTGCACGGCCCGAAGGCGGGCGCGGTCCGGCGTGCCGGTCACGGCGCCCGCGTCGTCCACCGTCTTGATCGTGTCGGTGACGGAAAAGCCCGGCACGGCCGCCCCGAAATCGCGCCCCGCCGCGCGGGCTCGCGAAATTAATTCAGAACTTGCGAATGGTCGTGCAGCATCATGAACAAGAACGATTTTTTGCGCTCCGCTGGAAACAGATTCCAGCCCGTTCCGCACGCTGGCCTGCCGCGTTGCGCCGCCTGCGGCCCAGGGCAGAAGCCGCGCCGCGACATCCTTCGGCAGGGCGCCGACCGCGCCTTCATAGAGCGCCAAATCGTCGGGGTGGATGGTCGCCAGAAGCCGCGCTTCGGGCAAGGCCCGGGCGAAAGCCGCGATCGTCCGGGTCAGGACGGGCATACCGGCCAGCAACCGGTATTGCTTCGGAATCTCGCCGCCGAAACGTGAGCCACGGCCCGCGGCCACAATTAGAACGAGCGTGTCGGCGCCTGCTTGCGAGAACATGGCGCTTCAATCCGACGTTTCCGCGCGCCCGTCAATTTGCCGGCCAGGACATGACAAATATCAAGACTGGCTCTTGGCGCAGCGCAACATAATGTCTATTGTATAGGCATGAATGCAGATGCCCAAAGCTTGGGCGCCCAAACTGCGCAGCCCATCGTCCTGGGCGCGCGGAAGATCGAGGCGCCGGCCTTTCTGGCTCCCATGTCGGGCATTACCGATCTCGGCATGCGGCGCGTGGCCGCGCGGTTCGGCGCGGGCCTGGTCGTCTCCGAGATGGTCGCGGCCAGCTTCTATCTTGCCGCCGACGAGGAAACGCGCCTGCGCGCCGAGGGCGACGGGCTTCCGCTGCATGTCGTCCAGATCGCCGGCCGCGATCCCCGCGCCATGGCCGAAGCCGCGCGGCTCGCGGAAGCGGCGGGCGCGCATGCCATCGACATCAACATGGGCTGTCCGGCCAAGCGCGTTGTCGGCGGCTATGCGGGCTCCGCGCTGATGCGCGAACCGGAACTAGCCGTCGCCTTGGCGCGCGCAACCGTCGCTGCGGTCAAGGTTCCGGTCTCGGTCAAAATGCGACTCGGCTGGGACGCCGCCCAGATTTCCGCGCCCGAACTGGCGCGCCGCCTCGAATCCGAGGGCGTGGCGCTCGTCGCGGTTCACGGCCGCACACGCCAGCAATTCTACAAGGGCCACGCCGACTGGACGGCGATCCGCGCCGTGCGCGAGGCGGTCGCCCTGCCGCTTGTCGCCAACGGCGACTGCAGCAGCCCCGACGACGCTCGAAAAATGCTGGCGGCTTCCGGCGCCGACGCCGTCATGATCGGCCGCGCCGCCGTCGGCAGGCCGTGGCTCGTCGGGCAGGTGGGGGCGAGCCTCTGCGGCCGCGCCTGGCGCGCACCCGCGCCCGACGAAAAGGCCGAAGCCGCGCTCGATCATTATGCGAGCCTGCTTTCGGCCTTCGGCAAGGAGCAGGGCGTCCGTCACGCGCGCAAGCATCTCGCCGCCTATGCCGACGAAGCGGCGGCGTCCGGGGCCGGCCTGCCGCGCGCGCTGCGCGCGCGGCTCGTGACGACGTCAGACGCCGATGAGGCCGCGGCACTGCTCGCGCGTTGCTGGCTGGACTGCGCCGAGGAGGCCGCATGAATCGCGAAGCCGACGATTTCGTCGTCGATCGCGGGCGCATGGCCCGCGACGGCGGGAAGGCGACGGTCGATCCCGCCCGCCTTCTGTCGGCTTTGCCCAACCCCGTGCTCGCGCTGGACGGCGGCAACCGGATCGTCGACGCCAACGCGGCGGCGGAGGCGTTTTTCGAGATGGGCCTGGCGGCGCTGCGTCGCCAGCGGATCGAGGATCTGCTGCCGTTTTCCTCGCCGGTGCTCGGCCTGCTCGAACAGGCGCGCGAGCGGCGCGCCGCCATCAACGAATACCGCGTCGATCTCGGCACGCCCCGCATCGGCGTCGAAAGGGTGGCGGACGTTCACGCTGCGCCGCTCTCGGATGATGCAAACAGCCTCGTTCTTATGCTGCAGGAACGCACAATTGCCGATAAAATGGACAGGCAGCTCACCTATCGAGGCGCCGCCCGCTCCGTTTCGGCGCTTGCCGCCATGCTCGCGCACGAGATCAAGAACCCGCTGGCCGGCATCCGCGGCGCGGCGCAATTGCTGGAAACGGCGGTCGAGGACGGCGACCGCGCGCTCACCCGCCTCATCTGCGACGAGACCGACCGCATCGTGAAGCTGGTCGGGCGCATGGAAATGTTCTCCGACGGCCGCCCGATCGAGCGCGAGAGCGTCAACATCCATAACGTGCTCGGCCAGGTAAAACTGTCGGCGCAGGCTGGCTTTGCCCGCCACATCCGTTTCACCGAGACCTATGACCCCTCGCTGCCGCCGGTGCTCGCCAACCGCGACCAGCTCGTTCAGGTTTTCATGAATCTCGTGAAGAACGCGGCGGAGGCCATCGGCTCCGACGCCATCGACGGCGAGATCGAGCTCTCGACCGCCTACAAGCCGGGCGTGCGGATGCGGACGCCGGGCTCGACCGCGCTCGTCAGCCTGCCGCTGGAATTCTGCGTGCGCGACAACGGCCCGGGCGTGCCCGAGGACATCATGGCCAACCTCTACGATCCCTTCGTGACGACGAAGACGAGCGGGACTGGCCTCGGACTTGCTTTGGTAGCGAAGATAGTCGGGGACCACGGCGGCATCGTCGAATGCGAGTCCCAACCGCGGCGCACGACCTTTCGGATTCTCATGCCGATGTATCGCGCCAAGGGCGGGGCCGCGCAGGACGGACGCGCGACGTGAAGCCGCGACGCTGGAGAAACAATTGATGTCCGGCCGATCGATACTGGTTGCTGACGACGACATGGCGATTCGCACGGTCCTGAGCCAGGCCCTGTCGCGAGCCGGCTACGAGGTGCGCGCGACCGGAGTCGCCTCCACGCTCTGGCGCTGGGTGGAGGCGGGCGACGGCGACCTCATCATCACCGACGTCGTCATGCCGGACGAGAACGCCTTCGAGCTTCTGCCGCGCATCAAGAAGCTGAGGCCCGACCTGCCCATTATCGTCATGAGCGCGCAGAACACGTTCATGACCGCAATCAAGGCGTCCGAGCGCGGCGCCTACGACTACCTGCCGAAGCCCTTCGACCTGAAGGAACTGGTCGCCATCGTCGGCCGCGCGCTGAATTCGCCGCGGCCCGGCGCCGACCGCGACCCGCATCACCACGAGATGGAGGGCATGCCGCTGGTCGGCCGTTCGCCCGCCATGCAGGAAATCTATCGCGCGCTCGCCCGCCTGATGCAGACCGATCTCACGGTGATGATCACCGGCGAATCCGGCACCGGCAAGGAGCTGGTCGCCCGCGCCCTGCACGACTACGGCAAGCGCAAGAAGGGGCCGTTCGTCGCCATCAACATGGCCGCGATCCCGCGCGACCTCATCGAAAGCGAACTGTTCGGCCACGAGAAGGGCGCCTTCACCGGGGCCAACCAGCGCTCCGCCGGCCGCTTCGAGCAGGCCGAGGGCGGCACGCTCTTTCTCGACGAGATCGGCGACATGCCGATGGAGGCCCAGACCCGCCTGCTGCGCGTGCTGCAGCAGGGCGAATACACGACCGTCGGCGGCCGCACGCCGATCAAGAGCAACGTCCGCATCGTTGCGGCCACCAACAAGGACCTGCGCGTCTCGATCCAGCAGGGCCTGTTCCGCGAGGACCTGTTCTTCCGTCTCAATGTCGTGCCGCTGCGCCTGCCGCCGCTGCGCGAGCGCACCGAGGACGTGCCGGACCTCGTCCGGCACTTCTTCAAACTGGCCGCGGAAGAAGGCCTGCCGCAGAAGCGCATGGAGCCGGCCGCCCTCGACCGCCTCAAGCGCTATCGCTGGCCGGGCAATATCCGCGAACTCGAGAACCTGACCCGGCGCCTCGCCGCGCTCTATCCGCAGGAAATCATCTCGGAATCGCTGGTCGAATCCGAGCTGGGCCAGGATTACGCCGCGTCGGCGCAAGTCGCCGCCGCCGAGACGCCCGCCGCCGCGCATCGCAACGGACGCGAGCGCGACAAGGACGATTCCCTCGGAATCGCCGTCGAGCGTCACCTTGCCGAACTCTTCAAGTCCTACGGCGACGGCCTGCCGCCGCCCGGGCTCTATCACCGCATCCTGCGCGAGATCGAATATCCCTTGCTTTCGGCGGCGCTGGCGGCGACGCGCGGCAACCAGATCAAGGCGGCGGAACTGCTCGGCCTCAACCGCAACACGCTGCGCAAGAAGGTTCGCGACCTCGACATCCGCCTGATGCGCCTTCCGCGCTGACGGCGGCGTTCAGACCGATCGACTGTCCGGCCGCGGCGCGCGGCCCTCTGCGCTGCCGTAACGCAGGAAATGGTCGAGCGGATTGGCGCCGGAGGCGGCGACGTCCGGGTTGCTGCGCAGATACCAGTCCGTGACGAAGTCGGGGCTCGGATCAAGACCGGCGGCCGCGCCGTACTCGAGGTAATGGGCGTAGGGGTCCATGCCCGTCGCGCGGACGAACGGGTAGCGATCGAGATAGAATGCTTCATCGAACAGGGGATTGCGGCGCTCGCCCTTGAGCGCGCGCAACAGGCGCGAGGAAAAGCGGGACAGGGCGAGCAGGGCGCCGACGAGCGGCCAGAATGCGCGGGCCGCAAGCTCCTTTCGTTCGACCGTGATCTCCTCGAGGGCCGCCTCGGCCGTCTCCGCGCGCTCCCTTGTCCTGACGAGGACCGCGTTGAGCGCGCGCATGCGGCGGCGATCTTCCGACACGACGGCCGCTTCTGGCGCCGGCGGGATCGGTTTGCTGTGCGCGACCACGTCCGCAACGTCCACGGAGAAGGCGTCGGCTGCTTCGCCCTGCGGATGGATCGCGCAAAGCGCATGGCCCCGCAGCGCGCCGATATCCGCGGCGACACCGTCGATCGGGCGCAGGCAGACCACGCGCGCCGCGCGGGCAAACAGGCAATTGTGGAGACCCGAGCCGCCTTCGCCGACGATGACGCGCGCCTGCGAGAACAGGGCGATCTGCTGCGCCCAGGGCAAGCTCTCGGGGCTGACCGTGACGAAACCGTCGGCTTCCAGGGCCGCGCGCAGTTCTGCCTCGTTCGCAAGACGCCGGGTGTGCGGGCGTCTCGAGTCGACGAGCGATGCGCGCGACACGAAAAGCTTCGGCGTCTCCGGCGGCGATGGCGCCGCCACGACGTCCTGCAAATAGCCGACGAAGCGATTCATTGCCGGGTGGAATCGATAGTCCTCGTGGAGAACCGATGGAATGATCGCCATTTCGAGCCGAATGAGTTCGGGCAGGCCGTAGCGGACGAGGCGCGCGCGCGGCATGGGAAAAGCCTGATCCAGCATGCGCAACGCGAAAGCCGGCGTGTCCCACGGCACGACGAGGTTGACCTCTTCGCCATGGCCGAAAACTTCCGTGAAAAGCCAGGCGCGCGGCAGGAAGTCGAGCAGCCAGTGACCGTAGACGTCGTAACCGGCAAGCGGCAGCACCAGCGACATGCCCGAAATGTCGCGCGGTCGGGCGTATCGGCTTGCGTCCGCGTCACGATTGGCCGCGCGCCAGCGCCTGAGATGTTCGGGATGAATGCGGGCGTCGTCGATAAGGTCGCCGTCGCGGAAGGCGAAACCCGGCCAGCGCAGTTCGAGGTCGCGGTAAAGGTGAATTCCGACCGGCGCCCCGCCGTCCGCCGCGGCCGGATAGACCGGCAGGAACGTGTCGCGCGCGCGAAAACCGGCGTCGCGTCTGAACTCTTCGATTGCTTCTCGCGGTCCAAGCACGGCGGCTCGATTCTTTTTGACTCCTCACGCCTAGCTTAAGGCTAATATGGCCCGAAAAACGTCGCAATCTGGCAACACCGTTGCGTCGTTGCAACTAGGCCGCAACTCCGCTAGCCCTAGCGGAGGCTGAGCGGATCGTTGGGGGCCGATGTCCGAAGCAGATGCGAAGAGCGCGCCGCAACCGGCGCGACGTCCGGGACGCCGCTTGCGACAACGCTTCGGCGCGGTGGCCGTCGCCTTTGCATTGTTCTGCGCGCTCGCCACGTTCTTCATGCTGTCGGGCCTCACGCCGATTGCGGTCGACGACCGGCTGGCCTTCGGCCTGTTTGCGGCCAATGTCGTCTCTCTCCTGGTCGTCATCGCGCTGGTGGTGGCGGAAGGCTGGACGCTCGCCGCCGCCTGGCGACGCGGCGCAGCGGGCTCGGGCCTGCATTTCCGGGTCGTGCGCGCCTTTTCCGTCGCGGCCGCGGCGCCGGCGGTGGTCATCGCCATCGTCGGATCCATCACGATCAATCAGGCGATCAGCCCGGCCTTCCTGCATGACGTGCGCGCGTTCATCTTCAACACGGCGGAGGCCGCGCGGCTGTTCCGCCAGTCGCAATGCCGCTCGCTGCTGCAGGAAGCGCAATTGACGGCGGCCGACCTCGACCGCGCCAAGCCGATGTACGACGCCGACCGCGCGCTGTTCCACGAATTCTTCGCCTCGCGCGCCCGTTATCTCGGCTTCACGCAGGCGGCTCTGATCCGCGAGAACGGCGAGACGCTCGAAAAGGCCGATTTCCCGCCGCAGGGCGAGCAGCCTGCGCAGATGGTGAAACCCGAGGCGGCCGACTTTGTCGAGGCGCGCAAGAACGAACCGACCTGCGTGGTCGCCGACGGCGGCAAGACCTTCATCGCGCTGCGCCCCATCGCCGCCTTCCCCGGCGTGTTCCTTTATGTGGCGCGGCCCGTCGATCCCTTCACGATGGAGTTTCCGCAGCAGGCGGCCAATCTCATCGCCATCTACAATTCCTTCGAGGGGCAGCGCCGCAATCTCGTCATCGCGTTTGCGAGCATGTTCGGCCTGATCTCGCTGATCATGCTGCTGTCGGCGATCTGGCTGGGGCTTGCCTTCGCCAACCGGCTGATCGCGCCGATCCGCCGTCTGATTTCGGCGACCGACGAGGTCGCGACCGGCAACCTCTACGTTCGCGTGCCCATCGACAAGTCGGAGGGCGATCTCGCCCATCTCGGCGAGACCTTCAACAAGATGACCTCGGAACTGCGTGTTCAGCAGAACAGGCTTCTGGCCGCCAACCAGCTCATCGACGAGCGCCGCGCCTTCACCGAAGCCGTGTTGTCGGGCGTGCCGGCGGCTGTCGTCGGCGTCGATCCCGAAGGTATCGTGACAGTGGTCAATCCGGCCGCCGAAAAGCTGATGAACGTGGAAGCCGGCGCAAGCGCCATCGGCCGGCCGATTTCCGACGCGCTGCCGGAAGTGGATGCGATCCTGCAGGATTCGGCGGCGCAACGCCGATCCGTTCAGAGCCAGATTTCGCTGATGCGCAGCGGGCGCGAACGCATCGTCAACGTCAGCGTGACCTCGGGCTCGAGCGACGACGCCGGCCGCAGTTTCGTCATCACGCTCGACGATATCACCGACCTCGTCACCGCCCAGCGCACGTCCGCCTGGGCGGATGTCGCACGCCGCATCGCGCACGAGATCAAGAATCCGCTGACCCCGATCCAGCTCTCCGCCGAGCGCCTGAAGCGCAAGTATGGACGCGTGATCACCACCGACCGCGAAGTCTTCGACCAGTGCACGGACACGATCGTGCGCCAGGTGGACGACATCAAGCGCATGGTCGACGAATTCTCCTCCTTCGCCCGCATGCCCAAGGCGCGGCTCGAGGAGGACGAACTGATCCAGTGCGTGAAGCAGGTCGTGTTCCTGATGCGCGTCGGCCATCCCGACATCGAGATCGTCGAGCACTATGCGCTCGACCGGCTGCCCGCGAAATTCGACCGCCGCCTGATCTCCCAGGCGCTGACCAACATCGTGAAGAACGCCACGGAGGGCGTGGCGGCCGTCGAAGGGGCCAACGGCCCCGGCCGCATCGACGTATCGGTCGCAGTCGCCGACGGCGTCGCGGCGATCGACGTCATCGACAATGGGCGCGGCTTTCCGACGGAGAACCGCCAGCGCCTTCTCGAACCCTATGTGACCACCCGTAGCGAGGGCACCGGCCTCGGCCTGCCTATTGTCGCCAAGATCATGGAGGATCACGGGGGCGGGATCGAACTGCTCGACGCGCCGGCGGGACCCGGCGCCTACGTTCGACTCTTCATGAAGGTTTCGGGCAGCGCGGATTCGCACGCCGCGCCCGTCCCGGAACAGGTTTGATACATCGCACCGATCAGAAAGAAGCGCGACGAATGGCCACCGACATTCTCATCGTCGACGACGAGGCGGACATCCGCGACATCGTCTCCGGAATTCTCTCGGACGAGGGCCATTCGACCCGCACCGCCAAGAATTCCGACGAGGCGCTGGCCGCCATCGAGGCGCGCCGCCCGCACCTGATGTTCCTGGACATCTGGATGCAGGGCTCGCGACTCGACGGCCTGCAACTCCTCAACGTCATCAAGGAGCATCATCCCAACCTTCCGGTGGTGATGATCTCGGGCCACGGCAATATCGAGACGGCGGTCAGCGCCATCCGCGCGGGCGCCTACGACTTCATCGAAAAGCCCTTCAAGGCCGACCGGCTCGTGCTGGTCGCCGACCGGGCGCTCGAGGCCTCGCGCCTGAAGCGCGAGGTCAGCGAATTGCGCTCGCGCGCCGGCGCCATCGACCGTATCGTCGGCAAGTCCAGCGCGATGAACCAGTTGCGTCAGGTCATCGAACGCGTCGCGCCCGCCAATTCGCGCGTGCTCATCACCGGCGCGCCGGGCTCCGGCAAGGAGCTGGCGGCGCGCTCGATTCACGAGGCCTCGAGCCGCGCGGCCGGCCCCTTCGTCGTCATCAACGCCGCCACCATCACGCCGGAAAACATGGAGCTCGAGCTCTTCGGCTCGGAGGGCAAGGACGGCAGGCGCAAGGTAGGCGCGCTGGAAGAGGCGCACGGCGGCACGCTCTACATCGACGAAGTCGCCGACATGCCGCGCGAGACGCAGGCAAAGATCCTGCGTGTGCTGGTCGACCAGAACTTCCAGCGCGTCGACGGGTCCACGCGCGTGCATGTGGATGTTCGCATCATCTCGTCCAGCTCGCGCGATCTCGCCAAGGCGATCGCGGACGGCCAGTTCCGCGAGGAATTGTTCCATCGTCTCTCGGTCGTGCCGATCAACGTGCCGTCGCTGGCCGACCGCCGCGACGACATTCCCGAGCTGATCGACTTCTTCATGGACCAGGTGTCCCAGACGACCGGAATGCCACGCCGCAAGATCGGGCCGGACGCCATGGCGGTGCTGCAATCGCACGACTGGCCGGGCAATATTCGCCAGCTCCGCAACAACGTCGAACGCCTGATGATTCTCACCGCCGGCGACCCGGAGGCGGAGATTTCCGCAGAAATGCTGCCTTCCGAGATCGGCGCGCTCGTGCCGGCCACGCCCAACGGGGCAGGGGGCGAAAAGCTGATGAGCCTGTCGCTGCGCGAGGCCCGCGAGGTCTTCGAGCGCGAATATCTCGTGGCCCAGATCAGCCGGTTCGGCGGCAATATCTCGCGCACGGCGGAATTCATCGGCATGGAGCGCTCCGCGCTGCATCGCAAGCTGAAGTCGCTGTCGATCGACTGAGCCCCTGCGGAAATCTTTTTCCGCAGGCGCGAACGGATGGCCGCGCGCCGCGTTTCCTTCTGGGCGCGTCCATCGGCTCATATCGGCGGGCGCGCCCTTTCGTTTCCACGGCGCGGCGTCTGCGCGGCCTACCGGAAGGATGAATCATGAGCTTCAATCACACGATCGATACGTCGACGATGAACCTGTCGTCCCTGATGGATCGCTCCGCCCATATCGGCGAAAAGGCCCGCCAGATCGGCGCCGAGATGATCAATCTGTCAGTGCGCAATTTCGAGAGCGCCGCGCGGGCAGGCCGCGAGCTGAGCGGCGCGCGCAGTTTCGGCGACGCCGCCCGCATCCAGATGGATTACGTCCGCGATCTCATGTCGGCCTTCACTGATCATTCCGAAAAGATCGCGGAGATCGCCATGGCCGGCGTTCGGGAGGCCGGGGCCGACGCGAAAGCGGCCGGCGAATCCGTCGTCAGGGCGGCGCAGGAGGCGACACAGAAGACGACGGACGAAACCGCCAAGGGTCTGAACGCCGCCAGGAAATTCTGACCTCGCGGCGCGGGCGTCCAGGCCCCGCCCGTCGGCGGGCGCCGGGCGCCTCTCTACATCCCGCTCTTTCGCCTGCATGATTGTCGAACGAATCGAGGCGGCGGAACGCGAGATGAAGGATAGCGACACGGGCGCCGCGCACCGGACGCCCAGCCTGCCGGATCTGTTCCTCGGCTGGGGAAAGGTCGGGCTGATGGGCTTCGGCGGCGTCACGCCGTGGGCGCACCGCATGGTCGTCGAGGAGCGCGGCTGGCTCGACGCCCGCGAATATTCCGCGCTGCTGGGCATCTGCCAGGTGCTGCCGGGCCCCAATACGCCGAACCTCTGCGTCGTGCTGGGCCAGCGTTACCACGGCCTCGCCGGCGCCGTCGTCTCGGTCCTGGGATTGATGGCGGCGCCGCTGCTGGCGGTGCTGGCTATCGGCGCCGCCTACGATTACCTCTCCGGCGCCGGCGTCGTCCGCATCGCCGTCGGCGGCGCGGCCTCCGCGGCCGCCGGCCTTGTTTTCGCGGCGGGCGTCAAAATGGCGCGCGGCGCGCGTCTCGATCCGTTCCAGATCGGCATATGCGCGGCGGTTTTCGTTGCGGTCGGCGTGTTCCGGCTGCCGCTGCTCTGGGCGGTCGCGATCTTCGGACCGCTGTCCGTCGCTTTCATGCACTTCAGGCGCAAGTCGTGAAGTCAGACGTCCTCCTGCGCATGGCGATCGATTTTTCGATCCTGTCTCTCGTCGCCATCGGCGGCGCGAACGCCATTGCGCCAGAAATGCACCGCCAGCTCGTCGAGGTCCTGCGCTGGATGGACGACGCCGAATTCGCGAACCTGTTCGCGCTGGGGCAGGTGGCCCCCGGCCCGAACATCATGGTGCTGAGCCTGGTCGGCTGGAAGATGGCCGGCCTGTCCGGCCTGATCGTGGCGACGCTTGCCGCGCTCGTGCCGACCTGCGCGCTGGCGTGGATCACCGGGCGTTTCGTCGCCCATTACGGCCGGGCCGCTTGGTTCGACTCCGTGAAAGCCGGCCTGACGCCGATCGCCATCGGCCTGGTGCTGTCGAGCAGTCTCGTCATGGCGCGCGCCGCCGACCATGATGCGCTGGGTTTCATCGCCACGGCGGCGACAGCCGCGCTCGTGATCCTCACGTCGATTAACCCCATTTTCGCGCTGGGACTGTTCGCCGCCGCCGCCGGCCTCGCCGCCACATTGTGGCCCGGTGTGTAGGACTAAAGTTTTCGAGGCTCGGTTCTTGTTGGAATCCAAAGCAAAGCACACTTATAGTCGGCCTGTTGTCCGCGCGGGGGGCAAACGGCCGGGTGGCGCCGAGATTGCTGGCGGACAAACAACTGCGTCCCGAACGGGACGCCAAGAAAAGCAGGTCAGGCACAATGGCGACTGAACGCGCGCAAAATCTTCAGGACACCTTTCTCAACTATGTCCGCAAGAACAAGATTCCGCTCACGATATTCCTCGTGAACGGCGTCAAACTTCAGGGCGTCGTGACCTGGTTCGACAATTTCTGCGTGCTCCTGCGCCGTGACGGCCACTCGCAGCTCGTCTACAAGCACGCCATCTCCACGATCATGCCCGGACAGCCGCTCCAGATGTTCGAGCCGAGCGAAGAGGCGCCGGAAAAATAGGCGAGCAAGACAAGCGTCCGAATTCGATCGACAGGGGTCTCGACCTCGACGCCCGCGCGGCCGCGGCGGCTGGCGCGCGCGCGCTTGTCGTCGGCCCCTATCCGAACGCTCGCGCGGCGCAGGGCGACGCCAATCTGCGCGCGCCGCAGGCGCGGCTGGCGGAGGCCGAAGGTCTCGCCCGCGCCATCGATCTCGAAATCGTCGGCACCAGCCTCGTTCTGCTCGCGCAGGTGCGGCCCGCGACCTACCTCGGCAAGGGCAAGGTCGAGGAGATTGCCGCGCTCGCCAAGGAGCAGGAGGTCGAGCTCGTCATCATGGATTGCGCGCTCTCCCCCGTGCAGCAGCGCAATCTGGAAAAGGCCTTCGCCGCCAAGGTCATCGACCGCACCGGCCTGATTCTCGAAATCTTCGGCAAGCGCGCCCGCACGCGCGAAGGCGCCTTGCAGGTCGAGCTTGCCCATCTCGCCTACCAGAAATCGCGTCTCGTCCGCTCCTGGACCCATCTCGAACGCCAGCGCGGCGGCTTCGGCTTTCTCGGCGGCCCCGGCGAAACGCAGATCGAAACCGACCGCCGCCTCATTCAGGAGCGCATCAGCCGCATCGAGAAGGACCTCGAGCAGGTCAAGCGCACGCGCGGCCTGCATCGCAAGAAGCGGCAGGACGCGCCTTACCCGGTCGTGGCGCTGGTCGGCTACACCAACGCCGGCAAGTCCACGCTGTTCAACCGGCTGACACAGGCCGAAGTGCTGGCCAAGGACCTGCTGTTCGCCACGCTCGACCCGACGCTTCGGGCGGTGAAGCTGCCGCACGGCGCGCGCATCATCCTGTCGGACACCGTCGGATTCATCTCGGACCTCCCGACCATGCTGGTCTCCGCCTTCCGCGCGACGCTGGAGGAGGTGATCGAGGCCGACGTGATCCTGCATGTTCGGGACGTCAGCCACGAGGATACGGAGGCCCAGAGCGCCGACGTCGAGCGCATTCTCAGCGATCTCGGCATCGAGCCGCACGATCATCGTCGGCTCGTCGAGGTCTGGAACAAGGCCGACCTCCTGGGCGACGAGCGCCGCGCCGGCCTGTTGCAGGCGACGATCGCGCGCCCCGCCGACGAGCGGCCCGTGCTGGTTTCCGCCATCACGGGCGAGGGGATCGACACGCTTCTCGCCTCGATCGAGCGCCGCATCGCCTCGGAGCGGAAGCTGTTGCGCGTGAAGGTGCCGGCGTCTGACGGCGCAGGCCTCGCCTGGCTCTACGAGAACGGCGAAGTGCTGGCGCGCAAGGCGGGCAGGGACGGCTCGCTCGCCATCGACATCCGCGTCGGGCCGGAGCGCGTCGAGCGGGTGCTGAGACGGTTCCCCGACACGAAAACGGCCGTTCCGCGCTGATTTCGGCGGAATTGATCCCGCCGGCGCCGGAAACGGGTCACATTTCAGTCAATAACGCTCCCTCCTATCCCCACCGGCGCGAAACGTATCGCGCCGCCCCTGGTCCGTCAGTCAAAAGGGGAGCCCCCACGTGCGATCAAGCCAAATCGTTCTACTTGCCTCCGCCGCCGGCCTCGCCGTCGCCCTCGCTTCGCCCGCAGCCGCAAGGCAATGCGGATCTGGCCAGATATTTCAGGTGTCCAAGGGACGCTGCATCAGCAAGGCCGCCGCCTCCAAGGCGGGCATTAAAGTGCGCCACAAGCAGGCCGCCGCTCGCCTCGGGAAAAAGAGCCCGGCGGTGGAGGACGCAGACGAGGCGGACGACACATCGCCCGCAGACCGCAAGGCGGCCGAACGCAAGGACTCGCGCGCAGGCGCGGCGGATGACAGGACGCAGCCTGAACGCGACGCCAAGATCGACGAGGCGACTGAGCCGCCGGTGCGAACGGTTACGGTCAGGAGCGATCCGTCCAAGGCGCGGGAGGCGTGGAACGCCGCCGTCGCCGCGGCCGGGAAGGGCGGCGAACCGGCTGTCGCGCCGGCGCTCAGTTTCGCGCCGCAGGAAGGCGACGTCCGACGCAACGTCGCGCCCTTCGGCGCGCTGGATTTCGGCGGCCTGCGTTAGCCGTTCCTCTTCGCCTCGTTCCACAGGGCGTCCATCTCGGCGAGCGTGGCCTCCTTCGGCGTCCGGCCGCGGGCCGCCAGCCCGTCCTCGACATAGGCGAAGCGCCGCTCGAATTTGGCGTTGGCGCCGCGCAGCGCCGTTTCGGGATCGACGCCCGCATGACGGGCAAGATTGACCATGACGAAGAACAGGTCGCCGATCTCGTCTGTCACTTGCTCCGCGTCGCCCGACGCGACCGCCTCGGTCACCTCACGCGATTCCTCGACGATCTTGTCGAGCACGGCGCGAACGTCGTTCCAGTCGAAGCCGACTTCGCCCGCAGCCTTCTGCAATTCCAGCGCCCGCGTCAGCGCCGGCCGTCCCGATTTGACCCTGGCGAGCGTCCGGCCGGCGGGAGGTTGCGGATTGCGCGCCGCTTTCAACAGCCTTTCTTCTTTCGCTCGCTTTTCCTGGGCCTTGATCTTCCCCCAGAGGGCGGACACTTCGTCCGCCGACAGGTCGCGCGCGTCGCCGAAGACATGCGGGTGGCGGCGGATCAGCTTGTCCGTGATCGCCTCGACCACGCCGCCGAAATCGAAGACGCCTTCCTCCTCCGCCATGCGCGCGTGAAAGACGACCTGCAGCAGCAGATCGCCCAGCTCCTCGCGCAGATCCTCGCGGTCGCCATGCGCGATGGCGTCGGCCACCTCATAGGCTTCCTCGATCGTATAGGGCGCGATCGTCGCGAAATCCTGCTCGAGATCCCAGGGGCAGCCGGTCTCCGGCGTGCGCAGCGCCGCCATGATTTCGAGCAGGCGTGCAATGTCGCGTGACTTTTCCATCGGAGCCCGGGCGCTGAAACGAAAAAGCCGGCGCTTGCGGCGCCGGCTGGATTTGAAGGGGCAGGGGCGCCCTGCCCGGATTGACCCGGCGCTAGGCCTGGATCGAGATCGCCTCGCGGCCCTTGGGCGTGTCGACGACCTGCATGTTGACCGGCTGGCCCTCGACCAGGCGCTGGACGCCCGAGGACGTCAGAACGGAGATATGGACGAACACGTCCTTGCCGCCGTCGTTCGACTGCACGAAGCCGAAGCCCTTGGTCTCGTCGAACCACTTGACCTTGCCGGAGACCGGGACGGCCGTGGACGGGTCGGGCGCGGCGCGCCGCGGACGGGGGCTGTCGCCGTAGCCGCCGCTGCCGCCGCCGAAACCGCCGGAGCGGGGCGGGCGGACTTCCTGCGCGGTCGAAAGATCGGCCTCGAGGATGCGGGTGACTTGCTGGCCCTTCTGGCCGGTCTGCACGTTGACCTTCAGCTTCGCGCCGGGCGGCAGGCTGTCATAGCCAGCCTGCTGAACAGCGCCGATGTGAAGGAAGGCGTCGCCGGTGCCGTTGCCAAGCTCGACGAAGCCGAAGCCCTTGTCGGCCTTGAACCACTTGACGGTGGCGTCGATTGGCGGGCTGGAGGGCGCCATGGAGGGGGCGCCCATGTCCGGGAATCCGCCGGGCGGTCCGCCAAACTGGGGGCGCGGCGTTCTGTTCCGGGGGTTGTAGTCGTAACTCGGGCCGTCGTCATCGAAGCCGCGCTTGCGCGGGGGACGGAAATCTCTACCTTTGCTCATGCCTTATCGCTCGTTTCGCCACTTACGTGCGGTTTCCCTGTTCCGCACGGGTTCCCGACAGAACCGCCACACCTGCGCAAATGCCCATCCCGTCGGTCCTTCGACCAGCCGGAACGGAACGGCCTCCGCCTTTCACTAGACTTCGCTCTCGAATGCCATAAGCCCGCGCAAACCATCTTTTAGCGCCAAAATAAAGTGCTGGCTACTCAAACCCGCGAAAATTCTGAAGCCGGGCCGGCACATTTTTGCGCCAGCGGGCGCCGGACATGCGGACTTGCAGCCTTGCCAGCGCCACGCCACAGCAGCGGCTCGCAAATGCCGAGAGAGAAGGCCGCTGATATCGCACGCGTTTCATGATGCATAATTCGCATAATCAATATTATGGAACTTGCGAATAGGTAGACGCTGATCCAAACGCGCATTTACGCGCCGAAATGAAAAGCCCGGCGGAACATCCTGCGAACGCGGAACGAAACATGATCGAAGCTGACGCGCGGCAAATCCAAAGCCGGAGCCAGGGCCGTTCCTCACGAGATCGAATCGCGCCGCCGTCATGGCGAGCCAACGGATCGCGCGCAGCGCGCCCGATGACAGGCTCCGCGAACCACTCCATCCAATGGCGGCGTTGTCTCCGCCCAATGAGGAAACGCTAGAGCTCGATTCGCAGCCCGTCGAAGGCCGGCCTCACATTCGGCGGCAATTCCCGTGCAAGCGTCGCATAATCGAGATCGGTGTGCAGATTGGTCAGGATGGCGCGGCGCGGCTTCAGCCGGCCGATCCAGTCCAGCGCCTGCGCGACCGTCAGGTGGCTCGGATGCCGGCGATAACGCAGCGCATCGATGATCCAGACATCGAGGCCTTCGAGCAGCCTGGCCGAATCCGGCGGTATGTCGCTGACATCAGGCGTATAGGCGAGGTCGCCGAACCGGAAGCCCAGCGCGTCGATGTCGCCGTGTCGAAACAATATCGGCAGCGCCTCGACCGGGCCGCCGGGGCCGTCCAGCGCCACCCTGACGCCCGGCGTGAGGCGATGCTCGCGCAGAAGCGGCGGATATTGGCTGCCTTCCGGCGTCCTGAAGATGTAGCCGAACTTTTCCCGCACGCCCTGCGAGGTCGCCTCGTCCATGTAGACCGGCAGCAGATGGCCTTGCTGGATCACGTACGGCCGGACGTCGTCGATGCCGTGGATATGGTCGGCGTGGGCGTGGGTCAGCAGCACGGCGTCGATGTGCATGACGCGCGCGTCCAGAAGCTGCTCGCGGATATCAGGCCCGAGATCGACGAGCACTTCGGTCGAGCCGGCGATGCCTTGCCGCGAGACATGCAGCGCGCAGCGCCGCCGCCGGTTTTTCGGATTGGCCGGATCGCAGGCGCCCCAGCCCTGGGCGACGCGCGGCACGCCCGCCGACGAGCCGCAGCCGAGGATCGTCGCCGTGTAGCTCATGCGGCGAGCGGCGGCATCTTGGAGAAAATCCGCAGCGCATTGTCCGTTGTCGCGGCGGCCAGTTCCGCCGCGCCGATGCCGCGCGCTTCCGCCAGCACGGCTGCGGTTCTCGCCACATAGGCCGGCTCGTTGCGCTTGCCGCGAAACGGCGCGGGCGCGAGGAACGGCGCGTCGGTCTCGACCAGCAGCCGGTCGAGCGGCGCGGCGGCGGCGATGTCGCGCAGCGCCTGGGAGTTCTTGAAGGTGACGACGCCCGAAAAGGAAATGTACAGCCCGAGCGCCAGCGCGCGCTCGGCCAGCTCCCGCGACGCCGTGAAGCAATGGAGCAGGGCCTTGAAAGCCCCCTTCCCCATTTCGTCTTCCAAAATGGCGGCCGTGTCGGCGTCGGCGTCGCGCGTGTGAATGACCAGCGGCAGGCCGCTCTCGCGCGCGGCCGCGATATGCGTCCGGAACACGCGCTGCGCCACGTCGCGCGGCGCGCGGTCGTAGTGATAGTCGAGCCCCGCCTCGCCGATCCCCACGCATTTCGGGTGCTGCGCCAGCGCCGCCAGCTCCGTCGCGCTCGCCTCGGGCGTGTCGTGGGCGTGATGGGGATGCGTGCCGACCGTGCAGAAAACGTTGTCGTAGGCCTCCGCAATTCCGGCATAGGTCGGGAAGCGCTCGACATGGGTCGAGATCGTGATCATCCGCCCGACGCCAGCTTCCTTCGCGCGAGACACGACGGCGTCGCGTTCCGGCGCGAAATCGGGAAAGTCGAGATGGCAGTGCGTGTCGATGAGCATGGGTTTCAGGACTTTTTCTCGTCCTGCTCCACATAGCGCGGGAAGATCGGCGCCGGCGCGGGCAGGGCGGTCCCCTCCCCCAGCCTGTGCGCCGCGTCCGCATGGGCGAAGTCGCGGGCGTCAGCGGGCTGCGCCAGAATGTCGAGCAGCTTGTCCATCGCGCCGGGCATCGCAGGCTGCGCCATGATCGCCACCACCCGCAGCACTTCGGCCGTCACGCCCAAGACCGTCGCCATGCGCGAAAAATCGGTCTTGCGCTTGGTCCACGGCTCCTCGCTTGCGAAATAGCGGTTGGCGTCCGCCACCACCTTGAAGGTTTCCGCCAGCGTCGTGTGGATGGCGAAGCTCTGCATCGCGGCCCGACATTTCTCGGGCAAGGCGTAGGCGGCATCGAGGATCGCGCGGTCGGCTTCGGTCAGTTCGCCCCAGGCGGGCGCCCTGCCCTCGCAATTCTTGGCGATCATCGACAGGGAGCGCTGCGCGAGATTGCCGAGGTCGTTGGCGAGATCGGCGTTGGTGCGCGCCACGATCGCCTCGTGCGAATAGGACCCGTCCTGGCCGAACGGCACTTCGCGCAGGAAGAAATAGCGCATCTGGTCGAGGCCGTAGTCGCGCACGAGATCGGCCGGGCCGATGACGTTGCCGACCGACTTCGACATTTTCTCCCCGCGATTGAACAGGAAGCCGTGCACCACGACCTGCTTCGGCAGTTCGATGGCCGCCGACATCAGGAAGGCCGGCCAGTAGATGCTGTGAAACCGCGTGATGTCCTTGCCGATCACATGTGCATCGCACGGCCAGAACCCTGCGCGCGGCGCCTGCGGATCGGGAAAGCCCGTCGCGGTGATGTAATTCGTCAGCGCGTCGACCCAGACGTACATCACGTGCTTCGGGTCGCCCGGCACCGGCACGCCCCAGTTGAAATTGGTGCGCGAGATCGAGAGATCCTCGAGGCCGCGCTTCACGAAGGCGACGATCTCGTTGCGGTAGGTCTCCGGCGTGACGAAATCCGGGTTCGCCTCGTAATGGGCGAGCAGGCGGTCGGCATAGGCCGAGAGCCGGAAGAGGTAATTCTCCTCCTCCATCCATTCGACCGGGCTGCCGGTCGGCGCGAATTTCCTGCCCTCGGCGTTCGTGGTCAGTTCGCCTTCGTCGAAATAGGCCTCGTCGCGGACGGAATACCAGCCCGCGTATTTCGACAGGTAAATGTCGCCGTTCGCCTGCATCCGCTTCCAGAGTTCCGTAACGGCGGCGGCGTGGCGGGGCTGGGTCGTGCGTACGAAATCGTCGGTCGGCGCATCGAGCAGCTCGCCCAGCGTCGCGAAATCGGCGGCGACCTTGTCGACGAACTCCTGCGGCGTCACGCCGTCGCGCGCCGACGTCTGCTGCACCTTCAGCCCGTATTCGTCCATGCCGGTGATGAACAGGACGTCGTGCCCGTCGAGCCGCTTGAACCGCGCGATCGCGTCGGTCGCGATGCGCTCGTAGGCGTGGCCGATATGCGGCGCGCCATTCGCATAGGGAATGGCGGTGGAGATCATGAACTTGGGCCGTGACGTCATGAACGCGGGTTTACAGGGGTTCGGTCCGCAAGGCGAGACGGTATCGAACCGGGCGTCGACGTCGCTGGCTATGCCGGGAGGACGACGACCTTCGTCTTCACCGGCGTACGCGAATAAAGGTCCATCATGTCCTGCGTGAGAAGACCGGTGCAGCCGCTCGTGAGATTGGTCCCGATCGTCTCCGGATCGCTCGTCGAATAGATCGTGTAGAGCGTGTAACGGCCGTTCTGGTAGAGATAGAGCGTGCGCGCGCCGAGCGGGTTGTCCAGGCCCGGCGGCATGCCGCCGGCGTATTTGGCGGCCTCGGGCTGGCGCTTGATCATTTCCTTGGGCGGCGTCCAGATGGGCCATTCGGCCTTGCGGCCGACATAGGCGTCGCCGCTCCACAGGAACCCTTCGCGGCCGACATTCGCGCCATAGCGCATGGCGTGTTCGTCGCCCTCGATGCGATAAACATAGTAATTGCCGGGATCGACGATGATCGTGCCGGGCGCTTCCTTGCTGGGGTAGTGAACCCTCTGGCGATAGAACTTCGGGTCGATCTTGCCGATATCGACCGCCGGAATCGCGAATTTCTTGTCCGCGACGGACCCGTACATCTTCTCCGCCTCGGCGCGGCTCATGCCCTCGGTCGTCATGCAGCCGCCGAGTCCCAGCGCGCCCAGACCGGCGGCGGAGCCGAACAGAAACGACCGGCGGTCGAGACGTTCCGCCCGAAAAGCTTCGTCGCTTCTTTCGACAGCGGCGGCGGCCCGGATAGATATATTGGAGTTTCTCATCTCTTCTCGCCCAATACGCCAGCATAAACCCGCGGAACTGCTTTCATCGCCGACATTGCCGTTATGTAACCCGATTGGCAAGTTAAAGCCCTGCCTGCGCGGCTTTTTCTGCGGCAATGTGGCTATCGGCCAACAGGTCGCCCCTGGTCCCGGACGGCGGCCCTACCGCGTCGCCGCGCCCAGTTCCTCGACGATGCCGAGGATCAGCGCCCTCTTGTCGAGATTGTAGACGTCCGTCTCGCGCACGGACTTGCCGATCTTCTCCCAGGCCTCGGCCAGCGGCGCAAGGCTGCGCGGCCCCTGCCCGGCCGCGTCCTTCACGCGGGCGTCGAGCCAGAGGAGGACCGTCTCGATGAAGGCGTCGAACTCATTGGCCGCCGTCGGGCGGGAAATGGAATCGACGAGGTTCTGGACGCCGCCCCAGTCGATCTTCGGCAGATTGCGCAGCATCTCTTCCGCTATCCTGGCCGACGCCGCGCCCTGGCGCGCCAGAATGCGGACGGCCTCGCGCACCGACCCGTCGGCGCGATGCGCGGCCTTTTCGATCTCGGCGTGCGTGTATTTCCGGAAGGCCTCGCCCTGCGCCTCGATCGCGTGAACGATGTCGGACGGCTTCAGCGGTTGCAGCATCAGCTTGCGGCAGCGCGAGCGGATTGTCGGCAGGAGGCGGCCCGGCTGGTGCGCCAGGATCAGGAACAGCGCCTTCGCCGGGGGCTCCTCCACCATCTTGAGCAGCGCGTTGGCGCTCGATTTGTTGAGTTCGTCCGCCGGATCGACGATGCAGATGCGCCAGCCGCCGCCCGCCGCGTTGTGGTGGAACATGTGCAGCGCCCGCCGGGCGTCGTCGACCCGGATCTCGGTGAAGTGCTTCGGCGGCTTGGCCTGGAAGTTCCACTCGCGCCGCAGCAGGAAGATGTCCGGCGCGGACAGCGAATCGATGAGATGCGCGGCCTTGGCGTCGGGATCGACGTAGAGGTCGCCCGCCTTCTGCACAGCCGGCAGGCGCGGGTCGGGATGAGCGGTCAGGAACCGGGCGATGCGCCACGCGAACGTCGCCTTGCCGATGCCCGGCCTGCCGCCGATCAGCCACGCGTGCGGCAGCCGGTCGGCCTTGTAGGCCTCGAGAAAATCGCGTTCCGCCGTCTTGTGGCCGAACAGCGTCTTGTTGGCGCGCGGGGCGAGCGCGCCCTCCAGCACGTCGCTTTCCGGCGGCGCTTCGTCGCGGCGGCGCGCGCTCACGACGCCGGGATCCCAAGCGGCGTGGGAAAGGCGCGGCGCGTCAGCGCCCAGATTTCGTCGGCGATCTCGTGCTCGGGCCAGGCCGCGTTGACCACCTTCATCCGCCCCGGTTCGCGCGTGGCGATATCGAGAAAGGCGCGACGCAAGGCCTGATGGAACGACAGGTCCTCGCTTTCGAAACGGTCCGCCGCCGCGTCGCCGGCCCGCGCGCGGGCGCGGGCGAGGCCGAGCGACGGTTCGATGTCGAGCAGGAAGGTCAGGTCGGGCCGCACCGGGCCGACGACGACGCGCTCCAGAGCGGCGATCAGTTCCGGCTTCGCCTTGCCCGCCGCGCCCTGGTAGGCGCGCGTCGAATCGGCGAAACGGTCGCAGATCACCCAGGCGCCGCTGGCCAGCGCCGGGCGGATCAGCGTGTCGATATGATCGATCCGCGCCGCGCCGAACAGCACCGCCTCCCCGAATGCGCCGAGCCCGGCCGCCTTGCCGGCGAGCAGCGCGGCCCGCAACGCCTCGGCGCGGGGCGAGCCGCCGGGTTCGCGGGTGACGATCACCCGCACGCCGGCCTGTTCGAGGTGCGCCCTGAGATGGCGCGCCTGCGTCGACTTGCCCGCGCCCTCGCCGCCTTCGAATGTGATGAAACGGCCGGGAACGACTGGCGCGGCTCCGGCTTCGGGCTTGTCGATCAAGGGCGCGTTCATTTCTTCAGGACGTATTTGCGCATCATCTGTCCGACGAATTCCATGCCCGCGTCGAACGAACGCCGCGGCAGGGACCCGACCACAACGTCCTCCTTCGCCTCGAGCGGGATGTCCAGCGCCAGCGCCTGCCCGCGCGTGAGCTTCAACCGCGCGATCACCGTTCCTTTCTTGATCGGCGCCGTCAGCGGCCCGTCGAACACGATCTTGCCCTGCAGCCGCTCGCCGGAGCCGCGTGGCAGGAAGACCTTGACCTTCTGGCTCGCCGCCACCGGCACGTCATGCGGCTCGCCGCCATAGACCGGCACGGTCCCGATCGTCTCGCCGGCGTCGAACAGGCTCTTGGCGTCGAGCGAGCGGAAGCCCCAGAGCAGGAGCTTGCGGGCGTCGTCGGCGCGCTCCGTCGCGGTCTTGCAGCCGTTGAGCGAGACGATGAGGCGCTGGTTGTTCTCGACGGCGGAGCCGACGATGGCGAAGCCGCTCTCGTCGATATTGCCGGTCTTGAGCCCGTCGGCGCCGATGTTCATCAGCAGCAAGGGATTGCGATTCTGCTGATTGATCTTGTTCCAGGTGAAAGCCTTCTCGCCGAAGTACTTGTAGTAATCGGGATAGGTCTGGATGACGTGCGCCGACAATTGCGCCATTTCGCGCACCGACGTCTTTTGTCGGGGATCGCTGCGCCCCCAGGCGTTGGTGAAGGTGGAGCGCTTCATGCCGAGTTCGCGCGCCCGGCGCGTCATCGCCTCGCCAAAGGCTTCTTCCGTGCCGGCGAGCCCCTCCGCGATGGCGATTGCCGCGTCGTTGCCCGAATCGACAACAAGCCCGCGGATCAGATCCTCGATTCGCACCTGCGAATGCAGCGAGGCAAACATGCTCGAGCCCTTGGAGGGCGCCCCGCCCTCGCGCCAGGCCTTTTCGGAAATCTCGTAGGTCTGGTCGAGCGTGACCTTCCCTTCCTTGAGCGCCCGGAACAGCAGTTCAGCCGTCATGATCTTGGCGGTGGAAGCTGGCGAGGCCAGTTCGTCGGCGTTGCGCTCGAAGATGAAGGACTGGCTTTCGGCGTCCATGAGGACCGCCTGTCGGCAGGCGACATTGACCGTGGAGGTCTGCGCCTGCGCCGCCCATGACGCAAGAAGCCCGATCGCCGTGAAAGCGCGCAGCAGGAGTGCCGAGGAGCCCAAGATGTATTTCGCCTTCCGCTCGCGCCGCGCGGCAAGCCGGCGACGCAGTCCCCCGATGCCCGGACGGGCGTGCAGAGATTAGCGGCGAACGCTTCGTTGCGGAAGCCTTTGGAAGATCAGCGTTCCGCCATGTCCGCGCGGGCGGCGGCGCGCGACCGCGCGGCGGAGGAGACGCCCGCCATGGCCACGGCGCTGCGCCCGGCGATTGGCGTCCCGGCGCCGGGAATTGTGCCGAGGTCGAACGGCCGGGACGGCGGCAGCGGCGCGGCTGCGAGCGGCCTGCCGACCGGCGCCGCTTCCGCCTGCTGCTCCTCGTCGCCGTCGGCGTCGGTCGCGCTTGCGGCCGTCTGTGGCCTGAGCGCCGCCAGACGCGGCTTTTCAGGCGGGCGTTCGGCGACCATGACCGGCGCGCTGGCCGGCATGCCGTCGATCGTCGCGGGCGAGCCGTCGGTGCGCAGAGAGGCCAGCAAGGCGCTGTCGTTCGAGCCGCGGATCGGGGCCTTGGTCAGATACTCGACGCGGACCTTGGCCGTGCCGAAATGCTTGAACTGAAGGGCCTCGGCGACGCGCTGCGAAACGTCCATCACCCGGCCGCCGTGATAAGGGCCGCGGTCGTTGACGCGCACGACGATGGAATGCTGATTGCGCAGGTTGGTGACGCGGGCGTAGCTCGGCAGCGGCATGGTCGGATGCGCCGCCGAAATCGAGCCCCGGTCGAACACCTCGCCATTGGCCGTCTTGCGGCCGTGGAAATCGGCGCCGTACCAGGACGCCATGCCGACCTGCGCTATGCGGCGCTCGGAAGGATAATAAGTCTTGCCGGCGATCTGGTAGGGCTTCCCAACCATGTACTGGCCGCCGCCCTTCGGCACTTCCTCGCCGTCGGCGACGACGCGCGGCGACGCCGCGACGCCATATTTCGGGTCGATGCCGCCGCCGCCGGATGAATAGCGCTGGTTGTTCTGGGCGCAGCCTGCAAGCGCGGCGGCGCACACGACGATGGCGAACACGCGCGCGCCGGAGCGGGCGACGAGGATTTCAGTACGCATGGCAGGAGACATGAACTTGCACGCTTTACGCAGAAACGAACTCGATCGCTTGCTGTCCGCCACGGCTCGATCCTGTCCCCTGGACGCGCGCACGCAAACTGCAAACGCGCGCACGTTCTACCTATTTGTTTAAGCGACCATTAAACCAGCGGCGCCTTCCGGTCGAGACCTCGGGCGCGGCCGTTCAGGCGCGTTCAACGAGGAGGCTGCTCGATTGGGACAGAATTGCGGCGGGGGCGCCAAAACGCCATGCATGCGCTAATGTCACACATTATATTTCCTACATAACCCTATGATATTTAGTGAATAATATAAACTGTATCCGAAATGCCGCACGGCCGGTTTTTCCGACTGGTTCCTCGGGCTCCTGAATATTTCAACCCGACAAAGGCGTTCGCAAGGCCGCCGACGTCCGCGCGCCTGTGCGGTGTCTGAAAGTGCCAAGTTTCCGGCTCAGGCCGACAGGCGCATCCGACGGCGATCATGCATTGTTGCGCCGACCGGGCGCGCGCCATGTCGCCCCCGCTTCAGGAGGTATCGAGAGAATGCGTCGCGCAACCTTGCTCATCGTCACGACCGTCGCAGCCGTGTGGCTGGCCGGCCCGGCCTCCGCCCAGAGCTCCAAACCCCTGGAAAAGTCCATTGGAACCCCGTCCGCGCCCAGCCACCCCGTCCCGTCTCTGGCCGTTCTGAACGCAAGCGGCGCGAAACTGGACGGCGCCAGGCTGGTGCTGACGGGCGTTTCGCCCAACACGATCGTCTTTGCCGACCGCCCGGTTCGCGCGGCTGGGCACGAGATGACCAGCCAGTTCATCATGCAATGGGATCAGGGCAAGGACAGCTTCGAAAAGGACCCGCCCAACGCGACCATTTCCGTTCTCGGCACGAAACCTGGCGAAATCGCCGACGCGGTCGTGGTGCTGAAATCGCCGAAGCTCGACGGAACGACGCTCACGTTCGACGTCTCCGTGCTTGAAGGCTCCCTGTCCGGCGCCAGCGGCCCGGCGGCCCTGTTCATCGACTGGTTCGCCGCCCGCGGCGCATATGGCGGCGGCGTCGCTCATTTCGGCGGCGTTGGCGGGATGACCGTGGCGCGCGGCGGCGGGTACTGGCGTCCGCCGGTCTATCACGGCGGCTGGTATGCCCGTCCCGCCGTCCCGGTCGGCGTTGGCCTCGGCGCCGGCCTTGCCGCGGGCGCGGCGCTGGGGGCTGCTGCGGCCGCGGCGCCGCCCTATCCCTACTGCGGATACTATCCCTATCCGCCCTGTTATTGAATTGCTTCAGACCCCCGGCGACCATTGGCGTCGGCGGGGGTCGTCAAGTCGGCGCGTTCGCGAAGCCGCGCGTTTCCGGAATCGGGCGCGCCCCGCTTGCGGCGTCGCGGCCGGCAGCAGGATTGACATTTCCACGCCCAGCAAGCACTTCCGGCTCGCCTTGATAGAGGCGATCAAGGCCGGTTCGAGATCCCGCGCGTCGACGGATGGCCTCGAAGTCCAGCGTTCGGAAGGGTGGCCGAGTGGTTTAAGGCAGCGGTCTTGAAAACCGCCGTGGGCGCAAGTCCACCGTGGGTTCGAATCCCACCCCTTCCGCCAGCCGGCTACTGATCCAGCGACGACGAATTCAGCTTCCGTTGCGCCCAGATCATGCCGAAGGCGATCGCGCAGCAGGCCATCGTCGCGAGCAACTGGAAGACTCCATTGGAGTCGGCGAGCGCGAAACTGTCGTGGGGCGGGATCACCCAGTAAAGAATGCCCAGCACGCTCCCGATCATCGCGCCGAGGCCGCCGCTGGCGCCCAGATAGATGGCGAACACCACGAGCGCGATAAGGCCGGCGACCAGCGCACCGGACGCGACCCCGAGATGCGCGGCCTGGCTCATGAGCGCGGTCGCGCCGCCAGCCCCCGCGCCGCCCACGAAACAGGCGAGCCGGTGCGACAGCGGAGGGTCTTCCGCGCGCAGCCGCAGCATCCGGCGGAAAATCATCTCGCCAGCCCCGATGCCGACCGCTGCGCTCAGAACGAGAACCCAGAGCGGGGCGCCCAGGATCATCTGCGTGTGCCCGATCGCCAGCCCCGCCACCAGCCCAATGAGATTGGACCAGATACGTAGGACAACGGCCGGATCGTCGCTTTCGTGCATTTGGTGGCGTAGCCTGATTCAGGAAGCGCAGTCGCAGCCGCGGTGCGCGCGCCACGGCCGCCGAACCCGATGTTGCGCGACGCTCAAGCTGACCGAGGTCGCCGGATTCCGCAAGGGCTGAGCGCGCGCGCCGTTAAGAAACATGCCGAAGCTTGTCCGTCGCTCGCGCTATGCGGTTGATCTGGTGCGGGAGCGCACAGCGCCTCTCTCCGGACCGACGTATAAGAAAATCATACCTCCTCCCTCTCGCCCGGCCTTCGAGCCGGGCTTTTCTTTGGCCGGTTCAGCTTCAGCTCCTGACCTCGACGAGAAAGGCGATGGCCGAGCAGCCATTCTGTTCGCCCTTCCGCGCGCATATCCGGAACATGTAGGCGTCCTTGCCCATATAGCCCGCCTTGGGCGTGTAGACGAAGCGCGTTGCGCCCTGCTTCACGACGCGGCCGTGCTCCGGGCGCAGGCTCACATCGACGCTGGTGAAGCGATAGCCCGGCCCTTCGCCGAAATTATGCGTGCAGGGCGTGCCGGCGATCGCCACCATGTCCACGGTCACGCCGCCGTTCTTCTCGGGAAAGAAATCGAACCGCGGATAATTGCATTCGGCCCTTGCCGCGCCCGCGGCGGCAAACAGGGAAAGCGTCAGCGCGGCGCGCAAAATTGCGAACATTTGAGCCTCCACAGGCCGCGATCCTGCGGCCTCGAGGCGTCAGAATGGCCAAGGCTGCGCTATCGCGCAGTGCCCGCGCGCACGCGCTGCGCCTTGCGACACTCGGCCTGTTGATTGTTCATGTCTAAACGGTCTATCGTCCGCCATGGACACGCCATGCGGCGCGAGACGTCCTCGGGAGAAGAATATGGCCATCGACGGCAAATGGAATTTGACGGTCAACACGCCCATGGGCGCGCAAACCTCGACGCTCGAAGTGACCTCCTCCGGCTCGAGCCTGACGGGCACGCAGGCCGGCGCGCAGGGCGGGCAGGCGATCAACAACGGCGCCGTCAACGGCGACGAGGCGACCTGGTCGATCGACATCACCTCGCCCATGCCGATGACGCTGACCTTCAAGGGCAAGGTGTCCGGCGATTCGCTTTCCGGCTCGGTGACGCTCGGACCGTTCGGCGATTCGACCTTCCAGGGCGAGCGGGCGTAAGCGCCTCACGCCGCGAGCCTTCGGGCTCGCCTCGACCTGCGGCTGCGGGCCAAGGCCCGCGGCGCCTCACGCCGGCCGCGCGCTGCCCCATTCGTTCCAGCCGGCGAAGCGCGGCGTTTTCGGCAGGTACATCGTATCGACATCCGCAATCGCGAAGCCGTTCGCCGCGATCGTTCGCGCGATCGGGCGCGACAGGCGGCAATTCCCCGCAATGACTTTCCACACCGGATCGAGCCGCCGCTGCCAGCGCGCAACCTCGCCGTCGGGCGACAATCCGTGCTCGCAGAACAGGAATGACCCTTCCGGCTTCAGCACGCGCCGGGTTTCGGCCAGCACGCGCTCGACTGCGGCGACGGAGCAAAGCGTGTAGGTGGCGACCACCGTATCGAAGCAGCGATCCTCGAAGGGGAGATTCTCGCCCGCCGCCTCCTGGATCGACACCGCCAGCCCCTTCGGTCGCGGCGCCTGCTCGGCCATCGCCCGCAATTCGGCCGAGGGATCGACGCCCGTGACGCTTTCGACACGGGCAGGATCGTAGAACGGCAGATTGAGCCCGCCGCCGACGCCGATCTCGAGCACCCGGCCCGTCGCGCGCGGCACGACCTTCTTGCGCTGGCGCGTGATCGGCCGGCCGCCGCAGGCGCAGCGGATGACACGGGGCAGGACGTAGCGTTCGTAGAGCGAGGCCATCGGCGACGAGATTATCCCTTGGCCGGCGCTCCCGTCACCTGCGGATGCGCGCGGCTCTCGAGGAGACCTCGCGTATAGCGGCGCACGCGCCCTGTCTTTGCCTCCGTCACGCGGGAAAAGGCCCAGGAGATGGCAATGGCGACGAGGAAGGTCGCCAGAAAGGCCAGCCAGTGCGCCACGGTCGTCGGTGCGGTCCGGAAACCGTAGCCGAGGAAATGCTGCGCGGCGGCGCACAGAAAGACGACGACCGGCATGTGCACGGCGTAGAGCGAATAGGAGAAGTCCGAGAGCGCGCGATGCGCGGGCCATTCGCACCAGCGCCAGATGGGCCTGGCGTCGAAGCGCAGCGTCAGCAGCAGATTGGCGAAGAGAACCGCGATGACGGCGTCGGCGATGCCGCCGATCCACCAGACTTCGATCAGCGCGTAGCGCACGAACAGCCGCAGGCCGATGGACGCGGCCAGGAAGGCGCCGACCGCCAGCGCGCGCCGCCGCACAAGCGGCTTCGCGAGCCGCGCGGCGACGACGCCGAGGCCCCACAGCGCGAAACCGAAGAGGTGATAGCTCAGCGTCCACGACATGAGCACGGTGATCGCCACGCCCGCGATGAAGCCCGCCGCGCGGGCGCGCGGCGAATAGGCCGGCGCAAAGGGCATGATGAGCAACGCAAAGGCCACGTAGTACCAATATTCGTGCGCCAGCGTCCAAAGCGCGGAATTCGTGCCGAAGTAGCGGAAGAACGTATCCTGCAGATTGAAGACGTTCGCCCAGAACTCGAACGCGCCCGAGCGGTCGGCGAATTCGGGCAGCGCATAGACGCCCGTGTCGGCAAAGAGCGCGCGGCCGGCGGCGTCGAGCAGCGCCGTCAGCAGCAGCACAGGCAGCAGCACGACATAGATGCGCGTCGTGCGGTCGACGAGATAGGTCGAAAGAAACGGCCGCCCTGCCCGCGCCGCCTTCAGCGCGCCGCCGCCGACGAGAAATCCCGACAGGACGAAGAAGACCACCACCGCCTGATGCGCGAAGCCGTAGAACAGCCAGGCAAGATAGGCGAGCGGCCCGCGCGCGTCCGCCGGCATTTCGGCGAGCCGCACGAGCGAATTGGCCTCCACATGCGTGAATAGCACCGCGAGCGCCGCGATCCATCGCGCCATATCGATGAAGCGCGAGACCTGTGGGGACAGGGATTGCGGCGACAACGATTGCTGGGACATCGAGATGAAGCCTCCGCCGGCTCCGATCGCCGGCAGAGGAAAGTATCATTCGCGCGCTCGCAAAGCCCGACAAACCGCGGCTTGCCGTTAATCGCGATGGCTAACGTGCTTTCACAAATCGAACACCAGACACGTCGTGCTCGCCGTCGCGACGATCTTGCCCGCGGCGTCGGTGGCCTTGGCTTCGGCCACCGCCGAGCGCCGGCCGACATGCACCGCCCTGCCCTCGGCGGTGATCGCGCCGGTCTCCACCGTCACGGCGCGCAGGAAATTCACCTTGATTTCGAGCGAGGTGTAGGCGCGGCCCTTGGGCAGCGTGGTGTGCACCGCGCAGCCCATGACGGAATCGAGCAGCGTCGCAATGGCGCCGCCATGCACCGTGCCGATCGGATTGTAGAGCCACTCGCCGGCTTCGAGCCTCATCACGACACGGCCCTCGTCGACTTCCTCCAGCGTCTGTCCGAGCAGCCCCATGATCGGCGGCGCGAAACCGTCGCCGGCCATCAGCTTGCGGAACAGCTCGAGGCCGGCGTGTTCCTTGGCCATCGCGGCGAGCGCTTTCGGATCTTCCCAGCGCACGATGCGCGTGCGGGCGGAGGCGGCGGAACCATCGTGCATTTTTGGAACTCCCATATTAGGCCGCGGCCGCCGCGGTCTGCGCGCCGCCGCTCCTGCGGCCGATCATCAGGCTGAACGCCGCCGCCAGCAGGCAGGCGGCGCCTGCGACCCAGAAGGCCGGCGCATAGGTCAACAGATAGGTCTTGGACAATCCGCCGCCGAGCGCGGCGATCGCCGCGCCGATCTGATGCGAGGCGAAGATCCAGCCGAACACGAGTCCGGCCTTCTCGCGCCCGAACACGGAGCCCGCGAGCTTCACGGTCGGCGGCACGGTGGCGATCCAGTCGAGCCCGTAGAAGATCGCGAAGATCGACAGGCCATAGACGGTGAAGGTCGAGAACGGCAGCCAGATCAGCGATAGGCCGCGCAGGCCGTAATACCAGAACAGCAGCTTGCGCGAGTCGACGCGGTCCGAGAGATAACCCGAGGCGATCGTGCCGGCGAAGTCGAACACGCCCATCATCGCGAGCACGGACGCGGCCGCCACCGCCTGCAGGCCATAGTCGACGCAGAACGGAATGAAATGCGTCTGCACCAGGCCGTTGGTCGAGAGGCCGCAGATGAAGAACGAGCCTGCGAGCAGCCAGAAGGCTGGAATGCGCGAGGCCTCGCCGAGGGCGCCAAAGGCGCGCATGACCGGATTGCCCGATGGCGCAGCAGGCGCGGGCTGCAAGGGCGCGTCCGCCTTCTCGCCATAGGCGCGCAGGCCGATGCTGGACGGACGCTCGGCCAGAAGCAGCAAGACGCCGAGCGCTGCGAGCGCGATCGCCACCAGCGAGGGGACGAGCGCAAGCCGCCAGCCATAACTTTCGATCAGCATGGAGGCGAAGGGCAGGAACACGAGCTGCCCCGTCGCCACCGCCGCGGTGAGGATGCCGACGACGAGCCCGCGCTTTTCGGTGAACCAGCGCGTCGAGATGATCGCGACGAGAACGAGCGCTGTGAGGCCTGTTCCGAAGCCGATCATCAGGCCCCAGAACAGGAAAAGCTGCCACAGGCTCGTCATCGCCAGCGAGCCCCCGAGGCCCGCGAACACCAGCGCCTGCGCGCAGAACATGATGTTGCGCGCGCCGTATTTCTCGATCAGCGCGGCCGAGAACGGGCCCATCAGGCCGAACAGCGCGAGGCGCACCGCCATGGCCGAAGAGATCTGCGCCGTGTCCCAGCCGAACTCCTTGGACAGCGGAATGATGAAGGCGCCGGGCAGGCCGACGGCGCCGGCCATCACCAGCGAGGAAAAGAAGGCCGTCGCGATGACGATCCAGCCGTAATGCACGCCGCGGCGCGAAAGCGCGGATGCGAGTGAGGCAGCGAGCATGGCGGCTCCGGAATGGCTTGCCGCGAACGAGGCGCGGCCTTATGATGATAAGCGTCATCGTTATTTGATGACGACCGTCATCGTTGTGTCAAGCCTTCGAACACTGGCGGCGATCACAAACAGGGGAGCGGATGCGCCTCACGAGAGAAAAGACGGCGGAAAACCGGGCGAAAGTGATCGACGCCGCGCTCGGCCTGTTCCAGCGCCGCGGCTTTTCCGGCGTCGGCGTCGCGGAGCTGATGGGGGCGGCCGGCCTCACCCACGGCGGCTTCTACAATCATTTCGCCTCCAAGGCCGATCTCGAATCGGAGGCCTGCGCGCTCGCCTTCGAGCGCGCGCTCGGCGCCATCGGCAAGGTGGCGGCCAGGCCCGCGGGCGACGAGCGCCGCGCCGCCATGCGCCTCTACGTCGAGCGGTATCTTTCGGCGCGCGCGCGGGACGCCGCCGGCGCGCGTTGTCCGATGGTGGCGTTCGGAACGGACGTCTCGCGCGAGTCGCGCGAGGTGCAGGCAAGATATGCGCAGGGACTTCGCGCCTATCTCGATCTCATGGCCACGGCGCTCGAGGCGGACCTGACGGCGGCGCGCGCGACGATGGCCGAACTCGTCGGCGCGCTGTCGCTCGCCCGCAGCGTCGCGCGCGACGATCGTGCGCTCTCGGACAATATTCTGGACTCCGCGAAGGAGCGCATTCTCGCGCGCTTGGACCACTAGGTGTGGAGCCTCAACAGGTCGTCCTCGGTCAGGTTGAGGCGGCTGATTGGCGGTTTGGATTTTATCGCGCTGTGGGGCCGATGCCAGTTGTATCGGTGCAGCCAGATCGGCAGCTCGGCGGCGCGTCTGTCCGAATGCGGATAGGCTTGAGCATAGGCCCATTCGCGGAGCGCGGTCTGGATGAAGCGCTCGGCCTTGCCGTTGGTCTTCGGCGTGTAGGGTCTGGTGCGGATATGCCGCAGCCCCAGGGCGCGACAGCGTCGCGGAAGGCGAAGGATTTGTAGCAGGCGCCGTTGTCGGTCATGACGCGCTGCACGATGACGCCGAGGCGGGCGTAGCAAGCGACCGCGGCGTTCAGGAAGGCGCCGGCGCTTTCCTTCTTCTCGTCGGGCAGCACCTGCGAGACCGCGACGCGCGAAGCGTCGTCGATGCAGACGTGGACGAACTCCCAGCCGACGCCGCGGTTATTGCTCTGGCCTGTGCGGTCGCCGGTAATGCGATGGCCGACCTGCTCGAAGCGGCCGAGCTTCTTGATGTCGATGTGGATCAACTCGCCGGGGTTCTCGCGCTCGTAGCGGCGCGCCGGTTCGGCCGGCTCGATCGCCGCCAGCCGGTTGAGGCCGAGCCGCTTCAGAATGCGGCTGACGGTGGCGGGCGAGACGCCGGTCTCGGCGGCGATCTGTCCGCCGGTCCAGCGCTGGCGTCGCAACGCCTCGACTTGCGCGACGATCGCCTCGGGCGTCAGGCGGTTCAGCCGATGCGGCCGCGACGAGCGGTCCTGCAATCCCGCCACGCCTTCGGCCTTGTAGCGCTTCCACCACTTGCGCGCGGTCCGCGGGCAGACGCCTGCGGCTCGTGCGGCGGCCTCCGGCGTCCGCCCGCTCTCGATCTGAAGCGCCAATCGCTCTCGACCGAGCGGCGTAAGGCGGGCATTCTTGTGGATGTTCATCCGGCCCTCCGGAGATGCTGGAGCTTCGACAACCTCAGCTTCCCCCGTTCGGGACCGGATGGACAACCTAATGAAAGCTCAAATCTAGGCGGAAACCGAGCCGTCATTGCGAGCCAACGCGCTCCAATGAAAAACGCGCGACCGGGGCCGCGCGTCTTCGGTTGTCGCTTTCGTGGCGGGGCGCGCTTTAACCCGTCGCCTTCATCGGCACGACATTGTGCAGGCGGTCGGCGTTCTCGAAGAACTTGCGCAGGTTGCGCGCGGCCTGACGGATGCGCTGCTCGTTCTCGACGAGCGCGAGACGCAGATAATCGTCGCCGTGCTCGCCGAAGCCGATGCCGGGCGCGACCGCGACGTCGGCCTTCTCGATCAGCAGCTTCGAAAACTCGAGCGAGCCGAGCTGCTTGAACTGCTCGGGGATCGGCACCCAGGCGAACATGGACGCCGCCGGCGCCGGAATCTGCCAGCCGGCCTGCGCGAAGCTCTCGACCATGACGTCGCGGCGCTTCCTGTAGGTTGCGCGCATTTCGGCGATGCACTCGTCCGGGCCGTTGAGCGCGGCCGCCGCCGCGACCTGGATCGGCGTGAAGGCGCCGTAGTCGAGGTAGGACTTCACGCGGCCGAGCGCGGCGAGCAGCCGCTCGTTGCCGACAGCGAAGCCCATGCGCCAGCCGGCCATCGAATAGGTCTTCGACATGGACGTGAATTCGACGGTCACGTCCATCGCGCCGGGCACCTGCAGCACGGACGGCGGCGGATTGCCGTCGAAATAGACTTCGGCGTAGGCGAGGTCGGAGAGGATGAAGATGTCGTGCTTCTTCGCGAAGGCGACGAGGTCCGTGTAGAAGTCGAGCGAGGCGACCATCGCCGTCGGGTTCGACGGATAGCAGACGACCACCGCAATCGGCTTCGGGATCGAATGCATGATCGCGCGCTCGAGCGACACGAAATAATCGGGCGTCGGCTCGGCCGGCACGGAGCGGATGACGCCGCCGGCCATGAGGAAGCCGAAGGCGTGGATCGGATAGGAGGGGTTCGGCACGAGCACGACGTCGCCGGGCGCGGTAATCGCCTGAGCCATGTTGGCGAAGCCTTCCTTGGAGCCCAGGGTGGCGACGATCTGCGTGTCGGGATTGAGCTTCACGCCGAAACGGCGACCGTAATAGGCCGCTTGCGCGCGGCGCAGGCCGGCGATGCCCTTCGAGGCGGAATAGCGGTCGGTGCGCGGCTTGCCGGCGGTCTCCACCAGCTTGTCGACAACGTGTTTCGGCGCGGGCAGATCGGGATTGCCCATGCCCAGATCGATGATGTCGGCCCCGGCGTTGCGAGCCTGAGCCTTGAGCCTGTTGACCTGCTCGAAGACGTACGGCGGCAAGCGCTTGACGCGATAGAAGTCCGACATGTTGTGGCTCTCTTTTCCCCTGCGCCGGTTGGCGGCGCGAACTGCTTTTAGTGCGAAATGGCGGCGGTTTGAATGCCAAAACGCCGTCTGGACCCGGCTATTCCGCCGCTGCGCGCTTCGCCGGTGGGCGCGCGGCGGGTCTGGCGGCGCCGAAAGCTCGGGCGGCGCGGGCGCGCGCGGCGGCGGCGGCCGAGTCGAACCGCTTGATTTCAGCCTCGATTTCCGCCGGCGACTTGCGCTTGGGACGGTCGGCGTTTTCGCCGGTAAGCGGCGTGAAGCCGAGACGGTCCTCGGCGGGCCGGCTCTTGCGGACGAAGTCCGGCATTTCCTTCTCGCGCGCCGCCGGCTTCCATTTCAGCATGACCGAAACCGGGTCCTCGCCGACCTTCGTATCCTGCGCGAACGCCGGGCCGGCGACAAGCGCAAGCGCGATCGCGGCCACGCCTGCGGCCCGCAATTTCATCGCGCTTGTGGTCGTCGCGTCCGTCATGCCCTTCCGTCTTCGCAATGCCGTTCTACATCGTTTTGAGCATTGGCCAATACGGTGAATAAACCGCTATTGTGTCCGAAACGGGCCGGCGCAGCCGGCAGCAGATTGATTCCGGGAGGTTTGTATGGCTGAGGCATCCGCCTCACATGTCGCAGGCAAGAAGGCGCGCGCGGCTGCAAAGAAGTCCGCCGCGCCCAGGAAAGCCGCATCGAAGAAGACGACGCCGGGCAAAGCCCATGTCGAAAAGCCGGCGCCCGACGCTGAAATGACGCCGGCCGCCGCCGCCCATGCCGAATTGGTGGAAGCGCTGACCGCCGCCATGCCCAAGCCCGCGCCCGTGGCTGCGGCGTCGAAGGCTGCCGCGCCGCGCGCGGAAGCGACCGGCGCGCCCGACGGCGAACCGATCGCCGCCACCATTCCGAATTTCGAGAAGCTCGCGCAGAACGTCTCGCGCATGATGACGGAAGGCTCGCGCGTGGTCGCGGCCTACATGAAGCCGCTCGAGGCCGGAGAGAATCCCAACAACGCCACGAACGAAATCGTCGACGCGGTGCGCTCGCTCGGCAAAGTCGCGGAATATTGGCTGAAGGATCCCGCGCGCACGCTGGAGGCGCAGACGGCGATCTCGACCAAATTCATCGATCTCTGGGGCAATACGCTGCGTCGCATGGTCGGCGAGCATGTCGAGCCTGTCGTGCCCTACGATCAGAGGGACAAGCGGTTCGCCGACCCCCAGTGGCGCGAAAGCCCGATCTTCGACTTCCTGCGGCAGGCCTATTCGCTCACGGTGGACTGGGCGAACGAGATGGTGGCGCGCGACGAGGAACTCGACACGCTCAGCCGCGCCAAGGCTGGTTTCTACGTGCGCCAACTGGCGAGCGCGCTCTCGCCGTCGAACTTCGTCGGCACGAATCCGGAGTTGCTGCGCACGACTTTCAAGGAGGAAGGCGAGAATCTGGTGCGCGGGCTGAACATGCTCGCCGAGGACATCGAAGCCGGCCGGGGCGTGCTGCGCCTGCGTCAGTCGGATTCCACCAAGTTCAAGCTCGGCGAGAACATGGCGATCACCCCCGGCAAGGTGGTGTGGCGCAACGATCTCATCGAATTGATCCAGTACGCGCCGACGACGGAGAAGGTCTACAAACGGCCGCTGCTGATCGTGCCGCCGTGGATCAACAAGTTCTATATTCTCGACCTCAACCCCGAGAAGAGCTTCATCAAGTGGTGCGTCGACCAGGGGCTGACGGTATTCGTCGTCTCCTGGGTGAATCCCGATGAACGCCATCGCGACAAGGGTTTCGACGCCTACATGCGCGAAGGCATTTTCGAGTCGCTTTCCGCGGTCGAGAGCATCACCGGCGAACGGCAGGTATCGACCATCGGCTATTGCGTCGGCGGCACGCTGATGGCGGTGACGCTCGCCTATATGGCGGCGATCGGCGACGACCGGATCGCATCGACGACTTTCTTCACCACGCAGGTCGACTTCACCGACCCCGGCGAACTCAAGGTGTTCACGGACGCCAATACGATCCGCAACGTGGAAGCGGACATGGCGCGCACCGGCTACCTCGACGGCTCGCGCATGGCCAACGCCTTCAACATGCTGCGGCCGACCGACCTCATCTGGTCCTACGTCGTGAGCAATTACATCAAGGGCCAGGCGCCGATGGCGTTCGACCTGCTGACGTGGAATTCGGATTCCACGCGCATGACGCAGGCCAACCACTCGTTCTACCTGCGCGAATGCTACCTCAAGAACAGCCTCGCCAAGGGCGAGATGGCGGTCGACGGCGTGAAGCTCGACATGAGCAAGGTGAAGATCCCGATCTACGATCTCGCCGCGCGCGAGGACCATATCGCCCCGGCGAAATCGGCCTTCAATGGCGCGAAACTGTTCGGCGGCCCCGTGCGCTACGTGATGGCGGGATCGGGCCATATCGCGGGCGTGGTCAACCCGCCCTACAAGCCGAAATACCAGCACTGGACCGGCGGCAAGCCGGAAGGCGCCTTCGAGGACTGGGTGAAGGCCGCCAAGGAAACGCCCGGCTCCTGGTGGCCGGACTGGCTCGAATGGATGAAGGCGAACGCGCCGGAAATGGTCCCGGCGCGCGAGCCCGGCGGCGGGAAGCTCGCCCCGCTGGGCGACGCCCCCGGCGAATACGTGAAAATCCGCTGCTGAGCAGCCGGCGATCCGGGCGCGCGACATGCGCGTCCGGAACCATCGCGGAGCGGCCCCGTTCTCCTCCGGGGCAGCCGGAGCCTGTGGCTCCAACATGCAAGAGGAGACTGCCCCTATGACAACCAAATCTCTCGTTGCGGCGGCGGCGCTGCTGATTTCATCCGTCGCCTATCCGGTGGCGCAAGCGACGCCCCAGCAACTGGCGCAGGCGATGCAACAGCAACAGGGCGGCGGCGGAGAATCCGGCGGGGGCGGCGCGCGACAGTCCACGCCCGGCGGCGGCGGCGCCGGAGCTGGCCAGCGTGGCGGCGGCGGCGACATGAATCGCGGCGCCCAGTCCCAGGATCGTGGCGGCGGCGGAATGCGCGAAGGCGGCGGCGGGGGCATGCGCGGCGAAATGCGCGAGCGTGGCGGCGGCGAGAGGTCCGGGATGCGTATGCGCGGCGATGGCGATCGCGACCGCGGCGAATTCCGGCGCGACGGCCGGGATCGCGTCGGCGTCGCGGTTCGCGGCGAGAGGCGCGGCTGGCGCGGGCATCGTCGCGGCTATGGCGTCTACGTGGCCGGCCCGCGCTGCCGCACGGTGATCGTGCGCAAGTATTTCCGTCACCGCGTGGTGATCAAGAAGATCCGGCGTTGCCGTTAACGGAGCGGCGGCGCGACGGTCCCGACCGTCGCGCCGCGCGATCAGGTCCAGTCGGTCTTCAGCAGGCGGCGCATCATTTCGCGCTCCAGCCCGTCGGTCAGCTTGCCTCCGCAGGGTCCATAGACGTCGCGGGCGACGGCGGCCTCGTCCGCCGCCTCGTTCCAGGCGGAAATCCAGTCTACCGCGCGGCGCGGCAGGGCGGCGAGGGCCGCCACAACGCCCGCCCGGGGCGGCGCTGCCGGCTTTGCAAGAACGATCTGGTCGGCGTCGCATACATAAGCCATGACGGCCTCCTGAAGTCCTCGCCGAACGCGCGAGATATTTTCGCTGTCGGCGCTTTCTCAGATCAAGATGGGCGCTATTATGGCTGGTGACAAAGGATGATGTTTCAGCCGACGGTTGAGATTTTCTCGTGAGACGGTTTTGAACAGGCCCCTGCCTCCCCTGAACGCGCTGCGCGCCTTCGAGGCGGCCGCGCGCCATCTCAGCATGGCCAAGGCGGCCGAGGAGCTGAACGTCACCGCCGGCGCGCTCAGCCATCAGATTCGCGGGCTGGAAGCCTTGCTCGGCCTCGAATTGTTCGAGCGCGGCGTACGTTCGATCGCGCTCACCGGGGCCGGCGCCCGTCTCTATCCCGGCCTGCGCACGGCCTTCCTGCACATGCGAGAGGCTGTCGACGCGCTCGGCGAGGCCGATCGCGACCGGATGCTCGTGGTCAGCGCCCTGCCCGGCTTCACGGCCAAATGGCTGGCGCCCCGCCTCTATCGCTTCGCCGCAGCGCATCCCGAGATCGACACGCGCATCGCCTCCACGGGCGCCCTTGCCAATTTCCGCACCGACGGCGTGCATGTCGCCTTGCGCAACCTCGCGAATGATTTCGTCGCCCAGCCGGACCTCGTGTACGAGCGCATGTTCGAGGCGTCCTACACGCCGGTGTGCAGCCCGAAGCTGATCGAACGCCTCGGCGCGTTCGAGACGCCGGAAGCGCTGCGCGCGGCGCCCTTGATCCACGACGATTCCCTGTCGACCTGGACGAAGACCATCGGCTGGGCCGAATGGTTCGCGCGCGCCGGCGTCGCCGATGTCGACGCCTCGCGCGGCCTCCGGTTTTCAAGCTCCGACCATGCGCTCGACGCCACGGTCGAAGGCGCGGGCGTGCTTCTCGCCTCGGATGTGCTGGCTTACGACGAGTTGCGCACGGGACGGCTGGTCATGCCGTTCGACCTGAAGATGCCGTCCGGCCGCGTCTATTGCGTCGTCTATCCCAAGCGCCTCCAGGACCGGCCGGCCGTGCGCGCCTTTCGCGACTGGGCGAAGTCGGAGGCGGAGGCGATGCGCTGGGACGCCTGCGTTTCCCAATGTACGCGGCCCGCGCCGGGCGCCGAGGGTCGCGCGCCGCGAGGGACGAGGCGTCAGTTGGCGCAGCGTGTGTAGGTCTTGCCGTCGATCTTCAGCCTGTTCTTGCCGAGCGGCGTCAGCGTCGCGCTCTCGCGCCGGCCGTTCCTGTTCGCCGTGTAATCCTCCCAGAATTCGTAGCAAAGCAACGACAGTTTCGCGCCTGCGCCGGCTCGATCGACCTTCTCGACGCGGCAATGATGTTCGTACTGGTCGAAGAGCGGCGCCGCCCGGCCGTTCTCCCGGCCGGCGAGATTGATGAGCACGCCCGAGCCGGGCCCCTCCCTGTCGCGGCATTCCCGCGCCGTTCGCGCCCATGCGCCTTCGAAACGCTCGGCGGCCTGCAGCGATTGCGGACCAAGCGCGAGAAGCGCTGTAACCATGACGGCGGATCGGATCATTGACGCTGTCCCCGGTAGTGCGGCGCGCTTGCTCATGACACGGCGAAGCCGCATGATGATTTTACAAGCATGTCAGCGCAACAGCGCAAACAGGAGCAGGCGTCGATGAAACTCGTCCGTTACGGCAAGGCCGGAAAAGAAAAGCCCGGCGTGATCGACGCCAAGGGCAAGCTGCGCGACTGTTCGGACATCGTCTGCGACTGGGCGGGCGAGGAGCTTTCGCACAAGCACATCAAGAAGGTCGCCAAGGCGCTGAAGAAGGACGAATTGAAGGCGGTGTCCGGCTCGCCGCGCATCGGCGCCTGCGTCGGGCGGCCCGGCAATTTCATCGCCGTCGGCCTGAACTATGCGGACCACGCCGCCGAATCGAACATGCCGATTCCCAGCGAACCGATCCTGTTCAACAAGGCGCCGAACTGCATCGTCGGTCCCAACGACGACGTCGTGATCCCCAAGGGTTCGAAGAAGACGGACTGGGAAGTCGAGCTCGGCATCGTCATCGGCAAGCGCGCGTCCTACATCGGCGAGGACGAGGCGATGGATCACATCGCGGGCTTCTGTCTGGCCAACGACGTCTCGGAGCGCGAATTCCAGTTGGAGCGTGGCGGCAACTGGATGAAGGGCAAGAGCGCGCCGACCTTCGGTCCGCTGGGGCCGTGGCTGGTCACACCCGACGAAGTCGGCGACGCGCAGGCGCTCGGCATGTGGCTCGACGTCAACGGCGCGCGCATGCAGTCGGGCTCTACCAAGACGATGATCTTCAACGTGAAGAAGATCGTCTCCTATATTTCACATTTCATGACGCTGGACGTCGGCGACGTGATCGTCACGGGCACCCCGCCCGGCGTCGGCGCCGGCAAGAAGCCGCCGGTGTTCCTGAAGGCCGGCGACACGATGAGCCTCGGCATCGAAAAGCTCGGCGAGCAGGCCTGCCGCGTGGTGGCGTGGGAGTGAGCCCCTGGGGCTATAGCCCCAGCATCAGCTCGACGTTCTGCACCGCCGCGCCCGACGCGCCCTTGCCGAGGTTGTCGAGGCGCGCGATCAGCGCGGCTTGGCGCCGGTTCTCGTTGCCGTAGACCATCAGCTCCAGATCGTTCGTGCCGTTGAGGGCGAGCGCGTCGAGCCGCCCGGACTCGTCCGGGCGCACGACGCGTACGTAGCGCTGGCCGGCGTAATGCTTCGCCAGCGCCGCCTCCAGGTCGGCGGCCTTGGGCTTGCCGGGCAGCGCGTCGAGTTGCAGCGGCGCGCTGACCAGCATGCCCTGCCGGAAATTGCCGACCGAAGGAACGAACAGCGGCCGCGCGGTCAGCGCCGACCATTTGACGATTTCCGGAACATGCTTGTGCTCGAGCCCGAGCCCGTAGGTCTCGAACAGCGGGGCCTTGTGCGTCTCGTAGGCTTCGATCATCTGCCGTCCGCCGCCGGAATAGCCGGAGACCGCGTTGATGGTCAGCGGCCAGTTTGCCGGGATCAGGCCGGCGTCGACCAGCGGCCGCAGCAACGCGATGGCGCCGGTGGCGTAGCAGCCGGGGTTGGACACCCTGCGCGCGCGCTTGATCGCATCGCCCTGCCCGACGGTCAGTTCGGGGAAGCCGTAGGTCCAGCCGTCGGCGACGCGGTGCGCGGTGGAGGCGTCGAGCAGACGCGGGCCGTCGGCGCCGAGGCTCTCGACGATGGCGGCCGTTTCGCGCGCGGCTTCGTCCGGCAGACAGAGAATGGCGAGGTCGACGGAAGCCAGAAGCTCGGTCTTGGCGCCCGCGTCCTTGCGCCGCTCGGGATCTATCGAAACGAGTTCGACGCCCTTGTGCGGCCCGAGCTTTTCCCGGATTTCGAGACCGGTCGTGCCGGCCTCGCCGTCGATGAAGATTCTTGCGGTCATGTCACGCCCTGAACGCGCGGATTGGTTCGGGGCCTTATAGACGGATCGCGCACGCATGTCGCGGGCGCCGGTCAACGGCGCCCGTCGGATCGTGCATCCCAGGCCGTTCCCGCGCCCGTTCGCTACGCGCCGACGTAGTGGCGTCGCGGGCTGCGGCGGATCAAGTCAGATTTGCGGTGATCTTGCTGAAACGCGCCGAGACCGTCAGGCCGAGGCTCTTCACGGCCGCAATCACCGCGACGCCGATGAGCGCCGCGATCAGGCTGTATTCGATCGCCGTCGCGCCACTCTCGTCTTTCAGGAAGAGCGAAAACCTCGTCGTCATTTGCGCACCCTCGTTCGCAGAATTTCGAATGCAAACAATCTGCACGCGAACCTCTGAAGAAGGGTAAATGGTCGCGGCGTTCAGTCCTTCCGAATGTTAACCACGCCGCCGCGCCGACGGGAGGACTTACTCCGACGCATGAGAAATGCGGCGCGATCCGGCGCGACCTGCCCCGTCATCGTCTTGTTGCATCGTCGGTTTTTTCGCGCCGCCGTCCCATGGCGTCGCCTGCCGCGGCGGTTGGGCCGCGTCGGCGCGACAAGAGATCGGCAACCACAATTTTATTTCGGCGCGACTCGATTGCGATGCGGCGGCGGCGAGACGCTCCTGCGCCGGCGCGGCGACCAAATGAAAAGGGCGGCCCGAAGACCGCCCTTGATTGTCCTGATGTCGCGAGACGCTTAGCGCTTCGAGAACTGGAAGGAGCGACGAGCCTTGCGCTTGCCGTACTTCTTGCGCTCGACCACGCGGCTGTCGCGGGTGAGGAAGCCTTCCTTCTTGAGCACGGAGCGCAGCTCCGGCTCGAAATTGGTCAGCGCCTTGGACAGGCCGTGACGCACGGCGCCCGCCTGGCCCGACAGGCCGCCGCCGGCGACCGAGACCATGAGGTCGTACTGGCCGACGCGATTGGCGACGACCAGCGGCTGGGCGATGATCATGCGCAGCACCGGACGGGCGAAATAGACGTCGAGTTCGCGGCCGTTGACGACGGTCTTGCCGGAGCCCGGCTTGATCCAAACGCGGGCGACGGCGTCCTTGCGCTTGCCGGTGGCGTAGGCGCGGCCGAGCTTGTCGACCTTCTTCTCATAGACGGGGGCCTCGGGCTGGACGCCGGGGGCCTTGAGATCGGACAGGGAGGAAAGCGTCTCGGCCATTATCAGGCGCTCCGGGCGTTCTTGGAGTTCATGGCGGCGACGTCGACGGTCACCGGGTTCTGGGCGGCGTGCGGATGCTCCGCGCCCTTGTAGACGCGCAGGTTGCCGAGCTGCTTGCGGCCGAGCGGTCCGCGCGGAAGCATGCGCTCCACGGCCTTTTCGAGAACGCGCTCCGGGAAGCGGCCGTCGAGGATGAACTTGGCCGTGCGTTCCTTGATGCCGCCGGGATAGCCGGTGTGATGGTAATAGACCTTCTGCTCGCGCTTGCGGCCGGTCAGCACCACCTTGTCGGCGTTGATGACGATGACATTGTCGCCGTCGTCCATGTGGGGAGTGAAGGTCGCCTTGTGCTTGCCGCGCAGGCGCATCGCGATCAGCGAGGCGAGGCGGCCGACGACGAGCCCCTTGGCGTCAATCAGCAGCCACTTCTTTTCGATATCGGCGGGCTTGGCCGAATAGGTCTTGCCAAACATGCGGTGAGTTCCTTTGGTCGCCGCGAAACGGAACGAACCGGCGCCGGGTTTTGGGAAACCTGCGCCGGTCCGGATGGCGGGCTTATAGGGGAAGGCGATTCCCGCGTCAACGGATTGCCGTCGGTCGCCTAGAAAAATATGCCCTGAAGCAATGCGGTAATAAAATACCTGACCGGCTTGCCGTATGGCGCGCGGCCGGCCTCATCCTTCTTCCTCGATAGCGATCTGGGCGATCTGGACCGCGCCGCCATTGAGCCTTGCGGCGAGCAGGTGCCCGGCCGCGACGGCGGCAACGCAAAGGACGACAGACGCGGCGACATTGATCGCGGCGCGGATCAGCGCGCCGGACCGAAGCAGATCCAGCGTTTGAAGGCTGAAGGACGAAAAGGTCGTGAATCCGCCGCACAGGCCGACCATCACGAACAGGCGAAGGTTTTCGGACACCGGAAACCGGCCGTGGGCGAGCGTCAGCGTGCCGAAGAAGCCGATGACGAACGAACCGGACACGTTGATGAGGATGGTTCCCCAGGGCAGACGATGACTGATCGGAAAAGCCCAGACGGATACGGCGTAACGGGCCAGGGTCCCGACGGCCCCGCCCGTCACGACGGCGATACAGGCGCTAAACGGCATGCGCGCTCCTTGCTCTGAAGCCGGCGCGCAAAAAAACCCGCCGGGGCGCGGCGGGCTGCGAGTGGCGCACTCCTACCGCTCTCTGGTTGCGGTAGGAGTCATCAGCCCTTGCGGGCGGTTGTCGGGGAACTCCATCCCCATCGCCTCGAGAGATAGCGCCGCGAAGGGCTCGCGTAAAGAGCGGAGAGGATCGGCGCGCGCCCTATCGCGGCGGAATCGAATAGGTCCCGACCGCATGGGCGACAGCGTCGTCGCGGCCGGCGGAATGAATGTAGACCTCCCCGACCGCCAGCTTCTTGCCGAGCTTCAGCAGGCGACATTCTCCGACAATGTCGCCGGGCTGCGGCTTGGCCATGAAATTGATGGTCAGGTTTGTCGTCACCGCCATCGGGACCCAGCCGATCGTCGCCAGGACGGCGATATAGAGCGCGCAGTCGGCAAGGCCGAACATGGCTGGGCCGGCGATCGTGCCGCCCGGCCGCAGATGCCGGTCGTGGAACGGCAGGCGCACGCGCGCGCGCATCGGCACGGCCTCCTCGATCAGCATCGCGCCGTCGAAGGCGAAGCTCTGTGGAAACTCCTTGCGCAGGAGAACGGTGAGTTCGTCGGGGCCAAGATGCTTGTGTTGCGCGGTCATCGAGTGTCCTTGCGGGCGGAAACGTCGCCGCCAGTGATATGGAAACATGCGCGGATGTCCATCGCCCGGCGCGCGTGCGGGCCATGCGATTGCCGAGCGCGCGCGCGGCGGCTAAATCCTCAAGATTGCTTGTCCGGGGAGTTGCTTCCGCGCCATGTCGATTTCCGCTCGCGCGTCGTTTGGCCGCCGCTTGTCTAGTCGCGCGGCGCTTGCCGGCTTCGGCGTCGCGCTGGCGATGGCGCTGGCGGGCTGCGGCGGCGAAGCGGCCTGCGACAATGAGATCGTCAAGGAGCAGGCGATCGCGGCGGTGCGCGCGCAATATCCGAACGAGGTTTCGAAGGAACTCCTGAAACGCGGCAGCATTCCCGCGCTCGACCGAATTCTTCGCGAGCGCAATCTCGACCAGAAAGACGAGAAGCAGCTCGAGGTGGCCGCCAAAGCGGCCGTCCAGGAAATGGAAGACGCCTGGAAGACCGGCCGCTTCACGCTGGAGAACGCGGCTACCGTTGAATTCGATCCCAAGACCAACAAGGCCTCGTGCCGGGCGCGCATGGTGTTCATGACGTCCTGGGGCATATCCGTGCGCGACGTGAATTACGAGGCGACGATCAAGAACGGACAGCTTCACGTGACCGCAAGCGTGCCGGAATGATATAATGTATTACAATACGTTATGGTCTTTTTTTAATCTGAAATCTCATCGAAACAGCCGGAACATCGCATAGCCCTTTGCGATGAAATAGCGGTCGATGCCGGCGAAATCGGTCAGGCTCAGGCTGGCGTTGCGGATCGCCGCGCCGAACTGCGGAATGAACACCAGCGCCAGAAGCAACAGGCCGGAGATGGCCGCGAAACGCTCGGCCTGGAGCTGCATGTCGTGGGGCAGATGCGGCCGGATGATTCCGAACCCGTCGAAGCCCGGAACGGGCAGCAGGTTGAGCGCGAGCGCGGTCGCCTGGAGATAGCCAAGGAAGGCGAGCGCAAACCAGAAGCCGCCGCCGCCGGCCTTCATCGGCCAGTCCAGCCAGAAGGGTATCGCGATCGCTAACAGGAAGACCGCATTCGCCAGCGGGCCGGCGGCGGATACGAGACTGTCCCACCAGCGGCTGCGCAACGACAGGCGCTCGATATAGACCGCCCCGCCCGGCAGTCCGATGCCGCCCAGCAGCACGAACAGCACCGGCAGGCCGAAGGTCAGCATGGGCTGCGCATAGGCCATGGGGTCGAGGGAAAGATAGCCGCGCGTCTCGACCGACCTGTCGCCGCCGAGGAAGGCGGCGAGCGCATGCGCCGATTCGTGCAAGCAGAGCGAGACGATCCAGCCCAGCACGACGAAGGCGATGACGATGGCGTTGGCGCTCGACAGGCCGAGATAGAGAACGGCGCCGAAGGCGAGGAAGCCGGCGAGCAGAATCAGAAAACGCGCCGAAAGACGCGGGGAACTGGCGCTGCTCGACATGATTCTCCGGCGTCCGGCGTTGCGGGCGATTTCTTTAACGCGGCCGCCGTCGCAGCGGAAGCGCCGCGCCTTGCCGCGAGCGGCCGCGCGTCCGGCGACTTTGCGGGGACGCGCAGCGCCCGCCCTCGCCTGCCCCCGTCCGCGCGCTAACTACGCGACGGAGGCCACGCACGGCGTGACGCGCATCACGGAGGCAGATATGACGCTACAGATCGGCAGCATGGCGCCGGATTTCGAAGCCGAGACGACGCAGGGACGCATCCGCTTCCACGACTGGATCGGCGACCATTGGGCCGTGCTGTTCTCGCACCCCAAGGATTTCACGCCGGTCTGCACGACCGAACTCGGCTACATGGCGAAGATCAAACCCGAGTTCGACAGGCGCAACGTGAAGATCATCGGCCTGTCCGTCGATCCGGTCGGCGACCACGGCCGCTGGGCGCAGGACATCAGGGAGACTCAGGGCCACGCCCCGAACTATCCGATGATCGGCGACAGCGATTTCAAGGTGTCGAAGCTCTACGGCATGCTTCCGGCAAGCGTCGACGGCGACCCGTCGAAACGCACGCCCGCCGACAACCAGACCGTGCGCAACGTCTTCGTGATCGGGCCGGACAAGCAGATCAAGCTGATCCTCGTCTATCCGATGAGCGCCGGGCGCAACTTCGACGAAGTGCTGCGCGTGATCGACTCGCTGCAACTGACGGCGAAACACAAGGTCTCGACGCCAGCCAACTGGAAGCCCGGCGAAGACGTGATCATTTCCGGCGCGGTATCCGACGCGGAAGCAAAGAACCTGTTCCCGCGCGGCTGGCGCGCGCCGAAACCCTATATACGGATCGTGCCGCAACCGCATTGATAGCCCGCCCGGGCTCGCAGTCCGCGCGCCCGGCGCGGGGCCTCGCGGTCGCACGGGGCGAGCCCGGCGCGCCCGGCTCCGATGCAAGTCGGCATAGGCCTGGAGTTCGGTCATGATCTTCCGTCAGCTCTTCGACAGCGCGTCGTCCACCTATTCCTACCTGCTGGCGTCCCGGCGCGGCGGCGAGGCGCTGATCATCGATCCGGTCCTGGAGAAGGTCGACCGCTACATCCAGCTCCTGAACGAACTCGACCTGCGGCTCGTCAAGGCGGTCGACACGCACATGCACGCCGACCACATCACCGGCGTCGGCGCCCTGCGCGACCGCACCCATTGCATCACGGTCATGGGCGAGCAGACCAAGGCCGACGTCGTGTCGATGCGGGTGTCCGATGGCGAAAGACTGACGATCGAAGGCGTCGAACTCGACGTCATCTATACGCCGGGCCACACGGACGATTCCTATTCCTTCGCCCTGCCCGACCGCGTCTTCACCGGCGACACGCTGCTGATCCGGGGCACAGGCCGCACCGACTTCCAGAACGGCGACGCGCGGGCGCAATACGACTCGATCTTCAACCGCCTGCTGCGCCTGCCCGACGCGACGCTCGTCTATCCGGCCCACGACTATAAGGGCGACACGGTCAGCACGATCGCCGAGGAGCGGGCGTTCAATCCGCGCCTGCAGGTAAAATCGGCCGACGACTACGCGGCGCTGATGGCCAGCCTCCACCTGCCCAACCCGAAGATGATGGATGTCGCAATTCCCGCCAACATGCATGTGGGCCTGGCGCAGGGCGCGGTGGCGGCCAGGGGCTGGGCGGTGTCGGCGGCGGAAGCGCATGCGCTGGTTGGACGCCCTGATGTCGTCTTCGTGGACCTGCGCGAACAATGCGAGCGCGAGCGGCGGGGCGTGATCGAAGGCTCCATTCATGCGCCCTATCCCGACCTCGCGGATCATCTGCGCCAGGGCGGCCTGTTGCAGCGGACGGGCGCCGGCAAGCGCCTGCTGTTCTACTGCGCCTACGGGGAACGCTCGGCCATGGCGGTGCAGGCGGCGCAGGAAGCGGGGCTGACTTCGGCCCGCCATATCGCGGGCGGCATGGCGGCGTGGCGGATCGCGGAACGCGCGCTCGTGGCGTGATCGCGCCTTGCCTGCGCGACGAAAGCGAAGGATTGTGCAGGCCATGACAACCGCCGCCGCCGCCCTTTCCGCCGATGTCCCGCAACCCTTGCTGCGCCGCGAACTTCGCGCCGACGGCGTTCTCACGCTCACCCTGGCCCGGCCGCAGGCGCGCAACGCCCTGTCGATCGCCATGCTGGACGCGCTGGGCGCGGCGCTTGCCGAGATCGCCGCCGATCGCGGCGTGCGCGTCGTCGTGCTGGCGGCGGAGGGACCGGCGTTCTCGTCCGGCCACGACCTGAAGGAGATCACGGCCGCGCGAAAGCAGGCCGACCGCGGCCGCGCCGTCTTCGAGGACACGCTGTCGCGCTGCGCCGCCATGATGCAGCAGATTGTCGCCCTGCCGCAGCCGGTCATCGCGGCGGTCGAAGGCATAGCGTCGGCGGCGGGTTGCCAGCTTGTCGCCACCTGCGATCTCGCGGTCGCCGGCGACAAGGCGCAATTCTGCACGCCCGGCGTCAATATCGGCCTGTTCTGCTCGACGCCGATGGTCGCGCTTTCGCGCAATCTCACCCGCAAGCACGCGATGGAGATGCTGCTGTCGGGCGACATGTTCGATGCGCAGGAGGCCGCCCGCTTCGGTCTCGTCAATCGGGTGGTCGCGGCCGGCGACGCCCTTGCCGCCGCGCTCGAACTGGCCGGACGGATCGCGTCGAAATCCGCGCTCACGGTGAAGATCGGCAAGCGCGCCTTCTACGAGCAGGCGGAGATGAAGCTCGGCGACGCCTACGATTACGCGAGCCGCGTCATGGTCGAGAACCTCCTCGCGCGCGACGCCAACGAGGGCATTTCCGCCTTCGTCCAGAAGCGGACGCCGTCGTGGGAAGACCGCTGAACCCCACATCATGGCCGGGCTTGTCCCGGCCATCCACGCCGTTTCCCGCCGAGGATCGCCGGAAGGAAGCTCTTTGAGATATTTTGCCGCCATTTCCCATCGGCTTGACGTGGATGGCCGGGACAAGCCCGGCCATGACGGCTGGATTGCGGCCCTCGTTGTGCTTCTCGGCTTTTTCCTCCCGGCCGCCGCCTTCGCCCAGACCGCCAAGCCCTACAAGCCGGTCGCCGCGACTTACGACCGCTCGGCCGAAAACGACGCCGATCTCGTTGCGCTGCTGAAGGAGACGCGCGCGGCGGTGGACGCCAAGGACGCGGCCGCGCTTGCTCAGCTCCTCTCCGAGAGGTTCGTCGCGCTGGACTGCCCCGCGAACCCGTTGAAGGCCTGCGCGCCGGGCAAGGCCAAGGCGGTGGGCGCAAAGAACGCGAAGCCGATCGAGCGCCTGCGGCTCGCCATGTGCTGCGAGGGCAAGCCGTCGCCCGAGACGCCGGAAGCCGCGCAGAACGACACGATGTTCGCGATCCTCGCCGCGAACCTCGGCGCGGGCGGCCCCGGCGCAAATCCCGACGCCAAGGGCGAAGTCTGCGCGCCGGCGCTGCCGCGCTTCGACCGCGTCAAGGCGGCCGCCGCCGCCAAGGCCGCGGGCGTCGAACCGGAAAATCTTCGCGTGGCCTCAGTCGCCATATCGCTGCGCGCCAGGCCCGCGCAGGGCGCCGAAGCGATCTCGCAGCTCGAGCCGGGCGATCTTGCGCCGCTCGTCACGGACCTGACCGGCAATGTGCCGTCCGGCTGGAACGCCATCGCCATGACCGACGGCGCGGTCGGCTACACGGATGTGCTGGGTCTCGACGAGCTCACGCCCGGCGCGGTCTGCTTCGGCAAGGACAAGGGCCGCTGGCGGATCGTGTCGACGATCCAGCGCGGGGAGTGAGATCGTGCGCCACGATTCCTATTCAGACGCCGCCATCCGCTCGATCCTGCGCACGACGAAGACGATCGCCCTGGTCGGCGCTTCGGCCAACGAGGCGCGCACCTCCTACATCGTGCTCAAATATCTTATCGCCCGGGGGTATCGGGTGTTTCCGATCAATCCCGGACTGGCGGGCAAGGAGATTCTTGGACAGCGCGTCTACGCCTCGCTGGCCGACCTGCCCGAACCCGTAGACATGGTCGACGTGTTCCGCAATTCCGAGGCGGCGGGCAAGGTCGTGGACGAGGCCCTGGCCCTGCCCGTCCCGCCGAAGACGATCTGGATGCAGCTTTCCGTCCGCAACGACGCGGCGGCGGAGCGCGCCGAGGCCAAAGGGCTGCAGGTCGTCATGAACCGCTGCCCGAAGATCGAATGGGGGCGGCTGTCGGGCGAGATTTCCTGGGGCGGGATCAATTCGCGCGTCCTGTCGGCGAAGAAGCCGGTCATGATGGCGGGCTTCCAGAAGCTGTCGGTCGACAAGGACGGGTGAGGCGGGACACAGCGTGAGCGAAGAACATTCCCGCGCCTATCGCGGCTGGCGCATGGTCGCGGTCTGCTTTGTCGTCGCCACGCTGGCCTGGGGATTCGGCTTCTACGGGCAAGGCGTCTATCTCGCGCATCTTCTGGCGCTGCGCGGCTGGTCGCTGTCGCTCGTCTCCGGCGCGGTCACGGGCTTCTACTTCGTCAGCGCCTTCATGGTCGCGTTCGTCGCCGACTGGATCGCGCGCTTCGGCGCGCCGCGCGTGGTGGCCGCCGGCATGGTCGCGACCGGCGCGGCGACGGCGGCGCTCGGCGTCGTGCGCGAGCCGTTGCAGCTCTACGCCGTCTATCTCGTGATGTCGCTGGGATGGGCTTCCACCAGCCTTGCAGCGATCACGACCATTCTCGGCATGTGGTTTTCCGCGCGGCGCGGGCTTGCCGTCTCGCTCGCGCTGACCGGAGCGAGCGCCGGCGGCATTCTCGTCGTGCCGGCCCTGCAGGCGCTGATCGCCGCGCAGGGCTTCCCGACGGCCATGCTGGTCGCCGGCGCGCTGCTCGCCTTCCTCGGCGCGCCGCTGGCGCTGTGGCTGATCGAAGCGCCGGGCGCAGACGGCAAGACCGGCCGGGCGGCGCGACCGCAGGCCGAGAGCAAGGCCATGCTCCTGCGCTCCTTTCGCTTCTGGTCGGTCGCCGGCGGCTTCGCGATCGTCTGGGTGACGCAGACGGCGTTCCTGACGCACGAGATCAACATTTTCCTGCCGGTCGTGGGGGCGGCGGGCGCGGCGGCGGCGGTGGCGGCGACGACATTCGCCGCAGTCGCCGGGCGTCTCCTGCTGGGTGCCGTGGTCGACCGCCTCGACCGGCGCCTGGTCACGGCAGTATCGGTCGCGAGCCAGGCGGGCGCGCTCGCCGCGCTCGTGTGGTGGCCGCAACCGGCCGTCTTTTATGGCGCGGCCGTGCTCTACGGGCTGTCGGTCGGCAATGTCATCACCCTGCCCGCCCTGATCGTGCAGCAGGAATTCGCGCCGGCGGCCTTCGGGGCGGTGGTGGCGCTGATGACCTCGGTCACCCAGATGTTCGGGGCCTTCGGGCCGGCGCTGCTCGGCGTCGGCCGCGATCTGGCGGGCGGCTACGCCTGGCCGCTCGGGTGCTGCGCCTTCGCCAACCTCTGTGCGGCTGCGGCCATCGTTCTACTAAGGCCGGGGCGCCGGCCTGGATGATTTTGCCGCCGACCGCTCGCATATGCGGAATGTTTCGGCTATGCAGCGCAGCATGACCCTGATTGCCGACACGGGCGCGCTGGCGGAGGTCTGCAGCCGGCTCGCGCGCCATCCGTTCGTTACCGTCGATACGGAATTCCTGCGCGAAACCACCTTCTGGCCGAAGGTCTGCGTCATCCAGATCGCCTCGCCCGACGAGGCCGTCGCGGTGGACGCCCTCGCCGAAGGGCTCGATCTTGCGCCCTTTTTCGCGCTGATGGCCGACCCGAACGTCGTGAAGGTGTTCCACGCGGCCCGGCAGGACATCGAAATCATGTGGAATCTGGCGCAGCTCGTGCCGGCGCCGCTGTTCGACACGCAGGTCGCGGCCATGGTCTGCGGCTATGGCGACCAGGTTTCCTATGGCGATCTCGTGCAGCAGATCTGCCGCGTGACGCTCGACAAGTCGTCGCGCTTCACGGACTGGTCCCGCCGGCCCCTGTCCGATGCGCAAATCGACTACGCCATCGCCGACGTCACATGGCTGCGCGACATCTACCGCCATTTGCTGTCGCGGCTGGAAAAGTCCGGCCGCATCGACTGGCTCGCCGACGAGATGGGCACGCTGACCTCGCCCGCGACCTACGAGCAGAAGCCGGAGAACGCCTGGGAGCGCCTCAAGGGACGCGCCCGCAAGCCGCGCGATCTCGCGGTGCTGATGGAAGTCGCCGCCTGGCGCGAGCATGAGGCGCAGACGCGCGACGTGCCGCGCTCGCGCGTGCTCAAGGACGACGTGCTGGTCGAGATCGCGCTGGCCGCGCCGCGCGACGCCGGGGCGCTGGGTAACCTGCGGGCCTTTCCGCGCGGCATGGAACGCTCGAAGAGCGGCGCGGAGATTCTCGCCGCCGTGGAGCGCGGCCTTGCGCGCGACCCCGCGACTCTGCCGCGCATCGAGCGCGAGCGGCGCCCGCAGCGCGACAGCGCGACGGTCGAGCTTCTGAAGGTGCTGCTGCGCCAGGTGGCCGAGAAGCACAGCGTGGCGCCGAAGATGATCGCCAATGTCGAGGATCTCGAGGCGATCGCGGCGTCGGATTCCGCCGACGTCGCCGCGCTTCAGGGCTGGCGCCGCGAGCTGTTCGGCGCGAAGGCGCTGCTGCTCAAGCGCGGCCGGCTGGCGCTGACCGTGGAGAAATCCAAGGTCATCACGCTGGAATGGCGGGACGTCGAGGGCTGACCGGGCGGCGGGATCGCAGGGGCTCGAGCCGCCTCAGGCGGCGCGCGCCGTCGCCGTCGCCTCGCCGTTCTTGGACGACGACAGCCGGATCACCACGTCCACGCCGACGATTTCCGTGCCGTCGGGCGCGGGGATGTTCATCAGCGGAATGAATTCTTCGGGAATGTCGAAGAGTTCGTCGCGCTCTTCCAGATAGAAATGATAGTGCGGCCCGATCTTGGTGTCGTACCAGGTCTTGGCGCCGTAGAGCGCGATTTCGCGGACGAGGCCGTGGGCGGCGAAGTCGCGCAATGCATTATAGATCGTGGCCAGCGACGGCGGGTAACGATTGGACCGCGCCTCGGCGAACAGGGTCTCGGCAGTCAGGTGGCGGTCGCCCTTGGCGAACAGAAGCTCGGCGATCTGAATGCGCTGGCGCGTCGGCCGCAGGCCGGAATCGCGGAGCGTCGCGCAGTAGCTGGACTTCCGCCAGTGTGTGGCTGCGTTCGCCGGCATCGCCTGTCTCATCCTTTCGCGGGGTCGCGAGAGCTAGAAATATAGTTCCGTACCATGCTCTTGACGCAAAGCATGGGCTGGGCGCAAGTCCCCGCTGTTCATTTTAGAAGCGTTTCAAAGCCTGTCGTATCCGAAATGGGGCAGGACTATTCAAAAATCAATGTGTTGACCGCGCGTCTGCCGCCGCGCGCATTTAGTCGCATGTCCGGCGCGCGATGGTTGCGATGCGCGCCGAGGCGTCTTTCCAGACGCGCCGCGTGAACTCTCCTGCATCCTCCTCGCGCGCGAGCGGCGCCGCCTCGCCCGACCAAAGCGGCGAGAATTCGCCCGAGCCTGTCTTTTCGGCATGATTGCGCAGCGGCGTGATGGCTCCGGTGGCCAGCGGAAAGGCGGGGGCGGCGGCGTTCATCGGCCCCTGCTCGCGCAGATAGCGATTGAGATGGCCGCGCGCCGGCCGGCCGGTGAAGAGATTGGTAAGGCGGGTCGTGTCGTCGCGGCCGGCTTTCAGGGCGGCGCGGTGCACGGCCGAGGTCGAGGCCTGCGGGCTCAGCAGGTAGGCGGTGCCGATCTGGGCGGCGGAGGCCCCGAGCATGAGCGCGGCCGCGACGCCGCGCGCGTCGGCGATGCCGCCGGCGGCGATCACGGGAACCTTCACCGCGTCCACGACCTGCGGCAGCAGGGCGAACAGGCCGGGCTGCGCGTCGATGTCGTCGGTCAGGAACATGCCGCGATGGCCGCCCGCCTCCCGGCCTTGCGCGATGATGGCGTCGACGCCGCGCCGGGCGAGCCAGCGGGCTTCCTCGACCGTCGTGGCGGATGACCAGACCTGCGCGCCGGTCGCTTTCACGCGCGCGAGCAGGCTTTCGTCAGGCAGGCCGAAATGGAAGCTGACGACCGGCGGGCGCAATTCCTCGACCGCCGCGCACATGGCCTCGTCGAAGGGCGCCCTGCCCGGCCCCTTGCCGGCCTCGGCGGGATCGAGGCCGAATTCGGAATAATAGCCGCTCAACCGTTCGACCCATGCCGCCTCGCGCGCCGGGTCGGGCGCGGGCGGGCGGTGGGCGAAGAAATTCACGTTGAACGGCGCCCTGGTCGCCGCGCGGATTTCCGCGACCTGCGCGCGCAGAACGTCCGGCGTCAGCATGGCGCAGGGGATGGAGCCGAGCCCGCCCGCCTGGCAGACGGCGATGCAGAGTTTCGGTCCCTGCGAGCCGGCCATGGGCGCCTGGACGATGGGAAGTTCAGTCAGCGTCCACATTGCATTCTCTCTCCGGACCGCGAGCCTTCGACTTCTTCTGCGAGCCCGAAAGCTCGCCGTCCGTCAACCCGTCACGACGACCCTCGGCTCGCGGCCGATCAGCCGGCCCAGCGCCTTCATGCGGTTGGCGATGCGCTCGCTGGCGAGCGCGGCGAGGTCGGGCGGCAGTTCCAGCACGAGCTCTTTCTTGCGCACGCGCAGCGGCGTCTTCGTCAGCACGCCGGGCATGGCGGCGGAAAGGATATAGGCCACACGCATCGCCGCGCCCAGAATGCGCGCGCGATCGAGAAGGCGCGCCGTCACCAGCGCGCGGATGGTCGGGCTGACCGCTTCGTTGAGGCCGATGTGCCGGATGGCGATGGCCAGCGCGATGAAGGCGCGGCCCGGGTGATCGACGCCGACGAAGGAAGCGTTGGCGACGACGTCGAAGGCCTGCTCGCCGCGGTAGTCGGGATGCGCGCGCCAGGCGATGTCCGACAGGAGGCAGGCGGCGCGGCGCAGGCGCTTGTCGCCGTCGCTGTCGGGCAGTTCGGTCGAGGCGAAGAAGGCGTCGTACCAGTCGGCCAGCTCCTTGCCGTGCAAGGGGGCGCGCGAGCGCAGGAGATTGAACTCGGCAGCCGACCACAGCAGCGGATCGAGGCTTTGTTCGGCGGCGCTCAATTGCTCGTAGAGCAGGCCTTCGCGCACGCCGGCGGCCGACATGACGATGGAGCGCGGCTTGCCGCGCTTGATGATCTCGTCGAGCACGATCGCGCCATAGGCGAGCAGCGGCCGGCGCTGCGCGGAAATGGCGTCGACGGCGTTGAGCGAATCGATGTCGGCGCGCTCCAGAAGCTCCACGAAATCCTCGGCGTCGCGCGCAGGAATCTCGTAATTGTGCATGACGTTCAGCGGATAGGAGCGCTGGAGCATGTGCAGGCGGGCGAGCGCGCGCCACGTGCCGCCGACCGCGTAGAAAGTGCGGCCGGAGAGTTTTTTCAGGGCCTCCGCGTCGTCGAGATATTCGCGCGCGATTTTCGCCGCCTGCTTGTGCGACTTGTTGGAGGCGTCGAGCAGGGCGAGGCCGCCGAGCGGCAGCGTCTGGCCCTTGCCGGTCCTGTCGCCGGAAACGCCGATCAGTTCGAGCGAGCCGCCGCCGAGGTCGCCGACGACGCCGTCGGGCTGATGGATGGCGGAGATGACGCCCATCGCCGACAGTTCCGCCTCGCGCTTGCCCGAGAGCAGACGGATCGGCGCGCCGACCGCGTGTTCCGCGCGTTCCAGGAATTGCGGGCCGTTGCGCGCGTCGCGGGCGGCGGCGGTGGCCACGACCTGAATGTCGCGGACCCCCATGATGCGGCACAGCGCCTCGAAGCGCGCGAGCGCGGCGATGGCGCGCTCCATCGCCTCGTCCGCCAGAACGCCCGTTGTCTGCACGCCGCGTCCGAGGCCGCAGAAGGCCTTCTCATTGAAGATCGGCGTCGGCGCGCGCGTGCGGCCCTCGTAGGCGACGAGGCGCACGGAATTCGAGCCGATGTCGACGATGGCGACGGGAGCGCCCGCGTCGATGCGGCCCTGCGCCTCGGTTTTCGAGATGACCATGCCTTGGCGACCGTTCTGCGGCTATCCGCGTTTCAACGATTTCGGCCGGGATTCCTTCAGCGACTTGCCGCGGCCAGACAGCGACGGGTTGGTCATAAAATACTTGTGCGCGTTGAACGACTCGACATTCGGCGGCAGATCGACGCGGACCGACGAACCGTCGGGCAGGATGCGGTAGCTCTGCTCGGTGTCGATGAGATTGGCGACCATGATCTGGTCGAGCACCTGCTGGTGAACCGTCGGGTTGAGGATCGGCAGCAGCGATTCCACGCGCCGGTCGAGATTGCGCGGCATGAGATCGGCCGATGAAATGTAGACCAGCGCCTTGGCGTGCGGCAGCGCGTGGCCGTTGCCGAAGGCGTAGATGCGCGCATGTTCGAGGAAGCGCCCGATGATCGATTTCACGCGGATATTCTCGGACAGCCCCGGCACGCCCGGCCGCAGGCAGCAGATGCCGCGCACGACGAATTCGATGCGCACGCCCGCCTGGCTCGCCTGATAGAGCGCGTCGATGATTTCGGGATCGACCAGCGCGTTGCACTTGCCCCAGATGGCCGCGGGCTTGCCGGCGCGCGCATAGGCGATCTCGGCCTCGATATTGCGCAGCAGCGTCTTCTTCAGGCCGATCGGCGAGACCGACATGGCTTCCAGCCCGGCGGGCTCGGAATAGCCGGTGATGAAATTGAAGATGCGCGCGACGTCGCGGCCGATCGCGGGATCGGCGGTGAACAGCGAGACGTCGGTGTAAACCTTGGCCGTGACGGGGTGATAATTGCCGGTGCCGATGTGGCAGTAGGTGACGAGCGAGCCGCCCTCGCGCTTGACCACCATCGACAGCTTGGCGTGCGTCTTCAGCTCGATGAAGCCGAACACCACCTGCACGCCGGCGCGCTCGAGATCGCGCGACCAGCGGATGTTGGCCTCCTCGTCGAAGCGCGCCTTCAGTTCGACCAGCGCCGTCACCGACTTGCCGGCCTCGGCCGCCTCGATCAGCGCGCGCACGATCGGACTGTCGGAGGAGGTGCGATAGAGCGTCTGCTTGATCGCCACCACGTTCGGGTCGCGCGCGGCCTGCTGCAGGAATTGCACGACGACGTCGAAGGATTCGTAGGGGTGATGGACGATGAGATCCTTCTGCTTGATCGCCAGAAGGCAGTCGCCGCCGTTCTCGCGCACGCGCTCGGGAAAGCGCGGCACGTAGGGCGGGAATTTCAGTTCGGGGCGGTCGAGCGCGATGATCTGCGAGAGATCGTTGAGCGCGAGCATGCCGTCGAGCATGAAGATCTGGTCGGATTCGACCTCCAGCTCCTCGCAGACGAAGGACCGCAATTCCTCGGGCATGGAGGATTCCATCTCGAGGCGGATGACCGAGCCGCGGCGGCGGCGCTTCAGCGCCGTCTCGAACAGGCGCACGAGGTCTTCGGCCTCTTCCTCGACTTCGAGGTCGCTGTCGCGGATCACGCGGAACAGCCCCTTCCCGACCACCTCGTGGTCCGGGAAGAGCCGCTTGGAATGCATGAGGATCAGCGTCTCGAGCGGAATGAACTGCGTCGGTCCGCCGCCCACGATCTCGGGGATGCGCACGAAGCGATCGATCTTGTTGGGCATGCGCACGAGCGCGGTGCGGCGCTGCTTGTCCTTTTCGCCCTGCAGCTCCAGCGCCAGCGTGAAGCCGAGGTTGGGGATGAACGGGAAGGGATGCGCGGGATCGACGGCGAGCGGCGTGAGGACCGGGAAGACGTTGAGGACGAAATAATCCTCCAGCCAGGCCTGCTGCGCCTTCGTCAGCTTCTCCGTCTCGGCGATGACGATGCGGGCGGCGGCCAGTTCCGGCCGCAGCTCGCGCCAGCGGCGCATCTGTTCGGCGGCGAGAAGCGCCACGCGCTCGTGGATCTTGGCGAGCTGCTGGGCGGGCGTCAGCCCGTCCTGCGATCGCTCCTCCACGCCGGAGCGCATCTGGCCGCGCAGGCCCGCGACCCGGACCATGAAGAATTCGTCGAGATTGTTGGCGGAAATGGTGAGGAAGCGGAGCTGCTCGAGCAACGGATGGTTGCGGTTCGAGGCCTCCAGCATCACGCGGCGGTTGAATTCCAGCCAGGACAATTCGCGATTGATGAAGCGTGCGGGCGAGACCGCGAGCTCGGCCGGGCGTTCGGCGATATCGCCGATATCGTCCATGACGTGGATGTCGGCGGCCGACTTCACCTCGCTGGCGGCTTCTTGGTGCAGGTCGGCGTCTGTGTCGGCAGTCATGATTCTGGTCCGTGCTCCGGTCTCCGGCGGGAGTCCATGCCGGATTTTCGTTACAGTTCTTCTTCTCTGGCAAGCCTTGCTATCACATCGGCGGCCAGCCCCCGTCCGACCGCCCTGCCCCGCGCCAGCGCCTCGGCGTCCAGCGCCGCGACGATTTCGCGCGCGGCGTCGAGCGAACGGTCGATGCGCAGCGCAATGTAGTCGATCACGGTCGCCTCGACGGCGAGTTGCCGATCCTCGAACAATTTGACGAGAACGGCGTGCACGAGATCCTCGGACGGCGGCTCGATGCGGGCGACCGGGGCGCGGCGCAGGCGCGAGCGCAGGTCAGGCAGCCGCACGCCCCAGCTTTCCGGCTCGCTTCTCGCCGTCATCAGCATGGTGGCGCGCGATTCCTGGACGAGATTGAACAGGTGGAACAGGCCGCGCTCGTCGGCGACGCCCCCGGCGTCCTCCAGCAGGATGTTGCGGCCGTAGAATTCGCCGAGGTCGGCGTCGGCGCTGACGGCTTCCGCCGGCGCGATGACGGCGCGCGCGCGGCGCGCCCAGATCGCGGCAAGATGGCTTTTTCCCGCGCCGGGAGCGCCGACAAGGGCCAGAACCGGGTCCGGCCAGGCCGGCCAGGCCTGGATCATCGCGTTGGCCGCGGCATTCGAGGGCGCGATCAGGAAATCGTCGTCGCCGTAGCGCGGCTGCGGCGAAAATTCGAAAGCGAGCTGGCGCGCGGTCGGTCGCGCGCCGCCCTCGGGACTGGCCGCGCTCATGGCTGGTTGGCCGCCTCTTGCCGCATTTCCTGCCGCGCGGTCTCGTCGCCGAGATAGAACGGGCTCTGGCGATAGCGGGCGAAAAAGAAGCGGAGGAGCACGCCGAGCGCGGCCGCGACCGGCACGGCGACGATCAGGCCGGTGAAGCCGAACAGCGAGCCCGACGCCAGCAGCGCGAACATCAGCCAGACCGGATGCAGGCCGACGGATTCGCCGACGAGCTTCGGCGAAAGCACGTTGCCTTCGAGGAACTGGCCGGAAATCACGACGCCGAGCGACATGGCGAGCATGGTCCAGTCGGGCCAGCCCTGCACGAGCGCGACGATGGCGGAGACGACGAGCGCGCTCAGCGAGCCGACATAGGGGATGAAGCTGAGAAAGCCCGCGGAAATGCCGATCAGGAACCCGTAGTTGAGACCGATGATCGTGAGGCCCAGACCGTACCAGAGGCCCAGAAACAGGCAGACCAGCGATTGCCCGCGCAGGAAGCCGGCGAGCGCGGCGTCGACGTCGCGGGCGACCTTGCTCACCTCGGGAAGGTAGCGCGGCGGCACCAGCGACTTCACGGAATCGATCATATGGTTCCAGTCGACGAGAATGTAGAAGGCGACGACGGGCGTGACGACGATCAGCGAGAGCAGGCCGACCAGCGCCGCCCCGCCCGAGAGCAGCGACTTGGCGAAGCCGCCGAGCCACTTGGCGGCGTCGCCGGCGAAATCGCCGAGCGCCTTCTGGATGTCGCCGGGATTGCCGGAGCCTAATCCCAGCTTGGCGGCGATATCCCCGCCCCACGAGGTTTCGAGGATCCGGGAGCTCCATTCCGAGACCAGCGCCTGAAGGCGCAGCACGATCCGCGGCAGGTTCTCGACGAAGGCCGAGAGCTGGTGGCCGAGGATCGGGCCGATGAAGACCAGCGCCAGAACGACGACGATGATCGAGACGGCCAATATGAACAGCGCCGCGCCGAGCCGGTTCAGGCCGAGGCGCTCGAGCTTTTCGGCGACGGGATCGAGCAGGTAGCCGAGCGCGATACCGGCCGCAAACGGCATCAGCACGCCGGAAAACAGGTAGAGAAACAGCGCGACGGCGACGATTGCGGTGGCCCAGGGCGCAAAGTCGGCCAGCCGCGGCCCGCGCTCGGCGACCGTCACCGGCGGCGGCGGGCTCATGCGTGTCAGTGGCCCATGTGCCTGATCCATGGCCCCAGATAGGCGCCCGCAGAAGCCAGCGTCAATGCCGCCACGACGTAGGTCATGGGCCAGAACCAGTAATCGCCGGACAGGCCGAAGGCGCTCGCGCCCAGAACCGCGGCGGCGAAGGCGATTTGCAGCGTGGTGTTGACCTTGGAGACGAACAGCGGGCGTATCTCGACGGGCTTGTCGAACAGCCAGGCGGTGATGACGCCGCCGAGAATCATGACGTCGCGGGAAACCACGAGAATGGCGAGCGTCGGCGGAATGGCGTGCGCGATGCCGAGCGCGACGTAGATGGACATCAACAGCGCCTTGTCCGCGAGCGGATCGAGGAAGGCGCCGAGCTCCGTGCGCAGGTCGAACGTCTTGGCGAGCCAGCCGTCCGCGGCGTCGGAAACGCCCGCGATCAGAAACACGAAAAAGGCGTCGCGCCACTGGGCGGCGACGATCATCGAGACGATAACCGGAACGAGCAGCAGCCGGCCGATGGTGATGATGTTCGGCAGGCTGCCGAAATTCCGGATATTCAAGCGTCTCCCCGTGCGCAGACGCCGCCTGCCGCGCCCGCGCCTGTCCTGCGCATTTAGCAGGCGCCGCGCCTCCGGGGTCAAGCGAGCGAAGGCGTGGCCAATGGTCAATTATTTCATGCGCTTGAGTTCCTCGGTCAGCGCCACGTATTCGCGTAGCGAGCCGTTGGTGCGGGTCGGGTCCTTCGGGCAGGCGTCGGCGCCCTTCTCGAACAGACCTTTCGCCCGCGCGCGGTCGGCTTTGGCGAGCGCCAGTTCGCCGAGATAGAAATAAATGTTGCAGCGGCGCTCGTCGTCGTCGCCAGCGGTTTGAAGCAACAGGTCGTCGGCGGCGCCCAGCTCGAACATGCGCGCGACCGTGCTGATCCAGTCCGCGCGCTGCAGTTTTTTCGTATCCTCGACAAACAGCCGGGCGGCGTCGGCCTTGCCGAGGCGCGCGCGGGCGAGAAACGTCCAGGCTGCGGCATTGGGATTCAGCGTCGCGCCCGCCGCGAGGTCCGGCTCGGCGGCGGCGAAATCGGCAAGGAAGAACTCGGAATAGCCGCGGGCGACGAGCGCCTCCACATTCTCCTTTTCGCGCGCGAGAATCTTGTCGTAGTCGGCGATGGCGTCCTTGAAGCGGCCGAACTCCTGCATGAGTCCGCCGCGGTTGAGCAGGAGGTCGACATCCTCCGAGCCGGCGGCGACCGCGGCGTCGTAATCGACCAGAGCGGCGGAAAATTCCGCGACGTTGAACAGAAGGTCGCCGCGCAACCGCAGCGCGACCGGGTTGTTCGGGTGGCGCGAGAGAATTGCCGAATAATCCTCGTATGCGACGCGTAGCTGGCCGGTCTTTTCCGCGAGGCCGGCGCGCATGACGCGAGCGTAGGGGTCGCAGGGATCGATCTCGATGGCTTTCGTCACGGATTCCAGGGCGACGCCGAAATCGCCGCCGGCGGCTTCGGCCTGGCCGCGCCATTGCCACGCCAGCGCATTGCGGGGCTCCTTCTCGGTGATCGATCGCATCAGCATGAGAATCGCGAAGGGGCTGGCCTCGGCCTTCCGCATCTCCTCGGCCTTTTTCATCTCGGCGGATTGCGGCGGGCGCCGGTAGTCGCAGTCCTGCGCGGCGGCGGCGGCGCCGAAGGTCAGGGCCAGACACAGGCTCAAGGTGCGCAACATGGCGATTCTCCTCCCCATCTTCATACGCGCGTCCCGCGCCTCGCGCCTGTGCGCGGCTTCACGCGTCGCGCGAAACGGTTGATAGGCCGGCGCGCGCCTTGCCAGCGCGGCTGCGACCCGATAATCCCGCCGCAAACCCGGGGACAGCCATGCAGGACAAGCCGAAGGACGGCCTCACCTACGCGCAGGCCGGCGTCGATATCGACGCGGGAACGCGCATGGTCGAGCTCATCAAGCCGCATGTGCGCTCCACCCGGCGCGCGGGCGCGGACGGCGAGATCGGCGGCTTCGGCGGCCTGTTCGACCTGAAGGCGGCAGGCTTTGCCGATCCGGTGCTGGTCGCGGCCAACGATGGCGTCGGCACCAAGGTCAAGATTGCGATCGAGAGCGGCATCCACGATACGGTCGGCGTCGATCTCGTCGCCATGTGCGTCAACGATCTCGTGGTGCAGGGCGCGGAACCCCTGTTCTTTCTGGATTACTACGCTACCGGCAAACTCGACCCTCACGAAGGCGCGGCCGTGGTCAAGGGCATTGCGGCGGGCTGCGTCGACGCCGGTTGCGCGCTGATCGGCGGCGAGACGGCGGAAATGCCGGGGCTTTACGCCCGCGGCGACTACGATCTGGCGGGCTTCGCGGTGGGCGCGGCCGAACGCGGCGCGCTGCTGCCGCGCTCGGTGGCGAAGGGCGACGCGCTGTTCGGCCTGCCCTCGTCGGGCGTCCATTCCAACGGATTCTCGCTCGTGCGCCGGATCGTCGAGCGCACGGGCCTCGCCTGGGACGCGCCCGCGCCGTTTGCAGCGGGCCAGACGCTGGCGCAGGCCCTGCTCGTCCCGACGAAAATCTACGTGAAGCCGCTGCTCGCCGCGCTGAAGGCGACGGATGCGATCCGCGCGCTGGCCCACATCACCGGCGGCGGCTTTCCCGAGAACATTCCGCGCGTGCTGCCGAAGGGCCTCGGCGTCGCCCTCGATCTCTCCAGCATTCCCGCGCCGCCCGTGTTCGGCTGGCTGGCGCGCGAAGGCGGCGTGGCCGAGACGGAGATGCTGCGCACCTTCAATTGCGGGATCGGCATGGTCGTCGTCGTCGCCGCTGCGCGCGCGGCGGAGGGCGAGAAGGCGCTGGCCGACGCCGGCCTTGCGCCGATCCGCATCGGCGAAGTGGTCGAGGCCGAGGGCGAGGCGCGGGTGACGACGCGCGGGGCGCTGAAGCTGTGAGAGCGGCAATGTCATTCCCGACACTCGGCGCAGCCGGGCGATCGGGAATCCAGGGCAATATCTGCGATCCGGCTTGCTGGGTCCCCGCTTTCGCGGGGATGGCGTTCGCGGCGGTCAGCCGAGGCGGGGCCGGAGCATGAAGAAGCGCGTCGCCATCCTGATCTCGGGGCGCGGCTCCAACATGATGGCGCTTGTGGAAGCCGCCGCCGCGCCCGGCTTTCCGGCCGAGGTCGCGCTGGTCCTATCGAACCGCCCCGACGCCGCAGGGCTCGACTGGGCCGCTTCCCGCGGCATTCGCGTGGCGACGGTGGATCACCGGGCCTATGGCAAGGATCGCGAGGCGTTCGAACGCGCGATGCAGGCCGTGCTGGAAGAAAACGCCGTAGACATCGTCTGCCTCGCCGGCTTCATGCGCGTGCTGACGCCGTGGTTCGTCGGCCAATGGGCGGGACGGATGCTCAACATCCATCCTGCCCTCCTGCCGTCCTATCGCGGCCTGCACACGCACGAGCGCGCGCTGGACGACGGCGTGAAGGTGCACGGCTGCACCGTGCATTTCGTCGTGCCCGAGATGGACGCCGGCCCGATCATCCTGCAGGCGGCCGTGCCGGTCGAGGACGCCGACGACGCCGCGACGCTCGCCGCGCGGGTGCTGAAGGAAGAACACCGCATCTATCCGCAGGCGCTGGCGCTGCTCGCCGCCGGCAGGCTGCGGATAGCGGGCAATCGCGTTCTCGCCAAAGCCTGACGCGGCATCTGGCCGGCGCCCGCGCATCGTCCTAGTCTCTAGAACGCGACATGCGACAAAGATCGCATCGCCCGGAGGAAAGACATGTCGCTTGCGCTGGAGCCGGACGGCGAACCCCGCCGCGCCTTCGATTCGGCGGAGATGGGCGCGATGGCGCATCTCTATCGCGGCGAGGTCTACCGATCGACCATCTGGCGCACGCGGCTCGACAACACGACCAACTGGTCGATCGTCACCATGGGCATTGCGCTGTCCTCGTCCTTCTCCTCGCCCGAGGCCTCGCCGCTGCCGCTGATCCTCGTCGGCCTGCTGGTTGCGGTGTTCCTGAATTTCGAGGCGCGGCGCTACCGCTATTTCAACGTCTGGCGGGCGCGGGCGCGCTGGATGGAGACGCATTTCTACGCGCCCATGCTGCGCGGCGAGGAGGCGCCCGCCTTCTGGCGGGACGTGCTGGCGAAGGACTACACGCATCCGCGCCATCACATCACGCTGTCGCAGGCGATGGGGCGGCGGCTGCGGCGCAATTACGCGTGGATTCTCGCCATCCAGACCGCGGCCTATCTCGGCAAGATCATTATCCATCCGACGCCGGCGGCGAGTTTCGGCGAAGTCGTGGCGCGCGCCGCGATTGGCCCCATTCCCGGTTGGGCGGTGCTGGCGGCCGGCGTCGTCTACAATGGCGGCTGGCTCGCCTTTGCGCTGTGGTCGCTGGCGCAGGACCGCGCCCGGCACGGCGACAAGGGCAAGAAGGTCGCGATGGGCTGAGCGGTCGGCGCGATTTTCATTCGCGCCTTGCGCTGTCGGGATAGATGCCCGCGAGGACCGTCTCGAAATGCGCCCGCACCAGCGAGTCGCAATCGCATGCAATCGCCTCGAGCGCCTCGCAATCGTCGACCGTGATCCTGCCGCGCGAAAGCTGCACCACGCCGTCGGACTTCATGCCGAGCAGAATCCGGCTTGCGTAGCTGCGCCCGACGCCAAGAAGGACCGCCAGGTCCTCGTGCGTCAGCACCAGCGTTTTCGAGCCGGTTCGATCGATCGTCGCCAGCATCCACTTGGCGCATCGGGCCTCGACCGAATGCGCAGCGTTGCAGGCGGTGGCCTGATAGACCTGCGCCATCAGGCAATCCGCATATCGGCTGAACATGTTCCTCAGTCCGGGCGCACGACCCTTCAGCGTGTCGAGATCGCGCAGGCCGACGCGCAGAAACCTTCCGCCGTTTTGCGCGATCGCCCTCGAAAAAGCCGGGAGCCGGCCATTCGAGACGATGCCCCCGACCGCGCCTTCGCGACCGACCAGCGCCACTTCGACCAGGCGACCATCGGCGAAAGACACGCGATAGGAAACCAGCGCCTCGTCGCAGGGGAACCAGGCGTTCTCGATGATGTCGCCGGGCTCGAACAGCGTGAAGCCTGTCTCGAGTTTCTTTTCTTCCAGAAACGGCGTGAGAAGCTGGAAATCGTCCGGCGTCAACGCCGCCAGAAGATTATTGCCCGTCCGTGCAGCCTTCGGGTTCGCCCTTGCGGTTTCACGCATGCCGGACGGTCGCAAACGCGCGCATTGCAGTCAATGCGACCCGCAATCCCGTTCCGCAACCTCTGCGGGCGCTCACCGGTCGGCGCCTGCGAGCGCCTTGCGACAGGCGTCCGCCAGATCCTTCACGGAATAAGGTTTGGCGATTGCTTGCGCGGTCGCGAAGCGTTCGGCCGTCTGCAGAATGTCGGTATAGCCGGAGACGAATATCAGCGGGACGCCCCGGGCGCGCAGATCATCCGCAAGCGGCAGCGCGCTGTTCCCATTCAGGTTCAAATCGAGGAGCGCCAGATCGATGTGCGTGTCGATGAGCGCGCGCGCCTGCGAAATCGTTGCGGCGATGTGGACGACGCTTGCGCCGAGACTGATGAGAAGCGCTTCGCAATCCAGCGCGATGATTGCGGAATCCTCGCAGACGAGCACGGCCTTGCCCTTAAGCGGCAACTGAACGTTCCGGTCATCCATGCCAGACCTGCGCACTCCAGACTTGCGCCGGGAACGAGGCGCTTCGCGGCGGGTTTCCACGCTGTCATCAGTGTACTGGGAGCGCACGGTCGTGTCTGTCCAGTATTGAACACAGCGGTCTCCATGACGGTCCCTTTGTCGACATTCGATGCATTCTCGAACGACGTGCTGAAGCAGGTCGGCCCGGCGGAATTGCAGAAGATCGCCGCGCGCTCGACGCGGGAAGAGCTGAAGCGCGGAACGGAGCTGGTCGACGAATGGGCGGCGCCGGCGCGCATCTGGATGCCGCTCGGCCAGTCGATGATCGCGCTCAGCGTCACCATCGGCGGCGGCGATCGCGTCACCGTGGGCACGATCGGCTCGAACGGCCTGTTCGGCCCGACGCTGTCTGCCTCGCAATTCAGCCTTCATGCTGCGAAGGTGATGGTGTCCGGGCATTTTCTGACGATCGACCGCGAATGGCTTTCCACCAGCCTTGCAGAGCTTGAGGAGTTCAGGGGCGCGGTCCTGCGATACCATGCGTTCCTTCTGAATTGCCTGCTGCGCAATTACGCGTGCAACAGCCGCCACTCGCTCGCGCAACGCTGCAGCCGACGATTGCTGGAGCTTTCGAGCCACGCGCGCTCGACCGAAATCGCGCTGCGGCAGGAAGACCTCGCGACCCTCCTCAGCGTCGGCAGAAGCTTCGTCAACAGGACGATCATCGCCCTCAAGCGCGACGGCCTCATCAGGACGTCGCGGGAATGCATCGTCATCGCCGATCCCGACGGCCTGAAGAAGATCGCGTGCGGCTGCCAGGCGGGGATCGACCAGGCCTACCGGCTGGCGCATCGCCGCCCGGCGTGATCGAGGCTCGGTTCAATACTTAACACATCTGTAACTATATTAATCAAACCCGCCCCGTTTCCCGGAACGCGGGCGTCGGCCGGCGGTTGTACGCTCGATGGAGCGCGTCATGGCCAATTCAGACATTCCCGTCCTTATTGTCGAGGACGATCCGATCCAGGCGCTCGATCTGGAGATGATCCTGCGCGAGGCGGGCTATGCGATCTGCGCCGTCGCGTCGCAAAACGAGAAGGCGCGCCAAGCGATCGACGAGTCGCCGCCCGGCGCCGCCATTCTCGACTACAATCTCTGCGAGGCGACCAGCGCGGCCACGGCGAAGGAGCTGCGCCGTCGCGCCATTCCCTTCGCCTATGTGACGGGACGACCGGAATCGGTTCGCGGCGACGCCTTCGCGCCGATGGCCCGGATCATCGCGAAGCCGTATTCCCGGTCGCAGATTCTCGACGCGCTCGAGGCTCTGGTCAGCGCGTAGGGTGCGATGAAATCTGCTTGAATCAAGCCATCTTCACAAAATCCGCCTCGCGCTAAATCTCCCCGACGCGCAGCAGGAACGTCTGGTGCGTGTCGATCATGATCTTCTTGCCCTTGCCTTCGCCGGCCTTGTTCTTGTCGAGCGTGAAGCTGTCGAAGCGATAGCGCTTCATGCCCCAGGAATCGAAGAAATAGACCCGCCGGCCCGATATGCGCTCGATCACGGTCCAATGGTGCCAGGGGTCGCCGAGACCGACGATCCAGACGGCCTGCCCTTCCGCGTGCGCGGCGAGGCCTTCGCGCAATCGTTCGAAAAAATCTTCGGCGCTTTCGAATTTCACCCGCATCAACGGCGCGCGCCAATGCAGGCGCGCCTTGTGCTTCTTGCGCGCCCATTCGTCGGCGATGCGGAACAGGCGATAGAGCGTCGGCACGCCCGCGCCTTCCCAGACGATCTTCGGAAAAAGGTCGGCGACCCCCTTGCACAGGGTTTCCAGCAGCTTCTCGTCCTGCTTCTCGCTCTGGCCGTACATCAGCTTGCAGGCGTTGAGCGTGGCGTAGATCGCGCACAGGCCGTCGATGTCGCCCTGCTCCACGGGCCGTCTGACGCGGCGTTTCTTCATGGTCGGTCCGTCAATCGCTCTTGTGCAGCCAGACGCGATTGTCGTGGAAGGCTGCGCCGCCGAAAGGCGCGGTCGCATCGTCGCCGGTGAGCACGTTGACGCCGTGGCCGTCGACGAATTTCGAATTGGGCCAGACGCCCTCGGCCACCAGCACGCCGCGCTGGACGCCGTCGAACAGCCGCACGTGCAGGCGGACTTGGCCGCGCCCGTTGCCGAGCATGACGAGATCGCCGTCGGCGACGCCGTGCTGCTGCGCGTCTTCGGGATGGATCATCACTTCCGGCCGCTTTTCCCGCGCAAGGGATTCGGGCGTCTCGGTGAAGGACGAGTTGAGGAAATTGCGCGACGGGCTGGTGGCGAGGCGGAACGGATGGTCCTCGTCCGCCTCTTCCGTCACGGCCCAGTGGTCCGGCAGGCGCGGCATGTCGCGCCACGGCCCCTGCGGGCCGTTGTTGGAAAAGGGCGTGCGCGGCCAGTCCGGCTTGAAGCGGAATTTCTTGTCCGGCCAGTGGAAGCCGTCGCGATAATGGGCCTTCTCGAACGGCGGCTGCGCGTCGATCCAGTTGACCTTTTCCAGCGCCTCCAGCCCGCCCCAGCCGGAATCTTTCAGCGTGCGGTCGATCAGTTCGCGCGGGGTCATGTCGAAGCCGCGATGCTCTGCGCCGACGCGCTTGGCCAGCGCGCAAATGACGTCGTGATTGGAGCGGCATTCGCCGGGCGGATCGATCAGCTTGGGCCCGAAGCCGATATATTGATGGCCGCCGCCCGGATAGAAATCGTCGTGCTCGAGGAACATGGTCGCCGGCAGCACGATGTCGGCGAGCTTGGCCGTATCGGTCATGAACTGCTCGTGCACGGCGACGAAGAGATCGTCGCGCGAAAAACCGCGCAGCACCTTGTTCTGGTCGGGCGCGACGCAGGCGGGATTGGTGTTCTGGATCAGCATGGCGGTCACGGGCGGGCCGTGATGCAGCGCGTCCGCCTCGCCCGTCAGGACCGCGCCGATGCGCGATTGGTCGAGCGCGCGCACGGAACGGTCGACGACGTCCTGGCCTTCCACCACCGTCTGCTTGAGATTGTAGATCGCGCCGTTGTTGTGAAATGCGCCGCCGCCTTCATAGGCCCAGGCGCCGGTGACGGAGGCGATGCACGAGGCCGCGTGCATGTTTGCCGCGCCGTTGCGCTGGCGCGAAAAACCGTAGCCGAGGCGGAAGAAAGTGCGCTTGGTGCGGCCGACGAGGCGCGCGAATTCCTCGATTTCGGCGACCGGCAGCCCGGTGATCGCGGACGCCCATTCGGGCGTGCGCGTCTGCAGATGCGCCTCGAGTTCATCGGGGACGTCGGTGTATTGCGCCATGAATTCGCGGTCGGCGAATCCTTCGCGAAACAGCACGTGCATCACCGCGCAGGCGAGCGCGCCGTCCGTGCCGGGACGCAGGCAGAGCGCTAGATCGGCCTGCGCCATCGTCGCGTTGCGATAGACGTCGACGACGACGATCTTCGCCCCGCGCTCCTTTCGCGCGCGCGTTGCGTGCGTCATGACGTTGACCTGCGTGGCCACCGCATTCGTCCCCCAGATGACCACGCAATCGCTCTTGGCCATCTCGCGGGGATCGGGACCGGCGAGCCGGCCCGTGCCGGCGATGTAGCCGGGCCAGGCGAGATTGACGCAGATGGTCGAATAGAAGCGCGAATATTTCTTGGCGTGGGTGAGCCGGTTGAGGCCGTCGCGCATCACGCGGCCCATGGTGCCGGCGTAATAATAGGGCCAGACGCTCTCGGCGCCGTGGCGCTGCTCGGCCTCGAGGAATTTCGCCGCGATCGTGTCGAGCGCCTCGTCCCACGAGATGCGCGCGAATTGCGCGGACCCCTTCGGTCCGACGCGCTTCAGCGGATGCGTCAGCCGGTCGGGATGATGGACGCGCTGCGCGTAGCGCGCGACCTTGGCGCAGACGACGCCCGCCGTGTAGCTCTGCGCCTCGGCGCCGCGGATGCGGCCGATGCGGTCGGGCCCCAGCACCTCGACGTCCAGCGCGCAGACCGACGGGCAATCGTGCGGACAGGTGGAATAGCGGCGTTCGATTCGCGTCGGGGCGTTCATCCATTGCTCCTGGCCGCATGATCGCCCTTGTCGCCCCCAGCGGCAAGGCGGCCAGCGTGAGCGGCGCCGGACGCTGCGATAACAATAAGCAGCGCAAGCACTTGCGCGGGCGGCTCTCCGCCTTACAAGTTACCATACGTATGGTCAGATTCCCTGCCGGCGCGGCAGGTCAAGGCGGAGACCGTCAGTGACGCCCGAGCAGACGAGACTCGTGGAGGATTCCTTTGCGAAACTCGGTCCCGTGCGCACGGACATGGGGCTCGCTTTCTACGACGAGTTGTTTGAACTGTCGCCGGACCTGCGCGCATTGTTTGAGCGCGACCATGGCGAACAGGCCATGCAGTTCATTCAGGTTCTGGCCTATATCGTCAGCAATCTGCGCGCGTCGGACCAATTGCTGCCCATCGTTCGCGAACTTGGACGCCGCCATGCCGGCTATGGCGTCGTGCAGGCGCATTACGCGCCGTTCCGGCAGGCGCTGCTGAACACGCTGCAAAACCGGCTGCAAGCCTACTGGACGCCCGAACTGGCCGAAGCCTGGCGCGCCACGTTCGATACGCTCGCGCAGGAAATGCTGGCGGGCGCAACGGGCGCCTGAAAATACAGAAGCCGCAGTCCGGGCGGAACTGCGGCTTCGGACCGTGGTCTGCCGGCCGCTTGCGTCAGCCGACGATCTCGTTGCCCGAGAACCACTGCGCGATCTCGATCGCCGCCGTTTCCGGGGCGTCGGAGCCGTGCACGGAGTTCTCGCCCATGTTGAGCGCGAATTCCTTGCGGATCGTGCCGGCGTCGGCCTTCTCCGGGTTGGTCGCGCCCATGACGTCGCGGTAGCGCTTGATGGCGTTGTCGCCTTCCAGCACCTGCACGACGACCGGCGCCGCCGACATCTGCTCGACCAGTTCGCCGAAGAAGGGGCGTTCCTTGTGGACCGCGTAGAAAGTCTCGGCCTGGGCGCGGGTCATGTGCACGCGCTTCTGCGCGACGATCCGCAGTCCCGCCCCTTCGATCAGCGCATTGATCTTGCCGGTGAGGTTACGGCGCGTCGCGTCGGGCTTGATGATGGAGAAGGTGCGTTCGGTCGCCATGTCGGTTCTTTCTGTTCGCTGGCAGGAAATCCGGCGCGCTTATAGCGGCGGGCCGGTTTTGGGGCAATGCGGACGGCAAAACGGGCGGCATGAGCCGCCCGCTGTGTCGAAACCGTCCTCCCGGCCGCAGCGAAGCGAAGAGCCGGGACCCGGCGCCTGCGCCTTCGCCCCTGGGTCCCGGATCGGCCTGCGGCCGTCCGGGATGACAGACGCGCCTCTTACTTCTTGCGAAGATCGAAGCGGTCGGCGTTCATCACCTTGTTCCAGGCCGCGACGAAGTCCTGCACGAACTTCTCCTTCGAGTCGGACTGGGCGTAGATCTCGGCATAGGCGCGCAGCTGGGCGTGCGAGCCGAAGATGAGATCGACGCGGGTCGCCGTCCAGCGGACCTCGTTCGTCTTGCGGTCGAGCGCCTCGTAGACGCCTTCCGAGCCCGGCAGCGGACGCCATTGCGTGCGCATGTCCAGCAGGTTGACGAAGAAGTCGTTGCTCAGCGCCTCCGGCCGGTCGGTGAACACGCCGTGCGTCGCATGGCCGTGGTTGGCGCCCAGCACGCGCAGGCCGCCGATCAGCACGGTCATTTCCGGGCCGGTCAGGGTCAGAAGCTGCGCGCGGTCGATGAGCGCCTCCTCCGGCTTCATGAACTGCGCCTTCTTCGGGTTGACGTAGTTGCGGAAGCCGTCGGCGCGCGGCTCGAGCGGCGCGAAGGACGACGCGTCCGTCTGCTCGGCGCTCGCGTCGGCGCGGCCGGGCGTGAAGGGAACCTTCACGCCGACGCCCGCGGCCTTGGCGGCCTTCTCGATCGCCGCGGCGCCGCCGAGCACGATAAGATCGGCGAGCGACACCTTCTTCCCGCCCGCGCCGAACTCCTTCTGGATCGCCTCGAGCTTCTGCAGGACCTTGGCGAGCTCGGCCGGCTGGTTGACGTCCCAGTCCTTCTGGGGCGCCAGGCGGATGCGCGCGCCGTTGGCGCCGCCGCGCTTGTCGGAGCCGCGGAAGGTCGAGGCCGAGGCCCAGGCGGTCGAGACCAGCTCGGACACCGACAGGCCGGAGGCGAGAATCTTCTCCTTCAGCGCGGCGATGTCCTGCTCGCCGACGACCTCATGGTCGAGGGCCGGAACGACGTCCTGCCAGATCAGCTCTTCCCTGGGGACGAGCTTGCCGAGATAGCGGGCGCGCGGACCCATGTCGCGATGGGTCAGCTTGAACCAGGCCCGCGCGAAAGCGTCGGCGAACTGGTCCGGGTTCTCCATGAAGCGCCGCGAAATCTTTTCGTAAGCGGGGTCGAAGCGCAGCGACAGGTCGGTCGTCAGCATCTTCGGCACGTGCTTCTTCGTCGCGTCGAAGGCGTCCGGGATGGTGGCGCCGGCGCCCTTGGCGCGCCACTGCTGGGCGCCGGCCGGGCTCTTCTCCAGCTCCCATTCGTAGCCGAACAGGTTCCAGAAGAAATTGTTGCTCCACCTGGTCGGCGTCGTCGTCCAGATGACCTCGGGGCCGCCCGTTACCGCCGCGGCGCCCACGCCGCCCTTCCAGCCGAGGCCCTGGTCCTCGATGGCCGCGCCCTCGGGCGCCGGGCCCAGCACCGACGGGTCGCCCGCGCCATGCGTCTTGCCGAACGTATGGCCGCCGGCGATCAGCGCGACGGTCTCCTCGTCGTTCATGGCCATGCGCGCGAATGTCTCGCGGATGTCGTGCGCGGCGGCGATCGGGTCAGGATTGCCGTTCGGCCCTTCCGGATTGACGTAGATGAGGCCCATCTGCACGGCGCCAAGAGCCTCGTCGAGCTGACGCTCGCCGCTGTAGCGGGAATCGCCGAGCCAGGTGCCCTCGGGGCCCCAATAGAGCTCTTCCGGCTCCCAGACGTCGGCGCGGCCGCCGGCGAAGCCGAAGGTCTTGAAGCCCATGGATTCGAGCGCCGCATTGCCGGCGAGCACCAGCAGGTCGGCCCAGGACAGCGCGTTTCCGTACTTCTGCTTGACCGGCCACAGCAGGCGGCGGGCCTTGTCGAGATTGGCGTTGTCCGGCCAGGAATTGAGCGGGGCGAAACGCTGCTGGCCCTGACCCGCGCCGCCGCGGCCGTCGGTGATGCGGTAGGTGCCGGCGGCGTGCCAGGCCAGGCGGACCATCAGGCCGCCGTAATGGCCGAAGTCTGCCGGCCACCAGTCCTGCGAATCCGTCATCAGCGCCTTGAGATCGGCCATGACGGCGTCGAGGTCGAGCTTCTGGAATTCCTTCGCATAGTCGAAGTCGGCGCCCATCGGGTTGGACAGGCGCGAATTGCGGTGCAGCGGCTCGATGCTCAGCGCGTCCGGCCACCAGTCCTTGTTGCTCGGGCCCCTGGCGCCGCTGCCGAACGGGCACTTTGCTTTGTCGTCCATGGTCTGTCTCCCTCGTGCTGGGCAAATCTCGGAGCGCCGACACGTCGGCGCGATGGGAGGCGCACGTTAGTCGGCGCTTTATAATCGGTGAAATCGATTGTTTCATAATTCATCATCGGTTATGCCGATGGTCATGAACCTGCGCGACCTACGCTATGTCGTGGCCGTGGCCGAACTCGGGCAGTTCGGCCGGGCGGCGGCGGCCTGCAACGTCAGCCAGCCGACGCTGAGCGGGCAAATCCTCAAGCTGGAGGAAGAACTGGGCGTCCAGGTCTTCGAGCGCGACGGCCGCGTGGCGCGCGTGACCGAGCGGGGCGAGGCGATCGTCGCCCATGCGCGCCGCGTGGTCGGGGCGGCCGACGACCTGAAGGCGGCGGCGGTCGCCTCGCGCGACCCGCTGGACGGGCCGATCCGGCTCGGCGTCATCGCCACCATCGGGCCCTATCTCGCGCCCTACCTGCTGCCCGCGGCGGCCCGCGACCTGCCGCGCGCGCCGATCCGGCTGGTCGAGGACCTGACCGGCCGCCTCCTGCCGCTGCTCGCCGACGGCAAGCTCGACGCCGCCATCATCGCGACCGATCCGCCCGGCGAGCGGCTGGAGGAGATCGCGCTTTACGACGAGCCCTTCTGCCTGATGACGCCGGCCGACCATCCGCTGGCGAAAAAGAAGGCGGTCCGGGTCGACGAGATCGACCCGCGCAGCCTGCTGCTGCTGGCCGACGGCCATTGCCTGCGCGATCAGGCGCTCGATCTCTGCGGCCATCCCGACCTCGGCGGCGCGACCGGCGTCGACATGCGCGCGGCGAGCCTCGAGACGCTGCTGCACATGACGGCGGCCGGCTTCGGCGTGACGCTCGCGCCGCAAATGGCGGCGGCCGGCTGGCAGGGCAAGGGCGGGCTCGTTTCGGTGCCGCTGAAAGGGACGGGCGTCGCCCGCCGCGTGCGGCTGGTGTGGCGGCGCGACATGCCGCGCAGGCCGGCGATGCAGGCGCTGGCGCAGGTGGCGCAGGCCTGCGCGCCGGCGGGACTGTCGCCCATGTGGGCCTGCGCGCATTGCCCCTGGCGGCCCGCGCGGCCATAAGGACGCGCGCATGACCACGATTTCGGACCTCACCTACCGCCTCGGGCCGCGCGTCCTGTTCGACGCGGCGAGCGCGCAGATCCCGGAAGGCGCGCGCGTCGGCTTCGTCGGCCGCAACGGCGCGGGCAAGACGACGATGTTCCGGCTGATCGCGGGCGAGATCGCCGCGGAAAGCGGCTCCATAACCCTGCCCCGCCGCGCAAGAATGGGGCGCGTCGAGCAGGAGGCGCCGGGCGGGCCGCAGAAGCTCGTCGATTTCGTGCTTGCCGCGGACACGGAGCGCGCCGCGCTGCTGCACGAGGCGGAGACGGCGCACGATCCCCATCGCATCGCCGACATCCATGCGCGGCTCGCCGACATCGACGCGCATTCCGCGCCGGCGCGCGCGGCGCGCATTCTCTCCGGCCTCGGCTTCGACGAGGCCGCGCAGAACCGCACGCTGTCCGAATTTTCCGGCGGCTGGCGGATGCGCGTGGCGCTCGCCGCCGTGCTGTTCACGCAACCCGACCTGCTGCTGCTCGACGAGCCCACCAATTATCTCGATCTCGAAGGCTCGCTCTGGCTGGTCGAGCATCTCAAGACCTATCCGGCCACCGCCATCGTCATCTCGCACGACCGCGACCTGCTCGACGCCGTCTGCGACCACATCCTGCATCTCGACCGCGCCAAGCTGACGCTGTGGAAAGGCAATTACTCCGGCTTCGAGAAGCAGCGGCGCGAAGCGATGGCGGTGCAGGCCAAGGCCGCGAAGAAGCAGGAGGACAAGCGCAAGCACTTGCAGGCCTTCGTCGACCGTTTCCGCGCCAAGGCGACCAAGGCGCGGCAGGCGCAGTCGCGGCTCAAGATGCTGGAAAAGATGGAGCCGACGACGGCGGTGGTCGACACGGACGTGCTGCCGATCGACCTGCCCTCGCCCGAAAAGCAGCTCTCGCCGCCGATCGTCGCGATGGAGCGGGCGTCCGTCGGCTATGACGAGCGCGTGGTGCTGTCGCGGCTCAACCTGTCATTGAGCAACGACGACCGCATCGGCCTGCTCGGCGCCAACGGCAACGGCAAGTCGACCTTCGCCAAGCTGCTCGCCGGCCGGCTGCGGCCGATGGGCGGCGACGTCGTGCGCGCGCCGAAACTCGACGTCGGATTTTTCGCGCAACATCAGGTGGAGGATCTCGATCTTTCGGACACGCCGTTTCGCGCCGTCGCGCGCCTGATGGCCGATGCGCCGGAATCGCGCGTGCGCGCGCGCGCCGCGCAGATGGGCTTTTCCGGCGAGCGCGCGGATACGAAGGTCGAGCAGCTCTCCGGCGGCGAGAAGGCGCGCCTGCTGATGGGCCTGTCGACCTTCCACGGGCCGCATCTCATCATCCTCGACGAGCCCACGAACCATCTCGACATCGATTCGCGCGCCGCGTTGATCGAGGCGATCAACGACTACACGGGCGCGGTCGTGCTGGTGTCGCACGACCGCTACCTTCTGGAGGCCTGCGCCGACCGCCTGTGGCTCGTCGCCGACGGCGCGGTGAAGGAATTCGACGGCGACATCGACGACTACACCAAGCTGGTGCTGCAATCCTCGCGCGGCGGGGACTCAGGCGCGAAGCCGGCGAAGGCCGCGGAGAAAAAGCAGAGTCCCGTCAGAGAGAAGCGCGGAGTCTCTCAGAAAAAGATTCAGGCGCTGGAAGACAGGATCGCGAAGTTCGGCGACCTCATCGCGCGCATCGACGAGACCCTCGGCGACGGCTCGGCCTTCGCGAAGGACCCACAGAAAGCCGCCGCGCTGGCGAGCCAGCGCGGCGAACTGGCGTCGGCGCTTGCCGCCGCCGAAGAGGAATGGCTGGCGCTTTCCATGGAGGCGGAAAGCGCCTGATCGCTTACCAGCGGCGATAGCGGCGATAGCCGTAACCGCGGCGATACATCGGCCGGCCATAATAGAAGCGCGGCGCGTAATAGCGCGGGCGGGTGCGCCAGCAACGGCCCCAGGCGTCGCAGACGAGTCGCGCCTGCTCGACCGCGGTGGTCGATTGCGCGGCGCCGCCGAGGAAGGGGTCCGCCATCGGCGCGGCGCTCGCGGGGGCGGCGGCGAAAACTGCGGCGCCGAACGCCAGAGCCGCCGAGATGGCGAGAACGGTTCTTGATCTGGACATGCTGGTCTCCCTTGGTGTCTGCCCGAACCATATGCCGCTGCGGCAGCTTAACGGCGGCTGAACATAAATCCATCCTTAATCGGGACATAAGCGTGGCCGCGCGACGCGCCGTGCGGACGCGGACGGAAGCGGCGGGACTTGCGCTCCCGACAACGGCCGGGAGCGCTGCCTGTCACCAGCGGCGCCAATGGCGATGGCCCCAGTGGCGATAGCCCCAGCGGCGATGGCCCCAATAGGGTCCGCCGTAAAAGCGCGGCGGGCCCCAGTAATTGCGACGCCACCAGCAGCGGCCCCAGGCGTTGCAGACCCAACGGACCTTCTCGGGCTTCACGTTCGCGATGTCGCTCGAGTTCGCCACGCCGGGATCGAGCAGCGGCATGGCCGCGGCCGGCGCGGTCGAAAGCGCCACGCCGCCGAACGCCAGCGCGGCGGCGACGGCAAGTCCCAAAGATGTCCTGGACATCCGATCCTCCATCTTTCGCCCCAGCAGCTGCATGGGACGCGACGGCGGGTGAACTCCGACTGAATGAATTGTGTTCCGGCTCAGCGCGGCGAAAGCATCGCCTTCGCGGCGAGCCAGAGCGCGACGACGGCGGCGAGCGCTGCGAGCGCGACCATGGTCGCCTCGTAGCCGTAGGCCGCGACGAGCCATGTTTCCGGCAGCGGCGTCGCGTAGATGCCAAGGTTGAAGAAGGCGTTGAGCCACGCCTGCGGGCCGGCGCGGCGCGCGGCTTCGACGCCGTCCGTGACCCAGACGGCGAGCACCGGATAGATCATGGAATGGCCGAAGCCGAACAGCATGCCCCCGACCGCCACGACCCAGGCGCGTGGGCCGGCGGCCGACACGCAGACATAGCCGATGGCTTCCAGCGCGAGCCCGGAAGCGACGAGCAGGCGGCGGTCCACCGCTTCGACGCGGCGCAGCCCCAGAAAGCGAGTCGCAAACATGGTGAGCGTGGACGCCGTGAAGAAAGCGGCGATGGGAATGTGTCGCGCTTCCAGCGCCGGCGCGAGATAGGCGACCGCAAAACCGAAAAGCGCGCCGGCGCTCGCAACGGCCGTCAACGGCGCGATCAGCCTGTTGGACCAGCTTGCGACGAGATCGAGCCCGGCCGCGCGCGGCGGCGACGGCATCGGCCGCACGCCGAATGTGAGCGCGAGGCCGGCGAGCCCCGGCACGACGGCGATGGCGATCATGGCGCTCTCTCCATAGCGCGCGAGCGTCCATTCGCCGACCGGCGGTCCCAAGGCCTGCGATAGCGGCATCATCGCGGAGAAGACGCCGAGCAGGAAAAGCAGGCGCGCCGGCGTGAGCCGGCTCTGGCCGTAGGTGATGGCCGCCGACAGGAACAGCCCCTGCCCGGCGCCCTGCACGATGCGCGACAGAAGCGCGCCGCCGAAGCTCGCGCGCGTGAAGTAGAACGAGGCGAAGCCGACGATGGTCAGCAGCATCGCCAGCCGCAGCGTCGGCAGCACGCCGATGCGCGCTGAAAATTCGCTGGAAATCAGCGCGAAGAAAATGACGGGGATCGCCACCGAGGACAGGATGACGCCGATGGCGTGCAGATCATGGCCGTTGCGCGCGAAGACGATGGAAAACAGCGTCGCATGGGCGTTCATGAAGGAAACGAGAAAGACGCCGAGGCCGATGCGGATGAATTCGCCGCGCGCGGCGGCGTCGATGTAATCGGGCTGCTTCGGTTCCGCGCTCATGCCGCGCGCCGGCACAGCGCGCGCCAGTGCGCGGGCTCGTTCGGCGGCGCCAGTTCCTCGAGGCCCTCCAGCGTCAGGCCGTGAGCGGCCAGCGCGTGGATGTCGCCGCGAGACAGCGGCCACGGCGGGCCTTCGGGCGCGGCGGGGTTGGGGCGCGAGCGAGCTATGACGAGAAGGCGCCCGCCGGGCTTCAGGAAGGATGCGAGCGCACGGCCCGCCTCCGGCAGCAGCGCATTCGGCAGGGCCTGCAGCGTGTAGCATTCGTGCACGAAATCGAAGGCGCCGCGCCATTCGGGCGGCGGGTCGAAAAGATCGGCGGCGCGATAGGCGACGCGCGAGTCGGGGAACCGGCGCCGCGCCCATGCGATGGCGTTCGCGGAGAGGTCGAAGGCGGTCGTGTCGGCGCCGGCGGCCGCCAGCGCCTCGGCATTGTCGCCGAGTCCGCAGCCGACATCGAGGGCGCGGAGGCCTGCGAGCGAGGCCGTCTTCAGCCAATCCCGCAACAATGGATGCGCCTGCTTGTCCGCCCAGGGCACGGCGGCTTCATCGCCATCCGCGAGGTCGTAGACCGCCTGGAACCACTCGCGTCGGTAGGGATCGTCGAGCTGGCCGCTTTTCGCCGGGTCGATGGCGTCGAGGCGCTTGCGCGCGGCGGCACGGCGCGCCGCGAAATCCAGGCTCAAGCAGACTTCTCCCAGCGCCCGTCGTCATTCTGGCGCCAATAGGACAGCGCGAAGCCCTGCTCGCGCAACTGACGAAATTGCATACGCGCCCTGTTCAGCGCGTCCTCGTCGCGGCCGTCGAACAGGACGATGGCGCGTTCCTTCGGGCGCGCGCCCTCGTCCGCCAGCGCGGCCACCGCGTCGGCGCCTTCCACGAAAAAACGGATGGAGGCGGCGTTGGGATTGTCGATATCGAGCGTCAGCCACACTGGCTGCAGCGCGCCGTCGCCATCGCGCGCCGTCCCGTGCGCGACAAAGGACTGGTCGTCGTAGGTCCACAGGAGATCGTCGAGCGCGGCCAACCGCTCCGGGCTCGTCGCCTGAATGACCGCGGTCCAGCCGTTGGCGAGCGTGCGCGCGACCAGCGCGGGCAGCGCGCTTTCGAGCGGGCGGCGCTGGAGGTGATAGAACCAGACTTCCATGGGCTCCAATCCTTGCCCCATTTCTTGGCGCAGCCCGACGCCGATTGCTAGCCTGCGCGCGGATTCGGGCGTTGGCCGCCCGAAGAACGAAACGGAAGACGTCATGCGCAAGCGCAACATCGTAGTGGGAGTTATCGGCGTCGCGCTGGTCGCGGGCGGCGGGTTCTTCGCCAGCCTCGACAAGGAGACGCGCGGCATTCTCGTGCATCTGCCGACGAATGCCGATGTTCTCACATGGTCGCAGTCCCAGCGCGACGCCGCGTTTCGCGCGCTCGACCGCCTGCCCTTCCTCGCCAAGGCCCGGGAGGTCGCGCCCTCGTCCAACCCCACGCCGCTGCCGCCCGGAAAGCCGCTGAACATTCCCGGCCTCGACGATTATTTCAAATCGCAGAACGCCGCGGCGATGGTCATCCTGCAGGACGGCAAGATCAGGCTCGAACGCTATGCGATGGACTTCGACGCGCAGGGGCGCTGGACCAGTTTTTCGGTCGCCAAGTCCTTCACCTCGACGCTGGTCGGGGCGGCGATCCAGGACGGCTTCATCAAGAGCCTGGAAGACAAGGTCAGCCAGTATGTGACGGGCCTGCAGGGCTCCGCCTATGACGACGTGACCGTGCGCCAGTTGCTTACGATGAGTTCCGGGGTGAAATGGAACGAAGATTACGAAGACCCGAATTCCGACGTCTCGCAGTTCAACAAGGCCAAGCCGGAACCGGGGCTCGACGCGATCGTCAGCTACATGCGCAAGCTGCCGCGCGCCGCCGCGCCCGGCGAGAAGTGGAACTACAACACGGGCGAGACCAATCTGGTCGGCGTGCTGGTGACCTCGGCGACGAAAAAGCCGCTCTCCGCATATCTGGAAGAAAAGATTTGGAAGCCGGCCGGCATGGAAGCCAAGGGCACCTGGCTCCTCGGCAAGACCGGGCAGGAGATCGCCGGCTGCTGCATCCAGGCGGCGACCCGCGACTATGCCCGCATGGGGCTGTTCGTGCTGGCCAACGGGGTCGCCGGCGGCAAGGCGATCACGCCGCCGGACTGGTTCGCGCAGGCGACGACCAAGCAGAAGGACATCGGAATCCCCGGCCGCGGCTACGGCTTCCAGTGGTGGACCTACGACGACGGCTCGGTTTCCGCGCGCGGCATTTTCGGACAGGGGATATTCATCGACCCCAGGCGCAAGCTGGTGATCGCCTCGAATTCCGACTGGACGCGCGCGTCGAAGGGGCCGGAGCCCGCCGCGCGCGAGGAGTTCTACCGGAAGGTGCAGGCGCTGGTGGACAAGGGGGAGTGAGGACCGATGGCTTCTATCGACCGAAAGCGGAACTCACGCTTACGCCTTGGCGGCGACCGTCGCCTTGCTAGCTTCGCGGCTTGGTACGGCACCACCATGCCCAGCCAAACAGCGTGAGGACGAACACGGGATAGGCGAAGAACGGAAGCGGTTCCGAGAGCGGCGTCAGGTTGCGGCCGAAAAACACCTGCAGCGAAGTGGCGCTGAAAAGCAGCGCTGCGAGGGCTCCCAAGGCCCGAACCGGACGAGGCATGATCGCCGGCGCGCTGATGAGAACCAATGCCGCCGCCCAAAGGCCGGCGCCCGCGGCAAAGGATGGCGCGCTGGCCTCGAGCGACATGGCGGAGCCTGAAAGCACGAGGGCCTCGCCGGCGATGAATACTAGGAAACCTGCGGCGAGCGTCTGATCGCCCCGGCCAAGGAAGTGAACGGCGAGCAATGCCGCCGCCACGACAAGAGCGATACCGTCTATCCCCCATGCCAGTCCCCGTAGCGCAGCGGACGGCGCAAAACTGCCCGCCAGACCCAAAAGTGCGCCGACGACAAGGCAGATGGGCGCTACAGCACTTGGACGTTCTGCGGCCATGCTCTCCTCCGTGCGAGGCGGTCTTCCGGAATACACTTCGACGAAGTCTCGACAGGTTTTGCGACCACTAACTACCGTTCACTGTCATTGCGAGCGTCATCTGATGGGCCGATCGGTTGTAGACGCCAAGATAGACCGTCACGTCTTCGGAACGCCTACCATTCGGCTAGTTTCGAAGACGGTCGCCTCTTGCGGCGTCCCGTCGTTATCCATCACATGCTCGATGTAGGTCGGAAATCCTCCCGGAATGACGGTCTCATGACGCGCGACGCCAAGAAAAATATGTCGGGCGGACGCAGGTTCCACCGGAAACCAGCAGGGATCATCAAACGTGCCGGCGTAGACGCCCACGACATCCGGGAACCGTTCGAGGCTCAACCAGAGTTTTGTGCCGCATTCCGCGCAAAAGTGTATGTGGATGGTCTTGCCCGAGCCCGCCGAGCGTAGGTCGAACAGGCGCGGGTCGCCTTTCGAAAGCACAAAATCTTGTTTCGAAAAGATCGGTTCGACCATGTAGGCCGAGCCGGTCGCCCTCTGACAGAACCGGCAATGACAAACGGTCACGCGCATTGGTTTGGCGAGCGCGGCATATCTTATGCCGCCGCATAGACAGCCGCCTTCATGCCTGGTCATCGGATTGCCCCCATCCGCCCAGCATGTCGGGATTTATGTTTGGCGCCTAGCTCCAGTTGAATGACGCTGGAAACGAGAGGCGGAATGTCCGCTTTCTGCCCCTTGCGGAAGCGCCTCTGCCGTCTCTTCTCGCCTGGAAGCTGAGGCCCTTACCCCTCGTAATAGTCCTTCACCAGCCGGTCGAGCAGCCGCACGCCCCAGCCGGAGCCCCAGCTCTGGTTGATGTCGCTCGATGGCGAGCCCATGCCCGTGCCGGCAATGTCGAGATGCGCCCACGGCGTCTTCTCGACGTAGCGCTGCAGGAATTGCGCGGCGGTGATCGAGCCGCCGTAGCGGCCGCCGGTGTTCTTCATGTCGGCGAATTTGGAATCGATCATCTTGTCGTAGGCGGCGGCGAGCGGCAGGCGCCAGACCTTCTCGCCGGTGGCCTGTCCTGCGCGGCTCAGGCGGTCCGACAATTCGTCGTTGTTGGAGAACAGGCCCGCATATTCCTGGCCGAGCGCCACCATGATCGCCCCGGTCAGCGTCGCCAGATCGACCATGAACTTCGGCTTGTACTTGTCCTGCACGTACCAGAGCACGTCGGCCAGCACGAGACGCCCTTCGGCGTCGGTGTTGATGATCTCGATCGTCTGGCCGGACATGGAGCGCACGATGTCGCCCGGCCGCTGCGCGCCGCCGTCGGGCATGTTCTCGACCAGCCCGATCGCGCCGATGGCGTTGACCTTGGCCTTGCGCGAGGCGAGCGCGTGCATGAGGCCGACGACGCAGGCCGCGCCCGCCATGTCGCCCTTCATGTCCTCCATGCTTGCGGCCGGCTTGATGGAAATGCCGCCGGAATCGAAGCAGACGCCCTTGCCGACGAAGGCGACGGGTTCGCCGGGCGCCGTGGCGCCGTTCCAGCGCATGATGACGACGCGGCTTTCGCGGGCCGAACCCTGGCCGACGCCGAGCAGAGCGCCCATGCCGAGGTCGGCCATCGCCCGCCTGTCGAGGATTTCGACGGAGACGCCGAGCTTTTCCAGCTCCTTCGCGCGATTGGCGAATTCTTCCGGATAGAGGACGTTCGGCGGCTCGTTGACGAGATTGCGGGCCAGAACCACGCCTTCCGCGAGGCCTGCGCGTGGCCCGTGCGCGGCGCGGGCGGCGGCGGGGTCGGCGACGCCGATGGCGAGGGCGGCGACGGCGTCCTTGTCCGAATCGTCCTTCTTCTTCGTGCGGTAGAGGTCGAACTTGTAGGCGCGCAAGGCGGCGCCCAGAGCGAAATCGGCCGCCGCGCCGGCGTCGGCCACGCCCGGCGGCTCGAACAGGACGGCGACGCGCGTCGCGCCGTTCAGCTTGCCCATGGCCTGACCGCCGAGGCTGACGAAATCGGTGGGATCAGGCGCCGATTCGTCGCCCTTGGGGGCGGCGCCGAGCACGATGAGGCGATCCCAGCCAAGGCCGTGCGGCGCCAGAAGATCGAGGGTCGAGCCCGATTTTCCCTTGAACTTGGCCGCGCGCGCCGCACGCTCGATGGCCGCATTCGCGGGGGCGACGAGACGCTGCGTCTGCGAGCCGAGAGCCGCGTTTTCGCCGGCCAGCACGATCAGGGCGCTCGACCCCTCCTCCGCGCCCGCGGCGCCGGGGCCGGCGGCGGCGATATCGGCGAAGGAAACGAATTCGACCGTGGGGGAAGCTGGCATCGGGCCCTCTTGCGAAATTGGCTGAACGCGGCGCGCGCCGCCCGCACTATATCGGCTGCGCAACTGTGACGGTCAATGCGCCGCGCCGCCCGGAAAAAGGCGGTTTCGGCCTGCAAGGTGAGGCATGGAGTGTCCTGGGCGCAACGGGCGGCCGGGAAATGCCGCCGGAGCGTCCGGAAACGTCGGAAACGCTTGCCGTTTCCGAAGCCTAGCGGTACCCAGACTGAAACGGAAAGACGGCGGTCGACGAGAGCGATGAACGGGGCGGCGCACAGGGTCGGCGCGGTGCAGAACCGCGCGAGGCAGGCATGATCGGCCTGACCCTCGGCCGCTATCTGTCCGGCCGCTTCCTCCAGCAGATTCTGGTCGTGTTCCTGTCGATCAGCGCGCTGTCCTTCCTGATCGATTTCGTCGAATTGCTGCGCCGCTCGGCCGATTCCCACATGGGCGCGGGCTTCGTCGCGTTCATGTCCTTCCTGCGGATGCCGGTGGCTTCGGAGCAGATCCTGCCCTTCGCCGTCCTGTTCGGCACGATGGTCGCCTTCGTGAACCTCACGCGGAAGCTCGAACTCGTCGTCGCCCGCGCCTCGGGCGTGTCGGTCTGGGGGTTCCTCGTGCCGCCGCTGGCGATCGCGTTGCTGATCGGGCTCGGCTCGGTCTTTCTCTACAATCCGATGGCGGCGGCGATGAAGCAGCGCGCCGACGAGATGGAAATCGAAATGTTCGGGCGCACCGGCGCCGACAAGGACGCCGGCGTCTGGCTGCGCCAGCGCAGCGTCGACGGCCGCGCGACCATCAAGGCCGACAAGATTCTCGACAAGGGCAGCCGGCTCGAGAAGGTTACGGTCTATCTCGACGACCCCTACGGCCATTTCGTGGAACGAATCGACGCGCCGGGCGCCCTTCTCGTTCCCGGCGCATGGAAGCTCGCCGACGCGACAGTGGTCCGGCCCGGCGCCGAGGCGGAAAAGAACGGCGTCTACTATCTGGCGACCGACATGAACGCCGACGACGTGCTGCGCAGCCTGATGTCGCCGGATTCGGTTCCGTTCTGGCAATTGCCGGTTTTCCGGGACCGCGCCGAGGAGGCGGGCCTCGAAGGCCGCACATTTGCGCTGCGCTATCAGACCCTGCTGGCGCGGCCGCTGATGCTGATCGCCATGGTTCTTATTGCTGCGGCCTTTTCCTTAAGATTTTTCAGGTTTGGTGGCGTTGGTAAAATGGTTGCAGGTGGCGTAGCGGCCGGCTTCGTGCTTTACGTGGCCACGAAGATGGTCGGGGACATGGGCGATGCGGGGCTTCTGAGCCCCTCGATCGCCGCGTGGTCGCCGGCGCTGGTCGGGAGTTTGTTGGGTGCGCTTGCGTTGTTGCATCAGGAGGACGGTTGATGGGGCGCGCACGCTGCCCTGTTGAGCGTTCGAGAGCTGGCGCTCTGGCCACGTCGGCGGCGCTGCGCGCGGCGCGCGCGGGCGCGTTGGCGCTCGCCTGCCTGGTTGCGCCCGCGATCGCGTTCGCCGCGCCCCAGAAGCCGCAGCCGAGGCCCGCAACCGAACAGACGCAGAGCGCCGACGCGCCGCGCATGGTCGTGGAGGCCAAGGAACTCGTCCAGGACGACAACAAGAACACCGTCACCGCGCGCGGCAATGTCCAGATCTACTACAAGGGCCGCACGCTCGAGGCCGACCAGGTGGTCTACGACCGCACGACGACGCGGGTGCGCGCGGTCGGCCATGTCAGGCTGACGGAGGCCGACGGCCAGAAGATCTACGCCGAGGACATGGAGCTGACCGACGACCTCAAGCAGGGATTCGTCGACAGCCTGCGCGTCGAGACGCCGCAGAACACCTACATGAGCTCGCCGCGCGCGGAGCGCTCCGGCGAGCAGACCAGCTTCGACTACGGCACCTATACCGCCTGCAAGCCCTGCGAAGACGCGACCGTTCCGCCGCTGTGGCGCGTACGCGCCAAGCGCATCATCCACGACGCCGACGAGAAGACGCTCTATTTCACCGACGCGACGCTGGAATTCTTCGGACAGCCGATCGCCTGGCTGCCCTTCTTCACCGCGCCCGACCCGACGGTGAAGCGCCGCTCGGGCATTCTCGCGCCGCGCTACATGCCCTACAGCACGCATCTGGGCGTCGGCGCCGGCGTGCCGATCTTCTGGGCCGTGGCGCCCAACATCGACCTGACGTTCACGCCGACGGTCCTGGCCAAGCAGGGCTTCCTCGGCGATCTCGAATGGAAGCACCGGCTCGAGAACGGCACCTATTCGTTCCGCCTCCAGGGCATCAGCCAGACCAATCCGTCGGCCTTCCCGGCGCCGCCGCTCGGCGCCAGCGACCGCCGCCTGCGTGGCGCGGTCATGAGCAACGGCGAATTCGAGATCAACGACAAGTGGAAATTCGGCTGGGACGGCACCATTCTCAGCGACCGCTACTTCTTCACCGACTATTCGCTCAACAATCCTCTCTACGCCAATCCCTACTTCCGGGAGACGTCCTCGACCGCCTACCTGACGGGAAAGGGCGAACGTAGCTGGTTCGACGTGCGCGGCTATTATTTCCAGGGCCTGTCGCCGCGCGACTACCAGCCGCAACTGGCGATTGCCGCCCCGATCCTCGACTACAACCGCGTCTTCCCGCTGCGGCCGAACATGTTCCCGCTCGGCGGCGAGGTCGAGCTCGACGCCAATTTCTCCTACACGACCGCGCAGGCCGCTCTCTACGAGTCGATCCAGCCGCGCACCTTCGACAGCATCTACGCGCTCTACAACGTCTGCCAGATCTACTCGCCCTCGGTCATTCGCAATGCGTCTCAATGTCTGTTGCGCGGCGTCGGCGGCGACTATGCGCGCGGGACAGCGCAGCTTTCGTGGAAGCGCAATTACATCGACCCGATCGGACAGGTCTGGACGCCGTTCATCTTTGCGCGGGCGAGCACGAGCTACCTGAACTACGACCAGAGCCGCGTCTACGGCATCTACAACACGGCGCTCGCGCCGCTGTTCAACGCTTCGCAGTCGAATTTCCTCGGCTCCGACAATGTGGTGCGCGGCCAGTTTACGCCGGGCGTCGGCGTCGAATATCGCTACCCGCTGTTTGCGCGTCTCAACATCGGCACGGTGACCTTCGAGCCGATCGTGCAGGTCGTGGCGCGGCCGAACGTGATCGGCTCGAATTCGCTGGTGAACATCGACGCGCAGAGCCTCGTGTTCGACGACACCAACCTGTTCTCGTGGAACAAATATTCCGGCTACGACCGCTTCGAGACCGGCGTGCGCGTCAACTACGGCGGCCAGTTCACGCTGAACCTGAACAATGGCGGCTTCGTCAACGTGATGGCCGGCCAGTCCTACCAGCTCGCGGGAACCAACAGCTACGCCACGCCCGACGCCGCCAACGTCGGCCTGAGCTCCGGCCTCGACACGCGCCGCTCCGACTATGTCGGCCGCATCGCCTTCGCGCCGGCCGGCTTCCTGTCCTTCGTCGCCAAGGCGCGCTTCGACCAGGCGAACATGCACCTGCGCCGGCTCGACCTCGTCGCCGGCGCGACCTTCGGTCCGCTGACGACGACGATCCAGTACGCCAATTACTCGGCCCAGCCGCTGCTCGGCTTCGACGTGCGCCGCCAGGGCCTGTCGCTCGGCGCGCGCTACGACATCACGAAAAACTACTTTGTGAACGGCAACGTCCAGTTCGACATGTCGCGCTACCTCTACAACAACACCGCCGCGATCAACGGCGTGTGGGGCTATGCGCCGGTCATGTCGATAGCGAGCCTCGGCCTCGGCGCGGGCTATCAGGACGATTGCACGACATTCACGATCAACTACACGTCGAATTATCAGGTGAACTCCGCGACCGGCCTGCCCGGCCGCAACCAGACGCTGCTGATGACGCTGCAGTTGCGCACGCTGGGCGAAGCGAAGGTTGGCGCCAACCTCGGCTTCGTGGCGCAGAACGACGGCCTGAAGCAGTCGCAGTGAGCGGCGGACGCCTCCTCGCTCTCACGCAGGGCGACCCGTCGGGCATCGGTCCTGAAATTGCGATCGCCGCCTACGAAGCCGCGCGCGCCGATACGAGCCTTCCGCGCTTTGCGCTGCTGGCGGACCCCGACCTGATGCGCCGGCGCGCGCAGGCGCTCGGCAAGCGCGTCGAGATTGCGCCATGCGCGCTCGACGAAGCGCCAGGCGTCTTCGATCGCGCGCTGCCCGTGCTGGCGCTGCAGGCGCGCGCGACAGGCGAGCCGGGCAAGCCGGACGTCGCCGACGCCGCTTCCACCGTCGAGTCGATCGAGCGCGCCGCCGCTCTCGTGTTCGAAGGACGCGCGGGCGCCGTCGTCACCAACCCGATCGCAAAAGAGGTTCTCTATCGTGCGGGCTTCGCGCATCCCGGCCACACGGAATTTCTCGGCGAGCTGGCGGCTCTGCGCACGCGAACGACCCAGCATCCCGTCATGATGCTGTGGGCCGAAGAACTGGCGGTCGTGCCGGTGACGATCCATGTGCCGCTGCGGGAGGTTCCCGCGCGCCTGACGCGCGAACTCATCGTCACGACCGCGAAGATCGTCGCGCGCGACCTGCGCGCGCGATTTGGCGTCGCCGCGCCGCGGCTGGCGATCTCCGGGCTCAATCCGCATGCCGGCGAGAACGGAACGATCGGCCGCGAGGACGTCGACGTCATCGCGCCGGCCATTGCGGAGCTGAACGCGCTCGGGATCGCTGCAAAGGGCCCGTACCCCGCCGACACGCTCTTCCATGCCGCGGCGCGCGAGACATATGACGCCGCGCTGTGCATGACGCACGACCAGGCGCTGATCCCGATCAAGACGCTGGCCTTCGACCGCGCGGTGAACGTCACGCTCGGCCTGCCCTTCGTGCGCACCTCGCCCGACCACGGAACCGCGTTCGACATCGCCGGCAAGGGCGTGGCCAATCCGACGAGCCTGATCGAAGCGCTGCGGCTGGCGGTGCGGCTGGCGCAATCCGGCGCATCTGCGTGAGCGACGGCCTGCCGCCGCTGCGCGATGTCGTCGCGCGCTTCGACATCGCGCCGAAGAAGGCGCTCGGCCAGAACTTCCTGTTCGACCTCAACCTCACGCGGCGCATTGCGCGCGCGGCAGGGCCGCTGGAAGGCGCGACGGTCATCGAGGTCGGTCCCGGTCCCGGCGGCCTCACGCGCGCGCTGCTGGCGGAGGGCGCGCGGCGCGTCGTCGCCATCGAGCGCGACGCGCGCTGCCTCGCGGCGCTCGCGGAAATTTCGGCGCATTATCCGGGCCGTCTCGAGGTGATCGAGGGCGACGCGCTGGAGACCGACATGCAGGCGTTGTGCGCGCGCTTTGCGGGCGACGGCCCGGTGCGCGTCTGCGCCAACCTGCCCTACAACATCTCGACCGTGCTGCTGACCAACTGGCTGGAAGCCGACGTCTGGCCGCCGGCGTGGGACAGGCTGACGCTGATGTTCCAGCGCGAGGTCGCCGAGCGCATCGTGGCGACGCCGGCCGAGCGCGCCGACTACGGGCGGCTCGCCGTGCTCTGCGGCTGGCGGACGCAGGCGCGCATCCTGTTCGACGTCGCGCCGTCCGCCTTCACGCCGCCGCCGAAGGTGACGTCGTCGATCGTGGAGCTGCGGCCGCGCGAGGCGCCGATGGAATGCGACAAGCGCGCGCTGCTCGCGGTCGCGCAGGCGGCGTTCGGCCAGCGGCGCAAGATGCTGCGGCAATCGCTGAAGGGAGTGGCGCCGGGCGGGGATGCCGAAGGATTGCTGGCCGCTGCGGGAATTGAAGCGACGAAGCGCGCCGAGGAAGTGGATGTGGCGGGGTTTGTGGGGCTGGCGCGGGTGATGGCGCAGACCAATCGATCGTCAGCATAGAACTCTGTTCATGATGAGTTGGAATCTTGCCGCGGTCATTGCGCGGAGCGCAGCGACGAAGCAATCCGCCTCTTCAGAGTCGGGCTCGAAATTCGCTGCGAACCCGCGCCCTCATGCTGAGGAGCCTGCGCAGCAGGCGTCTCGAAGCATGATCCAGGGTTACGTGTCCCGGCCCCCCTTCGAGACGCCGCTGCGCGGCTCCTCAGGGTGAGGAGTCTTG